>Ga0189278_10013_pt1 | contig 413528 bp, 363 predicted proteins | sample N26A9minimetaG_FD_130326 | JGI IMG/M metagenome (GOLD analysis project Ga0189278, IMG submission 130326) | Marine microbial communities from the Costa Rica Dome - N26 A9 mini metaG | ecosystem: Environmental > Aquatic > Marine > Oceanic > Photic zone | place: Costa Rica: the Eastern Pacific... | reverse complement strand
GGGTGTATTTGCCGCGCAGCTCCATGCCGCGTGTAAACATGGCATTGGGTTTGCCATCCCGGCCGATGCCCATGTCGCCCGTCGCAACACCAACCACGTTGCCATTATCGTCATAGAGGATCTCGGCAGCTGCAAAGCCCGGGTAGATTTCAACGCCGAGCGCTTCAGCCTTTTCGGCCAGCCAGCGGCAGACATTGCCAAGCGAGACGATGTAATTGCCGTGGTTGTTCATGAGTTTCGGCATGAACATGTTCGGCAAACGCATGGAACCTGCCGGCCCCAGCACGAGGAAGTGGTCGTCGGTTACTGCCGTCTTGATCGGCGTGTCTTCTTCGCGCCATTCCGGAAGCAGCTTGTCGAGAGCGATCGGATCAATCACGGCGCCGGAGAGAATATGCGCGCCGACCTCGGATCCCTTTTCCAGTACGACAACGCTCAGCTCTTCGCCCTTGTCGTTGGCGATCTGTTTCAGCCGGATCGCAGCTGCAAGACCGGCGGGCCCTGCGCCTACGATCACAACATCCACATCCATGCTTTCGCGTTCGCCAAGCGCTTCTTGTTCGCTCATCTTTTTCTCCCTCCGCCCAAAGGGCAACTTCTGCGCCGCCAGGTGCTCAAATCAAGTGAACCAGCGTATGGATAACGGCTGATGCCCAATTGTTAGAGCAACTTACCTGCGTCCGTTCGGAAGCAGCGCCTATTAGCCCTTACCGCCTATTTGCCCCATTTTGCAGCGCAAAACACGACATTTTTCATCGGCAATTGCGAAATTTCGCCGCTATTCCTTCAGTTGGGCATCAGATAGACCAAAGCAGGCGCAGGGCGTCAAGTGCGTAGTTAACGTTTACGTAAACGTAATTAATGGGTATTCCCGACAGTTTCGAAAATGTGCACAGGCTTTGGAAAACCGGCCGGATTGGAGACGGTCTGGCGCTGCAAGCTTGTAGAAATGACCGGGGCGGTTAAACTCCGCGCCGGAGGCAGCCTCTTGCAACAGATCCCGAACGACCCCAGACACCTTGAAGCCCTGCTGGATTTTTATGCCGGTGCGGGTGTCGATTGTTTTCTTCAGGACGAACCCGTCGATTGGGTAGCGCTTACGCGTGCCCAGGCAGCGCAGCGTGCGCTGGCCGGTCAGCATGCGGCAGCCCCCACGCATGCTCAGCAGCCCCGGCAACAGGCCCCGGCAGGCAATTTCCAGGGGCAGACAGGCTCTCCCGTTCCGGCAGCTCCCGTCGCTCCCCAGGCGATTTCCGTGCCGCCCGCAGTTGCGGGGCAAGCGCCGGTCTTGCCTGACAGGGAAATAATCGCCGCAGCCCGGGATCTGGCGGCATCTGCCCCGACGCTCGAGGAACTGCGCAATTGCCTGGGCGGTTTCGACGGCTGCAACCTCAAGCTAACCGCCAAGAAGCTTGTGTTTGCCGACGGCAACCCGCAGGCAAAGCTGATGTTTGTCGGCGAGGCGCCGGGCCGCGATGAGGATCTTCAAGGCCTGCCTTTTGTTGGCCGTTCCGGCCAATTGCTGGACAGAATGCTGGGTGCGATAGGTCTGGATCGCTCGTCGGCCTACATCGCCAACGTGGTTCCCTGGCGGCCACCTGGCAACCGGACACCGACACCGCAGGAAACCGAGATCTGCAAGCCGTTCATTCTGCGCCAGATCGAACTGGTCAATCCGGACGTGCTCGTCTTTCTCGGCGCAGCATCCGCCAAGACCCTGCTCGGGGTACAGGACGGCATCCGAAAGATGCGCGGGCGCTGGATGACCTATCCCTGCAAGGGCAGGGAAATCTCGGCTATCGCCACTTATCATCCGGCGTATCTTTTGCGCAGTCCGCTTGAGAAACGATTGTCCTGGCGTGACTTTCTGGCGATCAAGCAGAAGCTGGAAGAAAAATCAGCGCATTAACCATCGGACCGCATGGATTTCTGCAATCATCCAGACGTTTCCTCGTTTGCTCGACCCTGCCTGGCAGGGTGGTTGAGCTTTCAGATTGCCCTCTTTATTAGATCGAAAGTGACCTTGCGTTAACTTGGGTTTCAGCCTACAGGTTGTATCGTTGAGTGTGTAACGCTCTGGGTGATTTTAACAACCGGTCATGACGATGGATGCAGACAAATGCATTTCGGCGCTCGTCGTCGACTTGTCGGACATGTCGTGTTTCGAAGCAACGGCCTATGATCTGACAGAGAACGGCTGTTGGATTGCGTCCGACAGGGTTGACCTCCTGAAGGAGGAGGTGGGCTTGCGCCTTGCCGGGTTCGACAAACTGGTCCGCGGGACCGTGATTGCCTTTGGCGATCAGCAAGCGCAAATTTCTTTTCAGACCAAACGAGAGGCGTCAGGCGAAAAACGCCGCGAGATCCGGCGGCAAGTCTGGATCACGGCAATCGTTTGCGGCAAGACCAATCCGGCAACAATGAGATGTCGGATCGTTGATGCCAGCAGGTCCGGATGCCGGCTAGAAGGCGACAAGCTGGATCGACTTCCCGATGACATCGAGGTCTCCATTCCCGGTCTCGATTTGCCAATCAGTGCAGAAATTGTCTGGCGCAAGAACAACCAGGCCGGTGTCAGGCTCACCTGGCCGTTCGAAGCGTCGCCCAAGCCCAAACCGGAAGACGTTCTGGAGCGCATGAAAGAAGAAGACGAAAAGCCGAAACGCAAGCGCAAAAAGAAGATCAGCGCCTTCGGTGGTTGAACAGCGCTTGGGCGCGTTAAACCGTGCGACAAGGGTTTGACGGTCTGGAGCCTTTGCAAGCGGGCTTTGCGTACATATATCGGATGGAGTTTGTGAACTCTTTCAGGGCCTATTGCGCGTGATTTCATCCCTTCGCCGGTTTCTTCCCAAACCCTTTCGAAACGATAAGCCTGTCATTCCGGTCGTGCGCCTGCATGGGGCAATCGGTGGCGGTGGGCCGCTTAAGTCCGGATTGTCCCTGGCGACCGCGTCCATCCCCCTGGAAAAAGCCTTCTCGATGAAGAAAGCACCGGCGGTGGCCCTGGTGGTCAATTCGCCGGGTGGCTCGCCCGTTCAGTCGAGGCTCATCTTCAAGCGGATCCGGGATCTGGCCAAGGAAAACGAGAAGGACGTTCTGGTTTTTGTTGAGGATGTGGCAGCCAGCGGCGGTTACATGATTGCGCTCGCAGGGGACGAGATCTTCGTCGATCCGTCGTCCATCGTCGGCTCCATCGGCGTGGTTGCAGCCGGGTTCGGCTTTACGGAGATGATCAAGAAAATCGGCGTTGACCGGCGCGTTTATACCGCAGGTGAAAAGAAGGTGACCCTCGATCCCTTCCAGCCTGAAGTGCCGGAAGACATCGAATATATCAAGAGCCTGCAGCTCGAGATCCACGAGACCTTCATCGACATGGTGAAATCGCGTCGCGGTGACGTGCTCGCAGATGATCCGGATCTTTTCACGGGCAAGTTCTGGACCGGGCGCACCGGTGTTCAGCTTGGGTTGGTCGACGCGATCGGCGACCTGCGCGAAGTGATCAAGGACCGGTATGGTGACAAGGCCGAGCCGAAATTGATTTCGGCACCGCGTGGCCTTTTTGGCCGCAAGGCCGGGCTTGGTGTCGGCCTTGCAAAGGGCCGACTGCTGGACGGGGTCGGCGAGGAGTTGATCTCCTCTGTCGAGGAACGGGCAATGTGGATGCGTTACGGCCTTTAAAAGGGCACAATGCCTGTGTGAAAATCGGGTGAGCAAGGGGAAAAGACATGACCGAATTGATAGGCGTCGCCGCATTGGCCGTGGGAGGTTACTGGATCGTGCAGCGCGTGAAGCGCAAGATGGCCGAGGTTGAAAACCAGATTTCCAGGGCAGCTGCAAAAGCCGATCCCAATGGCCGCGGTGCCAAGCTTGTGCTTGACCCGGTCAGCGGCAAATACCGTCCGCAAGCCTGACGCAACGGCGGGCAGTTTGCCCGCCCGCCGTCAGACGCTTTGTTTCAGCGGCTTCAATTTGCCGGTACCGCCCGGAAAAGCCCCCATCGCGCCGTCCCGGTGCGCGCGGTAATCCCGAGCAGGACCAGCGTCACCACCAGCAGCATCAGTTCCGCCAGCGGACTGGACAGCCAGATGCCGTCCTCTCCGAAATAGACCGGCATCAGGAACACCAGCGGCAGAAAGAACCCATAGGGTTTGGCGAGGCTCAGCAGAGCTGCCCGAGCCGCATCTCCGAGCGCCTGAAAGTAGGTCGCAACCATGAACAGCGGCCCCGCGACAAAGTAGAGCGCCATTATCACCGGAAGGATCCGGCCGACTTCCGCCGCCACGCCTGGATCGTCGACAAATGCGAAGCCGACCTGGTGTGAGAACAGCGTGAGCACGAGTTCCGCAAGGCCGCAGTAGACAAAGGCCGCAACCAGGCCAGCCCGCAAGGTGCTGTCCGAGCGATGCCACAAACCTGCCCCGAAATTGTTTCCGATCATGGACTGAAGCGCCTGGGCAAGGCCTAGGAGAGGCAGATAGCAGAAGGTCATGACCCTGGTAACGATCCCGAATGCGGCGACCGTTGCCTCGTAACCGCTGGCACCGGCCGTCTGCAGCGCGGCGATGGTTGCGGCGGACCCCAGGGCGATGCCGATGAAGCTCAGGCTCTGAGGCGCGCCAAGCATCAGGATATCGCGCCAGAAGGATGTCAGCGGATATCGCAGGAGTGCGGACGGTGACAATTCCGTTTTCCCGCTCAGTCTTAGACCCAGCATGATTGCAAGCGCCATCGCCTGTGCCAGCACGGTTCCGGCCGCACTACCGGCAACACCGTAATCGTAGACCGCGATCAGCAGATAATCGAAGGCGATGTTGGCCAGCGAAACAAGCAGGCTGAAGCCTGCCATTACAACCGCGAGGCCTTCGTTGCGCAGCGCGTCAGCATTTACCGACAGCACGAACATCAGTGGTGTGAAGGCAACCGTGATGGCCATGTAGGTATGGCTCATACCGGCAATCTCCACTGAACCGTCAGCGGCGGCCCGGGTGAGGCCGTCACCTACACCCAGGAAGAGGGCGATCACGATGCCAGCGATGGCAAGTGCCAGGCCGTGGGCACCGGCAAAAACCGCTTCGGCTTCGGCACGAAGGCCGGCTCCGAGTTTGCGGGCGAGCACGCTGGACATGCCGCTGGCAACAAGTGTCGCCAACGCCGCAAGCAGCATATAGGCAGGAAACATCAGCGTGACGGCGCTGAGGGCATCCGGCCCGACGAAAAGGCCGAGGAATATGGCATCGACCACGGTCAGCAACCCGTTCATGCTCATCACCAGGATGATGGGCAAGGCGGTTCTGGCCAGGGTCGGAAGGATTGGCCCATGCGTATAGGCGTTGGGCCGGGATATGTCGGAAGACATTCCGTTCTCCATCAATGGGCATTTCGATCGGGAAGGAGGGGCTCGCATTGCCACCAGCGCGAAATGCGTGGGGAACAGAAAGTCTTGAAGACCAGAATTTCACCGTGACTGTCGTCCGCGAGCGGCAGGCATTCTGAAGCCGGTGCGAGGGATACCTTGGTGCCGGCGCTCCGTCAATCTGAAACCGCCACGCCCGCTTCGCCTTGACCTTGCCCCGACATCGTGGCACCTGTCGCCCAAACCGGCGATACGTGCACGCCGGGCACAGCCATATTCGCGGAACATCTTCATGTCGACTGAAACCCTGCCGGCGCACATGCGGCCGGAAAACTCCTTTCAAGGCCTGATCCTGACCCTGCAGCGCTACTGGGCCGACCAGGGCTGTGTTGTGCTTCAGCCTTACGACATGGAAGTCGGCGCCGGTACGTTCCACCCGGCGACCACGCTGCGTTCACTCGGCCCGCGTCCGTGGCGGGCTGCCTATGTGCAGCCGTCGCGCCGCCCGACCGACGGCCGTTATGGTGAGAACCCGAACCGTCTGCAGCACTACTACCAGTTCCAGGTGATCCTGAAGCCGTCACCGGCAAACCTTCAGGAGCTCTATCTGAATTCGCTCTACGCGATCGGCCTTGACCCGAAGCTGCACGATATCCGCTTTGTGGAAGACGACTGGGAAAGCCCGACCCTGGGGGCCTGGGGCCTCGGCTGGGAATGCTGGTGCGATGGCATGGAAGTCTCCCAGTTCACCTATTTCCAGCAGGTGGCAGGCTTTGAATGCTCGCCCGTCTCCGGCGAGCTGACCTACGGCCTTGAGCGCCTGGCGATGTATATTCAGGGCGTCGATAACGTCTATGACCTCAACTACAACGGCATGGAAGGCGATGCCAAGGTCACCTATGGCGATGTTTTCCTGCAGGCCGAGCAGGAATACTCGCGGCACAATTTCGAGCACGCGGACACCGAAATGCTGTTCCGCCATTTCAAGGATGCCGAAGCCGAATGCCGTTCACTGCTGGAAGCCGGTGCGAAAGCTCGTGAAGCTGCCGGTGCCAATGTCCATCAGGTGGTGCTGCCAGCCTATGACCAGTGCATCAAAGCCAGCCATGCCTTCAACCTGCTCGACGCGCGCGGCGTCATCTCCGTGACCGAGCGCCAGAGCTATATCCTGCGTGTCCGCGAACTGGCCAAGGCCTGCGGCGCTGCCTTCCTTGAAACGGAAGCCGGCGGTGTCGGCTATCACAACCAGGCTGCGGAATAACGCATTCCGGCTTGAGGCGGATCTTTTTGATCAATCGAATGCGGGGCCAGGTTGGCCCCGTTTTCGTCAGGCAATATCCAGGTTGTTCATTTTACCGCTACCAGCAACCTGTGAAGGCTCACTCGGGTTCCGAGCCCGGCTCGGGCTCCAGTTCACAGGCGAAGCGCATGTCGCCGATGTCCAGGTGGCTTGCCTGTCGATTGCCGGAAAACCGGGTGTTTCCCCGCTCGAAACTTTCTCCCGAAGCGCCCGGAACCGGGTCAAGCAGGACTTGCGTATGTGCCTTTCCGCCAACAGGTCCGGAAAGCGTCGCGGGCCCTGGTTCCTGTGGGGAGAAGATGACGTGAAAGACCAGATCGCCATTCGAACAGCGATATTGGTCAGCAAGCGAGGCATGGGCCTCTTGCGTTGCCAGCACCAACAGCAGCACCGCAAGTACCGGGATCATTCTGCAAAGTTGCAAGACGCACATTGGTGGCCGACCTTTCGTTCAGGCGTTTCGGGCAAGCTTGCCCAAGCTTATCTGCAATCCTGTGTCGAAGATTACAGAATGACTCAATTCAGGCGTCGGCCGCTTGAAGAAGATGACAAGTCAGCACCTCCCGGTTAGCTTCCAGAACACATTTTCTGGAGGTGATTGTCTTGTCCTGGTTCTTTCTTGCAGCGCTGATTGCGCTATCTGTTTTTGCGATCGTTCTTTACAACGGACTTGTCAAGAAACGGCAGATGGTCGAGGAGGGCTGGAGCGGCATCGATGTCCAGCTCAAGCGGCGGGCAAATCTCATTCCCAACCTTGTCGAGACCGTGAAAGGCTACGCCTCGCACGAAAAGGAAGCGCTCGAGGCCGTAACCAGCATGCGCGCGCAAGTTTCGGCAGTGCCCAAGGATGACGTTGCTGGCCGTGCAAAGGCAGAAGGAGAACTCAGTCATGCTCTCGGCCGCCTGTTTGCAGTTGCAGAAGCCTATCCAGACCTGAAGGCAAGTCAGAACTTTTCCGACCTTCACAATTCGCTGGACGAGATCGAAAACGCCATCCAGATGGCGCGCCGTTATTACAATGGCGCGGTCCGGAACCTGAATGTTGCGGTCGAGAGCTTCCCATCCAATCTGATTGCCAACCAGTTCAAGTTCGAAAAGGCCGAGTACTTCGAAATCGAAGACGAGGCTGACCGCGCGGTTCCCAAGGTCCAGTTCTGAGGTGCGCGCAATGCTGAACCGGATCACCGCGGGCATCCTGGCCGCCTTCGTCCTGCTGACTGCCGGACTTTGCGCGCAAGCTGACGAACGCATCTTGAAGTTCGTTTCCGACATTGACGTTGCGAGCAATGGCACGCTGACGGTCACGGAGACGATTACCGTTCGTGCGGAAGGCGATCAGATCAAGCGGGGCATTTTCCGCGATATTCCGCTTGCGGTGGAGGGGGCAAACGGGCGCATCTACAAGGCCGGCTTCAAGCTGCTCTCGGTGCTGCAGGACGGCACCCCGGCCTCCTACCACACCAACGAGAACAGTCGGGGTGTGCGGATCTATGTGGGGGATGAATACACCTTCCTGTCTCCGGGCAATTACACCTACAGCTTCACCTATGAAACCAATCGGCAAATCCGTTTCTTTGAAGACCATGACGAGGTCTATTGGAACGCGACCGGCAACGAATGGATCTTCCCCGTTGATGAGGCCATCGCGCGGGTCGTTTTGCCGGAAGGGGTGAAAGCCAGCGCATGGACGGCCTATACGGGCGGCTATGGCGAAACCGGAAATGCCTTTGAGGCACAGAGCGCCCAGGGTGGTTCTGAGATTATCTTCCGGACAACCGAGGTTCTGGGGGCCTACGAAGGCTTGTCGATCAACGTCAGCCTTCCGAAAGGCGCAATTGCAGCGCCTACGGAAGCCGAACAGCTGGAGTATTTCGTCGAGGACTACAGATCGGAGCTGATCGGAGGAGCCGGGGTGCTGCTGGTGCTGCTTTATTATTTCGCAGCCTGGTGGATGGTTGGCCGGGATCCTTCTGAAGGTGTTGTTTTCCCGAGGTTTTCACCGCCTTCCGGCATCTCGCCGGCTCTTGCCAAATACATTGTCAACCGAGGATTCGGGGATGGTGGCTGGGTGGCCCTGTCTGCAGCCTGCCTCAACCTCGCGGTCAAGAAACGCTTGCGACTTGAAGAGACGGATGGCGATACAACTCTGGTTCTGAACCGGAAAGGACGGGAAGGTCAGATCCCGGGCTTCGGGCTGCCCAGGGGCGAAGCTGCGCTTGAGGACTGGCTAAGCGGACGGGGGAGTCCGTTGACCCTCAACAAGGACAACGGCACCTCTATCCAGGCGCTGGGGAAAAAATTCCGGGCGGCTATCGAGCGGGAGAGCCGAAACGTCTTTTTCAGGGCGAACAGGGGCTATCTCATTCCCGGGTTCATACTAAGCCTGGTTACCATTGTCGCGCTGCTGGCTTTCGGTGGACTGCAGCCGGGTCAGGAAGGGTTCGTCATCGTCTTTCTGGTCTTTTCCGTTTTTGCGACCGTCATTTCAGTCAATCTGGGGAGGGCCATCTTCCGCTTCGCCAGCATGAAACTGCGTATGGCGCTGATCTTCATAGTCTTTGGTCTCGCAATATCAGGGGCAGCTTTCGGTGCCTTCCATGTGAATGGCGGTGTGGATTCCTTGCCTGTTCTGCCGTTCATCGCGGTGGCGCTGGTTGCCCTCAACATCCTGTTCTTTTTCCTGATCGGCGCACCGACGGCAATCGGCCGCCAGGCTCTCGATGAAATCGAGGGTCTTCGGATGTATCTGAGCGTGGCGGAAAAGGAGCGGCTCAATATGGAAAAGCTTCCGGATATGAGCACGGATCATTTCGAGGAGCTTTTGCCCTACGCCGTTGCGCTTGGCGTCGAAAAGCCCTGGGCAAAGGCCTTCGAGGCCTGGCTGACAACCGCTGCCGGGGCGGCTGCGGCCGCCAGCTACCATCCGGGCTGGTACTCCGGCAATCACTTCGATGCCCGGCACGTGTCCGACAGCCTCGGCCGGACGGCAAGTTCCATGGCTGGCTCCTTCCAGTCGTCTCTGCCAGCTCCGAAATCCTCCAGCTCCGGATCGTCGGGTTCCTCCGGCGGCTTTTCCGGCGGCGGTGGCGGCGGTGGCGGTGGCGGCGGCTGGTAACGAGCTGAGGATCGTCAGCTCCGCCTTGCGCAAGCTGCTTCGAACGGCATAGTGGAAGCATCAAGCAGGAGCGGGGGTGCGGATGGCCGGCGAAACAATCACGCTAACGGAGTTTGTCAGCTTCAATCTGGCAATCCTCGTCTATTTCCTGGGCGTGCGGCTGAACAAGAAGATTCTGGTTCTGGACAGGTTCAACATTCCGGAACCGGTATCAGGCGGCCTGCTTGTCGCGTTCCTGTCCCTCGTAGTCTACCTGGGGCTTGGAACGGAAATCGGGTTCTCCCTGCAGTCGCGTGATTACCTGCTGTATTGCTTCTTTACGGCAATCGGCTTGAACGCCCGCTTCATGGACCTGGCCAAGGGGGGCAAGCCGCTTCTGATCCTGCTGATGCTCACCGTCTGTTACATGCTGCTGCAGAATGCTGTCGGCTCAGGCATTGCGGCGGCGCTGGGTCTGCCCACAGGGTTCGGCCTTCTTGGAGGCACCATTTCGCTGGTTGGCGGCCACGGCACGGCAATTGCGTGGGGGCCGAAGCTGGCCACCGACTATGGCGTTCCAGGGGCGGTCGAGATCGGTGCTGCGACGGCGACGCTCGGCTTGATCGCCGCCAGCCTTCTTGGCGGTCCGGTGGGCAAGTTTCTGATCGAAAAACGGGGTGGCAAACCGGATCCGAACCGCCCGGAAGAAGCCCCCATGATCGGCCTTGAGATGGAACGAGAGGCAGACACGAGCGTGACCCACACCGGGCTGATGCGCTCGCTGCTGGTTCTCAATATTGCCATTGGCCTCGGCGTCGCGCTTCAGGAAGCCTTGAGCGCGGGAATAGGCCTCGATCTGCCGGTCTTCGTCTGCTGCCTCTTCTGTGGCATCGTGCTGTCAAACACCGTGCCGCTGGTCTTTCCGAAAATGACCTGGCCAGCCCGGTCCAAGTCCCTGGCGGTCTTGTCGGACCTTGCACTTGGCATCTTTCTGACGATGTCACTCATGAGCCTGCAGCTCTGGACCATCGCGGGACTGGCAGGGCCGATGTTGCTCATTCTTTTCACGCAGGTCGTCGTTGCGGCCGCCTTCATCATCCTGGCGCTTTATCCGTTGATGGGCCGAAACTACAACGCGGCGGTGCTGGGTGCGGGCTTTGCAGGGTTTGCACTGGGCGCGACACCGACGGCCATTGCCAACATGACCGCAATCACCAAACACTTTGGCCCGGCAACCCAGGCATTCCTGATCCTGCCGCTCGTGTCCGCATTCTTCGTGGATCTGGCCAATGCGGTCATCATCCTTCTGTTTCTCGGAGGATGAGGGGCGCGGTCAGGCGGCGTCTGTCTTCTCGCTGAAGGGAAACCGTCCGTCGACCTGGGATTCCAGCAGGCTGCAGGCTTCGTCTGAAGTAACGGCCGCGGCGTAAAGGAAGCCCTGACCGTAGTGACAGCCGTTGGAATTCAACGCGTCATGGACCGCGCTTTCCTCGATCCCTTCCGCGACGGCGTCGATGTCGAGACCCTTGGACAGAACCAGTATGGCCTCGACGATGGCGGCACACTGCTTGTCTTCCAGCATGCGTTCGGTGAAGGACTTGTCGATCTTGACCTTCTTGATCGGGAAATCGCGCAGATAGCTCAGGCTGGAATGGCCTGCGCCGAAATCATCGAGCGCAATGGAAATGCCGGCTTCCGTCAGCTCGGTCAGGATGCGTTTGGCCGATTCCGGGTTCTTCACCAGCGACGTTTCGGTGATCTCCAGCACCAGCCGTCTGGGCGGAAATTCGAATTTCTTCAAGATGGCATTGATCTGGGTCGGCAAGGCCGGATCCTGCAACTGCACCGGCGACAGATTGAAGGACAGGTAGAGATCGTCCGGCCAGGTGGTAGCGACCTTGCAGGCGTCCTCCAGCAGATGCTGGGTCAGCTCGGAGATGATGCCGCAGTCTTCGGCAATCGGGATGAACTGCAGCGGCGGTACCTTGCCGAAATCGGCATCGGTCCAGCGTGCAAGGGCTTCGAAGCCTGCGATGCGGCCGGAATCCATGTCCAGGATCGGCTGGTAATAGGCCTTCACCTCATGTTCCGAAATTGCGCGGCGCAGACGCTGTTCCAGTAGCGTGCGATGCAGGATCGAGGCATCCATGTCGACCTCGAAGAACCGGTAGGTCGAGCGCCCCGAGGATTTGGCCCGGTAAAGGGCAATATCGGCCCGGCGCAATAGCTCGGTGACCGCGTGGCCGTCATGGGGGTAGAGGGCGATGCCGATACCTGTGCCGATGGAAATCTGGCGGTCGCCGAACTCGAAACGATCGTTGATCCGCGTCAACAGTCGCCTGGCGAAGCCGGCTGCCTCGGATTTGTCCTTGAACACAGGGGAGACGATGGCAAATTCGTCCCCTCCGAGACGGGCGACAATGCCTTCCTTGCCGAGAGTTTCGGCCAGTCGGTCGGCAAAGCTTCGCAGCAGATTGTCGCCAAAGGCATGACCATAGACGTCGTTGATCGGTTTGAACCCGTCGAGGTCGAGCATCATTACGGCACGAAAGCAGTCAGGCTTCACCTCACGGGTCAGATCGGCAAAGGCCTCCAGCAGCCGGCGGCGATTTGGCAGCCCGGTCAGCGGGTCGTGCTGGGCAAGGGCCAGGGCTTCGGAATGGGCCGACGATCTTGCCTTCAGCTCCTTGCGCAAACGGCGCGTTGCCCACGTGCCATATCCCAGACTGAAGATGGCGATGCCCAGAAGGAGGCTGGTGACCACGTCGAACGTCATTTGCGAATTATGAATTTGGTAGGTCGGGAAAAGTACTGGAAGGACCTTAACCCCAGTAAAAATGACAAGAACTATCGCAAGTAACGCAACTATAGATCGTGTCATATATCTGTTGTCTGCAACTTCCCGGTTCGCCACAAGGTCGGTCCCAATACATACAACTGCTAACAAGTCGCGCAGTTTCACATGCAATCCTTGAAGAAGAGTGAAACAAAGCAGACGGACTGGCGTCAAAATGGGCAGGTCGCCCGTTGTCCGGTTCCGCGAAAGGGGGTGACAAGTCTCCGTTGTCTTGGTAACGGACGGCGCAAACCGTTTCCGGTGTTATTCCACCAGACCAAAGGTCCAGATATCCATGCCCGATCTTCTGCTTGAACTTTTCAGCGAAGAGATTCCGGCCCGCATGCAGCGCAAGGCGGCCGAAGACCTGAAATCTCTCGTGACCAATGCCCTGGTGGATGCCGGTTTGCCCTATGAGGGTGCCAAGGCCTTCGCGACCCCGCGGCGTCTGGCCCTGCATGTTGCCGGCGTTCCCGCCGGTTCTGCCGCCACACGTGAAGAACGCAAGGGACCGCGCGTCGGGTCTCCCGAAAAGGCACTGGAAGGCTTCCTGAGAGGCGCAGGGCTGACGTCGATCGATCAGGCAACCATCCAGACGGACCCGAAGAAGGGCGATTTCTACGTTGCGGTGATCGAAAAGCCTGGCCGTTCGGCGATCGACGTCATTGCCGAGTTCATGCCGGGCATCCTGCGCAACTTCCCCTGGCCGAAAGCCATGCGCTGGGGCACCGGATCCACACGCTGGGTGCGGCCGCTGCACTCAATCGTCGCGACCTTCGGTCCGGAAACGGAAGAACCGGACGTGGTTCCGTTCGAATTCGATGGCATCAAGGCCGGCAAGACTACACGCGGCCACCGCTTCCTGGCGGATGAGGCCTTCGACGTGCGCCGTTTCGACGACTATGCGCCTTCGCTTGAGAAGCACAAGGTCGTGCTGGATGCCGACCGCCGCAAGGACATCATCCAGAATGACGCCAAGGATTGTGCGCTGGCGCTAGGCCTCGATCTGGTGGAGGATCCGGGTCTTCTGGAAGAGGTTGCCGGGCTGGTAGAATGGCCTGTGGTGCTGACGGGCAGCTTCGACGAGGATTTCCTGACGATCCCGGACGAGTGCATTCAGCTGACCATCAAGGTCAACCAGAAGTGCTTCGTGCTGAAGAACCCGGCCACCGGGCGCCTTGCCAACAAGTTCGTGCTGATTTCCAACATCATTGCCGACGATGGCGGCAAGCTGATCGTGGCCGGCAACGAGAAGGTTATCCGCGCACGCCTGTCCGATGCCCGCTTCTTCTGGGAAACCGACCTGAAGTCTAAACTGTCGGACAACCTGCCCAAGCTGGATGAAGTGAAGTTTCACGAAAAGCTCGGCAGCGTTGGCGAACGGGTGAAGCGCCTTATCGCGCTTTCGGCCGAACTGGCCACGGTCGCCGGGGCGGACGAGACCAAGGCCAGACGCGCGGCGGAACTCGCCAAGGCGGACCTTGTCTCCAACATGGTGTTCGAATTCCCGGAATTGCAGGGCCTCATGGGCCGCTACTACGCAACAGCCCAGGGCGAGGATGCGTCGGTGGCAACGGCTATCGAAGAGCATTACAAGCCGCAGGGACCAAGTGACAGCGTGCCGACCGACCCGGTCGCCGTTGCCGTGGCCCTTGCCGAAAAGCTGGACCTGCTCGCAGGTTTCTGGGCGATCGACGAAAAGCCGACCGGCTCCAAGGACCCTTACGCGCTTCGCCGCGCGGCTCTGGGCGTGATCCGGATCATTCTGGAAAACAACCTCAGGATCAGGCTGGGCGATGCCATTCGTTCCGCTCTGGACCTTCAAGGTGTTGAAGCGAGTGATCCCGCAGCTCTTGTTGCCGATCTGCTGTCCTTCTTCGGCGATCGCCTGAAAGTCCACCTGAAGGATGAAGGCGCGCGCCACGATCTGATCGACGCGGTCTTTGCATTGGAAGGCCAGGACGATCTCCTGATGGTGGTGCGCCGTGTCGAGGCGCTTGGCAAGTTCGTATCGTCCGACGACGGCACCAACCTGCTGGCTGGCTACAAGCGTGCGGTCAATATTCTGAAGGCCGAGGAAAAGAAGGACGGCAGCCCTGTTTCCGGCAAGCCGCACGCCGACCACTTCCAGGAGCAGGCCGAAATCGATCTGGCCGCTGCCATCGATGTGGCCCGGGCTGAAGCGGCCGACGCCGTGGCAAGCGAGAACTTCGAAGGGGCAATGGAGGCGCTGTCGAAATTGCGTGCTCCGGTCGACCGTTTCTTCGACGATATCCTGGTCAATGCCGAGGACGCCACGCTGCGCATGAACCGCCTGCAGCTCCTTGCTGAAATCCGCGATGCGACCCACGTGGTGGCGGACTTCTCGAAGGTGGCTGGGTAAACGGAATTGGCCGGTTAAGCAAAACGGAACTGACAAATAAAAAGGCGGGCCTTGAGCCCGCCTTTTTCGTTCTTTGCCTCAACGTTCAAGTTTGAAGGTCCGGCGTCTCTTACTCGGCAGGTGCAGCAGCGAGCCGGTCAACGGGTTTTTCCTGGATCGGCCAGTGCACGATGGCGGCGAAGATGCCGAGGGCGATGCCCAGCCACCAGATGGCGTCATAGGAGCCTGTTTCGTCGTAGATCTTGCCACCGAGCCACACACCCAGGAACGAGCCGACCTGGTGCGACAGGAAGACGAAGCCGAACAGGGTTGCCATGTAGCGCGGCCCGAACATGACGGCGACAAGGCCGGATGTCGGTGGCACGGTCGACAGCCACAGGAGACCCATCACGCCGGAGAACACGAGCACCGAGGCGGGCGTGACCGGCAGCATGATGAAGGCGAAAATCGCGACGGCGCGGCCAAGGTAGATCAGCGACAGGAAGATCGGCTTGGAATAGCGGCCGGAAATATATCCTGACAACAGCGAACCCGCGATGTTGCAAAGACCGATGAGGGCGATGGCCGTAGCACCCCAGGCGGGGTCGAGGCCAAGGTCGGCGATATAGGGCGGCAGGTGCACCGTGATGAAGGCGACGTGAAAGCCGCAGACGAAAAAGCCGAAGGTGAGCAGGATAAATCCGCGTGTTCCGAAGGCTTCGGAAATGGCGGAGGTCAGCTTCTGGTCGTTCGCCGGATTGCTGTCTTTCGGCATCTCCGACTTGCCCCTGAGCGCGATCGCCAGAAGCGGAACAATTGCCACAAGGCCGGCGAAGACGATCAGGGTCTGCTGCCAGCCGATGCTGGCAATCAGCGTGCCGCCAAGTGGGGCAAACAGGAACTGGCCGAGAGATCCGGAGGCTGTGCCGATACCGAAGGCCAGCGTTCTCTGTGAAGGCGAGACGGCACGGCCGAAAGCCGCCAGAACGAGCGAGAAGGACGAACACGCAATGCCGAGCCCGATGAGCACACCTGCGGAAATGTGCAGGGCGACGGTGCTTTCCGCGTCGATCATCAGCAAAAGGCCGGCACAGTAGAGGACTGCGCCAAGTGTCATGGTCTTCCAGGTTCCGAACCGGTCGGCCATCATGCCGGCGATCGGCTGTCCGATGCCCCACATAAGGTTCTGGATCGCCAGTGCCAGTGCGAAGATCTCGCGGCTCCAGTCCCTGGCCTCGGTCATGGGCTGAAAGAACAGGCCCATGGCAGAACGCGGCCCGAACGAAATGAGGGCGATCAAACAGCCGCAGGAAATCACCAGCGGTATATTCGGGCCGACCCGGCCGGTGGAAGAAGCTGTTGTCATGGATGAGTCTCTGATCGTGAAATTACGATAGGTATAGTCTGAAGCCATCCAATCGCAAAACGCGTAATTTTGATGGATTGATCAACGTTGCAAATGGAACGGCAAAACTTGGATCACGCCAGTGCGTCGCGCGTTCGCGGTGTAAACGCAGCAACAGATGCTGTGAGAGCCCGGTTGGTTTTGCCGTTTGCATCTCGTGTGTGAAGGCGATAATTATTAGCCGGCTTTCCGGAAATGGAAAAGTTGCGCCTTAAGCTCAGGAAAACAAAGGCAAATCGGATTTCCCGCGAGAATTTTTCGGATTTTTGTAGATTTTCGATTTGCTGATGACTATATAAACTCCGAAAGAGCAAAAGTATGGGCATCACCGCCCGTTTTCTTTTGCCCCTGATATGCTCAAGTTGAGTATAATTAAATAGCGGCACAAAATACCCCTCGCGCCGCGCAAAAAAGGGAGGTCGCCATGACCATTGCCCAGACCAAAGCACCGGTTGGAGCACCGATTGCCGCCGGACTGACGGCACTGGAGCGTTTCGGCAAGCTGGAGCGCCCGGACCTGCGTTATACGCCGGAGGTCGCAGAGGCGACTGCGCCGATCTACGAGAAGGTCAAGCACATCATCCCGGCCATCGAATGGCCTGCTCTGGCGCCGACCATCCATGCGATCAACAAGCTGAAGAAGCAGCGCAACGCGGTTATCCTGGCGCACAACTACATGACGCCGGATATCTACCACGGTGTTGCCGATATCGTTGGCGACAGCCTGCAGCTGGCCATCGAGGCGACCCGCACCGATGCGGAAGTCATCGTCCAGTGCGGCGTGCACTTCATGGCCGAGACCTCGAAGATCCTGAGCCCGGAAAAGACCGTGCTGATCCCGGACATGCGTGCAGGCTGCTCGCTGGCTGAATCCATTACCGGTGCCGATGTTCGGGCCCTGCGCGAGCGGAACCCCGGCATCCCGATCATCACCTACGTGAACACGTCTGCCGACGTGAAGGCGGAATGCGACATCTGCTGCACGTCTTCCAACGCGCTGCAGGTCGTGGAAAGCTTCGGCGTCGACAAGGTGTTCCTGATCCCGGACAAGTATCTGGCCGCAAACGTCTGCAACAAGACCGACGTCGAGGTTCTGGTCTGGGACGGTGCCTGCGAAGTGCATGAGCGCTTCACCGCGGAAGAGCTGCGCGACTATCGCAAGATCGAACCGAATGTGAAGATCATTGCCCATCCGGAGTGCCCGCCCGAAGTGGTCGCGGAAGCCGACTTTGCCGGTTCCACCGCGCACATGATCGACTGGGTCAAGACAAAGCGTCCGGAAAAGGTGATGATGATCACCGAGTGCTCCATGGCGGACAATGTTGCCAGCGAAACGCCGGGTGTCGACTACATCCGCCCCTGCAACCTTTGCCCGCACATGAAGCGGATCACGCTGAACAAGATCCTCGACACTCTTCTGGAGATGAAAGAGGAAGTGGTCGTCGACCCGGCGGTGGCCGACAGGGCCCGCACCGCGGTCGAGCGGATGATCAACTTGAAAATCTGACCGGCTTCGGTCTAAACCGCATCTATGCGATTGCTTCCGGGCCTGCCGGCCCGGGAGTTTCTTTGGGGCTCTGGCCCCGTCTGTTCCAGGAAGTTTCCCATGGCCGTGTCGGTTGAGGATTTTGCACCTGCCTATATAGGCAAGGATGTGGATGATGTCGTCATTCTGGGGGGAGGTCTGGCAGGCCTTTTCTGCGCGCTGAAGCTCAGCCCGCGTCCGGTCACCGTCATCACCAACGCACCGATCGGGCAGGGGGCGTCCTCTGCCTGGGCGCAGGGCGGTATTGCCGCTGCGATCTCCGAGCAGGACTCGGTGGAAAAACACCGCGACGATACGCTGGCCGCCGGCTGCGGCATCTGCGAGGAAAAGATCGTCGAAGAGATGACCCGCGAAGGCAGTGCCCGGGTTCATGACCTCTTGTCCTATGGTGTTCCGTTCGATCAGGATCTTGAAGGCCGGCTGAAGTTTTCGCGCGAAGCCGCCCATTCCCAGAGCCGCGTTGTACGTGTGCGCGGCGACATGGCAGGCCGCGCGATCATGGATGCCCTGATCGCGGCTGTTCGCAAGACGCCGTCGATCCGCATTCTGGAAGGCTACATCGGCGAAAGCTTCATTGGCGAGGGACGGTATGTAACCGGGGTCCTGGCGCGCCGGCGCGGCGGCCTGGAACGGCTGATTTTCCCGGCAAAGGCCGTGGTGCTTGCTTCCGGCGGCATCGGCCACCTCTACGAACTGACGACCAACCCGCACGAAGCCAACGGTCATGGCCTTGCCATGGCGGCTCGCGCCGGTGCGGTGATTGCCGATGCCGAATTCGTGCAGTTTCACCCGACCGCGCTTGATCTCGGCAAGGATCCGGCACCACTGGCAACCGAAGCCCTGCGCGGCGAGGGAGCTACCCTCGTCAACAAGGCCGGCGAACGCTTCATGGAAGGTGTTCACCCGGAATTGGAACTGGCGCCCCGCGACATCGTTGCCCGGGCCATTCACCGGGAAGTGTCCGAAGGCCGGGGGGCCTTCCTAGACTGCCGGACAGCGATCGGCGAAAGGTTCAAGGACGATTTTCCGACCGTCTTCGCCGCAGCCTCCGCAGCAGGCATCGATCCGGCAAGGGATCTGCTGCCCGTGGCGCCCGCGGAGCATTACCACATGGGCGGGGTCCTGACCGATGCCAACGGCCGGACGTCGCTTGACGGTCTGTGGGCCGCGGGAGAAGTGGCTTCAACCGGTGCCCACGGCGCCAACCGCCTGGCATCCAATTCGCTGCTGGAGGCCGTCGTTTTTGCCGCGCGCATCGCGGAAGATATCCAGGGCCTGATGCCGACCCCGCGCAGTGCCTACTGGAACGAGATGGACGATGCTCCGGGCTTGCCGAGCCAGCGCAACGTCGAGGAGCGGGAAGCGATCACCGTTCTGCGCAAGACACTGGCGCGCAATGTCGGCGTGCTGCGCGACGCGGCCGGTCTCAAGACGGCCCTGGCCGATATTGCGCAGGTTGAACAGAATTGCGTGCGCCAGTCGATCCTCAACATGATGGTCGCCGGGCGTATCATCACTGCGGCGGCGCTGAAGCGCGAGGAAAGCCGTGGCGGGCATTTCCGCAAGGATTTCCCGCAGGAAAACCCTGACATGGCAAGCCGCTCCTACACCACCTTGAAGGAAGTCGAAGCCATTACCGCCGAGGCCCTGGAAACTGCCTGACCGGAGAGGCGCATGACCCGTAGATTTTTGCCCGAGTTGCCACGCCTGATGGTGGATGAAGCCGTCAAGGCCGCTCTTCTGGAAGACTGGGGCCGGGCAGGTGACGTCACCAGCCAGGCAACGCTGCCACCGGATGCAAAAGCCTCCGCTGTGATTGCCGCGCGCAAACCGGGGGTTCTCGCCGGATTAACCTTCGCCGAAAGCGCCTTTCGTCAGACGGATGCCGGTTTGCATTTCGAGGCTGTACTGAGCGACGGTGACCGGTTGTCGCCCAAGGCAGTTGTCGCCCGGATCGAGGGGCCGGCCCGCGCGCTTCTCGCCGCCGAAAGGGTGGCATTGAACTTCCTGGGTCACTTGTCAGGCATTGCGACGGCGACGTCGAAATTCGCCGATCTGATCGCGCACACCAGGGCGGACATCGTCTGCACGCGCAAGACGACGCCGGGCCTGCGTGCGTTCGAGAAATATGCGGTGAAATGTGGCGGCGGTTCCAACCATCGCTTCGGTCTCGACGATGCGATCCTGATCAAGGACAACCACATCGCGGTCGCCGGCGGTGTGACGCAAGCCATCGAAGCCGCCAAGGCTTTCGCCGGCCATCTGGTGAAGATCGAGGTGGAAGTCGACACGCTGGAACAGCTGGACGAGGCACTGGCTGCCGGTCCGGACGTGGTCATGCTCGACAACATGCCGCCTGAAGTTTTGAAGCAGGCCGTCGCAAAGGCCGGAGGCAAGGTTCTGCTGGAAGCATCCGGCGGCATTGAACTCGATACGGTCAAGGCCGTCGCCGAAGCCGGGGTTGACCTGATCTCCTCAGGCTGGATCACCCATTCGGCTCCGGTTCTGGATCTGGGTCTGGATATCGAGATCGGCTGAGATCTCTTTTACCGGCTACCCGTTCGGTGTTCTGCCCTGTCTGCCATCCCGTCTCTAATTCATCCTGAGAAGGACCGTCAGGTCCGTCTCGAAGGATGGGCCGCTTGCTCTGAAGTTTGCCGGCCATCCTTCGAAACAGCGCTGCGCGCATGCTCAGATGTGGGTGAGCAGTGGGACGACAGTCGCGGCTGTTTTAATCAGTCACCGAACTCACGCTGCTGCAAGATACAAGCCGCCGAGTGCCGTCAGCACACCCAGGCTGCGAATGATGCGTGGTGCCCAGGCGGGATCGTTCCGGGTGGCCACATTGGCGCCGTAGCCGATCAGGAGCCCGGCCGCATGCAGGAGCGCGGTCGCCAAAACAAAGCCACCGGCATAGGAAAGTTCGCCAGCCGAGCCGATTTCACCGCCGTGGGCATGGCCGTGACAAATGCCGAACACCCCCACCAGTGCCGCACACACGCCAAGTGGCAGGCGCAAGGCAAGGGCGACAACGACACCCAGAACCACAACCGATGTCAGAATGAATGGTTCGACGTAGGGCAGCGGAACGCCGGCAAGCGAGAGCAGGAATCCCACGATCATCGCACCGACGAAGGCGGTCGGCAGAGCCCAGACGGCGCGCCCGCCAAGAAGGGCAGCCCAAAGACCAACGGCAATCATCGCCAGCACGTGATCGGTGCCGAACAATGGATGCGTGAAGCCGGCGGCAAAGGAGCCGTGTTCGGACGGATCCAGATGGGCAAGGGCGGGAGAGGCGGTCAACAGGCCGAACGCGGTGGCAAGGCCGAGGCGGTAGAGCATGAAATGTTCCTTCGGTTGGTCACTCCGGTGCCCCGGGATGGGTCGCACCGTTCATGAAGAGCTCAAGACCTGTGTACTATCGATGATTCTGGGAGCCTGTAAACCACAACGGCGGTCTCTTTCGTGAGGCGTGTGCGAGGTAGCGCAACGGAAGAACTGCGACAATGTAGTCCGGTTTCCCGATAGGGAGCAGCTTTTCAGGCTGCTAAATTTCCGGCTGAAGGTTCTTCAAGATCGGTTCGAGCCGATGAAGATGGTGAAGGCAGGATACCTGTGAGCGCTAGATTGGACGAAGCACAAGTTTCCCTAGGGCGGAAATCCTCGCCGGCCCCCGGCCGAAGTGAAGGGGATGACGGCGGAGAGGCGCTTGCCTCGCGAACCGTCGAGATCTGCTTTCTGCTCATGAGAAATTTTTCCCTGCTCTCCTTTGCCTCTGCAATCGAGCCTCTGCGGATCGCGAACAAGGTGTTGAAACGCAAGGCCTTCACATATCGCTGCTGCAGTCTGGACGGCAGCGACGCCGTTGCCAGCAACGGCAGCACCATACGGGCCGACTGCGCCATCGGCGATGTCGAGCGGCCGGATCTTCTTGCGGTCTGCAGCAGTGACGATGTGGAACGCATTGGGCTGACACTGGCTCAGAAGGTTGCCATCCGGAAACTGGCCAACCGCTCCAGCCGGATCGCAGGCATTTGCACTGGTGCCTATGTGTTGGCCGACTTCGGCCTGCTGGACAACAGGAACTGCACGATCCACTGGGAATATGCCGATTTCTTCAAGGAGCGGTTTCCTGATGCGCGGCTGGTGGACAGCCTCATTCAGACGGACGGCAAGTACATGACCTGCGCCGGGGGAACCTCCGCGCTCGATCTGATGATCGGCTTCGTGGCCCAGGTCCACGGCGGCGCGGTTGCTGCGGATGTTGCCGAAATCGCCCTTCATCACGACTGGCGCAGTGGCAATGAGCGGCAGCACAAGCACATGCGTGATGATCTGGAATCCGTCTCGCAGCGGGTGCGCAGCAGCATCGCCCTGATGACGGAGAACGTCGTCGAGCCGCTCTCCTTGCAGGAGATCGCGCAGAAACTGGACGTCAGCCCCCGCCAGTTGCAGCGGGAATTCCAGAAATATCTGAAGTGCAGCCCGCAGGAATATTACGCAAAGGTTCGTCTGGACATTGCCCGCCAGCTCGTCTGCCGCACCTCAATGCGCATGATCGACATCGCGATGGCCTGCGGCTTTGCCAGCGCATCCCATTTTTCGAAACGCTACCGGTCAGCCCTCGGCACAAGCCCTGCCGCGGACCGTCAGCAGCATGGCCGGGTTTTCGAGTTCTAGAAGGACTTACTCGGCTGCGGGCTTCAGACTTGCCATCAGGTGATGGAATTTTTCGCCCTGTACGGAAACGTGCCGACGGATGGCAGCCGCCGCCCGTTCACCGTCGGCAGCCTCGATGGCGGCAACGACGTCTTCATGTTCCGCCATGGATTGTTTCATGCGCCCGCGCACGCGCAGCTGCACCCTTCGGAAGGGCTGCAGACGCCGTTGAAGGCGAAGGCATTCCTGCTCCAGAAAACGGTTGCCTGACTGGCGGTAGATGATGGCGTGGAATTGTTCGTTTTCCAGATAGTAGCCATCCGTGTCCTGCGCCTCGACGGCGTGTTTGCAACGCTCGTTCGCAGCGTGAAGATCGGCAAGGGCAGTTTCGGAAATACGCGCGGCTGCCAGGCGCGCACTCACGGCTTCCAGCTCTGCCATCACTTCGAACATTTCGATCAGTTCCACCGGGCCGGGTTGCCGGACGAACACACCGCGGCGGGGTATCTGCACGACCAGACCGGACTGGGAAAGCCTGTGAAGGGCTTCCCGGACCGGTGTTCTGGAAACCGAAAACCGGCCCGCAAGCTGAACCTCGTCCAGCCTGTCGCCATCGGCGAAAGTGCCGTCGAAAATCAGCCCTTCAAGCGCATCCGCGATGCGGTCGGATCGTTTTCTTTCCATGTTTCGCATTTAGCATAGGAGTTTTTCGCGCGCAATATTGTCGATCTTGTATACAAAATGACTTGACAGAAAAACATCACATGAGGGTAAGATCGAATTCCGGTTCCCGTCCGGAACCATCAGGGAGGAAAAAATGAACTTCAAATTCTCAGCGTCGGTTGCTGCCGTGACGCTTTTTGCCAGCGCGCTCACCGCCAACGCGACCGAGCTGCGCCTGTCTCACCAGTGGTCCACCGGCGACGTTCGCCACAAGGTGGCCCAGATGGTTGCCGACGACGTGGCGGCGGCCGGTGTCGATCTCGACATCAAGATTTTCCCGTCCCAGTCGCTTTTGAAGGCGCGCGAACAGTATAAGCCGCTGTCTCGCGGTCTGCTGGACATGACCGTTCTGCCGCTCAGCTATGCCGGTGGCCAGCAACCTGCCTATAACCTCACCCTGATGCCGGGTCTGGTGAAAAACCATGACCATGCGGCCCGCATGAACGAAAGCCCGTTCATGGAGGCCATTGAGGGAATCATGGCCGAGGACGATGTGATCGTGCTGGTGCACGGTTATCTGGCCGGCGGCTTTGCAGCCAAGGACAAGTGCATCACCAAGCCGGAAGACATGCCGGGCCTTCAGACCCGTGCTGCGGGCAAGGCCTTTGAGCAGATGCTTGCAGGCGCAGGCGCCTCGATTGCCTCGATGGCGTCTTCGGAAGTCTACAATGCCATGCAGTCCGGTGTTCTGGACGCGGTCAACACCTCGTCCTCGTCCTTCGTGAGCTATCGCATTTACGAGCAGGTGTCCTGCTACACCCCGGCTGGCGAATATGCGCTCTGGTTCATGTACCAGCCGCTCCTGATGAACAAGGCCAAGTTCGAAAGCCTCACCGAAGACCAGCAAAAAGCGCTGCTGGCGGCTTCTGAAAAGGCGCAGGCTTTCTATCTCGAAGAAGCCAAGAAGGAAGATGCGGCCTCTGCAGAAGTCTTCCGTGAGAACGGTGTCGAAATCGCCGAAATGACCGCAGCGGACTTCGATGCCTGGCGGGCTCTTGCCAAGGAAACCTCCTACAAGGCGTTCGTGGAAGAAACCCCGAACGGTCAGCAGCTTCTCGATCTGGCATTCGCCGTCGAATAAGCGACTGAACTTGCGGGGCGGCCTGAAAGCCGCCCCGAAACCTGTTCCAAAGGACCTCATTTCAAGGAGTGACCCATGGCGGGCCACAGTACGGCTGCGGTAGCGCATGCCGGCAGCAACCCCTTCTTGCGCGTTGTCGCAGCGATTTCGACCGTGGCCGGCTGGTGTGCGGCAGCAATGATCGTTGTCGCCGTCGTCGTCACTTGCCAGATGATCTTCGTGCGCCTCGTGCTCAACGCTTCCACCGTCTGGCAGACCGAAACGGTCATTTATCTGGTCATCGCCGCAACCCTTGTGGGGCTGCCTTACGTTCAGCGGCTCCGGGGGCACGTCAACGTCGACCTGTTTCCCCTGTCGCTGGCACCGCGTGCCCGCTTCGTGCTGGCCTGCATCACGCTGTCGATCTCGATCCTGGTCATGGCGATGATGCTCTTTTACGGCACTGAATTCTGGTACCTCGCCTGGTCGAAGGGCTGGACCTCAGACACTGTCTGGGGCGTCAGGCTCTGGATCCCGTATCTGTCGATCCCCGTTGGATTCGGGCTGCTGTTGCTGCAGCTCGCCGCAGATCTTTACGCGGTTCTCATCGGTATCGACAAACCCTTCGGTCTGGAGGACAAATAATGGATCCCTTGCTGCTCGGCGCCCTGGTGGCGGTCGCCACCATCCTGGTCCTCTTCTCCGGCATTTCCGTCGCGATCGGTCTGTTGATCGTTTCCGCCGGCTTCCTGCTGGCATTCGACGGCTTCCGGTCGCTCGAACTGATGCCCGAAATCCTGTTCGGCAAACTTGATAACTTCGCCCTTCTGTCGATCCCCATGTTCATCATTATGGGGGCCTCCATCGCCTCCACTCGAGCGGGGGCCGATCTCTACGAAGCTTTGGAACGCTGGCTCACCCGGGTACCCGGTGGACTGGTCGTCTCTAACCTCGGTGCCTGCGCCCTGTTCGCTGCCATGTCCGGGTCTTCACCCGCCACCTGTGCGGCCATCGGCAAGATGGGTATTCCGGAAATGCGCAAGCGCGGTTATCCGGACGGCGTCGCCGCCGGTTCCATCGCCGCGGGCGGCACGCTCGGCATCCTGATCCCGCCGTCCGTCACGATGATCGTCTACGGCATTTCAACCGAAACCTCGATCGGTCGTCTGTTCCTGGCAGGTGTCATTCCCGGCCTGATGCTGATGGGCCTTTTCATGGCCTGGTCGCTCTACTCGACCTGGCGCAGCGGCAATGCCAGCGTGCTCAGCGCGGGCAACTATTCCTGGGCGGAAAAGTTCGAGATCCTGCCGCGCGTCCTGCCGTTCATGCTCATTATTCTGGGTGTGCTCTACGCCATGTACGGCGGCATTGCGACACCGTCCGAAACCGCTGCCGTCGGCGCTCTGCTCTGTCTGCTGATCGCGGTCATCATCTACCGGCTCTGGAGCCCGAAACTGCTCTGGACCGTGCTGCGTGACAGCACGCGGGAAAGCGTGATGATCCTCTTCATCATCGCGGCAGCCGGTGTCTTCTCCTACATGCTGTCGTCGCTTTTCATCACGCAGGCGATTGCAGAATGGATCGGCACGCTGTCCGTCAACCGCTGGATCCTGATGGCGGCAATCAACGTCTTCCTGCTGATTGCCGGTTTCTTCCTGCCGCCCGTCGCGGTGATCCTGATGGCCGCACCGATCCTGCTGCCGATCATCACCACAGCCGGCTTCGATCCGATCTGGTTCGCGGTTGTCCTGACCATCAACATGGAGATCGGTCTGATCTCCCCTCCGGTCGGGTTGAACCTCTATGTGATCAACGGCATCGCTCCAGACATTTCCTTGAAGACGATCCTCACCGGGTCCCTGCCTTTCGTGGCGTGCATGTTCGTGGCGATCGTCATCCTCTGTCTGTTTCCGGAACTGGCCACCTGGCTGCCTGACGTGGTGATGGGAGAAGCGCGGTGATGTTTCTGGCCGATCTGCTGACGACCGTTTTCGAACGAAGATACCTGTCGAAGGGGGCGGACAAGGCGGATGATCGTCCGCTCGAGGCGCTCGTCGCCGATCTGATCGGTGCAACCGGGGAGGTTTCCGGGCAAAATCTTGCCCGGCAGATCCTCAGCCGGTATGGCGCTCTTGATGACGAAGAAAAACGTGCCTTCTTCCGTCATCTCGCGGACGGTCTGGCCGTGTCGGCTCCGGCTGTCAGATCGGCGTTGGAGCATTATGAGAAGGGGCAGTCGAAGGCCAGTTACCGCGAATTCATGGAGGCTGTCGAACCTCCGCGGCAGGAACTGATCCGACGGCTCAACCAGGTTCCGGATGCTACCCGGCTTCTGGTCGGCATGCGTGAGGACCTGTTGCGCCTCAGCAAGGGCGATGATGCCCTTCAGGCGCTTGATCTGGACTTCCGGCATCTGTTTGCCAGCTGGTTCAATCGCGGGTTCCTGGTGCTTAGGCCGATCAATTGGGAAAGCCCGGCCCAGCTTCTGGAAAAGATCATCGCCTATGAAGCCGTTCACGCGATCGACAGCTGGAGCGATCTTCGACGCCGGCTGGAGCCCGTTGACCGGCGCTGCTTCGCGTTTCTGCATCCGGCAATGCCGGACGAACCGCTGATCTTCGTTGAAGTTGCCCTGACAAAGGGAATTCCAGGCTCCATCCAGGGTCTTCTTGCCGAAAACAGAACCCAGATCGAAGCAGATACGGCGGATACCGCAGTGTTTTATTCGATCTCCAACTGCCAGGCCGGCCTTGCCGGCATTTCTTTCGGCAACTCGCTTATCAAACAGGTGGCCGCGGATTTGTCGCTTGAGCTGCCCAAGCTCAAGACATTCGTCACCTTGTCGCCGATCCCGGGGCTGGTCCGCTGGCTGGAAGGCGAGGGGGTCGACCACGGCTCTGCCGACGAGGATACCTTGCGCAAGCTTGCAGCCCGGTACCTTATGACCGCAAAGCGCAAGGACGGTCTGCCGCTCGACCCAGTCGCCCGCTTCCACCTTGGCAACGGCGCATTGGTGCACCAGGTGCACGCAGGCGCGGATCTTTCCGACAAGGGAATGAAGCAGTCTGCCGGCGTCATGGTCAATTATCTCTACGATCTGGAGAAGGTAACCCAGAACCATGAGAGGTTCGCTTCGACCCGGACAATTGCCGCTTCATCTGAAATCAAATCGCTCAGCACTGCTGGAGAAAATGCGTTCACTTTAGAGCTATCCGCACTGAACTGAATGCGGCTAATAAGCTCTAACAATATAGAATCGATCAGCTTTTTGGCCTTGCAAGGTTAGATCGAAAGCCTGCTGATCCAGGAGCCCCATAGATGACAAACCCACTCTACGACCAACTGTTCGGAAAGCATGCCGGCAAGAACACTCCCTTTCTGATCTTTCAGGACGGCTCCATCCTGACCCATGCTGCGTTTCTGGAAAGCGCGGCGCAGATTGCCCATGTTCTGACCGACAACGGCATGGTGGCTGGTGACCGTCTCGCCGCCCAGGTCGAAAAGTCAGCCACGTCTCTGGCTCTTTACGCGGCCTGTGCCCAGGCGGGGATCGTGTTCCTGCCGCTCAATACGGCCTACACTGTCGATGAGCTCAGCTATTTTATCGAAAACAGCGGCGCCAGGACCGTGGTCTGCGACGGTGGCAGCAAGACCTTGCTGGACCCTGTCGTCTCTAAACTCGGCGCCCGCCTCGAGACGCTCAACGCTGACGGAAGCGGATCGCTTACGGATCAGGCCAAAGCCAAACCCTCCGAATTTGCAACAGTGGAACGGGCGCCGGACGATCTGGCCGCTTTCCTTTACACCTCTGGCACCACCGGGCGGTCGAAGGGGGCAATGCTGACCCAGGCGAACCTGTTGTCGAATGCCGCCACTCTGGCGGACCTCTGGCGCTTCACCGACAAGGATGTGCTGCTGCATGCCTTGCCGATCTTCCACACTCACGGGCTTTTCGTTGCGACCAACGTGTCGCTGGCCGCTGGTGGCGCCATCCTGTTCCTGCCGAAATTCGATCTCGACGCCATGATCGATCTGATGCCCAAGGCAACGACGATGATGGGTGTGCCGACCTTCTACACCCGACTGCTTCAGGACGAGCGTTTTACGGCGGACCTCACAAAGGGCATGCGGCTGTTCATTTCCGGAAGCGCGCCGCTGCTTGCCGAAACGCACCGGCAGTTCGAGGAAAGGACCGGTCACCGGATCCTGGAGCGATACGGCATGACCGAAACCAACATGAATACCTCCAACCCGTACGAAGGCGAGCGCCGCGCCGGGACGGTCGGTTTCCCGCTCCCGGGCGTTGAACTGAAGATCACGGACCCTGCAACGGGCGACACGTTGCCGGCCGAAACGGTTGGCCAGATAGAGGTGCGCGGCCCGAACGTCTTCAAGGGGTATTGGCAGATGCCGGAGAAGACCGCTGCCGAATTGCGGGAGGACGGCTTCTTCATCACCGGCGATCTAGGGATGATCGACGCAGACGGCTATGTCCATATCGTCGGGCGCAACAAGGACCTGATCATTTCCGGTGGCTACAACATCTACCCGAAGGAGATCGAGTTGATCCTGGATGCCCAGCCCGGTGTTCGGGAAAGCGCCGTCATTGGTGTGCCGCATTCGGATTTCGGTGAAACAGTGCTGGGCCTGGTGGTGCCGGATAGCCCGGAAACGCCCGATCTGGACGCGATCCTTGCTGTTGCCGGAACATCGCTCGCCCGTTTCAAGCATCCGCGGAAGCTTGTTCTGGTCGACAGCCTGCCGCGCAACACCATGGGCAAGGTCCAGAAGAATGTTCTTCGCGAGCAGTTCAAGGACACTTTCGCAACCGCTTGATCTCAGCCGTTTGATCCGGCCGGCATCTATCGCCGGCCGACCTTCCGGGTTGGTCTGCAGTCCATACTCGTGCTAGCTCTGAAGAAGGACAGTCGGGGCAGGCACATGAGCGAACGTGAGAACGAAGACCGCAAGATCTCGGCAAGCGACCCGGTAATCAGGCTGACCCGCTACGCGCAGGTTCCGATCCTGGCCGGTCTGTCTGTTGCCATGGTGCTGTTTCTCGTCACCTTCTTCGTCGATATCTACGACGCGATCCAGAGCTTCGAGTTTCTGGATCGAAAGAAGACGATTCTGCTGATTCTCAATCTGCTCGACATGGTGTTCATCGCCAATCTGGTGATCATGGTGGCAACCAACACCTACAACACCTTCCGGCTGAAGGCGCTTGTGCAGGGCGATGACTACATCCAGCAGGGAGAGAAGGCCTACAGGCGGATGAAGCACCGGATCGTTTCGACGATCATCATCATCTCATCGATCCACGTATTGAGCGAACTTCTGGAATTTTCCCAGACCACACCGCTTCAGGTTGCCGCCCTTCTGGGGTTTCATCTCGTCCTTCTGGCAACCTATGTGGTCACCAACGTCTTCAAGTCGAGCGACTGACGGGAAAGGACGGGCCACAGGCGTCTGAGGATGCCTATGGCACGAGCAGGCCGAAGAAGGACGTGGAGAAGGCCCCGGGCGGCAGGATCAGTTCCAGCCGCCGGCGTAGGTCTTGTAAAAGATGTGCAGGCCGACTTTGCCGCGTTTTGCCATGGACTTCGCCCACCGCGGGTTGACGTAGGTCGCATGATAGTGGGTCGAAGCGTCGACCATCTTCGAATAACGCTTGCCGTCAGCGACATCCCTTGCCAGCTTCTGGGCCGTTGCCCAGGCGGTCGGGCTGGAAATGCGATCCTTGATACCATCGCAGGCAAAGGAGAACTGGCAGCGGTTGCGTTTGTGGCGGTTCTGGTAAACGACGCCGCAGATGCTGTCCGGGTAGGCCGGGTTCTTGACCCGGTTCAACACGACCTGTGCGACGGCCACCTGGCCATCTTCGCTTTCACCGCGAGCTTCGAAGTAGATGGCCTCGGCAAGGCAGCGCTGCTCTTTCTTGTCTCCAACGGACAACGGCAGCGGCTTTTGCGCCCACCAATGCGGGTTGTCGGGATCTTCCGGCGGCGGCAGCTCCTGCTCGTACATGGCAGCACCGAACAGCGCGTCGAAGGGTTCCTTGGTTTCCTTCACGCTTTCAGGAGCGTAGGCGGAAACGAGGGAGAAGCTGGCGGCAGCGGCATTGCGAGCCATCATGACCTTTTGCAGGTCCAGCGGCCCACCTTCCGGGAAACCATCCTTGCCGTTGCTGGCGAGCATGCTGGTTTCCTGGGAGTTGAGCGGCTGCGCCTTGACGAAGGCGACGCGCGGCAGATCCTCGTGTTTCTTCTCCGTCGAGATCAAGCTCGACATGGCGTAGAGATTGCCGGCAGCCCTGTCGACCATCTGGCGGTCCGGCGCCATCGTGATCAGGCGGTCGCTTTTGGCGGTGCTGTTGGTGAGGATCGTATCGGGCACTTCGGTCGGCCTGGCGCTCATGGCGACCTCTTCAAAACCGACGAGTGGCCTGGCCTCGAAATCCTCATCTGCGGACGTCAGTGTCAGGATCGGTGCAGAGATATGGTCGGGTACCGGCGTCGTGCCGAGCGCCAGTTTCGGTGCAACCTTCGTCGTGAAATTCGCTGGCTCAAGATACATCATCCAGCGCGGCGATTCCGCCTTGCGCGAGTTGACGAGCGAAAAGATGTCCTGGTTTCCAACCGATCCGCCGATACCGAGCCAGACCAGTGGGCAGGCAACAAGAACATATTTGAGCCGGCGCATACGCGCACGGACCGGGCCGAAATCTTGTGTCACTTTAGAAGAAAACCGCTTTACGTTGCGGGACTTAAGGCCAGACATACGCAGCCAACTCCAACTCGTTACACATCGTCCCGAAAACGCCGGACGAACAGCGTGAACGCTGTGTAAACAACGACGCTGAAATTGAAGATGTCTGCTTAACCTTGAAAGAGCGTTAATAAGACTGGAATTCGTGGAAAATCGTGGAAGTTTTCGCGCCGATAGGAGGAGTTATGGTTAATATTACTAAGGACTTAACTTTAATGGCCGTGTCGAAAAAAATCGCAGAAAGCCGTCAGCGCCCACCTACACGAAGCCCGGGGGCAGGCCGTTCGCTCAACAATTGATGGCGGAACCGGAACAGGGCGGCCGGGCGCCCCCCGGTCGCGGTCGACGTTGCACCGGTCGGTTCAACAAGGTCGGCGTTTTCTACCAGGCGACGGAAATTCTGCTTATGCAGATGGCGTCCCGAAATGGCCTCGACTGAGGTTTGAAGCTCGGTGAGCGTGAAGGTCTCCGGCATCAGTTCGAAGATCACCGGTCGGTATTTCAACTTGCCGCGCAACCGGGAAATGGCTGTCGCCAGCACCCGGCGATGGTCGAAGCGCATCGACGCGCCGAGAAAAGGCAGGTTTGACCGCCGCAGGGCCGCTGGCCGTCCATCGGTCCGGGCTTCTTCGACGAGGCCTGCCTCATAAAGAAGTTCGAACCGCTCCAGCGCCCTTTCTTCATCCCAGGAAGTCCCGCCGGTGCCAAAGGCAAGCCGCACCCGTTCCTGACGCCCAAGTGGTTTGGGCGGCTCACCCGAAGGCGGCGATTCGCTGGACCAGGCGTCGAGAGCCGGCAGAATGTCCCGATCCAGGACCTCGGGACGCCCGGTGCGCCAGTCTTCCCAGGGGAAATAGTCGTACCAGGAACGCCATGCCGAATCGTGCCGCAGCAGCATGCTTTCCGAATCCGGGGTCTGACGCGTCAAAGCCAGATATCCGACCGAAACCACATGCGGTCCTTCATCACCGAAGACCCGGTGCCGGCCACGGTCGCCGAAAGTGTAAAGCTGTTCGACATATCCCAACCTCAGCGCGGTCTGGTTTTCCACCCAGGAACGCAGGCCGATTTCGAAGGTGCGGTGACGGATCGGGTCGAATGGACCAAACGGAAGGCTATCGAGTGTTGCCTCACCCGGCGCGTTCGTGCCGCTCTCTGCTCCGGTTTGCTGGCCTGTCTGTGTACTGGCCTCCTTCGCATCGTTCACGTGAACGATCTGGGGCAGGCCTCCGGCAACCGATACGATGACGGCATTCAATCCGATTTCAATATTGGCTTGCCGGTGGGGCATTGCGTCTCCGTGGTTGGTCGTCAGTCGATCGGCATGACAAAGGGGTTGCCTTCAAAGGCATTTGCACCGCGGCCGATGCCCCGGATGGCGTCGATCATGCGGCCATCACGGCCGAGGATCTTGTCGCCCATCGCAACAATCCGGGCGTTCGGTGTGGCCGACGGCGACCGCGACCGAAGGATCTTCGCAAGATCGTATTCATCCGCATTCGGGTTGAGCGCACAAGCTGCCACATAGGCACCGGCCGTCGAGCGGCTGATGCCTGCCCAGCAGTGTATCACCAGCGGTTCCTGCCGGTCCCAGGATCTCACGAAGGACAGAAAAGCCTCCACTTGCCTTTCACTGGCCGGAATCAGCCCCTTCACCGGCGTTACAATGTCGTTGAAGGCAAGAAACAGATGGCGCTCCGGCAAGATACCGACGGGTGTCGGCACGTTCATTTCGGCGTTGATCAGGGTGATCACGGATTTGGCGCCGGTGGAGACCACCGTTTCGGGCAATTTAGACAGGGAACAAACGTGCAGCATGACAGAACCGGTTCTTCGTATCCGTCAATAAACTAGGGTCATTCGTGGGCAAGGTCACCCGTTAGCTTGTCTGCTTTTCGGGTTGTTCCCAGCTTCGCGCAGGGCTTCGATCGCTTCAAAGCGCTGCATGAACATTTCCTGGGCAGATTTCACCGGCAGAGGCTCAAGGCCGTAACGCAACTTGCCGTTCGCATCGAGCGGAAAACCACGTGGCTTGCCGAAAATCTTGGCAGCTTCGTCTTCGTCGAAACCGGCCAGTTCCACAGCCTCGAAATAGGCACAGATGATGTCGGCGCGCTTTGCGAGCTTCTTCACGGCCACGGGAATTGCCGCGGGCAGACCGAACCGCAGATGGATTGCCCCCTGCAGGCGGGATTCCACTCCCTTGTAGGCTTCACCGATGACGGACTTGAAGGGAGATATCATGTCGCCGATGACATATTCCGGCGCATCATGCAGCAGAACAGCCAGGCGCCAGTGCGGCGGCAGGTCCGGTTTCAGCATCATGGCTATGTCTTCAACGATCAGCGAATGTTCCGCGACCGAGAAGGCATGGTTGCCATAGGTCTGTCCGTTCCAGCGGGCGACACGGGCAAGGCCATGAGCGATGTCGGAGATCTCGACGTCGAGCGGTGAGGGGTCCAGAAGATTGAGCCGTCTGCCGGACAACATGCGCTGCCAGGCGCGCGGGGGCTGGTCGGTTCGGGCAGAGGCCATCGGTCCTCAAAGATCTCGCGGTTTCAATCCGCGGTGCTGGGCTCCGGCAAGGAAAACGATGCCCAGTCGGGCACCTTGACCAGAATCTCCGCGTCACCGCATTGCAGAGGGATGCCGTTGTCCTTGGCTTGGGCTACCTTGTCAAGACGGAGCAGGGCAAGGCCCACAGCGCTGTCGCCGGTACCGGCACTGGACCCGAGCGCCCCGACGGATTTGCCGCCGGCCATGATATCGGCGCCCTTTTCGGGGAGCATCGCGCCGCTTTCGATCTGAACGAACCGCTTGCGGGCGCTGCCCCGGTGCTGCATGCGCGAAACCACTTCCTGACCGACGTAACATCCCTTGGAAAAGGAGACACCGCCAAGCTGATCTAGATCGGCATCGTGAGGGAAAATATCCGAGTAGTCGTAGTCTTTCAGACCTTCCGGCACGCCTTTTGAAATGCGGTGAAGATCATAGGCTGCAACGTCCGCGAGTGAGCCGTCGAGCATTGCGGAAACATCAGCCACTGAACCGGAAATGCGCATCCCGAGGGCTGGCAGTCGCGGATCCGTGACGCAGGCCAGGGCTGCCTCCGGAACAAGGTTCAAAGCGTTGCCCGCTTCCGGAGTGTCATCCCAAACAGCAATCACACCGATGTCTTCCGGCAGCAGTTCCAGTTCCACCTTTGCCCGCAGCCGATAGAATGTCAGCCGTTTCAGAAGGTCGACTGCCGTTTCGGAGGGGGCATCCAGCAGATACCCGGTTTCGACGCGATAAATCAGGAAATCGAACAGGATCTTGCCCTGGGGCGTCAGCAGGGCACCTGCGCGAGCGCCATCTACCGTCATGCCGTCGATATCTGCAGTCACCAGGTTTTGCAGGAAATGCTGTGCCTCGGCACCGCCAACGCGGATCAACGAGCGGTCGGACAGATGGGCATAGGACAGGGTCGACACGGCAGGCTCCATGGAACGGATGACTGATTCAGACAGGTTGTCTGGCCAGTTTCACTTGAGTGCCACATAGGCGCTTTCCCCACCGTGGGCAAGGTTCTGAATCTGTCGGCCCCTGTCTGGTCCTTTGCCGCCGGGCCGCGTATAAGCCCGTTAAACCGACCTGCCGATAGACCCGAATTAACGCGGAGGAGCCACATGAGCGCGACCTATGACCTGATCCTGAAGGGCGGAACCGTAGTCAATCAGGACGGCGAGGGGCAGCGTGATGTCGCTGTTCGCGGCGGCCGGATTGTCGGCATAGGCTCCTTCGACGCTTCACAGGCAGGCGAAACGGTCGATTGCACGGGGCTGCATGTCCTGCCGGGCGTCATGGACACCCAGGTGCATTTCCGCGAGCCTGGTCTCGACCACAAGGAAGACCTGGAATCCGGTTCCCGTGCTGCCGTCATGGGCGGCGTCACCGCGGTCTTCGAGATGCCGAACACCAATCCGCTGACAACCTCCGAGGCAGCCCTTGCCGACAAGGTGCGGCGCGGACACCACCGCATGCACTGCGACTTTGCCTTCTGGGTTGGCGGAACGCGGGATAACGTCAAGGACATTCCTGACCTGGAACGACTGCCGGCGGCAGCGGGCATCAAGGTGTTCATGGGGTCTTCCACCGGCGACCTTCTGGTGGAAGACGACCAGGGCGTGAAGGAAATCCTGTCCGTAACCCGCCGCCGGGCGGCTTTCCACTCCGAGGACGAATTTCGCCTGCGCGAACGTCAGGGAGAACGAGTTGAAGGCGACCCAAGTTCCCATCCGATCTGGCGTGACGAGATCGCAGCGCTTCAGTGCACCCAGCGTCTTGTGGGCATTGCGCGCGAAACCGGCGCCAAGATCCACATTCTGCATCTGTCTACGGCAGAAGAGGTCGATTTCCTGATCGGCCACAAGGATGTCGCTTCCATCGAGGTGACACCGCACCACCTGACATTGACGGACGAAGCCTACCACCGGCTGGGTACGCTGGTTCAGATGAACCCGCCGGTGCGTGCACCGCGCCACTCGGAACGTCTCTGGTGGGCCTTGCAGCAGGGCATTCTCGACATCTTCGGTTCCGATCATGCCCCGCATCTTCTGGAAGAAAAGCAGAAGCCCTATCCGGCGTCCCCGTCCGGAATGACCGGTGTGCAGACGCTGGTTCCGATCATGCTGGATCATGTCAACGCAGGCCGCCTCAGCCTCGCGCGTTTTGTCGACATGACCAGTGCAGGCCCGGCCCGTCTTTTCCAGACGGCGCTCAAGGGCCGGATCGCAGTCGGCTACGATGCCGACTTCACCGTGGTGGACATGAAGCGCAAGGAAACGATCCGCAACGAGTGGATTGCCTCCAAGTGCGGCTGGACACCTTATGACGGCAAGGACGTCACCGGCTGGCCGGTTGGGACTGTTGTCCGCGGGCAGCGCGTCATGTGGGACGGCGAGCTGACGACACCTTCGCGTGGCGAACCTGTCCGTTTCCTGGACGGACTGAAAGCCTGAGAAAAGCCACTCCTGCGGGAACCGTTGGCGTGAATGGGCCGTTTTCCCCATTCAGGCCCGTTCACGTTGTGGCTGCTAGCTGTACAAAATGTGATGTGAATAACAGCCGCGAGCTGGGTAATGTGCGACTTTGCGGCTGAAAGGTCGAAGGAAACCAATAAGTAACCGTGTTTCCTAACCCGATCTACACAGATGTTGGTTACAGTTTTAATCGAGCTTTATGGGTATTTGCGTTGGGGAGCTCAGGGATGTTGTCATTGGAAATGAATAGCCGGAGCAGGCACAAGCGCTCGCTGCTCAACTTGACCGGTGCCGCAGTTATTTCGTTCGCCGCCATGTCGGCCGCATTCGCGCGTGATGCCGCTCCGGAAACGGATGTGGCAAGCGAACCGCCATTGCACATGCTGGTGTCGCTGGACGAGCAGAAGATCAAGGTCTATCGCGGCCTGGATCTGATCGAAGTGTCGTCGATTTCCTCCGGGAAGCGCGGCCACAGCACACCGACCGGTGTGTTTTCCATTCTGGAAAAGAGGCGCAAGCACTTTTCCAACCTCTACGACAATGCGCCGATGCCATTCATGCAACGTCTGACATGGTCGGGTATTGCCCTGCATGTGGGAAGGTTGCCCGGCTATCCGGCTTCGCACGGTTGCATTCGTCTTCCGAAGGCCTTCGCACAGTCGCTTTACAGCATGACCGAGCGCGGCATGCATGTTGTCGTGACACGGGGTGAGGCGAACCCGCTTGGTGTGCATCACGCTGTATTGCCGCAACCCTATGTGCCTGAAACCGAGGTCGCAAGCCTGACGGATGAGACCATTGCAGCCGATCCGGCACTGCGTGGTGCCATTCAGGAAGCGCCTCTGCAGGCTAACCTTCCGGCAGTACAGCCGGAAAATCCTTATTTCGATCAGCCTCTTCGGATGATCATCACGCCGCAGAAAGCACCAAGCCGTATCCAGGTGCTGCAACAGCTGCTCAACCAGATGGGCTTTAATGCCGGTCCGGAAGACGGTGTCATGGGCCGCAAGACCCGTGCAGCGATCAGCCTGTACCAGGAAGGTGCCGAACTGCCGGTAACCGGTCAGCTGACCAATGCGCTTGAGTTCCGCATCCATGCCGATGCCGGATACGAAGAGCCGAAGAATGCAACGCTGCGGATCCGTCGCAAGTTCCGCGATGTCTATTCCGCCCCTGTCTCGATCAAGGATATCGACCAGGAAATCGGAACGCACGTTTTCACTGCCATGGATTTCAAGCCCGGTGACTCGTCGGTCGAGTGGATGGCGGTATCTGCCGAAGGTGAACGCGGTGGCGCGTCGATGGACGTTCTCGACCGGATCGAAATGTCCAAGAAGGTCGCGCTTGAAGTTTCCAGGATGCTGACCCCGGGTTCGTCCCTGACGGTCACGGACCGAAACTTCACCCGCAACACGGGTCTTGGCACCGACTTCGTGGTTATCACGCGCTAGGTTCGGATCTCCCAACGGTCCGGACGGAAACACAGCCCCCGCTTCGGCGGGGGCTTTTTTGTTTCGTTTCCGCGGGGGAGGAAGGCTTCCCATCGACGAAGACGCTCCTGGACTGCTGAGGCGGGTCTTCACTGGCGGTTTATTATCCGGATAACGGCTCGTTTCTCCGCAAACGTCACCAAACTGTCGCGTCCGTCACGTATCGGAAGGCAGTTTATTGGCGCAGGTGACTCGGGAGAAAGACATGGCGCAGAGCACGCTTACCGCATCGAAGAAACGTCTCAAGAATGCGGTTCACCGTTCCGAAGCCACCTCCAAGGACGGTTTTCTCGAGCGCCTGTTCACGTTCGCTTTCAAGGGCCTTGTCTATCCGCAGATCTGGGAAGATCCGGATGTGGACATGAGGGCTCTTCGCCTGACGCCGGACTCCCGAATGATTACGATCGCGTCGGGCGGCTGCAACGTCATGTCCTACCTGACGGCAAATCCGGCCGAGATCACTGCGGTGGACCTCAACCGTGCACATGTGGCGCTGGGCCGGCTGAAACTGGCGGCAGCCAAGCATCTGCCGAATTACGAGGTCTTCTACAGGTTCTTCGGCGAAGCAGACGAAAAGGCCAATGTTGCCGCCTATCAGCGGTTCCTGAAAGACAAGCTCGATCCTGAAACGGTCGCCTACTGGGAAGGCCGTGACATGGCCAATTGGGGCCGCAAGAGGATCACGCTGTTCTCGCGCGACCTCTATCATCACGGTCTGCTGGGCTATTGCATCGGCGCGGGACACCTGGTCGCAAGGCTCTATGGCATCGACCCGAAGCACATGGTCAAGACAAGGTCGCTGGAAGAACAGCGCACTTTCTTCGATACCGCATTGGCGCCGCTGTTCGACAAGCGTCTGGTGCGCTGGGCTACGTCCAAGAAGATGTCGCTCTACGGCCTCGGCATTCCGCCGGCGCAGTATGACGCCCTGGTATCGGCCAGTGCCGAACGCGACATGTCTGCGGTTCTGCGTCAGCGGCTTGAGAAACTCGCTTGCGACTTCTCCATGCAGGACAACTATTTCGCCTGGCAGGCCTTCGGCCGTGGCTATGCTCCAAGCGGTCAGGACAGCACCGGTCCGGCCGGGCCTTTGCCGCCATACCTAAAGCGCGAGCATTTCGAGGAAATCCGTCAGCGTGCGGGCCGTGTCCGTGTGCTCAATCGCAATTTTACCGAACACCTTCAGTCGGTTCAGGACAATACGCTTGACGCCTATGTGCTGCTGGACGCCCAGGACTGGATGACAGACCATCAGCTCAATGCACTCTGGACCGAGATAACGCGGACCGCGCTTCCAGGTGCCCGGGTCATATTCCGAACCGCTGCCGAACCGACACTTCTGCCGGGCCGCGTAGCCGACCAGATCCTGAACCGCTGGACCTACGAGGAAGAGGAAAGCCTGGAGCTTGGCCGTCAGGACCGCTCCTCCATTTATGGTGGCTTCCATCTTTATGTGTTCAACGGCTAAGCTGGCCGTCCTGCGTACGGAAACATAGCGTCATGACCCAAGCCGTCGAAACAGCCCGGCTGATGGATGCCGTCTATCGCCATCAGCGCCATTTTTACGACCTGACCCGCAAGTTCTACCTGCTCGGGCGCGACAAGCTGATCCGAGAGCTTCAGCCGCCGCGAGACGGCGTCGTGCTGGAACTTGGCTGCGGCACCGGCCGGAACCTGATTGCGGCTGCAAAAGCCTATCCGGACGTTCGTTTCTACGGTCTCGACATTTCCAGGAACATGCTGGAAACCGCCCAGAAGAACATCGACAAGGCAGGCCTGACTGACCGTATCACGCTTGTGGAAGGCGATGCCGCAAGCCCGGCGGCAACGGAAGGTTTTGGTGTTCCGGCTTTCGACCGCGTCTTTTATTCCTATACGCTGTCCATGATCCCGATCTGGCGCGAAGCATTGGCGGCAGGTGCCGCGCGGCTGGCGCCGGACGGACGGATCCACGTGGTCGATTTCGGTCAGCAGGAACGCTTGCCTGGCTGGTTCAAGCGCGTCCTGTTTGCCTGGCTCAAATCCTTCCACGTATCTCCACGAGCTGACCTGGAAGGCGAGTTGAAAGCCCTGGCTGCCAGCATCGGTGCAGTTGCCTCTTTCCATCGCCTTTACGCCGGCTACTCCGACTATGCAGTGGTCTCGAAATCGCAGTAACCGAGGCACGCGAAAACACGACGGATCGCTACGGAACCGGCGTCGAAGTTACGGACACCCCTGTTCGGCCCAAAGCCGCAACGCATTCTTGAAAGTGCCGCCGTAGGGGTGCTGTTTCTCGATGGTTCTGGACTTGTCTGCGACATAGGTCTTGGCCTGGTCGCACAGGTTCGCCTGCTCCCATTGATGACAGGCGGCACAAGTCTTGTCCTTCCAGACCGCTTCCGGCAGGCCCTCGATCGGCGGGAATTTCGGCGATCCGGTGATCAGCTCCGAAATGCTTCGGGTGGCGATATCCGGCTCTCCCATGGCAAGGGGGGCGTTGAATGCTATGACGGCTGACGGTTCCCCCGGCTCGGCGGCAGGCGAGCCTTGCTCGGCGATGGCCGGCGCGTCTTCCTGCCGCGGCTGACTGGCGACCGGATCCGTGCTCTGCTCCTTGTTGACGATCGTTTGCAACTCCAGGCGTGCGAGTTCGGCAAAGGCACCGTTCGGATATGCATCCAGATAGGTTTGATAGGCGCTTGCGGTTCCCTCTCGGCGCGCTGTTTCGATCATGTCACGCTCGCTTGTCTGGGGCGTGGCAGGTTCGGATTCCTGTTGTGGGGCAGGTTTCGCCTGCGCGGTGGGCTGCGTTTCCTTCTCCATCAGAGCCGTCAGGAGTTCCCTGGCTTCTGCGGAGTATCGGCTGTCCGGGTGCGCGCGCAGGAACAGGAGGACCTGCAAGGGGTCCTTGCTGAGTTTCACCGTGTCCCAGATCTGGCGCAGCTCGACTTCCTCGGCAGAGGGAGCCTTGGCCGGGACGAACTGAAAATCAACGGTGAGGGAGGACGTGTCCCACGGGGTCTGCTGGTTGCCGGTCTCCTTCAGAACATCGACCCGCACCGCCTTGAAAAGGGTTTCGACGGGCATGCCGGGTGTCGGCATGTGCCGGGCCAGCGCTTCGGTGAAGGGGCTGTTGCCGCCGATACCATCAAGCGCGATGTCGCCCGGTGCGGTGGAATAGGAGAGGAAAGTGCCTCTTGGGGCCTTCATTTCTGCCAGACCGTTGTCGCTGAGGTCCGGGATGGAAACGAACGGATTGTTTCGGCAGGCATCCAGAATGACGATGTTGGTCCGGTTCCGTGCCGAGAACATCTGCCGCAGAACGGCCTGTGCAGGGACACCGACCAGGCTGAGGTCGGCAGCGTCCTGAAGTTCGATATCGACCGGAAGGAGAAAGTTTGCACCGAACGATTGCACGCCGTGGCCGGCATAATAGAACAGCCCGGTTGCGTCCTCGCCCGCGGCCCGCAACTTGCTGCCAAACTGCGAAATCGCCGTGATCATCTCGTTCTGGCTGGAGTCGGTGACGAGGGTAACCTCGAAGCCAACCTTGCGCAGAGCGTCGGCCATCAGGCTTGCGTCGTTTAACGGATTGTCAAGTGGCGTCACGGTCGTGTAGGCGCCATTGCCGACAACCAGAGCCAGCCGCGGTTCCGCGTGAGCCCTCTCAGACAGCGCGCCGATGGTCGCTGTCAGTGCCAGGAGGATTGCGATTGCAAAGCGGTTCATGTTGGACCTATTCGACAACGACAAACTCTATCCGCCGGTTGCGTTGCTTTCCTTCCGCAGAGGTGTTCGGAGCGACGGGACGGCTTTCGCCATACCCGACACTCCTGATCCTGCTGTCGGGAACGTTCTTGGAGACAAGATACTGCTTGACCGCGCCCGCCCGGCGTTCGGACAGGGCCAGGTTTGATGTATCGCTGCCATCACTGTCGGTATGTCCTCCGACTTCAATGGTCAGCTCCGGGCATCTCATGATGATGTCAACGAGGCTGTTCAGGAGTGGCTGGCTTCGCGGATCAAGCTGCGAACTGCCGCTTGGAAAGTAAATGTTGTCCGTGCGGGACAGGATCTCGAACCGGCCGGTGCAAGCCTCGTTGTCCAGGTTGCCTTCCGGCTCAAGCGCGGTGCTTGCAGCTGGCTGAGAAGCGGCCGCCTGCTGGGGCTGGTCGTCGGCATCATCCTCGTCCGTTTCGCCCGATTTGCGGGCGAAGACGAAATCGAAGGAGACCGTTGCCGATGGCACGATGACGACGCCGGCGGCTTCCTCGAGCTTCTTGATACCGCCACCGAGGGCGAAGTCGGAAGCTGCAACAGACACCGGCGCGGTGCTCGAAACGGCAACCAGGTCTTCGCTCAGATAGGTCACCGTAACATTGGCCTCGAACGGTTTTGAGACGCCGTGAAGGTCGAGATTGAAGGCAAGCGGGATCGTCTTGCGTTTGACGGTCGGAAGGTCAGCCAGGGCTGACGCATCAATTTTCGTCGAGATGACGGCTTCAGGGAACTCGAACGTTTCGAAGAAGAGAAACCGCATGCGCACGTTTCTAAGGTCGATTTTCGTATCGATCGAGTCAAGAAAGACGCGGACCCTGGCATTGCCGGCATCGTCAATGCCGCCTTCAAATTCCGCGAAAGAACTGGATTCCACAATGGTCAGGTTCTTGACCGACTGGAACCGCAGGGAAGATGCATCCCGTTGCAGGGTCCAGCCGCCTTCAAAGAATTCTTCCGATGCATTGGCAGGCGACTGAATAAGGACCACTGTCACCAGCGCAAGGAAGAGCATTTTCCAGGCGAACCGCACACCATTCATCTTCCTACCCCTTCAACCCGGACGGCGTTGATCGCCAATTTTCGTAGCGTCCTGAAAGTTTTACAACGTCAGCGGGGGAATGCAACGGGCCGCTGCCGGGTTTCCCGTATTGGTCGCTCGGGTTGGTAAAGAAGCCGGCAGGCCAATGCTCCGCGATATGTGTCAGCGATAGGTCCGCTCCTCTATCGGCGTCAGCCTTATCTTTTCCAGCAGCATTTCCAGAAGAGCCTGTTCGGCGCGGTTGAGTTTCGCCTTCGGGTTCCAGACCACATGAACGTCGATCTCCGGCAGCGCGTCATAGGGCGGCAACTGCCACAAAAGGCCCTCTCGAATGTCCCGCTTGGCAACGTGGACGGGCAAGGGGCCGATGCCCAGTCCGGCAATGATCATGCGCCGGACTTCTTCCAGGTTGGCCGATGTGCCGACGATCCGGTCTTCGAGATCCGCTTCTGCCCGCATCAGCGTTACCGGACGAAGGGCGTCTTCCAGCCGGTCGGTCACGAAGCTGACAGCGGACTGACCGGCAAGATCGGCCTTTGTCAGGTTGGTCTTGCCGTAAAGCGGGTGAGGCGGACCGCAGAAGAGGCCGAAAAACTCCCGGAAAAGGCGCAGGTACTCAAGCTTTGGATTGCGTTCGCGCACCAGGCAGACGGCGAGCGAAGCCCGGCGGGACGTGACGGCTTCCAGTGCGTCCTTGCTGGCCGAAACGTTGATGGTGAGTGTTGCGGCCGGGTGTCGTTCGTGAAACTCGCGCAGGGTGTCGTCATAGAGCGGCGAAACCACGTGACTGGCCATGGCGATTTCGACGTGGCCGCGGATCTCGTCGGTGACGTCACGCATCAGGGTCCCGAGCCTCAGGATGGAACCCTGGATCTCGATGGCTTCCTTCAACAGCAATTCGCCGGCTTCCGTCAGCTCGAACTGACCCGGCTTGCGATTGATGAGCTTGCGTCCCAACCGGTCCTCCAGCCGCTTCAGTGCGCTGGAAACGGTGGGCTGCTTCAGGCGCAGTCTGTCTGCCGCCCGTGTCACACTTCCGGACTGGGCCAGGACGATGAAGGTTCTCAGCAGGTTCCAGTCCAGTTCGCGGGCAAGTCGTTCCGCCTGGATCGGGCGTAATCCATCAGCCATTGATCAGATCTATAGTTATAATTTTCATTATCTATTTGATCAATGAACACCCGCCTGCGACGCTGAAGTCAAGCAATTTTGACAAGGCATCTGGCAGGGTTTGAGCGCATGAGCGTCGAGGCGCGGGAAAAACGACAGCCATGGATACTCCTTTCCCCTGCGCTCACAGCAGTGGGGCTGCTGCTTTTCGTGCCGCTTGTTTTTATTGTCGTCTATTCGTTCTGGCTGCGCACGGCCACGGGCGCTGACCAGGCGGGCTTTTACCTGGACAACTGGAACGAGGCGCTGACCGATCCCTTCTATCGGGACATCCTGCTCGGTACGTTGCGGATTGCCGCCATCACCACATTTGCCTGTGCCGTCATGGGTTATCCTGCGGCTTATTTCATTGCCCGTTCACGTGGCAACAAGGCCTTGCTGCTGCTGTTGCTGATGCTGCCGTTCTGGATCAGCTACATCATCCGGACCATGTCCTGGATCAACATCCTGGGTGTATCCGGTGCGGTCAACTGGGCCCTGCTCAACCTCGGCATCGTCTCCGAACCGGTCCAGATGCTCTACAATGAGCCGACCGTGATCCTCGGCCTCGTGCATTTCCTGCTGCCGTTCATGGTGTTGAACGTCTATGTGGCGCTGGAAGGGATCGATGTTTCGCTGGAGGACGCGGCCTGTTCCCTCGGCTCCACTCGCTGGCAGGCATTCCGGGAAGTCACCTTGCCGCTGTCCCTGCCGGGGCTCGCCGCTGGCGGCTTGCTCTGTTTCGTGCTGAGCGCCGGCACCTACATCACGCCGCTGGTTCTGGGTGGTCCGACGGACGCCATGTTCGCCAATCTCGTTTTCGAGGCGATCATCACACAGCTCAACTGGCCGCTCGGCTCTGCGCTCTCGCTCATGCTGCTCGCCGTCCTCGGCGCCCTGGTGTTGATCTACAACCACTATCTCGGCATGGGCCAATTGATGAAGGGGCTTGGCTGATGGGGTGGCAACTGATCCGGGCCTATACGCTGCTGGTCTATCTGTTCATGTTCCTGCCGGTCGCGGTGGTGGTTCTGCTCAGCTTCAACGCCAGCCAGTTCGGCAGCTTTCCGATGACCGGCTTCTCGTTCCGCTGGTTCGTCGAACTGGCCGGAAACGATGCCATCCTGCGGGCGTTCCAGACCTCGATTGTCCTTGGTGCCCTGACCGCGCTGATTTCCACGACACTTGGCGTTCTGGCAAGTCTTGCGCTGGTGCGCTACGAGGTGCCCGGCCGCAACCTGATCTCCACCCTCCTGATTGCGCCGATCCTGGTGCCGGAGGTGGTGCTGGCGGTCGCCTTGTTGCTGTTCCTGAATTTCCTGTCGATCAACAAGAGCTTCTTCCTGCTCCTGATGGGGCACGTCATCTTCACGCTGCCCTTTGTCATCCTTGTGGTGCAGGCCCGTCTTGTTGGCATCCGCCGCGACTACGAGGAAGCCGCACTCAGCCTTGGCGCAAGTCCCGTGCAGGCCTTCTTCCAGATCACGCTGCCGCTGCTGGCCCCGGCGGTCTTCGCGGGTATGCTCTTCGCCTTCACCATCAGCTTCGACGATATCACCGGCACCCTGTTCTGGAAGCCGGGCGGCGTCGAAACCGTGCCCACCCAGATCTTTGCCATGCTGCGCAATTCCATCTCCCCGGAGATCAACGCGCTCGGCACCGTGATGATTTTCCTGACCGTCGGCCTGCCGCTTCTCGGGCTGGCAATCGCCCGGCGGATGGCCATGCAGCGCGGCGGTTAGAACCGCGCGATCAAAGCAAGAAACCGACACAAGAACCAGAGTGGAAAACAAGATGGACAATACCAAACGCTATGAGCGTCTGCGCGAACGCTATCTCAACGGTGATCTCGACCGTCGCAAGTTTCTCGGTCTGATCGGGGCAGCCGGTCTGGCCTACGGTGTGCAGACACCCTTTGCCCGCCATGCCATGGCCGCGACGGAAGAAGTCCGCTTCGATGGTTGGGGCGGGGTCGTCTCGGAAGCCTTCCGCAAATATGCCTTCGATCCCTACACCGAAAAGACCGGCATCAAGGTTGTCGATGGAACGTTCGGCGGCGGTGATGAATATCTGTCGCGCGTCAAGGCCAGCCAGGAAGGCGAATATAATATCGCGCACCTGTCAGGCGTCTTCGACTACGCACGCTATGTCAATCTCGGGCTGAACTCGACGCTCAACGAGGACAACATCCCGAACCTGAAATACGTGATCCCGAAACTCACCGACGTCTTCCGCGGTGTCACCGACGGCAAGCTGTCCTGCGTGCCTTATGACTACGGCACCACAGGCATTGCCTATAACAGGAAATACATCTCCGACGACGAAGCCAAGGAAAAGGGTGCAAAGCTCCTGATCGACGAAGCCTACAAGGGCAAGATCGGCGGCTGGTCCGACTGGCGCACCCGCATCTGGTACGCATCGCTGCAGACCGACCAAGATCCGAACAACGCAACGGATATGGATGCCGTCTGGCAGGCTGTGCGCACCAACCGTGATCTGCTGTTGAAATACTGGCAGTCCGGCGCGGAACTGATGAGCCTTCTGGCCGAAGAGGAAATCTACGTTACCGAGGGCTGGTCCGGCCGGATCTACGCCCTTCAGGAGCAAGGCCATGACATCGGCTATATCGATCCGCCCAACGGTTTCGGCTGGCAGGAATGCCTGTTCGTGATCAAGGGCTCGCCGATGGAAGCTTGCGAGGAACTTCTGAACTTCATGCTGGCGCCCGAAACCTCGATCGCGGTCGCCGAAGGCCAGAACTACCCGCCGGCGCTTGACCCGACAAAGGTTGATCTCGGCAAGAAGATCCCGACCCTTCCGGCGTTCGATCCGACCGGCACGCTTGACGGTCTGACCTTCGCCAATCCGGAATACTGGAACAGCCACGAACAGGACTGGTCCAAGATGTTCGGGCGGATCCAGAAGGGGTACTGAGCCCGGTACGACCCCATCACTGACCCAGCACCTTCCGGCAGTTGCTGCCGGAAGGTCGTCTTCTCCCCAGGACCTGGAGAATTTGCGTGAGCGCGGTTTCCCTTAACAATATCGTCAAGAAGTTCGGTGGCTTTACCGCCGTTCACCGGATGAGCATGGACATCCCGGACGGAAGCTTCGTAACGCTGCTCGGCCCTTCCGGATGTGGCAAGACGACCACCCTCAGGATGATCGCCGGTCTCATCGATCCTTCCGAAGGCGACATCACCATCAAGGGTCAACGCATCAACGATGTGCCGATCCACAGGCGAAACCTTGGTCTCGTCTTCCAGAACTACGCGCTCTTTCCGCACAAGACGATTGCCGAAAATGTGGCTTTCGGCCTGAAATACCGCGATATCCCGAAGGCGGATGCCGAAAAGAAAGTGCGCGATGCGCTGGAACTGGTTCAGCTGCCCCATGTCAGCGACCGTTATCCCAAACAGCTTTCCGGTGGTCAGCAGCAGCGTATCGCGCTGGCGCGGGCCATCGTCATAGAGCCGGACGTGCTGCTTCTGGACGAACCGCTGTCCGCGCTCGACGCCAACCTGCGCGAGGACATGCGTGTCGAGCTGAAACGCATCCAGCACCAGATCGGCATCACCACCGTCTTCGTTACCCATGACCAGTCCGAAGCGCTCGCCATGTCCGATCGGATCGTGGTGATGTCCAACGGACGGGTGGAGCAGATCGGCACGCCGCAGGAGGTTTACAACACGCCTGCAAGCGAGTTCGTTTCGCGCTTCCTGGGCATCTCCAACATTCTGCCAGCGACGTGCCAGGCCGTGAACGGGCAGGAGCTGTCCCTTGAACTGCCTTACTTCGGCAAGATCAATGTGCCGAGGGAAAAGGCACCCAATCTTTCGCAGGCCGGTCCTGCACAGCTTGTTATCCGGGCTGAAAAACTTCTGCTGGCGGAAAAATCCGCTCCGGCGGATGATCGCATCGCGCTCGACGGCAAGGTCGAGGCGGTGGACTACCAGGGTCAGGCGGCACGGTATTTCGTGCGTATCGGCGACCAGCAACTTCAGGTGATCAACATGATCGATCAGCACCCTTTCGAGGAAGGCTCGGACGTCTCCGTTCGCTTCCGTCCGCGCGATTGCGCAGCCCTGCCTGGAGCTGCTTCATGAGCCGTCCGCAAACCTCTCATCTGTTCTATCAGTCTCGTCAGCGCCGGCCTGTTCTGGACCAGGCGCGCGGCGTCTACATGTGGGACGTCGACGGCAAGCGCTATCTCGACGGTTCGTCCGGGGCGATGGTCTGCAACATCGGCCATTCCAACCCGCGCGTGCTGGAGGCAATGCGCAAGCAGATGGACAAGTCCACCTTCGGTTACCGCCTCCATTTCGAGACAGAGCCTGCGGAGTTGCTGGCCGCCAGGACCGCCGCACTGGCGCCCGAGGGGCTGGAAAAGGTCTTCTTCGTTTCCGGTGGGTCGGAAGCGGTGGAGAGCGCCATCAAGCTGGCCCGCCAGAACGCCATCGCGATCGGCCAGGCGCAGCGTTACAAGATCATCTCGCGCGAACCGAGCTATCACGGCTGCACGCTCGGCGCTCTGGCCCTGACAGGCTATGCACCCCTTACTGCGCCGTTCGACCCCATGATGCGGCCGATGCCGAAGATCCCGGCACCGCGCGCCTATCTCGACGGGCTGGATCCGGACGACGAGGCAACGGGCAGACACTACGCCGACATGCTGGAGGCAAAGATCCTGTCCGAAGGCCCGGAAACGATCCTGGCCTTTATTGTCGAGCCGATCGGTGGCGCCTCCACCGGCGCGCTCGTGCCGCCGAAGGGGTACATGCAACGCATTCGCGAGATCTGTACGCGCTACGGCGTCCTGCTGATCCATGACGAGGTCATGACCGGTGGCGGGAGGACCGGAAAGTTCTTCGCCGGTGAACACTGGAATGTCGATCCGGATATTCTGGTGATCTCCAAAGGCTTTGCTGCTGGTTATGCGCCTCTGGGCGCCATGATTGCGCATAAGGACATCGTCACCAACGTGCTCGACAATGGCGGTTTCCTGCATGGTTTCACATATGCCGGCAATCCGCTTGCCTGCTCTGCCGGTCTGGCGGTGCTGGAGGAGATCGAGCGGGAAAACCTGTGCCAGAACGCGGCCGAGACAGGGGCGCTCCTGAAGAGCGAACTGAAGAAGCTGATGGACCGCTATTCGATCATTGGCGACGTGCGCGGCGAAGGGTTGTTGCTGGCCTTCGAACTGGTCGAGGACCGTGCAAGCCTGAGACCGCTCGCAAAGGAACTGAACGCCTTCAACGAACTGGTCGATATTGCTTATGAGAACGGCCTTATCATCTATTCCCGCCGGACGCGGGGCGGCTACAGCGGCGACCACTTCCTGATTGCGCCCCCCATGATCTCGACACCGGATCATGTAGCCGAGATCATCGAAGGTCTCGACCTTTCTCTCCGCCAGTTTCTCGACAGGATTTCGCAGCAACAGGCCAGAGCCAGCTGACATTCAAGACATGACAGACAAGATCATCATCACCTGTGCCGTCACGGGCTCCATTCATACACCCACCATGTCGCCTCACTTGCCGGTGACGCCTGCCGAGATTGCAGGCCAGGCGATTGGCGCTGCCGAGGCGGGCGCCGCAATCCTGCATCTTCATGCCCGAAATCCGGAAACCGGCCAGCCGTCGGCGCGGGAGGCCGACTTCATGGCCTTCCTTCCGGAGATCAAGGCGGGCTGCGGCGCGGTGCTCAACCTGTCCACCGGTGGCAGCGCGATCATGAGCCTGGAAGACAGGCTTGCCGGTCCGCTGAAGGCAGAACCGGAAATGTGCTCACTCAACATGGGCACAATGAACTTTGCGCTCTATCCGCTGGCCGATCGTTACGACGCGTGGGTGCATGACTGGGAGCAGCCTTTCCTGCGCGGAACGGATGATCTCGTCTTCAAGAACACACCGCGGGATATCGAATTCGTGCTGACACAGATGGGCCAGCAGCGCGGTGCGCGTTTCGAGTTCGAATGCTACGACGTCGGGCATCTTTACATGCTGCGCCACTTCGCCGACCGGGGGCTCGTCAAGCCGCCGTACTTTATCCAGTTCGTCTTCGGCGTTCTGGGCGGTATCGGTGCGGACCCGGAAAACCTGCAGCACATGAAGCGGACGGCGGACAAGCTTTTCGGCGACGACTATATCTTCTCCGTTCTTGCGGCGGGCCGACAGCAGATCCCTTTCGCCACCATTGCTGCCAGCATGGGCGGGCACGTCCGTGTCGGGCTGGAGGACAATCTTTATATCGCCAAGGGTGAGCTGGCCCGTTCCAACGCGGAGCAGGTCACCAAGATCCGCAAGATTGCCGAGGAACTCGGGCGAACGGTCGCAACACCGGAAGAAGCCCGGCAGATCCTGGGCCTCAAAGGGGCCGGCGAGACGGCCTTCTGATCATGAGCAACATAACGATCAGGCGGGCTGAACGAGCTGATGCCGAAAGGCTTCACGCAGCGCTTCTCCAGCTTTCGGCCGATATGGGCGACACTCATGTCGCCAGTCTTGATGATGTGATCCGTCATGGTTTCTCGGAAACCCCCGTCTTCTTTGCGCTGCTAGCGATCCGGCCGTCTGACGACCGAACGCTCGGGGTGTTGCAGGCCTCGCCTGTCTTTTCGACGACGCGTGGTGGCACCGGTCTCTATGTTTCCGATCTTTGGGTCGATGGAGAAGCGCGCGGAGAAGGGTTGGGCCAGCGCCTGCTTGCCGCCAGTCTGGATCTTGCGCCTGATAGCTGGACGCCGATCTTTCTGAAGCTCGCCGTTTATCACGACAATCCGGATGCACGCCGTTTCTATGAACGGCTCGGTTTTGCGCCTCGGGAAGGCGAAACCGTCTTCGATCTGCGCGCACCGGCACTCGACAAATTGAGGGACCGCTCATGAAAGCCATTTTTGACGACCGCCAATGGGTGCACGATCCCAAGCATTTCATGGCGAACGGCACCAGGCTGGCCAATCCGGAACAGCCGAAGCGCATCGAGGTCCTGACCGAAGGTGCCAAGGAAGCAGGGTGCCGCTTCGAAGCGCCGGAAGATCATGGCCTCGGCCCGATTGCGGCTCTCCACTCTGCGGAATACCTCGTTTTTCTTCAGACCATCCATGAACGCTGGAGCCGGATCGAGGGCGCATCCGACGAGGTCATCCCGAACATTCATCCGGACCGGCGCACGGCAAGTTATCCGCGCTCCGCAGTCGGTCAGGCCGGGTTCCACCAGGCCGATACCAGTTGTCCCATCGCAGCCGGGACCTGGGAAGCGGCCTATTGGTCTGCCCAAAGTGCGGTCCACGGCGCGGATTTGATGGCGGCCGGGGAACAGGCCGCCTATGTGCTGTCGCGCCCTCCCGGTCACCATGCATTCGCGGATCTGGCGGGTGGCTTCTGTTTTCTCAACAACTCCGGCATTGCTGCCGAAAGGCTTCTCAAGGCAGGCAAGCGTCCGGCGATCCTCGACATCGACGTCCACCACGGCAATGGCACGCAAGGCATCTTCTATGAGCGCGGTGACGTTCTCACCGTTTCGCTGCATGCCGATCCGGTGCGGTTCTATCCGTTCTTCTGGGGCCACGGCCATGAGCGCGGCGAGGGCGCGGGACGGGGCTGTAATCTCAACCTGCCCCTGGCACGCGGCACCGGGGATGACGAGTACCTGAAAACCCTGGAAACGGCCTTCGACCACATTCGGGCCTTCGGCACCGATATTCTGGTAGTTGCCCTGGGGCTCGATGCGTATGAAAAAGATCCTCTCAAGGGACTCGCCATCACCACACCCGGGTTCGGACGGATTGGTGCTGCCATCGCGAAGCTCGGCCTGCCGGTGCTGTTCGTGCAGGAAGGCGGTTACCTGTCGGAAGAACTCGGCCAGAACCTCACCAGTTTCCTGAAAGGGTTCCAGGACGCATGATCGAGACATCGGATTTTCTGATCATCGGCGGCGGCATTGCCGGCACCGGGGCTGCGGCACGGCTTGCGCCGGACGCAAAGGTCACCTTGCTGGAAATGGAAGATGCGCTTGGCCGGCACGCGACCGGTCGCTCCGCCGCCATCTTCATCCGCAACTACGGCAATGCCACGTTGCGGGCCTTGAATGCAGCTTCGGAGCCGGTTCTGAAGAACCCGGAAGGGATATCGGAGGAAAGCCTGCTGTCACCCCGTGGTGAAATGCTGATTGCGACCGAGGACGAACTGGACGCGTTCAAGGCCTATCTGGACGGTGCCGACGGTATAGAAGTCCTGACGGCGGAAGAAGCTGTCGCCCTGTTTCCACTGCTTCGCAAGGAAACGATTGCCGCTGCTGCCATCGAGCGGGACGCACAGGATATCGACGTCGACAGATTGTTGCAGGGCTTTGCCCGGCTTGCACGAAAGGTCGGGGCGCGGTTCGTCACGGAAGCGCCCGCGCAGCGCATTCTCAGAAGCGGCGGGCAGTGGCGTGTCGAGACGCCCAAGGGGGCCTTCGAAGCGCCGGTCCTCATCAATGCAGCCGGGGCCTGGGCGGATCAGATCGCGGGTCTCGCAGGCGTTCGCAAGGTCGGCCTGGTGCCCATGCGCCGTTCGGCGGCCATCGTGCCGCCGCCAGATGGTATCGATGTCACGAAATGGCCGCTCGTCGCCAGCGCGTCGGAGCAATGGTATGCCAAGCCGGATGCCGGCAAGTTCATGGTTTCGCCTGCCGATGAAGACCCGGTGGAGCCGCACGATGCCTGGGCAGATGACATGGTTCTGGCTGAAGGTCTGCACCGGTTCGAGCAGGCCGTGACGATGCCCGTCACGCGCGTCGAGCGCAATTGGGCAGGCCTGCGCAGCTTCGTTGCGGACCGCACGCCTGTGGTTGGATTTGCACCGGATGCGGAAGGGTTTTTCTGGCTTGCCGGTCAGGGCGGCTACGGCGTACAAACGGCCCCAGCGCTCTCCCGGCTCGTTGCGGATCTTTGTCTCAAGCGTCCGAGCGAACTGCCCGAGAAGGTAGTGGCTGCTCTCGATCCCGCCCGCTTGTTCTGAGCGGGCGTCTCTTTCAAGACAAGAAGGAATTCAATCATGTCCGACATCAAACGGCTGGAAGTTGGCCCGCGCATGAGCCAGGCTGTTATCCACGGCGGTCTCGTTTATCTTGCCGGTCAGGTCGGCAATCCAGGCGACACCGTTACCAACCAGACTCAGACGATCCTGGAGCGCATCGATGCCCTTCTGGAGCAGGCTGGCAGCAACAAGAGCCGCATTCTCCAGACCACTATCTGGATGGACGACATGAAGGACTTTGCCGAGATGAACAAGGTCTGGGACGCCTGGGTCGATTCGGCAAACCCGCCGGCACGCGCTACCGGTGAAGCCAAACTGGCAGCCCCGGAGTACAAGGTCGAGATCATCGTCATCGCGGCACTCGCTTAAAGCGAGGTTGGCCGGTTCGAAGTCAAGGCCTCCGGTTTCACCCACCGGCGTCATCCCGGCCAAGCGCAGCGCGAGCCGGGATCGGGGAGCCAAGGAGCTATCTTTTGAGGCCGCTCAAACGAGAGGCCCCGGCTCACCGGTCCCGGATCTCCGCTCCGCTGCGTCCGGGAAGACGTACCGAGGGCTGTCTTCAAAAGAATCCGCCGCTCAAAAGTGTCGGGCGGGTCAATCTGAATGACGCAAAAGGCTGTGCGTTAAAAAGAGAAAAAGCGTGTCGCCTGAATTCGAAAGATCGCGACACGCTTTATTTGTTGACGCTTACGTCATACTTCGAGATTGCTGGCAGCTTCGGCGACAAGCGAGCGCGCACGATTTGCGTCGGCGATCTCATGCGCCAGCAGCAAGGCGAGCTTGGCGAGGTAAAGCTCCCGTTGAGCGGATCCGATGGCATCGAGCTGTTCGGCCAAGGCCTCGTAAACGGTTTCCAGATCGGCGGGCGTCATGCTTTTCCTCCAGCGACTGCAAGCTCGAGAGCTTGGCGGATTGCCTCTGTTGAAGCGGTTTGCCAGCGCGCTGCAATGTGCATGTCGGGCCGGACAAGATAGGCGCTGCCGGCGGAAGCCGCGAGCACTTCAGATGCTTCCGAACCCGGCTGCAGCACGACCCGGGTAAAATCCAGGTCGGCGAGACGATCCGCCACCTCTTTACTGAAGGCGATCAGCGAGAACCCGTCACCGAGCAAGTCGGACAGGAACCCGTCACCAACGCGTGCGTTCGGCAAGACAGCGCCGGGTTTTGGCCCACCTTCGAAGTTTTCGTCGTCCGGGGTAACAACCGGACTGTCGGCATAAGTATAGGGTGTCATCTGGCGCGGGTTGGCGAGCTCTCCCGCAAAGGAGTGGCTGAGCGAAAGATTGAGAGCAGCGTCGCGCATCAATTGCCAGCCTGCCGTCGGAGGTGTCATGAAACGGGCGGACTTGGAGGCGTTCCGAAACACATCCAGGGTCGCCCCACGCCGCTCGGGCGTGTAGCTGTCGAGGAGGTCCGGACCGGCCTTGCCGTTCAGCACCCAGGCGAGTTTCCAGGCAATGTTGTGGGCGTCGGCGAGACCGTTGTTGAGGCCACGTACTCCAAAGATCGGCACGATGTGCGCGCTGTCGCCGATGAAAAACACCCGGCCGTCGCGGTAGTCATCCAGCGCCAGGGTGTTGGCCGAATAGATGCTCCACCATTCCAGGTCCCAGTCCCCGTCATAACCGATTTCCGTCAGAACCGCGGCCACTGAGGCACGCACGGTGTCCTCGCGGATGGCTTCGGCTTCGTCCTCGCCATCGCGAAGCTGATAGTCGATGCGCCAGATGTTGTCGGGCTGCTTGTGAACAAGGATCGTTCCGCCCCGGCGACAATCCGGATCGAACAGGGCACGTCGGATCGTCGGGTAATCATGCTCCATCTGGACGTCGGCAATCACGTAGCGGCCTTCAAAATTCTCGCCCTTGAGCCGCAGACCGCGCAAGTTCCGGACGGTGCTGCGAGCACCATCCGCCGCTAGCAACCAGTCACAGGTCATCTGGTAGGTGCCATGCGGATCCTCGATTGCCAGTCGCACACCCTGCTCAAGATCGTCCAGACCGCAGACCCGGCTTTGCCATCTCGTTTCGATCAGCGGCTCCCGCTGGATCGCATCCCACAGGTACTGCTCGATATATTGCTGTTCGAGGTTGTACATTGGCCGGTATTTCTCGCGCGGACTGTCCGGCATTTCAAATTCGAGGATCTGCCTGCCGCGATAGAAGCTGCGGCCTGTGGTCCAGCCGAGTGATTTTTCCAGAAAGGGCTCGACTGCGCCAAGCCGGTCGAGAATGTGGTAGCTCTGACGGGCGATACAAATCGCGCGGCTGCCGTCGTTGAAGGTGGACTTCGCATCCAACAGGACGCAAGCAATTCCTTCGCGGGCAAGTGCCAGCGCTGCGGTCATTCCGACCGGCCCCGCTCCGGCAATGGCAACACGTGCAGGCCGGGTCAGATGTGCACGGTCCGTCGGCGCTTCGAAATGCGGATAGGTGAAATAGAGCGAGTCCGTTTCGGCACGTCCGGCTGGCCTCATTTGAGGATCCTCCCTGATTGTTGGCGGAAGATTAGGAGCCTTGCCATCTCGCGTCTGTCCCCTTTCGGGGAGGACATGCTATCAGCATTTCATGAGCACTCCGGACGGACACACCACTGCCTGTCACATTGAAGCCTGCCTCGCGGATCTGGGCACGGATCGGTTTGCCCAGACCTTTGTCTCGTTTGTCGAAACGCTCGGTGTCGACCAGATCATGGTTTTTGCAATCGAGCACGCGCAGGCTCGCTGCCTGCTGTCGTGGCACTTCAGCCGCTCCGTCATGGCCGGAAAACTTGCCGAGACCTATCTCGACGGTTGGTTTCTCAAGGACCCTCTGTTGCCCGATCTGGTGGTGTCACCGCCTCAGTCCGTGACCTTGAGCCGGCTCGCCGAGATCGAGGGCCGGATGAGCGCAGATTACCGGAAGCTCTTTTTCGAAAATCCCGGCATGCTGGCAAAGACGACATTGCTTGCGGTCGGAGAAAAACTGCGCCTTTTCGTCAGCCTCTATCAAAGCGATCCTGCCGCTCCCCTGTGTGATCCGGATCTTGCACGCCTTGCAGGCCGTCTGGCTCTGCTCCATTTCGAAAAGGCATCGGACACGGATCTGCCACCGCCTTTGGCGGCGCTCAGCGAGCGGGAGCGTTCGGTGTGTCTGGGCATCCTGTCCGGACGCAAGGCGGAGGCGATTGCAGCAGATCTCGACGTCGCTCCCTCGACAGTCATCACATACCGCAAACGCGCCTACGCAAAGCTTGGCATTGCCTCCAGAGCCGGCCTCTTCGCAATCTGCGGGAAGTAGCTCTATCCCGCCAGGGCGAGCCGCGTCAGAGACCTGCAACTCGTTGACAGGCACCAAGGGCGCTCCTAATGATGCTCTCATGTGCGAAGAAGATACTCATATCGTGTCCCGGTTCGCTTGCATCCCAATAGGCGGGATGCAGGCTGATTGTGTACGCTGAGTTTCAAGCGTTTCGCGCACCTGCACCCCCGCCGGATCGGGCGGGGCTTTGCCTGTTGCGGTGCGCGCCGTCCATCGGCACTCTGATGGAGAAATAAATGGCACAAAACATCTATGACGAACCGGCCTTTTTTGAAGGTTACAGCCAGCTGCCCAGGTCGCAGTTCGGCCTTGACGGGGCTCCCGAATGGCCCGCTATCCGGGCACTGTTGCCCGAAGCAAATGGGCTGCACGTTGCCGATCTCGGCTGCGGGTTCGGCTGGTTTGCCCGCTGGGTCCGGAGCGCTGGTGCTGCGCATGTACTCGGTTTCGACCTGTCTGAAAAAATGCTCGCCCGTGCGCGGGACGAAACCGAAGACGATGCGATCGTTTACCGGACTGCTGACCTGGAAACCCTGAACCTGCCTCAAGCAGCCTTCGACCTGGTCTACAGCTCGCTCGCCTTTCACTATATCGAGGACTTCAACCGGCTGGCCGGAGAGATCTTCAGATCACTCAAGGCAGGAGGCAGTTTCGTCTTCAGCATCGAACACCCGATCTTCATGGCACCAGTAGAACCTGGATGGATCGAACTGAACGGCCGGAAGTCTTGGCCGGTCAACCAGTATCTTCGCGAAGGAGCACGGGAAACCAGTTGGCTGGCCGATGGCGTCGTCAAATACCACCGTACCATCGGCACCACGCTCAACACGCTGATCGCGGCAGGTTTCACGGTTGATCATGTACTGGAATGGTTCCCCGGCGAAGAGCAGATCGAAGCCATGCCATCGTTGGCGGAAGAGATGGAGCGCCCGATGATCCTGATCGTCAAGGCACGCGTTTGAGTCCGGAGCGCGGGCGGTTCAGGAACGGCCGCCCGCGCTTCCAGCGCTCAAGGCGCTCATCTGCCTTGCCGTTTCCTCATCTGCGGGAAAGAAGGCCTCGATGGCGATTTCGGACAAGGTGACATCCACGGCCGTGCCGAACACCGTCGTGGTGCTCAGGAAGCTCAAGGTTCCGTTGAGGCCTTGCAGATAAAGCGGAACGGCGATGCGTCCTTTCTGTGACGGTACCTCGGTCCGTGATTTGCGCGACCGGTCCGGAGCCATCTCGGCGAGTTCCTCCCTGAGCGCGGCAAGCTTCGGGTCGGCGGACTGATCTACCTCATGTGCGAGGCGTGCAAGAATATGGGCGTGCCATTCACCGAGGTTGAGGATGCGCGGGGCCAGACCATCAGGGTGCAGGCTGAGACGAAGCACATTTACCGGTGCTTCCAGCAGGTGCGGCGCGACGCCGTCCAGCAGGGCAAAGATCGCCTGATTGGCGGCCTGCAGCTCCCAATGCCGGTTCACGGCAAGGGCAGGGTGGGGCAAATGTCCGTCGAGGATCTGCCGGACAACAGCGGTTGCCGCGGCAAGTTCAGGCTCATCCAGCCCGTGCTGCGGATATTGCGGGGCATGGCCTGCCGCAACAAGAATGGCATTGCGTTCACGCAAGGGGACATCCAGCTGTTCGGCAAGATGCATCACCATGTCCCGGCTTGGACGAGACCGTCCAGATTCCAGAAAACTCAGGTGGCGCTGAGAGATATCCGCTTCACTGGCCAGTGCAAGCTGGCTCATTCGCCGGTGTTGTCGCCACTGGCGCAGCAGGTCACCCGCTGTTTCCGCTGTTCGTTTCATGAGCATTACCCTGCCGGTGCAGTTTCGAAGATTCAATTACCTGCGAAGTAATCGACTTCAGAACATCGATTGGCAATCCTCTTGTCATCGCCACTCGCACTGTGCGGGTGGATTTCACGAGTGGAGACAGATGATGACCAAATCGAATTCAGGTGTTCCGTTACAGGTGGTTCTGAGGTTTGACGCGTTGACCTGTGCGGTGATGGGTGTCCTGCTGGTCGGCGCATCCGGATGGATTGCCGGATTGACGGCACTTCCAGGCGAGCTCCTGGTCTGGGCAGGTCTGGCCTTGTTTCCGGTAGCGGTTTTCATGGGAGTATTCGCGTTTGCCGGTCAGGTGCCTGTCTGGGCGTCAAGCCTGGTAGTTGCCGGCAATCTTCTTTGGGTGCTGGCCAGTTTGCTGCTGCCGTTGACGGGCCTGATTGCTCCCAACGTGCTGGGCTGGGCGTTCCTCTTGGCGCAGGCCGTCGTCGTGCTCTGCTTCACCTGGCTGGAGTGGAAAGCCGCAAGGCCGCAGCCCGTCATTGCGCAACCGCTTGCTTGAAGAGGCCGGACCATGACCTGTTACGCCATCGGCCATCTGCGCGAAATCGAAATGGGGCCCGACATCGTGGCCTATCTGGAAGGGATCGACGCAACGCTGGCACCCTTTGACGGCCGCTTCATCATCCATGGTGGCGAGAAACATCAGCTGGAAGGCGCGTTCCAGGGGGACCTCATCGTGATTGCCTTTCCTGACCGGGTACGGGCCGAGGCCTGGTATGCATCGCCGGCCTACCGGACGATCCTGCCACTGCGCCTGAACAAGGCGGTGGGCGAGGTGTTCCTGATCGAAGGTGTCGACGCGGATCACAAGGCAACGGATGTGCTTTCGTGATCTTCCGACGAAGTCGCAGCACAAAAAGGAAAGGCCGGTCCCGATGAGGAACCGGCCTTTTGACTTGTTGTCCTTGCCTGCGTCCTAGAAGCTGATGGCAACTCCCATCAACGGGCCGTGTGTGACCGTGTCATAGCTGAAGGCGGATCGGCCGGACTTGTCGTTGTCGTAATCGACGCCGGTTGCCTTGTATTGCAGATGCAGCGCGACACGATCGTTGAAGTGATATCCGAAACCGCCTTGCAGACCCCAGGTGAAGTCCGACACCAGGCCAAAACCACCGACGTTACCACTGCCGAACAGCGACCATTTGGGTGCCACGAAAACCTGCCCGCGAACGCCGATCACCGGATCGATCCATTGTTCGGTGATTGTTCGGGTAAAGGTGTTGGCCGGCGTGTTGGCACTGACCTTCAGCTGATTGTACCACCAGCGACCCCCGGCATAGGCTTCGGCCCAGTTCCGGTCCTGACGCCAGAAGCGGTAGCCGAAGAAGGCTTCGGTCACCAATTGCTTGACGCCAGCATCGATACTGCCGCCGACACGTGGGAAACTCCGGCCCTTGCCAAGGTCCATGTAGGCCACGTCCAGTGTTGCGCCGAAACGATTGTCGTAAAGCGCCTCGAAATGACCCATCGCCCCGAATTGTAGGTTCTCGAAAATGGTTCCGGGGGAAACGTCGAGCGACGTGTCGGGCAATCGGCCGATACGGCTGTTTCCCTGAATGGTCGGGGCAAGCAGGTAAGGCGCGATGACGAACTTCCACGCTCGGTCGACACGCACATCCGGTGTTTCAACCGGAGCAGGCGCTTGTGCCAGATCGGCAGCCTGAGCACCCCCGGTCAGCAGGCTGGCCAAAATCAGTAGAAATGCAGCTCTTTTCATATTACCCCGCCCCTGTTGGGTGCCTATTTCGGGAAAAGAAAGGTCACTGCAGCCCGTGCGCCGAAGCCTTCCGGGCCGTTGTCGGAACTTGCCGCATAATACCGAACACCTGCCTGAAAGCTGATGGGTTGCTTGTCGATGGTCACTAGTTTGGCAACCATGGCGTTGATCGGCACGGACCATTCGTCCGCCGTCCAGTCATAGGTGCTTTCCGAGTTCAGCGTAAAAGTCCAGGCGTCGTCGGTTGTGTAGGACAGGAATGGCTGCAGGAAGGTCGAATTGACGTCGTTACGGTTGTCATCTCCCGCGCAGGACCAGACGTGATTGACGAGCCCGCCATAGGTCCACGGGCCGGACTGGCGTAGCACGACGCCCGTCGGACCAGCACCCCATTTGCGGGTGCTCAACAGGTCGTCGGTACCTGTCGGAAGCAGCAACACCGGGCCAAGGCCCCAGATGATCCCGCCGGACGTTGGCTCCTTTGGCGAAAAGAAGAAGCTCTGCGTCGTGTCGCTGAGACCGAACTGCGTGCCTGAATTTCCGGCAATGTCATCCTGCCAGACAACGGGCAGGATCGTTCGAGAGATCAGGTTCCAGTCCTCGTTGAGCGAGAACGGCACTACGGGCTGTATGTTGAGCGTGATCTTGTTGCCGTCAGCAGGGCCAAATCCGTGATCGTAGTTCCATTGAAACGGGACGCTGATGAGCGACGCCACAGGGTTGGAGAGCTTCTTTGCGAGATCCGAATCCTGAGCGCCTGCGGGTGTCATCTGGAAGAAAAGCGCCAGAGCGCTCAAGGTAACCAACTGCTTCATGGTCTCATGCCTTCCATGCTCAAGAGAACTGCCCTTGCAGGGGGCTGATCATCTATGTGACCCAGAAGATCCTTCCGGATTTTGTGGATGTACTTCTGAAAATAGCAATCAGGAGTATAGCACGCCTTTTCGTCTTATTGCTGTGAAAGCTGTTGCCTGTAGGATTGCAATGTCGGGTCCGAAGGATTGGCAACCAGGGCCTTTTGCAGACTGAGCTGCGCTCCCGCCATGTCACCGACTGCCATCTTGATGCGTACCTGCATTACCCAGGCATTGATCATTTGCGGATCCAGCAGCGTGACTTCCTCAAAGGCTGCTATGGCTGCCGGTATATTGCGAAGAACGAGCGCGGTTCCCCCAAGTACCAGCTGGGTCTCCGGAAAATCCGCCTTGTTCGCGAGTGACTGCTGCCATTCGGTTGTGGCTCTGGAGGCAGCCTCGGCCATTTGGTCCGGCATATGGGCAATGGGGGCGCCGATCATGAGACGGGCCGCGGCAATCCGGACGGCTTTGACCGGATCACTCAAGGCAGGAATGATCCGTGGAAGCCGCTGGGTTGGCGGAACCGGCTGCTGTAACGCCAGCGCTCCGGCGCGGACGATTGGCTCCGGATCTGCCAAAAGGTCGGTGACGGCCTCGGCGATCTCCGGTGTCGCAACAGGCAACAGCAGGTCCAGCGCGCTCGCCCGCACGATCCCGGGGTAGCTCGCCAGATGGGCGACTGCCAGAAGGTCTGCGGCGTTCACGCCCGGGTTCTGCCGTGCCGCCGAAAAGATCTCCGCAAAATGCGGCCCACGGTGACGACTGTCCGGAAACCGCTTTTCAAGTTCTCCGGCCGCCCAGGCGGCAGACTTGTCGGCGTGGCAGTCGTTGCAGGCATTCGGGGTGCCGAGCTTTTCCGAAAGATCCGGCCGTGGAACGCGGAAGGAATGATCTCTTCGCCCGTCGATGCCCATATAGACGCGCTCGATCATGTGGCAGGATTTGCACTCGGCGCCCGGCGTCTCTGGTTGATGGAAATGATGGGAAGGGTCGTCATAGAGCTTGCCCGTCAGCGACGGGAACGCCTCGTTGCCTGCGGGACTGTGGCATTGTGTGCAAACGGCGTTGCCTTCCGCGCGCAATTCTCCGCTGTGCGGCTCGTGGCAATTGCTGCAGCTCACGCCCTTGGCATACATCTTTGACTGCAGGAACGAACCGTAGACATAGACCTCGTCAAGGATCTGCCCATCGGCGTGATAAAGGCCTTCGCGTAGTGGCGATAGCCGGTACGCGTCATGGAACGGTGTGCCAGGCACCGGGTTGCTGTCCTCAAAGGCTTCGCGGCGCGAATGACAACCTGCGCATTGCTGGATTTCCGCTTCCGGCTGGCCTTTTGCAAACACCGGCAGAAGACCGGTCGGCCCGGTTCCCGGGAAGGGGCTTTTGCCGTAGGTCTCCGGGTCTTTCGCCCAGGCAAGATGGGCGGCCCCCGGTCCGTGACAGGCTTCGCATCCGACGCCGATTTCCGCCTGCCGGCTGGAGTAGGTCCTGGTGCCGGGGTCATAATTCTTTTCAAAGCCGGTGGCGTGGCACTCGGCGCAGCGGGCGTTCCAGTTCTTGTAAGGTCCGGTCCAGTGCAGCCCGTCTTCAGGCGGTGGAGCATCGTCTCCGTAAAGGTGATACCAGCGCTTGTTCTGCTGGTCCCAGACCACGTCGAAAGACTGAACCCGTCCCGGTTCCGTTTCGACAAGATACTGTTGCAGCGGAGCAATTCCGTCGACGCCGATCACCTTGAATGTTTGCGTCTTACCCGGAACGTCGCTCGTCTCGATGAAATAGTCGCCGTCGCGTGTGAAGAAGCGGCTGGTGCGCCCCTTGTGCGTGAACTGCGAATTGTCGAAGTCCGCGTCGACCGTATCCGGTCCGGGCTCCATCCATGCCTTGGAATGGTGTGAAGCGCGCCAGGCGCCGGCTTCCGCCTCGTGGCAACCGGTACATGTTGCTGTGCCGGCATAGTCCGGAACAGCGGCAGAAAGGTTTTCGGCTGCATTGGCACTCTGGAACCAGAGCACGGCAAGGAGTGCGACGAGCAAACGGGTGAACAACATTCTGTGCGCTCAAACCTCTCCGTCAAAGCCGCTGGGTAAAACGAGACGTCTGATGCTGCCGGCACTGCCTGGTGCTTGTGCAGGCTCCATGCGGAGAAGCTGCTGCCTACCGGCTGCTTCTCCGCACGGCTTCGTCTCGCCGATGCCTAGTCGAGGTCTGAACAGGGAACGACGTGTTTCTGGCCGGCAGCATCCGTTACCTGGCAACCATTGTCGCTGTTCGAACTGGCGATTGCAGATCCGACCAGCGCACCGGTTGCTGCGCCAACGGCCGCTCCGGCCAGGTAGCCGCCAGTCGGGCCGTAATAGGGGCGGCCGTAGTAGCCATGGCTGCTGTTGTTTTCCACGACCACGTTGTGGCCACCATGATATCCGCCGTGATATCCTCCGTGGTAACCGCCATGGTACCCGCCGCGGACAACGTCATGGGACATTGCGATCCCGCTGCTGCCGAGGAGCAGGGCAGCGCCAACACCAAGAAGTCTGATCGTGCGAAGCCTCATTCCTTTTCCTCCAGTTCCAGCGTTTCCTTGACGTCTTCCCAATAGGCGAGCCGCTCTTCACAGTTGATGCTTGCCAGATCGCGAGCAGAGCCAAAACCGACAGAGGCTGCATAGTCGTAGGCAGCATCTTCACCGTGGTCGTAAAGGACGTGTACAAACAGGTGGCGGGCCTGGTCTCGGAACGCCTTTTTCTGGTCGTCCGGAGTGCAGGCATAGGCATTGCCGACATCCAGTCCGAGTGTCCGCATGCGCTCTTCCATGCGTTTTTGAATCTTTTGGGGGTCGTGCGCCAGCGCCGGGTCGGCAAATGCCAATCCTGTCATGAGGGCGAGGCAAAAAATTCTTTTCATGATCTATCCTTGCAGCTTGCATCGCCCCGGTGCGGCCATTCAGGCATTTGTCCCGAAAGCGGTGCAATCCAGTTGCTGTTCAATTCATGTGTCTTTTCCGGCAAATCTATTCCGGAAAGATCTGCTTCCAATCGTCTTTCATGCTGATGATATGCCAACCTTCCTTCGGGGCGTCGTCCAGCCCCTTGTTCAGCGACCCGAAATGGGTATCACGATCATAAGCATATTCTCTATCTGCATCATCATGATGGACAAACATGCCGAGGCGCTTGCCGGAGCCTGCGGTCGTGTACTGCAGCATCTGATAATCGCCGTCGGAGTTGCCGAAGGCTGCCAACGGACGCTTGCCGATGTGGGTGAGGATGCCGACAGGTTTGCCAGCCTTGTCGTCGACAAAGGCAATCTTGGGTGTCCGCATCAAGGTGGGAACGCCGTCGACAACCTTGTATTCAGTGACAATCGATGAGCCGACCACCTGTTCGGTTGGTATCCCGTAAACGCTCTCCGTCCAGGGGCGCATGAATTCGATGCCGCCACCGGAAACGATGAAGGTCTTGAAGTCGTTTGCGCGCAGATAGGCGAGAAGTTCCAGCATCGGCTGATAGACAAGCTCGGTGTAGGGCTTGTCGAATTTCGGGTGCCTGGCAGTTGCGATCCAGTCGGTGACCGTCTTTTCGAACTCGGCAGTGCTCATGCTGGCATGAGTGACAGCGAGGATCTCCATCAATCCCTTTTCACCGGCCTTGCCGAGGGCTTCCATGTCGTTTTCGAGAACGGCCTGGTAAGGCTGGGTCGTCTTCCATTCCGGGTGGTCCGGCGCCAATGCCTTCACCCGGTCAAATGCGAAGGCAAGCTGGGTGTACATGGGATGCTCGACCCACAAGGTGCCATCATTGTCGAAGGTTGCGATCCGCTCTCCCGGTGCCACGAAATCCGCGCCACCTTCGCTCGTTACGGCTTCGACGAATTCGACGATCGCCTGCTTGTTCGCGCCATCGTTCCACGATGGCAGCGGGTCGGTTTGTGCAAGGGCACCCGATATCCAGACGCTTGCTCCCAACAGGCCGGAGACCATTGCGCCGAAGAGGAATTTGACCTTCATAGCTGCACCCTTCCAAATTCGTATTGTTCAACGCGATGTCCGCCCCGGACGTCGCCGGGGCGGACACTCATTTACTTCGAAGATCAGTTGCCCGTTGGCAGGCCGATCGAGAAGCCGTCCTTGGCAAGAGCCTCCTGAACATATTTGAACCGCTGATACTGGCTGAGCGTGATCGGACCTGTATAGGTTTCCGACTGCAGCTTGCGTGGCGGATATTTGACGTAGGACTTCATGAGTTCCGTCACCTCATTGTTGATCACCGGCAAATACCAGGTGCGTTCGGTGAAGTTGTTCATGAACATGTCATAGCGCTCCTGCGGATCGTCCAGCAGGTTGAACACCTGCGGAACAGTAGCAACATAGCTGTCGGGACCCTTCCAGCCAAGGTTGCTGTCGACTGCCAAGCCGCCGGTGGTTGCGCCATCGTCGCCGCGCAGGTTGAAAACGGCCTTGTAGTTGCCGACACGCGCTGCCCCTGGGGAAAGCTCGTTCTCGGTGAAATAGAACCACGCTTTGCGGCCGGAGTCTCCGGAACCTTCCCATACAGGTGTCATGTCGTAGCTGTCGAACATGATCGGCTGGCCTTCGCGGTCTTCGGTCGGCAGCGTAATGCCGGCGGCAGAAGCGAAAGTGGCCATCAGGTCGAGACCGCCGACAACAGCGGCACTTTTCGTGTCCGGTTTGACGTGACCGGGCCAGCGGACGATTGCCGGAACGCGGTTGCCGCCTTCACGCACGGTGCCCTTGGTGCCGCGGAACGGCGTGTAACCGGCGTCCGGATAAACGTCCTGCCAGGCGCCGTTGTCCGTGGTCCAGAAGACAATCGTATTGTCGGATAGGCCGAGCTCGTCGAGTTTATTGACCAGATTGCCGATGCGGCTATCCAGCTCGACGACGGAGTCCGCATATTTGGTCTTGGAGATCGATTTTCCTTCAAACTCCGGCGCCGGCATGTTCGGCTGGTGCACCTTCATGAAGTTGACGTTGATGAAGAACGGCGTGTCCGGTTTCTTGGCGGCTTCTTCCAGAAACTCGAGCCCCGCCTTTTCGACGTAGCCATCGAAATAGGGAATGCCGACCACACCCTTGTCCGGCGTATCGACGTATTGGCCGTTGATCTTGAAGTCCTCTGTCGGCTTTTCACCGGCCTTGCCCGAGAGCGACCCCTTTGTGACCTTCGCGAACATCTCGCGCAGGTCCTTCGGCATGTCCGGGAACCAGGTCGGATCGGCATAGGTGTAGGCGTTGAGGTGGTAAAGACCGACGTATTTCATCACGTCATAGCCCTGGGCATTTGGCAGCGCGTAGTCCGCTTCACCAAGGTGCCATTTGCCGGTGAAATAGGTGTCGTAGCCACCGGTTTTCAGAACCGACGCCAATGTCCACTCGGCAGCGGGAAGGCCGCCACCCTGGCCCTGGAAGGCCACCGTCGTCATGCCGGACCGGTTGGGAATACGGCCTGTCTGCATGGCGGCACGTCCCGGCGTGCAGCTGGGCTGGGCGTAGAAATGCGTGAACATCATGCCGTCGTCAGCCAGCTTGTCGATGTTCGGCGTCGGCATGCCGCGGGCTTCACCGCCCAGATACGGGCCAGTGTCGCCGTAGCCGGTGTCGTCCGACACAATGAAGAGGATGTTGGGCTTCTTTGCGTCTAGCGCGAAGGCGACACCTGACAGCGCTGTGCAGGCCATGCCTGCGACCGCCAGTCCGGTTACTATTCTGGTCAACATACCTAATGGCTCCTTTTTGGACCATTCGTGGAGTAGGCCGATGACGGCCCGTCGATAGGTGCGCTTCCGGTCAGGAAGCTTGAAATTTCCCGTTCAAGTTCTTCAATCACGGAGCGATAGTCGGCAGCCTTTGCTTCATCGTTCCGCCAGCGTTCGAGGGCGCAACATGCGGTTGCGTAGTCCTCGCACAGTGACAAGAAGGCAGGATGAGAGTTGCAGAGGCGGCGGACAGCAAGTTCGTCCACGTTGAAACGACGCATGATGAGAGCTGCTGTCGGCATGACGGCATTGCCCCGTTGTCGATGGCTCCAGGAAAATTCCACCAAGATTACCTACGGGATTCAAGCCACTTACAAGGTATGAACAGGTACGAACAGGAGTCTTATGCAATCTGTTGTTCGTCTTTTTGCGTTAAGTCACTTGTTAAAGATGACAAAGCTCATGGCATTGGACTATCGTTCGGTTAAAGTTATTTTCCGGCCCTTTCAGGGGGAAAGATGCGGACTGGCAGGCAACAAATAGTTGCAGCGGGAGATGTGGAGGAGTTCGATTGCCCGGCCCGCGTTCGGGAGGAACTATCCCGTGTCCTGCAAAGCGATCATTTTCACGCAACCCCCAAGCGCCGCGCCATGTTGACGTTCCTGATCGAGGAAGCGTTGGCCGGGCGCGCGGACACCTTGAAGGGCTACGCTATCGGATTGGCTGTCTTCGGTCGTGACGAGAGCTTCGATCCGCAGTCAGATCCGATCGTGCGTCTGGAGGCTCGACGTCTGCGCCATGATCTGGACAGCTACTATATTGCCGAAGGTGCGCGAAATCCGATCCGGATTTCCATTCCCAAGGGCCAGTATGCACCGAAGTTTCACGACAATCTGGCCAGTGTAACTGCACGGGACGGCTCGATCACCGGCAACGGCGAGACGGCGGATTCTCATGTGCCGGAAGAGACCAAAGCGCCACCAAGACCTCCACGAACCTCGCCCAGGCTGCCTTGGCTGGTTGCCGGAGGAGCAGTCCTGTTGGCACTCCTGGCTCTTGGAGCGCTTGTCGTGATGCACTTCCTGCCGGTACAGCCGGAGCGTCTCGAGGCTTCGAAACCGTCCGTAATGGTTCTTCCATTCAGCGTGACGTCGACGGATCCAGACCAACAGATACTGGCGGCGGGTATTGCCGAGCAGATCATGACTGCCCTGAGCCGGTTTCCGGATTTCCGTATTTTTTGGCCCCCCGTCGGAACCAAGACAGCCGAAACCTTTGACCCGGTTGAAATCGGCCGGCAGGAAAACGTCGCCTTCCTGATTTCCGGGTCTGTCGCCTCGGAAGGCGAGATCGTCCGTGTCGGTGCGAAGCTGGTGCACAGCCCCAGCAAGCGGGTGCTCTGGTCTGGCAGCTACGATCGCAAGCGCAGTCGAACAACCTTGCTGGAAATCGAGAAAAGCATCGCTTCGGAAATTGCGACGGTCGCCGGTCAGCCCTACGGCGTCATCAAGTCGGAACTTGCGAGCAACCTGCCCGCCGGAGGTGAACCGAGCAACGACAGTTTCGAGTGCGTGCTGCGGGGCTACGTTTACCGCAGGAACTTTTCCAGGCAACTGCATGCGAAGGTTCAGGAGTGCCTGAACCGCGCGGTCAAGCGGGATCCGGGTTATGTAGAAGCCTGGGCCATGCTGGGCTGGCTCTATCTGGATTCCGCGCGCTTCGGTCTGGCTGCAGAGGGAGACAAGGAACTTGCCTTCGACAGTGCCCTGGACGCCGCGTCACATGCCCTGAGCCTTGATGGCAACAACATTCTCGCACTCAAGGCGCTTTCCTCGATCAATCATTACATGGGAAATATCGAGGAAGGGGAAAGGCTCGCCAAGAAGGCGCTCGATCTCAATCCCAACGATCCGGACACCCTGGCACAGCTGGGTTGGCGACTGGCTGTGGTGGGAAAGTTCGAGGAAGGCATTCCCTATCTGGAAAAGGCGATCGAGCGCACGCGGAACGCGCCGGGCTGGTATTTCCATCTGATTGCCATCAATCATCTGCTGAATGGCCGCTACGCCGAGATGCTGACAGCCGCGAAGAAGGGCGTCCTGGATGGATCCGGGGTGAGCTGGTGTCTCGTCGCAATTGCCCAATCGAAGCTCGGCAACAAGGCAGCAGCTCGTGCTGCGCTGGAAAAGATAGCGGAAGTTTCTCCCGGCCTGGGCCGTGACCCTGGTACCTTCCTGCGCTCCCATCAGGCGAGCGAGCAGATAGTTTCTTCCCTTACGGCAGGACTTAAGGAAGCAGGCTGGACCACCCCTGCCGGACAGTGAGGTCCGGCGATTTTTTGAAACCAGTCAAGGTCAACCACCGGCGAAGCAGCTCGGAAGCTTTCCGGAGCGGTTGCGCTGTTTGCTGCGGCCGTTCCGGAAAGCAGGTTTTGATCAGGTTCCGGGCGCTTAGCAGCCCGGTGTCATCGAAGTGCCTTCGGACATTTCGCCTGCGCAAGCGTCCGGGTCGCCATCCGGGCCCTGGTCCACTGAACTCAGGCCGCCGATCGGAGGCGCTGCGCTACCGTTCTCCAGGCCGTCGCCGGACTGGTTGCTGGATTGGCAGCCGCCCAGGGCCAGAAGCGAAATCAGAAAGGCAGCAGAGAAAAATCTTACAATCATATTGGTCACTCGCATGCGCCGCAGATGGCGGGAGTTGGAAGGCGGGGCGCAAGTACGTGCTTTTCGCGTAATGAACTTCTTGCGCTCGTATTGATTGTCACGATTTTTTGTTTTGCTGCAATAGCCCCATCGGTACAGGCGCCCGATTTATCTGGCGGTTTGCGTTCTGAGGGGGGCTATTGTCAGTCACCGGCCACGAAGTAATGAAGCGTGCCGTCAGGACCGATGCCGACGCGATAAAACGTCCAGGCGCCGAAATCCTGCATTTCAGCAAAGTCGCCTGCGGTAACGATCCGGAACAACTCCACTTTCTGATCGGGTGTCAGATCGTGAAGGGGGTAACGGGCAAAATACGGCCAGAGATACATTTCCTGAGGTGTGCCTGCATCCACATGCAGGAACCCTGCATCCATGATGTCGGCGAGAATGGCCAGGATCTCGAAGCCTTCGCCGTCACCGGAGATTTCCTTCAGAAAGTCTATCGGGTCGTCGATTTGCCCGAACGAGACCGTAGGCGGCAGTTCGTTGCTCTCGAACACCATGCGCAGCCGTTCCATGTTGCCCGAAAGCGCTGCTTCCTTCAGCTGGGCCTGCATGCGCTGCACAGGTTTCGGCAGATAGGACGTGCTGTAGAGCACCTGAGGCAACTCGGCGCTGGCCGGTGCAGTTGCTTTGGAACCTTCTGCGGCTGCCGGCTCTCCAGCTTCGGGCGCTGCGAGGTCTTCCGCCGGAATTGCGGGTGCATTTTCAGGCTCGGACGGCGCAACCGGAATTGTTTCCACCTGGACAGTCTTGGCGAAACCCGGGGCTGCGAGCGCTGTGCCCGCCAGAAGAGCGGCGGCAATAACCGCAGCCTGATAAATCCGACTCATGAAGTTCCTCGTTTATCCGCACCTGCCGGTCCCCATCGTATAACACTGGCACAAGCAGGCATCGCCCCGCGCCTTTCCTTAAACAATTCATGCGAGACTGAAAACATCGGGACTGGAATTTCCTCTTGTCTTGTCACGACGCCGCGGGGCCGCTATCGAGAGGTCCGTTCGCTTTAAAAGTAATATCAAGGGTCTAGAAAAGGACCGGCCGTGTCGTTTTTCGAATATGCACTGATCGGGTTTTTTGTTGGCATTATCACAACAGCCCCGGTTGGTCCTGTAAACATCATGGCCATTCAACACGCTGTGCATGGCGGGTTTCGACAGGGAGTCTTCGTGGGGCTGGGGGCTGTTGTTGCCGACACCATCTTTGCGGCTGCTGCGATTTTCGGCATCTCCGCGGTCACCAATTTCATCGAAGGCCAGTTCGACCTCATCGAGATCGTCGGCGGAGCTCTGCTGATCATTTTCGGCATCAAGATCTGGAACACCCATCCGCATCTGACCCGGAACGGCAATCCGAGAGAACATGGGTTTTGGGCCGATGCCACCGCAGCCTTTTTCATGGCGATCACCAATCCGGGTGCAGTGCTTGCCTTCGTGGCGATATTTGGTGGTCTCGGAGACTATCGTCCCCAGACGGGGGATCATTTTGGCGCATTGGTGATGGTTGCCGGTGTCACGGCAGGGGCGACCACCTGGTGGGTGCTGGTCTCGGCATCCGTTTCACACTTCAAGTCGCGCATCGACGATCTCTGGCTGGATCGTGCCAACCATATTGCCGGATTTCTGCTGGTCGTGTTCGGCGCGCTGATCTATCTCAAGCTGGCGCTCGAAGCGGCAGGCGTTGGGCTGATCACGTAGCACGGGCCTGGCGTAAATACACCTGAATCAAAAAGGCCGGGCAACCGGCCTCTTCAGAATGCGTGTCGTGAGCGTGCGTTTTACTGAAGTACGCGGTTCACGGTGTAGTCGCCCTGCAGGATACGATCCGGCAGGCCTTCAGCCAATTTGGCCACGGCATCTTCACCATAGGCAGCAACCAGATCCGCAAGTGCAGTGAACATTGCCGCGTGAGCGACGGCGTCCGCATCTACACCATTGGCGATGGCTTCGGCCCAGGCGTCGGAAATGAAGCCGAGTGCAGCACGTCTGATGTCTTCGTCTTCAGCAAATTCGGCTTCCATTGCCGCGTCGGCGTAATCGTCGTTTATCATTCGCTTCCTTACCGGTCCTTCCCGAACGCAAGAGGGACAACTCCCGCGTGTTCCTGCCCCGAATCTTGAGTAATGATCCTAGCACGGCGAACCGCGCTGATAAGTAACCGTGAACGCAAACTTAACGGCCACCCACAAATTTGATTCAAAAGGTTAACCAACTCGTAACGATTTGAAGATTTCTGCGAAAATTACCGACCATAGCGACTGGTGACGTCGCTGATGATGACCTCGCCTTCGCTCAAGTACTGTCCCATTGCGAGACGGGCAGCCTCTGTGCACTCTCGGTAAGCAACTGAGAAACCACGATAACCCTGGTTAAATCGCTCAATGAACCTTCGGCGGCGATTCTCGTCTAGCGTTTCAGCGTCCAGGAAATCTTCCATGCGGTCACGCCAGCTCGGGTTATCGCTTTCCTTGCACAGCGGTCGCAGGAAATGCAGCGCTCCGAATATCTCCGACAGACGCATGAGTTGTTGTTCGTAAGGGGGCGCGTCGACCGCGGTTTCCTGCGCCGATACAACCTGCACCGGACTCATGGCCCCAAGGGCCAGAACAACAGCAGTCCGGGACAGGAAAACTTGCATGCGGCGTTTAATCATGGGCGGATCATGCTGAACCCGGCGCCGCACCGCAAGCACTATGGCAAGTTGATCCAAAGATTAGAGGTCTGGTTGCTTGGCTGAAGGGATAGCCAGGTGCCGCCGAATGCGGTCCGGCGTACCGGGTGTGGTCAACAGCCCGTCGAGATCTTCCAGGCCGACCCAGTCGAGCGCGGCGGCATCATCGGCGGCAACTGCAGTTCCCGATACATAAGGCCCACAAAAGACGGTCAGGATGAAGTGAGTGACGACACGGCCGTCATCATCTCTCTGGATGGAATCGAAGGTCTCGACAGGCTCGCCGATTGCAGCAGTGACACCGGTTTCCTCCAGCAGTTCACGCGCGGCCGCTTCCTGAAGGGTCTCACCAAGCTCGATCACTCCACCAGGCAAACTCCAGTGATCCTTGAAAGGAGGCCTGCCGCGCTTCACCAGCAGGGCACGGCCATCACGATGGCACAGGACACTGACACTGGCGCGTGGCGCTTCCGGATAAAACCTGGACATGGAACCTCGGCGGACGGAAAGACGGCTGATTCTGTCCGGGCACAATAAGCCGCAAGGCGCTATGCGAACAGGGCGTCGATTTCCGCCTGTGCGCCTTCGCCTTCGTGCTGCGTCGCTTCGGGTTCCACATGGCCGTGGATGACGGCGCCGGCGACGGCTATCAGCGGCTTGATTTCGTTCGTGGCCCGGTCGGCAATGTCAGTCGCGATCATTGCGGGATCCGGTGTCTCGCGCAGCTGGTCCTGAATCTTGCCCACGAGCCTGTTTATGCCGGCAACCTGTTTTTCCAGGTGTTCGCGCAAGAAGTTAGGGGCGGCATGATAGGCCATGATGGCCAGGTTCTTGTCCTTGAAACTCGAGTTCTCGAAATGGCCCTCATAGTCGAGCGGCTCCCACTCCAGAACATCTTCGGCGCAATCCGGCATATCCGGCAGCATTTCCAGAAGCATCATGACTTCATTGAAATGATTGAGATAATCGGTCGCCAAACCGGTTTGGGGATTAATGTTTGCCTGTTCCAGCCTTTCGGCTGCCAGCTCCCCGGCGCCCAAAACTGGATGCAAACATTCCATACCGGTCCCCCTGTTATTGACTTGGGGTCTACGGTACTTCTTTTTTATTTCCAATTGCCTAACTTGGCGGAACCCTGTTTGCCCCGCTTCAGGGCCCCCAACGGGAGAAGAACGATGTGCGGCCGCCTGGCTCTGACGACACCACCGGACGCTGTGCGCAGCTTCTTCGACTATGTCGATCAGCCCAATTTTCCGCCGCGATACAACATTGCGCCAACCCAGCCACTGGCCATTGTGCGGCAGACGCTCGACGGCACGCGCCGTTTTCATCTTGTGCGTTGGGGCTTGATGCCGCCCTGGGTCAAGGACCCGGCAAGCTTTACGCTTCTGATCAATGCCCGGGCGGAAACAGCGTCGCAAAAACCGTCGTTCCGCAATGCCATGCGTCATCACAGGTGCCTCGTGCCGGCGTCCGGCTTTTACGAGTGGCGTCGCACGCCGGAAGGCAAGCAGCCTTTCTGGATCCGTCCGGCGGAGGGCGACGTCATGGGCTTTGCCGGCCTTTGGGAAACCTGGTCCGATCCCGATGGCGGTGACATCGACACGGGTGCAATCCTGACGATCCAGTCCAACCGGATGATGTCTGCGATCCATCACCGGATGCCGGTGATCCTGAAACGGGAAGATTTCGGAACGTGGCTGGATGTTGCCAACGTCGACAGGCGCGAAGCCGAAAAGCTGCTGCAGCCTGTAGAAGACGATTTTCTGGTCGCGACGCCGGTTTCCAACCGGGTGAACAAGGTCGTCAATGACGATGCTGATGTGCAGCGCGAGATTTCGCCGGAAGAAATGTCGGTGCCCTTGAAAAAACTTGCCAAGCCGTCAGCCGCGGAGAAATCGCAGGAGGACGAGAACCAGCTCGATCTGTTCTGAACCGTCGCAGGCATCAGAATTGCCGTGCAAAAGTCGGCTCATGGCTGTAGGGCAAGGGGCTCAGCCGCAAGGATGGATCATGAGCAACGACGACACGCCAGAATTTGAGCTAGACGAGGCCTTGGAAGAGGACACATCTGAGAACGAAGCGTTGGCCGAAGCCTATAATCGAGGTCTCGCCCTGCAGAAATCTGGCGACCTGGCAGGTGCCGCGCAGGCCTTTCGCGAAGCCCTTGCGCTGGATCCGGACGACCCGGGCGGCGTCAGCATTCGTCTGGCGGCAATCGGCGCGGAAGCCGCTCCTCAGAAAATGCCGGATGCCTATGTCGCGACCCTTTTCGATCAGCACGCAGATGTGTTCGACGACATTCTGGTCGATGAGCTCGGTTACTGCGTGCCTCTGCTGGTTCGCGATCTCGTCCAGAAGCTCGAGATTGGCCCATTCGATCGATTGCTCGACCTCGGCTGCGGCACGGGTCTTACAGGTATGGCTCTTGCCGATTGCACGAGCCACCGGACCGGCGTCGATCTCTCCGAGCGGATCGTTGAACTTGCCTATGACCGGGAAGTCTATGACGACCTTTATGTGGGCGAGGCCGTCGCGTTCCTTGAAGAGTTCGAGGAAGACGATGGCTCTCGTCCCAGCTGGGACATGATCGCGGCAACCGACGTGTTTCCCTATCTGGGGGCGGTTGAACCATTTCTTGCCGGTGCAGTTGACCGTCTGAAACCGCGCGGTTACCTGGCTTTCTCCACCGAAACCCTGTCTGAAGAAGCACTTGAAGGGCGTCCCTATATGGTCGGGCCGAAAAGCCGGTTTGCGCAAGGGGAAGGCTATATTCGCTCATCTCTGGATGCGGCTGGCTTCGACATTCTCGCGATGGACCCCATCACCGTTCGTCTCGAGGACGGAGACCCTGTCCCCGGGCACCTTGTGATTGCGCGGCTGCGCTAGAGCCCATGCGCTGAAGAGCATCTCTTCGGTTCGATATTCAACGGGAAGGCCAGGGATCATCTGCCGTTCCATCGTGGCCGATGGCACGGCAGACAATTGCCTTTCCGTCAGTCAGCCCTTTGCATGCGCAGATAGGGTTCACCGTCGGACGTTCGCTTGACGGCGACACCGTCACCGTTGATCAGAACGACGACCCGGCTGCGAAAAGCAGAAAAACTGTCGAAGGTGACCACATCCACCGGTGTGTCGAACTTGATGGTCACCCGGTATTGGCCTGCCGGCCCCACCCGTGTCAGAGAAAGCACCTCTCCTTCGAAAGGCTGCTTCATATAGGTGCCCGAGACGCGGTTGCCGACGGCAAACTGCATCTGGTTTGGTCTGGCGGCTGTCGCGGACACAGTGTTCCAGTCCTTGAAGCCATATTGGGCGGACAGGAGTTCGAGCGCCTGGCTGTGGGAGATATCCTGCCCCTTGGCAGCTAGCGCGGCGCGCAGGCGCTTGGCCTGTGCTTTGAGATTGGCAACGCTGGGCAGCGTCATGGGATTACCTTTCCAAGAAAGGCAGGCGGTAAGGTGTACGCCAATTGGCGGCGACCCGTCATGGGGCCCGCGTTGCCATCAGCCTGCACTGTCTCGTGAAGGTCGATCAAAGCTGCAAGATGTCTTGCGCAAGGGAATTCACCATGGCCGAAGCCTGCGGGCGGCCGGTTCCCTCAAACCGGCGCAAGGCATACGCCCCGGTTCGAGGTCTGTCAACGCGGCAAAAAGAAAGCCGCTGGCGCGGCTTCAAGGAGAGGGAGGTTAAGATGAAACACCCGGCGGTTCTTACCGCCTGAGTTCGACCGCGCCCCGTCGGACGCAGAAGGGTGATTGCCCTGAATTGGGGGCAGGGCAATCGCGGAGACGGGCAAGCCCGCCGCCGCAGGTTTTCCGAGGGAGGGGTGTCCCCGGAAACAGATCAGGCGTGGACCAGCCGCTTCAGGAGTTCGACTTCCTGTGCAAGGGCCTTGTCCTTGGACACCATGTCCTCGATCTTGCGGACCGCATGCAACACGGTGGTGTGATCACGGTTGCCGAACCGCCGGCCGATTTCCGGCAGTGAGCGTCCGGTCATCACCTTGGCGATATACATCGCGATCTGGCGCGGACGGACCAATGTGCGCGCCCGGCACGACGACAGGAGATCCGCCTTGGTAACGCTGAAATGCTTGCACACAACCTGCTGGATCTCTTCCACCTTGATGGAGCGCGGCTCGCCGATCCGCACCAGGTCGTGCAGGGTCTTTTCCGCCAGGTCCATCGTCACCGGCTGTTTCGTCAGCTGGTTGTGAGCGAACAGGCGATTGAGAGCGCCTTCCAGGTCGCGGGCCGAAGCGATCACGTAGCGGGCAATGTAGTCGGCGACATCTTCGGGAACGGAGAAGCCCGGATGTGTGCGACGCGCCGCGGTGATCCGCTTCTTCAGGATATCGTGGCGCAGCGCATAATCGGTTGACTGGATGCCGACGACTTCACCTTTCTGGATCCGGTAGCGCAATGCATCGCCAAGCGTATCGAGGTCTTCAGGCGAGCGGTCGGCTGCCATGATGATCTGGGTCGGCGACTCCATGAGCAGTTCCAGCGTCTTGCTGAACTCGTCTGCGGCCTGCTTGCCATGCAGGAACTGGAGATCGTCAACCAGGAGCAGGTCGATGGAGCGCATTGCCTGGCGCAGCACCGGGAAGGCCGGCGTTCTGAGAGCAGGCACCAGGTGGTACATGAAGAATTCAGCCGACAGATAGGCAACCTGCCGTCCCGTCTTGCGAGCTTCGGCCGCCGCTGCCTGCAGCAGGTGGGTCTTGCCGATGCCGGTGGACGAATGGATATAGAGCAGGTCCAGGGTGCCCTGGTGGCCGGCAGCCATCTGGCGCACGGCGGCACAGGCAAGGCTGTTCGAAGCGCCTTCGGCAAAGGTGTCGAAGGTCAGCTTAGGATTGAGAGACGCACCGTTCAGGAAATCCGCCGCCGCATCCTCGTTGCTGTCCGCAAGGCACGGAATGACCGACATGCCATGGGACGCGCCGAATTGGGGCGTGCTGCTGAAGGGGCCGGGACGGCCGCTGATCCGCCGGGCGGAGATCGCCTTGGGGGCAAGACCGACATTGAGTTGACGAGGACGCAGAGCACCGCGAACGGTTAGCTCGATACGGTTGATATCGTCCTGCTCACGTTTCCAGAGTCCGACGAGCTGCTTCTCGTAGTTGTTCTGGATCCAGTTTTTCAGGAAGCGGGTGGGTACCGACAGGCGGACTGCATCGCCCGTGGTTTCTTCGTGGTTTACTCTGCCGAACCAGTTGGAAAATACATCGTCACCGAGCTCGTTTCTCAGTTCCTTTTTCACACGATCCCATTGATCCGAACCAGCTAAGTTCTGAACCTGCATTGTGGCCTCCATTGGAGGGACCGTTTGGAACCGCTCCCCCCCGTGCACTGTCTATGAGCAACGACGTTCCGCCTCGCTGCCCGTTTCTTTCGTTAGGTCTTTTGCCCATTTTGGGTCTCCAGACCGGATGGCTTATTAGCGCCTATGAAACACCATTAACCTTTTGCTTACCATATTTACAAATAGCTTATTTTTATGAGGTCATAGACGTTTCATATTGTAATTTTTGTAGATGACGGGCACTGCGCATGTAAATTTTACATAGCGAATCTTGCGTTTCGTCATCGTCAGGACATGCCGCAAGTCCCGACCCAGTTGTTCTCCTGTCGCTGTTTCCGCTCTGCCTGTGAGCTTGAAGACGATTTTAGGAAAAATTTAACTTTTCAGGATTTTTTCTGCGAGTTTTCAAAAGGACGCTGTCAAATTAAGAAGTTTAGCCAAGGAAAAAGCCGGCTTAAATCGAAAGATAATGTCGTTTATGACAGGGGTGCGTACGCGCCGGTTCACCCGTGACATGGTGACTGAATCGGCTAACGTTCCACCTAACCGGTCTGGCAGGTCCGTATGGTGGTGGAAGCTGGGGAAAATGGGGGGCCTGAAAACAGGCTTTATGACCGGCAAAACCAGAACCCGGGCCTGGTTGCCGTTCCCGTAAACTGCTGCCAGATCAGGATCCTGACCGTATCAATGCATACGTTGATGGGGCATTCGTATTTGGCAGATCGAACGAACCTTATCCCCAGCACCGAAGAAACTTCGGCAACCTGCCAGTTTTGACAATTGATCCCTTGAGGCTGTTGCGGGCGGGGCAGGCCTCCCCGGCACTAGGTGCTTTTACATAGCTGAGACCTGGCGCTTTCCAAGTAGAGATCAGTAAATCACGAAGTTCGGCTACGCCGACGTGGCGAAACCGGCTTGGGGTGCGCCTGCTCCGCAGCTTGTCAGCTCAAGTTGTCGTCTTGAAAACATTCGCAACAGTCGAGAACAGATTGTTTCTGTTCGTGTGCACATCTATCGGAAACTTTGGGCCGGTGTTTGCCCAGATGGGCGCGTCGTTAGACAGGCCGGGACCCCGTTGCACCGAAACGAGGCCAAAGCCGTCGTTGTCCCAGTATCCGTTGGGGAAACCGGGCGCAGGCGGACCGCCCCACCAGGTGTAGATGTTGGGGGCTTCAGGCTGGTTCCACAGTTCATCGCAATATTCGAAGTAGTAAAGCCCGATACAAAGCGGATGAGCAAAGGCCTGAGGCAGCATTTTCTGCGCAACTTGCGCCGCCTTGCTGCAGGTCTGATCGTCTGCATAAATGGTTCCGGGGTTGTTCGGGTCCCGGTGACTGGTTGCCGGCATGCCCCACTCGGTGAAGAGAACGGGTTTCAACGCCTTTGGCGGCAGGCTGCCGTAGTCCTTGAAGATGCTTTCAAAGGTCTCGGTCTGGTAGGTGTTGACGCCCCAGAAGTCGATGCTCGGGCAGTTCTCCATGTAGGAGGACGCCCTCAGGGGAATGTTCGGGTCGTCGTGGGTGGCCATGCCGGCCAGCTTGCCAGGAGCTTCTTCCTTGACGATGGCTGCCATTGTCTCCACCTGGCCCCACCAGAAAGCGGCCCAGTCCGGATTGTTGTAGCAAACGTCGGCGCCGTCCTGTTCGTTCTGAATGGTGAACCCCATCACCGCCGGATGATCTGCTACGGATCTGACGGTCTCCCGCAGGACATTCGTCCAGTAATCAATCTCTGTTTTTGAGGCCTGGTCGTATTGGGTCTTCCAGAACATCGTGGCAGGCAGGGGGACGCCGACCAGGACGGACCGGCGCATCTTTGCTTCTGGTGGAGCAGACTTGTCCCAGGCCAGGTCCAGAAAATTCTTATGCGTGAAATAGTGACCGTTGTTCCAGGGGGAAGGGAAGGTTCCGTTGCCTTCCAGCTGCCGTGACAGCATGCAGTAGACCCGTAGTGCATTGTTGTGGAGGTTTCTGAAATTGGGGAAGTCGCGGGACAGCAAGGGTGACCAGCTGGAAATGAAAGTGGAGCCTGATTCGAAGTCGTCCCAATACCAGTCACCCAGGGCGGGGGCGTAGGAGTTGGAACCGTTGATTGGGGCCGGGGAATAGCAGACCCCTTTCAATTTGACCTTCTCGGTCGTGGGCTGCTGTCCGTCTTCGGTGAGTTCGCAGTAAAGATTTGCGGTTCCATTGCTGTCGACGGAACATGTCCATTTGGTTGTCGTCATGGTGGGTCGCCTGAAATAAAGGGTTTTTGCGGAAGTCTTGCGCTCAGAAATGAGATACTTTTTCGTGCAATCTAACAATAATGCAACCAAAGAGTGCTGAATAAAGCTTTAAGAATACATCCCTCATTGAAGCGGATTTGGAATGCAGGCCACGCTGGCAAAGCCGCTTTGACTTGAGAGGTTCGGACAGCAAAAAAATGCCGGCGCTTTTGGCACCGGCACTTCTTGTTTGTCGAGATCTGCCGATGACCGGCTTTCAAACCTGCGGACGTGCTGTCTGCCCTCAAGAGCAGGCCAAGCGCCCTAGAGGACGCGGCCCGGGTTCAACAGTCCCTTGGGGTCGAATGCGTCCTTGATCCGCTTCATGAGATCCAGCTCAATCCCCTGCTTGACGTCCTTCAGGAGATCGCGCTTGAGGCGGCCGATGCCATGCTCTGCGGAGATGCTGCCGCCGAACTCGCCGACGATGCCATGAACAATGGTGTTCATCTCATCCCATTTCGCCAGGTAGTCTTCCTTGTCGGCGCCCACCGGCTGGCTGACATTGAAGTGGATGTTGCCGTCGCCGATATGACCGAACGGAACAGGCCGGCATCCGGGCACGAAGTCCTCTACCGCGGCCATGGCCTTGTCCAGGAAGTCCGGGATCGAGGCAACCGGCACGGAAACGTCATGCTTGATCGAGCCACCCTCGGGCTTCTGCACTTCCGACATGCCGTGGCGGATGTGCCAGAAATCCTGAACCTGAGTCAGGTTCTGGGCAAAGGCGGCGTCTTCCACCAGGCCTTCTTCAAATGCTTCGCCGAGAATGCTCTCCATCAGGTCCCGCACCGGAAAGGCTTCAGAACCACTGGACAGCTCCATCAGCACGTACCAGGCATGTTCGCCCTCGAGCGGGTCTCGTGCGCCTTCCAGGTGGCGCAGGCAGAATTCGACGCCAACGCGGGGCATGATTTCAAAGCCGGTCAGAACCGGTCCGGCCTGTGCCTTGGCAAGGGTGAACAGCTTGAGGGCGGCGTGCGGGTCCGGCAGGCCGACAAAAGCGGCCTCCAGCTTCTTGGGCCTGGGGAAAAGTTTCAGCGCTGCGGCTGTAATGATGCCCAGAGTACCTTCACCACCGATAAATAATTGTTTCAAATCATAACCGGTATTGTCCTTGCGCAGGGTTCTGAGACCGTTCCAGATCTCCCCTGTCGGCAGCACCACCTCGAGGCCCAGAACCAGATCGCGCGTGTTGCCATAGGCCAGAACGGCGGTGCCGCCCGCGTTCGTGGAAATGTTGCCGCCGATCTGGCAGGAGCCCTGAGCACCGAGCGCAAGCGGGAACAACCTGTCGACGTTTTCAGCTTCATTCTGAAGCGTCTCCAGCACCACACCGGCCTCGGCCGTAATGGTGAAGCCGGCCGGATCTACCGCACGAACCTTGTTGAGGCGTGACAGCGAAAGGACGATTTCATCCCCGGTTTCCTGCGGAATCTGGCCACCGACAAGGCCGGTGTTGCCGCCTTGCGGCACGACCTTGAGATCGTTCTGATACGCATAGGTCATGACGGCGCTCACCTCTTCGGTGCTGCCCGGGCGCAGCACCATGGGAGTGACGCCCTGATACAGGTCGCGCCATTCGGTGAGGTAGGGAGCCTGGTCGTCCGGACTTGTCAGAACGTTGGCTGCGCCGATCATCTCGGCGAAGCGGTCGGCATGGGCAGTACGCTCCATGAGCGGGGTCCTCGTGAAGTTTGACAGTAAAATTCGGGCGCCAACATAGTGTCTGAAAGCGCTGGCGTCGACGGTTCATTCCGTCACCGTGTCTCTTGAAGGAACAAACCCCTTGTGCCATAGGAAGCCAGCCCGCTGGGGTGGTATTGGAATTCTTTCGGAGACGACGATGGCGGAAACGCGCGGACTGATGAATGGCAAACGCGGCCTGATCATGGGTGTGGCGAACAACAAGTCAATTGCCTGGGGCATTGCCAAAGCACTGGCCGACGCGGGAGCTGAACTGGCTCTGACTTACCAGGGTGATGCGTTGAAGAAGCGCGTGGAGCCACTGGCAGACCAGTTGAACGCCATTGTTGTCGGCCATTGCGACGTGACCGACGGCGCCTCCATCGATGCGGTCTTCAAGACACTGGAAGACAAATGGGGCAAGATCGATTTTCTCGTCCATGCCGTTGCCTTCTCCGACAAATCCGAATTGACCGGCCGTTTCGTCGATACGTCTTCCGATAACTTCGCCCGCACCATGGACATTTCCTGCTACTCGCTGACGGCTGTCACCCAGCGCGCCGAGAAGCTGATGCCCGACGGCGGCTCCATTCTGACGCTGACCTATTACGGCGCCGAGAAGGTTATGCCGCATTATAATGTCATGGGCGTTGCCAAGGCCGCGCTGGAAACCAGCGTGAAGTATCTGGCGATGGACCTCGGCCCGCAGAACATTCGCGTCAACGCGATTTCCGCCGGGCCGATCAAGACCCTGGCTGCCTCCGGTATCGGCGACTTCCGCTACATTCTGAAGTGGAACGAATACAACTCTCCTCTGCGCCGCACGGTGACGATCGAGGAAGTCGGCGACAGCGCGTTGTTCCTGGTGTCAGACCTCGGCCGTGGTGTTACCGGCGAGATCCAGCACGTCGACTGCGGCTACAACATTGTCGGCATGAAGGCGGTGGACGCTCCGGACATTTCCGTCGTCAAGGATTGACCGTTTCGAATGGCCGGTTTCGCACCGGCCATTTTCATATTGTCCGGCCCCGCCCGCCAGGGGTGATCCCGCATTCCGGAAACTGAAATGACATCTGTGCTGAGTGCCCCGAAATCCGACCTGCTGCCCAAGCTGCACGATCCGGAGTTCCTGATCTTTGTCCGCCATGGCCAGACGGACTGGAACTTCGAAGGGCGCATGCAGGGGCAAAGGGACATTCCGCTGAACGACACGGGGCGCGGCCAGGCCAGCGGCAATGGCAAGCGTCTCAAAGCGTTTCTGGAGCAGGAGATGATCGATCCCGCCGGTCTGGATTTCGTATCCTCACCGCTCCACCGCACGCGCTCGACAATGGAGTTGCTACGCCAGTCCATGGACCTTCCGGTGGAGGCCTACCGCCTTGAGGCCCAGCTCAAGGAGATCACCTTCGGCGACTGGGAAGGCTTCACGCTGGAAGAACTGGCAGAGGAAGAGCAGGATCTGATCCTGCAGCGCCGCGCCGACAAGTGGGGCTTCGTTCCCCCCAAGGGCGAAAGCTACAAGATGTTGGCCGAGCGCATCGGGCGCTGGCTGGTGACCGTTGATCGGCCTTCGGTCGTCGTGTCGCATGGCGGTGTCTTCCGCGTTCTGCGCGGCTTGCTGGAAGGGCTGGACACGGTTTCCGTTCCCAAGCTGGATGTGCCGCAGGACAAGGTTTTTGTCTGGCGTAAGGGCGCTTTCGAGATCGTTTGACGCCCCCCTATCGGCGTTCGATTGTAGCTTGCGACAAGCTGTTGCAGATCAGCGTGCGGGAAAGTTCCGTCTGCGGGAATCGCCAATCCAGTCTTGAAACAAGCCGGAACCAATCCGCCATATCAAAGATCTGCGGCATTCCTCCATTGGCTCAGTAGATACCCTGGGCATACAGGGAAATCTTCGCTTTTGCGACAACGCTATTGGCAGCTTGTCCCATGAGGGTGGCGTAATTCCTGAGCGTCGCACGGTCGGCCTTCTGCTTGTTGGTGCAGACAAAGGTCATCACGCTTCCCCATTCCCGTTCCGGCTCGTAGCCGAACTTGCTCAGGCCATAAAGCTCACGCCCTGTCACGATGAAGAAGCCGCGTCCGTAATCGTAAATTTCACCCGGATTGCGGATCTTGGTAACGAGGCAGAATTTCTTGTGGGTGTGGATCGCCCCCAGGATCCAGCAGTCGTTGATGCACACCGACCAGCGGGCAAGCTTCTGGACATTGATCGGTAGACCGGGGGTCAGGTTGAAATGTGTCGGGTCTTCCAGGTTGAAGCGCCGGTAAAGCTGTTGGGTCTGCGCCAGTCTCCCGACATACATCTCGCCACCGGAACGGGCGACCTTGTCGTAGACGGCCCACGCGGTGTGTCTTGATATGTGTGACAGGCTGATCTTGCTGTTTGCATCTCCAGGTGATTCAAACTGGGTCCGGTTGGTCTCCCAGGGGTTCTGCCTCAGCTCGTTCAGCTCATAGTGATTGTAGGAAAGTGTCAGTAGATCCTGATCGAAAGCGGTTCTTGAATACGTCATTTCGGTTTCCTCTGGTACAACGGGCCATGAGCGTTTGCTGTTCGAAATGTACGCATGTGAAGGCCGCTTTACGTGTGACCTTGGGCACTGCAAAGGAGCCCCCGACCATCCGTGCCTCGGGCTTGTCCAGTGACGGTGATCGGGCGAAGCAGCTGCGGCGTAGATGTTTACAGCGATTGCGAGGGAACCTGGAGACAATCCGGGTCAGGTGCCGTGTCCGCCAATGAATTTTATAGCGAACTGCCAAGCTTTTCAGATTTCAGCACGGTCGGGGATCTGGCCGATTACCGGCCGGTGCCGGACGACTGGTACGTTCTTGCAGCCGACATAGTTCGCTCCAGCGATGCGGTCGCACAGGGCCGGTACAAGGAAGTCAACATGGTTGGCGCCGCGGTGATCGCCGCGGTGTTGAACCGGATCGGCAGCGACCGTGTACCGTTTGTCTTCGGGGGAGACGGCGCGATGCTGGTCGTGTCCGAACACGATGTCGAGGCAGCCAGCGACGCGCTGGCCGGTGTTGTCGGTCTGGCGCGCCAGGTCATGGAACTGGAGCTGCGCGCCGCTGCGATTCCAGTCGCTCATCTGCGGGATCTTGGGGGCGACGTCCGTGTGCGCAAGTACCAGCTCAGCCCGGGCAATCACCTGGCCATGATCCTGGGGGAGGGCCTAGCCGTCGCGGACAATATTCTGAAAGATCCGGAAAAAGCACGGCCGTTTGAGATCTCTCTCCCCGATGCCGCGTTACCGCCGCTCGACGGGCTTTCCTGCAGATGGGAACCGCTTCCTTCACGAAACGGACACATCGTTTCCCTGATCGTCAAGCCGACCGGACGTATTCCAATGCAGGATGTCCTGCGGGGGCTGGCCGATAAACTCGGCTATGATCCCTCGAGGGATGACAGCCGGATGAGACTGGCGGACAAGACGCGTCTTCGTTTTCGCTTTCCGCCAACCGGCACCCGTCATGAGGTGCGCCTCGGTTCTCCGGGAAAAGACTTCCGCGGATGGGCAAAGGCGTTGCTGGAGGCGATGGTCTTCGTCATCAGCTATCACACGGGCTGGCGTATCGGCCCTTTTGACCCGAAACGATACTTTCCCGAACTTGGCCTCAACACTGACCATCGCAAGGTCGGCGACAGCCTGCAGCTCGTGCTGGATCTGACACCGGAGCAGTTTGCAGGGGTCGAAGACTATCTGAAAGCTGGTTATGCCGCCGGGGATCTGGTGTTCGGGCTGCATGTGTCCACGTCCGCCCTGATGACCTGCTTTGTCGAGGATATCGGCAAAAGCCGGCATATCCATTTCGTCGACGGGGCTGACGGCGGGTTTTCTCTGGCAGCTGCCGAATTCAAGAAACGGCAGGCGAACATGGTGCCGAAGGCGGTCGGTCAGGCCTGACTGCGCAGCGGGCCGTGTCGTTCCAAGGCGGGCATCGGGTGTGCAAAATTCTGTTTCAGGATCATCATCGCAAGGTCGCTGTCGGGAACGGCCTTTGATATGAGGAACCCCTGGATGACGTCGCACCCGTGGCGTTTCAGCCAGTCACGCTCGGCTTCGGTTTCCACACCCTCGGCAAGGACACTGATGTCGAGGCTCTTGGCAAGATTGATCAGCGCACTGGTGAATTTCTGCAGGGCGGGATCGGCATCGACGCCGGAAATGAAGCTTCGGTCGATCTTGACCCGGTCAACCTTCAGATCGCGCAGGCTCGAAATGCTTGAATGGCCGGTTCCAAAGTCGTCCAGTTCGATGAAGAACCCCAGTTCCGACAGGCGGGCGATATTCTGCTTGATGGGGGTGGCCGTGATTTCGTCGATCATCACCGCTTCCAGGATTTCCAGGCTGACATCTGCAGGCTGAAGTCCCAGGTCAAGCACCTGCCGGTGGAGCGCATCCACCGCCTTGGCGCTTGTCAGCAGACTGGCGGTCACGTTCAGGCCCAGATGTATGGCTGGCCTTGTCTTGCCGCTCAGGCTGGCGGCAAACTTCAGCGCCCGGCTGCGCACGGCCTCCTCGATCTCCTCCAGATACCCGACTTCCATTGCGGCGGGCAGGAAAGAGCCTGGATACCGGATCTCGTCGTCATCAATCCACCGGGCGAGGGCTTCTGCGCCGACAACTTCGCCCGTGTGAATATTCACCTGCGGTTGGAACCAGGCAACGATATTGCCGTTCTTGAGCGCATTCTGCAGCTCTTTGGCAATCTCGTCGCTTTCCTCGAAGGCAGCGCGCATTGCCGGGGTGAAGCGATCGAACTTGCGCGGCCCCTTTTGCTTGGCCGCTCTCAGGGCCAGAGCCGCATCGGTCAGCAAATGATCGAAGACCTGCTCGCCCGGACTGCTGATGAAAATGCCCGCATTCGCCTCGATCGCCGATCTGTTGTTGCCGATGATCCGGTCCGTCGCAATTTCCTGGAGAAGTGTGAAAGCCAGTTGCTCGAACTGCGCCGCCTTCTTGAGGCGCGGACGCAGAAACAGGAACTCCGTTCCGCCTGTCCGGCACAGGAAGTCTTCCGGTTCCGCGTGCTGGGTCAGCTGTTCGGCCACCTGGCGCAGAAGTGAATCGCCGTTGTGGTCCCCGAACCGGTCGTTCACCTTCTTGAACTGGCGCAGGTCGATCAGGATCGCACCCGTGCGCGTTCCCGGCTCTGCCGGTGGCAGGTTGCGTATCGTATTCAAAAGGGCGCGGCGGTTCGGCAGTCCGGTCAGCGGATCGTGAAATCCGAGATTTTCAAATTCCTGCTGCGTCCTGTCGGCAAGTGCGCGCGACAGGGCGATGGCAATTGCAAAGGCCGCGACAATGACCAGTCCGCCGACAAGACCGGCAAGTGTTACGGCAAACAGTGTCTCGGATCGCTGCCTCTGCAGGTCCATCAGGAGATAGTCGACGGTGGATTGCCAAAGGTCGAAAGCGGCACTGACCAGGGCTGGCTGCATCTCCACCACGGGCTGGGCGATGACATCCGCCCCCTTTGAGGCGGTGATTGTGGAAGAGAGCAGTTTCGAGCCCGCGGTCTGAAAAGCGACGTTCGTTGTCCGGAAGGCTCTCGCCTGTTTTTGCAAGAGATCGGCTTGCTCACCGGTCAGGTCGTTAAAGTAATCAACCGTGTCCCGCGATGCCCCGTCGGCGGCAATCTTGTACTGGCCTCCCTGCACGGGGATCAGCATCTTGTCCCAGACGTTGATCTCGCCCCGGCTGGAAATGCTTTTTGCATTGCTTGCCATGATCGCGGATTCGATCACGACGGTCGGCATGGTGTCGGTGATCAGATGCGGAAGTTTTGCGGTCTCGAAAGATGAAGTCGAACTCAGCCTGGTGACCTGGGAGATCATCGAGGCGAGGATACGGGCCTGCCGAAGCGCGAGCGGAATGTTGCCTTCGTTCAGGAAGGTGTCGAGTGGCTGAACGAGGTCGGCGGAAAGCTCATCTCCCCCGAGTGTTTCCAGGCGTTCGCGCAGTTGGACCGGCGTCTCCCTGATCTTGCCGGTGAGCGCTTTCTCCTGCATCAGCGGCCCGAGTGCCTCGATCAGGTGCAGCCCGGCCAGGCTGTGGTCGATCGAGTTGACCTTCTCGAATTTATTATGAAACCAGAGTGAGGCAAAGAGCAGGCTGGGTGCCAGCAGAAATACGATCAGTCCAGTCAGCCAGCCCCTGATCCGCAACGTTTTGCCTCTTGGTGTTTATTAGATCCCAACGTGTAATAACGGTAGAGGTTTAAGGATTAGCAAATCAAGGGTCGAATTTTTGCGAACGGTTCGCGCGATTTCCTAGGTCGTTAATTCAAGACATCGTGAAACGCGTACCAAGGACGCCAGCTTCCATTCGATATCTACTTGCCTTTAATTTTGACAGGGGTGGTGGACGAATGGACTTGCCAAAAATACCTGTATTCCCGGCTGCGGGCTTGAGCTTGCGGGCGCGATGGCGTATCGCTCGGCGCCTGACAGTTCAATTGCAAGCCTCGGTCACCGTTCATGTCGCATAACAGTTTTGGTCATCTTTTCCGGGTCACCACCTGGGGCGAAAGCCACGGTCCCGCTATCGGTTGCGTGGTGGACGGCTGCCCGCCGCTCATTCCCCTGACGGAAACCGATATTCAGGGCTTCATGAACAAGCGCAAGCCGGGCCAGTCCCGCTTCACCACGCAGCGGCGCGAGCCGGATGAAGTGAAGATCCTGTCCGGCGTCATGGTTGACGAGGACGGTATCCAGAAAACGACCGGGACGCCGATTTCGCTGTTTGTCGAAAACACCGACCAGCGCTCCAAGGACTATTCGGAGATCAAGGACCGGTTCCGTCCCGGCCATGCCGATTTCACCTATGACGCGAAATACGGCATCCGCGACTATCGTGGCGGTGGACGGGCCTCGGCGCGCGAAACCGCCATGCGCGTTGCCGCCGGTGCCGTCGCACGCAAGGTGTTGCAGGGCGTAACCGTTCGCGGCGCTTTGGTGCAGGTTGGGCCGCACAAGATCGACCGGGCCAACTGGGACTGGGCGGAAGTCGATAACAACGCCTTCTTTTCTCCGGACGCAAAGGCCGCCGCATTCTGGGCGGACTATCTGGACGGTATCCGCAAGGCCGGGTCTTCCGTCGGTGCGGTCATCGAAGTCGTTGCCGAAGGTGTCCCCGCCGGTTGGGGCGCGCCGATCTACGGCAAGCTGGACACGGATCTTGCTGCTGCGATGATGTCGATCAATGCGGTCAAGGGGGTCGAGGTCGGCAACGGGTTCGATGCCGCAAGCCTGACCGGTGAAGACAATGCAGACGAGATCCGTCTTGATGATGTCGGCCGGCCCGTCTTCCTGAGCAACAATTCCGGCGGCATTCTGGGCGGGATCTCCAACGGCGATCCCTTGGTTGTCCGGTTCGCGGTCAAGCCGACGTCTTCGATCCTCACCGAGCGCAAGTCGATCACTAGCAAGGGTGAAGAGGTCAACGTCATGACGAAGGGCCGGCATGACCCTTGCGTCGGCATCCGCGCGGTGCCGGTCGGCGAAGCGATGATGGCTTGCGTTCTGGCGGACCATTTCCTGCGTCATCGCGGCCAGATCGGCTGACGGGCAACTTCGCAGCGTTACAACTCGTTACAATTCCGGAAGGCAAGGGCCATGGACCTTGCCCGTCATCTCTCTAGTTTTATCTCCAGCATGACGTCTCATGCATTTCAGGGAGTAATGACATGAATGAAATGACGCCTGTGCGCCGTATGACGGCAAAGGATTTTCCTCAGGAGCTTCTGGATCTTTATGATTTCTACGCGCATGGAAAGATTACCAAGCGCGAGTTCATGAACGGGGCAGCAAAATTCGCGGTTGGTGGACTGACGGCGGCCATGCTGCTGGATCAGCTTTCGCCCAATTATGCGCTGGCACAACAGGTTGCTCCCGATGACGCAGGGATCGTCACCGAACGCATCACTTACCCGTCACCAAACGGCCATGGCGAGGTCAACGGTTATCTGGTGAAGCCCGCAGGTGCGACCGGCAAGCTGCCGGCGGTGCTGGTCGTGCATGAGAACCGCGGTCTCAATCCGTATATCGAGGATGTCGCGCGCCGCCTCGGCAAGGCCGGGTTCATGGCGCTGGCGCCGGACGGACTGACCTCGGTCGGCGGATATCCGGGCAGTGACGATCAGGGCCGCGAATTACAGCGTACGGTCGATGGCACCAAGCTGATGAACGATTTCTTCGCCGGCTTCGAGTATCTCCTCAACAGTGACGACAGCACCGGCAAGGTTGGGGCGGTTGGTTTCTGCTACGGCGGCGGTGTGGTCAATGCAATTGCGGTCGCCTATCCGGAGCTTGCCGCGGGCGTCCCTTTCTATGGACGTCAGCCGGATCCTGCGGATGTCTCAAAGATCGAAGCGCCCCTGATGCTGCAATATGCCGAGCTGGACGAGCGTATCAATGCGGGCTGGCCGGCCTATGAGGAAGCTCTGAAGGCCAACGGCAAGACCTACGTGGCGCATATGTATCCGGGCGTGAACCACGGCTTCCATAACGATACGACACCGCGCTACGACGAAGAGGCTGCAAAGCTCGCAGAGCAGAGAACCGTCGACTTCTTCAAGGAAAACCTGATGTAGGGTTGCCTGGGTCTGCTCGTCTCACCTCATCCCGGTTCCGGCTTTGCCCGGCCGGGATGATCACGATGAGCAGGCTTGGTTTGGTCGTCTTCCAATAAATCGCGGCCCGGCTTGGTGCCAGGGCCGCGATATCTCAGACAAACTTGAAGGCGCGGATGCGGCTCAGGATTTCTTCCGGGTCGGCTGCAAGCGTGTGAAGGTTGATCGCAATCAGCTCCCGGCCATGCTCGCGCGGCGTGCGCTTCCAGTTGCGCATCATGAACTTTTTCCAGACCGGAAAGGTCTGTGCCTTGGTGACGGCGTCATCCAGTGAACGGGTCAGGAGGACGTCCAGCCGGACCAGCTCGATGTTGCGGACGGACGTCCGTTTGACGTCCGTCATCCGGATTGCGGCCCAGTCGATGAAACCGATGCGTTCCACATAAAGCCCGTCTTCGTTGGCGCCGAGCTGTGGCTTGCCTTTTTCGATCATCGGATAGTGCCAGAAGGCAATTGCGAGCGGGGCGAGGGCGGCGAGGGCCAGCAAGGGAAGATTGCCGACAATCCCGATCACGGCGAACAGAATGCCGAGGATGAGGCTGCCGTAGACAATGCTTTCGCTCTGACTGCGGTTAAAGCCGACGGTGAAGGGCACCGGTGTCGGCTTCACGTTTTCCTCTTGTTTGACTGCCTCTTTCTTCGCCGCCATGAAAGGCCCCTTCCGAAGGATCCTCAGGTGTCGAGGATCTCTGTTTCGTCAATCTTGATGTCGAAGCCTTCCAGCCCAACGTAATGACGCTCACGGGAGGCCAGCAGGCGAATTGAACTGACGCCCAGGTCCTTCAGGATCTGTGCACCAAGCCCGACCTCACGCCATTGTTCCTGTCTAGCTTGTGCGGAGCTGTGTTCCTCGGAATCAGCGGCTTCGAAGTCGGATCTCGGCCGCTTGGACTGACGGGCAACGCCCACCGACCCTTCGCGGAGATAGACGATGACACCCCGGCCGCGATCCGCAAAGTGTTTCATGATCTGGTCGAGTGGCTGGACGTCTCCGAAGACATCATCAAGCACGGATTCCAGTTGCAGGCGCACCGGCACGCTGCGGCCATCCAGAATGTCGCCGTAGACGATGGCCAGATGGTGCATCGGGTCATACGGGGTGGAATAGGTGGTGGCATAGGCCGGGCCGAAAACTGTGTCGACGGGCTGTTCGTTGACGCGTTCCACCAGTTTCTCGGTACGCTGGCGCCAGGCGATCAGGTCGGAAACGGAAACCATCTTCAGGTCATGCTCGGCTGCAAACTCGGCAACCTGCTGGCCGCGTTTCACGGTGCCATCGTCGTTCACCAGCTCGCTGATGACGCCAACCTGCTCCAGGCCGGCGAGACGGCACAGGTCGACGGCAGCTTCCGTGTGGCCGGAGCGGATCATGACACCGCCTTCCTTGGCCACCAGCGGGAAGATGTGCCCGGGGCGGACGAAGTCGTCAGCGCCGACATTGGGGTTTGCAAGTGCGCGTACGGTAGAGCAGCGCTCTTCGGCCGAAATGCCGGTGGTCAGACCCTGGCGGTAGTCCACGGAAATGGTGAAGGCGGTCGCAAGCGGAGCATCATTTTCGGCAACCATAGGGTCAAGACGCAGGCGCCGTGCATGGGCAACCGTCATCGGCGCACAGATGATGCCTGAGGTGTGACGCACCATGAAGGCCATCTGTTCCGGCGTGACCTTGGCGGCGGCAACAATCAGATCGCCTTCGTTCTCGCGGTCGTCATCGTCAGTCACGACCACCATTTCACCACGTTCGAATGCGCGGATTGCTTCTGCGACACGGGCCTGGGACACGGGATGCTCCTTGGTTGTAGACAGTCCGAGAAAGTCGTTGGGGGTTACGGCGCCATTGGTGGCAATGGCGATCTTGCGGGCCATATCCCGCGAGACCCAGACATTGGGGTCATTGCATAGGGCGGTTACGGAGGCAGGCGACAGGTTGGCGCGGCGCGCAAAGGCGCTGCGGCTTTCCCCTGTCTGCAAGAGCCATAGATCCAATCTCATGGCGATCGATATACGCCTGATTGTTTTCAGTCTCAAGAGAAGGAACGAGATTTTTCAGTAATACTGAAAGATCAGTCGCTTTTGATAAACTCCGCGACGCGGGAGACAAAGGCGGGCACCATCCAGCTCTCTTCGAGCCCTGCGGCCTTGGCGATACCCGTCAGGTCTTCGCTGAGATAAGAGGTAAAATAGGGCTCGTGGAAAAGCTGCGGAAAGACCGACAGAAGGCCGTCATATTCCGGCACGTCTCCGGTTTGCAGGCTGTCGACGAAAAGGAAGGAGCCGCCGGGTTTCAGAACGCGTGCAACCTCCGAGATGACCTGACGTCGGATTTTCGGCGGCAGTTCATGGAACAGGAAGACGCAGGATACGACGTCGAGAGAATTGTCCGCAAACGGCAGGGATTCGGCAAGGCCGCAGATATAGCCGGCACGGCGCGACGGCAGGCGCTCACGGGCAACGTTCAGATAGGGTTCCGACAGATCGAGCCCCGTGCCCTTGAGGCGTGGAAATGCGGCCAGGGCGGGCCGCAAGAGACCGCCGGTGCCGCAGGCGATATCCAGATACGAAACGTGGCGTTGGTCCTTGCGGCGCAAGATCCTGGCGAAGGGTACCAGGGCCCGTCGACGCATGGCGGCAGTGGCACCTGAAAAAAGCACATCCACCTGGAAGTCATAGAGCCTGGCACTTTCCTCCGACAGCCAGCCATCGGTCTGAAAGTGAAAGTTCTGCCGGTAATAGCGCGGCAGTGCAGCGGCAAATCCCTCGGTGGAATTGACTTCCTGATGCGCACCGCTTGCACGACGGCGTGCCACCTCCGGCACGTCCTTGAAGAAGGCACGGCTAGTCGCGATCAGCTCGCCCGGCGTCATGGTGCCATCGGAAGGCAGCGGATATATCCCGTCCTCGACGGACTTCAGATCATCCGCAAACAGCTTGACGATGTCCGACAGCATGCGCCTTTGGCTCGGCACCGGGCCGGTCGGCACCACCTTCGGCGTTTCCGGAAGCTGTTTCTGGAGATCCCGGTTCATCCGCCGCATGGCTTCGGAATGAAGAGTGTAGAGCGCGACCCGGCTGCCCTGGTAAAGCGCATAGCGCGTTCGCCGGGCAAGGCTCAGGAGAGGCGGCAGGCTGCGGGTTCCTTTGACAGGTCCGAATTCCTCATCCGCCGCGCTCATGGCTCACTCCCTGATCAAGGTCTGGTCAACACCGCCACTGCTTCAATATGGGGCGAATAGTGGAACTGGTCCACCGGTGTGACGCTTTGCAGCACGTAACCGCCGTCGAGCAGGATGCGCAGATCTCGGGCAAGCGTCGCCGGATTGCAGGAGACGGCAACAATCGTCTTGACCCTGGATAGCGCCAGTTGCTCTGCCTGGGCTAGAGCGCCTGCGCGCGGCGGGTCGAAAACCACGGCGTCGTAAGGCTCCAGCTCTTCCTTCACCAGCGGCCTGCGTGACAGGTCTCGCCGTTCAAAGGTCACCTTCTTCAGGCCTTGGGGTTTGCGCAGGGCCTTGTCAAAGGCGGCCAGTGCCGCAGCATCGCCTTCGACCGCATGCACATTTGCCTGTCGGCCGAGCCTGAGCGCGAATGTGCCGACACCGGAAAAGAGATCTGCAATTGTTTTGGCCTTGCCGACACCGTCAATTACCAGCTTGGAAAGCGCATGTTCCGCCGCCAGTGTCGCCTGGGCAAACCCGCCGGGCGCGGCAACAATGCCGATGCCGCCCATGTCGAGCAGCGGCGGGCGCAACTCCAGAATGACTTCACCGTTGACCGAAAGCCGGGCAAGGTTCTGATCGACGACCTTTTGGGACAGGGCCGGGATCTTGCGCTCGTACCCCTTGTCGGCCTTGTCGAGAGCCACATCCAGACCGGTGGTCGTTACCAGGACGGTCATCCGCAGTTCACCCTTTTTCGGAAGCACTTCCGAGGCAAGGAACTTGAGACCGGGCAGCGCTTCAACGATGACCGGGTCGAGCACCGGGCATTCGGCGATATCGACCAGCCTGTGGCTGGCCTTTTCATGGTAACCGAGCAAGGTGTGGCGTCCGGCGCGGGTAGCCGTCAGTACAGCCCGGCGGCGCCCTCCCATGGTCGCAGCTATCGTCCCGGAAACTTCGGTCTCGATGCCACGGTCGCGCAAGGCCTTTTCGACCAGCCCGCTTTTCCAGACAAGGTATGGCTCTTCCGCAAGGTGCTGCACGGAACAGCCGCCGCAGGCGGAGTAATGGCGGCACACGGGTTCGATCCGGTCCGGTGACGGCTTTTCGATCACAGGCTTTTGGGCGCGCCCGTCCACGACTTTCGCCCGGACGATTTCCCCGGGCAGGGCCCCGGCCACGTAGATCGGCCCGGTCTCCGTCTCGGCAACGCCGTCGCCGCGGTGACCGAGCGTGGTGATTTCAATCTCTCTCTCGCTCATGGGCGAGCGATAACGCCAAGTAGGGGTTTGGGCAAGTCTTGATCATGGGACGTGCTTTCCGCTCCCTTGATGCAAACAGGCTTTTGCGCTTTCACCAGACGTCGAAGGAGATGAAAGGCGACAGCCCTCAGTCGGCTTTCTTTCCGTAGAGCAGCCATTCCGCATTGCCGTCACCACCCTTGACCGGCGAGGGGACGAGGTCGCCTGCCTGCCAGCCGGGAATGGTGCCCAGCCACACTTGCAGGGATTTTGCGGTTTCTTCGGCAATTGTCGGATCGACCAGACCGCCTTTGCCGATTTTGTCCTTGCCCGCCTCGAATTGCGGCTTCACCAGAAAGACGCCTTCAGCACCCGGTGCCGCCAGCGCAAGAGCGGGAGGAAGGGCAAGCTTTAGCGAGATGAAGCTGACATCCGAGACAAGCAGAGCCGGGGCGTCTCCTCCAAGGTCCTGTGAGGTCAGGTCCCTGGCGTTGAGGCCGTCGCGCGCGGCCACCTTCGGGTCTGATCGCAGCCTGTCGTGCAACTGACCATGCCCGACATCGATGGCGTGGACCTTGTTGGCCCCACGTTTCAGCAGAACCTGGGTAAATCCACCTGTGGACGCGCCGATATCGAGGCAGATCCGTCCTGCGGGGTCGACCGTGAACCGGTCGAGGCCTTCGATCAGCTTCAGCGCGGCCCGGCTGACATAACCGGAAGCGGGATCTTCAACCGTGATGCTGGCGTCCGCCGAAGTCTTCTGCGCCGGTTTGGTGCATAGATGACCATCGACGCTCACCGTTCCGCGCAGGATTGCGTCACGCGCCCGTGCGCGGCTCGGAAAGACACCCGTATCGACAAGATGCTGGTCAAGGCGTTGTTTGGACATGCAGCCTTCAGAAGCAGCCGGCGATTGCCGAGATCAGGCGGTCGGCATAAACCCGCTCACCGGCATACAGCCACAGAAACGCCGAAAGCGCGACGAGGCCCGTCGCGCCGGCGGTCAGTCCCATGAAAAGCGGCAGGCGCATCGTGTCCGGCTTGCTCCAGCTATCGCCTCAGGAAGAGGCAGGCGCGTTGTCGATCAGCCTGCGCAGCTTCTTCAGGGCATTTTCCTCCGCCTCACCGTAGGCAATGGTTCCGACGAACTTGTTGTCGGCGCTCATCAGGTAGACGGCAGCGGAATGGTCCATCGTATAGTCGCCATCGTCAAGTGGCACCTTCTTGGAATAGACCCGATACGCCTTCAGCATCGCATCGATCTGTTCCCGCGAACCGGTCAGCGGAACGATACGCTTGTCGAATGCCCAGACATAGTCACGCATGACTTCGGGCGTATCGCGTTCCGGATCCACAGTGACGAAAGCATAGTTCAGCTTGTCCGCATCCGGTCCGAGTTCAGCCATCCAGCCCTGAAGTTCGGAAAGCGTGGTCGGGCAGACGTCCGGACAGAAGGTGAAGCCGAAGAACATCACTGTCGGCTTGGTGGAGAAGGTCTCGTCGGTCACCGTTTCGCCGGTGCCGCTGACAAGTTCGAACGGGCCGCCAATGGCCGCAAGCGGCTCGATCAAGGCACCGGTGCCCTTGTTGCCGGCAGTCTGCTGATAGACCAGAACACCGGACACGACAGCGAGCACGGCAACAGCAGCCCAGGCCACATACCGGAAGAGTTTCAAACCAGACATCGGTTTCGTCCTGCTTTGGCCAGAGCCTTCAGTGCCGGCTTCGAGACGGGCTGGCGGCTCTGACGCTTGAAAAAGAAATTGCCGGGCGTTGTCTCTTCACCGAAACAGCGCCCGCTGACGGGGCTCAGTTCTTGCCGTGATCCATCTTGCTATGGTCCATCGCACCATGCGCAGCTTCGCCATCAGGTGCCTTGGCGCCCATCTTGGCAACAGGAAGTTCAATGGCAACGTCCCCGGCCTTTTCAAAGGTCAGGACAACCGGAATGCTGGTACCTTCTTCGAAGGATTGGTTCAGGCCCATGAACATGATGTGGAAGCCGCCCGGTTGAAGCGCAACCGTTTCGCCGGCCGGGATGTCTATGCCATTTTCCATCTTGCGCATTTTCATCACGCCGTCAGTGACTGCCATCTCGTGGATTTCCACCTTGGCGGCAACATCTGAACTGACCGCGACAAGGCGGTCTGTGTCGGTGCCGTTGTTGACGATCTCGACGAAACCGCCACCAGCCTTTGCTTTGGGCGGGGTCGCGCGGGTCCACGGTTGGGTCAGCGTAAGTTCACCAACCTTGTAGTCACTGGCAAGGGCGGACAGGGAGACAAGCGAAAGGGCGGCTGCAGCCGCAACGGATTTCCAGAGTTTCATAATGCTATTCCTTGAGGTCTGAGAAGTTGGATATTCTTTCAGATCAAGGAAGGAGGAGCCCTGATGGCAGTAGCTCGATAAGGAACGGCCAGAACAGCCTGTTGCCCTGCCGGAACACGGTCAGTGGCGGAAATCTCGGGTGACAGGTTCAGAGGGGTGAAAGCACTCGCAAGGCAGGGTGCGATAGCGCAGCCATGAGCACAGACCGGGCCGCATTGGCAGGTGAGCGGGTTGTGTGGTCCAGGAAGGTTTTGTTCCTGCCCGGAGGGCTGGCAGAGACTGGTAAGGCCCGCGGCAACAGCTGCGTCCGGCGTCAGCGCGCTGGCGAGAACCAGCAGAACAAGCCGCATTGCAAAGGCAAGGGTTGCCAGCGCCACCAGAGGGTGGCGCTCCTGCCTTAGCTGTTGCAGCTTTGTGATGCGTGCATTCATGCTAGCGGCTATAAGCCGGTTGCAATGCCGTGTCGAGGGGCGAAACCGCGCAGGTGCATGGGCTGACGCCTGTCACCCGCGGCGTGGCGGTGTCAGCTCTTTGGCGATGTCTTGTCTGCAGTCGCATCCGGCGCTTCTTCCGTTGCGGCGCCTTCAGCGGACGCGTTGTTTTCTTCTGCCTCTGCATCGGATGACGATTCGAAATTGTAGATGTCGTCTTCGTAGGCGGGGAAATCTTCAGGCGCGATGACGTATTCTTCTGCTGCTGCATCCAGCGGTTCAGCCGAGATAACCGAACCGACCTGTGCCGTGGAGGCGTATTCGAAGTCGGTCTTTTCTTCCGCTGTCGGTGCCTGACGGGTCAGGACGCGGGCAAGGATGAAGATCACCATCAGGATATTCGAACCGATGATCATGATGTAGAGCCCGGACGGGCCGGTGTTGCTCATGATCATCGAGGCGGCCAGCGGCCCGATGATCGATCCGATACCGAACGACAGCAGCATGCCGGACGACGTGGCGACAAAATCTTCAGCGGCCGCGTGGTCGAAGGCGTGCGCAACCGCGATTGCATAAAGCGGTTGGACGACCATGCCCATGGCCACGGCGCTCAGTATGGCAATCGTGAAGTCCTTCGGCGAGAAGAACACGATAGCTGCCGAAACGGCAGCGGTTGCGATCCCGAGCCCTGCGATCACAAGGCGCCGGTCAATGCGGTCGGACAAACGCCCAACGGGCCACTGTGCGATAAGCCCGCCGCCGACGATGGCCGCCGCATAAAAGGCGGCTTCCTTGGTCGAGAGGCCGATCTGGGACCCGTAGAGCGAAGACAGCGTCAGCAGGGCTCCTTGCGAACTGCCGATAAACAGCACGCCGATGAAGGCGGCAGGGGAGTTCTTGTAGAGCTTGACGGGCTGGAACCGCACCAGCGTGATCGGCGCAGGTTGGGTCGAGGTGGTCAGCGATACGGGCATCACTGCAAGGGACACCATCACCGAGGCAATCGCGAACGGGATGAAATCGGCAATATTCATCGACGCGATCGAGATCTGGCCCAGCATCAGGGCACCGAACAGGATGACGATGTAGAACGACATCACCGTGCCGCGGTTCTCGTTGGACGCGCTTTCGTTGAGCCAGCTTTCGACGATCATGTAGAAGCCGGCAAGGCTGAAACCGGAGATCATGCGGATGATCATCCAGGCATAAGGATCGATGAGCACGGGATGCAGGATTGCGGCGGCCGACATCAGCGAAACTAGTGCGGCAAAGGCACGAATGTGCCCGGCCCGCATGATCACCAGAGGCGCGCCGAGACAGCCAAGCACCATGCCGAAGAAATAGGCCGAAGAGACCAGACCGATTTCGAAGTCGGTGAAGTAAAACCGTTCGGCGGCCAGCGGCAGCAGTGTCGTCTGCAGACCGTGCCCGAATATGAGCAGGGCAACGGACAACAAGAGAGCGGACACGGAAAGAAGGGTCTGAGCCATGGCTGCATCCTGACGATGGATCGCCGCAGCTCCAACAGAAGCGTCGCGGCCGGTATCGTGCTCCAGAAATAAAACAAAAGCGCCGGATTGATCCGACGCGTCTGTTTCTTTCGACCAGCCTTTTCAGGTATGGCGGCCTGTGTCAATCAGGTTTGAAACCCGCTCCCCAATCGACTTTGTCCATTGCAGCATGTCGCATGCTGGAGCCGGTAGCCTGAAGACCGGTCAGGCGCGTTGCGGCGCGCTGACGGAGGCCGTTCCGAGTGCGGTGAAGACGGTCTTCAGGATGCCGTCGCAGGTGAGGCCTGCCCGGGCATACATCAGGTCCGGCTTGTCGTGGTCGAGATATGCATCCGGCAAGGCAAGGGCCCGCACTTTCAGTCCGTTGTCCAGCAAGCCTTCCTCGGCAAGCCGGGTCAGCACATGGCTGCCGAAACCACCGGCGGAGCCTTCTTCGATCGTCACGAGAACTTCATGCTCGCGGGCAAGGCGGCGGATCATGTCCATGTCGAGCGGCTTTGCGAAGCGGGCATCAGCGACTGTGGTCGAAAGACCGGCCGCATCCAGTTCGTCCGCAGCCTTGAGGCATTCGCTCATGCGGCCACCGAAGTTGAGAAGGGCAACCTTGGTGCCTTCCCTGCGGATGACGCCCTTGCCGATTTCAAGTACGCTGCCGCGTTCCGGCATCTCCAGGCCGACACCTTCGCCGCGCGGATAGCGGAAGGAGATCGGGCCTTCGTCATAGGCAACGGCAGTTGCCACCATGTGGCGCAGCTCCACTTCGTCCGAAGCCGCCATGACGACAAAGCCGGGAAGGCAGGTGAGGAAAGCGGTGTCGAAAGCGCCGGCATGGGTCGGGCCATCCGCACCAACGAGGCCTGCACGGTCAATCGGGAAACGCACCGGCAGACCCTGGATCGCCACATCGTGGACGACCTGATCATAGGCGCGCTGCAGGAACGTGGAGTAAATCGCGCAGAAGGGCTTGAAGCCTTCGGTGGCAAGACCCGCAGCAAAAGTGACCGCGTGCTGTTCGGCGATACCGACGTCGAAGGTGCGTTTCGGATAGGCTTCGCCGAACAGATCAAGGCCTGTGCCGTCCGGCATGGCGGCTGTAATCGCGACCACCTTGTCGTCCGTTTCCGCTTCCTTGATCAAGGACGTCGCAAAGACGTTGGTGTAGCTGGGCGCATTGGCCTTCGGCTTGGACTGCTTGCCGGTGACGACATCAAACTTGGCAACACCGTGATACTTGTCCTTGGCCCCTTCGGCAGGAGCATAACCCTTGCCCTTCTGCGTGACCGCATGGATCAGGATCGGGCCATGGTGGGTGTCGCGGACATTCTTCAGAACAGGCAACAGGTGTTCCAGGTTATGACCGTCCACCGGACCGACATAATAGAAGCCGAGTTCCTCGAAGAGCGTGCCGCCCGTCCAGAACCCGCGGGCATATTCTTCAGCCCGAGCCGCCTTTTCGAACATGGGTTTGGGCAGGTTCTTCACCAGGTTCTTGGCCGCATCGCGCAAGGTCTGGTAGGTCGGGCCTGAAACGAGCCTGGCCAGATAGGCGGACATGGCGCCGACCGGCGGCGCAATGGACATGTCGTTGTCGTTCAGGATGACGATGAGGCGAGAGCCGAGATGGCCGGCGTTGTTCATCGCCTCGTAGGCCATGCCGGCGGACATGGCGCCGTCACCGATCACCGCTATGACGTTATTGTTTCCGCCCTTCAGATCCCGTCCGGCGGCCATGCCGAGGCCTGCCGAGATCGACGTCGAGGAATGGGCTGCACCAAACGGGTCAAAGTCGCTTTCGGCGCGTTTCGTGAAGCCGGACAGGCCATCGCCTTGGCGAAGCGTGCGAATGCGGTCGCGGCGTTCCGTCAGGATCTTGTGCGGATAGCACTGGTGGCCGACGTCCCAGATGAGCTTGTCTTCTGGCGTGTTGAACACGTAGTGCAGCGCGACAGTAAGTTCCACGACGCCAAGCCCGGCGCCCAGGTGTCCGCCAGTAATCGACACAGCGTCAATCGTTTCCGCACGCAACTCTTCGGCGAGCTGCTTGAGTTCGCTTTCATCGAGCAGGCGCAGATCGGCCGGGGACTTGACCTTGTCAAGAAGCGGGGTATCGAGCTTGGAAGTCACTCTGGAGATAGCTCCACGATTTGAAACATGGCGGGCAGGCATACACCAACCGGATATAGGGCGCAAATCGGGCAGGGGGTATGCGCCAAATTGGCCTCATGATTTCGGTCGAAAATTTACCACGCCTTTGCCTCAGAAGACTTAAGACGGTGTTTGGCAGAAACCGTGCAATTTTTAGTGAAAATACGCGCAATCACCCCATTGGGTGATGCAAAGCATTTGGAACTGGCCTAGGGAATGGGTGTGGTCGATGGGGCCACGTGCACAGTGATCAACTGGGAGTCGTAATCCACGGCTCCATTTTTTTGTGTGTTGGTCGCTTTCCGGTTGCTGAAACAATAGTGATGGCAACTGGCTTCAACACAAAAATCTGCGTTCCTGAGTACTTTCAAAACAGGCGGGCGATCCGGTGGACGAGCCGTGCGAGTTGAAGTTGTGTGTGCGCTCCGGTCTTTTCGTATATCCGTCGCAGATGTGTTTTTGCAGTGTTCTGTGTGATGCCGAGATCCTGGATCGTGGTGCTCAGTGCGCCGGTCATGGTCAGATGCCAGGCCAGACGTGCTTCGGAATGTGAAAGCTCGTAGTGATCCTGAAGGCAAATTTCGACCTCTTCCGGAGGGTCTTTTGATGTTGTCGTGCGGATCAAAAACAAAGGTTGTGCGCAGGCGTCCGGCGGCAGGCTCGGGCACGAAACGGTCTCCAGCGATACCCGGCAGACAAGCCCGCTCTCCGGTGCGGGGCAAAAAAGGACACTTGTCGGGTCTGCGATGCCGCCGTCTTCGTAAGTCGCCAGTTGTTCCTGAAGGGCAATCTCAAGGCGTCTGCTGTTGATCGCCAGCTGCCATTGCCGACGGACGGCGATATCCAGTTCGTTCAACCTTTCCAACCCTTCTGAAGTTTCGGCAAGTATCACCCGGTTGGCGTCGACAAGAACCGCAGCGCTCTCCTGTTCCAAAAGCATCAATTCCTGGAGCTGGTTTTCGAGCCGTTGTTTTTCCAGTTGGAAATGCAGATCGAGTGCGGGCAGCAGCGCACTGACGAGGGTGTGAAAGGTCGCGCTGGCCCGGTCCGCGTCAATCCTTTCGGTGCTGTATCCTCTGAAAAGGCAGCCAAACAGGACGGAAGAGTGTGCAGTGCGCCTGACTGGGGTAACCAGCCCGGGAGCATTTTTCAGCCAGTTGCCTGCCATATTCGCATCGCCGTGCGAAGTTTCCTGCGATCCGGTGGCGGGGGCGGATGCCGTCTGTCGATGGTTCGCCAGGGATGTCTTTGAATAGGGGTAGAGCGGGGCGGCTTCGGTGAGCAGGAACTCGAATGCGGAGTTGCCGCTCACCGTTTCAATGCGGCTAAAAAGGGTCGCGAGCTCTCTGGCCTGGTCTTCGCCGCCAAGGGACCTTAACGGTGTCCCGTCTCCATCGTATTCGGCAAGAAAGGTTCTGCAGTTCAGTTTGCCGTCGATGAAGTTCAGTACCGGATTCCAACCTTCAGATTGCAACGGACGCTTGAGCATCCGCATAAGTAGTTCTACGTGATCGCGTTGGCTGAGTGCCGGCATGCTCTGCTGCGTCTATTAATGATTACATTGTCAGGATTCTGTTTTGACAATATTTTTATCAACTTATCGAATAAATGGCAATAAAACCGGAGATAGTAACCTAGGGTACGGGTGATTGCCTGGTCGTTGAATAGTGGAGAAATTGTTGCGTCAGGGTCGTGATGGAACTCGAACTTACTTCAAAATGAATAAAGGTGAATGCTGGCTGGTGCTGGTAGATTGACCGCAGTCGACTTCATTGTCTCGGTAAAGGTGGCCGACACATCAACGAGGCGGCGCGCTCGCAAAGCCGGCGACATTCCGGTTGGCGATTGAGCAGCCGCAAGCCGGTCAAGACGATGAGGGATGACGTAAGCTAAAAGCGTCCGCCGGCTGAACAAGCCACGTTTCAAGGCTGCTCTGATCGCGATTTGACGGTATGGCGTCTGGTCGGACTGGAAAATGAACTTGTCGGATTACTGCGGGTCGAGTGCTTCGGTACCGCTGGCTTCGCCATTTTGACCCAGTTGGATCTTCTCGACCTTGGCTTCCGCCGATTTCAGAAGTGTGTCGCAATGTTTGCGCAGCGCATCACCGCGCTCGTACATGTCGATGCTTCGCTCCAGTGGTACGTTCCCCTGCTCGAGTTCCCGCACAATGGTTTCCAACTGCTTCAGCGCTTCTTCAAAGGAAAGGCCGGCAATATCGTTGGCAGCATCGGTCATCGGTCGGATCCCGTTTGTCTGGATGGCATCTGGTCTTGAGGGAAACTTGCGGTCTGAGGGCCGAAGGTCAAGGTTTCATTTGGGTCTTCAGACGGTCATCCCCGTGCTTTTCGGTCTTGCTGCGCCGAAGCGGGATCGTTTAACCCGTCATCAACGTCATGACATGGGCTGCGACCGATCGCGCCAGGCCCTCGAGATCGTATCCGCCTTCAAGGACGGAGATCAGGTGACCGTTGCTATGGGCGTCGGCAACGTCCATCAGCGCCCGTGTTGCCCAGGCAAAGTCGGCTTCGACCAGATTAAGACCCCCAAGCGGGTCGCGCATGTGCGCATCGAAACCTGCGGAAATGATGACCAGCTCCGGCGCGAAGTGATTGAGGCGAGGCAGCAACAGGACTTCGAACGCTTCCTTGAAGCCGGTTCCATCCTCCCCCGGGGCCAGGGGTGCATTCACGATCGTGTTGGCTTCTCCGGTCTCCGAGGCGGCTCCCGAGCCCGGATAGAGCGGCATCTGGTGGGTGGAGCAATACATTACCGTGGGATCGTCCCAGAAAATGTCCTGTGTGCCGTTGCCGTGGTGAACGTCGAAATCGACGATGGCCACCCGCTCCAGTCCGAACTTTGCCTGCGCATAACGCGCGGCCACCGCTGCATTGTTGAAAAAGCAGAAGCCCATGGCGCGGTCTTTTTCAGCGTGGTGGCCAGGTGGGCGCGAGGCGGAAAAGGCGTTGTTGACCTTTTTCGTCAAGACCTCGTCGACAGCACGGCATGCACCGCCAACGCCGCGAAGTGCTGCTTCCCAGGTGCCGGGCGACATGGTGGTGTCCGCATCAACCCGGGCTGTTCCTTCCGCCGGCGCCAGCCGGTGGATCTGGTCGACGTAGCTCATCGGGTGGGCGCGGGCGATGTCCTCAACGGTTCCCATGGGGGCGAGGTCGCGTTCCACGGACTGGAATTTTTCGTGCTCCAGGATCCTGTCGATCGCCCGGATCCGGTCCGGTCGCTCCGGATGCCCCACGGGTGTCAGGTGGTCGAGATAGGACGAATGATGCAGAAGCAAGGTAGACAAGGGGCGTTTCCGGAAGGTCGATTGTTATCTTTTGTCGGCTCTGCATCAGAACGGTTGCCGGACAGGCTGTCAATTCCCGCATTGGAATAACGACTGCGGCAAAATTGGTGAACCGCGGAAAGGAAAGCCGGGAGGTCGGGGGGCATTTTAGAAAGTCAGGTCGGATGGAACTCGGACCCCGATACCGGTTCCACATGGGGCTTGTCCCGCATCGCGGGAGAGGTGGCTTAAGTCTGATCTGGGAATTCACTTGAACTTCGCTTGAAAACTTTCGCCACCGCATTGATCGCGTTGGAGGCAGGTGCCGTACATGAGGCAGCAACAAAGGGCGGTGCTGCACGGCTCCCGGTACACCGGCTTCAGCTTCGGCTGGCCGGGCTTGCGTCATGGAAGGGGAGGGTCAAAAAAAGGGGGCCGGCTCTTTGCCGGCCCTTACCGAGGTGCGAGCACCGCAATGCCCGAGGGGAGGTCCGCTGCATCTCAAATCTGATTCTTAAACTACGTGATTCCAGTAAGGGAATGCGAGCTTTTTACCGTAATCCATTTGGGGCATGGTGTTGATAAGTTTGCAGTAGAGGGTCGTATCTCGATAGATATTGTATGATTTGCTTAACCAAAATCGAGTTGCGACGGCGACGGTTGCTTGTCCGTTAAAGCGGAAACTTGCGTCTCTTTTCGGTTAACTTAAGGCGATCCGGATTCAGCTTGAATTTTAGCGCCTGCTTCCGAGTTGCTGTTTTTTAAGGCCTTTTGTTTTGGTGCCGAAGAATGCGCCAAAAACATTGCCGGATGAATTTAGCCGGCTCATTCCATCGCAAGCGTTAGTCGGGGTCAGTTGCGTGGTGCTGCCGCACGGCGCAGCCGATCGTTGATCGCTTCGCCCAATCCAAAGCTGGGGATAAACTGCACCTTGATGACGCGGACACCCTTGGCGTCCAGAAATCGCATGGCGCGAAACAGATTTGCGGCAGCTTCGGCAAGGTCACCGGCCGGGCTCAGGTTGAATTCAGCCAGTGCACGATCAGCTCCTGGCAAACGATCAGCCCCGAAGGAGAGCAGTCCGTCTGTGGCACTCACCTCGCTGGCGTTCAGTATCATCGCAGCGTCGGGGGCATAGTGAGACGTCAACATACCAGGGGCCGCGGGAGCGTCCGGCCGCATGTCGGGGCTGGCGACTTGCAGCGATTGGCCAAGTACGCGTTCGATGTCCTCGCGAGCAAGGCCGCCTGGCCGCAACAGGCGCGGTGTGCCGTCAACCAGGCCGACAATGGTGGATTCTATACCGACGGCACAAGCGCCCGCATCAATGACGAAGCTGAGCGAAGGGCCTAGATCGGCAACGACGTCCTCTGCGCGCGTCGGACTGATCTTGCCTGAGCGGTTTGCGCTTGGCGCGGCGAGAGGCCTGCCGGTCTTTTCCGCCAGAAATCGCATCACCGGACCGACCGGCACCCGAAGCGCAACAGTCTGAAGTCCGGCAGTGGCCAGATCGGAAATCGGGGAATTCGGGCGTTTGGGCACGACCAGCGTCAAGGGGCCGGGCCAGAAGGCTTCAGCCAGTGCAAGTGCGCGTTCGTCGAAAACACCATGTTCCAGTGCTGCATCCAGCGTCTGGACGTGGGAGATGAGCGGATTGAACTGGGGCCTGCCCTTGGCGGCAAAAATCTTCGCACAGGCCGTGCCGTTGGTGGCATCGGCGGCAAGGCCGTAAACGGTTTCGGTCGGCACCGCCACAAGGTCACCCGCCATCAGCGCAGCGCACACCGCATCTGCTTCAGGCGCTTCCTTCCAGTCAGGTGCCGCGATGTCGAGCGTCCAAGTCCGCATGTGCCTCACTCGCTTGCGTACCCGGCAGTCGAGAGCTGCCCGGATGTGCGAAGATTTCGGTTCCGACAATGGCGGTACAATGAGTTCCGGAAGGGCTCGAGCCGACCGGACATGTCATTTCCGCAATTGACCAAAAAGACGATGACCTGCCGCTGCGATACGGGTTGACGTTAACGTCAACGGGTCTATTGTCCTTTCAAACCGCTGTCGATAGCGCCTTTTGCGGAGTAGCCTTGCCGCCGTCAAGCTCGGAACAGCGAAAACCGCCATCCGGCGGCAAGAATCGAAAGCCAATTGGTTTTGGGAGGACCTGAATGTATCGCGCACCCGTCGATGAGATTGCCTTCACTCTGAAACATGTCTGCGGTCTGTCCGACCTGCAAAAGAGTGCCCGTCATGCCGAACTCGGCGACGATCTTGTCGATGCCATCCTGACCGAGGCGGGCCGGTTCGCCGCCGAGGAAATCGCGCCTCTCAATGCAGTTGCCGACAAGCACGGCACACCGCTTGCCGATGGCAAGGTGTCTACTCCTCCAGGGTGGCGCGAAGCGTATCATGCATGGATCGAGGGCGGCTGGAACAGCCTGACTGCCGATCCGGAGTCCGGCGGCCAGGGCTTGCCGGTCATGATGTCGGCGGCGGCTCTGGAAATGTGGAACTCCGGTTCAATGGCGTTCGCCATTGGGCCCACGCTGACCATCGGTGCTATCGAGGCGATGGAAAAGCACGCTTCGGAAGAGCTCAAGGCCAAGTACCTGGAGAAGCTGGTTTCCGGCGAGTGGATGGGCACCATGAACCTGACCGAACCGCAGGCAGGTTCGGATCTGAACGCGCTCAAGGCAAAGGCCGAGCGCCGGGACGACGGCACCTACCGCATCTTCGGCCAGAAGATTTTCATTACCTACGGCGACCACGATCTTACCGACAACATCGTTCACATGGTGCTGGCGCGCCTGCCGGATGCGCCCGCAGGCACCAAGGGCATTTCGCTGTTCCTTGTGCCGAAGTTCCTGGTCAACGACGACGGTTCCTTGGGCGAGCGCAACGACGTGAAAGTGGCCGGTGTCGAACACAAGATGGGCATTCACGGTTCGCCCACCTGCACCATGGTCTATGGCGACGAGGGCGGCGCCATCGGCTGGCTGGTCGGTGAGGAAAATCGCGGTCTGGCCTGCATGTTCACGATGATGAACAACGCTCGCCTTGCAGTCGGTATTCAGGGGCTTGGCGTGGCCGAGCGCGCCTATCAGCATGCGCTTGCCTACGCGCTGGAGCGCAAGCAGGGCAGGGCTCCCGGCGAGACCGGCGAAGGCATGAGCCCGATTGCCCGCCACCCGGATATCAAACGCATGCTGCTGGGCATGAAGGCGCGCACGCAGGTTGCCCGCGCCATCTGTTATGCCTGTGCCCACGCCATCGACATGTCGAAGATTGCTGAAGACGAAGCTGGCAAGACCTTCTGGAACGAGCGTGCAAGCCTGCTGACGCCGATCGCCAAGGCGCTACCGACCGACTTCGGCGTCGAGGTCGCTTCGCTGGGTATTCAGATACACGGCGGCATGGGCTTCATCGAGGAAACCGGCGCCGCACAACATCTGCGCGACGCGCGCATCGCCCCGATTTATGAAGGCACCAATGGTATCCAGTCCATCGACCTGGTCATGCGCAAGCTGCCGCTGTCCGGCGGCGAACACATCAAGGGCTTCATCGCGGAGCTGCAGACCGTGGCCGACGAGGTTGCTGCCTCCAACCGCCCTGAATTCGGTGCCACCGCGGATCGGCTCTCGGCCAGTATCCGGGATCTTGAGGAAGCAACGAGCTTCATGCTGAGCGCGCAGGCGGAAGGCAGGGTCGGCGATGCCCTCGCCGGGGCGACGCCCTATCTGCGGCTGGCCGGGCTGACCCTGGGCGGCGCCTTGCTTGCCAAGGGGGCGCTTGCCTCGACAGGTGAACCGGCACAGCGGCTGTCAGAACGTACGCTGCTTGCCCGCAGTTTCTGTGAAACCACAATGGGGGAAACCGCCGGTTTGAAGTCGGATATTCTTCTGTCCGCCGAAGCCATTCAGGCGTTCGACGCCGAAGCCCTGGCGTCCTGAACCGTCTGATCGGAGTAGATGATGATCCGCAAGTCCCTTGAAGACGGTGTCCAGACCCTGCGTCTGGACCGGCCGGAAAAGAAGAATGCCCTGACCGGGCAGATGTACAGTGATCTCGCCGAAGCTCTGGAAACAGGCAACACGGATGCGGGTATTCGCTGTCATCTGATCTGCGGCCTGCCGGAAGTTTTTACCGCCGGCAACGATATTGGCGACTTCCTGCAATACGCTGGCAAGACTGGGCTTGGTGAAACACCGGTCGTCCGGTTCCTGAGGGCTCTGGTTCGCAACGAAAAGCCTTTGGTTGCCTCGATAGACGGTATCGCCATCGGTGTCGGCACGACCTTGTTGATGCATTGCGACATGGTGTTTGCCAGCCCGCGCGCCCTCATCCGTTCCCCCTTCGTCGATCTTGGGCTTGTTCCGGAGGCAGGGTCCAGCCTGCTCGGACCACAGATCATGGGGCCGGCCCGGGCCTTTGAGCTGCTCTGCCTCGGCAACGCCTTTTCGGCCGAAAAGGCGGCACAGGCCGGACTGGTAAACGAGGTTGTTGAAGGTGACGTCGACGCGGCAGCACTTGCCTGCGCGAAGGAGATCGCCGCAAAGCCGCCCGAAGCAATGGCGCTTTCCAGAAAGCTTCTGCGCGGCGACACAGCTCGGCTGTCCGAGCGCGTAGAGGAAGAAATCAGGATCTTCGCCAGCCGGCTGAGTGCGCCGGAAACGATAGCTGCCTTCCAGGCTTTCATGACGAAAAAGAAGGCCTGAGCCACGTTTGCTCGGATGAGAAAATTTCAGACCGCAAGGTTGTCGCCGGAGAGCGGCTTACGGAGGAACCACCATGTCCCTGAAGGGCAAGACACTTTTCATCACTGGCGCATCGCGCGGGATCGGCAAGGCTATTGCGCTGCGGGCCGCGCGTGACGGAGCCAACGTTGCCGTTGCCGCCAAAACCGCCGAGCCACATCCCAAACTGGAAGGAACGATCTATTCCGCTGCCGAAGAGATCGAGGCGGCAGGTGGCAAGGCACTGCCGGTGCTGCTCGACGTGCGCGACGACGAAGCGGTCAAGGAAGCAATGGACAAGACCGCGGCGCATTTCGGCGGGATCGACATTCTGGTCAACAACGCCAGTGCCATTCAACTGACCCCGCTGCAGCAGACCGACATGAAGCGGTTCGATCTGATGCACCAGATCAACACCCGTGGAACGCTTGCCTGTTCCAAGCATGCCATCGAACATCTGAAACAGTCCGACAACCCGCATATCCTGATGCTGTCGCCCCCTCTGGACATGCAGGAGAAATGGTTCGCGCCCTTCACACCCTATTCGATCGCCAAATACGGAATGAGCCTGGTTGTGCTGGGGCTGGCAGGCGAGCTGCGTTCCAAGGGGATTGCGGTCAACGCGCTATGGCCACGTACGACCATCGCGACGGCGGCGATCAAGAACATCATCGGTGGTGACAAGATGATGCAGCAGAGCCGGACGCCGGACATTCTGGCCGATGCTGCCTATGAGATCTTCACCACACCGTCGAAGGAATTTACCGGGCAGTTCGTCATTGACGATACGTTCCTGGCCAGTCGCGGTGTCACCGATTTCGACAAGTATCGGGTGGACCCGAGCCTGGCACTGGCACCTGATTTCTTCGTACCTGACGAGAGCAAGGCGCCGTGCGATCTGGGGCCGGTCAAGAAGTAGAACCTGGTCTTCCAGACTGTTCAGAAGATCTAGGGGCCGCCGGATGTCGATCCGGCGGCCTTGTCATTTAACCGCGCATGGTTTTCAGGGCGGTCGCCCACTTGGTCAGCTCGCCCAGAAGCTGGGTGGCGCCTTCGCTCATCTTGTCGTTCGGCGTGAAAACGCTTTCGTCGTTGATGAATTCGGGGAAGAAGGGAACCGGAACCACCTGCGGCAGAGCCATCACGTTGACGTTGCCAAGCAGCTCGCGCAGCGTCTGCGACGCGCGCAGGCCACCGGAAATGCCGCCGTAGCTGATGATGCCGGCCGGCTTGTAGTTCCATTCGCGGTAAAGCACCTGCACGGCATTCACCAACGATGCCGGCGCGAAATAGTCGTATTCCGGGGTCAGGAACAGGAACGCGTCGGCGTCGGCGACAATGCTGCTCCAGCGCTTGGTGTGGTCGTGGGTGTATTGCTGGGCGGCTGGATGCGCCGGCTCGTCCAGAAGCGGCAGGTTGATGTCGGCGAGATCGATGCTTTCCACCTCGAAGCCGCCATGCGCTTCGGCGGCACTGGCTGCCCATTTCGCGATCGTCGGCCCGACGCGGCCAGGCCGGGTCGACCCGGAGATGATCTTCAGTTTCAGCGACATGATGAATTCCTTAAGAAACAAAAGCTTGGGAGGAGTATCCAGACGATACCTCGGTATACGTTGGATACTGGTATGAAATGATGTAAGACTGAGCCGGCCGCAAGACGGCACTTTTTGGAAACCGAGGTATCCTTGATGAAACCGCTGGCGAAACCCGTCGAAGAGCTGCCGCGCGAACAGCTGCCGCACCACGAGGATCCGCGCTGCGTGCCGGTACGAAGACTGCTGCAAACTGTCGGCAGCAAATGGTGCAGCCTAGTGGTTGCCCATCTTGAATATGAGCCGCGCCGGTTTTCCGATCTCAAGCGGTCGATTGGTGGCGTGACCCAGAAATCCCTGACAGCGACCTTGCGTGAACTTGAAAAGGACGGCCTGGTCAACCGCGTCGTGACCCCCAGCATTCCCCCGCGTGTCGACTATTCGCTGACGCCGCTCGGCCGGACGCTTCTGGTGCCGCTGAAAGCGCTCACCAACTGGGCGATCGAGAACGAAGCCGCTGTCTCCTCGGCTCGCGAACGGTTCGAGCGGGAGAACGGTCCGGACTGACCTCCGGGGTTGCAATCCGTTGTGTCCTCATGCAATTTGGCGTCGCCGACGAGGGCGGCTGCCGGATCCGCGGAAAGCGAAAGCACCCTGACTTCTGACGACATATGCCGGTTTTTCACCTGCGCCCGACACCAGCGGATCGCCCGGGCTTTCGACACAGGAGAAAAGCCATGTCCGCAGGACCTGCAACTTCCCTCGACGACTTCAAGAAATCCGCACGCCGTCTCAGAAAAGCCTTTCTGAAAGGCGAGGCGGGAGCCACTGAACGTGTATCCGCCCACGTAGACCCGGCAAAGCCCTTTCGCCACGCGGATTTTCTTCATGTCATTGCCCGTGAAGCCGGTCATGACAGCTGGCCGAAGCTGAAATTCACCCTCGAAGCAGCATCCCTGAGCAGGGAAGAGCGGGCAGAGCGTTTGAAACAGGCGCTCTATTTCGGCCAGCATTGGGTTACGGAAAAACTGCTTGCCGATGACCCGACGCTGAAGGACGACAATTTCGGCCTTCAGGTTGCCCTGTACGACCTTGACGCCGTTCGCGGGGTGGTGGCAGCGGACGCTGCAGCCGCCACGCGCCTGGTCGGTGTGCGCTCGCCGATCCTGCATCTGGCATTTTCGAAGGAAATACATCGGCGTCCAGAACGGGCGGCAGACATGATCGCCATTGCCGAACTGCTGGTCGCCAACGGCGCGGATGTGAATGACGGTTACCCGGAAAGGCCGGGCGACAAACACATGCTGTCCGCACTCTACGGCGCATTGTGTCACGCGGATAATTTCGAACTTGGTCGTTGGTTGCTGGACCAGGGAGCCAGTCCCAACGACAACGAAAGTCTCTACCACGCCACCGAGCTTGAGCATCCGCGTGCGCTCGAACTGCTCCTGAAGCATGGCGCGCAGCCGGATGGGACCAATGCCTTGCCGCGCGCACTCGACTTTGACGATGAAATCAAGGTCCGTCTGCTTCTGGAAGCCGGAGCCGACCCGAACATCACCGTTCCGGATCGTCCGAGCGGCCAGCCCATGAACACGATTCCCTCCCTGCATCAGGCAGCCCGGCGCGGTGGCTCGGTGAAGATTGTCGAGTTGTTGCTTGCCCATGGCGCTGATCCGGACGCGGTGTGGGACGGCCATACCGGATACGCCATGGCGTTGATTTACGGCAATCTGCCGGTCGCCAAATACCTGGCGGAGAAAGGTCATGCGCACAAGCTGGACCGGAACGAACAGGTTCTGGCCGCCTGCGCCGAGGGAAAGACAAATCCCGGTAGTCTCGATGCCGCACGTCTGAGCAAGGAAGACAAAAGCCTGCTGACGCGGCTCGCCTTCATTCCAGGCAAGCTGGAACACATGAAGGCGCTGATTGCGGCCGGACTGGACCCGAATGAGCCCGACGACATGTGGCTGCCACCATTGCAGGTGGCAGGCTGGAACGGCCTTGCGGATGAAATGGCCTATTTCCTCTCGCTTGGACCGGATCTTACCCGCAAGAACCGCTTTGGCGGCGATGCTCTCGACACGGTCGTCCACGGTTCGGAATTTGCCCCGAAACGCCGTGAAGCCGATCATATTGCCTGTGCACGTCTGCTGCTTGAAGCCGGCAGCTTGCTTGATCCGCGCTACATCAGCGGATGCGGCAACGAGGAAATGGCACAGTTTCTCGAGGATTGGCTTGCCGGCTCAGCCGATGAAGCCGGCTCCCCGGCAATATTCCGGTAAGTTACAGCAATCTCAGGGTGCATTGCTGGCCAGTGCCCAAATCTGCTGTTAGTACTTCCACGTATTCAAGTGATTGTACGGGAACGGAGGGACTTCATGGAAAGCGCAATCGACCAGGTGAGTGTCTATACGCCACTGATCATCAACGCAGTGAAAGCCATCATCGTTCTGGTGATCGGCTGGTTTCTGGCCGGTTTCCTGTCGAGCATCGTCAAGAGCAGGATCGTGGCTCACCCGCGCATCGACGACACGATCGGCAGCTTTGCCGCATCCATCGTTCGCTGGCTCATCCTGCTCATCACGGTTATCGCGGTTCTGCAGCTCTTCGGCATTCAGGCCACCAGTCTTGTTGCCGTGCTGGGCGCCGGTACACTGGCCATCGGCCTGGCGTTGCAGGGAACATTGAGCGACATCGCGGCAGGCGTGATGCTGATCATCTTCCGGCCCTACAAGATGGGCCAATATGTCGATATCGGCGGAACGTCCGGAACGGTGAAGGATCTCAACATCTTCGTCACCGAGCTTGTGACGCCGGACAACGTTCAGATCATCATGCCGAACGGCAAGGCCTGGGGGACGGTCATCACCAATTTCTCGGCGCATTCCACCCGTCGTCTCGATCTGACCTTCGGCATCGACTATGGCGACGATATCGACAAGGCGGTGCAGATCATTCTCGATGTCGCCAACACGGACGAACGCGTTCACAAGGATCCGGAGCCCTGGGTCCGGTTGACCAATCTGGGAGACAGTTCGGTCGATCTTGGCGTCAGGCTGTGGTGTGATGCGGGAAACTACTGGGAACTGAAGTTCCACATGCTGAAGTCGGTCAAGGAAGCGTTTGATGCCGGTGGCATCTCCATTCCCTATCCGCACTCGGTCGAAATTCAGAAAGCTGGATAATACGGCGTACCATCGCCGCAAGGGAACGTCCGCTGCGGCGATGGTATTCCGATCAGAGGCCTATGCCGTCTCGCGGGTCTTGGTTTTCGGCTTTCGAGTTTCCTGAGGCTCGCTCGTGGCGGTGGCCTCTTCAGTCGGTTCCGACTTGCCCTGGTCCGGCGTTGATGCGTCCGCTGCAGAAGCTTCGAAGCCTTTCGAGCGTGGCTGCGTGCGTTCAGCGCCACCCTGTTCCGGTTCCGCATCGGCAGAGCCGGCGTCACTCTTGGCGACTTCCTGTACTTCTTCGCCTTCTTCGGCGTGGCTGTCTTTGTCCTTCTCCGACAGAGACGGCTCTTCAGGCGTTGCAGTGACGGTATCCGCTGCGCTCAACTTCTCCATCAGCGACGGGTCATTCTGTGCGTCCGCCTCATCGAAGGTGAGAATTTCGGTTTCTGTTTCTCCTGCATCAGGCTCCGCAAGAACGGTCTCCGGGGACAGCTCCTCGCCGGTCTGGTTGCTGGTTCTGATCTCGGTGAAAATGGGAAAGACAGGGTCTTCCATTTCCGTTTCGCCGTCGTCCAGGTTCATCAGCTGACGCCGTTTGGTCAGCATGGCGACGTGGTTGCGCAAGTCCTCGTTTTCGGCCAGCAGCGCCTTGAAGTCTTGCGCCCTGAGGCTGAGCAACTGGCAATACCCGAGTGCGACGACATCCGCGCTGCGGCGGCCGCCGGTCATCAGCGCGATTTCACCAAACACGTCACCGCGGCCAAGACGGATGTTGTGGCTGGGTGCACGCACTTCCACTGCGCCGGACGCAATGAAATAGGCAGCATCACCGCGGTCACCCTTGCGGATCAGTTTCTCGCCCGGGGTCGCGAATTGCGGCCGCATCATCCGGCGAATGGCCTTTTGCTGCTTGCGGGTGAGGTCCGCAAACAGCGGATGCGCGCTGACGAGTTCGCGGGTCTTCAGGCCAAGATCGAGTTTAGGCCGCGTGTGACAGGCTTTTCGGGTCCGCTCGACGTCCCGCAGAAGGTCGCGATGCAGTTCGGTGCCGATCAGCATCTGCTCCTTGGCTTCGTCATAGGCGGTTTCTTCCAGCCGGACGCCGGCCTTGCGCAGGAACTGTCCTTCCAGGGCGTCGGCGTAATCCGGATACTGCAGGCGCAGGGCATCGATGGCTGCAAGGGTCTCGTCCTGCCGGATCGCCAGTGTGTCCTGCAGAATGTCGGCAACACGGTCACCGAGCAGGGGGCGTATCCGCTTGTTGTTGAAGTCGACAAGCTCGTCGGCAAGGATCCGGTAGACCAGCAGGAATTCGAACCGGTCGGCAAGACGGATGGCCAGTGGCCGGGCAATCCTGAGCCGCCGCTGCAGTGTCTGGGCGAGGCGGAAGCCGAGGCCGAATTTCAACGGCTGACGCGCAGCCTGATTATAGCCGGACCGGCCGTCGCTTCGTGTCAGGTCGCCGGTACGTCCGGTCAGGGCCAGGAACCGCGAAACAGACCGTCCGGAGATGGTCTTTTCGTGGAAGTGCTCCAGCACGAGCTGCTGTTCCCGGTCGGCCAGGGCGATCAGGCCAATGCGGACGCGGTCCCAGTCCTTCAGTTCTTCCAGCTTGTTGGTTTCCGCAGCTGCGGCTTCCGCACGGCTCTCGTAGTCTTTCAGCACATCGTCCGTGACGCGCGGTGCAATGTGATAGTTGCGGGCGGCGGTTTCCAGCTCGTGCCGGACGTCTGACAAAGCCAGGGCCAGGAACTGTGTTCGCAAGGCCTCGTCGCGGGCATTCAGCTTGTCGAGACCGAGCAGCCGGATCAGCGGCTTCAGACTGGTGCCGTAAACCAGCAGCGTGAACAGGACGAAGCCCGTCGCCAGTTTGGTGACGAAGACCGACACTTCGTCCGAGAGCATCGCATGCTCGGACACGCTGAGCGCCAGCGTCAGCGTGACCGCTCCGCGCATGCCGCCCCACAGGATCACTGTCTTGTAGCGGTCGTTGACCGCCTGTCCCATCCGGAAAACGCTGAGCACCGGCAGCAGTCCGAAGATGACGACCGCACGGGCGGCCAATGCGGCGACGATGACGACGAACAGCAACAGGATGTCGACAGGCGTGAAGCCTTCCACGAAACGCGGGATCAGGATGGCGGACAGGAGGAAGATGAGCGAAGCAGCCCAGAAGGAGATCTGCTCCCAGACCGCATGGAGAAATTGCCAGCTGGCCGGCTGAATGCGGGCCGGGCCGTAAAGGTTGAACACAGTGCCCGCACAGACGACGGCAACAACGGCGGAAACATCAACGAACTGGTCGCTGAGCACATAGGTGCCGTAGGGCAGTGCCAGGCTCAGGGTCACCTGTGCCAGCGGAATGTCGCGCATGATCGGCAGAAGGGAAACCGCGATCCGGCCGAGCAGCGCACCTACGATGATGCCACCGGCGAAAGAGCGGCAGAAGGCAATGGCGGCTTCGCCGACGGTCATGGTCTCGTGACCGGCCAGCATGTGCAGCAGGATGACGAAGATCACGATGGCGGCAGCATCGTTCAGCAGGCTCTCGCCTTCCACGATGCGGCCGAGCCGCGCGGGCGCGCCAATGTCCCGGAAGATGGCGACAACGGCAACCGGGTCCGTCGTGGCGACAATCGAGCCCAGCAGCAGGCAGGCGATCAGCGTGATGTCGGTGAGCGAAAACAGCGTTGCCAGCGGATAGAGGGCAAAGCCGATGAAGGCTGTTGCGACGAAGACGGCGACAACCGCCATCAGCAGGATCGGGGCAATGTCCTCGACGATCCGTCGAACTTCCAGGGTGAGGGCGGTTTGAAACAGAAGGATGGGCAGAAAAATGTAGAGGATCATCTCCGAATCCAGCGGGGGATTGATGAAGACGTCCGCAATAGCGTTGAAGGCATTCGTTTCGGCAGTGTAGCGCAGATAGATCGCCAGAATGCCGATCATGGTGCCGACCGTGGCCAGCAAAACGCTGGGCGCCAGCCCAAGCCGTCTGGCAAGGGGCTGCAGCAGGGAAATCGTAATCAGGAGCAGCGCGAAAGCGCCTGTAATTAATGGAGTTTCCATGTCGTTATGGTGCACCGCGATTGCGGCAATTTCAAATTGGCCATCCAAAATTATTGCCGCCACGGGCAATAGGGCACAGGATTACGCGCAAATGCGTTAACGTCCGAATGCTTTTCGGAACGGCCATGTAAGAAATCTCACCCAGTCGCCGATAAAGAGCCAGATCATCGCCGGAACCAGCATGATCAGTGCAAACGGCAGGAAGAAGACGATCTTCACGAGCTTGAGCGGCAAAGAGGGAGCATCGGCGGCAGCCCGGTTCCCCAGCACGAAACGCCAGAAGCGGTTCCACCAGCGCCAGAGATACCAGCTCATGAACAGCGTTACGACGGAAAGGACCGAGAGCAGGATCAGATCGAAATTTGATATCCAGGGTATCCAGCGACTTTCGACTTCTTCCGTGTGCTCGGGGTCCTCGCCATTGCGGTGAATGGTCCTGACACTTGTGCGCAAGCTTGCGTCCAGCAACCAGCCTGCGAGCGAATAGTCGTCTCCGGCAGTGGCAGACACCTGAGGCGAGGTCGTTACGGGGGTCGCCTCCGGGCTGAAACGGCTTGCGGTAACAAGGCGGAAGTTTCGTTCATCGGCAGCGTGGATCAGCGTCGTGCTGTTCGGAGGCGAAAGTGCCTTGAGGAGCTCCGCCTGTGTCATTGCCGACTGCGCGACCTCGAAGCGTTTTTCGAGCGCTGTTCTTGAAAACCAGCTTTTGCCGGGCTGCACCAGTGACTTGCTTTCCACAAGCATCAGGTTGACCCGCTGGCTTTCAGCCGCCTTCTGAAATGCGTCGAGGTCGATTTCCCGCACGGACTTGCCGTCACGCACGCTGAGCTGAGGCCGACCGGTTTGCGGGTGCGGTGTGATGCGGCCGGTGACAACCAGCGTCCTGTTTTTGTACTTCGCCAGGCTGGAGGCCAGAATGTCGGCATTCAGATCGGCAATCATGTCTCCAAGACCTGAAGCATTGACTGCTTCGGAACTGTTGAACCGCGCCATCTTGAGATCCGCGCGTTTAACCGGCCGGGACAGGAACCTGATGTTTCCGTCGAGCGCCCTTGCAGTTGCCGGGTTGATCAGGACGTCTGGAGAAAGCGCAACCGCAAGCCGTGTGCCATTTGAAGTGCTGATCGGTTTCAGGTGGTAGGTCTTGCCATTTGGCCTCACCATCACCGCCCGGGCTTTGGGGGGGAGGCTATCCAGTTGGTCCCGAAGTTTGAAAAAATCGGTTTCCCGAATCGCAAGTTGCAGGGCGTCGGGCACAGGAGCCTTGCCCGGGAGATCACCCGCCAGTGGCCGGTGGGTCTGTCTGGCGGCATCATCCAGGGCATTCGGCAAGTCGTGCAGGGAGGCGAGCTGAAGGCTTTTCCCGTCAGGCGTGACAAGCTGCCAGGCGTTGCCTGGTGCCGGCATCAGGGCAAGGGATGCAGCACCAGTGACCTTGGGCAACCGCTTTGCAAGGGAAGCGCCTTCATCGAGAAGATGCTTGGGCGTGTCGATATGCTTGCCTGCGGACCCGGCCGCATCGCCTGCTTCCCGCGCAAGCCGCGACAACAGCCCGGCGTCGGCGGTCGAGACAACACACAAGGTGGCTGCCACGAGGGCAAGCACGCGGAGAGAACCTTTGAAACTGCGCAACACGCCTGAAATCCCGGTCAGATAGAAAAGGTGTTTCCAAAAAACTCAAAACGGCAGCAAGGATAATGGGCCTTGACCCGGTTGCAACTGGGTCGGCACTGTGCCGATCCGCTTAACCTGCCTTGCGCTCCGACAGCCAGATGCCACCGATCACCAGCGCCAGAGCGGTGCCGTGGTACCATTTGAACGGTTCTCCGAGGATGGAGACCGCCAGTATGGCGGCGAAGATCGGCACGAGGTTGATAAAGACCCCCGCGCGCGCCGGTCCGATCAGTTCAACACCTCGCATGAAGAAGATCTGCGCGAGGCAGGAGGGAAACAGCGCGATATAAAGGACCACGAGCCAGCCCTGGAGTGACGGCCACTGAACGGTGCCAGCAGCGATGTCGTATGCAAGTCCGGGCAGAGATGTGATGGCCGCAATGCCGGACAGAACCGCAAAGAAGGCCAGTGGTGAGACCTGGGGCCGGTCACGCAGGGCAAGCGTATAGCCGGAATAGAGCACACAGGCGATCAGCATGACGCCATCGCCCGGATTGACGGCAAGCGCCAGCAGTACGTCCAGGCTGCCCTGGGCGGCAATCAGCGTCACCCCGGCAAGTGTCAGCAGAATGCCGATCACCTGCAGGGCTCGGATCCTGCTGCCGAAGGCAATCATGGAACCGATCAGAACAAGAATCGGGACGGATCCCTGGATAATGCCAAGGTTGACGGCCGTGGTTTCCGTCGCGGCGATGTAGAACAGGGTGTTGAACCCGATGAACCCGAAGACCGCCATCAGCACCATGCGGAAGGAATAGGGCCGCATCAGGGGCCACTCCGCACGTATGTGCCGCCATTGCAGCGGGACCAGGATGCCGGCAACGATCACCCAACGCAGGAACACCACCACCATCGGAGACACTTCCCCCACCGCAAGGCGACCGGCGACGGTATTGCCGCCCCAGAACAGCGTGGTCAGGGCCAGCATCAACAGGGCGTTGCCGTAGGTCAGGTCGCCTACACGTTTAACCAGCGAAAACATGAAAACCATTGCGTGGAAGATGGAGTGGAAACCCATCGGTAACGGATTGGCGGGCGCAGGCAAAGGGCTATCTTTTTGTATACCGACTTATACTGTTGGAGATAATGATCTGGATCTTTTCCAAAATGGAAAAAGTCATCCAATCGACCCGGCAATTGACGATTGCGTGTTAAGACCCCAAAACACGGGCTAATATCAGACATTCAAGTTCGTTTAGGGGAGCTGACAGATGACAGGCCGCGTCGATGCCCATGGATTGCAAGTTGCCAGGGTTCTTTATGACTTCGTCAATGAAAAGGCCCTTCCGGATACCGGCGTCGATCAGGACCATTTCTGGAAAAGCCTGTCCAGCCTGATCCACGATCTGGCACCGAAGAACCGGGCACTGCTGGCAAAGCGCGACAGCCTGCAGGAAAAGATCGATATCTGGCACAAGGCCAACCCCGGTACTCCGGACATGGACGGCTACAAGACCTTCCTGACGGAAATTGGTTACCTGGTGCCGGAAGGTGCAGACTTTGCCGTTGGTACCGCCAACATCGATCCGGAAATCGGCTCTGTCGCGGGCCCGCAACTTGTCGTTCCGGTGATGAACGCGCGCTATGCGCTGAATGCCGCCAACGCCCGCTGGGGCTCTCTTTACGATGCACTTTACGGCACCGATGCGATGGGCTCTCTGCCGGCAGGCAAGGGATTTGATCCGGCACGCGGTGCCGAGGTGATCGCCTATGCACGCAAGGTCCTGGATGAAGCGGCACCGCTGGCTGATGGAAGCTGGTCCGACGTGACCGGATTTGCCGTTGAAGGCGAAGCTCTGGTTCTTTCCACCAAGACAGGCTCCACGAGCCTTGCCGACGGTTCGCAGTTTGCCGGCTATTCCGGGGACAACGCGGCTCCCTACAAGGTCCTGCTGGTCAGAAACGGTCTGCACCTTGAAATCGACATTGATGCGCAGCATCCGATCGGCAAGACCGATGCCGCCCACATCGCCGACGTGATCCTGGAATCGGCCATGTCGACGATCATGGACTGCGAGGATTCCGTTGCCGCTGTCGACGCGGAAGACAAGGTCGTCGTCTACACCAACTGGCTTGGCCTGATGAAGGGCGACCTGGAAGAAACCTTCGTCAAAGGCGGCGAAACCGTTACCCGCCGCATGAATGGCGATCGCAATTACACCGCTCCCGACGGCTCCGCGCTGTCGCTGCACGGTCGCTCGCTGCTGCTGATCCGCAACGTCGGCCACCTGATGACCAACGATGCCGTGCTCGACAAGGACGGCAACGAGGTGCCGGAAGGTCTCCTCGACGGCATGATCACTTCCCTGATTGCGCTGCACGACATTGGCCCGAACGGCCGGGAGCTCAACAGCCGCGCGGGTTCGGTCTATATCGTCAAGCCGAAGATGCACGGACCGGAAGAAGTGGCATTCGCCTGCGAGATCTTCAACCGCGTTGAAGATGCGCTGGGCCTCGAGCGCAACACGCTCAAGATGGGCATCATGGACGAGGAACGCCGCACCACGGTGAACCTGAAGGAGTGTATCCGCCAGGCCAAGGACAGGGTGTTCTTCATCAACACCGGCTTCCTCGACCGGACCGGCGATGAAATGCACACGTCCATGGAAGCCGGCCCGATGATCCGCAAGGGCGACATGAAGGCCGCGACCTGGATTAGCGCCTACGAGAACAACAACGTCGATGTCGGACTTGCCTGCGGCCTGCCGGGCCATGCGCAGATCGGCAAGGGCATGTGGGCGATGCCGGACCTGATGCATGCCATGCTGGAGCAGAAGATCGGTCATCCGATGTCCGGAGCGAACACGGCCTGGGTTCCGTCACCGACCGCCGCAACGCTCCACGCGCTGCATTATCACAATGTCGCCGTGAAGGATCGTCAGAACGAGCTGAAGAGCCGCGCTTCCGCCAAGCTGGAAGACATTCTCTCCATTCCTGTTGCCGAACGTCCCAACTGGGCACCGGAAGACATTCAGGCAGAACTCGACAACAACGCCCAGGGCATTCTGGGTTACGTCGTCCGCTGGGTAGAACAGGGAGTTGGCTGTTCGAAGGTGCCGGACATCAACGATGTCGGCCTGATGGAAGACCGAGCAACGCTGCGCATTTCTTCGCAGCACATCGCCAACTGGTTGCACCATGGCGTTGTCGGCCGAGAGCAGGTTCTGGAGACCATGAAACGCATGGCCGCTGTCGTTGACGGCCAGAATGAAGGTGACCCGCTCTACCGGCCGATGGCGGCGGATTTCGACGGCTCGGTCGCCTTCCAGGCAGCTTGCGAACTGGTGTTCGAAGGCACCAGCCAGCCAAATGGTTACACCGAGCCGGTGCTGCATCGCCGCAGGATCGAGTTCAAGGCGAAAACCGCAGCCTGACATTTTGTTACCAAGTCTTGATGTTTCGGCCGCCGGGATCACTCCCGGCGGCCGAAATCGTTATGATCCCCTGTTCCCGCAGGGCGTGTTTCTTCGGTTTGTGCCGCGCAATACGGGAATGGTAAACGGGTAAAAATCGAAGCAAACTGTCTTGGATCGAAAGCGTACAGTTTCCGGAAAATACTCTAGCATTTACAATCAGTTAAAACAATTTACCAACTGTTATCCATATTGCAGGGGATATAGGTGTTTTTACTACTTTAGAGCAGAAAAACGCTATCTTGCATCATCTGGAGTTGATGATGCTAACCGTCCTGTCTTGCATAGCTTTCGAGCATGACCCGTTGTTTGTTGCCCTGGCGGTAATAATCCTGACGGTCGGTGCCGTTTTGACTATGCGGCTGTTCGCCCGTGTTCGGCGGACACAGGGCGATCTCAAGTATCTCTGGCTGCTGTTGTCCGGCCTGATCGCCGGCGGTACGATCTGGAGCACGCACTTCGTTGCCATGATCGCCTACAAGAGCCCGTTCATTCTGGGTTACGACCTCAAACTGACGGCCTTCTCGCTGGTTATCGCCATTGCCGGCACGACAGCAGGACTTCTCGTCAGTAGCATCTCCCAACGCTCGGCACTTATCGAGGTCGGGGGTGTCATCTTTGGCGCCTCTATTGCGGCGATGCATTTCATCGGGATCAAGGCGCTTCAGATATCCGGCATCATGATGTTGTCGACGCCTTTCGTGGTGGTTTCCGTCGTTTTGGCCTGCGTCTTCTGCCTCATTGCCACAAGCCGTGTCGCCCGCCCGGTGACACGCTACTGCAAATACGGGGCTGTACTCAGCCTGATCCTGGCTGTGGCCAGCCTGCACTTTGTTGCGATGGCTGGTGTCGAAATTCTGCCCCTGCGACTGGATGGCAGCGTCAAGGACCTTGTCTCCAACCAGTTGATCGGCATCTCGGTGGTCTTCACCATGAGCGTCCTGTTGCTGTCGGCGATGATCACCTATTCGATCGACAGTGCAAACTCCCAGGTTGCCGAAAGCAGGGTCAACCACATTACCCATCACGACCCGCTGACCGGTCTGCCGAACCGCCGGGCACTCGACCGCCATCTCGATAGTTTCCTGACAAGGTATGCTGCCGACAATGCCCGGGTCGTCGTGCTCAACTGCAGTCTGAGCCGGTTCAAGGAAGTCAACGAAGTTCATGGCCATGCGTGCGGAGATGCTCTGCTGCGGCACGTTGCCAAGCATCTGTCGGAGAACCTGGAGGCCGATGAATACATCGCCAGGAACGGCGGCGTCGAATTCGTGATTGTCGGCAAGCCGGTCTACTACCGGGGCTACATCCTTGACCTTTGCAAGCGCATCCAGAAGCTGGTCGCTCGGCCACTGCTATGGCAGGGCGAAGAAATCCGCGTCAGTTGCAGTGTCGGCTACGCGAACTATCCCGATCACGCGTCGTCGGGTGCGCAACTGATCGAAGCCGCGGAGCGGGCCATGCACCGTGCCAAGGCGGCCGGCGGCAATGCCGCGCTTTGTTATGACTTCGAGCTAGATCAACAGACCCGCGAGCGCAGTGCCCTTGCCATGGACCTGCGCAATGCCCTGAAGAACGGCGAGTTCGAGCTTTATTATCAGCTTCAGAACGATGTCATGACCCGGGAAGTCACCGGCACGGAAGTTCTGCTGCGCTGGAACCACCCGCAGCGCGGCATGATCCCGCCGTTCGAGTTCATCCCGATTGCGGAAGAGACCGGCCAGATCCGCGAAATCGGCGCCTGGATCATTCGTACCGCCTGCCGTGAGGCGGCTTCCTGGGACAACCGGGTCAAGATCGCGGTCAATGTGGCGCCAGTGCAACTTGCCGACAGCAGCTTTCCGGATATCGTTGCCCACGCCTTGAAGGAAAGCGGCCTGTCGCCGGAGCGTCTCGAACTGGAGATCACAGAGACCGGCATCATCGCCGACACATCGCATGCGCTTCAGATCATCCACCAGCTGAAACGTCTCGGCATTCGCATCGCCATGGACGACTTCGGCACCGGCTATTCGTCGCTTGCCACACTGCAGGCCTTTCCGTTCGACAAGATCAAGATCGACCGGGAGTTCGTCAAGGATCTCGGGGGCAACAAGCAGTCAGAAGCAATCATCAAGGCAACGATCATTCTGGGTGAAAGTCTCAATATTCCGGTGCTGGCCGAAGGTGTGGAAACGGAAGACCATCTCAGCTTTCTTGCTTCGCAAGGGTGCAACGAGGTTCAGGGCTTCCTGTTTGGCAGGCCCATGCCGGTGGCCGACGTCCGCCGTGCCTTGATGACCTCAACCGCCATCCGGGTCGAAGAACCGGTTCCGCCCGCTGAGCCCGCGCAGGACATGACCCTGATCAGCAAGGTGGCCTGAGGCAACCTTCTTTCCCGTCACCCCATGGTTTGACCATGGCATGACAAGGGCATGGGCCGGGTAAAGAAAACCGCCTTGCCGGCCCTGATCCCCTTACAGCGGCAAAGCCGGGCTTTCCTGAAACCCGAGATGCAGTTCGTTGCCGGTATAGGGATGGGCCCGCGCGACGTCTTCGTTCAGATCATGACCGAGACCCGGTTCGCTTGAAGGAATGACATAGCCGTCTTCCCATCGAATAGGTGTCTTCAAGAGGTCGGCATAGAACCCGTCAAAGGTCCGGATGGATTCCAGCACCAGGAAATTCGGGCTGCAGGTTGCCAGCTGGATGTTTGCGAGCGCCACCAGCGGACCGCAATAAAGGTGAGGGGCGATCTGCGCTGACCGGCATTCCGCCATGGCGGCAATCTTCTTGGCTTCCAGAAGGCCGCCGACGCGGCCAAGATTCATCTGCAGGATACTGGCCGCACCGGTTTCAAGCACGCGGGCGAATTCATACTTGGTGCACAGACGCTCACCCGTTGCAACTGGCATGGAAGTAAACCGCGCAACCTGGGCCATGTCTTCCGGCTTTTCGGGCGGGATCGGCTCTTCAAACCAGAGCGGATCATATCCTTCGATCCGGCGTGCAAGCCGCTTGGCTCCGGAAACGGTGAACTGTCCGTGGGTACCGAAAAGAAGGTCGGCCCTCGTGCCGACGGCATTGCGGATCTGCCGGCAGAAGGCTTCCGAACGTTCCAGATCGTCAAGGCTCGGCTGGTGGCCATCGTAGATCGTATAGGCACCGGCCGGATCGAACTTCACCGCCGTGAAACCCTGGTCGACAGCCTTGACCGCCGCTTCGGCCGCCATGTCCGGATCGTTGTAGACATTGGGTTTCGACGGGTCCGGATAGACATCGCCATCGGAGGGATAAAGGTAGGTGTAGGAGCGCAGGCGCTCATGCACCTTGCCACCCAGAAGCTGATAGGCCGGCTTGCCAGCGGCTTTGCCTATGATGTCCCAGCAAGCCATTTCCAGACCTGACAAAACGCCCATCACGGTCACATCAGGACGTTGCGTATATCCGGCACCATAGGTCTTGTGCCACAGCTTCTCGATATGATGCGGATCTTCGCCCTCGAATTGGCGCTGGAACACGTCCTTCGCCATCTCGGCCACCAGGTGCGGGCCGAAGGTGGCGTTGTAGATCTCGCCATAGCCTGTGATGCCGCAAGCGGTCACCAGCTTGACGAAGATGAAGTAGCGCCCGCCATGGCGCGGCGGGGCGTTTTCGACGACGAAGGTCTCGATTTGGTCGAGTTTCATGGTGGTCCGCTTAGCTCGCGTTGCTGATCGTGATGGACTTTACCTTGGTATAGGCGTCGAGGCCTTCCCAGCCTTTTTCGCGGCCGTAACCTGATTTCTTGTTGCCGCCGAATGGCAGCTCAAGCCCCCCGGCCCAGTAATCGTTGACCGACACCTGGCCGCAATCCATTGCGCCGGCAACCCGCATCGCCCGCCCGACATCATTGGTATAGACGCTGGCAATCAGGCCGAAGTCCGTACCGTTGGCAAGGGCAACGGCTTCTTCCTCGCTTTCGAACAGTTGCACCGACAGGACAGGGCCGAAGATCTCTTCCTGGATTGCCGGATCGTTCGGTGCAAGGTCCGCAATTACCGTTGGCTGGAAGAACCAGCCTTTGCCCGTCTCTGCGTCGCCTGTAGCGTCGCCGCCGGTCAGGATGTTGGCACCGCGCGCCTTTGCGGCATCCACATGGGCCTTGATACGGGACAGGTGCAGCTCGGAATTGATGGCCCCCATGTCCGGAGCCGTCAGTCCGTGACCGGTCCTGATCTTGGCGGCTCGTTCGGCAAGGAAGGAAAGCACTTCGTCGCGGATCGATTTATGCAGGATCAGCCGGGATCCGGCCGAACATATCTGACCGGCGTTCGAGAAGATTGCCCAGTAGGCTCCGTCGGCGACCTTTTCCGGATCGGCGTCGGCGAAGGCGATCAGCGGTGACTTGCCGCCAAGTTCCAGCGTCAGGCGGGTCACATTCGGGGCAGCCATCTGGGCAACATTGATACCGGTGGTGACGGAGCCAGTGAAGGTCAGCTGCTTGATGCGTGGATCGCGCGCCATCTGCGCGCCGACATTACTGCCCAGGCCGGTGACCACATTCACCAGCCCTTCCGGCACCCCGGCCTCGCAAAGCAGTTCCGCCATGACAAGTGCGGTAAAGGGCGTGGTCTCGGCCGGCTTGGCAACAACGGAACAGCCCGCGGCAAGGGCAGGGGCGACACCACGCGCGAAGGTCGAGGTGGGATAGTTCCAGGGAATGATGTGTCCTGTAACGCCGACCGGTTCGCGCACGGTGAAGGCGGTATAGGCCGGACCAAGATTGACCGATCGGCCATCGAGCTTGTCGGCAGCGCCGGCGTAATATTCGAAAAGGCGTGCGGAGGACTGAACGTCACCCTGGGCCTCGGCCAGCGTCTTGCCGCTGTCGACCACCTCTATCACGGCCAACCGGTCTGCGTTGTCGCGGAAGACCCGGGCAACATTGTTGAGGATACGGCAGCGCTCTGCCGGTGAGACTTGCCGCCAATGCAGAGCTGCTTTCTCGGCAGCGTCGATGGCGTTATCCACATCGGTGTCGGTCCCGAGAGAAAATTCGGCAAAGGCTTCTGCACGGCCCGGATCGAAGCTTTCCATCTTCTTGTTCGAGGCCGGAGTGCGTTTGCCGGCGATGAAATGCCCGTCGGGCAAGGCATCCAGCTTGCCGGTGGTCAGATAGTCTTGGGCGATGTCCTGAACGGTCATGAGAGGGCTCGCTTCTGGTCTTCTAGAATGAGATCGGCTCCCTTGAGAGCCAGCATCATGGTCGGGGCGTTGGTGTTGCCGGAGGTTATGTTCGGAAAGGCGGAGGCGTCGGCAACGCGAAGCCCTTCAATTCCGTGCACCTGCAGCCGGCTGTTGACGACGGTTGTCTCGCGGTTCTCGCCCATGCGGCAAGTCGATACCGGATGGAAGACGGTGCTGGCCCGGGCGCGGAAGTCCGCCAGGATGCCGTCGCCGTCGAGTTCTCCGAGGTTCGGAGCGATGGGGTGTTCGACAAGCGCGCTCAAGGCCTGGCTTGCCATCAGCTTCTGGCAGAGCTTGCCGCCATCGATCACGGTCTGGCGGTCTTCCTCAGTCGCCAGCGAATTGGGCTGGATCGAAGGCGCCGCACTGGCATTGGCACTTTTGATGTCGATGCGGCCGCGGCTCGTCGGGCGGGCCGGCTGTGCGCAAATGATGAAGCCGTTGAACGGATCGATGTTCAGCCGTGTCTTGTCCTTGTAAGGCCTCAGGCGATAGCTGATCGGATTGAAATAGAGCTGCTGGTCCGGCCGGCTCAGCTCGGGGCGCGAGCGCAGGAATCCACCGCACTGGTTGACGGATAGAGCCAGAGGACCCTTGCGGGTTGCTGCGTATTGCATGGCGGACAGGGCCTGACCCAGCAAGGGACGCAGGATCGCATTGAGTGTCGGTTCCCTGGCGCGGAAGGTGAAATTCGCAGCCAGATGATCCTGCAGATTGCCGCCGACGTTGTCATTGGCCTGGATCACCGGAATGCCGAGCTCATTCAGCAACCTTCCCGGGCCGATGCCGGAAACCTGAAGCAGTTGCGGCGAACCGATTGCGCCTGCCGCCAGGATGACCTCTCGGCTGGCAAGCAGGGTTTCCCCGCTCAGGAGTTCGACGCCGACAGCCGTTCTTCCTTCAAACAGGATGCGGGCAACCTGGGCCTGTGTCCGGACGCTTAGGTTCTTGCGGGCAAGGGCAGGATGGAGGTAGGCGCGTGCGGACGAGCACCGGCGGCCATCTTGCGTGTTGATCTGGTAAATGCCGCCACCTTCAGGAGCATCACCGTTGAAGTCGTCACTCCAGGGCAGGCCCACTTCGCGGATCGCGGCAAAGAAGTGCCGGTTCACCCTGTGGATCTGGTCGGACACATTCTGGATATGGATCGGTCCCTCGCCTTGCTTCACACCCTCGCAGGTCACCCGGGTTTCAAGGCGCTCGTAAGTTGCCTTCACATTCGCCCAGCCCCAACCTGCCGCGCCGGAGGCCTCCCAGTCTTCGAAATCTCCAGGCAGACCTCGGCAATAGACCATGGCGTTGATCGAGCCGGAGCCACCCAGCAATCGACCGCGGGGCCAGTAGACACTGCGCCCGCCGAGGCCTTCGTCTGGTTCGGTCATGAAGCGCCACGTGCGTTTTGGGTCGGAATTCAGCTTGCCATAGCCGAGTGGCAGCGACACCCAGGGTGAGGCATCGGACCCACCGGCCTCCAGAAGCAGAACACGCGTCTGCGGATCTGCGCTCAGGCGTTCCGCCAGGATGCATCCGGCCGAGCCGGCTCCCACGATGATGTAATCGACCTTGTCCATGATGCGCTGCCGGTTGACCGCTGTTTCGGAGAAGTGTCTGCGAGGATGGAAAATTCCTGAAACGAAAAAATATTTGGTATAGCTTTGAAAAAATTTGAAGGAGACGCTTGTTGCACAGGTGTGAATTCGTTTCAGAAATTGAAAACAGCTTCCGCACCCGATGATGGAAGGAAGACGAAATGGCCTACAGCCTGCCACCGCTCACATGGCTGCGCGCCTTCGAGGCGGCTGCGCGCCTGGGGAACTTCACCCGGGCGGCGGAGGAGCTGCTGATCACTCCGGCTGCTGTCAGCTACCAGGTTCGCCAGCTGGAACAGCTCCTCGGCTACCCGCTGTTCGACCGTGTTCACAGGGAACTGGCCCTGACCAGACTGGGGCAGACTTACCTGCCGACGGTCGAGAAGGCGTTTTCGGATCTTTCCATCGCCACAGTCTCGGTGTTTGGCGAGCGGGACAGGCAGCCGGTTCGTTTTCGCTGCCTCAACAGTTTCGGCCAGCTCTGGATGATCCCGCGCCTGCGCGCTTTTCAGGATGCACATCCGGGCATCGACCTGCAGATGATCTCGGCCTCCTGGGCGGAAACTCTTAGCCCGGAACTGTTCGACATCGATATCCGCTTCGGCGACGGCAGCTGGACTGACGGAGTGGTGGCGTTTCTGTTGAACGACCCGATCATTCCGGTCTGCCATCCGGATCTGGCGCTTGACCCTGGCAAGCGTGAAATCGAGGCGCTGGCGGAAGCAACCCGGCTCGACATAATGGGCGTTATCGACACCTGGGAGAGCTTCTTCCGCAGCCACGGTCATGCGGTTCCAAAACGCAACGGCCTGCAGGTCGACCAGACCCTCTCGGCCTTGGAACTGGCTGCTCTCGGCCACGGACACGCTCTGGTTCTGGAAACGCTCGCCCAGCCGTATCTCGACAGCGGCCGGCTGATCCGTTCATCGGACAAGAAGATAAAGAGCCGGCACAGCTACTACCTCGTCACCGACGGCTCGCGTCAGGCACTCGGCCCCGACGCCCAGATCTTTTGCGACTGGATGTTCCGGGAACTTGGAGGCGAAGCGGGATAAGGAATTTGTCGAGGGACACGAACTGCTTGCCTGGTTGATCGCAACGAACTGCGGTTCATTCTTGAAGACGCCGCTCCTCATAGTTTGGTTTGAAAGTATCAGAGGACGCAGTTGACGTGGGTCGTGCAACGATCTTGCGCCCTTCTCAGTTGTCATCCCCGCGAAAGCGGGGATCCAGTAACCTCATGAATTTGCTTTGGAAACTTAATTCTTACCTCATGGCGTGCTGGTTTCCCGCTTTCGCGGGAATGACAAATGTGGTTGTGCAGTCGCCGCGGGAACCACTTTCGGATCAGACACTCAGGATGAGGAAGAGAGTTTGGCTGAGCAAAAGCTCACCCGCTCGAGCTGCAAGATTAGTCCAGCGAGAAGGTGAACTCGAACAACCGGTCAATCGGGTCGAGCGGTTTGGGATCGCGGTATCGATTGAGGTCTAGCAGGCCCGCCTGAAGGATGTCTTGGTCTTTCAGGGCGGTCTGGATCCGGTCGAAGTCGGTCCAGAACTCCGGGTCGGTTCTGCGGACGCCAAAACGGTCGACGAGCTTGAGGAAATCATCTTGTGACCTGATCTCCCGAACCGTCTCCACGAAGGCCGGCAGGTGATCCTGTTTCACCTTGAACATGAAATTCGGATAGCTGCTGAACTGGCCGGGCACGACCGTCACGCTGTCGTTCTGGGGTTCGCGGCGCAGATCCTCGTTGAAGATGAAGGCAACGTTGCTGTGAGCCATGTCATGCACCAGGGTAAAGACCTGCGTGTCCCGTTCCGTTTCCACGAGCAGAACCGAGATATCAGGCAGGAACTTTGCATATGGCGCAGGTTTCTGGGCAAGCGGGCGTAGTTGCCCGGCAGGCGTGTCACTGGACGCACAGGCATTGCCGGTGCAGCGGTTGATAGGGTCTTGTTCAGCCCACAGGCCAGCAGGTTCGCGCAGCAGCTTGGTGAGGAATTCCTCCTTGGGATCGCTGGTGGAAAAGGCGATACCCGTCGGAGACCTGGTGTCGAGCGCGCTTTCCTTCCAGAGGTCGACCATGCTGACAAGCGGACCTTGATACCAGCTTTCGTGCATGGGTTTGCGCACTTGTGGTGGCAGGAACGACAGGAAGGTTCGCTCTCCTTCACGGCGCAGGCTGTCCATATAAAGGCGTGTCGTGAGCTGGTGTTCCACGTTGCCGAAGACATCGAACCCGGCAACGAGATTGTAGTAGATCCTCTCGAACAGCGGGAAATCGATTACCCAGGCGGTTTCGGGCACCGCGCCGACGAAGCCTGTCACGACCGAGGCGGAAGAGAAATTACGGTAGACGGTCAGACGGGCATCGACCTCGGAGCCATCACCTTGCCAGATGTCACCGTAGTCGGGGCCGCCTTCCGCCAGGAACTTGCGTTCATACCGCCCCTTGCGAAACTCCTGATACTTGACCGGTCCGAGCGACAGGAACCCTTCCAGACGCTTGGACAGTTTTCCGTTTGACTGGGCAACCGGCAGCTCGAGGATCGGGGTCGCGGCTTCCAGGAAGCTCGGGTCGGTGACGGAGAGATCGGCGTCGGGTGTCAGGAAGGAGACCCAGAAACGATCCTCGATCACGTTCACCGCAACCTGGCCGTAGCAGACCGGACCACGAATGAAAGAGCGGACAAAATAAAGCGCTTCGTCCAGCAGGAACTGGTAGCGGCTGCGGGCAGGAATGGCGCGGAAGGTCGACAGCGGGTTGCCGCCTGCAGCCGTTGAATAGGGCGGCAGGCTTGCAATCTCCCAGTCGCTTTTCAGGAACAGGTCTTCATAGCGGTTCAGGCGTTTGGGGCCGATCTCATAGACCATGTGCTCCTTGTGCAGGATGGTGCCGTCAATCGGGATGAGCCTGTAATGAAAGGGGCCACCAGGATCGTCAAAGGGTCGGCGCGAGGCAATCTCATCTGGAGGCGACCCGGTCGCGGTTCTGGAACGGATTATGCGGAAGAAGCGGTTCTGGTCATCGCCTTCCAGGTGCAGATGGGCCAGAAACAGATGTTCATAGATATAGCGCGCGACAAGTTTCGACCGTTTGTCGCCGCGGTTGAAGAACGTTTCGACGGTGTGCACCGACTGTTCGAGACTCTGTGGCAATCCTTTGCCGGCGTCCGGCGCAGGTGCCCCATCCCTGGCCCAGGACAGCAGGGTCTCGTAGTCGCCATCTGCAAGCGGCGCCATGGCAAAGGGCATGCCGCCCTGCGGGTGTTCCTTGAGATAGTCCTTCACCTTGCCGGGCATGGCGCAGGTGTTTGCACGCAGCGTCGAAATGTCGATGTCGTCAGGAAGCGGTGCTCCGAGCTTGAACGAATTCTTGCGGCCGGCCAGCAGCAGTTGTTCCAGAACGGATGGCCCGTCCTGTGCACCGACAACGTCAAAGAAACCCTTGGCGCGCCAGCCCGGAACAGACTTTGCATCGATCCCGAGGCGTGTCATCGGAGCATCTTCCAGACGCGAGGAATCGTAGACTTTCTGCTTGCTCGCTCCGCGCATCCAGCCCGCGGCGGATGACAGCTTGAGCTGACAAGGCGCGTCATAGCAGCCGTGGCAGACGACGCAGCGCTTGTTGAGGACATCGAGAGCTGACGTGTCCTCCTGCGCCGATGCAGCGCCGGCACAGCAAATCAGAAGTATGGCGCGAAACGCCTGTTTCAGGATCCGGGACCAGAGAGCCTGAAGGCGGCCGGCCGCAATCATGCCAGAGGCATCAACCTTCATCGTCTTCCATCCGTGGACGAGTCACCCGGCTCGGGTCGTCAGGCCCCTTGTAGTTGAACAGGTACGCCCAGGCGGCATAGGCGGTGATTGCCGCCATGATGTAGACCCAGGTGATATTGCCGAATGCATATTCCACTCCGGTCCAGCCGGCGCAAAAAGCGACCAGAACAATTCTGCGCCAAAGCGCATCAAACCAGGGATGTTCTACGGGACCAAACACAGTTTTGCCTTCCTTTTGCGTCATCCGAGCCGAGCTGCCCGGGCTTGCTGACGTAGCGGGAGCCTCAAGAGCTTGCAAAATCAGGCAAAACTTGCCTGCCATCACCTGATTACACCTTGAAACTGGCTGCTGAACAAGGGAATGTGGCGTACCACTCCCGGCCACGGAAATTCATGTTGATAAGAGGAGCCTGGCTTCCGACATGCTGACTGCGCTTGATCTCCTGACAGCTAATGACACGCCAGGTCAACACCCACCTTCCTATTACGCTGCAACTGCCAACAGGCAAACGGCTCACCCGGTTCTCGATGGCTCACACACCTGCACGGTCTGCGTCATCGGTGGCGGTTATACGGGGCTATCGGCTGCATTGCATCTGGCTGAACGGGGTGTTGACGTCATCCTCCTGGAAGCCAACCGGATCGGGTGGGGCGCCTCGGGCCGCAATGGCGGCCAGGTCGGTTCCGGCCAGCGCATGGACCAGACGGTTCTGGAAGAACGCCATGGCAAGTCTCACGCCAGATTGCTGTGGGACCTTGCCGAGGATTCCAAGGCGCTGGTCAAGGACCTGATCATCAAGCACCAGATCGCCTGCGACTACACGCCGGGGATACTGCATGCCGATCACCGCAAGAGTTTTGTCGAGGAAAGCCGGGACTATGTCGAGCATCTCAGGCTCGTCTACGGCTATGAGGACATTCGCTTTGTCGGTCCGGATGAAATCGGCGAGCAGGTCGGCAGTCCCCGGTACTACGGCGGCTCTCTGGACACGGGCGCAGGCCATCTGCATCCGCTCAATTTCGCACTGGGTCTCGGGCAGGCAGCCGAAGCGGCAGGGGCCAGGATTTTCGAGGAAACCAAGGTCACCGGCATTGACGGTCAGGGCACGGGACGGATCACCGTGAGGACGGGGCAGGGCGACGTTCGTGCAGAGCACGTCATTCTGGCGTGCAACGGTTATCTCGGCCGCCTTGACCGGCAGACCGCCGCGCACGTCATGCCGATCAACAATTTCATTGTCGCAACGGAGCCCTTTTCGGAAGACGAGGCGCAAAAGATCATCCGCAACAACGTCGCCGTGGCCGACAGCAAGTTCGTCATCAACTACTTCCGTCTGTCGGCAGACCGCCGGCTGCTTTTCGGTGGCGGTGAGAATTACGGCTATCGCTTTCCGGAAGACATCAAGGCCTTCGTGCGGGAACCGATGCTGGAAATCTTCCCCCAGCTCAGCGACGTGGCCATCGATTACGGCTGGGGCGGTACGCTGGCGATTACGCCCAAGCGCATGCCCTATTTCGCAAGGATTGCACCCAACATGCTGACCGCAGGTGGGTACTCCGGCCACGGCGTTGCCATGGCAACCCTTGGTGGTCAGGTGCTGGCGGAAGCCGTGACGGGAACTGCGGGTCGCTTCGACGTCTTTGAAAAACTGAACGTACCGGCATTCCCCGGCGGTGACCGGCTGCGCTTCCCGCTTTTGGTACTTGCCATGACGTGGTTCTCTCTGCGGGACAGGCTCGGGTTCTGAGATGCCGCAGAGCCGTACAGAAGCGCGCCGGACGATCGGCAGTTACTGGGAAGCCAGCGTTCCGCAGGTCAAGCTGGACCGGCAGCTCATCGGCAACGCGCTTTTCGATGTTGCGATTATCGGCGCCGGGTTCGCCGGGCTGAGCGCAGCGCTACGGCTCGCGAAGGCAGGCGTTTCCGTATGCGTTCTGGAAGCGGAACACGTTGGTTACGGCGCTTCGGGCCGCAACGGCGGATTTTGTTGCCTGGGTGGTACCAAACTCGATGAACGCCGCCTCATCAAGAAATTCGGCCTCGAGGAAGCGCGCCGTTTCGTTGCCTATCAGGTCGCGGGCGTCAATCTGGTTGCCCAGAGGCTCGACAGCTGGGGTGTTGACGCCGACCGCCATTCCAATGGCGAAATCTATCTTGCCCACCGGCGGAAGGATTTCGCCGGCTTTCAGGCGGAAGCAGCGTTCCTGAAGGAGAACTTCGGCATCAAGGCCCGGGTGCTTTCCAAGACGGACCTGGACGCGGAAGGCTATGGCGGGCCGACATTCCACGGCGGACTGCAGGTACCCTACGGCTTTGCACTCAATCCGATGGCCTATGTCCAGGCTCTGGCGGATCAGGTGCGCCGAGCCGGTGGCAAGATCTTCGGCAAGTCGCCGGTGACAGGGATGACCCGGGACAATGACCGCTGGCAACTGGAGACCGAACACGGCTTCATCCGGGCCCGGAAGGTTGTCCTGGCGGGTAATGGCTATGCACGCGAGGATGCACCCAAATGGCTGCACGGGCGTACGCTGCCGGTCATGTCGTCAATCCTGGTGACCCGCCCCCTGAGCGAGGGTGAACTCGCCGCACAGGGCTGGACCTCCGACACCATGGCTGCCGACACTCGTAACCTTTTGCATTATTTCCGCCTGTTGCCCGACCGGCGGTTCCTGTTCGGAACGCGCGGTGGCATCTTCGAAAATGCCCAGTCGCTCGCGGCGATGTACAAGCGTGCAAGGTCGGATTTCGACGAGATGTTTCCTGCCTGGGCGGGCATTGAGGCCGAACACAGCTGGTATGGACATGTGTGCCTGGCGCGAAATCTGACCCCCTTCGTTGGGGAAGTGCCCGGTCTCGGCGGCGTCTATGCCGCAATGGGGTGGCACGGCAGCGGTATAGCAATGGCATCGATCTCGGGGGAGAAGGTCGCCGGTCTGATCCTGGGCAAGCTTCAGCCGGAAGATCTGCCGGTTGCCCTGCGCCGGCCTTTTGCAAGGTTTCCCCTGCCGTCACTGCGCAAACTCTATCTTCAGGGCGCTTACTGGTGGTACGGCTGGCAGGACAGGTAAACCGCAGATCTGCATTCGCCATGATCCGGGACCATTGAAGACAGAAATCGGATGCTTATGACTGATACCATGATCGTTCGGCAGGCCGAGCTTCGGGACCTGGAAGCCGTTTACGATATCTGCCTGAAAACCGGCCAGGCCGGGCGCGACGCGACGGATCTTTATTCTGACCCCGCATTGATCGGCCATATCTACGCAGGGCCCTATGTGGCTTTGAAAGGTCCCATCAGCTTTGTCGCTGAAGATGATCTCGGCGTATTCGGTTATGCCGTCGGCGTCAGCGATACACGGGCTTTCGAGCGCGAACTGGAGCGGGAATGGTGGCCGGCTTTGCGGGAACGTTACCCGGAACCGGTGCAGCAGGAAACCGAGCAGTCAGCAGATGATCAGCGGATCCGCACGATCCACAATCCGTCGCCCGTGCCACAGGCCGTCATCGATGAATATCCGGCGCATATTCACATGAACCTCTTGCCGCGTGCGCGCGGGAGAGGAGTTGGCACCAGGCTGCTGGACGCCTGGATTGCCGCTGCCAAACTGAAGGGGGTCTCGGCTGTTCATGCCGGGGTGAGCGCTGCCAACGAAGCCGGGCTCGCTTTCTGGACAGCACGGGAGTTCCGTCCGGTTCTGACAGTCAGCAACAGCGGATCTCATGGCACCATCTGGTGCGGGCGAAGCTTGTAGGCGCCACGGGCCAACAAGGCTTTAGCTCCGCATAGTTCGCACTGAATGTTGTGGTCACGGGAGAGCGGAATGCCTGCAACCACGAAAACGGAATTGCTCGCCGCAAGCGAGAGCGAGTTTTCAAAACTGCAAACGCTCCTCGATGACCTGCCCGCGATGCTGCGTCTTGAAAAGGATGCGGACGGCATATCGCCAAAGGATATCGTCGGTCACCGGGCTCACTGGATAGACCTGTTTCTGGGCTGGTACCGGGACGGCCAGGCCGGCAGACCGGTCTGGTTTCCGGCCCAAGGCTACAAGTGGAACGAGACACCCAGATACAATGCCGACTTGCGGCAAAAGCAATCCGGTCTTTCCTGGCGATCGGTGCGATCCCTTCTGGAGGGAAACCATGCCGAATTGCTCGCCCTCTTGGAAAGTCTGGAGAATGACGAACTCTACGGCGAGCCGATGAAAGGCTCCAACAACAAGTGGACGACGGGACGCTGGGCGGAAGCTGCCGGTCCAAGCCATTACCGGTCGGCTTCGAAATATCTTCGCCAACGTCTCGCGCAGTTTCAGGAGGAAAGAGACCGGCGCAATTCCGATGTGAGGGATCAGTCCGGGTCGATCTGAGCCTTGCGCCTGACAACGGCTACGTTGACCTCCCGCCATATCTCGAAACCCAGCTTGCGGTAGAGGGCAATTGCTCCGTGATTGTCCGCATAGGCGTGAAGGAACGGAATGTCGCCGCGGTTCCTGATGACTTCAGTCACATGAAGAGAGAGCTCGGATGCCAGGCCTCTGCCTCGGAAATCGGGATGAGTGCAGATCCCGCTGACTTCCGTATAGCCGTCGAGGTTGATCCTGCTACCCGCCATTGCAGCCAGACGGCCGTCCAGCCTGATGCCGAAGAAAGTGCCCAGCTCCGGCGTGCGAGCGGTGAACGGACCCGGTTTTGTAAGCGTTGCAAGCTCGACCATCTCCGGGACATCGGTTTCGTCCAGCTGCACGATTGAAGTCGATCGGGATGGGCCTGCTGACGGGGAAACTTCCACCATGAGAACACCCAGCGCGGTGATCTCTGCCTCAAGTTCATGGGGCAAGGCGATGTCGTCCGCCTGCAGTATGAAAGCCCGGTCGTCACCCGGTTGAATCAGTTCCGCCAGCGCAGCCAGAGCTTCGGGCGAGTTGTTCGCCGCTGCCGCAAAGGGGGAGATGGCCGGATCGAAACGGCGGGCAAGGTCGCCTCCCTGGCTGAATTGCGCATGCCGGGAGGTCAGGGCTGACCAGACAACCCGCTTCAGAAGGCTGTCCCGGTCCGGTTCATTCATAACTGCGTGCATCTTCGAGCTCATAGTGTTGTGAAATCAGATCCCATCGCTTCAGCACGTCCCGGGCGGCATCGGGCACATAACTGCGCTCGTATTCCGGGCCTTGAAACGCGATGATGTCGTCAAGCGAGCGGAAACTCATGATGGTGATGAACTCCACCCCGGTTTCCAGGTTCCTTCGAAGGACCTCGATGCCGAGATAGCCGGGAATGGCTTTCGCCTCGATGCCCGGAATGACCTGTGTCGTGAGAACATGGGCATAGGTGTCGGCCATGCCGGGATCCGTCCAGCCGTGCCAGATGCGCTTGATCATCGTTCAATCTCCGGGGGCGTTTGCAGAGAATTCCAGTCCTGCAACGGCCTGTCCTTGCAGCGGACGGAGAGCGGCCTCGTGCAAAGGGCATCCTCCAGACCTGCAAGCTGGTCTAGCAAAGGACCTTCCAGACTGTTGCAGGCATCGGCAACTGCCAGTGTGATCGCGGGCCAGAGCGTTTCTTTCAGATGGGCGACGAGGGCTACTCCCTTGTCGGTCAGGCCGATTGTCGTCACGCGACGGTCCTGTTGTGAGGGAACGGATTCAACCAGTCCATCCGACTTCATCTTGTTGATCGTTCTGGTAACGCCCGGTTGGCTCTGGCCAAGGGTCTTCGCCAGATCGCCGATACTCAGCGGGCCTTGCCGGTCGAGTGCGGCAAGAACGGGGTTGTGCGGCGTCGGCAGACTGGTGTCAGCAAGCTCGGCCGCAACGATCTGCGTTTGTGCCTGCAGCATTTCCCCGATCCGTTTCAGCCGGCTGCCCAGGGTGGCATAGCCAAGCGCGCGGACGACATCTTCGCTCATGGGTCACTCCATTTACATAACTTGATATATAACTAGTTATGTAAATTCGCAAGGCCTGGTGGGTGAAGTGGTTGGAGACTGATCCGAGGCTGAGATGAGGAAAGTCAAAAACGTCGCCCCACCAGTAGCACTGGCGGGGCGAGGTGACGGTCAACAGTTGACGAGGGGGCCGCCTAGTCGAATTCCGGTCCGCGGGCACGGTACGGAGTGATTTCCTTCCAGGCCCGCATCAGCGTGTCCAACTCGTCGTCGCCGTGCGGCGGCATTACGATCTGCAGCTTGACCAGAAGGTCACCATGACCACCGGTCTTGGTCGGAAGGCCCTTGCCCTTCAACCGCATGGACTTGCCGCTGGAGGCGTTGGCCGGAATGGTCAGGTTGACGGCACCGGACAGGGTTGGCGTACGCACCTTTGCGCCCAGGACAGCTTCATAAAGTGTCAGAGGCAGGTCGAGGTGGAGGTCGGACCCCTTCACTTCGAAAAGCTTGTGGGGCTTGAAGCGGATCTCGACCAGGGCGTCGCCTGCAGGACCGCCGTTTTCCCCCGGGTGCCCCTGGCCCTTGAGCCGGATCTTTTCGCCTTCGACCACCCCCTTGGGCAGGGTAACATTCACCGTCTTGCCGCTTGGAAGCGTTACCTGGGTCTTGCCGGAGTTGACGATGTCTTCCAGCGAGGCGCGGGCGATGATTTCCGCGTTGGCGCCTTTTGTCTTGGGCGGCGCCTTCGCGCGGGCGCCGCCGCCGAAACCTGCACCGGGTCCAGCGCCTGCACCTGCGCCGGCGCGTGCACGGCCACCACCGAAGCTGCCGAAAATGTCGTTCAGAATATCGTCGAAACTGCCGCCGCCACCAGATGTCTTCTGGGTGCGTGCACCGCCGAAGTCTTCATATCCGGAAAAGCCGTCAAAACCATGCGCCTGATAGCGCTGCTTGCCCTCCGCATCGATTTCTCCGCGGTCGAACTTGGCACGTTTTTCCTTGTCGCCGACAATTTCATAGGCCTGATTTGCTTCGGAAAAACGCTGTGCGGCCGTCGGATCATCCTTGTTCTGATCCGGATGGTATTTTTTGGCCAGCTTCCGAAAGGCCTTCTTGATTTCGCTCTCGCTGGCAGATTTTGCCACCCCGAGAACGCTATAGGGATCACGCATTCGTCTCACCAGGTTCCTAAGATTTTCCGGCAGGCTGCCCCGCGCACTGCTCCGTTCGGCGAGGCGAACACAAGCGTGCAAGTTTAGCAGGTCATGCTTGACCGGGCTTGTCCTCTATATCGGGATGGATAGGAAAAAATTCCAGACCCCGAATTCGTCTTGAGGACCTTCCGGTTTTAGCGGTTTTTTGACGGGGTTCAAGCTTCGGCGACAGTCAGGCTGGTGACCGCGAATTTTTGCGTGATGTCCCGGCAGGCCGTGCCGGAGTAAAGCTTGATGCCGACGATGGTATTCGCCGTCGTCTGAAAGCCGAGACAGCCTGTCTCGCTGTAGGTGGAGGCATTGATGTTCGACAATGTGCCGGAATTGCCGCTGATCGCGTTGAGCCACGTCAGCGACAAGGCCTGCGTCGGCTTTCCAGCGGCAAGGTCCTGGCTGATAGTGTCGAGGTTCTGCGCGATCACAGACCGGTCGTCCTCGTTGATATCGGCATAGGCGACGTCGGATGCGGACGGAATGGAGCCGGTCAGGACTGTCGGGGAATCGATGTTGTTGCTGCCCACCGGAACGGACAACTGGCTACAGCCGCCAAGCGCGGTTGCAATGGCCATGCAAAGTGCGGCTAAGGGTTGGATCTTTATGTGCCCGGCAGTATATGAACGCATACGATACATTTTTCAGGCAGCCCCCCGGTCCGGCTTTTCGAGCCGCTTTAAAGGCTGTCGTTTCCTTCGACAGGTTACCGATGACAGACCTTAAAGATCCCCCTGAAGAGTTAACAAAAGGTGACTTTACAGAGGTAGTGAAGCCATTTGAGCTTTTTGCAGAATGGCTTGAGGACGCCAGGGCTTCGGAGCCCAACGATCCCAACGCACTGGCGCTGTCTACCGTCGACCCAGACGGCCTGCCGAATGTGCGGATGGTTCTGCTGAAGGACTTCGACGAACGCGGCTTTGTTTTTTACACAAATTTCGAAAGCGCCAAGGGGCAGGAGCTGCTCTCCGCCGGCAAGGCTGCCATGTGCTTCCACTGGAAGTCCTTGCGCCGGCAGGTTCGCATCCGTGGTCTTGTCCAACAGGTTTCGAACGAGGAGGCGGACGAGTACTACCGCTCCCGGCCGCGCGGCAGCCGGATCGGTGCCTGGGCGTCCAGGCAATCGCGGCCGCTGGAAAGCCGTTTCGCGCTGGAAAAGGAAGTGGCGAAATATACCGCCAAGTTCGGTATCGGCGACATTCCGCGGCCCGACCACTGGTCAGGCATACGCCTGGTGCCGGTTTCCATCGAATTCTGGCATGACCGGCCGTTCCGGCTTCATGACCGCGTGCAGTTCACCCGAACTGGCGCGGATCAGCCATGGTCCAAGGCGCGCCTTTATCCGTAACGCGCCTGCGACCAGGGCTGAAACTTGCAAGATGCCGGACCGGTTAAAGCAGGCGTTTCCAGCGGAAGAACAGGAACGTCAGCCCGACTGACGACACCATCAGGCCTAACGAGAACAGGAACCCGAGCTGCCAGTTCAGCTCGGGCATGTTGGCAAAGTTCATGCCGTAGATCGATGCGATCAAGGTCGGTGGCAGGAAGATCACGCTGACGACCGTAAAGATCTTCGAGATCTGGTTCTGCTCCAGCGTGACAAGGCCGACCGTTGCGTCCAGCAGGAAGGACAGCTTGTTGTCCAGTGCGTCGCCGTGTTCCTTGATGGAATGGATGTCCCTGCCGAACATCTTGCAGTCGGCTTCCTGCTCTTCATTCAGGTTCAGACGTTTGGCATGTGTGTTGAGGTAAAGCATCATCCGCGACAGGCTGGTGCAGACATCGTGCATCTTGGACACATGCAGTCCTATCTGCCCCAGTTGCTTGATGGCGATCTGATAGCTTGCGGTCTTGCGCATGTTGAGACCGTCGCCGAACACCTGCACTGCCAGCTTGTCATACCGCGCTGACGCGCTTTCCATTTCATCGGCACACCGGTCGACGATGATGTCGAGCATCGTGAAGAGAACAGCCGGCCCCTTGTGGGCGATAGTCGAATCGGCCTGAACCTTGCGCGACAGAAGGGCGATGGATTTCGGTTCGCCATAGCGCACAGTCACCAGCCGCTTGGCATTGACGACAAATGTGACAGACGAAAGCGCCGGGTCGATCATCTGCGTGGCGATCGGAAGCTGCGCGGTCATCACCACGGCGCCGGGTTCCAGGTAAAGGCGTTCGGAGGTTTCGATGGAGGCGATCTCGTCCCGTGTCGGGATTTCCGCGCCCATCAGCTTTTCTGCTGCCTTTTGCTCTTCCTGCGTCGGGGCGATCAGGTCGATCCATACAGACGTGGTCGGAAGGGGCGCGCCGGAGGCAAGCTCAAGACGCTCCAGACCTTTGACGGTCGGGCAGTAGGCAATGATCATCCAGGCAATCTCCGCCGAAGGACACGGAGCGTGCCCTGTTCGGCGGCAGTTTGCCCAACAGATCGGAAGACGGCAACCGTCTGAAGAAAGTGATTTTGCGGCACCCCGACGGGGCTTGGCCGCTTCAGGATGGCGGACATTCAATCGTCACCGATTGTATGTCCGAACGCTATCCTGGACCGGTCACGCCGGCCGTCAAACAGCGTCTCGAAACAACATGGCAAGCGGGCCGTCACCAGCGGCTTGCCGCGTCTTCGGACGCTATAGCGCAGCGGCTCAGTTCTTCTTTTTGGCCACCGTGCCCGAATTCTTGCAAAGGGCAGCTGCATTGAGGGCTGCGATGCCGACGGGCTTGTAGAGGTTCACCAGTTTCGCATCGGCGCTTTGCTTCGGGGCAGGGCGGGCAGATTGCTCAGACATTTGTCTCGTCCGTTGTCTTTTCCAGTGCCCGCTCTCTGGGTTAAAGTTTTCATGGCTCGCGGGCGGTGTGCATGTCGTATCCAATTGCGGCAAACGGAAGGCAGAAAACACGCCTTTCAGCCGGTTTTCGCAATGGATGTGAAAAAGCATGCGCTTATTGGCGGAAATCGGCCAGTCAAAAACAATAACAAGATGTAACGAATCCCGGCCGGATTTGAAGTAATACAGTAAGGATTTATTTACGAATTAGGCCTGCCGGTCATTTGAACAAGTATATGACTGCCCATTCATATGAAATAGCTTCTATGATTCCGTAGTGGAGAGCCCCGCAAGGCACTGCAGAATCCTAGCAGCGATCGCGCGTAGCTGAGCAGTACCGTCGTGGCACAAAGGCCCAGTCCGGCCAGCATCAATGCAGAAGAGATCGAAGCTCCCAGAAGGATCATCAGGCCACCTGTGCCGATGCCTATGACCAAGAGGGCGATGGTTGTCCGCAGGTAATGGTAGTGGGCTTGCAGCCAGCGTCCGCCCGGTTCGGCATAGAGGATCGCAAATGCCAGGGCGATGGGCGACAGGAGTATCGTCAGAACCAGAAGGTGGCACAGGCAGATATTGGCAGAGCCTGGCCGAAACAAGCCAAATGGTGAAAACGCCTTTTGTTTTCCGTCACCGGCAGCGCGGTGTTCCTGTTCGCTCGCCGTATGACGGGACCGCAATCCGGTCATGCCTTACCCCGATTTGCAACTGTATTTCCGGCGTGTCTTGCTTGCACGTTTATCGTTTGCCCAGAAGGAATGTATGATGTGTTCGCTGTCGAAGTGAAGTTCATTTTTGACAAATTGGCTGTAAACGAAGAAACAATCAGGTGGTCACCTTGCCGCGCAGATGCGGCAAGCCAGGCGAGATAGGATCTCATGAAGCGCTACGCCGTCTATAAAACAGCTTCGGCACCGGCCAGTCGCACGACCGGCTCCGTGGCGCTGGCGCTCGCGGCAATTGCCTTTCTGGCAAAGCGGTTCGGCCTGATCGACGCGGATGTGTTTGTCCTGTCTCTGATTGCAGCGGCTACGATTGCGCTCGCCACCATCCTGCTTGCCCTGTTCGGCTTCCACCGGATCTGGACCTATGGCGGACCCGGCGTGCCGGCGGCGCTCACAGGTTTGTTCCTGGGGCTGCTGGCGCTTGCGACGCCCGTGCTTGTGGTCGGAATGCTGGTCATGCACGCGGGAGCGAGCGACCTGGCCACCAACCGAACCGATCCACCCGAACTTGAAACGAATGTGGCTTCAAGCGAACAGCCTTTTCTCGACTGGCTGAACACCGCGCTTGTTGAAGACGTCTGGCCGGCCGTTGCCGCTTATACGGGTGCCGCGCCGGGCATGACTGCTATGGCCAATTCGGCGGAAGACCGTCTTTACCCCGATATCGTTCCGCGCCGATACCGCATTTCTACCGCTCAACTGCATGCGGCGAGTGTCAAGGCGCTTGAAGGTCTGAACTGGCAGGTCGTTGATGAATTGCCACCCGATCTCCTCGATGCACCGACCTATCTGCAGGCCGAGGGCACTTCACAGATCCTGGGATTGAAACACGATATCGTACTGCGCGTCCGGCCGGATTCGGTGGGGGCCCTGCTTGACGTTCGTTCGCGTTCGCGCACACCGTTGAAGGACCTGACCGACAATGCGGACCGCATCCGTCTTGTCTTCAGCGAGATCGACCGTGTGCTCCTGGAAACATACGGCGATCTGGCGCGGCTTTCGGTCGACGAGACAGAGCTGGAAGAAGACCTGCCGGCCGAACCGGTTGAAGACTTGCGCGAAACCATTCCGTTGCCGAGCTTCAAACCCTATTTCGAGGACGAGGATGCGCCGGTTGCCGAAGGTCTGGATGCGGTCGATCTGGAAGGCTGATCGCTTGCAAGCTCAGCCGGTGAGGCGATAGCGGGCGGCAAGAGACAGCTCCGGACTGGCCTCGACGCGGCCTCTGTCCGCGAGGTCCTCCAGGTGCGCGAATACGGACAGACCTGCTGCCGGGTGCAACGCCGGATCAACCGCTGCATAGAGCACCGATACGATTTCCGGAATCGATCTTTGGCCTTTTGTCAGTTCATGAAGGATCGAGGCTTCCCGGTCGAGCCTGTGCTGCTTCAGGTCGCGGACGTAGTCGATGGCATCGCGAACAATACCGCCGTGTCCGGGTAGATAGACGGATTCGGAACGGGCCAGCAGTTTGTCGATCGAGGCCATGTAGTCCTGCATGCTGCCGTCGGGTGGGGCGACGACCGATGTCGACCAGCCCATGACGTGATCGGCGGACAGCAGAACCGGTTCCCCGGCAAGGGCAAAACACAGATGGTTGGACGTGTGGCCGGGGGTGGCGACGGCTTCAAGCGAAATGCCTGCGGCCTCGAACATCTCGCCATCTTCCAGCAACCTGTCGGGCGCGTAGTCCTTGTCGCCGCTGGCGTCGAGAGGATTGACCTCGTTTTCAAGAAGCGCTCGTGCCGGCCGGTGCGGCCCGCACCCGATGATCTCGGCACCGGTTCTTTCTTTCAAGAGCCGTGCGCCTGGCGAATGATCCACATGCGTGTGGGTGATCAGGATCGCCTCGATGACTGCGCCTTGTGCAGCCTTCAAGATGGTGTCGACCTGGCCTTCCAGGGCAGGCCCGGGGTCAACGCAGATCAGCCGACTGGTCCCCAGCAGATAGCTGTTGGTGCCATGAAAGGTGAAAGGCCCCGGGTTGTTTACCGTTAGCCGGCGCACGCCCGGCATCAGCTCGACGGCAGTTCCATATTGCGGATCGAACGTGCGATCGTGCTTCATGATGTCTCCAGTTGGTTCCGCCAGGGGCGACAGTTTCGGCAGGTTCTGCCTCGGTCTGTACGTCATGTATCTGACGTTTGAATCGGCTAGGGAAGCGGTACTTTGCCAAGCCGGGTCCAAATGTGAAACAGTGCGTTTGGGGTTGGAAAGAACGAATTTGACGGAAAATCATGACACATGACACCGAGTGCCGGGTTGAAGGCATGTTGAATCTGCCGCGGAGCCAGGCGTTTTCACTGTTTGTCGACCGGCTTGATCTGTGGTGGACATCGCCTTTTAAGGATGCGGGCGAGGGCAAGGTTCAGGCGGGTATCGATCCCTATGCGGGCGGTAGCTGTTATGAGATCGACAGTGAAGGCCAGCACAGGGTCTGGGGAACCGTCCTCTCACTGGAACCGCCGCTTTACATTCGTCTGGCCTGGCAGGTCAGCCGGGATGGCGAGGAAGTTGCGGATCCTGCGACGGCAAGCCGTGTCATGGTGAACTTCCGCGAGGCCGGGGACAGCACGCGCCTTGAAATCGTTCACAGTGAGTTTCTGAGACATGGCGAAGCGGGAGCGGAATATCTGGAACGCATGCGCCAGCCTGATGGCTGGCCGCGTATTCTGGACAACCTGAAATCCGCCGCCAGACATCCCTTGCCTCAAAATCGGTGATTGGTGCGGGTATTTGGCGCCGGTTCGGAAGTTTCGGTTCACCTGACGCGAACAGCGTTGGTGGGTCGGAGCCCATTTTCAGGGGTGTATTTGATTGTCGCTTGGCTGACATGCTTTCCGTGTTAGGGGAGTGGTCCGATGCTGCCCCGATCTCCCTATTCCGGCCTTGCACATTTACTGAGACGTCGAAATAGTGTCTGCACTCGGGACACCTAACTGCTGAAACGAATTCGCTCGACCGTCCATGACCCAACCGCCTTCGCCAATCGAAGAACCTGCTGAAGACCGGCAGGCCGCATCGCCGCTGACCCGACTTGGCGAGGCCCGCTGGATTCTGCTGTTCGCGTTTGCTGCTGCCGCAGGCGCGGTCATCGTCCATGAAGTGCCGTTGACGACGGCGCTGCTCGCCATGGCGGTAATTGTTGTCGTGGCCTGTTTCGTGCCGCGCAAGACTTCGAGCCGCAGGGTCAAGCTGAATGCCCAGCGGGAAATCCGCAGGATGTGGCCGGGTACGGGCATGAAGGTCACTGTTGATGCGTTGCCGACACCCTGCTTCGTTGCCGACGGGCGGGGCATCACCCGCTATGTCAACAAGCAGGCGCTGTCGATTTATGAAGGCGTGAAACCGGGTGATCCTCTGTCCTTCTCGCTCCGGGCTCCTTCGCTGCTGGAAGCGTTCGACCGTGTCTGCACAACGGGTGAGGCCGAGAAGATCAGCTGGATCGAGAAGGTGCCGACCGAAACCTGGTACGAGGCTCATATCTCGCCGATCTACATGCCCGGAAGCGCAGGCCTGGAAAAGATGCCGAGCTTGCCGGACTTCATTCTGGTGGTCATTCAGGACCTGACAGAAAATCGCCGGCTTGAACGCATGCGCACGGACTTCGTCGCCAATGCCAGCCATGAACTGCGCACGCCGCTGGCCTCGCTCACCGGATTTATCGAGACCTTGCAAGGACCTGCGCGCAACGATCCGGAAGCGAGAGACAGGTTTTTGTCGATCATGCTGGATCAGGCGGGGCGCATGCGCCGGTTGATCGATGATATCCTGTCACTGTCGCGGATCGAGCTGAAGGCGCACGTCCGGCCCGCAAATGCTGTCGATCTGTCAGAGATCGTCCGGCATACGACCGATGCGCTGTCTCCGCTGGCCTCCGACATGGGCGTCGAGATCCGGCTTCAGCTCCCGGACACCCCCGTGCGGATCAGGGGCGACAGGGACGAACTCATCCAGGTAACGGAAAACCTGATCGAGAACGCGCTGAAATACGGCCATGACGGCAAGTTCGTCGACGTCGGTCTTGAAAGACCGCAGGCGCCGCAGGATGCACTGACCTGGCAACTTTCGGTACGCGACTACGGCGAAGGCATCCCGCGTGAGCATCTGCCGCGCCTGACGGAGAGGTTCTACCGGGTCGATGTCGAATCGAGCCGGGCGATGAAGGGGACGGGCCTCGGGCTTGCCATCGTGAAGCACATCCTGACACGCCACAGGGGCCGGCTGGAGGTGGAAAGCGAGCCGGGGCAGGGGGCGACGTTCAAGGTCAGTTTGCCTGCCATGGAGAACGTTGAAGGTCTGCCCGAGAAGATCTCCGCCTGAAGCCGGATTGGCGACTGTCGTATTCCTGAGACGCGAGACTGCTAGAGACTTGCCACTGCAAGATTGGAAAAGTCTTTTGTGACCGGTCAGGCGATCCGCCGGAAGGAAGGCCTGTCTAGCCGGATCGCGCCAGCATTTTGTCCAGGAGTTTTAACGTGCCGATGTATTTTTCAGCCCGCGCTGTGTTGTGTGGCGTTTTTTGTTTGGCATCCCTGACCGCCGAAGCGCGTGACCGATTGCTTATCGTCGGCTCGTCCACGGTATTTCCGTTTGCGACCGCGGTCGCAGAAGCAGTCGGCAGCAACGGCGTAAAGTTCCCGATTGTCGAATCCACGGGCTCAGGCGCCGGTTTCAACCTGTTCTGCAAGGGCGTTGGTGAACACACGCCGGACATCACCAATGCATCCAGGCGCATGAAGCCTTCGGAACTGGACACCTGTCTCGCAAACGGCGTCACGCCGGTCGAAGTGGAAATCGGTTATGACGGCATCGTGCTGGCCAATTCGCGCAATGGCCCGAAATTCACCCTGACCGTGGAGCAGATTTTCGAGGCGCTGGCCGAGAAACTTCCGAAGGACGGACAGCTTGTCGACAATGGCAACCTTGCCTGGTCGGACATCGACGCGGATTTGCCGAATGAGGAGATCGAGGTGCTTGGACCGCCTCCGACCTCCGGCACCCGTGACGCGTTCGAAGAACTTGTCATGGAAGAAGGCTGCAAGTCGGTCAAGGATCTGGAAAAGGATGGTTGCACGCGCATTCGCCGGGACGGCAGCTTTGTCGAAGCGGGCGAGAACGACGACCTGATCGTCGGTGCTCTGGAGGCCAATCCCGTGACGGTCGGCATCTTCGGCTATTCCTTCCTGATGCAGAACCGGGACAAGATCCAGAGCGTTGGCGTCAACGGGGTCGAGCCGACGTTCGAAAAGATTGCCTCCGGGGAATACCCGGTGTCCCGCCCGCTGTTTTTCTACATCAAGAAGGAACACGTCGGCCTTATTCCTGGCATGGAGGAGTATGTGGCTGCCTTCACCAGCGAAGAGGCCTGGGGCGACGATGGGTATCTGGCGAGCAAGGGACTGATTCCCCTGTCTGCCGAAAAACGCAGGCAAGAGGCGACCGACGCAATGGCGTTGCCGGCCTTGCAACTCTGATCGAGCTGAACCGGGCAATGCAAAACCCCGTTCGGCCGCTGCGGCAGGTGCCTGAAAGCCTCCCTGATCAGGCATAACGCTCGCCAGATGGATAAAAGGGATGCCTGTCAGCTTTGCCGAGGCAAGTGAGAGCTGCACCATGTGCACCTCGAGACGGGTTTTTGTGACCCTTTGCGACATAAAACCGTCAAGGAACAGGTTTTCTTGAGTAATTTCAGTATCTTAAATTGTCACAAAACTGAAAAGGAACTGTCATAGAACTCTCATCCGTGGAGCCTAGGTTCCCCGCATCGCTCGTGCACATCCAAGCGCGGTGATCATCTAGAAACCTTGACATTCAAAGGGAGTGGTCAAGTGAAATTTACGACCCTCGTTAGCGCAACTGCTCTTGCCGTTGCTTCCACTGCATTCGTTGGTTCGGCTCAGGCTCGCGACCAGGTGCAGATTGCTGGTTCCTCCACGGTTCTTCCTTATGCTTCCATCGTTGCTGAAGCATTCGGCGAAAACACCGATTTCCCGACACCGGTCGTTGAATCCGGTGGCTCCTCTGCTGGTCTGAAGAAGTTCTGCACCGGCGTTGGCGAAAACACCATCGACATCGCAAACGCTTCCCGCGCTATCCGCGAAAAGGAAATCAAGGCTTGTGCCGAAGCTGGCGTGAAAGACATCATCGAAGTCCGCATCGGGTACGATGGCATCGTCTTCGCTTCCCAGAAAGACGGCCCGGCTTTCAACGAATTCACCCAGGTTCAGTGGTTCAACGCTCTGTCCCCGAAAGTCCTGAAGGACGGTCAGATCGTCGACAACCCGTACACCAAGTGGTCCGAAGTTGACGCTTCCCTGCCGGACGCGGAAATCGCTGCTTTCATCCCGGGCACCAAGCACGGCACCCGTGAAGTGTTCGAAGAAAAAGTTCTGGCTGTTGGCTGTGAAGAATCCGGCGCTCTGAAAGCCATGATCGACGGCGGCATGTCCGAAGACGACGCTGAAGACGCCTGCATCGCAGTTCGCACGGACGGCAAGTCGGTGGACATCGACGGCGACTACACCGAGACCCTGGCTCGCATCGACTCCAACCCGAACGGCGTTGGCGTTTTCGGCCTTGCGTTCTACGAGAACAACACCGACAAACTCAAAGTGGCAACGATGGCCGGTATCGCTCCGTCCACCGAAACCATCGCCAAGGGTGAGTACCCGGTTTCCCGCCCGCTGTTCTTCTACATCAAGAAGGCACACATCGGCGTTATCCCGGGCCTGAAAGAATACGCTCAGTTCTTCGTTTCTGACGAAATCGCTGGCCCGGACGGCCCGCTGGCCCAGTATGGCCTGGTTTCCGATCCGGAGCTTGCAGCTACGCAGGCTTCCATCGAAGCCGAAGAAACGATGGGCAACTAAGCACATCTTTCCGGAAGGGCGGCTTCGGCCGCCCTTTCTTTCTTCTTTGCCGGTTGGGTCGCCCTATGTCACTTCCATACATTCTTATTGCGCTGCTGGTACTGGCTGTCGCCGGATACATAGTCGGCCGCGGAAAAGCCTTAAGTTCTGCCGGAGGGGATGTGCGTGAGCTCCATTCCCTGCCTGGTTATTACGGCTGGAACGTCGTTGTTTCGATACTGGTTCCTGCCCTCCTGCTGCTCATTGCGTGGCTGATCTTCCAGCCCATCATTCTTGACAGCCAGGTTTCCTCCAAGATTTCCGAAGAGACCATTGCCGCAAGTTCGCTCGACCTCGTCATGAGCGACGTCGTACGTGTTGCCGAGGGTCTCGACCTTGCCGTTTCTCAGGGCGCCATGTCGGCCGATATGGCGTCTTCCATCCGCACCGATCTGACCGACGTGCGCAGCCGTCTCGGCGAGATAGGTGTCGCGCTCGGTTCCGAAGTGACCGCCGAAACATTGCGGGCCGCGCAGACATACCGCAGCATCTCGGGTACAGGCCTGCTGTTGCGGACGATCGGCGTTCTGGCGGTCGGCCTGATCGGTTTCGCTGTCGGTGTTCTGCGCACCAACAAGGATTTCCGTGCCCGCAACGTCGTGGAAACGGTCGTCCGCTATATCCTGATTGCAGCAGCCTCGATCGCCATCCTGACGACTGTCGGCATTGTGCTGTCGCTGATCTTCAACACGGTCGAGTTCTTCCGGCTCTATCCGGCTGCTGATTTCTTCTTCGGCCTGACCTGGGCGCCGAGCTTCGGCGGTGGATCGGAGCTGGGGATCGTGCCGCTGATCTGGGCGACCATGTATATCTCCCTGATCGCACTTGCCGTTGCCGTACCGATCGGTCTGTTCGCTGCCATCTACCTGTCTGAGTATGCAACGCCGCACGTGCGCGCCGTCGCCAAGCCGCTGCTCGAGATCCTGGCCGGTATTCCAACCATCGTTTACGGTCTCTTCGCGCTGCTGACAGTCGGCCCGCTTCTGATGAACGTCTTCGGCTCCGGCGGTGCGCTTGGCGTAAGCTGGATGTCCGGTGCTTCCTCGGTGTTCACCGCGGGCGCTGTCATGGGCATCATGCTGATCCCTTTCGTCAGCTCGCTTTCCGACGACATCATCAACGCTGTGCCGCAGGCCATGCGTGACGGTTCGCTCGGACTTGGTGCCACCCATTCGGAAACCGTGAAGCAGGTCATTCTGCCGGCGGCCCTGCCGGGGATCGTCGGGGCCATCCTGCTGGCGGCCTCTCGCGCCATCGGTGAAACCATGATCGTTGTGCTGGGGGCCGGCGCTGCTGCCCGGCTCAGCATGAACCCGCTCGAAGCGATGACCACCGTGACCGCGAAGATCGTCAGCCAGCTCACTGGTGACGCCGACTTTGCCTCCCCGGAAGCCCTTGTCGCCTTCGCACTCGGCATGACCCTGTTCGTCGTGACCCTGGGGCTCAACATCGTCGCGCTCTACATCGTGCGCAAATATCGGGAGCAGTACGACTAATGACCGACACGACCCTTACGCCACCGTCGGGCAAGACCAGTGCTCCGACCCCGCACAAGACCACGTCGATCCTCGAACTCGATCCGCTGACCAGAAAGCGAAACGCCGCTGAAGCGCGCTTCAAGCTCTACGGCATCATTGCCATCGGCATCGGCCTGTTCTTCCTCGTTGCGCTGTTGTGGGCAATCCTGTCCAACGGCCTTGGCGCCTTCAGCCAGACCTTCCTGAAGGTGGATGTCCCGCTCAATCAGGAGCAGATTGCCGAAGCGGAAAAGTCGGTGGTCAAGACGTCCAAGTACCGGGCCATCATCGACGACGCCTTTGCCAAGGAACTCGCCGGTGCAAACATCACCACAGACATGTCGGCAAAAGACCTGCAGAAGCTGTTCTCGTCGGGTGCTGCCGCCACGGTCCGTGACTTTGCGCTTGCCAACCCGGACAAGATCGGTTCGACGGTAACCTTCGAGCTGATCGCCTCATCCCGTGTCGACGGCTACCTGAAGGGCCGCGTCAAGCGCGAGGATCTTGCCGAAGACAAGAACCTGGATGCCGCACACCTGGATCTGGCTGACCAGATGCAGTCCGCCGGCATTCTGGAGAAGCGCTTCAACTGGGCCTTCATCACCGGGACCGATGCTTCCGACAGCCGTCCGGAGCAGGCCGGCATCGGGGCGTCCATGATCGGGTCGCTGTTCATGATGCTGGTGGTGCTGTTCCTGTCGCTGCCGATCGGCGTGGCCGCTTCCATCTACCTGGAAGAGTTCGCTCCGCAGAACAAGTTCACAGATCTGATCGAGGTGAATATCTCCAACCTGGCCGCCGTTCCGTCCATCGTGTTCGGTATTCTCGGTCTGGCGGTGTTCATCCAGTTCATGCATCTGCCGCAATCCGCACCGCTGGTCGGTGGCCTGGTGCTGACGCTGATGACACTTCCGACGATCATCATCTCCACCCGCGCCTCCTTGAAGGCTGTTCCGCCGAGCATCCGCGATGCAGCCCTTGGCATTGGCGCCTCCAAGATGCAGTCGATCTTCCACCATGTCCTGCCGCTGGCAATGCCGGGCATTCTGACCGGCACGATCATCGGTCTGGCACAGGCGCTTGGGGAAACCGCTCCGCTGCTGCTGATCGGGATGGTCGGTTTCATCGCCTCCAATTTCCCGGACGGTGTAGCTGCCGGTTTCTTCTCTCCGAACTCGGCCATGCCGGCCCAGATCTACGAGTGGGCGAAACGTGCCGACCCGGCTTTCTATGAACGCGCTTGGGGCGGGATCATCGTGCTGCTGGTCTTCCTCATGACCATGAACATTATCGCTATCATCCTGCGCCGCAGGTTTGAACGCCGCTGGTAAGGATTGCTCCGATGAACGAGATGCCGAATTTTGAACAGGCGAAAACCATGACCGACAGCAAAATTTCCGCGAACAAGGTGCAGGTCTATTATGGCGATACCCACGCCATCAAGGACGTGGACATCGAGATCCAGCCGCGGTCCGTGACTGCCTTCATCGGTCCGTCCGGATGTGGCAAGTCGACGTTCCTGCGGACGATCAACCGCATGAACGACACCATCGACATCTGCCGTGTGGAAGGGTCGATCAAGATCGACGGTGAGGACATCTACGATCCCAAGGTCGATCCCGTACAGCTGCGCGCCAAGGTCGGTATGGTGTTCCAGAAGCCGAACCCGTTTCCCAAGTCGATCTACGACAACATTGCGTACGGTCCGCGGATCCATGGTCTGGCCCGCAACAAGTCCGAGCTTGATGAGATCGTTGCCTCCAGCCTGCAGAAGGCCGGGCTTTGGGAAGAAGTCAAGAACCGTCTGGACGAGCCGGGTACGGGCATGTCGGGCGGTCAGCAGCAGCGTCTGTGCATTGCCCGCGCGATTGCCGTCAGTCCAGAAGTGATCCTGATGGACGAACCGTGCTCGGCGCTCGACCCCATCGCGACCGCGAAGGTGGAAGAGCTGATCGACGAACTGCGGGAAAACTTCACCATCGTGATCGTGACCCACTCGATGCAGCAGGCTGCCCGTGTGTCTCAGCGTACCGCGTTCTTCCACCTGGGTATTTTGGTTGAAGAAGGTCTGACGGAGGACATCTTTACCAATCCGAAGGACAAGCGTACGCAGGACTATATTACGGGCCGCTTCGGCTAAGCATTTTTTAGGTTTCTGAAGGGGACACAGGATGTCTGAACATACAGTCTCGGCTTACGATGACGAACTGACGGCCATGGCCGGCAAGGTTGCCGAAATGGGTGGTATTGCCGAAAAGGCTTTCGCCGATGCGGTGTCCGCGCTGGTGTCGCAGGATCTGGAGCTTGCCAAGGCGACGATCAAGGGCGATGTCCGGCTGGACAGCCTTTACAACGAACTTGAAGTGAAGCTGATCGAGCTGATCGTCCGCCGCCAGCCGATGGGGCAGGACCTGCGTGAAATCACTGCCGCAACGCGCATTGCCAATGACCTGGAGCGTGTTGGCGATCTTGCCAAGAACGTTGCCAAGCGCGTCATCGCCATCGACAGCGACTTGCAGTCCAAGAAGCTCGCGATCGGTGTGGAGCACATGACGGAACTCGCTCTTTCGCAGCTCAAGCAGGTGCTGGATGCCTACGCCCGCAAGGATGCGGAAGCCGCCCGCCGGGTTCAGGAAGCCGATGCCGAGGTCGACGCGATCTACACGTCGATCTTTCGCGAACTCCTGACCTACATGATGGAAGACCCGCGGGTCATTACCCAGTGCGTCCATCTCTTGTTCTGCGCAAAGAACATCGAGCGCATCGGCGATCACGCCACGAACATCGCCGAGAACGTCTATTACATGGTCACTGGCGAGCGTTTGCCTGAAGACCGGGCAAAGGTCGACGAAACAGGCGCGGTCTGACCCGCCGGTAATCGTCGGATTTGCAAAAGATCTTAACGGCCGGCGCTTCGGCGCCGGTTGCGGTAATTGGAGCGAGATGTATGCCGAAGGTGCTCATCGTTGAAGACGAAGAACCGCTCAGCCTTCTATTGAGATACAATTTGGAAGCGGAAGGGTACTCGGTCGAGTCCTGTGTCCGGGGTGACGAGGCGGAAATCCGCCTGCGGGAAAGCCTGCCGGATCTGTTGCTGCTCGACTGGATGCTGCCGGGCCTGTCCGGAATTGAACTGTGCCGCCGCCTGCGGGCGCGCGAAGACACCGAGCGCCTGCCGGTCATCATGCTGACGGCACGCGGTGAGGAAGCAGAGCGCATCCGCGGCCTGTCGACCGGTGCCGACGACTACGTGGTCAAGCCCTTCTCGGTACCGGAATTGATGGCCCGCGTGCGCGCCATCCTGCGCCGGGCAAGTCCGGAAGTGGTGTCCAGCATGTTGCGATCCGGCGATATCGAACTGGATCGCGAAACGCACCGCGTTCGCCGCAACACCAAGGAAATACACCTGGGGCCGACGGAATTCCGCCTGCTGGAATTCCTGATGACATCGCCTGGCCGTGTCTTCTCCCGCGAACAACTGCTGGATGGGGTCTGGGGTCACGATGTCTACGTGGACGAACGCACTGTCGATGTTCACGTCGGTCGCTTGCGCAAGGCTCTGAACAAGGGCAAGGCGAAGGATCCTATCCGTACCGTCCGTGGTGCCGGATACGCCTTCAATGACCAGTTCACCTCTGCCACTGCCTGAGCGCAACTTGCAGAATGGAATTAAGGAGCCCGCTTTCAAGCGGGCTTTTTGTTTCTCAGCGGTTATGTGCCTTTCGCGGAACAAGGTTCTCTTCTGCGACCACCCCATCAGATGTGTCGGTGTCGGGGCTGATCCTGCGGTCCCTGTCGTGGCGGAGCGGTCAAACAAGGTTTGATTTGATGGAACGGAAACGACATGGATCGGTGCCAAGAACAAGCCGTGGGAGGTCACTGGTCGGGGTCGGGCATCTGGTCAATGGAAGGCCCAAACAAAAAAAAGCCCGCCAGATGGCGGGCTTTCTCATGAATTGGTTAGGTGCGAGGCTATCAGCCTGCCTGAGCCATCGTCTTGCGATCGCGGCGGCGGTCGGCGACCGGCTGATACGCGATCTTGCAGTGATGAGCGCAGTAGGGGACGCCGGCATCGGACTGGCGGCCGCAGAAGTAAAAGTCGTCGGTCGCCGGGTCGCCAATCGGCCATTTGCAGGTCCGCTCGGTCAGCGTCAGGATGGTAGCCCGCTGCGAGATCGGAACGAGCTCTGCAATCGGCTCTACGCGCGGCTTGGGGGCCACCACTGGTGCAGGCGAGATGTCTGCTTTAAGGGCCGTCGCGCCGATCGACTGCGGATGTGACGTCGTCGGTTTCTTCGGCGCTGCACCCGTTGCAGGAGCTGCGGTGCGCGGCCGGCGCGGCTTGGCGCTTGAAGAGGTGGACTTGGCGCGGCCGGACAGGCCAAGGCGGTGCACCTTGCCGATCACGGCGTTACGGGTAACACCACCCAGTTCGCCTGCGATCTGGCTTGCGCTCAAGCCGTCGCCCCAAAGCTTTTTGAGAAGCTCAACTCGTTCGTTTGTCCAACTCATTGCCGCACCCTTTAGTTTGACCGTCCTGCGGCCATTAACCCCGTGTTAAGCATGCGCAAGCACGCTTAATGCTGGCAGATCTAGTGCCTCTTGGTGATTTGCCTCACGAGATCTCGTGTCTGATTGCTGAGAGGTTACAATAACGTTAATTTGTCAGGCAACCACTCGACCCAAACCAGTTGGGGATGAAACGACTTTTCCCCAATTATGGCGAGGTCATTGAGAATTTTATGAAATCCGCCCTCCGCGGCACATGAAATGTCTTGTGCGCCATTTCCATTGACAGTGCATGGTACCGGCAGTGTATAAGAAAGCCGCTGCGTGCCGCCTCATCGGGGCGGCACGTTGCGTTTTGGCCCTTCGGCATCTTTTCAAGGTGACGGCCCGGCGTCGGGGCGACGCAGGGGACAGCAGGGGCGTTTAAAGGAGACAAACGAGGTTATGTCCGCGACTGCACTATTCGGAAATTACGCAAGATCGAACCTGTCTTTCGATCATGGGGAAGGCGTCTGGCTGGTTACCACCGATGGCCGACGATTCCTCGATTGCGGTTCCGGCATCGCGGTCAACGCACTCGGTCATGCCCATCCGCATCTGGTCAAGGCATTGCAGGATCAGGCAGCCAAGCTGTGGCATACCTCTAACCTGCACCAGATCCCGGATGGCGAACGGCTGGCGCAGCGCCTGTGCGCGGAAACCTTTGCCGACAAGGTGCTGTTCGTGAATTCCGGCGCGGAAGCGATGGAAGCTGCCATCAAATGCGCGCGCCGTTATCATTATGACAACGGCAACCCCGAGCGGTTCCACATCGTGACCTTCGAAGGCGCCTTCCATGGCCGGACCATCGCGACCATCGCGGCTGGCGGCCAGGCGAAATATCTTGAAGGCTTTGGCCCGAAGGCTCCGGGTTTCGACCAGGTGCCGGCAGGAGACCTGGATGCGCTGAAAGATGCCATCGGTCCGCAAACGGCCGCGATCGCCATCGAGCCCGTGCAGGGCGAAGGCGGGATCCGCGAAATTCCGGCCGATTTCCTGCGTGCGCTGCGCAAGATCTGTGATGACAACGGCATTCTGCTGATCTTCGACGAGATCCAGACCGGTGTCGGACGGACCGGCAAGCTGTTCGCTCACCAGTGGGCGGGCGTGGAACCGGACCTGATGGCAATCGCCAAGGGTATCGGCGGCGGGTTCCCGATGGGCGCATGTCTTGCAACGGCAGAAACGGCAGCGGCGCTGTCCCCTGGGACCCACGGCACCACCTTTGGCGGCAATCCGCTGGCCATGGCAGTCGGCAATGCCGTTCTGGACGTCGTTCTGGAAGACGGGTTCCTGGAAGGTGTCCGTCAGAAGGGGCTCAGCTTCAAGCAGAAGCTGGCCGGACTGGTGGATAGCCATCCGGACGTTCTGGCGGAAGTGCGCGGCAACGGCCTGATGCTCGGTCTGAAATGCGTGGTGCCGGTAGCAGATTATGTGCTTGCAGCCCGTGAAGCCGGTCTGCTGGCAGTTCCTGCCGGCGATAACGTGGTGCGCATCATGCCGCCGCTGACCATGAGCGAAGAGGAAATTTCCATTGCTGTCGAGCGCCTGGAACAGGCTGCTGTTGCCGTGGAAGCGAAATTGGCGGAAGGAGCGGCCTGATGACCGCAAACGGAACCTACCGGAACTTTCTGGATCTGACGGACTTCGAAGGCGACGAACTGCGCGCCATCCTGGACACCAGCCGGAAGATCAAGTCGAGCCGTAACGGCGTGCATCGAGGCCAGGGGCCGCTGGCCGGCAAGGTGCTGGCCATGATCTTCGAACAGCCGTCCACCCGTACGCGCATTTCCTTTGACGTCGGCATGCGTGAGCTTGGCGGCGAGACCCTGATGCTGACCGGCGCAGAAATGCAACTCGGCCGCGGAGAGACAATCGCCGATACGGCGCAGGTTCTGTCGCGCTTCGTCGACGCGATCATGATCCGCATCCTCGATCACAACGACCTGCGTGAACTTGCCGAAAATGCGACAGTGCCGGTGATCAACGGCCTGACCAAGCTCTCGCATCCCTGTCAGATCATGGCGGATCTGTTGACCTTTGAAGAGCATCGCGGTTCGATCAAGGGCAAGAGCGTTGCCTGGACCGGTGACAGCAACAACGTGCTGGCTTCCTGGATTCATGCCGCGCCGCGCTTCGATTTCGAATTGCGCATCGCGACGCCGGGCGAACTGGCGCCGCCAATGGACCTGATTGAAACTGCTCGTGCCAAGGGTGGTTCCATTCAGGTCACGACGGACCCATATGAGGCAGTCAAGGGGACCGACTGTGTCGTGACTGACTGCTGGGTGTCCATGGGCGATGACGATGCGGAATCGCGTCACAATCTCCTCAGCGCCTATCAGGTGAACAAACGCCTGATGGCTGAGGCAAACCAGGACGCCCTGTTCATGCATTGCCTGCCGGCCCACCGGGGTGAGGAAGTCACCTCGGACGTCATGGACGGTCCCAACTCCGTTGTGTTTGACGAAGCCGAAAACCGGCTCCATGCCCAAAAGGGCATTCTGGCCTGGTGCTTCGGCGCAGCATAAGGCAAGCCAAGTGGCACTTAATCTTGATGAACTGGGCATTACGCCTGCAGGGCTGGACGCTGTCCGGCCCTTTGCCGTGGAAGGGCTCGATGTGCGCGGCCGTGCGGTCGCGCTTGGTCCTGTCCTGGAAAAAATTCTTGACCGGCATGCCTATCCGGAACCGGTCTCGCGCCTGCTGGCGGAAGCGATCGTTCTGACCAGCCTCTTGGGCACGTCGCTGAAATTCGACGGTCGCTTCACGCTGCAGACGCAGACGAAGGGGCCGGTGTCCATGCTGGTCGTCGACTTCAAGTCACCCGACGCAATCCGCGCCTGCGCAACCTTCGATGCTGTTGAAGTCGCAGCGCTGATGGCTGACGGCAAGGCAACGCAGGAGGCCCTTCTCGGGCACGGACATCTGGCGATGACCATCGACCAGGGAATGCACATGCAGCGCTACCAGGGACTGGTGGAGCTGGATGGTGTGTCGCTGGAAGAAGTCGCACGCCGGTACTTCGAGCGATCCGAGCAGATCCCGACAGAAGTTCGTCTTGGTGTCGGTGAACTGTTCACCCGCCAGGAAGGCGAGGGTCACGTGAAAACCTGGACAGCCGGCGGGATCCTGATCCAGTTCCTGCCCGAAGCGCCGGAACGCATGCGCCAGGCTGACATTGATCCGGGCAATGCCCCGGAAGGCACGAGCCCGCACGAGATTGACGAGGACGATGCCTGGGTGGAAGCCAAGGTACTGGTCGAGACGGTCAAGGATGTCGAACTGACTGATCCGGAAGTCAGCGTGGAAATGCTGCTCTTCCGGCTGTTTCACGAACGCGGCGTCCGCCTTTTCGAGCCGCAGCCGCTGGTCGACAAGTGCAGCTGCTCTCGCGAGAAGATCGAGAATGTTCTCGCCGGGTTCAGCGACGATGACGTCGACCACATGACTGTCGACGGCAAGATCATCGTCACCTGCGAGTTCTGCAGCACCAGCTACGAATTCGACGGCAAGCCCGGCCAGTAAGCGGGGCTGTCGTGAAATTCAAAAAGCCCGGATCGGAAACGGTCCGGGCTTTTTTCCTTGCTGCCTTGCGCGTAAGCCCTGGACTTGCGCTGCGCTTGTCCGGGTACGTCGTGGGCCCTAACTCGTGAGCCGATCCACGAATGCCCTGACTGCTTCGGCCGCCAGCTTGATGTTGCCGTCGAGTGTCGCCGGCGACTTGCCGCGCGGTCCGAAGTCGTGATTGCCGTCTTCCAGATAAGTCAGGCTGACATGAGCTGGCAAGGTGACTTCATCGAGTTCCGCCTTCGAGCCGAATGGATCCCGGTCGCCCTGGAGAACCAGAACCGGCCGTTTGGCGTCCTGCAGCGGCTGGAGCCGCCATTCGGCATCGGCCTTGCCGGTCGGGTGGAAAGGGTAGCCGAAACAGGCAACGCCCTTGGCACGCCCGGGCAGCGAGCCGCCGCCCGCCAGCATCGCGGCGACCCTACCACCCATCGATTTGCCGCCGATCAGCAGAGGACCGTCGCTCTGGCTGAGGACAGATTGCAGGGCGGTCTGGAACTCGGCAATCAGCTTGTCGGCCCGGGGCGGCGGCTTTTTCGGGCCTCCCGTCCGGCGGCCTGCCATATAGGCAAATTCAAAACGTGCGGCCGCAATGCCTTGGCTCGCGAGGGCTGCCGCGAGCTTGTTCATGAACGCTGAGTCCATGGCTGCGCCAGCACCATGCGCCAGCAGCAGTGTTGCCACAGGTGGCGTTTCGGGGCGGTTCCAGAGAAAGTCGGTCATGATGATGTGATCTGTGTCGCAGCGGCAAGGAATGATATCAGGAGTATTGTCGTATCGCCCTATCGTGCCATCGGGACCGTGGCAAGCAGCATTAGTCAGGACGTTTCAAAAGACCCCATGTTTGACCAGATCGACATCAACCAGGTTCGCATGGCCTGTTTCGGCAGCATCTTTCTGATAATGGCGCTGTTGGAGGCGGGCTTGCCACGGCGGCGCCTGAAGAGCAGCCGTTTGAAGCGCTGGCCGACTAACTGGGGCATAGTTCTGCTTGATGCCCTTCTGGTGCGGCTGATCTTCCCCATCGGCGGCGTCGGCCTTGCAATGCTGGCACTGGAAAAGGGTTGGGGCCTCTTTGCATTTCTCGGCTGGTCGGGTGTTGTGGCCGGTCTGATCACCTTCGTCGTGCTCGATCTTGCGGTGTGGTTTCAACACCTGGTGTCGCACAAGGTTCCCGTGTTCTGGCGCATTCACCGCATGCACCACGCAGATAGTGAGGTGGACGCTACAACCGCGCTCAGGTTCCACCCGATCGAAATTCTGCTGTCCTTCCTCTGGAAGGGGCTGGTCATCATCGCCCTCGGCGGTCCTGTTGAAGCCGTGCTGATCTTCGAGATCGTTCTCAACGGCTCTGCGGTTTTCAGCCACGCCAATGTCCGCTTGCCGCTTTGGCTGGACCGCCCCTTGCGGTTTCTGATCGTCACTCCGGACATGCACCGCATTCATCACTCGGTGCTGCCGCACGAGACGGATTCCAACTACGGGTTCTACCTTTCGGTCTGGGACCGTCTGTTCGGAACCTACGTGGAAGATCCCGAGCAGGGACAGGAAACGATGGAAATCGGGCTCGGCACCGCGCTCACACCGCGTGCGCATTCGTTTCCCTTCAGCCTGGCGATCCCGTTCCTGAAAAATCCGGACCGCCAGAAGGAGGCGCGTGTCGAGGACGCGAAAGGCAAAAGCTGACCTGGTCCCTTGTCGGGAATGGCCGGAAAGGTCAGAAGAAGCTCATGGGAAAATAGCGCAGGTAAAGCTCGCGGTAGATGCCCTTCTGGTGAAGCTGGCGCAAGGCGTAGGTGAGGGCCGCAGCCCGTTCCGGATCGTCCTGGCGTGTCGCAATGGCCATGCCTTCATCAAAATAGCCCGGCTCCAGCCACGGGCCGCCGGCAAAGGCACAGCAGCCATCTGCAGCTTCGCTCGGCAGCCAGAAGGACAGGTTCAGGCCGTCGCCGAACAGAGCATCGGCCGAACCGCCCTTGACCGCCTCGCGTGTCGCCTCTGCGGTTTCCAGACTGATGATCTCGGCATCGGGAAAGAAGCGCTTGGCAAACGCCTCGTAGCGGGACCCGGCTTCAACGGCTATCCGCTTGCCAGTGAGTGCCTGCTCGTTGAAATCGGACGCGTTATACGCCCGAACCACAAACCGCGCCGGCAGCTTCAGATAGTCCTCGGTGAAGTTGAGGCGGCGCGTGGAGGGGAGGCTGCGCGACAGGCCGGAGATAATCGCGTCACCTTCTTCTTCGTCCAGTGCAGGTAGAAGAACCTCGAAGTCCTTGATGCGCAGGGCGCAGGAACTTCCGAGCTCCTGGCAGAGAGCCCGCGCGAGATCGACATTGAAGCCGGTAAGACGGCCATGCTGGTCACGGAATACGAAGGGCGGATATCCGTCGGTTGCCAGAAACTGGATCTTGTCCGGAATGGCATTTGGCCGGTCGTGGACGGCTTTCGGATCCCAGAAATTGGGAACGCGGACCGAAGCCTCCTGGGCTGAAACCGACAGGATGCCGAGCGCCAAAGTACCAAGCGCCAAAGTACCAAGCGTCAAAGTACCAAGCGCCAAAGTGCCAAGCGTCAGCAGCCCGGCTGCAACGCGGCAGATAGTCTTGAGAAGTGGCAGTGAAGCTGGCACGCGGACGTCTCGTTCCGTATCAAGTCATGGTCGGCAATACGCGCCGGGAATCGCGCAGACAGAATATCGCGAACCGGCAGCGCTTGTCAGCCCGCTCCGTTGAAGATGTCACGAGGCATTCCTGAAAACAAACGCGTGAACTCTGACAGGCACAGCGTCGCCTGAATTCCGCGGAGTGCGGTCAGGTCCCCGGTTCCGGATCATAGGACCGCAGGACGACGATCGTATCGAAGCCCTTGATGTCGTCTTCATAGAAATGCGCTTCGGTGAAAGTTGCATAGGCTTCCATGGAAGAGCACTGCACAGTGAGTACCAGATCGGCCGGGCCCGTGACGTGATAGATCTTTTTCACTTCCCGAAGCTTCAGCAACTTCTGCCGCAACTTCGCCATACGTTCCGGCTGTCCACGCGACAGCATCAGCATCACGAGCAAGGTAACGGAGGCGCCCGTTGCCTCCGGTGACACGATGGCCACTTCCCGCTCGATCGCCCCGACTTCTCTCAGGCGTTGCACCCTGCGCAGGCAGGCGGCAGAAGACAGGCCAACCTTCTCGGAAAGTTCCTTGCCGGTTTGCCGGGCATCGAGACTGAGCAGATGCAGCAGCTGATGATCGAAATCGTCCAGATCCATGATGGGGGAGGGTCCTGTTCGACGTAGTTTTGCGGTAGTTTATCTCAAAATCCGAATTTTTGCGAATTTATCGCTCGAAGTTGAGAATTTTGCGCACTGTCCGTAGAGGCTTTTTCTAAACTTGCTCCTGTCCCGTCGGAAAGGAGCAAAACAGATGACCGATCACCTTGTACCCCTGCACCTGGCGCGCGTCCGTAGAGCCGGTCTCGGTGCTGCCGTCTTGCACTTTGCGCTGAAGTGCCTGCGCCGTCGGCGCGACATGGCGCACCTGGCGGATCTGCCCGACTATCTCTTGAAGGATGTTGGCCTCAGTCGCGCTGATGTCCGGAAAAACCCACAGGTCGGCGAAACGCTGCGATGAAGAAAAGTCACTGAAAAATTCGGGAATTGGATTGGTTGTTTGGAGCGGGTGAGGGGAATCGAACCCCCGTCTTAAGCTTGGGAAGCTTCTGCTCTACCATTGAGCTACACCCGCCGAACCTGATGAGCTTTCTGCGCCGACTTGCCCGACCTGTCAAGCACGCTTGTCTGATGGGTAGATGCTTTTCCAAAGCGCTGCGATCTTGCGCTGCGACGCTGAAATCGCCATGTTCCGGCCCGGGCAGTGCGGTACGCACGAAAAGACATCAAACCGGGTCATATATATGCGAAATCAGGTCAGGGCGCTGGTCACCTCACGCAACTGGGAAGTCTGCATCATCGGCGTTATCGTTTTGAATGCGGTGACGCTCGGTCTGGAGACCAGTCCTGCTGTCATGGCAGAGGTAGGCAGTTTCCTCAGGCTGGTCGATCAGGTGATCCTGGGCATTTTCGTCGTTGAACTGGCTCTGCGGCTCTATGCTCATGGCCTGAAGTTCTTCAAGGACCCCTGGAGCCTCTTCGACTTCAGCATCGTTGCAATCTCGCTGATGCCGGCAACAGGCAACCTGTCCGTTCTGCGGTCACTTCGAATTTTGAGGGCTCTGCGCCTCATTTCCGTCGTACCGTCCCTGCGCCGTGTTATCGGCGGGCTGGTGGCCGCCCTGCCGGGCATGGGCTCCATCGTCGTGCTGATGGCACTGGTTTTTTACGTCTTCGCCGTCATGGCGACCAAGCTCTATGGCGAAGCCTTTCCGGAATGGTTCGGCAATCTCGGCGCATCGCTCTACACGCTGTTCCAGGTCATGACCCTGGAAAGCTGGTCCATGGGCATCGTGCGTCCGGTCATGGATGTCTATCCCTATTCCTGGCTGTTCTTTGTCCCCTTCATCCTGTGCACAGCCTTCACGGTGCTGAACCTCTTTATCGGTATCATCGTCTCCGCCATGCAGGAGGAACACGAGGCTGAAGCCGACGCCAACCGTCAGGCCATTCATGACGACACAGGTCTGATCCTGGAAGAGGTCAGGGCGCTTCGAGCAGAACTGAAAGAGCTGAAGGCGGAAGCCGGCAAGACGCGGACGTAAGGCGGCGCGGCGGACTGAAACAGTGGCGTCAGCGGATGAACCAAGAGCTACTCACGATCTGAGGCGTCGTCCCATGGCTGAACCGTGGGAACCAGGACGCTCCGTTTCCTGAGCCAATTGTCTCTTTGTGACTGAGATCCAGGTATGGATTGCCGGATCAAGTCCGGCAAGGACGACTGGGGGAGGGGCCGGCCCTAGTGCTTGGAAGGAGTGACGGGACGTCGACGCTCCCTAAAGTTCAGCCAGAACCTCTTCCGGCCCTTCGACGGTCAGCGTCACTCCGTCTTCGGTGTAGTCGCGCGCCATGACGGTGAGGCCGAGGGTCTCGATCCGCCGTTCCAGTTCCGATCCGGACGCAAAATCTGCGCGAACTGTTTTCGATAGTATCTTTTGAAACAGTATCAGGTCGGCGTTGTTGATCGCATCCTGCGCTGCGCCTGAATAGGCTCGGGCCAGGCCCCCACCGCCGAGTTTCGTACCGCCGAAATAACGCACGATCAGAACAGCGCAGTTGATCAGGTCTGCCCCTTGCAGCACGCGCAATGTCGGCATGCCGGAGGTGCCAGCCGGTTCACCGTCGTCCTTGCCGCTCTCCTCAATCCGGTCGTCTTCCAGAAGTCTCCGGTGCGCCGTGACGATGTGATTGGCCTTCTTGTGCTCCTTGCGCAGCTCTTCCATCCGCTGGTCGAACATGTTCACCGGCACCAGATGCGCCAGAAAGCGGGACTTCCGGTCTTCCAGAAATCCTTCAAACTCACGGGTGACGGTTTTCAGGGCCATCGGCGGTCAGGCGGGTGCCTTGAAGTGCTTGGACAGCTTGAGTGCCTGGCCCTGATAGTTGGAGCCGATGCCTTCACCGTAGAGCGTCGCCGGGCGCTCCGCCATGTGTTCATAGACCAGACGCCCGATGGTCTGGCCGTGTTCCACGATGAACGGGACATCATGCGAGCGGACTTCAAGAACCGCGCGCGAGCCGACACCACCGGCACTGGCGTGGCCAAAACCGGGATCGAAGAAGCCTGCATAATGGACGCGGAATTCGCCGACGAGCGGATCGAACGGCACCATTTCGGCCGCATAGTCCGGCGGCACATGCACTGCTTCCTGGCTGACCAGAATATAGAATGCATCCGGATCGAGGATAAGTTCCGCCCGCTGGCGGCGATAGATAGGTTCCCAGAAATCCAGAACGTCCTGCGCGCCGACGACATCCACATCGATCAGTCCGGAGTGTTGCTTGGCGCGATATCCGATCAGGCTGTTGGGTCCGGTCCCTTCCAGATCGATGGAGAGCTGCACACCGTTGCCGATGCGCTCGTTGCCGCCGCTCATCAATGTGTGGGCCTTGTGCACCTCTTCCAGTTCCGCATCGGGAATGAGCGATTGACCGCGCCGGAAGCGGATCTGGCTGAGGCGGGACCCGGACCGCACGAGGATCGGAAAGGTCAGCGGCGAGATTTCGGCATAAAGCGGACCGGTGTAGCCGACCGGAATGGTGTCGAAGGCAAGACCGTTGTCTGTGATGACGCGGGTGAAGACATCCAGGCGGCCGGTCGAGCTTTTCGGGTTGGCGGTTGCCGAAATATCGGGAGCCAGGGCGAGGCTTTCCTGCAGCGGCACGATATAGACGCAGCCTGTTTCAAGGACGGCACCTTCGCTCAGGTCGACCGTGTGCAGTTTCATCTGCTCAAGCCGAGCCGCGACCTGGATGTCGGGGCCCGGCAGGAAGCTGGCACGCACCCGGTAGGCTTCCTTGCCCAGACGCAGGTCGAGGCTGGCAGGCTGTATCTGACCGGTGACAGGCGGCGCGTCCGCTGAAATCTCTCCGGCGGCGAACATGGCCTGGATTACCCGTTCCGGCAGAATGCCGTTTGCTGTGAGAAGTGCGCTTCCGTTCAAGACCTGACCCGCTGTGACGTTCATGAAGATGTTCCGCATTATGCTGGTCTATGGTCATTAAAGGATCGGGCCGCCCGCGCCAACAGGCATTCTGGCAGAACGGGGCTTTTGAGAGGATCGTGCGCAAGACAATTGACCTGTGCCTGCTTTTCCCGTAGGACAGGCTCACTTCGTGGTGATTTGGGCCGGCCGGCTTGCAGCCACGTTAAACAAGTTGCTAAAAAGGCCGGAGGTGAGAACCCCGGTCTTGAGGCTGGGGTTTTTTGCGTTTGGAGCGAATGAAAGACATGACTGAGACCACCAAGACCGGAAACAAAAACTGGCGCCCTGCAACCACTCTGGTTCATGGCGGCACCATGCGGTCACCGTTTGGTGAGACCTCGGAGACCATCTACCTGACCCAGGGCTTCACCTACAGCGGTGCCGAAGCTGCCGAGGCCAGGTTCAATGGCGAGGACCCGGGTTATGTCTATTCGCGCTATGCCAACCCGACCGTCACCATGTTCGAGGACCGCATCAAGGCACTGGAAGGGGCCGAGGCCGCACGGGCAACCGCCAGCGGCATGGCGGCCGTCAATCTGGCGCTGATGGCAGCGGTAAGGGCAGGCGATCACGTGATTGCCGCCAAGGCCCTGTTCGGCTCCTGCCGCTATATTTGCGAAACACTGTTGCCGCGCTTCGGCGTTGAAAGCACGCTGGTAGACGGAACGGACATCGAGCAGTGGAAGGCGGCTGTCCGGCCGAACACCAAGGCCCTGTTCCTGGAAAGCCCGACCAACCCGACGCTGGAAGTCATCGACATCGAGGCCGTGGCACAGATCGCCAAGGAAGCCGGTGCCCGTCTGATCGTTGACAACGTGTTTGCGACCCCGCTGTATCAGTCGCCGTTTCAGCTCGGTGCCGATGTGGTCGTCTATTCGGCCACCAAGCACATCGATGGCCAGGGCCGGTGCCTCGGCGGTGTGATCCTGTCGGATGAGGAATGGATCAACGACGAGGTCATGCCCTTCATCAAGCATACCGGTCCGCACATGAGCCCGTTCAGTGCCTGGGTCCTGTTGAAGGGCCTGGAAACGCTGCCGCTGCGCGTTGCGCGCCAGACGGAAACGGCGGGCAGGATTGCCGACTATCTGGCAAGCCAGTCCAAGGTCGCGCGGCTGATCTATCCGGGCCGGGACGACCACCCGCAGGCCGATGTTGCCAAACGCCAGATGAGCGGCGGATCCACCATGCTGGCGATGGAAATCGAGGGCGGCAAGGAAGCCGCGTTCCGTTTCACAAACGCGCTGGAAATCGTCAAGATCTCCAACAACCTGGGCGACGCCAAGAGCCTGATCACCCATCCGGCGACGACCACGCACCAGTCGATTGGCGAGGAAGCGCGCGCGGAACTCGGTATCACCGATGGTATCCTGCGGCTTTCAATCGGTCTGGAGGATCCGCAGGATCTGCTGGAAGATATCGAGAAGGCGCTCCAGGCGATCTAACGGCCTGTCTGCCGCAGCGCCTTCACGCCAATGAGCACCCGGGCGCCGGCGGACACGACGCATATCGCGGCAAAACCGTAGGCAAGCGCAGGAAACCAGGCGGGGACCAGAGCCATCAGCAGGAATAGCGCGATGGTCTCGGTACCTTCGGCTAGCCCGCCTATGTAATAGAGCGATTTGGAGCCCTGAGCGTCGGTGGTCAGCTTGTTCTTCTCCGCCATGATGGCAAAGGCCAGAAAGGCCGAGCCGTTGGCATAGAAGCTGGCAAGAAGTGCCACCGCCGGCAAAGCGTTGCTGGCCGGGTCCTGTATGGCAAAGGCCAGAGGGATTGCGCTGTAGAAGAAGAAATCCAGTGTGATGTCGAGGTAGCCGCCAAGATCCGTCTTGGCCGTTGCCCGGGCCAACGCGCCATCGAGACCGTCTGCAAATCGGTTGACCGCGATCAGGAACAAGCCGATCAGGGTATGACCCGTTGCGATAGCGATGGCTGCCCCCATGCCGGCAGCAAAGCCCGCCAGCGTCACGCTGTTGGCAGTAAGCCCCGTGCCGGCAAGGATCAGGCCCAGCCGGTTCAACGGCGGATCGATTAGCGGGCGCAGGTGGGCATCGAACATGAAGAGATCACTGTTTTGGGTCTGACAGATGGTGTTCTTGCAAAATCCGGCCTCAAATCTCAAGCAATTCCGGCCTCATATGTCACAACCCTCTTTCACGCTTGCGTCATTCGCCCTATAAGCCCCTCCTGAACGAGCGGGCACCACCCGTGGAAGTCGCTTCGGACCGGTCTATTTCAAGGTTCGCAGTTCTGAAATTAAGGAAAAGCCGTGTCTGGCAGTTACACCGCCATCACCCAAGGGATCGAAGTCTCCGTCGAGCCGTTTTATCTGGACGATGAATCGCGTCCGGAAGAGAGCGAGTATATCTGGGCGTATATGGTTGAGATCCACAACGGTGGCAGCGAACCGGTGCAGCTGAAGACGCGTTACTGGCAGATAACCGATGCCAGAGGGCGCCAGGAAGAAGTCAGCGGCGAGGGCGTGGTCGGCGAACAGCCGGTGATAGAGCCCGGCGAGACCTATGAGTATTCGTCGCACTGCCCGCTTTCGACCGACAGCGGCATCATGGCCGGGTCCTACTCGATGGAACGTCCGGACGGCTCCATGTTCGACGTCGTCATTCCGGCGTTTTCACTCGATCTGCCGGATGCGATCCACAGCCTGAATTGAGGCTATCAGCCGATCAGATACTCAGTAATCCGCCGACAAAGCCGATCAGCAGCCACAAGATCCACTTGCGGCGGTTGAAGGCCGTCAGCAACGTGACCGCTAGTATTCCGAAGATCAGATAGAGGATATGGCCGGCAAAGCCGGTTCCGAGCACCCATGCGAAAAGATCCGGATCCCGGTTCTTTGCCAGATGGAAATGGTCTTCGGCAAACATCACCAGCGCGTCGGCTGCAAGTCCGCAGACGAAGCCTGCAAAGGCAATCATCATTCGCGTGCCCCAGTTCGCCTGCTTTGGAGCGGTGCGAACCTGAACGTATCGGACAGCATAAGGCATGGGGCGCTGTACGCGCAGCCTCTGGCGGCGCCGCCTCAGTGGATAGCGCACACTTGTCCGCTCACCGATTGCCTGATTGCTCATGTCCCCGTCTCCGCACTGAAGGACCCAAGGGTCCCGGCAGCCCACAAGCGTGCTGTCCCCGCACCGGTGATAAGGTGCGGCGGATTGAAGGACCGAAAACAAAAAGGGTTCAATTTGATCGATCTGGTGAAGTTGAAAGGCTGTTTGCTGCTGAGGCCTGTTCCTTGATCCAGATTGTTATGGTGTCCAGTGCGCCCGGTGCGTAGGCACGGCGTCCCAGGACCATGAACAAGGCCTTCGACCAGCAAGGCATTTGCCCCTCGAGCTGGTAGTTGAAGGCTTCCGCCCGCAACAGCGCATGGATTGCTTCCGGGACGATCACGAAGCGGTTGGCGGGATTGTTGTCCGTCAGCATCTTTCGATAGATGCCGGAATTGAAATGAGGATCGACATTGAGGTCCTCTGCTCCGTGCAGTGTCAGAACGGGCGAGGAGATACGGGCAAGGGAGGCGGTGGAGTCGGAGGCCGCATTCCGGCGCGCGAAGGTGAAGCGATCTTCCGGCATCGGAACCCTGTCCATGCCGCTGTCGAGATAGTCCTGATAGGAAAAATCCCGGTCTAGAAACTTTTGTCCGTCTTTTGCGTCCTGCGCGAGAGCCCTGTCGATCGCCTTGCTGTCTGCACCTGCAAGCTCCAGCCTGCGCCGGGTATAATAACCAGCCTGCCGCAACCAGTTGACGGCCCCGCCGACAATCACGAAGAAATCGCCCTGTGCTGGCTCTTCCGCCAGAATGGGCAAAACCCACCCCGCCTGGGAAAAGCCGAGAAATCCGGCTGGAGACGTCTTCAATTCGGGCTGTTCTTTGGCGGCCGCAAGGGCCGTTGCCGCGAGGCGGGCTCGCTCTTCCATGGAAAAGGAAAGCCAGTTGCCCTGGCTTTCGCCGACGCCAGGCTTGTCCCAGGAATAGACGGCAAGACCGCTATCCAGAAGACGGCTGATGAGAGGCATGTACCCACCGCCGGAATAGCGGTCCGCTGGCCCGTCCCCGTGAACGATCAGGACCAGAGGCGGGTTTGTGTGCCCAGGATCTTGCAGGTGGGGCAGATGCAACGTTCCGGCGACGGAATGTCCGTCGAAGGAAAAGGCAATCGGCCGGCTTTCATATTCAGAAAGATCGAAATCCTGAAGGCCCTGGAAGATCAGGAAAACACCTGCCAGGACGGCTATCGATACCGCCCCGGCCCAGGCGAGGGCCTTCGTTGCTTTCAAATACCTGCTCCGAGAGGATCAGATGGTCCGATGACGGGCAATCGCACCGCGCTCGATTGCGGCAACGGTCAGTTTGTCGAGTTTGAAGCGGTCACGCAGAAGCTGAAGGATGCGCAATTCTTCCTTCTCGACGTGGAGATCGGCAGCCGCGACTTCAACCCCAAGCGCATATGCGGTGTCGTAAAGCTTTGCCGGCAGGACGTCGCCAACCAGCTCCAGCACCAGCTGCAAGCCGTTGTCTTCCTGCAGGATGTCGCCGCAGCGCTGGGCTGCCGGGATGATCCGGTTGCCGTCATAGCCATTGAAAACGGGCAGCATCTTGATCATGTCGCCGATGGTGGCCAGTTCGTTGTCGGTCATCTGGTTGTCCGACGCCGAGACGATAACCATCACGTAGATAAGGGCTTCCTGTACGCTGATCGGCTCGTTCATAGACACTATTCATTCTCCCGTAGCGCCAAAAGACGGAAAATTTCTTCTTGATCGTGCGCCCGATGTAACGGGTTGGAAGACAAGCTTCAAGTCACCGGTATGAGACAATCGAATGACCGGCGTGATCCGCTTTTTTCCGGCGCGATATGTCCGCAGGCGGAAAGAGTGCGCAAAGCCCGAGATTTCGGTCAACTTAGCTGTGTTCATGTGATTGCACATAGAGGCGCGTTGATCTAGTGTCGCGCCGCAGCAACCGGCCGAAAAGTCAAAAAACCGACCGGGTTGCATTCCATCCATTCTCATGAACAGAACGACTTGAAAAATGACCGATCAATCCCTGCCTCCGCTTGACCTTTCGCAAGAGTTTGTCGAGGCGGCCACGAAATCGAAAGCGTGGCCGTTCGAAGAAGCGCGAAAACTGGTCAAACGGATCGAGAAACGGGGAACGGACAAACCGGTTCTGTTCGAAACGGGCTATGGCCCGTCCGGCCTGCCGCACATCGGCACCTTCGGCGAAGTTCTGCGCACCACCATGGTGCGCACGGCGTTTCGGCTGCTGACCGAAGACAAGATCCCGACGCGGTTGCTTTGCTTCTCCGACGACATGGACGGCATGCGCAAGATCCCGGAAAACGTGCCGGACCGCGCAGCGCTTGAGCCATATCTGCAGATGCCTCTGACGGCGGTGCCGAACCCCTTCGGCGGCGACTATGAAAGCTTTGCCGAGCACAACAACGCCATGCTGCGCCGGTTCCTGGATACCTTCGGTTTCGATTATGAATTCGCCAGTGCGACCGAATACTACAAGGCCGGCAAGTTCGATGACGTGCTGATCCGGGCGACCGAGAAGTACCAGAAGATCATGGACGTGATGCTGCCGACGCTCGGCGCGGAACGTCAGGCGACCTATTCGCCCTTCCTGCCGATCTCGCCGACGTCCGGCCGCGTGCTCTATGTGCCCATGAAGGACGTCAATTCGAAGGACGGCACCATCACCTTTGCGGACGAGACGGGCGAGGACATCACTCTGCCGGTCACCGGCGGCAAGGTGAAGCTGCAGTGGAAGCCCGACTTCGGCATGCGCTGGGCTGCGCTTGACGTCGATTTCGAGATGTTCGGCAAGGATCATATGACCAATGCGCCGATCTACGACAAGATCTGCAACATCCTGGGTGGGACCGCTCCGGAACACTTCGTCTACGAACTGTTCCTGGACGAAAAGGGCGAGAAGATCTCCAAGTCCAAGGGTAACGGTCTGACCATTGACGAGTGGTTGACCTACGCTGCACCGGAGAGCCTTGCGCTCTACAATTTCCAGAAGCCGAAGACGGCCAAGAAGCTCTATTTCGACGTCATTCCGAAGGCGGTGGACGAGTATTACACGTTCGTCCAGAAGTACGAGCAGATGCCGGTCGAGCAGAAGCTTCAGAACCCGGTCTGGCACATCCATTCGGGCAACATTCCGAAGATCGACATGCCGGTGCCCTTTGCCATGCTGCTGAACCTTGTGTCCGCCTCCAACGCGGAAAACAAGGACGTGCTGTGGGCATTCATTTCCCGCTACGCTCCGGGCGTGACGGCGTCGACCCATCCGGAACTGGATGCGCTTGTCGGCTATGCGATCCGCTACTTCGACGATTTCGTCAAACCGACCAAGTCGTTCAAGGTGCCGGACGATGTCGAGCGCACTGCGCTGGAAAAACTGGACGAAACACTGGCCGCCCTGCCGGCCGATGCGGATGGCGGTGCCATCCAGGATGCGGTGCTGGACGTCGCCCGGTCCATCGAGCGTTATCAGGACCCGTCCAAAAAGGGGCCCGATGGTGGTCCTGGCGTGTCCGTCGTCTGGTTCTCTGCGCTTTACCAGCTTCTGCTCGGGCAGGAAAAGGGACCGCGTTTCGGGTCTTTCGTTGCTCTTTACGGCATTGCCGAAACGCGTGAGATGATCCGCAAGGCACTGGCTGGCGAACTGACAGCCTGATTATCAGACTTCAGGAAAAAGCGGCGCACCAGCGCCGCTTTTTTTTGTTTTCAGCTGAGCTCTCCGGGGGAAGGAGCACGGTATCAGTCTTTGTCGGCAATCGTTCTGACGCGCTCCGTACTGGCGTCCAGCCCTTCACTGATCAGATCCGAAACACCCAGCTCCTTCAACTTGACGAGACCGGCGGCAGTCGTTCCTGCGTAGTCGATCATCTCCTGAACATGTTCCGCCGGAGATCTGGTGTCACCGGCCATGATTTGCCCAGCCGACAGGATCAGCTGTTTTGCGGCGCGTTCAGCAATATGCCTGTCGACACCGTTTGACCTTGCATAGTCAACAATGCAGTCGGCGAAGAACGCGGCAAATCCCGGTACCGGACCGGTTATGGCAGTGAAGACCTCGATCTGCTGTTCGTCCTGGACTTCATCACTCGGGCCGCAGGCTGACAACAACGACTGGACGAGGTCCCTGTCTTCCTGCGAAAGCTGCGAAGCCGCACACCAGGGGGAGTAGGCCAGCTGCTTGCCCGCCGCCGGGCTCGACATGGCACGAACGACCTTTTCCGAGCCTGTGAGGGTTTTGAGCCTCTCACGCGAGACACCCGCCATGACCGAGAGCACCAGTTTTTCGGGCGCCGAAATGCTGACCGTTTCGACAAGCGCTGGCGGAACTGACAGAAGGATGACATCACAGGCGTCAGCCAGAAGCTGATTGGATGCGGTGAAGGTGATCTCCGGCCAGCTTTCGAAGCCTGCGGCAGTTCCGGATCGATTGGATATCCAGAGCTGGCGAGGTTTGACACAGCCGCTTTCCAGCCAAGCCGTTGCGATGGCGCTGCCGAGTTGCCCGGTTCCACCAACGATGCCGACCTTGATTTCTCCAGTCATGAATACTCCAGATCCGGGACTTCCGAAGTCCGGAGCCTAATACCAATCAGGAAAAATAAGAAACCGACGGATCGCAATTGAGCAGAGGTTTGTCAGCAAGTCTGCCTGCATCCAGTGGTGTGAATGGCTGTAGCAGCCGTTCATTCAAACGTGCATGGCGATAAAGCTGGATAAGGTGCCCATGGGCACCTTATCAGGGTTGTCTGCAGGCGTTTCCCGCGAAGATCATTTGTTTTCGTCGAAGAACTGGACGCCTGCCCTGGTGCCATCCACCCAGATGATATGGCCAAGCCGTTCCTTGCCATCGCATCGGATGCAAACGGTCTTGCCCGCCTTGGCATCCCTTATGCCCTTCAAGCCCACACCGGTCACGGACACGTTTTCCAGCTCCACTGTCTGGGTTCCCCCGTCCAGCAGAACTTCGGCCTTCTTGCCGACGTCCTGTCTTGGCGACTTGCGGGGTTCTGCATCCGCCAGATCGGTTTCCATGGCGGCGGCAAGAACTGTAAGGCCCTTGAGAACTTCCTTGCTGGCCTTGTCCAGGTCAACGAGTGCCGCGAAAGCTTCCGTGGAATTGCCTTGTTCAGTGGCATGCAGCGCCCGGTGACCCGCTTCGTGAACCGCCTTATGAGGAGCGATCAGGTTGCGGAACGCTGGATGTGATTTGATCTTCTCGTTCTTGATCGAGTCGTACCATTTGCCAAGACGGCAATGATGATGGTCGGGCATGCCGGAAGTCGCCCAGTCGTCGTGGCCGGTCACCGTATCGACGACACGTTTCTTGAACAGGACGTGGTCGATCCGAGCCATTTCCAGCAAGGACTTGTCAGAATTGGCATCAAAGAAGTTTTTCGCTGCTCCGCTGAAACTGTCGTTGCTCTGCTTCAGAACGCGCTGCATGGCGCCGAGCTGCTGATCCGTATTCCGGTTCGATTCAGCGACATTGGCGACATTGCGAGCGATTTCGTGGCTGGCTTCTTTCTGCTGGTGCAGGATGCCCGTTATCTGGGTGACCCGTTCGGAGACATTGCCAACCATCCCGTCGATGGATTGCATCAGTTCATTGGCGGCCGCAATGGCATCCTCGCCATTCTGGATGGCGCCTTCGGAGCTCTGGATGGCTGTCTGGATTGTTTCCATACCAGCGGTCAGTGCTTCGATCCGCTGCGCGATGTCTTCCGTCGCCTTGCCAGTCTGCGAGGCGAGGGTTTTGACTTCCGAAGCAACGACGGCAAAGCCTTTGCCAGCTTCTCCTGCACGGGCGGCTTCAATGGTGGCATTCAGCGCCAGAAGATTGGTCTGGTCTGCGATGGATTGAATAACCGACAGGAATTCGCCGATCTGCGAAGCAGCTTCGCTCAGGTCTGACAGGCTCTGCGCGGTTTGCCGGGACGTTGAGGAAATATCGCCGATAGCACTCGACACGGCCGACATCTTGTCCAGGCCATCCTTGGCGGCGTTGTTTGTTTGCACGGCTTCGTTGGCCGCGCCTTCGCTGTTTTCGGAAATCTGGCCGATGGAGGCGACAAGCTGGTCCGCCGCGGCGGAAATCGACTGGCCGTTCGCGTTGGCTTCCTGGGTATTGCGCGACAACAACGCCATCGACATGACAATTTCATTCAGCTCGCTGATGGTGTTTGCGGTCGTGCGCAGGTTCTCCAGCCCGATCGTATCGCGCATTTCAGCGTCTTCAATGCGGCGCTGTTCCGTTTCGAACGCGCGTTGTGCAAGGATCATGTCCAGAAAGAACCGTGTCACCACGGCCTGCATCTCGGAAACCATGGCCTTTTGCGAGAACCGGTGCTTCTTGACGATGACGGGAAGGATTTCGTTCAACAGCCGTCCAAACGCGGACATCAGCCATTCGGCCTTCAGCCCGATCTTGACGTGAGCCTGACCGATACGCGCAGCCTGTCCGATGAACTCCAGGTCCGGGTCGTGATTGAAGATGTATTCCCAGTGTTTGGTTTGCGCGTTTTTGAGAGGAACGGTGTTCTTCTCATGGGTTCCCATTTTCTGGCGCAGCTCTTCTTGCGAAAGGAGTTCTACGTAGAAGCGATCCAGAATGGCCGGAAGGTGTTTTTGAAGGGTGTTCCAAGCCGTCTGCGCAGAAGCTGTATTGCTTCCGGAACTGGACATGAACTTGATATATTTTGCGATATTGTCAGTTTCGACAGTGTTCTTTGGGGCAGGTGTGCTCATATTTCTTTGGTCCTCGTCACGGACTGATAATGTTTGAGCCACTTTCCCTTAAGGGCGTAAATATTGAACTAATTGTACTGATTGATTTGTCTATGTATTAACCCTATTCGCTGAAGGTATGAGCTGCTTCGAGGCGCTCGCAAGAATTTTTCAGCAGCAGTGAGAGGCGGTCGGTTGAGGAGGAGAAACAAAGGCTTGCTTCAACGCGAAGCTGTGCCGCTCCAGCCCTACTGCACCGGCCGTTCTACTTGCGGGTAATCCTCGATTGCCGGTTGACCGTCCCCCGGCTGTTCCGGTTCGGTCCTCAGGCTCCATTCGACGATTTCCGGGGCAAGTTCCTCAAGGCCTGGCAAGGCGGACGGCACTTCTGTTTCCAGTTCGCTCGTCGGCAGCTCGTTCAGCCATTCCGATTGCCACTTGCCGACTTTTCTGTCTCTGGCCTTTTCGGCAAGTTCCATGAAATCGGCAGGTGCGTCCGGCGCCGGATCCGCCCAGCCATAGCGGACAAGACGCTTGCTGAGGTCCATCGATCCGCGGGTGCAGGTTGCCAGAATCTGTTGCGGTCCGGTCTCCTCGATCTTTTCGCAAACCACCTTCAATTGCCGCACCAGTCCTCTCAGGAAAGTGCGCGCCCTCGCGCCGCAGGGCCAGGTGCCACCGAGACGGGAAACACAGGTTTCGTCCGATTTCAGCGGAACGATATGGGCAAGCGTCACTGTCAACCGGTCCGACTTGATGCGTCCGCCGTCGAGAACCTGCACGCGCATCAGCTCCAGTGGGCCGTCCGGAACCGGTTCAATCGGCGGATCCTTCAGTTCCAGATAGCGTTTGGAAGGTTCGATACGTTTCAGGTCACCCTGTACCTGCGGTGCCGATACCCCCTCTGGCGAAACGTTGCGAATGTCGTTCGGCAAAGGCGCAGCGGCAACGACGACGGGTTCACTTCGTGTCTGTGCCGGTTTCTGCGTCTGGGCTTGGGGAGGGGACGATTGCGGAGCGGGCTCGGGCGTCTTTGCCGGCTCGCTTGTTTCCTCGGCGGCGCTGGTGATGCTGCCTGCCGCTACCTGCTCGTCCTGTACGGACGGCGGGTCTGCCAGGAGCAGCCAGGCGAGCAGACCACCCGCGGTGGTCAGCACGATTGCTGGCGTTATGAGAGGCCGAAGCTTCATCAAATGTGTGCTCGCGGGTTATTGGCTCGCCCAGATAATACGGGCAGTCCACTCGATTGCCGAGTGCTGAAAGCGCACTGACTGTGAATTGTCCCCGATTGTGCAAACCGCCAGGTCTTCGTCGCCTGTCTCCTGCAACGTGTAAAGCGACAGCCGGCCACTGTTAAGCTTGATGGCAAGCCTGTCGCCGGTGCGAAGGGGGGCGCCGGGAGCAACTACGACGATATCGCCGTTCCTGTAAAGGGGATGGAAGTCTTCATTGCTGACCTGCAGCGCAAAAGCAGCGCCGATTTGGGGAAAGCTGAAACTTTGCCAGTTCGCGCCGGCCGGCCGGCCGGCACTGTCGAAGGCATTTCGGTCCGAGGCAGCATCCAATCCGGCAAGGGGTACCAAAGCTGGCGCAGCGTCAGTTGGCCCGCCCGGGGTTTCGACCCTGGCGGCAAATGTGTTCAAGGCTTCGCCGGTGGCGGCCAGCACCTTGGCAAGCGATTCTGTCGATGGCCACCGTGGGCGTCCGTCGCCTGCAACGCGTTTCGACGGGTTGAAAGCGGTCGGATCCAGTCCGGCACGCCGAGCCAGGCCGGACGGCGAAAGCCCGTTCTGCGAGGCGAGGGCATCAATGGCCGCCCAGACCTTTTCATGTGAGAGCACGGCTGCCGTTTCTCCATATTGACGCGACAGGAATAAATACCTTTCGCTCATATGGGTTTTCCCGACCAAAATTCAAAAGAAACAGGCTGGAGTCACTTGTGCCGCTTGTTCGCTACGGTTCGGATGAGTAGTGTCCCGACCGGCTGAGCATGCGCCGGGCCTTTGCCTGCCATGCCATCCCCGGCAAGAGGCAAGGCAGACAGATGACCCTGATTTTCAAGATCGTCCCGAAATCCATGTGGCAGGAGGCAACCGACCAAGGCGTCTTCAAGGGCGCGCCGGTGGACCTTCAGGACGGCTTCATTCATTTTTCCGCCGAGGATCAGGTCCGGGAAACCGCTGCAAAGCATTTCGCGGGCCAGCAGGGTCTGTTGCTGGCCGCCTTTGATGCTGATGGGTTTGGCGACTTGTTGAAATGGGAAACTTCCCGGGGCGGGGCCCTGTTTCCCCATCTCTATGGCTCGCTGGACCCGAAGGTCGCACTCTGGGTGAAGGAACTGCCGCTTTCACCGGACGGGTCACATGACTTTCCGGAGCTGGATCAATGATACCGCCTTTCCTTGAAAACGTTGCGCTGAGAGGCCTGCAGTGCCTGGACGCCGAAACTGCGCACCGTGCGACTGTTGTGGCTTTGAAATCCGGTCTGATGCCGCCGCGCCGGAAAGTGTCTGACCCGCGCCTTGCAGTGAAGCTCTGGGATCTGACCTTTCCCAATCCGCTCGGAATGGCTGCAGGGTTCGACAAGAACGGCGAAGTGCCCGATGCGCTGCTGAAGTTGGGGTTCGGGTATGCCGAGGCTGGATCGGTCACCCCGAAGCCGCAGCCCGGCAATCCGCGGCCGAGGGTGTTCCGCCTGCCCGCAGACGAAGGCGTGATCAACCGCTATGGATTCAACAACGAAGGTCACGCAGCCTTGCGCCAGCGGCTTGAAGCCCGCCGAAGGTTGACGGGAATTGTGGGCATCAATGTTGGCGCCAACAAGGATGCAACCGACCGGATTGCCGACTACGTCGCCGGTATCACCGCATTCGCCGATATGGCGTCTTATTTTACCGTCAACATTTCTTCACCCAACACACCGGGACTGCGCGACTTGCAGGCCCGGTCCGCACTTGCCGATCTGCTGACCGCCGTGATCACGGCACGGGACGAGTGCACGCAGACGTTTGGGCGCAAGGTTCCTGTGCTCTTGAAGATCGCGCCGGACGTTGCTGATGAGGACCTGCAGGATATCGTCGAGGAAGTGCTCGCCAAGAGCGTCGACGGCCTGATCGTCTCCAACACGACGATCGGACGAGATGGCCTGAGCGGCAAGGGGCCGGCACAGGAAACCGGAGGCTTGTCGGGCAAGCCCCTGTTCCGGAAATCGACCATCATGCTGGCGCGCGCACGCAAACTGGCCGGACCGGACCTGCCGATCATCGGTGTCGGCGGTATCGACAGTGCGGAAACCGCCTGGGCCAAGATCACGGCGGGGGCGGACCTGTTGCAGCTCTATTCGGCCCTTGTGTTCAAGGGCGCGGGGCTGATTGACGAGATCCTGAGCGGCCTTTCTGCAAAACTGGACCAGCACGGGATTGCGTCGCTGCGCGACGCGCGGGATGCCAATGTCGATGCCTGGGCATCGGAAACGGCCTAGATACAGCTGTTCTTATGCGTTGCCGAACGTCTCGGCTGCCCGCTTTCTGCAGGCGGCCAGCAATGTCAGGCCACGCGTTCCGAAGAACAGCAGGAAGGCGAGCCAAAGACCGTGGTTCCCCAGGATAGGAAACAGAAGGTAATAGGCAGCCAGGTAAACGACGAGCGACAACAGCATCATGTTGCGCATGGTCGATGACCACGTAGCGCCGATAAAGACCCCGTCCATCTGGAATGCCAGCACGCCGAAGACTGGGGTCAGTATGGCCCACACAAGATAGGTCGACGTTACCTGACGGACATCTTCTGCCGTCGTCATGAAATCGATCATGTACTGCCCGAAAAACCAGAACAGCGTCGACAGGATCCCCGCCAGGGCAAAGCTCCACAGTGCTGTCAGTTTCAATGCGCGGTCGAAGGCGGGCCGGTATCTTGCCCCGACCGCGCGGCCCGCAAGCTGTTCCGCCGCAGTTGCCAGGCCATCCAGAAAGAATGCAGCTAGCATGATGAACTTCTCAAGCAGAGCGTTTGCGGCCAATACGGTGTCACCCTGGTCTGCCGAACGCGCCGTGAAAAACGCGAAGGCGAAGAGAAGGGTGAAGGAGCGGATCATGATGTCCCGGTTGACGGCCATCATGCGCACCAGCAGGCGGCGGTCGAAAATCACCTGAAGAGCCGGCCAGGACGTCTTGCCGGTGGTGAAGACGACCAGGCAGACGCCCAGTGCCGTTGCCGCGATTTCACTCAGGACAGTTGCCAGCGCGACACCTTCCACGCTCCAGCCGAAACCGATGACGAACCAGACACTGAGGCCGATGTTGAGCCCGTTCAGAACGAGCTGAAGCACCAGCCCTGTTCCTGCACGCCCGAGGCCGATGAACCAGCCGAGCATGGCATAGTTGGCAAGGAGAAAAGGGGCACTGTAGACGCGGATGTCAAAGTAGCGGCTCGTTGCTGCCTGCACATCCGCACTGCCCCCCAGGAACCAGAGCCCGATTTCTCGCAAGGGGGCTTGCAAGAGGATGACCAGCAGACCGCCGATGGCCGCAATCACGAAGGCGCGCAGCAGTGTTGCCCTGACTTCTTCTTCGTTCTGGGCGCCGAAAGCCTGGGCTGTCAGGCCTGTCGTCCCGGACCTCAAGAAGTTGAAGGTCGTGAACACCAGGTCGAAGATGATCCCGCCTATGGCAATCCCGCCAAGCAGAGCCGGGTCGCCAAGGCGGCCGATCACGGCCATGTCGACGATGCCGAGCAGGGGCGTCGACAGATAGGCGAGCGTCATCGGAATGGCGATGGCAAGAACAGTGCGGTGGGTAACCGCAAACGCCAGTTTCGGCCGCTCGCCGGTTGCTGAAAGTTGGGACATCGATGGCTCGCTTCGAGAGGAAGACCTTCATGTCTGCCTTGCCTCGGCACGTCAATTCATTTCGGCACATACCGGGTATTCACGGACATGGCTGCCGAATTTGCACTGAGCCGTAAAATTCGGATCTGCGGTGTCGTTCAAAGGGGTGCCCGTAGCGCCGGCGCGCCTTATATTGCGCACAGATGACCCTGCCTATCGTTCACCATCCGGCCTACTGCGCCGACCTTCCCGCTAATCACCGGTTTCCGATGGACAAGTTCCGTGCCGTTGCCGAATTGATACGGCAGGAAGGGCTTCTCGGCGACAGCGCCTTTTTCAGGCCTCGTCCCGCCCCCTTCGAGTGGGTCGCACTCGCACATGATCCTGCCTATGTGGATCAGGTCTTCAATGCCCGGGTGCCGGAAAAGGTGGCGCGGGAAATCGGTTTTCCGATGCGCGAGGACATCGCCCTGCGGGCACGCTGTGCAACGGGCGGGACCGTGTTGACGGGATATCTGGCGCTGGAACACGGCATTGCCTGCAACACCGCCGGCGGCAGTCATCATGCCCGGCGTGCACACGGAGCCGGGTTCTGCGTCTTCAACGACGTCGCAGTTGCCATCAAGGTGTTGCAGGCGGACGGCGCCATCCGCAAGGCGCTGGTGGTCGACCTGGACGTGCATCAGGGAGACGGAACCGCGGACATCTTTCAGGGCGACCCGGATGTCTTCACTTTCTCGCTTCATTCGGAAAAGAACTACCCCGTGCGCAAGGTCCCCTCCCATCTCGATATAGGTCTTGCCGATGGGACGAGTGACGAAGTCTATCTTGCTGTTCTGGAAGAGGTTCTGCCTGACCTGCTGCGCCAGGAGCCCTGGGACATTGTTTTCTTCAATGCCGGTGTCGATCCCTATGCCGGTGATCGTCTCGGCAGACTGTCGCTGTCACGCGACGGTCTTTGCAGGCGTGACCGCTATGTCATCGAAACGGTGCGAAAGGCGGGCGTGCCGCTGGCAGGAGTTCTGGGCGGAGGCTATTCGACGGATATCGACGAATTGGCCGATCGCCATGTGACACTGCATCGAACAGCCAAGGCCGTTATGGCTGAAGATTTCACTATGGTTGCCGCGCATGAACAGGTGGCCGGCTAAAGCCAGCCGGTTCATACCAGGATATCGGACACCTGCGGGGAGACCGATGTCGAACCGGTTGCGGTCGAAACCCCGTCCGTACCCGCAGGGCTCGCGGTGGAAGCCGGGTCTGGCTGCGCGCTGAAATTTGAGGCCCTCAGTGCCTTGACGCCGTCCTTGAGATCGGCACGGACGTCTTTCAGATCTTTTTTTGTGTCGCGCTCATCGCGCTTGAGCAGGCGTTCTATCTGTTGGGCAAGAGATTTGATGTCCTCAGCCATCTTGGCGAGGGCTTCCTTGTCGCCCTGCAGCCCGGACCTGCGGCTTGCGGCGAGTGCCTTGTTCGTTTCCTGTTGCTGTTCTGTGTAGGTCAGGACAGCCGCTTTCAGGTCTTCCCGCCAGCTGTCCGGTTCCTGTGCGCCTGCGGAAGAACCATCCTGCTCCGCTCCGGTCTGAGCCTGACCCGTCGCCTGGCTCTCCGGTCCCGAAGTCGCGGCACCCGTTTCAGATTCGGATACCGGAATTTGTGTCTCGGGACTGCTCGCTGCCGCAGACACAGTCTCGACCAATGTGGAGGTTGCATTAACCTGCGTCCCGGCACCGGTTATGATATCTGCTGTGGCGGCGATGTTTGAAGCGCCTGAAAGAACACCCGTACCGACGCCTCCACCGCTCAAGCTCTGACCTGCCGACTTGAGGTCCTGGGAGGCGGACTTGAACTCCTTGGAGATCTGTTTCAGCTCCTTGAGCAGACGCTTGGCCTGCTCCGGCGTTGCGAACCGCAGCATTTCCTTGAGCCGTTCGATGCGCTTCTGGACCATCTCGATCTTTTGCCTGCGCATCGCATCCTTGTTGTTCTCTACCGACCGGGCGAGACCGTCGCTGAGCTCAACAGAATCCTTGTAGGTTTCGAAGAGGGATTTTGCCTTGTCCTCGTCGTCGGCCGACCCGTTGGCCCCCAGAAACGTGGTGAGCGTTTGTGCGGCAGCAAGCGAACCTGAGCGATTGCCCGCACCAGAACCCGCGCGGGCGTAGGCCTGGTAGGAGGCGGCAAATTTCGATGTTGCGATGGCGGACATGCAAGGGCCCCTTAAGGCACGGGGAGATTCCGCCAGTTTCAGTTAATTATGATTAAGAAAGAGTTAATTTCCCGCAAGGGTTGCGTGCTTGCCTTAAGTGCCAATTGCAGGCCTCTGCCGCTCCTAGCGGTTTCGACCCATGGCCAGAATGCGAGTAACCAGCCAGATCGGGACAACAACCATCGCGCCGATAACCAGGTACTTGCCCAGGCGTCCAAGGGCGTTGAAACCCATGTTCCAAAGGCGTTCGACAAAATCGATCGACATGGTGATCAGGTCGAGCGGGTCGAGGTTCAGTGCGGACAGGATAATGCCGACAACGAAGGACAGGAACACAAGCCGCAAAAGCACCTGGGCTGGTGAACCTCCCAGAAAACGGCTCAGGCCGGTGTCGGACATATGTGTCTCCTGCATGTCGTTGCTAGCATTCCTGGCCAGAAGTTAGGAATATTCGGTGTCGATTACAATGAGGCCTGGCAAGCACGGCAGCAACTCCAGCTCTTGCGAAGGCAGTTTGTAAAATTTCTTATTAATTAAGTTTGGTGTCGTAATTCGTAAAGTTCTGTTCGCTTCCTGCCAAAGACGCAGCGGCCCGGTTGGCGTATTAAACTTTCAGGAATGTGCATCTAGATCGTTTGCGGCCACCCACAACCGCGACGGTCTGCCTTCCTCTACCTGCGGTGAAAGACAGCCGCCGGACTGGCACAAGTGTTGAACCGGCAGAAAAGGCGCGCACACAGCAGGATGGGCCAGCCGCCATCGACCCGTCCTGTTCTTCATGCAAATGAAAGAGCAGCCGATAGCGGTATTGGTGGGTTCGGTTGAGTGTTCTCGGCGGAACCGCCGGCAACAAGAATGATCTCTGGCACGGTGGTGACAAGCCCGTAACCGCCGTGCCGCAATTCTCCAGACACTACAGGTTCTCCGTGGTCCAGACATTTGCAAGGGCCGGTATCGGCGTCACTTCGTGGCGACGGATGGGCGAAGTGTCGAGGAGGTTGCCACAGTGACCCTGGCACGTGGCAGGGGCTGTTTGCTGCCCGTCGCAGGCGTACCTGAAGCTTGAGACCTGGAGCGGGGTGCATCCCGAACCTTCTTGGGGGAGACGCCAAACCATGTCTTCACGGCGCGCGAAAAGGTGCTCAGTTCCGAAAAGCCGAGGAGATAGGCGATCTCCTTCATGGGAAGGTCCGTTCCCAGAAGATATCGTTCGGCTGCGGAACGTCGTACTTCCTCGCTTAGCTGACGGAAGCTGGTGCCTTCCTTTTCCAGAAGCCTCTGCACCGCCCTCTGCGACATGCCAAGTTTCGCTGAAATGAGCGGCAGGGTGCATGTCCCGGTCGACAGACTGGCGGAAACTTCGTTGGCAATGCGCGACAGCGGAGATTCAAACTGGCCGAACCTTTCCAGTTCCGAATTCGCAGACGTCAGGATGATCTCGTAAAGGTGGGCGTCGTGGCGCCGGAGCGGGCGGGAGAGCAACGTTTTCGGAAACGAAATCCTGTTGCGGGTCGCGCCGAACTTGATCCGGCCCTGATATTTCTTCTGAAAATTGGACGTGCAATTTGGTTGTGAGGTCGCGAGCTCGATAAGGATTGGCGGTGCTTTCATGTCGAGTGCATGTTCAATCTGCTGGGTCGCCCAGCCGATGCGTCCGAACACGTTCTGTCGCCATTCACCGCGTCCTTCAAGGATAGGCCATTCCACGAAGCCGCCGGTCTCGTCTTCCTCGAAAATTACCCGATAGGCATTGGTTCTGATCGGACTGAACTTCGCCCAGGCCTGACAGGCCTCCCGAAGTGACGGAGCGCAGGCAAACAGATAGTCGAAGATTGAAAAGCAGCCGATGTCGATCGTGTTGAACAGATCGAACATGACGGCGTCATCGCCCAAGGCATTGGCGATATGTTCAAAAACGGCATGCCAGGCGGCTATCGGCACGGTACCTTGCGGGTCGTCCAGGCTGGCGAGATCGAATTCATAGTCCCTGGCCATTTGAGGCCAGTCCAGATTGGCGTTCGAACAAATGTCGCGCAGAACGCGGAAGACATCCGAGCGCGCCCATTCGCCATCTAGCGGCATTCGTATCTCCAGCCTGCCCATGCTTAATTCCAAGCAGAACTGTGCATGACAAGTCACGCCGGATCAAGTTTTGTCGTAAAATGCTAACAATTGCTGGCGAATGCGATAGGCCGATGCCGCTCCCGTCCGGAAGCGGCATCGGTTGTCGATCAGGCTGCGTCCTTGACCTTCGCTTCGGCTTTCGGCGGGAATTTGCCGTAGAACGTCTCGTTTTCCTTGGCCATGTCCTTCAGCAGCTTGTTCGGCTTGAAGCGCGGTCCCCACTTGCGGGTGAACTTCTTGCACAAGTCGACAAAAGTCGGCGTGCCCATCATGTCGATATAGCTGAGCGTACCGCCGGTATAGGGCGCGAAGCCGAAACCAAGGATGGAGCCGACATCGGCTTCACGCACGTCCGTCAGGCATTTTTCCTCGAAGATGCGGGCGGTTTCGAGCGCCTGCATCACCAGGAGACGCTGCTTGAGTTCTTCGATGTTGAAGCTCTCTGCAGGTTTCGGCTGACCGGTGACTTCCGGAATGCCGGGCCACAGGCTCTTGTCCTTGCCCTTGTAGTCGTAGAAGCCCTTGCCGTTCTTGCGGCCGAAACGCTCCTGCTTCACCACCATCTCTTCCAGGATGTTGTCGAGTGGGCCTTCGACATATTTGACGCCGAGGTCCTTGCGAGTTGCAGAGACGATCTTCCAGGCAAGATCCAGCGCCACTTCATCGCCAAGCGACAGCGGGCCAACCGGCATGCCGGCCATCTTGCCGGCATTTTCGATCATGGCCGCCGGAACGCCGTCCGCAAGCATCATCAGGCCTTCGCGGATATAGGTCATGACCACGCGCGAGGTGTAGAAGCCGCGGCTGTCGTTGACGACGATCGGGGTCTTCTTGATGGCCTTGATATAGTCGAGCGCCATGGCAAGCGCGCGATCGGAAGTGCGCTTGCCGAGGATCACTTCCACCAGCATCATCTTGTCGACGGGCGAGAAGAAGTGGATGCCGATGAAGTTTTTCGGCCTCTTGGACGCCTGCGCCAGGGAGGTGATCGGCAGGGTCGAGGTGTTGGAAGCATAGATGGCACGAGACTTCATCACCGCCTCGGCCTTCTCCGTCACCGCCTTCTTGATATCGCGATCTTCGAAGACGGCTTCGATCACCAGATCGCAATCTGCCAGGGCTTCATAATCGACGGTGGCGGTGATCTTCGACAGCAGCTTTACCTTCTGCTCCTCGCTCGCCCGGCCACGCTTGATCGCCTTGGTGATCAGCTCTTCTGAATGAGCCTTGCCCTTGTCGGCGGCTTCCTGGTCGCGGTCGATCAGGACGACGTCGATGCCCGCCTGTGCCGTAACATAGGCAATGCCTGCACCCATGAAGCCTGCGCCGAGAATGCCGATCTTGCGGATCTTGTTTGGACGCTGATCCACCGGGCGGCGGGCCAGCTTGTTCAGCTCCTGCATGGAGACGAACAGCGAGCGGATCATGTTGGCGGCTTCCGGGGCCTGCAGCACCTTGGCGAAGTAGCGGCTTTCCACTTGAAGCGCGAGATCCATCGGCAGCTGCAGACCTTCGACGACGGAGCGCAGCAGGTAGCGGGCACCCGGATAGTTGTCATAGGTCTCGCGGCGGTAGATCGCATTGGCGGCCGGCCAGAACTGGAAACCGGCTGGGGAATAGACCTTGCCGTTTGGCAGCTTGTAACCCTTCTTGTCCCAGTCCTTGACCGGGTCGAGGCCTGCCTTCAGCATCTTCTTGGCGGCGGCGACCAGTTTCTTGGTCGGGGCGACTTCATCCACCAGTTTCATCTGTTTGGCCTGGGGTGCCCGCAGGGTGCGGCCCTGGAGCAGGAACTGCATGCCCTGCTGTCCATCCGTCATGCGCATGACACGCTGGGTGCCGCCGGCGCCCGGAAAGAGGCCTACCTTGACTTCCGGCAGACCCATCTTCAGGCCTTCGTCAACGACGCGGCCATGACAGGCCAGTGCCAGTTCGGTACCGCCGCCCATGCAGGTGCCGGCAACGGCGGCGACGAAGGGTTTGCCGCAGGTTTCCAGCTTGCGGTAGACCTGAGACAGCTTGCGCGATCCTTCGAACAGAGCCTTGGCCGCAGCTTCCGCGTCGTTACCGCGCTTGATGTGGAAGTCCTTCAGAAGCCCTTCCAGCATGGTCAGGTCGGCACCACCGGAAAAGGCGGCCTTGCCGGACGTGATCACGGCCCCCTTGATGGCGTCGTCACTTGCCACCTGGTCGACAATCGCATCCAGCTCGTCCATGACCGACAGATCGATGACGTTCATCGATTTTTCCGGCATGTCCCAGGTGATCAGGGCAAAACCGTCCTCATCGGTTTCAACGGTGAAATTCTTGTAGCTCATTTGATGGTCCTCCTCGGGTCAGGCGCCGGTCGACTGCAGATGGGCGCGCTGTTGCGCAGCCGTCTTCGTGCCGTCGACGACAACGTCGCCGGTGTGTTTGGTCTCTGCGGGTTCGAACAGCATCACCCAGCATTCGTCTTCTGCGAGCGGATTGTGCTCGACGCCCTTGGGCACGACGTGCATGTCGCCGGCGTTCAGGACGACATCGTCCCGGTCGCGGTAGCGGATAGTGAGGCTGCCCTTGATGATGAAGAAGAGCTCGTCCTCGTCCTGGTGGTCGTGCCAGACGAACTCGCCTTTCAGCTTCGCAAGCTTGACGCTCTGGTCGTTGACGTCGGCCACCACACGCGGCGACCAGTAGTCAGTGATCTGGGCGAATTCCCTGTCGATGTTGCTGATCATGATCAGACCCGCTCGATGATGGTCGCTGTTCCCATGCCCGCGCCGATGCACAGCGTGACGAGGGCGGTGTTGAGATCGCGGCGTTCCAGTTCGTCGAGCACGGTGCCAAGGATCATGGCGCCGGTGGCTCCGAGAGGATGGCCCATGGCAATCGCGCCGCCGTTGACGTTGACCGTTGCCGGATCAAGATCGAAGGCTTGCTGGTAACGCAGGACGACGGAGGCAAAGGCTTCGTTGATCTCGATGAGATCAATGTCCTTGATGTCCATCTTGGCGTTTTTCAGAAGCTTTTCGGTAACATCCACCGGACCGGTCAACATCAGGGCCGGTTCGGAACCGATATTGGCGAAAGCCTTGATGCGGGCACGCGGCTTCAGGCCGGAGGAACGGCCTGCGGTGCTGGAACCGATCAGAACGGCGGCAGCTCCATCGACAATGCCGGAGGAGTTGCCGGCGTGGTGCACATGGGTGATTTTTTCGATTTCCGGATGGGCCTGGATGCCGACCGCATCGAAACCACCCATGTTGCCCATCATTTCGAAGGAGGGGTTGAGCGAGGCGAGCGACTGCATGTCGGTTTCCGGCCGCATGTGCTCGTCCCGGTCAAGAATGGTGATGCCGTTGACGTCCTTCACCGGCACGACGGATCCGGAGAACCGGCCATCTTCCCAGGACTTGCCGGCGCGCTTCTGGCTTTCCACCGCATAGGCATCGCAGTCATCGCGCGAAAAACCGTATTTGGTGGCAATCAGATCAGCCGAGACGCCCTGGGGCATGAAATAGGAGGGGATGGCCACCTGCGGCTCGATCGGCCAGGCACCGCCGGAAGCGCCAAGGCCGACACGGCTCATGCTTTCCACGCCGCCGGCGATTACCAGCTTGTGCTGGCCTGCCATGACCTGGGCCGAAGCCATGTTGACCGCGTCGAGACCGGAGGCGCAGAAGCGGTTGATCTGCATGCCCGGAACCGACTTGTCGTAACCGGCCGCAAACACCGCCGCACGGGCAATGTCGCCTCCGGCTTCCCCGACCGGGTCGACACAGCCCAGGACGACGTCGTCCACCCGGGTCGTGTCGAGACCGTTCCGGTCGCGGATCGCTTCCAGCGCGGTGGCCGCAAGCCGGACGGCGGGCACTTCGTGCAGCGAACCGTCCTTCTTGCCGCGTCCGCGCGGCGTGCGCACGTGGTCGTAGATATAGGCTTCGGGCATCAGATCCTCCTCTAGATCGGATTGGCCTCAGGTCTTATCCGGCAAGGGATGGCCGGGCATGAGGTCGTAAGGATGTTTCCAGCCGGGCAGAGCCTTGATCCGCCCCAGCCACTTGGTGACATTCGGATAAGCCTCGAGATCGATCCCGAGCTCACCTTCGTAAAAGAGGTAGCTGCACAGCGAGAAATCCGCGCTTGTCGGCTTCTTGCCGATGGCGAAGTCATTCTTCGCGAAATGCTTGTCCAGGATGGCAAGGGCGGATTTCGACCGCCCGTCGAGCCATTTGACCACGTCCGTCTCGCCGGTCTTCATCAGTGTGCGCAGGAAGCGCAACGGACCGAGCAAGCCGGAAACCTTCTGGTTGTCGAAAATCGTCCAGCGCAGGATTTCCCGCCGCTCTTCATCGTTTTCCCAGCCAAAGGCGCCGAACTTCTCGGACAGGTCGTCCATGATGACGGCGGACTGGGTCAGGATGTCGTCACCATGCACAAGCACCGGCACTTCACCCATCTCGTTCAGCGTGTCCCGGAATTCTTCGGTTCGGGTGGCCCCGTTGAAGAAGTCGACCCACTCCGGCGTCCAGTCGGCGCCGCACAGCTCCAGCATCAGGGCCACCTTGTAGGAGTGTCCCGACTGGGCCATGCAGTGAAGAACGTATTCAGCCATAACTTGAAATTCCCCTCGCAAATCAAATTGGAACGCGACTATAGCCGCCGGTTTCGATTTGCGGGCTCAAATTTCCGCCATCAGCGAGCTGGCCCCCGGACGCTTTAAAAAGCGTCCGCGGCAACCGACATCATGGTTTCGGACCCGGACGAGATTCGGGCAAGATGCGCGCCCGTTTCCGGCAAGGTGCGTTCCATGAAGAAACGCCCGAAGGTCAGCTTGGTTTCCAGCCATTCGGCCTTTTCGCCTGCGCCTTCCGCGACCTTTTCCTGAATGGCCTTTGCCATCTTCGCCCACATGTAGCCAAGGGCAACAAGCCCGAAGAGGTGCATGTAGTCGACGGAGCCGGCGCCGGCGTTGTCCGGGTTCTTCATGGCGTTGTTCATGAACCACATGGTCGCGGCCTGAAGATCGTCCATGCCCTTCTTCAATGGCCCGGTGAAGGCAGCAAGGGCTTCGTTGTCCTTGTTCTCCTTCAGGAAGGTATTGACCTCGTTGAAGAAGCTCATGACAGCCCGACCGCCGTTCGCGGGCAGCTTGCGGCCGACGAGGTCCAGTGCCTGGATGCCGTTGGCGCCTTCGTAGATCATGGCAATACGGGCATCACGAACGAACTGCTCCATGCCCCACTCGCTGATGTAGCCATGGCCACCGTAAAGCTGCTGGGCATTGACCGCGTTGGCAAATCCGGTGTCGGTCAGAACGCCTTTGAGCACAGGTGTCATCAGCCCCATCATGTCGTCGGAGAACTGCTTGGACTTTTCGTCGTCGGACCTGTGCGAGACATCGCCATGAAGCGCGGTCCAGATGACGAGAGCACGGGCCGCTTCGTTGAACGAGCGGATTTGCATCAGGGTGCGGCGTACGTCCGGATGCACGATGATCGGGTCGGCGGGCTTGTCCGGGTTTTTCGGTCCGGTGAGGGCGCGGCCCTGGATGCGATCCTTGGCGTAGATGACGGCATTCTGATAGGCGACCTCCGACTGGGAGAGCCCCTGAACCGCAACGCCGAGGCGGGCCTCGTTCATCATGGTGAACATGGCGCGCAGGCCCTTGTTCTCTTCGCCGACCAGCCAGCCGGTGGCATCGTCGTAGTTCATCACGCAGGTGGCGTTGCCGTGAATGCCCATCTTGTGCTCGATCGAGCCGCAGGAAACGCCATTGTTGTCTCCCACCGAGCCATCGTCGCCGATCGCGTTGCGGGGCACGACAAACAGCGAAATGCCCTTGGTGCCTTCCGGGGCGCCCTCGATGCGGGCCAGCACCAGGTGGATGATGTTTTCCGCCATGTCGTGCTGACCGGCTGAGATAAAGATCTTGGTACCGGTAATCTTGTAGGAGCCGTCGGCTTGCGGCACTGCCTTGGTGCGGATGAGGCCGAGATCCGTTCCGCAGTGCGGTTCGGTCAGGTTCATGGTGCCGGTCCAGGTTCCGGCGATCATGTTGGGAAGGTATGTCTGCTTCTGATCATCCGTGCCGTGGATCGTCAGGGCCGCAACGGCCCCTGCGGTCAGGCCCGGGTACATGGAAAAGGCCATGTTTGCCGAAGAGGCAAATTCATTGAAGACGGTGGTCAGAGTATGTGGCAGGCCCTGTCCGCCGTAATTCGCGTCCGCCGACAAGGTGCCCCAGCCGTTTTCGCAAAACGCCTTGTAGGCCTTCAGGAAGCCTTTTGGTGTCGTGACCGTGCCGTCGTCGTTGCGCGTGCAGCCTTCGCTGTCGCCGGTCTGGTTCAATGGCTGGAGAACTTCTTCCGCGAACTTGCCACCTTCGCGCAAGATCGCTTCCACAAGGTCGAGAGGTGCATCGGAAAAACCTGGCAGGTTGGAATATCGGTCATAGCCGAACACGTCCTTCAACAGGAAAAGCGTGTCATCGACGGGAGCGGTATAGCTCGGCATGGAAATCCTCCCAGATCTGCCGTTTATGTCTCGATCTTACGTTTCCGTAAACGTTACCTTGAGGCCTATATACGCGTGTTGTTATTGCCCGGCAAGTGGTGTCCCAACGGAAGGGTTGTCAAAAAAATACGCCTAAAACATGCTGATGGGAATGATTTCCGAAGGTCCCGTACGCGAAATCGTGTTGCGAGGTGTCCTTTTTGGGGAATTTCACAGTTTTGGAAAAAGGGCGTCAATTCTCGCAAAAATTGCAAGTTGGCGGACGCACAAACAAAAACCGCCGACGTTGCCGCCAGCGGTTTCAAAACTCTGAGGTCGAAAGGAAAGGGACTTATGCCTCTTCCGCTTCCTTGTGCTTCAGCATGCCGGAAACGATCTCGACAGTGCGTGACAGTTCCTCGATGGCCTGTTCGATGTCCTTGCGCTGATCTTCCAGAACGGCGATCTGCTCGTTGAACTTGGACAGGGCGACGCGGAGCTGGGTCACCTGACCGTCGCGCAGGTCGTAAAGGTCGAGCATGTCGCGGATCTCGGACAGGGAGAAGCCAACGCGTTTGCCCATCAGTACCAGTTTCAGGCGGGCACGGTCGCGGCGGTTATAGACGCGGTTCAGGCCGTCGCGCTTGGGGTTGAGCAACCCCTTGTCTTCGTAAAAGCGCAGCGTGCGCAGGGTGCAGTCGAATTCTTTCGCCAGGTCGCCGATTGTGAACTGGGTTTTCTTCGTGCTGTCGTCGTTTGCGGACACAACGTCCACAAGATCGTCTTCATTGAGGATCGAAAGCGCTTCGCTCATAGCAGTTTGTTCTCGTTTTTCAGCCGTTGTCCGGCTCATCGTTGATGTTTTGCAGTTTTCGAAACCCGCTCCGAAGACATGATCTCCAGTGCGTTCTCAGGCGATGCGGTTGTGTGCACAGTGGCTCAGCCGGTTTCTTGCGCACTGTTTAGCTTACGTTTGCGTTAAGGTCCAGTCACGGAAGGTCGCAGGGGAAAAATTCGTTAACGCAGCGTTTGCCGATTCGCGTCACCCTGATCGCGTGAACATCGGATTTTCATTCGAAAACAGTCTGTTTTCGCATTTAGCAAGGCCGATTAACGGCCTGTTTACCCTAAAACGACAAAGTCTTTCAAAACGCTGTGCCTGTCCCGTCCTCGACGGAATCATGGCGCAGCCTGTTTCATCAGCGGTCTGAATGACCGTCAGCCCAGGGTCAAGAGATGCCGGCTTGGAAGAAAAACGAGGCAGGACGCCGCGGCCGTGATGCGTATGAAGGCGACGACTTTTACGATGCACCACGCCGCGAGCCGGCGCGAAACCGCATAGAACGGTTGACGCGCACTGCAACGGCGCTTGGCAAAAATGACCGTTATCCCTCCGAGGAACGTGACGAGGATCTCGACGCCGTGGCCGACGAGCTGGACCGGCTTCTGGCCGACCAGGCGGAACCACGCCGGCCCGAAGTGCGTCGGCCGGAGCCTCACCAGTCTGTGCCGCGCCGCAGGGTGTCTCGCCGCGAGCCGGGCATTGATGAAGTCATGGGTGCGCTCGACCGATTGGACGAACAGGTGCAGGGGCTTGCGAGCCCGGACCCGCGGGAAGACTATCGTCAGGAGCATCGCGCGGACTACCGGGATGAGCCGCTTCGGCCTGCGCCGAAGCCACGTCCTCGGCCGGGAAGCTATGCCATCGACAATCTGCCGGCTGACGAACCCTATTATGACGAGGACGATGCCTACGAAGCGCACTATGCGCCGCAGCCCTCTCGCCAGCGCGACCGGGACGTACGCTCCAGAAGCGAAGCGTCCATACATATCTACAAGGACCTTGGCCGCCGCATCGACGCATTGAGAGCGCCGCAGGAACAGGCCTTCAATCAGGTTCGCGATGAGCTTGGTTCGCTGCGCGAGGCACTTGGCGGCCTATCGCGCGGCACCAACGAAACCGTGAGCCGGCAGAATGCGGAACTGCGTCGCCTGTCCGACATGGTCGAGCGTCTGCGTGCCGACAAGAAGAACGACCAGCTTGCTCGCGAGATCCGCAAGGAAGTCGCCGACCTGAAGGACATGGTCGGCCGCACGAACGTGGAAGGGGCACTCCAGACCCTCGAGCACGGGTATGCCCATATCCTGCAGCGTCTTGATGAATTGTCCCGTGCGTCTGTGGATCCCCGCGTCCTGCGCGGTGTGACCGCGCGCCTCAATGAAATCGAGGACGCCTTTGCCGCGCTGCCGCGGTCCGAGCACATGATGGTGCTGGAAGACCGGGTCGTCAGCATTGCTGAACGCATGGAAGAGCTCCTGCAGCGCAAGGGCCATGCCGATATCGAACCGCTTCGCGCGGAACTGCGTGAAGTGCGCGGCTTTGTCGAACAGATCGATATCAAGGGTCTTGTCGAGGGTATCGATGACCGGATGAAGTTCGTGTCCGGCCGCCTTGACGATCTGGAAGTCCTGGCCCGGGAACAGCGCGGCCTGGACAGCCGTCTGTCCGCCATGGAACAGCGCATGCCCGAGCCGGAAACGATCTCCAGGCTGCAGGGCCGCCTGGAAGACATCGTCGGCATGATGGCCGACGACCGCGCAGCTCCGGCGGACACTCAGCATCTGGGTCAGGTTGACCGGCGCCTCGACGAGATCGTTGACCGTCTCGAGAGGATGGAGCAGGCAGGTCCGCTTCCGTCGACAGACACGGGCGCTTTTGCAGCGCTGGAGCAGCGTCTGGAAACGATCTCCGGCAAGATCGACGCGATCGAAAAGAAGTCTGCGCGCCCGGTGCCGGTTCTGGATGCAGCCGCGATGCGGTCCGGCGGCAATGCGCCGGACACCAAGTTCATGGCCCAGCTTCAGGAGCGGTTGAACGATCTGACTGCTCGTCTGGATCAGCCGAAAGACACGGTCACGACATCGGACCTAGACAAGCTGCGCGCGGAGATCGGATCCATGCGTGCCAGCGTGTCGGCACCGGCATCGACAGAAGCGCTCGAGCAGCGGATTGCCGATCTGGCGCAGATCGTTTCGAAAGGTGCCGAAGTTACCGACGACAGCCGCTTCGAACAGCTTGGAGCCAAGGTTGCCGCGCTCGCGGAACAGATCGAAAGCACGTCCACTCAGGCGTTCAGCATGGAGCAGTTCTCGCCGTTCCTGGAGCGGATCGAGAAGGGCCTGGAAAAAACCCGTTCAGACGTTGTGGGCATCGCCCGCGAAGCGGCAAGGGAAGCGATCGAAAGCGCACCGGCACCGAGAAACGGCCAGTACGATCAGGCCATCACGGAGCTTCAGTCTGATCTGAAGCGGTTGCTTGACGCTGCAGAAGGTACTGACGAACGGACGCGGAACACCTTTGACGGGGTCAAGTCCGTGCTGGGCTCGCTGACCGAGCGCCTGGACAACCTGGAACGTGCCGACCACTTCGGTGAAACGCCGGCCTCCAGCTTCTCTCCGATCAAGGTTGATGAACCGGCCCCGTTGTTCTCCAAGGCCCCATAGGCCAGGAAGACGGAAGGCGAGCAGCAGCCCGCTGATGCACCGCAGGCACCGCGTGCCGATGACCGGACCCGTGACCGCAAGGCAGACTTCATCGCAGCTGCCCGCCGTGCAGCACAGGCAGCTTCCGCGGAAGCTGCCCAGCTGGAAAAGCGGCAGAAGGTAACGGAAGAACCTGAAGCTGCCGACGAGGAACGCGGCAAGGCCCGTGTCGGCTGGCTGCGCAACGTTCTCAAGCGCGACAAGTCCGCTGCGAAGGAAGACAAGGCCGAACCGGTCGGAGATCTGGAGCTGAATGCCGAGGACGTTGCCGATCAGGCGTTTGAAACCCAGGATTCTGCCGTTCTGCCGGGTGATCGCCCGGCGCCGGAAGCTCCGCAGGCCTCCAGCGGCCGCCGTCGGGCCATTCTCTATACAGCTGCCGCCGTTGTCCTGTTGATCGGAACACTGCAGGTGTTCCGCCTGGCAACCGGTAGCCCGGAAGAGGCCGATCAGCTTGCCGCGAACACGCCGGAAACCGTTGAAGCGGTTCCTGCGCCGGAAATGGCAGACGCTGCTCCGGTACAAGCCGACGTTCAGCCGGACGTTGAGGTTACTAGCGAGGTTGCTCTGGCAGAAAGCCGCGGCGTCGGATCTGCGGCCGAAGGCGCAGAATCCGGGCCTGTCAGCGCGATGCCGGACGAGACAGCCGACACGATGTCAGAACAGGCCCCGGCTGTTGCATCAGCGCAGTCCGCGCCGCCGCAAACGACACCGGTCACCGAAAGCAGCAATGTTGAGGCTGCTTCCGCGTCCGGTCCGCTTGCCCCTGAAACCGAACTGGCGTTCGCGCCGCCCGCAGGCGTTGCAAGCAGCTTCGGCGAAGCAGGTGAAAGCACTGTGTCCGGGTTCCAACCGGCAAGCGAAGCCGGCGCTCCGGCAAGCCTCCTTGCAAACCTGCCGCCGGAAGGCGTTGGCCCGATGGCGCTGCGTAGCGCTGCTGCCAGTGGCAATGCGGCCGCAGAATTTCTGGTAGGTGTGAAATTCACCGAAGGCAGCGGTGTATCGGCGGATCTGTCCAAGGCAGCAGTCTGGTATCAGAAAGCGGCCGACAAGGGTCTCGCGCCTGCCCAGTACAGGCTCGCAAGCCTCTACGAAAAAGGCCGTGGTGTCGACAAGGACCTGCCGAAGGCAAAGGCCTGGTATTCCAAGGCGGCCGAAGCCGGTAATGCGAAGGCGATGCATAACCTCGCGGTTCTTTATGCCGAGGGAGGTGGTGAACAGCCCGACTATGCAGCTGCTGCCAAGTGGTTCGAAGAAGCCGCCAATTTCGGCGTCAAGGACAGCCTGTTCAACCTGGGCATCCTCTATGCCGGAGGCATCGGCGTCGATAAGGACCTGGTAGCCAGCTACAAATGGTTCGCGATTGCGGCCGATCAGGGCGATCCGGAAGCAGCCAAGCGCCGCGACGATGTCGCCAACATGATGGATCAGGAAACACTGGCCAATGCCCGGCTCGCGGTTGAAAACTTCAAGCTGAAGACACCGAACGCGGCAGCCAACAAGGTGACGATGGAGCCGGGTTGGGTGGACAGCGCTACATTGCCGGCGGAAAAGGTGTCGATCCAGGCACCCGACAACACGGCCATGGTCAAGGAAGCCCAGGACAAGCTCAACTACCTCGGTTTTGACACCGGTACCCCGGACGGCCAGATGGGTCCGCGCACCCGCAGCGCGATCCGCGCCTTCCAGCGGAGCATCGGAATGCCGGAAACCGGAGAAGTCGACAACCGTCTGCTGGAAGAGTTGAAGAGCCAGGCGATCTAGACCATCCCTTGGTGTATCCGGGGTGGGCGCGACAAACGGCGACCTGATGAAACAAGCACCCAGCCAGGCCAGATGCCCGGCTGGGTATTTTCACATTGCGGCCCGCATTGTTTTTTCACGGTGGCTCGAAATGGAATTTTCTTCGGTAACGGCGCTACAGGCAATTTGCCGATGGAAAAGGCAGAGCCTGAATGCAGTCAGATATTCGAACGTGAAGCACTATGGGCGTGGTTTCAAAAACAGACCGGAACGCGGGATATTTGCGCAACGCAATGGTCGAATTCCGCCTGGCACTTGTCTAAAATCGGCGAACCGAACCAAACAGACCTGCTGGCCGGTTGACATGCTGGACTCTACAGGTCTTTAACCATTTCATCGTAATCTTTACGCAGTCATTTCTGCAGTTTTCCGGTTGATCCCGTGCAATTATACCTGCCCATAGCCGAGATTCCGGTGAATATCTTCGTGATATTCGGCATGGGCGGCGCCGTGGGTTTTCTGTCGGGGCTGTTCGGTATCGGCGGTGGTTTCCTGCTGACACCGCTTTTGATCTTCTCCGGTATCCCGCCTGCGGTTTCCGTTGCCACCGTCACCACGCAGGTGGTTGCCTCTTCGTCATCGGCTGTCGTCACCTATTGGCGACGAAAGGCCATCGACCTGAAACTCGGCACAATCCTGCTCTGCGGCGGTGTCATAGGGTCGTTTATCGGCGTCATATTGTTTGAGGTTCTGCAGTCCATCGGTCAGCTGGATGTCGTGATTTCGCTGTCCTATGTGACGTTCCTGGGCGCCATTGGCGGCCTGATGCTGTTCGAATCCATCCGTGCCATCCGTCGGCGCAAGTCCGGCGTTGCGCCCAAAGCCCGCAAACCCGGACAGCATAACTGGATCCACGGGCTGCCGCTGAAAGTCCGTTTCCGGCGCTCCAAGCTTTATGTGAGCATCATCCCGGTTGTCGGCCTTGGCGCGATCATCGGCTTTCTCGGCACGATCCTGGGGATCGGCGGCGGCTTCATGATGGTGCCTGCGCTGATCTACCTGCTGCGTGTGCCCACCAGCATCGTCATCGGCACATCCCTGTTCCAGATCCTTTTCACAATGGCAGCCGCGACCGTGTTCCATGCCATGGGCACGAAGACTGTCGACATCGTTCTGGCCATGACGCTGATGGTCGGGGGTGTGATCGGAGCCCAGTTCGGGGCTCGCATGGGCCAGAACCTGCGCGGCGATCAATTGCGTCTGCTGCTTGCGCTTCTGGTCCTGGCTGTCGGCTTGCGCTTTGCGGTCGACCTGCTGCTGACACCGGACGATTTCTATTCCATCGCGATCCGGAAGGGGGCAGGGGCATGAGCCGGCTGATCCTGCTTCTGTCGATTGTTGTTGGCCTGGTAACCGGCGCTGCTGCCCAGAGCCGGCCGAACCAGGAACTGGTGACGTCCCTGTCCTCGGATCTGATCTCGATCCAGTCCAATTTCACGGGCACGGAAATCGTCATCTTCGGGCAGGCCAGCAACATCGAGCGCCAACCCAACGATCCGAGCGGCTATGAACTGGCCATCGTCGTGGAGGGGCCTCCGCAGGACATCACCACGCGGCGCAAGGGCCGTTTTCTGGGCGTTTGGGTGAACCGGGAGGCCGAGCGGTTCCAGAACGTTCCTTCCTACTATGCGGTCGCCAGCACCATCAATATCGGCAACCTTGCGAACCGCACTGTTCTTGACGACCTTGGCATCGGCCTCAACCACATCAACCTGGCTGTCTCGGGCGTTTCCAATGTCGCTCTGTCAGACAGGGATGATTTTCGCCGCGCCTTCGTTCGGCTGCGGGAGCAGATGGGTCTTTACTCGGAACAGCAGACCTCGATCACCTTTCTGACCGACACAATGTTCCGAACAAATATCCCCCTGCCTGCCAACATCCCGGTGGGCGACTACAAGGTCAAAAGCTTCCTCTTCCTCCATGGCGAGGTGGTGGCCCAGACGGAGCAGACGCTGGCTGTTGCCAAAAGCGGTTTCGAACAGGTCACCTTTGAACTGGCGCAGTCCTATCCGTTCTTCTATGGCCTCCTCGCGGTGTCACTGGCCATTTTCACAGGCTGGCTCGCCGGTGTGATCTTCCGCAAGGACTAGGCAGACCCGATCTCGGCCCGCCCAATCTCGGCCTGCTTGAGTTTGCCTTCTCGAGCCGATCTTGTCCTACCAGGCTTACCCATCTGACTGAACGCCGAATGTTATCGTCGGAAACCGCATGTTCGCGCACTTTCCGCTGGCGCTTGCCGCCGCCGCGGCTATTCTCGAGTCCAAAGAATTTTCAGGCTGTTGGGGCAGGCGGACATGACAGAAGAACCCTCATCCACACCACGGGTGGAAACAGTTGTGAAACCTGACCCGACACTGGATGCAAAGGTCATCGATATCGCCATCCGCCTGGGCGTTCTGGGGCTCTTTGCCTATTTTTCACTTCAGCTCGTCGCACCGTTCTTTCTGTTCCTGGTCTGGGCGGTGGTGCTGACGGTCGCACTCTATCCGGTGTTTGACTGGCTCGTCGCCAGGCTTGGTGGACGAAAGGTTCTTGCAGCAGTCCTGATCACGCTCTGCTGTCTTGCAATCGTGATCGGTCCCGTTGCCGTGTTGATCGTCAGTCTCGTGGACACGCTTCAGGGCTGGTACCACGGTATGGCGAACGGCGTCCTCAAGCTGCCGCCCCTGCCTGATAAACTCGCCGGGTTGCCGGTCGTCGGTACCAAGATTTCCGAATTCTGGCAACTCGCCGGTCAGGGGCTGGAACAACTCCTGGCCAAGGTCGGGCCGACGCTGGTGCCGGCCGGCAGCCGCATCCTCGGCGTTCTGGCTTCACTCAGTGGCAGCGTGCTGTTTTTCATCGTCTCCATCATACTCGCAGGCTGCCTGTTTGTGCCGGCCCCGTCCCTGGCAAAGGGCAGCAAGCTGTTTGCCGACCGCATCATTGCGCCGCGCGGATCGGAATTTGTCGATCTGGCCGGTGCCACCATCCGCAACGTCTCGCGCGGTGTCATCGGTGTTGCTGTCGTCCAGGGGCTGCTGACGGGGATCGTGCTGATAGCGTTTTCCGTGCCGCTTGCCGGCGTCCTGACCTTCGTGGCGCTGATCCTGTGCATCATCCAGATCGGCCCGGCACTGGTGATTGTTCCCACGATCGTCTGGGCCTGGAGCTCCTGGGAACTGGTGCCGGCACTCCTGTTCACCGTGCTGATGGTTCCGGTGATGCTCATCGACAATGTCTTGCGGCCAATCCTGATGTCCCGTGGCCTCAACGTGCCGATGCTGGTGATCCTGATCGGCGTTCTCGGCGGCACCATTGCCTATGGCTTGATCGGTCTCTTCCTCGGGCCCGTCATCCTGGCGGTGTTCTACGAACTGATCATTGCTTGGGTGAAGGCAGGCGAGAAAAGGCCGCCTGAAGTGACGACCTTGCCCGATCGCTAGAGCGTCTGAAAATAGCCACTTACCGGATCTTCGGCGAGATGACCGGAAATCATGGCCCAGGTTCCATCAGCAATCAGTCCTTCGATATGTGCCTTGTGGATTGCTTCGTTTTCCCAGCTTTCGACAAGCGTGAAGCGGCATGCATCATCCAGGTCCTTCAGAACCTCGACACCCTGACATCCGGACACGCCCGGAAGATCGGCCGAAACCGAGTGCATGATGGTTTCAAACGCCTCTTGCCGGTCCTTGAGAGCCTTGAATTGAACGACAACTTTGATGGCCATGGGGGATCCTTTCCGCGTCGGCTGTATGTTGCCGGCATGGGATAATCAGCCAAGGTAGCTGGCGACAGATCCATTCCTGCTGAACGGCTGCCCGATCCTGCGGAACTTTCCTCAAGTACCGTTCTGGCGAGGCGGGTCCAGAGTTTCGGCATATTGGCGCGGAGCCATGCCGAAAGCGGATTTGAAATCACGCGTGAAGTGGGACGTGCTTGCATAGCCGGCAGCCTCGGCTGCACGGGCCACGCTGGCGTTTGACGTCAGTAGATGTTGCCGGGCGTGGTCGAGACGTACCTGCTTGCGGTATTGAAGCGGGGACTGACCGAACAGAGCAGTGAAACCATGTGCGAAATGGGAGGGGCTCATGGCAACTTCGGCTGCGATTTCGGCAATCGTCAGCTCCGGTCGTGCCGCATGGGTCTCGATATAGCGCAAGGCCTTGACCAGCCTTTCATCCCTTGCACTGACCAGGGTCCTCAAGACGCCAAAGGCGTCGGACCGCAGGATCCGGTAACAGATTTCCTGCAGGCACAGCGGTGCCAGCACATGGCAGTCGGCTGGATCCCGAAAAGAGGTGACGAGGCGCAGCAGCGAACCGGCAAGTTCATCGTCCAGTGGTTCACAGGAGATAAGCGCGCCTTTGGCCGGGGAAGACGCATGGGCATCGGTTTCGGCAAGGCGAACCAGTGTCTGAGCAATCAGCTCAGGTGACAATTGCAGTTTGAGGGCCAGATAGGGCTTTGCAGGTGTGCCCTCGACAACTGCGCTGTAAGAAGCGTCACCATGAAACGCGATCACGTGGCCGGGGTCATTGACGATCTGCTTGTCACCCAGGCAAACGCGTTTCAGCCCGGAGACGGCAACGGCGACGGAAAGTCCCTTGTTCCGGCCACGGTGATAGGGAAGGCATTCCGACAGTTTCAGAGCCCAGACGGAGCCGAGTGGGGACGGAGTGACCCCTTCCGTTTTCGCAAACTTCCGAACGGCATCACTCAGTGCAGTGATTGCTGGCGAAGCACTGACGGTATGGACGGAGTGGCAAGCCTGTAGGGGAGAATTCGTCAGCATAGCTCTGGCTTAGCCAACGGCAGCCATGAGCACAAGCGGCAGATGAAGTGTCAGTCCCCGACCAGACGGCTGGCAGTGAAGGGGAACAGGCGGTCATTACCGAGCATGAAAACGGAAAACTGCCGTCGCCGGAAGAGCATGCCATAGGCTTCATCGGTGACATTGAGCCCGCCGGTCAAGGCGCCAAAGGCGGGCAGGACAAGACGGGTGCCGTCGGTAACGAAGCAGGCCCGCCGGATCGAACGGCCGAAGCGGCGCACGCGGGCGGCCGGATGCAGATGTCCGCAAATTTCTCCTGCGGTCGACGTGGAACCGACCTTCTCGATTGGTTCGTGCCGGAAGGTCAGCGGGCCGATGGTGATTTCGTCGACCGTTACACCGCACAGGCGCACCGGTGCAATCGGATCGTGGTTTCCCGTGACCCAGATCCATTCACGGCCGAGCTGAAGGGTCGTCAGCATCGCGCGGTAGGGGGCTGGCAACCGGTCGGAGCCGTCGGGATCGTGGAAACTGTCGCCAAGGCAAATGACGCAAGCCGGATCGAAGGCATCGATTACGCCGGCAAGTTTCTCCAGCGTTGCTCCGGTGTCATAGGGCGGCAGCATCACGCCGCGCCGGGCGTAGCTGGACCCTTTTTCAAGATGGAGATCCGCGACGATCAGGGTGGACTCGTCCGGCCACCACAAGATCCCGCTGTCGTGCAGACCGACCAGCTGGCCATTGATCTGAATGTCATGACATACCGGCGCAGCAGCATATTTGCGCAAATGGGATGTCAGGGCACTCATTCCATAGCCTCCAGTACGAGTTCTTCGGCTGCCTCTGCCAACAGCGTGTCCATGGCCTCCCCGTAGACCGGTTCCTTCCCTATTTCCAGGAGAATTGGCACGGCAAGGGGAGAGACGTGCGGGAGTTCAGTATGCGTGATTCGTCCGCGGATCCGGGCAAGAAGTTCCCCCAAACGCGAGATATCCAAAAGTCCTTCGGCGGCGTCGTTCCAGGTTGCCTTGAGTAATATGTGGTCTGGTTCATGGGCTCGCAGCACGTCATAGATCAGGTCCGAGGATACGGTTACCTGCCGGCCTGACTTCTCCAGCCCCGGATGGCGGCGTTCGATCAGACCGGCAATGACAGCACAATTACGAAACGTACGTTTCATGAGGCTGGATTCGGCAAGCCAGGCATCCAGATCGTCGCCGAGGATGTCTTCCTCGAACAATCGGTCGAGAGGAATTCTGCCGGAAGAAAACAGCAGAGACAGGTCGCCAAGGCCCCATATGGCAAGCGCATAGTCGTTGGCGACGAAGCCGAGCGGGTTCGCACCCAGCCGCTCCAGACGCTTGGTCAGCAGCATGCCAAGTGTCTGGTGCGCCAATCGTCCCTCGAACGGATAACAGACCATGTAGTGCTTGTTGGCGCGCGGAAACGTCTCCACCAGCAAGCCGTCCCTTGCAGGCAGGACGGATTTCTCCCTCTGGATGTTCAGCCAGTCGCGCACCTGTTCGGGCAGCGCCTTCCAGCTCTCGGGTGTCGCCAGCATCATGCGGACGCCTTCAGCGAGATAGGTGGAGAGCGGAAACTTTCCGCCCATGTAGGACGGGATCATCGGATTGTCCGATGTGGTGCGCGAGACATAGGCCTCGTTTTCGCGGATGCCCTCGAAACGCACGACCTCGCCACCGAAAAGAAACGTGTCGCCCGGCGCCATCTGCTCCAGAAAATACTCTTCCATCTCACCCAGAACACGCCCGCCGCGGCCGACGGGTGTTCTTCGCCCGGCGGCCTTTGAGCGCACCAGCCGCACCTTGAGCATCGGTGCTTCGACGATGGTGCCGACATTCAGCCTGTATTGCTGCGCGATCTTCGGGTGGGAAATCCGCCAAAGCCCGTCCTGGCCTTTCCGCAGCTTGGCATATTGATCGTAGCTCTTCAGTGCGTAGCCGCCGGTGGCGACGAAATCGAGAACCCTCTCGAATGTCTCCCAGTCGAGATGCCTGTAGGTTTCAGAGGACTGTATTTCATTAAAGACATCTACTGCATCCAACGGGTCTGCGCAGGCAAGGCCGAGCAGATGCTGGGCAAGCACGTCCAGCGCGCCCTGGCGCAGCGGCGGCGTGTCCTGGTCGCCGCGCATCGACGCGGCAAGGGCGGCCTGACACTCGAGCACCTCGAACCGGTTGGAAGGAATGAGAACCGCCTTGGAAGGTTCGTCCATGCGGTGGTTGGCACGGCCGATCCGCTGGGCAAGGCGGCTGGCCCCTTTCGGCGCACCGATGTTGACCACCAGATCGATATCGCCCCAGTCGATGCCCATATCCAGCGAAGAGGTGGCAACCACGGCCTTCAGGGCACCGGAGGCCATGGCCGTTTCGACTTTCCGCCGCTGGCCGACATCAAGCGAGCCATGATGCAGCGCGATCGGCAGCGTGTCGTCGTTTATGCGCCAGAGTTCCTGAAACACCATTTCGGCCTGGCTGCGCGTGTTGACGAACAGCAGCGATACGTTGTGCGCCTTGATCAGCTTGTAGATGTCGGCAATGGCATAACGCGACGAGTGGCCGGACCAGGGAACGCGTTCTTCGCTCTCCAGGATCGAGATGTCGGGCTTGGCGCCACCGGCGACCTCGACGACATGAGACAGCGCCCGGCCGTCCGGGTCGGGCTGATCGACAAGATAGGCGCGCAGGTCATCCGGTTCGGCGACAGTCGCCGACAGGCCTATGGTCCTGAGGTTCGGGGCAAGACGCCTCAGCCGTGCCAGGCCAAGTGCCAAGAGGTCGCCACGCTTGGAGGTCACCAGCGCATGCAACTCGTCCAGAATGACGGTTCGAAGCGTGGCAAACATCCGTGCCGAGGCTGGATCCGACAGGAGCAGGGCAATCTGTTCCGGCGTGGTCAGCAGGATGTCCGGTGGATTGAGCTTTTGCCGCTGGCGCTTGTGAGAGGGCGTGTCGCCGGTGCGGGTTTCCAGCCGGACGGCAAGATCCATTTCCGAAACCGGAGCCTCCAGGTTGCGGGCAATATCGACCGCAAGTGCCTTCAGCGGCGAGATGTAAAGCGTGTGGATGCCATTGCTCGCGGAACCGGGTTTGCGCTTTCCTCGCGCTTCCAGTTCCACCAGGCTGGGCAGAAAGCCTGCCAGGGTCTTCCCGGCGCCCGTGGGCGCAATCAGCAGCGTGGAATGGCCCTGTTGCAGATGATCGATCAGTTGCAGCTGATGGGGCCTTGGAGCCCATCCCCGCGAGGCAAACCAGCTTTGGAATCTGTTTGGTAGCAACTGCACGTCCATGGCTTTGGTTTTAGGCCAGGGATGGGTGAAAGGCGAGGGGGAATGTTCCTTGATTGTTCAGCTTGTGTTCAGGTGACCTTTGGTCAATTCTGCGCGAATATGACCTAAGGGAGGTTCTTTTGAAGACATTGGTATTTATGGGACTTTTGTCAGTAACCGTTCTTTGTGCAGGTGGAAGCGCAAATGCTTCGGAAAGCCTCAATTACCGTTGCAAGCTCGGCAATCAGTTCGTCTTCATTGAAACGATCCCGGAAGAGGGGCGCGCAATTCTCGAGGATATCAACGGCAAGACAATCCTGGTGCCGGACGGGCGGGGTGGTTACTTCAACGATGACGAGGAAATCTCTTTTGAGCGGGCTAAAGCCGTTCCTGAACTCTGGCTTGGCGATGTGTCGCATAACTGCGAAATAGCGGCGCCAGATTCCATCGGCCAGAGCCAGGCAAGCAACGCTGTTGGAAAAAATGAAACGCAATTGAATCTCCAGGGCCAATCTCGAGGGGGCAAGTTGCGCGCAGGTCCGGGAACGAATTTCGCGCAGGTCGGCAGCCTTTCGGAGGGGACCTGGGTCACCATCCTGAAAAACAGTGGTGTTCGAATGGACGGCTACGACTGGTTTGAAGTTGTGGCCGACAGCGGATTGCGCGGTTTCCAGTGGGGCGGAATCATGTGCTCCAACGGCTCGAAGATTGCCGGTGTCTATCAAGCTTGTGGTGCGCAGGCGTCTGCGCAGCCGGCCACGAAAGTGGCTCAGCAACTCGGTAGTGGCTGGATGGCGTTTGCCCTGGCACCTGGTGGAGCCTTTGGTCATGGCGCTGCCCCCACCAGGGCAGCCGCGGAACAATTCGCCATGCAATATTGCGGCAACAATCAATGCCGGATTGCGGACGCCACCCAGGCAAGGTGCCATGCATTGGCCGTTTCGCCTTCCAGCAACGGTATTGGCGCTGGCGACAGCGAGCAGGCAGCGATGAACTTTGCCATGGGCTGGTGCTCGAACAGCGGCGCAAGCGGCTGCCGTATCGAGTATTCCTATTGCCAGTGAGCCACTTGCCAGTGAACCACGACGCCATGGCCATGCGACCTTTTCGCCGCATGGCCATGGCAGATCCGCAAATCAGACCTATCTAGCGACGGATGTCCGATCTACTGACGCTGACACCCGAAGGCCTCTATTGTCCTGAAGCAGGTGTCCATATCGACCCCGTCCGCCCGGTCGAAAGGGCGGTCATCACGCATGGCCACGCAGATCATGCGCGTTCGGGTCATGGCGCGGTTTTGGCAACGGGCCAGACCCTCGACATCATGGCAATCCGCTATGGCGAGAACTTCTGCGGATCGGCGCAGGCGATCGGATATGGCGAGACGTTGAAGCTTCGGGATGTCGAGATCTCACTGCACCCTGCAGGTCATGTACTTGGCTCTGCACAGGTTCTGCTGTCATCTGCCGGGCGACGAACCGTCGTATCGGGAGACTACAAACGGCAGGCAGACCCGACCTGCGCGCCTTTCGAAGTGGTGCCCTGCGATACCTTCGTTACCGAGGCGACCTTCGGTCTGCCGGTGTTTCGTCATCCCCCGGCGCGAGAGGAGATTGCCAAGCTGCTGTCGTCGCTGGAGCTGTTTCCGGAGCAGACCCATCTGGTCGGTGCCTATGCGCTCGGCAAGGCGCAACGTGTTCTCGCAGAATTGCGGGCGGCCGGTTACCAAAAGACGGTCTACCTTCACGGCGCATTGGAGAAGCTGACGGCCTATTACCGAAGCCAGGGGATCGAACTTGGCGATGTCGAACCTGTCGGCCAGCGCGGCAAGGAGCTTGCCGGTGAAATCGTCATGTGTCCGCCCGGCCAGCTTTCGGATCGTTGGTCCCGCCGGTTCGGTGACCCGGTCGCGGCAATGGCCTCGGGGTGGATGCGTGTTCGGGCGCGGGCGCGACAAAGAGGGGCAGAGTTGCCTCTGATCCTGTCCGACCATGCCGACTGGGATGACCTTTGCCGCACCATTCTGGAAACGGGTGCCGAGCAGATCTGGGTGACCCATGGCGCGGAGGAGGCACTTGTCCACTGGTGCGAATTGAATGGACGAAACGCCCGCCCGCTCAATATGATAGGCTATGACGACGGCGAGGACGCCGACGTTGCGCGGGCCGCACAAGGCTGATCCGGCCCACGCGAAATTGCGGCATTTATTTCCTTTTGGGGGAGAGGCAGTCATGGCGGACGACGGTGAATTTGCAGGTGCCGGCAACGGCCAGACAAACGGCGCCGGGGCTGGTGCCAACGGCGAAGCCGAAGAGGCGATTGCACAGCTCTTTGACGACTATCAGGCCGGCTTCAACGATTATGACATCGACAGGATCTGCGACTGCTTCGCCCTGCCGACCATCATCTGGCAGCACGAGAAGGGGCATGTCTTCAACGACGACGAGGAGTTGATCGAGAACATCGAAGCGCTCCTTCAGGCATTGGAGAAGGAAGGCGTGTCCCATTCGGACTTTCACGTCGTATCCAGCCACGTGAGCGGGTCGGTCGCACTGGTGACCCTCGACTGGAGCCAGGAAACGGCGGACGGCGAAGCCGTGTTCGAGTTCACCTGCCATTATCAGCTTATCCAGGACGGAGCGGATTGGGTTATTGCCTGCATCGTCAATGAATAGAACGACAGGCCGGAGAGCAAGGTGCCTTACCCTGCTGCCGATGCTTTGCCTGCTTTCGGTCCTGTCGGGAACCGCAGCGGGCGAAACGCGGGCTATCTATGGGGCATTGACGCCAGCACCGGAAACCTTGCGAGCCTGCACACTTCCGGAGATGACGCCTGGCAAGGTGTTGCTGGAGACCGATTGCCGTTATACGGAACCGGTCGTCATCTCTGCCGACAACATCCTGCTGGATTGCCGCGGTGGCACCATCACGGGCATGCACCGGCGCGGCATTACCATTCGGCCAGGCCTGAAAAACATCACCATTCGCGATTGTCGCCTCGACGATACCGGCGGCATCCTGATTGAAGGTCAAACGCCGTCGGATGATGCGGCGGCGCGGGACGAGGCGCGGGCAAATTCGTCCCAAGGGGTTGTACTCGACCATCTGACCATCACCAAGTCCTACATGACAGGCGTCTTTGTCGATCACTACGTCGTCGGCGCGACGATCCGTAATTCCATCGTTGCCGATGGTCACCATGTTGGCATCTATCTGGAGCATGGGTCGCAGAAGAACGTCGTTTCCGGCAATCTGATCCGCAACAATGGCCTCTTCACCAACAAGGGCATCCGGCGCATCGGCCCGACCCGCCGCGAAGGTCTGTCCGTGGATGGATCCGCGTACAACCTGATCGAAAACAACATCTTCGACAGCAACGCTTTCGGCGGCATCTTCCACTACAAGAACTGTTGGGAGTTCCACACCACCAACCCGGAAAGCCGACCGCGCCTGCAAGGATCGGACGGCAACGTCATCCGCGGCAATGTCTTTCGGAACATGGACATCGGCATCTGGGTTGCCTCGCGCCAGGCGCGCGATCTGGTGATGTGGGACTGCGGCGACAAGAGCCCTTACGACAGTCCGGTTTCATTGGCCCCGATGATGGGCGACCGCCCATGGGGGCAGTCCGACACTTTTCTGGGGTATCACTTCAACCCGGAACTCATCGCCGGTTTTGTCGACAAGAACGCGCTTTCTCCCAGATGGCCGTTTCCGATGGAGCTGCACCTTTACGAGGATTTCGCCGAAGACAACACGTACCAGGACAACTGCTTCGAGAACCTTGTCACGGGCATCCGGATCGAGGACGACGGCAACACGGTCCGGGACAATCTGTTTGTGGGAGACTTCGAATACCTTTATCTCGGCAGCCCGTTCCGGGCAAAAATGCTGAACCGGCCGATAGAGGGAACAGTGATAGAAGGCAACAAGAATGCCTCGCCCTCGTCGCGAAGCTTCCTGCAGAACAGCTTTCTGGCCGATGACGAGCACAGGGACACTGTCATCGTCCAGCCCGATGCTGGTTCATCCGTGCCTGCACCGGATACCTGCAAGACGGGAGAGACCTAGGCCGTTTCCCATGAAAAAAGCCGGTGACGCTGGTCACCGGCTGTTGTTGCTCACAGGCCCTTCTGTTTGTCATCCCGGACGCAGCGAAGCGAGGATCCGGGATCGGGGTACCGATGACTTTAAGAAAAACCTGAAAACAGAAAGGCTTGCGCCTCCCCGGTCCCGGCTCGCGCTACGCTTGGCCGGGATGACGACAGGCGAGGCAAGTCTGGTTCATCGTCTTTGCCGGTGACACAGGTCACCGGCTTTCTGTCAGGGCTTTGTTTTCGAGGCCTTGCGCTCGGCGCGCGACGGCTTGTTTTTCTTTGCGGCCTTTTTCTTGGGCGGCGCGGAGTTGGCAGCCGACCGGGTCCGCGGCTTGCGCCGGTCGCCGTCCGGGCCATCCGCGGCACGTTCCTTGCGCTTGGGAGCGCGGTCGCCGCCGTCGAGGTCGCGCGCCAGTTCCTTGGTGTTCAGAGGCTCGTAGGCTGGGTGGTGCGGCACGAAATCGTCGTCACCGGACCGGCGGCGGGATTTGCCTCGAGGTCCGTCAAACTTGCCGCGCGGCCCGTCGAATTTGCCTTTGGGACCGTCGAACTTGCCTCTGCCTTCGCGCTTCGGCCGGCCGGATTTCATGCTGTCTTCGGCACCAAGGCTTTCATAATCCGGTGCATCTGCACCACGCGGACGGCGCTTGGGCGGGCCGGAACGGTCAGACCGATCACGGCGGAAGCCGTCTTCCTTCGGCGGGGCAGGGATCTTGCCACCACGTGCATCAAGCAGTGTGATGGTGGCATTTTCCTCGCCAGTGCCTTCGCGCTTGACCACATCGGCGAAGCGCTGGCCATGACTGCCGGCGATTTCGAAGTAGAGCTCGTTCTGGAAGATCTTGATCGCGCCGACTTCCTTCTTGGTGACGTGACCGGCACGGCAGATCATCGGAAGGATCCAGCGCGGTTCTGCGCGCTGGCGGTGGCCAAGCGACAGCGAGAACCAGATGCCGTCTTCGAACTTGCCGGTGATTTCCGCATTGCGGCCACCGCGCGAACCGGCATCCCTGCCTCGAAGCGAGGTCTCATCGAGATCGGAAACTTCTTCCGGAGCGGGCAGACGCGACTGACGCAGCTTGACGAAGGCGGCAGCAAGCTGTTCCGGGCTGTGCAGCGCAAGCAGCTCGTTCGCGATCGCCAGTTCTTCTTCTTCCAGTTCCACCTTGAGTGCGGGATCGGCCAGAAGCCGTTCCTTGTCCTTGGCACGAATGTCGTCTGCAGTTGGAGCACCCTTCCAGGTCGCCGTGATGCCGGCAAAATGCAGCACGCGCTCTGCCTGGCGGCGGCGCGGGAAGGGAACCATGAGCACACAGGTGCCCTTGCGGCCGGCACGGCCCGTACGGCCGGAGCGGTGCAGCAGGGCGGCCTTGCCTGTCGGCAGGTCGGCGTGGATCACCAGATCGAGGTTCGGCAGGTCGATACCGCGTGCAGCAACGTCAGTTGCCACACACACACGGGCGCGGCCGTCCTTCATCGCGGCCAGTGCGCTGGAGCGCTGCTCCTGGCTGAGCTCGCCGGAAAGGGACACGATGGAGAAACCGCGGTTCGCGAGGCGCGATGTCAGCCGGCTGACAGCTTCACGCGTCGAGCAGAAGACGATTGCCTTTTCCGCTTCATGCTGGCGCAGCACGTTGATGATGGCGTTTTCGCGCTCGTTCGGGGCAACCGGATGCGCAACGTAGTCGATATCGCCGTGCTGTTCGCGAGCGTTGATGGTCGACAGTCGAACGGCATCTTTCTGGAAGCGCTTGGCGAGTTCTGCAATCGGCTTTGGAACCGTTGCTGAGAACATCAGCGTGCGCCGGTCCTGCGGCGCGGTATCCAGAATGAATTCCAGGTCTTCGCGGAAGCCCATGTCGAGCATCTCGTCGGCTTCGTCGAGCACGACAGCCTTGATTTCCGACAGGTCCAATGCGCCACGTTCGATATGGTCGCGCAGGCGGCCAGGCGTGCCGACGACAATATGAACACCGCGTTCCAGTGTCCGCCGTTCGGTGCGCGGGTCCATGCCGCCGACACAAGAGGCCGTTACGGCACCGGCTTCATTATAAAGCCAGGTCAGTTCTTCCTTCACCTGAAGGGCAAGTTCGCGCGTCGGTGCAATGGCCAGCGCAATGGGAGCGCCTGCCTGGCCGAGACTGTCCTGGCCGTCAAGCAGCGTCGGGGCAAGTGCGAGGCCAAAGGCAACGGTCTTGCCGGACCCGGTCTGCGCTGACACCAGAAGGTCGGCTTCCGGCGGAGCGTCGCTTAGAACGCTTTCCTGCACGGAGGTGAGGTTTTCATAGCCACGTTTCGCCAGCGCGGCCTTCAGCGCCGGGGCGAGAGAAGTCAAATCGGTCATAGAAATCTTTCAACTGCTCCGGATCTTCTGCATGCCAGTCAGCAGTCTACCGGATAGGGCCATCCAGTTATCGGCCCATTGATGGCCGCGGCTTATACAGGCATTTTTCCTTGCCGTCCATCCCGCATTTTTCAGGCGTAAAAGTGGTGCACTGGCAAAAACTGCAGTGATTTTCCCGATCTGCTTGACCGACTATTGGTAATTATACCGTAGATTGGTGCCTGCCTATTTTTTCATCTTTAGGTTATTGAAAATATTAACCTGCCCCGGCGTTAGATTTCGTCACCTATTGTTCGGGGGCTAAAAATGCTGAAATCGATTCGAGTTCAGATTGCGCTGCTCGCAATGGTTCCGTTACTTGCTTTTGTAGTGGCCGGTGCGATTGCCTTGCAGGAAGCGTACACAGAAAGCCAGCAGGCGTCTGAAATCTTGCCTATTGTTGATCTTGCAGAAAAATCCGAAATGGTTCTGCATGAGCTGCAGAAGGAGCGCGGTCGGACAGCAGTGATGCTGGCATCAGGCTATGCGGATGAGCCGCGAAAGCTTCTTCAGGCGCAACGCGAAGCGACCGACGCAGCAGTGAAAGAACTGCATTCAGCCGTGGACCAGTTCGACATAGGCAATGAGCAATTGCTTTCAGAAGCTCGCGAAACGGCTGCCGGCATGGATGCTATTGGTTCGCATCGATCTGGAATTGATGGCAAGACCATCGATGGCGGCAAGAACCTGGCCTTTTATTCCGGAAAGGTGCGCGACCTCATTACGCTCGTCCAATCCGCCGCGCAGGCAAGTTCAGATAACGCCTATGCCAACCAGATGAGCCCCTTCATTCTTTTGACGGAAGCCGGAGAAGCCGGAGGGTTGGAGCGAGCAATCGGTGGACAGCTTTTTGCACTTGTGGGCAAGAACGGAGAAGTACCGCCAGATCGGTTCCTGGCCTATTTCGACCGCCTGTCGGTTGAAACCGCATTCCTGAACAATTTCAAACGGACCGCTACACCCGCGCAACTGGCGGCTTTCGAGAAACAGGTGGCCGGAGCATCAGTCGAGCAGGTTTCAGAGTGGCGCAAGGTCTTGCGGTCGCTGCCTGAAACCAAGGATGGGCAGGGCATTGACGGGACTGTCTGGTTCGGCAAGGCAACCGAACGGTTGAACCTCATTCGCGCAGCCTCGCTCGAAATGCTCAAGTCAGCGGAAGCCCGCGCGGCAGTGATGGCCGATGAAGCAGCATCTCATCTGCGAAATGTTATTGTTGTAAAGTTGGCTGTCGTGTTGATCACCATCGCGCTCTGCATTTGGCAGATCGGCCGCGTCAACGGCATTCTGGGCAAACTTACAAGTGAGCTTGTCCGGATCTCGAAGGGCGATCTCGACTTCAAGATGTCGTTCACCGAGCGCGCGGACGCGATCGGCGATCTTGCCCGGGCTGGCGGTATCTTCCAGGAAAACGCGAGGGTTCGGGAGACACTCGAACGTGAAGCCGTGAAGGAACGCGACCGCGAGCGCATGCGCCAGAACCACGTCGAAAATCTTATCGAAAAGTTCCGCAACCTGATGGAAACCGTTACGGGCGACGTTGATAACCGGACTGCGGCCATGGCGGATATTGCAGCCCGCGTCCGGGAAATTTCGCAGGAGGCCTCGAACGCTGCTTCCGAAGCGAAAAACGCTTCGACGTCGTCGTCGAACAACGTTCAGACCGTTGCCGCTGCTGCCGAGGAAATGTCGGCGGCAATCCAGGAGATTATGAACCAGGCGGAACGGGCAAGTGGTGTTATCGACGAGGCAACAACTGTTGCGCAGCGCACGGATACCAATGTTTCCAGCTTGGCCGAAGCGGTTGAAAAAATCGACACGGTTGTTGAAATGATCCGGGCGATTGCCGAGCAAACCAACCTGCTTGCCCTCAACGCGACCATTGAAGCTGCCCGTGCGGGTGAGGCTGGAAGGGGCTTTGCCGTGGTTGCAGCGGAAGTCAAGGAACTCTCGACCCAGACCGCCAAGGCAACGGAAGAGATTTCAAGCCAGATTTCTGCCGTGCAGGGGCTTACGGATGAGGCGGTGGATTCCATCCGAAGGATTTCCGGATCCATCGAGTTGATCCACGAAGTCACCGGCGCCATCACCGTGGCAGTCGGCGAACAAAGTGTCGCCACGCAGGAAATCTCGCAAAGCATCACCATGGCGGCAAGCGAAACCAGCAACGCTGTCAGCAGTGCAGAAACAGTTGACAAAGCCATCCAGACGACAGCCGGTGAGGCGGAGAGGGTCGACACCATCGCCGGTGAGGTGAAGCAGGTGGCAGACCAGATGGCCCATGGCATCGAAGGCTTCCTTGAAGAAATGACACGCGATGTCGAAGAGCGCCGCCGGGCAAGCCGCAAACAGGAAATGGGGCAGGAAGTCACGCTTGTGACCGAGGATGGCCGGTCTTTCGAAACGCGCCTGATGAACAGCTCGGAAGGCGGTATCGGTGTGATGTATTTCGACGGAGCGCGGGAAGGCCAGTTGCTGACTTACCAGGACTTTTCCGGCCGCAAATACCCGATGGAAATCAAATGGGTGAAGGAAGACACGGTCGGTCTGCAATATCGTGCCGAAGCGGGCCACGTGGCCGCAGCAGCCTGACAGGCTGCAAGCTGTCCCAAGTAACGTCTGCCGGAACACAGGCATCTGTTTTGACCGGGCATCGAAAGACTGTCCGGTCAAATCCTTTCTGGAAAAACCACCAGGGCTTGCAGTCCGGGCGCTTTCGCGGTTCGTATAGCGCTTATGCTGGCTTTTTCCCATCTGCTCGACCGGCTTTCGCTGGAACCCAGGCGCCTCGCCAAGGAAGCGCTCCTGATCCGTTATTTCCAGGAGGTCGCGGATCCGGATCGGGGATTTGCCCTGGCCGCACTGACTGGCGGGCTGAGTTTCAAACACGCCAAACCGGCCCTGCTCAGGGCTTTGATCGGCGAGCGGACGGATCCGGAGCTGTTCGCGCTTTCCTATGATTTTGTTGGTGACCTGTCCGAAACCATTGCGCTGATGTGGCCGCAGGCAGCAAAGGGAGACGTTGCCCTGAAAGAAGCTGCCCCCAGCCTGTCCGAAGTGGTCAAGCGGCTGGAAGGGGCCGGAAAGAGCGAAGTGCCCGGTTTGCTGACCGACTGGCTGGACACGCTGGATGAGACCGGCAGATGGGCCCTTTTGAAACTGGTGACGGGCGGTTTGCGCGTTGGGGTATCTGCGCGCCTTGCGAAAACGGCCGTGGCAAAGCTCGGTGGACTGGACGTTGCTTCCGTAGAGGAGGTCTGGCACGGGCTGGAGCCCCCCTATGAAGCACTGTTCGCCTGGGCGGAAGGATTTAGCGGACAACCGCAAACGTCCGATCCCGCACCATTCCGGCCGGTGATGCTGGCGCACCCCCTGGACGAGGACAGGGACACGGAGCTTCTGGACGCGGAGGACTTTGCGGTCGAGTGGAAGTGGGACGGCATTCGCGTTCAGGCGGCAGCCGGTCTGACAGAGCGTGGCGACCGCATACGCCGCCTGTTCAGCCGGACCGGTGAAGACATATCCAAGGCCTTTCCCGATATTCTCGATTTGCTGACGTTCGACGCCTGCATTGATGGCGAATTGCTGGTGGTGTCGGACGGTCAGGTGCGTCCTTTTGCAGATCTGCAAAAACGCCTCAACCGCAAGACCGCCGGGCCAAAGCTGATCCGCGAATTCCCGGCAGCGATCCGTGCCTACGACCTGCTCAGTGTCGGTGGAACCGATTTGAGGGAGCTGCCGTTTGCAGAACGGCGCAAGGCGCTTGAAGCCTTTATCACCGGATTGCCGGAGGGAAGCATCGATCTGTCGCCCATGGTGAAGGTAACCGGATGGGACGAAATCACCGCCGCGCGCGCCGATCCCCATGCCCATCTGCCTCCTGCCGACGCCGATGCCGTTGAAGGCTTGATGCTGAAGCGGTGGGATGCGCCCTATGTCACCGGCCGGCCGAAGGGATTGTGGTTCAAGTGGAAACGGGAACCCTACCTGATCGATGCCGTGCTGATGTATGCGCAGCGCGGTCACGGAAAGCGCTCATCCTTTTATTCCGACTATACCTTCGGTGTCTGGCGTGACGGGGAGGCGGGAGCCGAGCTGGTTCCGGTCGGCAAGGCATATTTCGGCTTTACCGATGAGGAATTGCGTGAAATCGACCGCTATGTGCGTAACAACACCATCAACCGGTTCGGACCGGTGAGGGAAGTCGTTCATAGCGCTGAAAAGGGGCTTGTGCTGGAGGTCGCCTTTGAAGGGCTCAACCGGTCCACCCGGCACAAGTCCGGCATTGCCATGCGATTTCCTCGCATTTCCAGGCTGCGTTGGGACAAGCCGGCAGCCGAGGCCGACAGGCTGGAAACGCTTCAGGCAATGTTGCCAGGTGAAGAAGGGTAATTCGGTGTTCGACAACTCGCTTTTGAACACCCGCCCTTAAGTCGTGCTTTGGCCATGGAAATATGGCACCCATGGCAAGATACAAACGGCCAGACGCTTGTGCCCCTGTTTCAACTGAAATGCTTGGGGCCAATAGCGCGAGGCCGGCAACCGGAGAGGCAATATGACGATCCGCAACAAATATCTGGCTCCCGTGTTCAGCGGGCTGGCCGTGGCCATTCTTCTGGCCCCGGCAGCTGTCGCCCAGGACAGCGTTTCCCCTGAAACCGCAGACGCAGTGACAAAGGGACAGTCGGACCGCTTTTCCCTGGTCAGGGTGGATGAGGATATCCTCAGGGTGGACCGGCAGAACGGGACCGTCTCCATTTGCAAGGAGCAGAGCGACGCCTGGCGCTGCAATCCCGTGCCGCTGGCAGAAGATGCCTATCTTGCTGAAATCAACGAGCTGGCCGGTGAAGTGGATCGCCTGACAGCCCGTGTGGAGGAGCTGGAAGGCAATGGCGTAAAGTCCGACAAGCAATTGCCGCCCGGTTCCGCACTTGATCGCCCAAAAGCACCCGGCTCCAGTCAGGGCGGACGCAGCCCATCGACAACCGAGGAAGATGAGGAACTGGAAAAGGTTCTGACTTTCACAGAAAGCGCCATGCGTCGTTTCTTTGGCATGGTTCGCGATCTGCAGAAGGACTTCGAAGGCGAAGCCAACTGATCGCCTGAAGTCAGGATAAAAAAACAGCGTGTCCCTGCCGGGGGCACGCCGTGTCCGGCAAAGTTCCTTGGCCGGGAGACGTCAGTCGATCAGCATCTTGTTGATGCTCTGATAGGCTTCATCCGGCTGTTCCACGGCAACACGCCTGGTCAGATCCATCGTCAGCGCAACAACATCCAGGACGGCGGCGAGACGGTTCGTCCGTGTTTCAAACAGGTGATGGCGCATCGAGAAGGTCTTTGGATTGACGCCGGTAAAGCCGGAAACCACCAGCATTGCGTCGCCGGTCTTCAGCGGTGTGATCCAGGTCAGCTTCATTTCAACGGCCACCCGGCCGAAACCGTTTTCCGTCAGATAGGCGTGTGTCATCGGCGTACGCTGCCAGACATGGGCTACGCCGTCCGTGCAGCAGGACAGGGCAAATCTGTCGTCGGCCTTGCCGTCTGGACCGATATCGCGGGGCAAAACGGTTCCCCGGTAGACGATCTGGGCGCCTTTCGACTGCAGGGCCGCAAGCGTCGCACGTGCATTTGCCGGTCCGGCGGAAATCCCCCTGGGTCCGGCCTCTGCAATCATTGGCGTCTGGAAGTCGCGGAAGCGCTGGCGCAAGGTCTTCGCTGCGCTGGCGCTCGGCTCATATCCGTCGAGAGCTGTTGCCGAAAGCGTTCCCGTGGCGGCGTCGCGCATTTCGTGGATGACAGTGAGCATATGCGGGCCGTCGAAGGCGATGCTGGAGTGAACCGTAATCAGGTCTCCCGTGCGCATCTCCTTGTGGTAGCGCACGTGGCGCACCCGGCGAGCCCCCACGACGGTTTCGCTCAAGCCGGTCATTAGCCGGAACTGGCGATCTGCTTCCTCGAAGCGGCTGAAGTAGAACTGGACGTTCAGATGATCGTTTTCGTCACATTCCCAACGGTTCACAAATGAAAACAGCGTTGCCTGAATTGTCATAATTGCTTCGTGCACTCAGTGATTTTTGATTATGTGATGTGTATTGGACAGGTCATTTGTTGCTGTCTTTGCATTGATTATCAACAAGAAATGTAGATTCTGGAAAATTAGTTCAGGCAACGTTGAGGAAGCGGGTAAAATGAAAAGATCAACTGCGGCGAGGTGATTTAAACTTTAGGTTGTTTTTGTTGGTGGCTCTAACTTAACTATTTTTCTTGCGCGTAAAGGCAGCCTATTTGCCGTGCCAACAGCGAATGCGCAGCGCGTGAACATGGAGTGTTGGTCAAAAGCATGGTTTGACTTGCGCGTAACCCATGTTGCAAACATACTTCACAATGGCCGCAACAACGGGGCTTCGCCATAAAATCAAGAAGCGAGCGGGTGCAGGATGACTGCGACGCATGGCTCTGGCGGAACCTGCGGGCCAAACGGACCGTTGAGGGAGGAATAACAACGTGTCGGCGACATCGTATCGGTTCATCATCGCGGATGATCATCCCCTGTTCCGGGGTGCTCTGCGTCAAACGCTCGAAACACAATACCCCGATGCTGTGATCGAGGAAGCCGGTGCGTTGGAGGACGTTACGGCCAAGCTGGAACAGGATGGCGAAGTCGATCTCATCCTGCTTGATCTGTCCATGCCCGGCATGCGCGGTTTTTCCGGCCTGATGTACCTGCGGGCCCAATATTCCGGCGTTCCGGTGGTGGTGGTCTCGGCCAATGAAGATCCGCAGGCCATCCGGCGCGCGGTTGAATTCGGAGCTTCCGGCTTCATTCCGAAGTCTCACGGGATCGATGTCATTCGCGAGGCGATTTCGGAGGTCATGTCCGGCAACATGTGGACCCCGCCGGATGTCGACCTTGCCGCCGACGATGGCAGCGGCGATCTGGTGCAGCGCCTTGCAACGCTTACCCCCCAGCAGGTTCGTGTTCTGATGATGCTGTCCGAAGGTCTTCTGAACAAGCAGATTGCCTACGAACTGTCCGTTTCGGAAGCGACCGTAAAGGCTCATGTTTCCGCGATCCTGCAAAAGCTTGGCGTGGAAAGCAGAACCCAGGCCGTTATTGCAGCGTCCAAGATCGAGGCCGGGCAATGGCAGGTTGGCGGCGAAACCGCCGAGGCTGCCCAGGCACAGTGACAGCGAGCACACGCGCGACGTTACTTTCTGGCTGCTCCACTTGGAAACAGTCTCCAACGCAGGAGACCGTTTTCTGCTTTGCGTGCTGAAATCGACCTGCCCGGATGCAATTTCTGTAGGCCTTCAGTGCGAGCTTTCCAGTCAGGATTGCAAAAACATAGCGGAATCCAGACCACCGTTTTTACCGTAATTTCAGGGAATGGCTGTAACCGTCATTGCTGCGGGGCGCTGCCACGCAGAGTGCGAGTAGCCACCCGGAGAGAAAATGCGGTCCAGCTTCAATTGGCGACTGATCTTCAAGACGATCGGCATGGCCTTCGTGTTGCCCGGTCGTCAGCTCAAGGTGGACTTCCAGTCTGACGCGGACACGCAAACCGGACAGCAGGAAAGCAATCCTGTTCGCGCCTTCATGCTCGCGTTCGGTCATCCGGTGGTCGACGAGCTCCTGGCCCGCAAGGTACGTGCAGCGCAGATCGCAAGCATCGCGCGCCTGACACCCTTTATCGTGCTGGCAAACGTCGTCAACGTAATCGTCATTACGCTCGCGTTTCAGCACTTCATGCCGTTCAGTTTCATTGCCGTCTGGATTGCGGCTATTGGAGCTTTTCTTGCCTACACCCTGTTCAAGTGGCTGAAAGCGAACAGGTCGCCAATTCATCTTGCCTCGCGGCGATCGCTGAACAAGGCGGTCTTGCACGCGACGATTTTCAGTGGCCTTTGGGCGGTCGTTCCAATTGCCGCATTCGGCTATGGCGATCCGGACGGTATCTGGATTGCCTCCTGTGTCACCACCGGCATGCTGTGTGGTGGCGGTTTTACTCTGGCAACCGTGCCGCAGGCAGCCTTTCGCTGGGTCGCGATCCTTTTCCTTGCATCGCTCGTATCGTTCGCAATCGGACGCAGCGCGGAACTGTGGCCGTTGGTCTTCCTGTTGAGCAGCTACACACTGGTGGTGGTCGGCAGCGTTGCTTCGGCAGGCTGGCTGTTTGCCTCCCATTTCCTTGCTGAAGCCGAGCTGGAACAACGCGGTGAACTGATCGCCCTGCTGCTGAACGAGTTCGAGGAAAAGTCCAGCGACTGGCTCTGGAAATCCGATAGCCACGGTAATCTGCATTCCATTTCCGACCGGTTCTTACATGCCAGCGGCCGGGAGCGGGCGGAACTGGAAACCATGCGCATGGTCGATCTGGCCTATTCCCTGGACGAGAACGATGCGCGGTCTGCCGTGACCAGGCTGGAAAACGCCATGAAGCGTCAGCAGGCCTTCCGCGAAATCGTCATCGGGGTGGACGTGAACGGCGAGGAGCGCTGGTGGTCGCTGGCAGCACGTCCGGTCTACGACGACCATGGTTCCTTTACCGGTTACCGCGGTGTTGCTTCCGACATCACCGAAGCCCGCAGGGCAAGCGCCCTTGTTTCTCACCTGGCCGAGCACGATTCCCTGACGGGGATCGGCAATCGGAGCTGGTTCCTGAAACAGGCCGAAGCGCAACTGGAAGAGCAAAACCAGAATGGCCAGAACACACTGACGCTCTTCCTCATTGACCTCGACAATTTCAAGGTCGTGAACGATACCAGCGGACACCCGGCAGGGGATGAACTTCTGAGGCAGGTCGCAAGCCGGTTTACCGCCCTTGGCGAAGGCAGAACGATGCTCGCGCGTTTCGGTGGCGACGAATTCGCCGCGCTCGGCCGTTTCGTCAGCGATCAGGCGGCTCTTGCATTTGCCGAGGAACTGGTTGCCGTGACACGCAAGCCTTTCCGGATTGGCCGTCGCGACTTCGCCATTGGCGCCACCGTCGGGTTCACCCGTCTGTGCGATAGCAAGGACACTGTCGACGATCTGATGCGCAAGGCTGACATTGCGCTTTACAAGGCAAAGGAAGGCGGCCGGGGACGGTCGCTCGCCTTCGAGCAGGACATGGAGCGTGAGGTCCGCGAACGCCGCGAACTGGAATCGGATCTGCGCGAAGCATTCGAATACGGCAAGCTCAATGTCGATTTTCAGCCGATCGTGGACGCCCGGTCCGGCAAGGTGGTGTCCAGCGAGGTCCTGCTCCGCTGGCTGCATCCCGAGCGTGGTGAGGTGCCGCCGGACGTGTTCATTCCGATTGCCGAACACGCCGGTCTGATACTGCCGCTCGGCAGTTGGGTTCTGAGGAAAGCCTGTGCAGCGGCGGCCCAATGTCCCGAGCTGGAGAGCGTTGCGGTCAACCTGTCGCCGGTCCAGTTCATGGATCCAAATCTGGTGGAACAGATCCTGACCGTGCTGCAGGAAACGGGGTTCCCGCCGGAACGCCTTGTCCTGGAAATCACCGAATCAGTGTTCCTACGCGACTTCGGCACAGCATCGATCAAGCTTCAGAAGTTGCGTGACCTTGGTATCCGCATCGCTCTGGACGACTTCGGCACGGGTTATTCGTCTCTTTCGTATCTGCGGCACTACAAGTTCGACAAGATCAAGATCGACAAATCCTTCGTCGATGAAATCGGCGAACGCAGCGACGGTCTGGCGATCATCTCCGCAGTCATTGCGCTTGCGCATAACCTTGGTCTGGAAGTCACGGCAGAAGGCGTGGAGCGCCAGTTTCAGGTGGATGCTTTGCGCACGCTCGGCTGCGACACCATGCAAGGCTATTACTTCGGCAAGCCGGATCCCAATCCGATGCGGATCGCCCAGATCCGCAAGGAAGACTGGCAGGACCGTTCGCCGAGCACCGCGCCGAAGAACCCTGGAGCGCTACGCTCAGTTTCCTGATGCATTTGTGCTGACAACGTCCGGGACCTCGGCTCCAACCCGGCTATTCTGCCGCTTGGCCTGCCTGGCAGCGGGCCAGATGGGCGCGCAGGGCAGCCGGTTTCAGGGGCTTGTTGAAGAAGGCGATGTCCTTTTCCTCGGCTTCCGTGCGCACAGGGCGGCTCCGGTCCGCGGTGATCAGGATTGCAGGGATCTGGCGACCGAATTTCCATCTCAGTTTCAAGATCGCCTCGATACCGGTGCCATTGTCGAGGTGATAGTCCGCCAGTATGACGTCCGGCGTCAGGCCGGCTTTGCTGAGCTCGTTTGCCGCCTCCACGTCATCGGCAGCTGCAATCACCTTGCAGTTCCAGTTCGTCAGCAGGTGGCGCATGCCGCTCAGGATGTCCGGCTCGTTGTCGATGGCCACAACGCAAAGACCATCAAGCTGGCCAGCCATGGTTGGGGCCTGCGGTATGGGAACGAGATCGGGCATGTCCGCGGAACGAGGCAGTTCGACCGAGAAGCACGAGCCCTTGTTGGCTTCCGAGCGGAGTTCAACCGGGTGGTTCAGAACGTGGCTGATGCGCTCGACTATGGACAAGCCTAGCCCCAGCCCCTTTGCAACGCGCATGCCGTCATCCAGCCGGTGAAACTCCTGGAAAATCGCCTTCTGCTTGCTTTTCGGGATGCCCATGCCGGTGTCGTGAATTTCCACGATCACCCGATTGCCGCGTCGGCGGCACCCCACAAGGACGCGGCCTGACTGAGTGTATTTCAAGGCGTTCGAAACGAGGTTCTGCAGCAGGCGCCGCATAAGGCGTCTGTCTGTCCGCACCGAAAGGGACGTCGGCACGATCCGCAGTTCCAGTCCCTTTTCCTTGGCGACAGGCTGGAAATCGAGATCGATTCCGCGCAGCAGTTCGTCCAGCCGGAAGACCGTCGGTTCCGGTTTCAGGGCGCCGGTGTCGAGCCTGGAAATATCGAGGACGGCACCGAGAATGTCCTCGACCGATTCCAGCGCCATTTCCACATTGCGGACCAGCGAGCCGTCGTCGCCGTCCTTAAGCTTGTCGACCAGAACCGAGGCGTAAAGACGGGCGGCATTCAGAGGCTGCAGGATGTCATGCCCGGCCGCTGCCAGGAAACGGGTCTTGCCAATATTGGCTTCTTCCGCGGCGTGGGTGGCCTCCACCAGCCGTTCGTTGACGTGGGTGAGTTCTTCCGTGCGTTCCCTGACCCGGCGTTCCAGCGTCTCGTTGGCGCGGGCGAGAGCTTCTTCCGCCAGAACCCGTTCGGTAATGTCTGTATAGGTGGTCACGATGCCGCCGTCGGGCATCGGACTGATGCGGACTTCGAACACCGCTCCGCTTGATTCCAGTTTTTCCTGAAAGGTTTCCTGGATCAGTACCAGCTTCTCGATCCTGTCGGCGACGATCGCTTCCACAGGCCCGGGGCCATGCTCGCCCCGTTCCGCGTTGAAACGCAGGATCGCATCCAGTGTCGTACCGACCTGACCATATTCGGCAGGCAGTCCCAGCAGGTCGCGGAACTGCCTGTTCCAGCAGATCAGACGCAGATCCCGGTCGAACACTCCGATGCCCTGGCGTACCTGATCGAGTGCCGTCTGCAGCAGGTCGCGGTTGTACTGAATGGCAATGGAGGCGTCGTCGAGCAGCTTCACTGCGCCCTTGGTCGACGGGTCGTGCCGCTTGAGCATCAAGGTCAGCACAAGGCGCGACGAGGCCGCGCCAATGGCACTTGCCAGAAGCTGCTCGGAAAAGCGCAGCAGGTTGGCGTCCGCCAGTGTTTTCGGGTCGAGTTCTATACCTCGTTCGCTCGCAAACCGACGGAACGAACGGGCCGTCCGTTCTTCGCCGAGATAGCGCGCGACGGTTGCCTGCAAGTCTCCGGCGGTAACGGACGTACGCCAGTAACGCAGGCTGGGGGAGGGCGCGAACTCGGCCGGAACGAAGACGTTTGCCTGAAGGGTTTCCGCGGGCAGAGGCTTTCTCAGGAAGGAGCCGCCTACAAACAGGACGATGTTGACGAATAGGCTCCACAGGGTGCCATGGATGAACGGGTCCATGGTGATCCCGAGCAGGGCTTGCGGGTTCAGTTCGCTGATGCCGAACGGGCCGGTTTCTAGGAAGCCGTCGGAAATCAGACCGGATTTGGCGAAGGTCGGCAGAAGCAGTGTATAGGCCCAGAAGACGAACCCGCCGCTCAGCCCGGCGATGGCGCCCAAAGACGTGGCCCGGCGCCAGAAGAGGGCGCCGACGAAAGCGGGAGCGAATTGCGCAATTGCGGCGAAGGACAGAAGCCCGATGGAGACGAGCGCCGCGGTATTGCCGGCCGCCTTGTAGTAGGCATAGGCCAGCAGAAGGATGCCGAAGATGGCGAGGCGGCGGATCGTCAGCAGCCGGTCGCTCATGTCCTGGCCGCCGATGTTGACGATGTCGTCCTCGCTGTGCCGGCGCAGCAGGAGCGGAACAACGATGTCGTTGGAAATCATGATGGCCAGCGCAACCGTCGCCACGATGACCATGGCCGTTGCTGCCGAAAGGCCTCCGATGAAGGCAAAGAGGGCAAGCCACGGGTGTCCGGCGTCTATGGGCAGGGCCAGAACGAAGGTGTCCGGATTGACGTCCTGTCCGAAGCGCAGCAGGCCGGCAGCTGCAATCGGGATCACGAACAGGTTGATCAGCACCAGATAGAGCGGAAACATCCAGGTTGCGCGGCGCAGCTCGGCGTCTGAATTGTTCTCCGTCACCGTGACGTGGAACTGGCGCGGCAACAAGAGCACCGCAAAGGCCGACAGGCACGACATGACGAGCCAGTTGCCGATGTTCAGCGGTTTTTCGAAAATCTGCGCGACTTCAGGCGCTTCCGAGATGGAACGGATCAGATCGACCGGGCCGTCGAAAAGCGAGTAGGTGACCCAGAAGCCGACCGCGAGAAAGGCAATGAGCTTGACCACCGCTTCGGCTGCGATCGCCAGCATCAGCCCTTCCTGGTGCTCCGTCGCATCAATGTGTCTTGTCCCGAACGCCCAGCTGAAGATGGCCATGCCGAGGGCAATCAGCAGGGTGACGTCATCGAACACCGGCGTGAAGATGTCGCCGGGGGAAATCAGCGGGCCGATCATGGTGGTGATCGACAGCGACACGGCTTTCAGCTGCAGGGCGATGTAGGGAATGACGCCAATGACCGCAATCAGCGTGGCAAGTGCTGCGACCGATTGGCTCTTGCCGTACCGCGCGCCGATGAAATCGGCGATCGACGTGATGCTTTCTGTCTTGGAGATCTGGATAATCCGCTGCAGCAGCGGATAACCAAGCGCGAAAACAATCAAGGGGCCGATATAGATGGTCAGGAATTCTATGCCCGTCCGGCTGGCGTTGCCGACTGAGCCGTAGAAGGTCCAGGACGTACAATAGACCGAAAGCGACAGGGCGTAGATGAAGGGGCGGCCGCCCGTACGCGACGAATACCGGCGGGGCATCCGGTCGCCGAAGCTGGCGATGGCGAACAAGCACAGGATGTAGGCCGTTGCGGCCAGTATCACGAGCCATCCATGCAGCATGATCTGGTAACCGTCCTCCCGAGCGGCATGGGGTCCGTCGGCCTCTTGTCGGGCCGGCTCGAACCTGTTTCCCGGCAACCCCTTACGCTGCCTTGTCCGATCCGACCACAGCCAAATCGATCTGTCTATTCGCCTTGCGACTGATCTGCTTTCAAGGCTTTCCCAATGTATGTGAATTGATCACCTTCGGTGAAGTCTTCTTCACATCCTTTCATGGAACATTGGCAAGCAAACCCGATAAGGTGGCGCCAATTGACAATGAAGGATCTGCCACGTGACCAGCCTGATCGAGCGATTGAGCCCGGAAGCCAGAACTGCCCCTGAAAGCGGTATCGTTGAAGTTTTCAATGCCGGGCGTGACCGGAAAGATCTGATCCCGCTCTGGGCCGGCGAAGGCGATCTGCCAACGCCCGAGTTCATCCGCGCAGCTGCAAAGGCGTCGCTCGACCGGGGCGAGACATTCTACACATACCAGCGCGGCATCCCGCAGCTGCGCGAGGCACTGGCGGCCTATCATCAGGATCTTTACGGCAAGCCTTTCTCGCCGGAACGATTCTATGTGACCGGATCGGGCATGCAGTCCATTCAGCTGGCCGTGCAGGCGGTTGCAGGAGCCGGGCGCGAAGTGATCGTGCCGACGCCGTCCTGGCCGAACATATCGGCTGCCATCGAAATTCACGGGGCGCGTTCGGTCAGTGTGCCGATGCGGGAGGAAGATGACGGCTGGCGGCTGGCCATCGAGGACGTCGAAGCAGCGATCACGCCGCAGACGACCGCTCTCTTCCTGAACTCGCCCTGCAACCCGACCGGATGGGTTGCAAGCGAAGACCTCTTGAAGGCTTTTCTGGAGCTTGCGCGAAAGCATGACCTTTGGATCATCGCGGACGAAATCTATGCGCTGTTCTATTACGGGGAAGGGGAGCGCTCGCCCTCCTTCTACGATATCGCCGAAGAAGACGACCGCATCATCTTCGTGAATTCCATGTCCAAGAACTGGGCAATGACCGGGTGGCGGGTTGGCTGGATCTCGGCGCCGCCGGAACTCGGCCAGGTGTTTGAAAACCTGATCCAGTATTCCACGTCGGGTGTTCCGTCCTTTTCGCAATGGGGCGCCGTTGCCGCCCTGACCGAAGGGCGCACGTTCCTGCAGGAGCAGGTCGCACGTGCTCGCAAGGGGCGTGACTGTGTTCTCAAGGGATTGCAGGGCCTTAACCGCGTGAAGGTGCTGCCGCCCGACGGCGCGTTCTATCTCTTCTTTTCCATTGAGGGCGTCACGGACACGCGCAACTTTGCACTGGACCTTGTTCGCCAGACAGGTGTGGGTCTTGCACCGGGCACTGCGTTCGGCAAGGGCGGCGAACATCACCTTAGGTTATGTTATGCCCGGCGCGAGGATCACCTGGAGGAAGCAGTGCGTCGAATTAGCACTTGGATACCAGAGATTTAGAGCCCTGACGGGTTGCTGGCCTACGGGAAAACCCTTAAACCTAGACGGGACGAGAATTCCATTTGGGTGCGGGGACGGTGGGCGACGACGTTTTAGATCACGATGATGACAATGCAGCCGTAACGGAAGCGCGTCTTGCCAGTGTTTTCGATACCGCGGCCGACGGCATTGTCGTGATCAATGATCGTGCGCAGGTGCTGGCCTTCAACAAGGCATGCGAACGCCTTTTCGGCTATGAAGCCGCCGATCTTCTGGGGCGCAATGTCAACAGGATCATGCCTGCAGAATATGCAAACGCGCATGATCACTACGTGAACAATTATCTCACCACCGGTCATAAGAAGATCATCGGTATCGGCCGCGAGGTCCAGGCCCGCCACAAGGACGGCACGGTCTTTCCCATCGAGCTGTCTGTCGGTGAGGCATGGACACCGGCCGGGCGACAATTCATCGGCATTCTGCGCGACCTGCGCTCGCGCCGACAGATGGAAGACCGGTTGGCCAAGACCCAGGCACAGCTTCTCCACATGACCCGGATCAGCGCACTGGACGAAATGGGCGCGGCGATTGCGCATGAGCTCAACCAGCCGCTGACCGCAGTACTGCTCTACCTGCAATCGGTATCGCGCAAGACCCGTGCCGATAAATCCCTGGATCCCTTCATCATCGAGGTTATCGACAAGGCGGTACGCGAAGCCGAGCGGGCAGGAGAAATCATCCAGCGCATGCGTCAACTTGTGGAAAAGAAAACGCCCAATCGCCAGTCGATCGAAGTGCGGGACTTTGTCACCAGCTGCCTGGAAATGGCGGAACTCGGCAGCGGCAATGGCAGATCGATCATGAAGGCCGAGATCGCAAGAGGACTGCCGCCACTGATGGCCGACCCGGTGCAGATTCGGCAGATTCTCATCAACCTGCTGCGCAATGCGCGCGAAGCGGTCTGCGATCAGGCCGACCGCAAGGTGGTGCTGGCCGTATGCCGAAATGGAGATCGCCTGGAATTTCGGGTTACGGACAACGGCCCGGGCGTTCCCGAAGAGCTGGTTGACAACCTGTTCCGGGCCTTTACGGGTGCCAAGCACAAGGGGGTTGGTCTGGGCTTGGCGATATCCCGTTCGATTGCTCAAAACCACGGTGGTGATTTGCGTCTGGAAAAGGGGGCAAACGGACGAGGGGCCTCCTTCGTGTTGTCTTTGCCAATAGACCCGCCCGAAGAAGATGTTGCAGAAAGAGCCGAAACGAACGGTTCGAAAGAAATGAGCTGAGGAAGTGATGGACATGAAAGCTGACGCGGAGGCCATATACATCGTTGATGATGATCCGGCGGTGCGCGACGCGCTGTCGGTGCTTTTCAATATGGAAGGCTATGTGGTCGAAACCTTCTCGGATGGCGACACTTTCGTGCAGTCTGCAAGCAAGGCTGTTCCTGCCTGTGTCATGCTGGATGTCCACATGCCTGGGCGCTCCGGCATCGAGATTCTCAAGGCGCTGAATGCCGAACACTATCCGGCGCCGATCTTCATCATTTCCGGCCAGGGCGACATTCCGATGGCTGTTGAAGCCATTCGCAACGGCGCCTTTGACTTCGTGGAAAAACCGTTTTCCGCTGAAACCGTGCTGGAGCGGGTGAAGGAAAGCATCGCCATCACCAAGCAGCGTCAGGACGAGGTCGTCACGGCCTCCTTCCAGGGAGCGGATCTGCTGACCCGCCGTGAGCTGGAAGTCCTGAAGGAAATCACCGACGGAGCTTCCAACAAGGAAGCCGGCCGCACTCTTGGAATCAGTCCGAGAACGGTGGAAGTGCACCGGGCGCGGATCATGGAAAAACTGGGTGCACGCAATGCGGCGGATCTCGTTCGCATTGTTTTGGGCCACTCCGCCTCGGGATAAGCCGGGTTCAGGTGAACGGCTGGAATGCATTTCCGGATGACCAGCATGCCGAAACGTATTTCTGCGTACATCCGGCAAGCAAAATATCGCGTATGTATGATTGATCGTCTGCGTTGGGGGCAGGCTTTGAGGATCTACATTCGTGGTTGTTCACATTGTTGAAGATGATGAAGCAGTCGCCGATGCATTGGCGATTGCGCTCGAAGATCTCGATCATCATCCGATAACTTACAAAGATGCGGAGAGTTTTTTCGCCGGCGGTATTCCTTCGTCGGACGATTGGGTGATCGTGGACATCGGCCTTCCCGACAGATGCGGCACGGATGTCGTTCGTGAACTCATGGGCCTGCCAACACCTCCGAGCATCCTTGCCATTTCAGGCAAGTCGCGAGTGAACCTGTTGCAGCAAATTCGTGAGCTTCCGGGGCTCAAGGTCCTGAGGAAACCGCTGTCGATAGACATGCTGACGGCGGCCATGGCTCAGAAGGCGATCATCTGATCTCTCCGCCTGCTTGAAGCAATTTCAGAAGATTGAGTGTTCGAGATTGAGCGCTGCCGATTTTGGCAGGCGTTGGCTTCGCGCGCCCGAAACGCGCAGGCGGTCCCGCTCTGATTAGACCTTAGTCGGCTGCGTCGTTACGGCTCATATGTAGTTTATCTTACGCAGTCGACCGAATTACGTTGTGTGCACTCCGCGTTTTAGAGTGCATCCTGCAAGCTGCGGGGTGTCGGACGGGACACCTGCAAGCAGTGGTCGATTTTTCGAGCGGTGCGGAAATGGAAGCACCAAGGAATGGAGATCACCCGCTGACGTAGCAAATGAAGGCCGTGCCACAGGCACGAAGGAGGGACATATGGCTTATTTCGACGCGGGTACCCCCGGCCAGGGCGCAGCACCAAGAATGACAGGTGCTCCCATCTGCACACCCAGCAAGACATCGTTTTCGGAATTTGGCGGCAAGGCTGTCCAATACGATACCCATGCGGTGATCTATTACGAAGGCGATCCCGCAAAGCGGCTCTATGAGTTGGTGAAGGGCTCGGTGATGCTTTACAAGCTGCTGCCGGACGGACGCCGCCAGGTTGTCGAAGTCCTTCGTCCCGGTGACATTTTCGGTCTTGCCGGCAGTGACGAGAATGACTGCACCGCCGAAACGCTCACCAATGCCGAAATTCAGGAAATCGATCTGAAGCAGGTCGAACGCTCCGATGCGCTTCAGCGCACGCTCACCAGATGCCTGACCAATCAGATGCGCGTGCTGCACGAGCATGCCGTTCTGCTCGGCCGCAAGTCCGCTGTCGAACGGGTTGCAAGCTTTCTGATGCATCTCGTTCCGGACCGGGGTGGTGTCGGCTGCGTTGGGCCGATTGACGACAGCGACGACGGGTTCGACCTGAGACTGCACATGACCCGGCAGGAAATCGCCGACTATCTGGGTCTGACCATCGAGACTGTCAGCCGCGTTGTGTCCGATCTGAAACGCCGGGGCGTTATTCGCGTCGACCGTGCCGACCAGATCCATCTCAACAAGGTCTGCAGCCTCTGTCAGATGACAGGTATGCACTGACCCGTTGCTTTATAGTCGACCTGGAAAGGGCTGCGATTTTCGCGGCCCTTTTTTGTTGTCGATCTTCGGTGATCCGTAAGCAGGCAAGTTCGGTAAACGGCCCCGAGGTTTCGCCTCGGGGCAATTTCTTCAAACCGCGGCAGAATGCCGGGCCTTGCCACTTGCCTGGCTCGCCGCCAGGTAGGCGTCAAAGGCGGCGGCTGCGAGACGTACGTAGGGCCGTCCGGCCTCAGTCACCTCAACCCTGGCTGTTTCATTGCCCACTTCCAGACGGACCAGGCCGTCGGTGGCCAGATCCTGCAAGGCATCGAAGGCATCGTTCAAGTGGCTTGTCGGCAGGCCGAATGCGCGGCAGGCCGGCACGAGATCGCAGGCATAGTTAGTCATCAGTTCTTCGATGATCCGCGCCCGCAAACGGTCGTCGGCAGAAAGCGCCAAACCCTTGGATACGGGCAATTCGCTCGCCATGATTGCCCGGCGCCAGTTGCCGACATCAGACATGTTCTGAACATAACCGGCAGACAGACGTCCGATGGAGGAGACGCCGAAGCCAACGAGTTGTTCGCCCTGGTCCGTCGTATAACCCTGGAAATTCCGCTTCAGGGAGCCGTCCGAAAGTGCGATGGCCATGCTGTCGTCCGGCCGGGCAAAATGATCAAGTCCGATGGCGACATAACCGGCCTTGAGCAGTTCCGCGCGGGCGAGGTCCGCAAGGGCCAGCCGTTCGGCGGCGTTCGGCAAGGTGCTTTCGTCAATCAGGCGCTGGTGCTTGCGCATCCAGGGCACATGGGCATAGCCGAAAAGGGCAATGCGCCCGGGCGCCAGCGACAGCGTTTTTTCCACCGTATCGAGTATCGTCTCCGGCGACTGGCCGGGCAATCCGTACATCAGGTCGAAATTGAGCGCGGTGACACCGGCTGCTGTCAGAAACTCTACGGCCTGTTTGACGACCCTGTAGGGCTGAAGACGGCCGATGGCCTTTTGAACGTCGGGATCAAAGTCCTGAACGCCAAGGCTGGCACGGTTCACTCCGATGATGGCCAGCGTCTCGGCGAGCTGTTCCGTAACAAGCCTCGGATCGAGTTCGATGGCATGTTCCAGGTCCGGAGCAAAGTCGAAAGCGACACGCATCAGGCCGGTGAGGTCGATCAGGCTCTGCCGAGGCAGAAGGCTTGGCGTACCGCCACCCCAGTGAATGTGGCGGACAGGACCGGCATTCGGCATGTGCCCGGTAACCAGATTGATTTCCTGGCCGAGTGTCGCTGCATAGGCCTTGAGCGGCGCATCCTGACGGGTCGCCTTGGTATGGCAGCCGCAATAATGGCAGAGCTCACGGCAATAGGGGACATGCAGGTACAGCGAAAGCGAATCCTGCGGCGAAAGCGCCTTGAGCCAGTCCGCATAAACGCCGGCCGTTACGCCGTCATGAAAATGCGGTGCTGTCGGATAACTTGTATAGCGCGGTACGTTGCGCATGGCGTAGGAGAGCGGATCTTTCATCATGTGTCGATCTATCCGCCCTTCGCCCGGTCGTGCCTTGATATCGCTCAAGTCCAGCCGTTTGAAAGACACGCAATTCGATGGAGAGCTTTGGGGTGACCGATTTGCTTGTCGCAACTGAACCGACCCGGAAACCTGAGGGTCTGGATCGCTATCGCCTGCACGGTTCGCCTGACAGCGCCAATTTCATTGTCAGGATGATACTGGAAGAACTGGGCCTGCCCTATGACTACGTGGCTGTTGACAGGTTGATCTCCGAACAGAATTCGGAAGCATATCGGCGGCTCAATCCCCAAGGTTTGATCCCGGTTCTGGAAGTGCCGGGTCAGGATGCCCCCATGTTCGAAACCGCCGCGATCGCCTTGCATCTGGCAGATGCGCACGGCTGTCTGGCTCCGGCGCCGGCCTCTCCACAGCGCGGCCGATTTCTGAAATGGCTGTTTTTTCTCTCAAACACGCTGCATTCCGACCTTCGGATCTCCTTCAAGCCGGAAAGATACGTTCGCGAACCGGAGACGGCCTTGAGCCTTTACGCTGGGCTGACCCGCCGGATTGCCGGCAGTTTCGCGCATCTGGAAACTGAACTTGCCAGTTGGAGCGGACCATTTCTCCTGGGACAGGACCTTTCCATCCTCGACCACTATCTTGCTGCCTGTGCCAGGTGGGCGCAGATCTATCGTAATGAGGGCAAGTGGTCCCTGGCGGCGACGCCCCACCTGCGCGCCCTGTGCGAACGGCTGGAAATGCACCCGGCGATACACAGCGCCTGTGAACTGGAGGGAATTGAGGGTAAACCTTTCACAGAGCCCCGTCCTGTACAGTTGCCGGGGACAACCGCCTGATAAAATACAGGCCGTACATGTTGATCCATGCAATCAACCATGCGCTGGCCGATCAATCCATTTATAGCTCAAGGAGCCATTCCAAGCTCAACGGTTCCCGATGCCTGCCAATTCGTTTCAATCTGCCGCCGGAAGACTTGCGGTCACACTTCTCATTGCCGCTGCCGGAGGAGCAACATTCAACCTGTTCGGGCTTCCCGCGGCCTGGTTGTCGGGCGCCATGGTCTTCGTTGCCATCGCGACGCTGGCGCAAGTGCCGACGCTCATGCCGGTCCCGCTGCGAGACGCGCTCTTCGTCATGATCGGCATCTCCATGGGGGCGGGTGTCCATCCCGATATCGTTGACCGGGTGGCGGAGTGGCCGGTGTCCATGGCCATGCTGATCGCTGTCATGGTGGCCGTCACGTTCGCGGGCTACGCGGTTCTGCACTACGGGGCAAAATGGTCCAGGGAAACGGCCTATTTCGGCGCCATTCCCGGTGCGCTTTCCTATGTCATAGCCCTTGCCACCGAACGAGGGGCGGACCTTCCCCGCATCGCTTCCAGCCAGTCCTTGCGCCTGTTCGTTCTGGTGGCGGTGCTGCCATTCGCCGTTGTGTCCTCCGCAGAACCGGCGGGCGGTGGCAGCGGCACGATTTATGTCTCCGGTCTCAAGGACTTCCTGATCGGGATACCGCTCTGCCTCGCGGCAAGCTGGCTTGCCATCAAGGCCAGAGTGCCGGGGGGCGGTCTGACGGGTGCGTTTTTCATGAGTGCCGGCCTCAATGCGTCCGGCCTCTTGGTCCTTGTGCTGCCGGGCTACATCGTGCTGCCGTGTTTTGTCATGATGGGCGCTCACATCGGTTGCCGCTTTGCGTCCATGACACTGCGCCAGTTTCTCAGCGTGCTCGGCGCATCCATGGCCGCCTTTGCGGCAGCGTTCCTGACCTCGCTCGCCGGGGCGTGGATCGTTGCCGAACTGGTGGACATTCCCTTTGGCCAGGCCCTGCTTGCCTATGCGCCGGGCGGACTTGAGGTGATGACGCTGCTCGCATTCATGCTGGATCTCGACCCCGCCTTTGTGGCTGCGCACCAGATCGCCCGCTTTACCGGAATGGTGCTGCTGCTGCCTTTCATCACCGGACTTGTTCTGGGGCGTCGAAGCAACTGATCCTGTTCAGCTATCCAGGGCTTCAAGCCAGTCTGTCTGCAGCGGCGACAAGGTGTTTCCGGAGCGCCTGTGCCGGAAACGCGCAGCACTGAGGATCTTCGCAGCAGCTCTGTAAGCTGGCAGCATGTCGCCTTCCGAAACATTGCCAATGCCGGGACATTTTCCGGCTTGAACCATTAGCCCGTCACCGACAGGCAAGACCTTAACCAGGGGGTCTGCTTCCAATCGCGCGTAGATTTCGTCCCGGTTGCCGGCAAGCTGCAATGTGTCTGCACGCAAGAAATTCAGCCATTGGACACGCTTCATCATGGCGGTCATGTCGTAGTCGCCATGCCTGTAGCATAACAGTTGCACTCCAAGACCGGGGATGCCGTCGTAATCAAGACCTGGGTGGTTGAGAATTAACTTTGCTACATGACATTCCATCGTTTTCTGGTGTCTGGAATCATAAACTTCCGAATATGTTTCCAGCCGGTACCCTGCATGCCCACCGACAAAAGAGCCGTCGCGGACACACTTAAGGCCGAGAACCCAGTCCTTGAAACGTGCCGGTTTGGCAATGGGATGGTCGAGTGGAAAGGTCGCCGTTACAATGCTGATTGGAGGCGAGAAGGCGATGTCTGTTTTTTCTAGCGCCATTCTACGAGACCGCCTCAGTTCGCGATCTTGTTCGGTAACTGCCCAGTTTTCCTTAGGATTAAATACGAGTGTTAAGCGCGCAGCGGAACACCCCTTGTCCTGGTTATGGCTCCGCATGCTGAAATAGTGCGTCGGGTGCTTTTCGAAGGAAATGTTCTCGAACATCCGCTGGATCTTTGTTTCGGTTCGCGCGGTGATTTTTGTGTAACGCGCGCCCCAGCTCAAATGGCTCAACAAGTCTCCAAGCGCTTCCCGGGACCGGTCGATAAAGTCTTTCAAACCTTCATAGGGCGCATATCGAAAATAGAAGGTGCAGTGCATGCATCCTGTCGCCAGCGTCTTGCCGTCTTGTTCACAAAGAAGCGCTGCATGAATATTGGATGGCGATAACTGCATGATTGGAAATTCCCTTGAACCGAAGACCTGAAAAACAGTCTGGAAAGTGCGGGAAGTTTTCAAAATTGCAACTGAAGGAAGTGATTTCCTCTATGTCAGGAGACACGTGCTGACATTGTCAGCGGGGGCAAAGGAACAGCCGGTTCCTGAGGGGAACAGGAGACCGGCTGTTGAGACTCGCTGCAGGCTGTAGCCCTTATGTTACGAGCGGATGAAGTGGAGCGTGTTGAAACTCTGGCGCCATTTGGCCACGCGTCCAGCCATCGCTGCCGGATCGTTCGATCGCAGCGCTTCGGCTATCAGTTTGGCCAGCTCTGGCATGTCGACTGTCGTCATGCCCCAACGGACCAGTTCCGGTGTTCCGAACCTCAGGCCGTTCATGTCACCGGCGACGGTCGCTATCGGCAGTCCGATTCCGCATGCCAGAAACCCTGCCTGGCGAAGCTTCTTTGAAGCTGCCTGACCGCCGCCGAGGGCTGCCGCTTCCAGGGCAAACTGATGTGAAGCGGTTGTTCCCTTGGCGGTTGAGAACACCGGCATTCCCTCTGCTTCGAGAGCAGCGGCGAGCGCACCGGCGCTGGCGGCCATTTCGGCAGCGTAGGCCTTGCCGAAATCGCGCCAATCCAGAAGGGTGATGGCGAGCGCTGCAGACTTTGCAACGTCAAAATTGGCTGTCAGCCCCGGAAAGGCAATCTTGTCGAGCTTTCGGGCAAGATCCTGATCATTGCTGACGATCAGCCCGCCAGCGGGACCACCCAGGCTCTTGTAGGTGCTCATGGTCATGAGATGTGCGCCTTCCGACAGCGGGTCGGAAAAGACGCCACCGGCAATCATGCCGCACTGATGGGCAGCATCGAACAGGACAAAGGCGCCGATTTCATCGGCAATGGCCCGAATTTCTTTCACCGGGTGCGGGAACAGGTTGAGGCTCATGCCGATGGTAATCAGCTTCGGCCGGACCTTCAGGGCCAGGGCGCGCAGACCTTCCAGATCGATCGTGTAGCCGTCGGCATCGACCGGTGCTTCATGGATATCCAGGCCATAAAGACCGGCACAGCCAGGAGCATGGTGAGTGACGTGGCCACCGACGGACGCAGGCGGTGCGATGATGGCGTCACCCGGCTTTGTGGTTGCCATGAACGCATAAAGATTTGCCAGCGCGCCCGAGGCGACCCGGATTTCCGCATAAGCCGACTGGAAGATTTCGCAGGCAAGGTTCGCTGCAATCACCTCGATTTCCTCGATGGCTTCGAGGCCCATCTCATATTTGTCACCCGGGTAGCCGAGCGAAGGACGGGACCCCATGCCGCTCGACAGCAAGGCTTCGGCGCGCGGATTCATCACGTTGGTCGCGGGGTTGAGATTGAAGCAGTCTTTCTCGTGGATGGTCCTGTTGACCTCGGCCAGCGCTTCGATGCGCGCGGCAATTGCTTCGGATCCGAGAGGCGAAGTTGCCTGGGTGATCTCGTCGATACGGGTGGCAGCCACAGCGGGGAGCCAGGGGCATTTGTCTTGCGCGGTCATGTCGGAACTCCGGTTCTATTTGGACAAAGTGTCCACCACTGCTTGTGTTCGCGCAAATCAGATTTTAGAAATTCAAGGGCTAGAAAAAATAGGTCTTACAGATGTCGGTAGCTCCTCCCGTCCCCAGACTGCCTTCGCTGAACGCACTGAGAGCGTTCGAAGCGTCCGCGCGCCTCGGTGGGTTTGCACAGGCCGCGGCGGAACTGCAGGTTACACCCGGAGCCGTGGCAGCGCAGATCAAGGCGCTGGAGCAGGAAATCGGCGCGGCCCTGTTCGTGCGGCATGCCAAGGGGGTCCGCCTGACGGCCACTGGTCAGCGGGCACTGCCGGGTTTTGTCGCCGCATTCGACCAGCTTGGAACTGCAGTGCGCGACCTGAGGCGTGATGCTGCACCCGGCAGGATACACATTGCGGCCCTGCCGGCGCTGGCGCAGCTTTGGCTGGCCCCCAGACTGCCGCAGCTACGAGAGAAGTTGCCGGAGATCGACATTTCGGTCACAGCCCTTGAAACACCGCCGAACCTGAAGCGGGTGCCATTCGATCTCTGCCTGTTCTACTGCGACAGCGTTCCGGACAATGGGATCGGGTTTTCGGGAGACGAATTGCTGCCGGTCTGCACACCAGCGCTTGCAAAGGCGCTCAAGCAGCCTGGTGATCTGAAAGAGGCGGTTTGTCTGACGGACACGGCCTGGGCAGACGATTGGCGGATATGGGCGGATGAAGCTATGCCAGGCGAGGGGTTTGCGCCACGCGGACCTGTCTTCTCGCTTTATGCACTTGCGGTCGAAGAAGCACTGAACGGCGCAGGCGTTCTGATGGCGCATCGCTCACTTGTCGCAGATCAGCTTGCTGCCGGCACCCTGGTGGCGCCTCTTGCAGCAGTTGTCCCGCTACAGCGTCAGATCTGCCTGTGGACCCTTCCGGCAAGCCGGGGCAAAGGTGCGGCCGGTCAGGTGCTGCAGGCCTTGCGTCAGATGGGCTAGGTGCCTGAAAGGCTGTTCCTGTTTCAAGTGCGCCGGGTCTTCGCCTTGTTGCCGCGCCACAGGATGAACAGTCCCGATCCGACGATGACGGTGCAGCCAACCAGCATCTGCGCGTCGATCCGCTCGTTGAACCAGACGGCACCGAGCAGGACGCCGAACAGGAGCCGCGAATAGCGGAACGGTGTGACGGTGGCGATTTCTCCGGTGCGCATGGCCTTCATCAGGGCGCTATAGGCAAAGACACCACAGAAAACTGCGGTTCCGAGGGCGAAAAGGGCGGTTGTGTCAGGCACCACGAAGGCGGATCTGTCCCAAAGACCATAGACAAGACCGGCGATTATGATCGTCAGGAAACCGTAGAACCCGAGGATATTGGTGCTGAGGGTCGCCGGAGCAGCGCGGCTGGAAAGGTCGCGGCCGGAGAAGCCAAGCATGCCGATGACGGCCAGGACCGAAAGCAAAGAAAAGCTGTCGCTGGTCGGTCGGAGCACGATCAGGACGCCCACAAGGCCAATAAAGATTGCTGTCCACCTGCGCCACCCGACCTTTTCGCCAAAGAACAGGGAAGCGCCCAGCACAACGAATATCGGTGTTGCCTGGAGAATGGCAGTGGTCGAGGAGAGCGGCGTGAGGGCCAACGCCAGAACATAGAACAACCGGCCGACCAGTTCGAAGGCGAAGCGAACTCGCATGACAGGCGAGAAAACGTCCCGGTTGAGAACTTTCTCGCCTGTGACAGTGGCAAGTCCGAAGAAGGCAATGGTTCCACCGACGCCGAACAGCACCAGGATTTCCGCCACGGGCAACTGTGCCGCAGCCTGCTTCACGAAGGCATCTTCCAATGCGAAGGCGGCCATCGCAGCCACCATCCAGAGGCTGCCGATGATATTGGGATGGAGGCTTGCGCCATTTTGAGATGCAGCGTTCAAGGGAGGGGTCCCGTGTCGAGGTGGAAGGTCGTCAGCGGCAGATCAGGGGCCATCGGACGCGCCAGAAAGCAACGCCCTTCAGCGGAGGGAAGAACGGCGTAACACGTTTCCCGGTCCTTGGCTTCGGAAAACCGCAAGGCCGGCGGATGAGCAAGGGGGCCAGGACGTTGCCGCAAACCGGCCTACGTCCTTCAGGCGGGCGTCACATCCCTTTCACGGCGTGCCTTCATCTTGCCCGCGACAATTTACGCAATGCAATCTGACCTTTGGAGGCTGTTCCGACATCGCCAATTGCTGGCATGTTGATATGAATCAACGCGGCATTTTCAGAGTCGTGTGCATGGTCGTGCCATCGTTGGCACCTTGTAACGATTTCAAGACTGGGGCGCTAAAATGGCACAAAACAAGGCCAAAATGATCTCGCTCGAGGAAGGCGGCTTCGCCATCTTCCTTGTGCTGCTTGCGTTTGCCTGCATCATCGTGGCAGGCAAGACATTCGATCAGGTCATGGCATTCCACGCTGGCATAGGCGCATTGTTCGCCGCCGTCAGCGTGTTTCTGATTTTCAAGAACTACTTCGACGACGGCGGGGAAGTGATTCCGGCCGAAATCGACGGCAAACCAAACTACAACATCGGACCGATCAAATTCGGTGCGGTCGCGGCAATGTTCTGGGGCATTGCCGGTTTCACGGTCGGTTTGATCATCGCTCTTCAGCTGGCCTGGCCTGCGCTGAACTTTGATTTGCCGTGGACCAATTTCGGGCGCCTGCGTCCGCTGCACACCTCCGCGGTGATTTTCGCCTTCGGCGGCAACGTGCTGCTGGCAACGTCCATGTATGTGGTCCAGCGCACCTGCCGTGTGCGCATGCCCGGCAAGGTCCTGCCCTGGTTCGTGATCCTGGGTTACAACGCCTTCATCGTGATCGCGGGAACGGGTTATCTGCTCGGCGCGACACAGAGCAAGGAATATGCCGAGCCGGAATGGTATGCCGACCTGTGGCTGACCATCGTCTGGGTGGCCTACCTGCTGCTGTTCCTGGGCACGCTCTGGAAGCGCAAGGAACCGCATATCTACGTGGCCAACTGGTTTTATCTGGCGTTCATCGTCACGATTGCCATGCTGCACATCACCAACAACCTGACCATTCCGGTCTCGATCTACTCGACCAAGTCCTACATCGTCTGGTCGGGCGTTCAGGACGCCATGGTGCAGTGGTGGTACGGCCATAACGCGGTGGGCTTCTTCCTGACCGCCGGCTTCCTTGCCATCATGTACTACTTCATCCCGAAGCGCGCGGAGCGGCCGGTCTATTCCTACCGTCTTTCCATCGTGCACTTCTGGGCGCTGATCTTCATCTACATCTGGGCAGGTCCGCACCACCTTCACTACACGGCTCTGCCGCAGTGGGCGTCTACGCTGGGTGCAACCTTCTCCATCATCCTGTGGATGCCGTCCTGGGGTGGCATGATCAACGGCCTGATGACGCTTTCGGGTGCATGGGACAAGCTGCGGACCGACCCGGTTCTGCGCATGATGGTGGTTTCGGTCGCCTTCTACGGCATGTCCACCTTTGAAGGTCCGCTGATGTCGCTGCGCTCGGTCAACTCCCTGTCGCACTACACCGACTGGACCATCGGTCACGTGCACTCCGGTGCCCTGGGCTGGGTTGGCTACATCTCGTTCGGCGCGATCTACTGCCTGATCCCGTGGCTCTGGAACAAGCGTCAGCTGTATTCGCTGAAGCTCGTGAACCTGCACTTCTGGCTGTCCACGATCGGTATCGTTCTCTACATCACCGCGATGTGGGTGTCCGGTATCATGCAGGGCCTGATGTGGCGCGCCTACGACCAGCTCGGCTTCCTGGAGTACTCCTTCGTGGAAACCGTCGAGGCGATGCATCCCTTCTACATCATCCGTGCTCTTGGCGGTGCGCTCTTCGTGCTCGGCGCCGTGATCATGGCCTACAATCTCTGGATGACCGTCCGTCACGGCGAGGCTGAAGAAGCCGATGCCACGCCGGCTGGCTCCCTGGCTCCGGCCGAATAAGGGAGGGACAGACTATGTCTGCATGGAAAAAACACGAAGTCTTTGAAAAGAACTCCTTCGTTCTCTTGATCGGCATTCTGGTCATGGTCGCCATCGGCGGCCTGGTCGAGATCGCTCCGCTCTTCTATCTGAAGAGCACGATCGAAAAGACCGAAGGCGTGCGGCCCTATACGCCGCTCGAACTGGCCGGACGCAATATCTACATCCGCGAAGGCTGCTATCTGTGCCACTCGCAGATGGTGCGTCCGATGCGCGATGAAATGGAACGCTACGGTCATTTCTCGCTGGCTGCGGAATCGATGTACGACCATCCGTTCCAGTGGGGGTCCAAGCGTACCGGTCCGGATCTGGCCCGCGTCGGTGGCAAATACTCCGACGACTGGCATGTGGAGCACCTGAAGGACCCGCGCTCGCTGGTTCCAGCGTCCATCATGCCCGGCTATCCGTTCCTGGCTGAAAACCGCCTCAACACCCGGGACATCGAGTCTCACCTGACGGTCAACACCGTGATCGGCGTGCCTTATACCGAAGAGCAGATCGCAAATGCCGCATCTGACATCCTCGGTCAGGCGAGACCGGATACGGAAGCGGCCGATGGCTTCGAGGAACGCTGGCCGAATGCCACGATCCGCGATTTCGACGGCAACCCGAGGGAAGTGACCGAGATGGACGCGCTTGTCGCCTATCTCCAGGTTCTGGGTACCATGGTCGATTTCTCGATCTATGACGACAAGGCAAACGCGAGGTAAGGGCGATGAACGAGACATACTCAGCATTCGCAGGCTTCGCACAAACCTGGGGCCTACTCTACTTCATGATCCTGTTTGGCGTCGTTCTGGCCTACGCATTGTGGCCGAAGAACCGGAAAAAGTTCGACGACGCTGCTCAAATCCCGTTTCGGGAGGACTGATCCATGGCAGACACACATAACAAGGAAGTCGACCAGATCTCCGGGGTCGAAACCACCGGCCACGAATGGGACGGTCTGAAAGAACTGAACAATCCTCTGCCGAAATGGTGGCTGTATCTGTTCTACGCCTGCATTGTCTGGGCGGTGATCTACTGGGTTCTCTACCCGTCCTGGCCGCTGGTCTCCAGCTATACCACCGGTGTACTGGGTGCCAACCAGCGGACCGAGGCGATTGCTGCCTACGACAAGGGTATCTCCGACCGGTCGGTCTTTGCCGACAAGATCGTGGCAGCCTCGCTTGAGGACATCTCCACTGATCAGGAGTTGCTGCAATTTGCCCGGGCCAACGGCCAGGCAGCTTTCGGTGACAACTGTGCACCGTGCCACGGTTCCGGCGGCACGGGTGCGGAAGGTTATCCGAACCTGCAGGACGACACCTGGATCTGGGGTGGCACGCTGGATAACATCCACACCACGCTGGAATTCGGTATCAGGTCTGGTCATGACGAAGCACGCATCGGCGAAATGCCAGCCTTCGGCCGTGATGAGCTGTTGAGCCGCGAGGAGATCAATCAGGTTGCCAACTTCGTCGCATCCCGCGCGGGACTTGAGACCGACGAAGGCGTCGATCTGGCAGCGGGGCAGACCGTCTATGACGACAACTGCGCAGCCTGCCACGGCGAAGACCTGAAGGGCATTCAGGATGTCGGTGCGCCGAGCCTGCTGTCTGCCAATTACCTCTATGGCAAGTCGCTGGACGCCATCAAGGCGCAGATCAACAATCCGCGCAACGGCGTGATGCCGGCCTGGGTCGATCGTCTCGATCCGGCGACCATCAAGTCGCTGACGGTCTACGTCCACTCCTTCGGGGGCGGGCAGTAGAACCTGCGGATCTGGTGCGACAAATGCGCCAGATAGCCTGAACGATTTGATCCGGCGCAAAGTGTGACGCTTTGCGCCGGTTTATTTTGAACACTCGCTGCTAATGGTGGGTGGCGAATGATTTTCCAAAGATCCTATTGGGGCAGGATCGCGTTGAAGAGGACGGACGGTATGTCTACGGACACCGAGACGCATGAGGGCGCGCAATCCGATGAATGGTTTGCATCAGCCAAAAAGATCTATCCCATGGCGACGCACGGCCTGTTCCGCAGGATCAAGTGGGCGCTGCTGTTCATCACGCTGGGCATCTATTATTTCCTGCCTTTCATCCGGTATGACCGCGGTCCGGATGCTCCAAGCCAGGCTGTTCTTGTCGATATGGAAGGCAGCAGGGCCTATTTCTTTTTCATCGAAATCTGGCCGCAGGAAGTTTACTACCTCACCGGTCTCCTGATTCTTGCAGCGCTGGTACTGTTCCTGATGAACGCGGTCGCTGGACGCGTCTGGTGCGGCTATCTGTGCCCGCAGACGGTCTGGACGGACCTGTTCCTCTGGGTCGAGCGCAAGGTGGAAGGCGACCGGCGCGAGCGCATCGTGCTGGACAAGGACCCCTGGACCTTCGACAAGGTCCGCAAGCGCGTGACAAAGCATTTCCTGTGGCTGATGATAGCCTGGTGGACGGGCGGTGCGTGGGTGCTTTACTTCAACGACGCACCGACCCTGGTATGGGAACTCCTGACCTTCCAGGCACCGATGATTGCCTATGTCTGGATCGCCATCCTGACCACGACGACCTATCTCCTCGCAGGCTTCATGCGGGAGCAGGTGTGCATCTACATGTGCCCGTGGCCGCGCATCCAGGCGGCCATGACCGACGAGAAGGCCCTCAACGTCACCTATCGCTGGGACAGGGGCGAGCCGCGCGGTTCCCTGAAGCAAAACAAGAAACTTGCCGACCAGGGCATGCCTGCTGGCGATTGCGTGGACTGCTACCAGTGCTTCCAGGTCTGCCCGACCGGTGTCGACATCCGCAAGGGCATGCAGCTCGACTGCATCCAGTGCGGCCTGTGCATCGATGCCTGCGACAACGTCATGGAAAAGATCGGCAAGCCGAAGGGACTGATCGGCTACGATACGGACGAAAACATCCAGCGCCGCCTGGAAGGCAAGGAATCGGTCTACGAGATCGTCCGCGTCCGAACGGTCATTTATGTCGGCATCATCGCCGTGGTCTGCGGCATCATGCTGTTCGCACTGCTCAATCGTGATTTCGCCGATATCAGCGTTCTGCATGACAGAAACCCGGTGTTCGTCGAGCAGTCGGACGGGTCCGTGCGCAACGGCTATACAGTGCGTCTGTCGAACAAACGCCGCCACGAGCGCCATTTCATGCTGCATGTGGAAGGCATGCCGGCCAACACGATGGTCGAAGCCGTCGGTACGGAGGACACCTTCGCCGGCCGTCCGATCATCTCTGTCGGTCCTGACACGACCCGGGAAGTCCGTATTCTCGTGACATCGCCGCCCTGGGCAAAGATGCCACATTCGACGCCGGTTACCTTCCGGATCACCGAAAGCGTCATGGGCGAAGTGGTCACAGCCAAAGACACGTTCAAGGCACCGGAAAAACCTTGAGGAGCAAAGAATGACGATGGTTCAATCGAACATGAAAGATCCCAAGGCGATCACCGGAAAGACGGTCCTGGTCTGGCTTCTTGCCTTCTTTGGCGTGATCTTTACCGCCAACGCCGTGTTCATCTATCTCGCGCTCGGGTCTTTCCCGGGCGTGGTGGTGGAAAGTTCCTATGAAGCCGGACAGGCCTACAACCAGGAAATCGCGGCCGCCAAGGCTCAGGCAGACCTGAACTGGCAGGTCTCGACCGAATTTACCCGCACCAGCAGTGCGGATGGCAAGCTGGTCGTCACGGCCAACGATGAGCAGGGAACGCCGCTTTACGGGGTGGTCCTTCATGCCCTTTTGCGCAATCCGGTTCATGACAACGCCGACGTGAAGGTCGATTTCACGGCTGACGGCGGTGGGCGCTATGTCGGAGCAGTCGAGAACCTTGCCGACGGCAACTGGACACTCATCCTGGAAATCGAACAGGATGGCGAACGGAAATTCCGGTCCGAGAACCGGATCTTCGTCAAGAACTGAGGCACGTACCGTGACGGTCCATCAGCGTGATTGGCAGGCATTCGTGACGCCGGGCGAAGACGGTGCGGTCCACATGGACCTTGCCGTCGACGGCATCACCTGCGCTGCCTGCATGGGAGACATCGAGCGAGGTCTGAAACGGCTTCCGGGCATCCGGGCGGCACGCGTCAACCTGACCAGCCAGCGGCTCGCCGTCGACTGGTCGGAAGACCAGACCGGGGCTGACGAGATCGTCGACGAATTGGAGCGTCTCGGATACAAGGCCCACCCGTTTGATCCGGCAAGCCAGAAGGAGCGTCAGGACAAGACCGGCAAACAATTGCTGCGCTGCCTGGCGGTTTCCGGCTTTGCCGGTATGAACATCATGCTGCTGTCCGTTTCCGTGTGGTCGGGCAATGCCACCGACATCACCCCGGAAACCCGGGATTTCTTCCACTGGCTGTCTGCGCTGATCGCCTTGCCGACAGTTGCCTACTCCGGGCGGCCGTTCTTTCGCAGCGCCTTCAACGCCCTGGCTGCCGGCCGGTTGAACATGGATGTGCCGATCGTGATCGGCGTGACACTGGCGGTCGCCCTGTCGGTCGTCCAGACCATCCAACACCAGCATCACGCCTATTTCGAATCCGCCGTCATGCTGTTGTTCTTCCTGCTGGTCGGACGGTATCTCGACCACAACATGCGGGGGCGGACGCGGTCTTTTGCAGAGAACATCGCCGCTCTGAAGGCCGAAGTTGCTGCACTGATCCATCCCGACGGTGCTGTCCGCGAAGTTCCGCTTTCAAAAATCGCCGCAGGTGACCTGGTTCTGGTATCGGGCGGCGAGCGGGTGCCGGTGGATGGTGTGGTTGAAACCGGTGTTTCCGAGATCGACCAGAGCCTTGTGACCGGTGAAAGCGTGCTGGTGCCGGTTGCGGCCGGTCAACTGGTCTATGCCGGTACCTTAAACGGAGCAGGGGTGTTGCAGGTCCGGGTTCAGGCTGCTTCCGGCGCGACGTTGCTGGATGAGGTCAACCGCCTGCTGGAAGCTGCATCCCAGGCCAAATCCAAATACGTGCGCATTGCAGACCGAGCCGCCCGCCTTTATGCGCCCCTGGTGCATGGCGCGGCTGCGCTGACATTTCTTGGCTGGTTGCTGGCCGGGCTCGACTGGCAGCCAGCCCTGATAATCGCCATTTCCGTCTTGATCATCACCTGTCCCTGCGCGCTCGGTTTGGCGGTTCCTGCTGTGCAAGTGGTGGCATCCGGGCAGCTCTTCCGGTGTGGAATCCTGCTCAATTCGGGCGATGCCATCGAACGATTGTCGGATATCGACACCATCCTGTTCGACAAGACCGGTACGCTGACGCTTACCGAGCCGGACCTGTGCGGTTCCATCGATCCAGATGACGAAACGCTTGCGCTGGCCGGACGCCTTGCCCTGGCCAGTCGGCATCCCTTGTCGGCAGCCCTGGTCAAGGCAACAGGAGCGCTGCAGCCTCTGCCGGATGTCAGCGAGATATCCGGGGCGGGTCTTGAAACCCTGGTTGCCGGACAGCGTCTGCGGCTTGGCAGCCCGCTGTTCTGCGAAGCATCCGACGAACAGGTCGAGGCCGCACTGCAGTCGAACCCGGGTGCCTCTCTGCTTGCTATCCGCTTTGGCGCGGATCCTGCCCGCCTGTTGGCCTTCCGGCAACGGCTGCGGCCGGATGCCAGGGCGGTGATCGATCAGTTGAAATCAGCCGGCTACGCGCTTGAAATTGTCTCCGGGGATACGAAACCTGCTGTGGCCGATTGCGCGGCTGTGCTGGGTGTATCGGACTGGCGCTCGGGCATGAAGCCCGCCCAGAAAATTGCACGTCTCGAAGAACTCCAGGCCAGTGGCCGCAAGGTCCTGATGGTTGGCGATGGCCTGAATGATGCTCCGGCGCTGGCCGGGGCGCATGTCTCGTTGTCGCCTGTCTCGGCCGTGCATCTCAGTCAGGCCGCTGCAGACGCCGTTTTTCTCGGTGACAAATTGCAGCCGGTGGCCGATGCGCTCAGGCTGTCGAAACGGGCAAGGGCGGCAATCGAGCAGAACCTCTGGATTTCGGTCGTCTACAACATCATTGCCGTGCCCATTGCCGTGGCCGGTTTCGTCACACCTTTGATGGCGGCAGCAGCGATGTCCGCATCGTCGCTGGCAGTTACCGCAAACGCACTCAAGCTGCGCTGGGGAGAGGGCGGCAGGAACGCAGGGGCGAACGCACCCGCAGTGCGACAGCAACAGGCTGCTGAATGAGATCGACATGGACGTTCTGATCTATCTGATACCGATTGCACTGCTCCTGGGAGCGCTGGGGCTTGGGGCTTTCCTCTGGTCCTTGAAAAGCGGCCAGTATGACGATCTCGAAGGTGCCAAATGGCGCATCCTTGACGACGACGACCTGCCAGACAAGTAGTTGCCGGCAATCTTGACTTTGTGTTCCCGTGCGCCTAGCCCCATGCATTCCTTTAGGTAACTGGAGCTATGCATGGATTCGTTTCCGGACGCGCACAAACCGGGCTACGCCGTTTATTCCAGAACGTCGCTCGCCATCTACGATGCCCTGGTGCTGGGTTTGTCGAACCGCTGGATCTGGCGTTGTCCGAGCTCTCACCTGGTCGCGCTCTATGACCAGCATGTTTCCGCCAAGCACCTGGATATCGGCGTGGGTACCGGTTACTTCCTGGACAAGACTAGGTTTCCCGTTGCAGATCCAAGCGTGACGTTGCTCGACCCCAACCGGGAGTGCCTCGACAAGGCTGCCGCCAGGATTGCCCGCTTGAACCCCGTCACCGTTCAGGCAGATGCACTCGTGCCGTGGCCAAAAGACATCGGCAGTTTCAAGACCATCGGCCTCAACTACGTGCTTCATTGCCTTCCGGGAACCATGACTGAAAAGGCAGTGATTTTCGATCATGCGGTACCGCATCTCGAAGAAGGGGCAACGGTCTTTGGCTCCACCATCCTGCAAGGCGATGCGCCGCGGTCCGGTGCCGCCCGCAAGCTGATGCAGATCTATAACCGCAAGGGTGTCTTTTCAAACGAAGCCGACACGCAGGACACTTTGCGAGCGGAACTTGAAAAACGCTTTGCCGAGGTGAAGATTGAAAGGATCGGGTGCGTGGCACTCTTCAGTGCCCGGAAGCCGCGCCTTGCCTGAGCCCTGCCGCGGCAAGGCACAACGGGCAGCTTAGGAGAGGACGTTGGACAGGGCCATGCCTGTGGCAAGCAGGACAAGCCCTATGCCGGCAAGCAGAAGGAGATTGTCTCTCAGTCTTGCATTTGTGCCGAGGTCGGACGGTTCATGCTCCATAGGGAGCGGATCGTCTTCCCCGAACGTTTCAGGATCCCGGGACATGGTTCTTACAATCGTTTGCAAAAGGCTGCTCGTTCAGTTCGATTTCTTGCCTGCAAGATGGGGGCGTACAATTGAAAGTCCCGTTAATATCGAACCGGGCAAAAGATTAATTGAGCGCAATATTACCAATAGGTGAAATCCTTCAGTGTATTGCGAGTAATTTCTCAGCCTTTCCGAAACTATTCAAAGTCGATGCCGCGTCGGCGGATGATTGTGGCCTCCTCGCGGCGCGAGACTAACTCATTGTTCAGACTTTCATGGCAAAGGTTAAGTCAAACAAGGAGGACTAGGTGAGCCTGGATCTTGCCTCTCTGACATTCTTGCTGGTCGAAGACAGTGCTTACATGCGGACCATCCTGCGCACCATGCTGCAGGGGTTCGGTGCGCGGCGCATTGTCGAGGCTGAAGACGGCGCGTCCGGCCTTGAAGCCATGGACCGGGCGAACCCTGACATCCTTATTCTGGATTGGGTCATGCCGATCCTGGACGGGGCGGACATGGTGCGCATGATCCGCAGTCCGAACAATCCCTTCGCCTATATTCCGATTATCATGGTGACCGCTCACACCGAGCGTAGCCGGATCGTGGAAGCGCGCCGGCTCGGCGTACACGAGCTGCTGTCCAAGCCGATCTCGGCAAAGGCACTGTATCAGCGTGTATCCAGCGTAATCCTGCACCCGCGCGATTTCATCAAGACGGCCACCTATTTCGGCCCTGCTCCGCGCGAAATCCGGAACCGCCAGAAGATCTGGCAAGGTGGCCCCGGCCAGCCGCAACCGCAGGGCGGCGAAGGCGACGGTAACCTCACCGCGATCGGTTAAGCGTAAAATTCAGCTGAATGTGATGTGGACGCGTCAGGCGGCCGACTGTGCTGCCGCGCGATTTTCCGCTGCCGCATAAGACGATGCGCCTTGAGCTTGGGCACCTTCTGCCGCTTCGGCAAACTGCGCCAGAACGTCAAGATCAACCGTGTAGTGGTCGAGCAGGAACTGGGAAAGAACATCGATAGGGAGATGATGGTAGCCTTCGATGGCGGCCATCAAAGCTTCAAGTGTGTCCAACCGTTCGCGGAGTTTAATCATGGTTACCCGATGAGCCGATTTTTTCTCACACTGGAGTTTTATAGTTAATAATGCGTAAAACCGAGCGTCGCAAGGATGCGGGACCGCGGTATCACCTCCGATAACAATCGTCCACAAACTTTTGCCGGAAATCTTCGAATTTCTTGGTAAAAATCGCCAGTGCGGGGCAAGTTGTCGACAAAGGTCTAGGGAAAATTCAATGGCAAAAATCATCTATGTTCTGAACGGTCCGAATCTCAATCTGCTCGGCAAGCGGGAACCGGAGATCTACGGGGCTCAGACCCTGGATGACGTCCGTGCGATGTGTGAGGCCGCCGCTGCGCCCAAGGGGCTGGAGATTGCATTCCATCAGAGCAATGCCGAACACGTGCTGATCGACTGGATCCATGAGGCGAGAGAAGCGGCCGCGGGTATCATCATCAACCCGGCGGCCTATACGCACACGTCGATCGCAATTCTGGACGCATTGAATACCTGCACCTGCCCGGTGATCGAGGTTCATGTCTCCAACATCCACAAACGGGAAAGCTTCCGGCACCATTCCTACGTTTCAGCCCGCGCGGATGCGGTGATTGCTGGCTGCGGTGTGGAGGGTTACCTGCTTGCCCTGCAGCGCATGGCAACTTTGTGCGCAGACGCATGATCCCGCGTCTCTGCCCATGACACTGTTTGAGGATTTTCCGGCGGTTCAGTAACCGTTGCCGTTGAAGAATTCCCTGGCGACCGTCGTTGCGAGGATTTTGACATCAAGGATAACCGACTGACGCTCAATGTAGGCAAGATCATAGGCCAGACGCATGCGGGCCGCATGAGGGTTTTTGGTTTCCCCGCGAAAGCCGTTGACCTGTGCCAGGCCTGTGATGCCCGGAAGCACCTTGTGGCGGTCCATATACCTGGGGTGGAAGTCTTCATAAGGCATTCCGGCGGCCAGCATGCCGGGCACATGCGGACGAGGACCTACCAGGGACATTTCTCCCCGCAACACGTTAATGAGCTGCGGCAATTCATCGAAGTTGCTCTTGCGCAGGAAGGCGCCGATCAATGTGACGCGCGGATCGTTGGCAACGGTTTGCGAAATCCCGGAGCTGTCGCACTGGTTGGCATGCATCGTCCGGAACTTGAGAACGGCAAACTTCTTGCCATTCAAACCGTAGCGCCACTGACGGAAAAATACCGGTCCGCGGCTTGTCAGTTTTATTGCAACCGCGAGTGCAACAAATAAGGGAAAAAGCAGTAGAAGGCCGGCACTTGCACCGGTCAGGTCAATACATTTCTTCAGTCCGGATTGAATCACTCCGCGTGCCGGGCGGAGGTCGCGGGAGGCACGGTTTGTCGCATCGAGCAGGTCGGGGTGCGGATAGCCCCACGTCGCGAAGCCGGCAATATTCATCGCTTCGCGGCCGTGATCATCTGCTTCGTAAGATACTGTTTCGTCTGCCAAGATATGCCAGCCTCAACCCGATTTACGAGACCACTTGATGTGCGCCAGCAACCTGTCTGGAGGCAGTCGCAATCACGATCGTATCGTTAATATTTGGGTAACAAGATCGGGAAAATTGTTATCCATTAAGGGTTTGGTTACCATAGTGACGCGACGGGAGCAATGTTCCGACGTCAAAAGTGATGTGAAATTTAATTAATTTTTAAAAAATTGAACGCCGGGCTAGGGTTAGCCCGACGTTCGCATTGAATATTAAATTCTGAGGTGGGAACCGGCCGCTTAGTAGCTGCGGCCGACGCTGGTGTACTCGAAGCCACGGGCTTCCATGTAGTCCGGCTTGTAGATATTTCGCAGGTCGACAACCTTGGGTGCAGAGACCAGAGTTTTGACGCGGTCGAGGTCAAGCGCGCGGAACTGGTCCCACTCCGTGACGATTACAACCACATCTGCATTCTCGATGGCATGATAGGGTCCATCGCAGAACATCACACCCGACATGACCTTCTCGGCTTCTTCCATGCTGGCCGGGTCGTAGGCGCGGACCTTGGCACCAGCAGCCTGCAGTTTTTCCACGATGTCGATGCTCGGAGCTTCGCGCATGTCGTCCGTATTGGGCTTGAAGGCGAGGCCAAGCAGCGCGATCGTCTTGCCGCTTACGTCGCCGCCCATGAATTCGATCACCTTGTCGGCCATCTTCTTCTTGCGGGCTGCGTTCACCTCGATGACGGAATCGACGATCTTCAGATCGGACTGTGCATCCGCGGCGATCCGCGAGAGGGCAAGAGTGTCCTTCGGAAAGCAGGAGCCGCCGTAGCCAGGGCCGGCATGCAGGAACTTGCCGCCGATGCGGTTGTCGAGGCCGATACCGCGCGAGACTTCCTGGACGTTTGCCCCGACTTTCTCACACAGGTCTGCAATTTCGTTGATGAAGGTGATCTTGACCGCGAGAAACGCATTGGCCGCGTATTTGGTGAGTTCCGATGTGCGGCGGCGGGTCACGATGATCGGGGTTTCGTTGAGATACAGCGGGCGGTAAAGCTCACGCATCACTTCGACCGCGCGCTCGTCATCGGTCCCGACCACCACCCGGTCGGGGCGTTTGAAGTCGCTGATGGCGGCGCCTTCGCGCAGGAATTCCGGATTTGAAACGACGGCGAATTCTGCGTCAGGGTTGGTCTTGCGGATGATCGCTTCCACTTCGTCTCCCGTGCCGACCGGAACGGTCGATTTGGTGACGATCACGGTGAAGCCCTCGATCAGTCGTGCGATTTCCTCTGCCGCGGCATAAACGTAGGACAGATCGGCATGGCCATCGCCTCGGCGGGTCGGCGTGCCGACGGCAATGAAAACGGCATCCGCTTTGCGGATCGCTTCTTCAGGAGCAGTGGTAAAGAAGAGGCGTTCTTCGGCAACGTTCTTTGCAACGAGTTCCTGCAAGCCAGGTTCATAGATCGGGATCTGTCCGTTGTTCAGGGCGTCGATCTTGCTTGCATCCTTGTCGATGCAGGTCACGACATGTCCGAAATCGGCAAAACAGGTTCCGGACACCAGACCGACATAGCCGGTCCCAATCATTGCAACACGCATTTTAAATTTTCCTGCTTCTGGGTGGTCTTCAGGCGCTAGTCAATCACCATAAGCCCGCTAGGTGCTGCCCGAATTACATGGACCGGCAGCAAAAGACCAGTTCGTTGAAATCGTATTGTTTGAAATTTTGAAATTCTGCTCCGTACACTACTCTGAAAAGGGACAGGATGAGGCGTCTGCAATTGCCTGAACGCGTCCTGGTCATGAAGACTATCGGAACGACACAAAAAACGGGAGCATTTTTCTGGCTAAAGAGGGGATGTGCTCCTCCGGAAGGAAGGCCCTGTGCGAAGAAGGGCCTCCTCATTTCGGTGCAGCTGAACTGGCCTACGTCGGTGCGATGCCGCACCAGGCAGCGGTAAACAGGGCGATCGTCTTCGTCACTCTTTTCAGCGACGGCAGGTTCACGCATTCGTCTATGCCGTGAATGTTCTTTGTCAGCGGGCCATAGGTGAGGGCGGGAATGCCGCAATGGTTCACGTAAAGAGCCGCATCCAGATAGCAGGCCATGATCGACCGTTTGAGGGCAGTTTCGGACGTGATCTTGTGTGCGGCGGCGAGCGCATTTTCCGCGTCGCTGCCTTCGGCAAGAAGATATCCTGCCTGACATGTCCCGATCCATTCGAGCTTTGGATTGGCTTTTTCAAGCCGGGGATCCTTCGTACCAAGCGTTTTCAGCATCTGTTCCAAGCTGGCCATCCTGTCTTGCGGGGCGTCACCCGGATAGAACCCGATCCGGCCTTCGAAACGGCATTCAAACGGGATGGACGCCGGCCATTCGCCGCCGCTGATGGTGCCAATGTTGAGGCTTGCAGGATTGCGCAGGTCGTCGAAGCCGGGATGGCTGGTCTTTTCCTCATTCCAGCGAGCTTCCAGAACCTTCAACTCATTGATGACGAGGAACGCCGCCTCGATTGCGCTGAGGCCTGACTCCGGCTCACGTGGGTGAGCCGGCACGCCCTGGACGGAGATCCGGAACTTGATGACACCGGAATTTGCATAGGTGACCTCTTCGTCTGTCGGCTCGGGAATGAGAACCGCGTCCGCCGTCGCACCATTCATGATCGCAGCTGCGGTGCCATTGCCCGTCACCTCTTCGTCGATGACAGACTGGAACTCGAGCGGTCCTTTCAAGCTGAACCCGGCAGCCTCGATGGCATCGACTGCGAAGAGATTGGCTGCGAGGCCTGCCTTCATGTCCCCCGCGCCCCGTCCGAAAAGCCAATCGCCCTCGCGCACGGCTGCAAACGGTGGATGGGTCCAGTTTGCCGGATTGGCAGTGGGAACAACATCAACGTGGGCATTCAGGATCAACGAACGCCCGCCATGGGCAGACTTCTTGCGACCACTGACGTTGAACGTGTCGGTGTAGTCGATAGTGGCTGGAGAATAGGCCGGATGGGACTGCAGTTGCGCCACATCGAGCCCATAGGTCTCGACGTCATAGGCACGGTCACGGAGAGCGTCTGCAATGATCTTCTGGACACCGGCCTCCTCACCGCGAAGGGATCTTGCCCGCACGATATCCTGCAGGAAGGCGATCTCGTCCTCGAATGCGGCGTCAACGGCAGCGGTGATTGCGGAAATGGCTTCGTTGGAAAGTGGTTCTGACATGACGATCCGGCTGGGAAGGATGATGAGGTGGGCGATTTGCCTGCACCCTATCAACTGCACTGCCTGCGTCAAATGTGGGTAACAGCACTCCTAACCCCATCATCCTTCGCGGCGCCTCCGAAGCGACTCCCCACGATGAGGCGGAAAAGTGAGCTTTGGGAGACGTGCCCCTGGCCTAAACAGTCAGATACCGACGGACTTCCGTTTCAGAAAGGTCGGCACCCGTGCCCGACAGCACCACTTCGCCGCGGTCCATGACGGCATAATCGTCGGCCAGATCACGGGCGAACTCGAAATATTGTTCCACCAGCACGATGGCCATCGTGCCCTGGTCGCGCAGCCACGAGATTGCCCGGCCAATGTCCTTGATGATTGAAGGCTGGATGCCTTCCGTCGGTTCATCAAGCACCAGAAGTTTCGGACGGGTGACCAGGGCCCGTGCAATCGCGAGCTGCTGCTGCTGTCCGCCCGACAGATCACCGCCACGGCGGGACAGCATGTCCTTGAGCACCGGGAAAAGTTCGAAGATCGTATCGGGAATGAACCGTTCCTTGCGCGGGATCGGGGCATAGCCGGTCTCAAGATTTTCCTTTACCGATAGAAGAGGGAAGATCTCACGTCCCTGCGGCACAATTGCGATGCCTTTCTTGGCGCGGGCGTGGGCTGCCAGCGAGGAGATGTCCTCGCCGTCCCACAGGATCTTGCCGGCGCTGATGCCGTGCTGACCGGCCACGGCACGCAAGGTGGACGTCTTGCCGACACCATTGCGCCCCATCAGACAGGTTACCTTGCCGGTCTCGGCCTTCAGCGAAACCTTCTTCAGCGCCTGGGCGGCGCCATAGTGAAGATCGATGTTTTCAACTTGCAGCATGAGCTGACTTCCCTTGGCTGATCGCGATGCGCCTTGTGGCCGTTGGTTCGTTCGTTGTCGGTATCGCCGTATCACTTCCACGAGCGACGAGACGCGAAAGACAAAGCCTACTCCTCATCGTCCGAGATAAACTTCCACGACACGTTCGTCGGCTGAGACATGGTCGAGTGAGCCTTCAGCCAGGACCGAGCCTTCGTGGAGAACGGTGACTTTGACACCCAGGGAGCGCACAAACACCATGTCGTGCTCGACCACGACGACCGAGTGATCATTGGCGATATCCTTCAGAAGTTCAGCAGTTTCGGCAGTTTCGGCATCCGTCATGCCGGCAGCAGGCTCGTCCACGAGAAGCAGCTTCGGATCCTGTGCCAGCAGCATGCCGATCTCCAGCCACTGCTTCTGGCCGTGGCTGAGGTTGGCTGCGAGCTCGCTTCTCTTCGAACCAAGCCGGATCAGATCAAGCAGATATTCAACCCGCTTCTTCTCAGCACCCGAAATGACATGAAACAGGGTCGCAAATGGACCGCGCGGTGCCTTCAGGGCGAGTTCCAGGTTGTCCCAGACGGTATGGCTCTCAAAAACAGTCGGTTTTTGAAACTTGCGGCCGATCCCAAGCTCGGCAATTGAAGCTTCGTCCTCGCCGGTAAGGTCCACGGTGCCGTTGAAAAAGACCTCGCCACTGTCCGGTCGGGTCTTGCCGGTAATCACGTCCATCATCGTTGTCTTGCCCGCCCCGTTGGGACCGATGATGGCCCGCATTTCACCCGGGGCAATCGTCAGCGACAATTCGTTCAATGCCTTGAAACCGTCAAAGGAAACCGACACGCCGTCGAGATAAAGAAGACTGGAAGATCGTGCCATGGCTTTACTCCGCGGGCTGGGGTTCGGCATCCGCCGGAACGGTCGAGGCAGATTTTTTCGGGCTGACGTTGGCCGGAGAGGCGGGCGACTGCGGCGCCTGGCTCGGAGGTTGGTCCGACCCGGCTTCGAAGTCTTTGGAGACTTTCCGTTGCCGCAAGGCCGTCCAGCCCTGGGAAAGGGTGCCGACGATGCCCTTCGGCAGGAACAGTGTCACGACCACGAAGAGGCCACCGAGCGCAAAGAGCCAGATGTCGGGCAGGGCGGCGGTGAACCAGGTCTTGGCGAAGTTGACCAGAACGGCGCCGAGAACGGCCCCAACCAGCGTTCCGCGCCCGCCGACGGCAACCCAGATCACCACCTCGATGGAGTTGGCGGGTGCAAATTCACCCGGGTTGATGATGCCGACCTGCGGCACATAAAGGGCACCGGCGATACCGGCCATCATGGCCGACAGGGTCCAGACGAACAGCTTGTAGTGTTCAACACGGTAGCCCAGGAAGCGTGTCCGGCTCTCCGCGTCGCGCACGGCCACCAGCACCTTGCCGAGTTTCGATCGGGTGATCGCCCGGCAGATGAGGAAACACAGGACCAGCGCCAGGCCTGAGGCTGCAAACAGGCCCGCGCGGGTCGTGTCGGCTTGAATATCAAAGCCGAGAATGTCCTTGAAGTCGGTCAGGCCGTTGTTGCCGCCAAAACCCATGTCGTTGCGGAAGAAGGCAAGCAGCAGCGCGTAGGTGAGGGCCTGCGTGATGATTGACAGGTAAACGCCGGTGACGCGTGAGCGGAAGGCGAACCAGCCGAAGACGAAGGCCAGCACGCCCGGCACCAGCAGCACCATGAGCGCCGCAAACCAGAACATGTCGAAGCCGTACCAGTACCAGGGCAGTTCTCCCCAGTTCAGGAACACCATGAAATCCGGCAGGATCGGGTCGCCATAAACGCCGCGGGTTCCGATCTGACGCATCAGGTACATGCCCATGGCATAGCCGCCGAGCGCGAAGAAGGCCGCATGACCGAGCGAGAGAATGCCGCAATAGCCCCAGACCAGATCTACCGCCAACGCCAACAACGCGTAGGTCAGGTATTTGCCCATCAGCGTGACCGCGTAGGTCGGTACATGGAAGGCAGAGCCTTCCGGGACAAGCAGGTTGCCGGCAGGAACCAGGACAATCACGGCCGCCATGATAGCGAGGAAGATCCCTGCTCGGGCGTCCATGGCGCGGAAGAGGAAAGAGGTCATCATGCTTCAACTGCCCGGCCCTTGAGGGCAAACAGGCCCCTTGGACGCTTCTGGATAAAGAGAATGATAAAGATGAGCACGAAGATCTTGCCGAGCACGGCGCCGGCATAGGGCTCCAGGAATTTGTTCACGACACCGAGGGTCATGGCGCCTACCAGCGTGCCCCACAGATTGCCGACCCCACCGAAGACCACCACCATGAAACTGTCGATGATGTAGCCCTGGCCAAGGTTCGGCGAAACGTTGTCGATCTGGCTGAGCGCGACGCCCGCGATCCCGGCAATACCAGAGCCGAGCCCGAAGGTGAGCGCGTCGATCCAGGGTGTGCGGATGCCCATCGAGGCGGCCATGCGCCGGTTCTGGGTCACGGCCCGGGTATAGAGCCCGAACGGGGTCTTCTTGAGGACAAGCATCAGTCCGGCGAAGACCAGCATCGCGAAGACGATGATCCACATGCGGTTATAGGTGATCGTCATCTGGCCGATCTCGAAGGCACCGGACATCCAGTCCGGGTTGCCAACCTCACGGTTGGTCGGGCCGAAGATCGATCGCACCGCCTGCTGCAGCACCAACGAGATGCCCCAGGTCGCAAGCAACGTCTCCAGAGGGCGCCCATACAGCCAGCGGATCACGCCACGTTCGATGGCAACGCCCACCAGTCCCGATGTTAGGAAGGCAAGCGGCAGGGCGATGAACAGAGAATAATCGAAGAGCCCTGGCGCGGAGGAGCGAATGAATTCCTGCACCACGAAGGTGACGTAAGCCCCGATCATCACCATCTCGCCATGCGCCATGTTGATGACGCCCATGACACCGAAGGTGATGGCAAGGCCAATGGCAGCGAGCAGCAGCACGGATCCAAGCGACAGGCCGTACCAGATATTCTGTGCCGCATCCCAGGCGGCGATGGATTTCTCGATCTTGGTGATTTCCGTGGTTGCCGCTTCGCGCAAGGTGCCTTCGGAGGAAGTTTGTAGGGCGATCAGAAGCGACAGAGCATCGCGATTGCCCATGGTGCCGAGCGTCGAGACCGCCTGGAGTTTCGCTGCCTCGTCCATATCTGAGTTCAGAACGGCCGCGGCCCGGGCTTCTTCCATCACCTTGCGCACGCCATCGTCCGTTTCGGCGGCAATGGCGGCATCCAGGGCTTCGATACTGTCCGGATCCTTCGCCTTGAACACGGCTTCGGCAGCCGCCATCCGCACCTTCGGATCGGGCGCCATCAGGGTCAGCGACCCGAGCGCGGACCGGATCACCCGGCGCAGCTTGTTGTTGACCTTGATCTTGTCGATTTCGCCCTTGGCCGCTTCGCCGGTCGTTTCCATGGTCAGCGGGTCGATCAGGGCAAAGTTGTTGCCGGCCTTCCTGGTGATGAAGACTTCGCCATCGGCCTTGCGCACGTAGAGGTCGCCATCGCTCAGGGCCTCGAGAGCAGGGGCCACCTGCGGGTCACCTGTCGCGACGAGAGCACCGATCTGCTTTTCGGTTTCGGAATATTTGCCCTTGGCCAGGTCGTTGATCAGCGGACGGAGTGCCTCTGGATCGCTTTGGGCCAGTGCCGGTGCGGCAAGGAGGCTGGCAGCGAGGCTGAGGAGGAGTAGGAAGGATCTCATCAAGGACATCGTGTCCACCGGTGTTTTGAACTTTCACCTGACGACCTCATCCTGAGGAGCCGCATTGCGGCGTCTCGAAGGATGGGTCACTTGCTTCCGGGATTGCCGCCCATCCTTCGAGATGGACCTTGTGGTCCTCCTCAGGATGAGGGGAGAGCTAAGAGCGACTCTCCAGGCAAACCTTTCCGGTTGGAAAACCGGGGAAAGAGGACGGGTCTCGTAAGACCCGCCCGAGGTCCGTTCTCCCTTAAGACCCGGAGCCGCCGCACTTGCCGGTGGCAGTGTTGAAGTTGCCGCAGGAAAGCGGTGCGCGCCAATCGGAGATCAGGTCCTTGGAGCCGTCCAGATAATCGGACCATGCGTCTCCGACGACGAGGCCGGAGGTTTCCCAGACGGTTTCGAACTGGCCGTCTTCCTGGATTTCACCAATCAGCACCGGCTTGGTGATGTGGTGGTTCGGCATCATTGCCGAGTAGCCGCCGGTCAGGTTCGGTACGCTGACACCGACGATGGCGTCGATCACGGCATCCGGCTCGGTGCTGCCCGCCTTCTTGACTGCTTCAACCCACATGTTGAAGCCGATGAAGTGCGCTTCCATCGGGTCGTTGGTCACGCGCTTGTCGTCGCCGATGTAAGCGTGCCAGGCGTCGATGAATTCGGCGTTGGCTTCGGTATCTGCGGACTGGAAGTAGTTCCAGGCAGCCAGGTGGCCGACGAGCGGAGCGGTGTCGAGACCGGCGAGCTCTTCTTCACCAACGGAGAAGGCGACAACCGGAATGTCTTCAGCCTTGATGCCCGCGTTGCCCAGTTCCTTGTAGAACGGCACGTTGGCATCGCCGTTGATGGTAGAGACCACAGCGGTTTTCTTGCCGGCGGAGCCGAAGGTCTTGATGTCGGACACGATCGTCTGCCAGTCGGAATGACCGAACGGCGTGTAGTTGATCATGATGTCTTCTTCAGCCACACCCTTGGACTTCAGGTAGGCTTCAAGGATCTTGTTCGTCGTGCGCGGATAGACATAGTCGGTGCCGGCCAGAACCCAGCGTTCGACGCCTTCCTCGTTCATCAGGTAATCGACGGCCGGAATGGCCTGCTGGTTCGGTGCAGCGCCCGTGTAGAAGACATTGCGCTGGGATTCTTCACCTTCGTACTGAACCGGATAGAACAGCAGCGAGTTGAGTTCTTCGAAGACCGGCAGAACGGACTTGCGCGAAACGGACGTCCAGCAGCCGAACACGGCGTCGACGCCGTTGACTTCGATCAGCTCACGCGCCTTTTCAGCAAACAGCGGCCAGTCGGAAGCCGGGTCGACGACAACCGCTTCCAGTTTCTTGCCAAGCAGGCCACCCTTCTTGTTCTGCTCTTCGATGAGCATCAGCATGGCGTCTTTCAGAGTGGTTTCCGAAATGGCCATGGTGCCGGAAAGCGAATGCAGGATGCCGACCTTGATCGTGTCTTCCTGGGCGGATGCGCCGCCGATCATCGTGGAGGCCATCAGGCCTGCCAATGCGAGTTTGGTGAATGTGTTTTTCATGGATGTTCCCCTTTGCTTGACGTCACCGGTTCCCACGCCGGCGATTGGCGGCTGGAAGGTGTGCCGCTGTCAGGAAGGGATCGTGCACTGGCACCACTGCACCGCAACATACGTCAATTGACGTAACCGGCTTGAACGCCTGCCAAGGCGTTCCAGAAGCAAAGACGGCATGAAATGTGCTGAAGAGAGGAGCTGAATAAAAAAACGGGGCGGAAAGCGGGCGATGAAGGACGGCATTTGCCGAATAAATAGTCATATGTCCAGTTATTGGGCATTTGGTGCCGGCGTGGAGGTGGACGCGTGAGGGCGCGCCAACGCATTCTGCCTGTTCGGCGCCAGTATAACAAATGGGTCAACAACCAGACCCTGGAAGACTATGCGCTCAGGTTCACCGCCAAGAGCGCTCGCCGCTTTTCCTCACGTGCGATTTCCCAGACGGCGATCGGTGCCATCTCCTTTCTGGCTCTGGAGGCGATCGGTGGTGCGATCACCCTGTCCCACGGAACAGCCAACGCGTTTCTCGCCATATTGGTCGGCAGCCTGGTGCTGTTGGTCGTCGGTCTGCCGATCAGCCGCTATGCCATGCGTTACGGCGTCGACATAGACCTGCTCACGCGTGGTGCAGGGTTCGGCTACATCGGTTCGACGGTCACCTCGCTGATCTATGCTAGCTTCACCTTCATTCTCTTTGCGATTGAAGCCTCCATCATGTCGAGCGCGCTGGAATTCGCTTTCGGTGTACCGCTCTGGCTGGGGTATGTCATCAGCGCGGTTGCGGTCATTCCGCTGGTGACCCACGGCATTACCTGGATCAGCCGCTTTCAGCTCGCAACGCAACCCTTCTGGATCATCCTGAACATCCTGCCGTTCGTCTTCATTGCCTTCACCGACTGGCAGGCCGTCGGCGAGTGGTTGACATTTTCCGGCATCGACCCGGTAACACAGGTGCCGCGCACGACAGCTGGCGGCTGGGACAGCATCAACCTGGTCAGCTTCGGCGCAGCCTCCGCAGTCATTCTGGCGCTGATGGCACAGATCGGTGAACAGGTGGACTTTCTGCGGTTTCTTCCGGCGCAGGACTATGCCCGCCGCCGGCACCGGCTTGCCCTGTTTCTGGCTGGCCCCGGCTGGGTTGTTCTTGGTGCCCCCAAGATGATTGCAGGCTCTTTCCTGGCAGTCCTCGTGTTGTCGCACGGTGTTCCGGTTGACCATGCCGACGAACCCTCGCGCATGTATGCGGTCGCTTTCGGCTACATGATCCCGAACGAAACCGTCGTCCTCTTGCTGATGGCGGCATTCGTGGTGGTGGCGCAGCTCAAGATCAACGTCATGAATGCCTACGCCGGGTCGCTTGCCTGGTCGAATTTCTTCTCGCGCCTTACACACTCCCATCCCGGCCGGGTCGTCTGGCTCGTCTTCAATGTTGGCATCGCTCTGCTGTTGATGGAACTCGGCATCTATCGGTTGCTGGAAGAAACCCTTGGCGTCTTTTCCATCATTGCGATGGCCTGGCTTTCCGCCATTTCGGCTGACCTCTTCATCAACAAGCCGCTCGGGCTCTCGCCTCCGGGAATCGAATTCAAACGCGCGCATCTTTATGACATCAATCCGGTTGGTACCGGCGCAATGCTTCTGGCCGCCGGTCTCGCATTGGCCGCGCACTTCGGCGAGTTCGGAAAGACGGCGGAGGCCCTCGCCACCTTTCTGGCCATGGCCATCGCCTTTGTCGCCGCGCCCCTGATCGCTTATGCGACCAGGGGACGGTTCTACCTGGCCCGCAAGCCGCGCCAGAGCTGGCAGACGAAGGAGCACATTGCCTGTTCGATCTGCGAAAACCCGTTCGAGCCGGAAGACATGGCTTATTGCCCGGCCTATCAGTCGCCGATCTGTTCGCTGTGCTGCTCACTCGATGCCCGCTGCCACGACAGCTGCAAGCCGAAGGCGCGGCTCTCCTATCAGGTCGGCACCGTCGCGGGCCGCATTCTGCCGGAAAACGCGATGGCGTTCCTGCAGTCCCGGCTGGGGCGCTATGCGTTCATCTCTGTTCTGTCGAATGCTGCAATCGGCCTGGTGCTCTGGATCATCTACGCCCAGGCGGAAAACCGTCTGGGAGATCCGACCGGCATCATCGGCCAGACGGTGCTGTTGATTTTCTTTGTTTTTGCCATCGTCGTCGGTATTGCCTGCTGGTTCCTGGTGCTTGCTCATGACACCCGGCGGGTCGCCGAAGAGGAATCCATGCGCCAGAACGCGCTGCTTCAGAAGGAAATCGACGCTCACGGTGTTACCGACGCGGCCCTGCAGAAGGCCAAGGAAGATGCCGAGGCCGCCAACCTCGCCAAGAGCCGCTACGTGGTTGGCCTCAGTCACGAACTCAGAACACCCTTGAACGCGGTCATGGGCTATGCCCAGGTGCTGGAGCGGGACGACAGCGTGCCGACAGCCCGCAGGCCTGCGATCAGCACAATCCGGCGCAGTGCCGAGCATCTGTCAGGGCTGATCGACGGCCTCCTGGATATTTCGCGGATCGAGGCTGGCAGGCTGCAGATCTATTCCAACGAGATCAACATTCACGAGTTTCTGGATCAGATCGTCGACATGTTCCGCATGCAGGCGGCTGCCAAGGGGCTCGGCTTCAACTATGCGCGCGCACCCAACCTGCCAGTGTTTGTACGAACCGACGAAAAACGTCTGCGGCAGATCCTGGTGAACCTCCTGTCGAATGCGATCAAGTTCACCTCTGAGGGCATTGTTTCGTTTTCGGTCAGTTACCGGTCACAGGTGGCCAGCTTTGTCGTGTCGGACAGCGGCCCGGGCATCGCGCTTGACGAACAGGTCAAGATTTTCGAACCATTCGGCCGCAGCAAGACCGCCGACGGGGCGAAGACACCGGGGTTGGGGCTCGGGCTGACCATTACCAAGCTTCTGACGGAAACCATGGGTGGAGCCATTGCGCTGTCCAGCGAACCGGGGAAGGGCGCTTCCTTTGAAGTGCGGCTGATGCTGGCGGCTGTCGACCGGCCTGTCGATACCATCCGCCTGGAAAGACAGGTGCGAGGTTACGAAGGCGAGCGGAAGACGGTTGCCGTGATCGATGACAACCCGGATCACCGAGCGCTTGTCTGCGATATCCTGAAACCGATCGGATTTGCCGTCGTCGAGGCGGATACGGGCAGGGCCTGCCTGGAGACGGTCGAGCCGCTGCGGCCGGATCTCTACCTGATCGATATCCTGATGCCGGGAATGAACGGTTGGGAGCTGGCCGAGGACCTGAGGGACAGAGGCGTCTGCGCGCCGATCATCATGCTGTCGGCCAACATCGGTGACAAGGCTTTGCGGCCGGACGGTCCGGCTCACCATTCGGCAACCCTTGCAAAGCCCTTCGGCATCGGCCAGCTTTACGACCTGCTGCAAAAACACATGGGTGTTGTCTGGACCGAACTGCCGGTCGAGCGAAACCAGGAACCTGCCCGAAAGGATCCCTTGAAATCACCCGGTGCCGATCACGTCGCCGATCTCATCTCGCTTGCGGAGATCGGTTATGTGGAAGGCATCGAGGCCAAACTGAATGAACTGGCGAAAATGCCGGAAAATCTGCCCCTGATCGATGCATTGAATGTCCATCTCGCCCGGTTTGATTTCGATGCCTACAAAAACGTCTTGAGTGAATTGGAAACACATGACGGATGATCGTCGCGATACGGTCCTTGTGGTCGACGACAGCCCGGAAACGCTCGGCTTCGTCACCGAAGCCCTGAAAAAGACCGGCGTAGCCGTTCTGGTGGCGACCAGCGGCGAAACCGCTCTCAACATCTGCAACAAGGTGACACCGGATACGATCCTGATGGATGCGATCATGCCCGGCCTCGACGGTTTTGAGACCTGCCGGCAGATCAAGGAAAATCCGGCGCTCCAGCACGTGCCGGTGATTTTCATGACCGGGCTGTCCGAAACGGAACATGTGGTAAAGGCGCTGGAATCCGGCGGGGTCGATTTCCTTACCAAGCCGATCGACGTCGACGAGCTGAAGGCACGGATCAAGGTGCATCTGAAGAATGCCCGGTCGGTTCAAAGCGCGCATGTGGCGCTGGATGCAGCCGGGCGCCATCTGGTGGCCGTGTCTCAGGAGGGGACAGTGCTGTGGTCGACACCGCAAATCCACAACCTGCTGGCAAAGACAGGGGCTGCCGAAACCAGTCTTTTCCGGCTGGGCCGTGCACTGGGGGACTGGCTGGACGGGCCGAATTCCTCCGGTGAGCGTCGCAAGAGTTTCATGCTCGGCTTATCTGAAAACCTGGCAGTGCAACTTCACCCGCTTGGCCGCGTCGGCCCTGATGAAAATCTGTTCCGCGTCACCGCAGAAGACGAAGCCGGGCAGGTCCAGGCGCTTCAGGGCAGCTTTGAACTGACACAGCGCGAGGCGGAAGTCCTGATCTGGATCGCCAAGGGCAAGTCCAACAAGGATATCGGCGAAATTCTGGGTCTGTCGCCGCGCACGGTGAACAAGCATCTGGAGCAGATCTTCGTCAAACTTGGTGTTGAGAACAGGGCCTCCGCTGCCGTTCGCGCAGCAGAGGTGATCTACGCGCTTTAGGGCTTCGTGGGAAACGGGTCCCTCGGCTCGATCTGCAATCTGCTTCCGTAATCGCGTTTGATCCGTGAGAATGGCGGGTTTCGGCCATCTGATGTCGAGGTGCCGACCGGCTCGACAAGCACCCGAGCTTGGCCTATGGATGCATTAAGCCGTTGAAGAACACGAATAACCCACCGGCAATGCGAAGAGGAGCCCGGCATGGCTGAGTTTCGGGAAGTGCGTCGGTCATCGCTGTTACCGGATCGCATCGCAGCAGACATCATGGCGAAAATTCAGGATGGTGAACTGAACCCCGGCGATACGTTGCCGACCGAACATGCACTCGCCGGAACCTTTGGTGTCAGCCGCAATGTGGTGCGCGAAGCCATTGCCAGGCTGCGGTCTGATGGCGTTATTGAATCGCGCCAGGGGCGCGGGGCCATCGTCAAACCTGTTTCGGAGCGCGAAACCTTCCGGGTCGATATCCGCTCACTCGACAAGTCCGGCAACCTTGCGGACTTGTTCGAGTTGCGTGGTCTCCTGGAAATCGAAGCTGCGGGACTTGCCGCGATGCGTCGCACAGGGGCAGATCTCAGGGAGATGCGGGCGGCGGTCGCCATTCTGGAAGGGCACAAGCAGTTTGACGAACAGCGGCTGGAAGCCGACGCCGTATTTCACCGCGCAATCGGCAAGGCGGCCGGCAATTCCTATCTCTTCGGCATCATCTGCTACATCTCCTCCAGGCTTAAGGAAACAACGCGGGTGACATCCAACATCTACGCCAAGGACGACCTGGTGGAGATCACTTTGGGTGAACATTGCAGGGTGCTTGAGGCCATCGAGGCAGGTGACAGGACAGGCGCCCGGGAAGCCATGGCAGCTCATGTTCAAGGCGCTGCATCCCGTCTCAACGTTCAGGTCAAGCTGGGCGCCAGGGTTTAGCGCCTCCGGCCCTTTTGCGTGCAAGTGGATTGTTCGTGCGGTTGATTTCCACGTCAGCAAGCCGATGGTCTCAAGTGGGGGCTCTGGCAGACAGGGGCGTAGCAGCGGATCAGGTTCGGTACAGTCCTGTTCTTTTTAGGAGCCGTGTCAACTTGTTGGAATTGCGCTCTGCTCGCATTGCCTCATAGAGTTGCAGATCGAGTTGATTGTGTCTCCTGACGGTGTCGAGCTGACGGTCTGAAAGCGAAAGCGCAGGATAGCGGCTCGGATTGTCCTGCCGCATTGTCAGGGGCAGGCCGGTTTCTTGCGAGATCTTTTCGTAGAGATCCGGCATTTCATCGGTAAATCCCATGATATCCACCGAGCGACCGGTCGAAATAGCACGTTTGAAAAGGTTGTCGTGATCGTCGATCGGATCAAATCTGGAGGCAAGGAAGCGGGCGGACAGCTCTTGTCCTACTGCTTCTATGGCCGCACCACCCAGATATCGGCACAAAGCATTTTCGGGAACTGGCAATCTTCCCTGATCCAGGCTGTCAAGCGCTTCTGCCTCTGTCGTTTTTCCGTCTGCGAGAAAATGGCGAATGTGGGAAAGGACACGCGCTACCGGATCACGCAGAACGACGATCGTCAGCGTATTCCCCGGAAGATATTTTCGGACCCAGAAGCCGTAGTGTCCCCGAAACAGGCGATAGTCCGGTTTATCCTGAAGCTCCTGCAGGGCCTCGTGAAGCGGCGGATAGCGGCCACCATGATGGGAAATCAGCGCTTGAGAGGGAACAACGGCTGCGTCTCCGACAGCCTGTTCCAGAGACAGGCGCAACGACGTGCCGGCTGTTTTCGGGATATGGCAGAAGAAGATCTTTCTATCAAACTTCAAAAACGTCTCCCTGTTCCTGCAGTATTAACCGCATTCGCGCAGATCAGCGCGGTGAAAGGTGCGCCAGACGATCGTGAAAGTTTGAATATCCTATTGCAAAGCTGACGGTTCTTGAAGGGTGCGTTCGTTGCGGGTCACTAAGCGGATTTGCCTTCTGCTGCCCAGAGTGCACCGCGACGGATAATTTCCGTCACCTGGGGAACCTTCAGGTCATCCAGTTCGTGTCCGATGGAGCAGTAGAACACTCGGCCCTTGTCCCAGCGCCGTTTCCAGACAACGGGAATGACGGTGCCCTCGATCCACCACAGATGATCGCCTGAGAAGGTCGTGGTGGCCAGCACGTCGTTGGAGGGATCGACCAGCATGTAGTATTGCTCGGACCTGAGGCGGAAACTCCTGATGCCCTTCACGATCGGATCGTCCGGTTTGCAGATCGTCACGTCGTAGTCGATGTAGTCCTCCCTGGGCTGCAGGTTGTCCGGCCACCCGGGAGGATGGGCGACGAATTGGCCCCCGATCAGGAAGTGGTAGGTCGGCCGGTCGCGGAAGGCATCTCCCATATGTCCGTGCCAGCCGGCAATGCCGCAGCCGTTGGCGACGAGCTTCAGCAGCCCGTCCTCCTGCGGCTTGGTCATGTTGCCGAATTCCTGCTGGTGACCCGACCGGGCCGAGGACCAGATAGGCGTGATCAGGTCGACATCGGCAAGGTCCTCCGGGCGTTCCAGCGGTTCCATTGTATCGTAGACGGTAACGCTGAAACCATTGTCGCGAAGCAAGGCCTCATACCAGTCGCTGAAATGGGTTGGTGTGTGGCCTTCCCAGCCACCGACAAACAGAACTGCTTTCATTTCAGACCCTTGTTCACGAAAGAAAGAATGGAAGCCATGTCGCGGTCGTCATATCCGGCTGATCCGGCGGCCTTCAGAACCGCATGATTGAGTTCAGCTTGCGGCATGACCACACCGCAAGTGGATGCAAGCTCCAGCGCCAGCCCGACATCCTTGCGGGCAAGTGCGACCGTGAAGCTGACGTCGTGCGCAGTCTCATCCAGATAAAGCCCCTTGCGATAGGCGAGAACCGGAGCGGCAGCCGCCGAGTTTTCCACGACCTCATAGGCTTGTTCTTTTTGGATGCCGGCTGCTGTAGTCAGGGTAAGGGCTTCTGCCAATGTCTGGTTGAGGCCATGAATGAGCATGTTGACGCCGAGTTTCATGGCAGCGCCTGCGCCGGATTTGCCAAGCCAGACGGTTTTCCGGCCGAGAACCTCGAAGAGACGGGCCAGATCAGGCACATCAGTTGCGTCTGCTCCTGCCATGATAAGCAGCTTTGCATCCGCCGCCGCTTGTGTGGCTCCGGAAACCGGTGCATCGACGAAGCGTCGGCCTTTCTCCCGTGCAGATTGCGCCAGACTTTCTGCCATCGGTACGGAAATGGTACCCATTTCGGCCAGAACCCGACTGCCCCCTGACGCCTCGAACAAGCCATCCGGCCCGAGATAGACTGTCTCCGCAGCAGCATCGTCGGCGAGCATGGTGATCACCACATCCGACCGCTCCGCCAGGTCTTTCGGGGTGGCTGCCGAAAAGGCGTTGTGGGCGGCGGCGAAGGCCTGTGCAGTTCCAGCTGTCCGGTTCCAGACGCTCACATCCAGACCGGCGGCGGCCAGATTGGCAGCCATGCGCACGCCCATCCGGCCAAGCCCCGCAAATCCGACCCGCATCAGGCGGCCTTGTCCGGCCGAATGCCGGAAATGGCCTGGATGAGATTGTCTTCGGTAACTTCCTCGGAGGTGAAAGTCCGGATGATCTCGCCGCTGTACATGGCGACGATCCGGTCACTTACATGCAGGACCTCCGGCATTTCCGAACTGATGACGATGACCGCATAGCCCTGGCTTGCCAGTTCCCGGATGAGGTTGTGGATCTCGGACTTGCTGCCGACATCGATCCCGCGAGTCGGCTCATCAACAATCAGAACGCTCGGGTGCATCGACAGCCATTTGCCGATCACGATCTTCTGTTGGTTACCGCCGGAAAGGTTGCCGGCAAGCTGCTTCCAGCCGGGGGTGCGAATGTCGAGCCGGTCCCGGTACTGGTCGAAAATCGAGATCTCCGCGCCTTCGGCAACGAATGGGCCGGCTTTCAAGTCGTCTACTTGAGGCAGGGTCATGTTATCCCGGCAGTTCATGCCCAGAACTAGGCCCTGCGTCTTGCGGTCCTCAGGCACCAGCGAGATACCCTTGGCGATGGCATCGGCCGGTGAGTGAATGGCAGTTTCTTCTCCGTTCAGGAATATAGCGCCGCTGCTGGGTTCTCTGAGACCGAACAGCGTTTCGGCGATTTCCGTGCGGCCGGCCCCGACAAGGCCATAAAAGCCGACAACCTCGCCCTTGCGCACTTCGAAGCTGATGTCACGGAAAAGCGAGCCACAGGAGAGCCCTCGCACTTCCAGCGCCACATCACCCAGTTCGTGGTGGACGGCGTTGCGTGACAGGTCGAGCTTGCGGCCGATCATGAGCTGCGTGATCTCGTCCTCGCTGGTTTCGGCTGTGTTCAGTGTGCCGCGATACTGCCCGTCCCGCAGCACGCTGATGCGGTCGGTGATCCTGAAGATCTCTTCCATCCGGTGCGAGATGTAGATGATGCCGACGCCTTCGGCTTTCAGGTTGTCGATGACATCGAACAGAACCACCTTTTCCGCATCGGTCAGCGAGGCAGTCGGTTCATCAAAGATGACCGCCTTGGCTTCCACTGTCAGGGCACGCGCAATTTCCACCATCTGCTGGTTTGCGATGGAAAGATCGCCGACACGCGTGCGGGCGTCGAAGCCGACTTTGAGCATCTCCAGAATGTGGTTGGTCTGTTCATGCAGCTTTTGCCAGTCGACCCGGCCGAAGCTCTTTCGCGGCAGTTCGCCGAGATAGATGTTTTCGGCAACCGTCAGTTCCTCGGCGAGGCTCAGTTCCTGATGGATGAAGACGATGCCCTTGCTTTTCGCCTGTAGCGGCGACGTCATGACAACCGGTTGCTCGCTGACGGTGATCTTGCCTTCATCAGGCTGATAGATGCCGCCAAGCACTTTCATGAGGGTCGATTTTCCGGCGCCGTTTTCACCCATCAGGGCATGCACTTCGCCGGGCAGGACGGAAAAGGACACACCGTCGAGCGCGCGCACGCCGGGGAAGGTCTTGACGATGCCCTCCAGGCGCAAGGCGGGGGTGGTGCCGGTCATATTCTCAGCTCCTGTTTGCCTTTCAGGTTCAATTGACGGTCGAGGAACAGGACGGCGATCAGGATCAGGCCGATCACCAGATTGACTGTTTCCGTGTCGGCGCCGATGTGTCCAAGCCCCTTTCGCAGAAGCTGGATGGCCAGAACACCGCCGAGCGTCGAAAGCACGGATCCCGCACCTCCGGTAAGCTTGGTGCCACCCAGAACCACGGCGGTGATGACCCACAGCTCATAGAGTTCGCCGTCGTTGGGATTGACCGAGCCGGATTCCGAATAGAACACCACGGCAGACAGGGAGGCGAGAAAGCCGATGATCATGAAGTTGATCATCATGTGCGGCCCGACGCGGATACCCGCATTGATGGCCGCAGAACGGTTGTCGCCGATGGCATAGGCGTTGCGCCCGTGGATCGTGCGGTTCATCACGAACCAGATCACGGCGGTCACGACGATCAGGAACCAGGTGGCGGTGTGCAGTCCCAGGAAATGGGCTTCGGCGAAATCAACCAGCGTCCAATTGAGATGAGATGTGGGCTGTTCGCCATTGTACATGAACACCAGGCCGCGATAGCCGAGCATGGAACCGAGCGTGACGATGAAGGCATCGACACCGGTCTTCCAGACGATCAGCCCGTTCAGAGCGCCCAGAACGATCCCGGTCAGCAACGCCAGTCCCCAGGCAATGGGAATGACGCCGTCGCCGAGGCCGGCGAAAATCGGCCAGGTCATGCTGTCGAGCAGGACGACGGCGCTCAGGGCAAAGGTCGCTCCGACACTGAGGTCGATATTGCCATTGATCATGATGATCGTCATGCCGATGGCGATGATCCCGATGGGGGCTGACTGCTTGAACAATAGCAGCATATTGTCCACGTCCATGAAGGCCTTGTCACTGAGCGACAGGAATTCGCCCGCGACCGAGAAGAAGACCAGCTCGACGAGAATGAAGCCCCAGATCGCGCCACGTTTCAGAAAAGTGCTCAAGGTTCCCGGTTCCATCAATCCCTCCCTCACGCGATCGGCGACCAGAGCTTGCCGCGTTTGGCGGCAATATCCAGCCACACGGCAAGAATGATGATGATCCAGGTCACCACATACTGGACATAGAACTGCAGTCCGACGAGCAAGAGGCCATTCTGGATAAAGCCGAGGATCAGGACACCGATAACGGTCTTGAAGATCGTGCCGGAGCCGCCCATCAGCGATGCTCCGCCGAGGATGACTGCAGCCAGGACTTCAAGCTCAAGCCCCTGGCCAACCGTGTTCTGGCTTCCCAGTGACCGGCTGGCCTGGATGAGACCGGCAGTACCGACGCAGAAAGCGGACATGAGGTAGCAGGTGAAGACGACACGGGCTCTGCGAATGCCCGAGAAGGTTGCCGCGGTGCCGTTGCCTCCAACCGCGTAGACCTTGCGGCCGAACGGTGTCTTGGCAAGGACGATCCCCAGAACAGAGGCGACAAGGGCAAACAGCAGGATCGGTACCGGAATGCCGAGGACGGTCGACTGGCCGAACACGCTGAACCAGGTGCCTTCCTTGTCGGCAATATCCATGTTCTTGCCGCCGGAATAGGTGAGGGTCAGTCCGTGGATCGCCGACAACATGCCAAGGGTCACGATCAGGGAATTGAGCTTCAGATATCCGACGAGGAAGCCGATGAAGGCGCCCAGGCACAGTACCATGGCGTACATGGACGGGATGGCGAGCAAAGGCCCCAGCTTATCGTGCAGATCGAGGACGACGATGGTGGCAAACGACATCATCGACCCGACGGACAGGTCGAGATTGCCGCTGATGACGACAAAGGTGACGCCGAGGGCCATCACGCCCAGGATTGCAGAGGAGCGGACAACGCCCATGATGTTGTCTGGGTCGAGAAAGCGCTGGTTGGCGATCGTGAAGCCGATCATGAAGACGGCGAAGGCGATCAGAATGCCCTGTTTCGCCAGAAATCCCCCAACGCCCGACAGACTGAAGGGCTTCATGGATTTTTCCTTGGAACTGCCGGGACGGCTGGCAGCCTTGCTTGATATGTCGGACAACAGACCCTCCCTCATCCTGTTGTAAAGTTTCAAACGAGCGTCATGCCACCATCGATCATCACCACCTGACCGGTCATGTAATCGCTTTCTGGTGACGCCAGGAACGTGGTCGTTCCCGTGATGTCGGACGGTGTCGCCACCCGGCCGCGCAGGATCTCGGAGGAGAATTCCTCCATCGCCTGTCCGGGCCGTTCGGCAGCGCCGATATCCAGAAGATCCCGGTCCACCTGTTCCCACATTTCGGTAGCCACGACACCCGGCGCGAAGCCTGTGACGGTGATGTTGTGTCTGGCAAGGTCTCTTGCGCCGGATTGCGTCAGCGAGACCACGGCCCATTTCGAGGCGCAATAGGGCGCGACATTGTCGAACCCCTGTCGACTGGCGATCGACGCGGTGTTGATGATCTTGCCGCCGGTGCCCTGGCCAATCATCTGGCGGGCGGCCTCCTGCATGCCGATCAGGCATCCAAGGCCGTTCACTCCCATGATGAAGTTCCAGTTGTCCTCAGTGACATCGAGAAAGTTCATGGGCTTGTTAACGCCGGCATTGTTGAACTTGACGTCCAGCTTGCCGAAAGTCGCAACGGTTTTCGCGATCATGGCACGAACCTGGTCACGATCGGTCACATCGACCTGGGCCCATGTCACCCCGGCGCCGGTTTCGGCAGCACGGTCGCGGTTGGCTTCGGCAACGGCACTTGCCTGTTCGCCGTTGATGTCCGCAAAGCAGACATCCGCTCCCTCGTTGATAAGGGCTTCGCCAATGGCACGTCCGATCCCTCGGGCAGCACCGGTGACGATACAGGAACGCCCGGACACTCGGCCCATGGTTTCCTCCCGGTCAATGTATTGGGAAAAAATGGGGCGCAAGGCTTGGCTCGCGCCCCAGTCGGGCTTGACCTTCAGGCTCAGAAGACAGGCTTGTCGAATTCGGCCATGTTGTCCTGGGTGATCTTCGGTGTGTCGAAGTAGTTCAGGAACGGAACATCCTTGCCGGACAGGATATCGATTGCCGTCTGCAGGGCAGCTTCGGCATCGTCAACGGGCGACTGGTAGATCGAACCCCAGTATTCGCCGCGCTCCATCGCCTCGTAACCGACGGAGAAATTGGTCGCGCCGACGAAGATGATGCCCTCACGTCCGGCGGCCTTGGCGGCATTCAGCGCGCCGACACCCATGTTGTCGTCTCCGGCGTAAACGCCGTCGATGTCGTCATACTTGACCAGGAACGCTTCCATGACCTTCTGGGACTTTTCGCGGTTCCAGTCGCCCGGTTGGGTCTCCACCAGGGTCACATTCGGGCAGACTTCCGGCAGGCGGTCTTCGAAGCCCTTGGCGCGTTCGATCGCAGTCGTGTAGCCCGGCTGGCCGGAAATCTGAACGATCTGGGCTTCGTTCTCGATGCCCATGGCCTTGAACTTGTCGCACATGATCTCGGCGGAACGGGAGCCCTGGGTGATGTTGTCCGGGCCGGAGAAGGACTTCACGAACTCGAAGCCCTGTTCGGCGATGTTCGAGTTGGTCACAATCACCGGAATGTCGGCCTTGAAGGCCTTGCGGACGGCCGGGATGACGGCTTCACCGTTCGTCGGCCAGATGATGATCGCGTCCACTTCCTGCTGGATCAGGTCTTCCATCTGGGCGATCTGCCGGGCGACGTCGCCGCCGGCGTCCAGAACGACGGTTTCGACATCCGCATTGGCGTCGGCTGCCGCGATGAAGGCTTTTTCATAAGTGGTCTGGTAGCTGTCGACGCCGACGTTGTTCTGCGTGATGCCGATCTTCATCGTTTCTGCACCGGCTGCACCAGACAAGGTCAGGCCTGCGACAGCCGTCGTGGCGACAAGCAGTGAACGGAAAGTGTTCATCGTTTCATTTCCTCCCTGAGAGACCATTTCGAATGGTCTGAATTCTGAACCGTGCCTCCTCCTGACACGGATATGCGCCCACCGTGAGCGTCACTCAAAAGCCTGCACGCCTCGGCAGAACGACGCCCCCTCGAAAATATCCAAAATGGATGTTCTTATATCCAAAATGGATTTTTTGGCCGTTTTTCTAATCGGCCACGTCGCTCACGCTTAGGAGGACATTCAATGTCGATCCAAAAAATATCCAAAACGAGGAAACGCAGCAGTGGTTCATCCCGTCCGGAAAACTGGAGCCGAGCGATGAACCAGCAAGAGGGAGAGTTGGTTCGCGAAAAGACTTATCTGACGCAACAGGCCAAGACGGAAATCCTCCAGGTTCTCAGCTTTCTGGAGAACTTTGAAGAAGAGATGGATGGTCTGTTGGAGATATCTGCTCCGAACCCCTATGTCAAAATGTCGACCTATCTGGTGAAAAGGCATCTGGAAGCGAAGGCGGTGACCCCGACCTCGCTCATTGGCGCGTCGGGCGTTCCCTACGCGACAGCCAGCCGCCGCATGCGCGAGATGATCGACAACGGCCTGATCGAGCAAAGGCCGAGGACGTCTTCCGGCAGAAGCTACTCCCTCCATCCGAGCGCCGACATGCTGGAGGCGTGGACCCAGTTCAGCAGCCGGGTCCGCAGGATGGCGGCTCAATCGTTCGGGTCTGCCGATCTGCGCTCCGGCACACAGGACTATTATTTTGGCGGGTCCTATCTGGAAGCCCAGACAATCCAGCCGCCCCAGGTCCTGCTTGAACCCTTGAAGCTGTCTGGCGATCTTCGTGTCCTGGTCCATGGCGATCCCACCTTCATGGTGATGCATGGCCTCAAGCGCCAGTTCGAGCAGGTGGTCGGGTGCTCCATTCAGCAGCGGGCCTTTTCCATCGACCGGCTTCACGAAGAAGCGGTCAAGAACGCCCACAGGGCGACAAGCCGCTATGACCTGATTGCCCTGGACCTGCCGTGGCTGGGCGAGTTTGCCGAGAACGGGTATCTCCTGCCGCTGGACGAAGTGCTGGATGTCGAGCGGCTTCAGCCGAGCGATTTTCACACCGCCGGCTGGCAGGCAGCTCACTGGGGAGGAAAGCCATACGGTGTGCCTTCGCAGACCACGCCGGAACTGCTGTTTTACCGGAAGGATCTGCTGGCGGAAGCAGGGCTTGAACCGCCCCTCACGACGGACGCGTTGCTCAAGGCCGCCGCCCGGCTCAACGACCCGGTTCAGGGCAGATACGGAATTGCCTGGAACGCGGCACGCGGGACGGCGCTTGGCCATACATTCATGATGACTTGTGCGGACTTCGGTCAGCCTATTCTGGATTTGCCCAAACAGGCTGGTGGTTACGACGCCTCACGACTGGCAGACGGCGGCTACCGGCCGGTCATCTATTCCGAACGTGCACTCGATGCTGCCGAATACCTGATGGCGCTGTTGCAATATTCGCCGCCGGACATCCTGTCGATGTCCTGGTACGAGCGCGTCCGTCCGTTCGCCAGCGGACGTGTGGCGATGGCCTACGGCTATACTTTGCTCGCTCCATACTTCGAACAGAATCCGGCCTGCGCGGCCCATGGCAAGGTCGGCTTCCTGCCGCATCCTTCCGGCCCCAATGCGCAGAATATCGCCCCAGTCGGCGGCTATCTGCTCGGCATTCCGGCCAATATCGCGCCGGAACGGCTGGAGGCGGCAGCCGAAGCGTTGATCGTTTTCACGTCGCCCGAAGCGCAAAAGCTCTACGTCGAACACGGCAGCCGTACCAATCCGCGCTATTCGGTTGGCGCGGACCCGGAAGTCCGGCGCCTGTCTCCGATCTTTGAAGCGGTGGACGCCATGTCCTGGCGGGATGAACTGCAGTTCTGGCCACGACCGCCGATCCCGGAAATCAACGACATCATCCGCATCTGCGGGGAGGAATGCCACGACATGTTGCGTGGCGTGAAGACGCCAAAAGCCGCGTTGCAGATGGCTCAAGATCGTGCCGACCGACTTCTGCGGGAGGCTGGAAAACTTTAATGGGAGGAATTCATGGACCCCAATCGGCTCAAGGGAAAAAACGTTCTGATTACCGGTGCCGCACGCGGCATGGGCGCAACCAACGCCGAGCATTTTGCAGCTCAGGGCGCCAACATCTGTCTTGGTGATCTGGACCTCGACGAAGCCCAGGCCGTCGCGGAGCGGATCAATGCGGCCGGTAACGGCAAGGCGGTTGCGGTCAAGATGGACGTGACCCGCCGCGAGGACAACGCCGCGGCGGTGGCGGCAACTGTCAAAGCCTTCGGCAGCATCAATGTGGGCCTCTTCAACGCCGGCCTCAACAAGCCCCGCTTCTTCATGGATATCGATGAGGACAACTGGGATCTCATCATGGGCGTCAACACCAAGGCAATGTGGCTGGGCATGCAGGAAACCGCCCGGCAGATGATTGCGCAAGGGCCACAGGATTTTCCCTACAAGCTGATCAATGTCGGCTCCATCGCCTCGCGCAAGCCGTTGGTGGATGTGACCGTCTATTGCACGTCCAAATACGGCTGCCTGGCTCTGACCCATTGCGGGGCCGTTGCGCTCGGCGAACACAACATCACCGTCAACGGCTATGCCCCCGGCGTGGTGGTGACACCGCTTTGGGAACAGCTCGACAAGGACCTTGTCGAAATCGGGTTCAAGGAACGGGCCGGACAGGCCTACGAAGACATCGCCAACAACGAACTGGTGATCAAGCGTGTGTCCTATCCGGATGACATCAAGGGCACCGCGTCGTTTCTCGCCAGCCCCGACAGCGATTACATGACCGGCCAGATGATCCACATCGATGGCGGCTGGTGCATCCAGTAACACTCTGAAAAAAATATTCTTTTTCACATGACGGATGTGCGTAGGTGCATCCGAAGGAGAGAGCCATGTCTCGCGCACTGTTACCCAACCTCCTGACGCCACAGGATCTCGAACCGCATTGGCGCTGGGAGGGGCGTTTGCCTGCCTGGGGGCACACATCCGTCGATTTCGAACGCCGTATCGACCATGATCGGCTGCGCCGGTATCGCCTTGCCAGAACACGGGAGGCGCTGAAGGCCTCTCCCGCCGGTACGCTGCTGCTGTTTGACGTCAACAACATCCGCTACGTCTCGGCCACCAAGATCGGCGAATGGGAGCGGGACAAGATGTGCCGCTTCTGCCTGCTGACGGGCGATGATGCCCCATACGTGTGGGACTTCGGTTCAGCCGCCGTCCACCACAAGAAGTTCTCCGACTGGCTGGTGCCGGATCATTGCCGGGCAGGTGTGGTCGGCATGCGCGGCACCATTCCGCCGGAATTCGGCTTGATGCGCAAATATGCCCGCGAAATTGCCGGGCTGATCCGGGACGCCGGCATGGCGGATATGCCCGTCGGTGTCGACTATGCCGAAACCGCCATGTTCCATGCGCTTCAGGCAGAGGGACTTAACGTGGTCGACGGACAGCAGATCATGCTGGCGGCGCGCGAGATCAAGAACTGGGACGAGATCCAGCTTCTGACGCAGGCGGCTTCCATGGTCGATGGCGTCTATCACATGATCTACGAGGAACTGAAGCCGGGCGTGCGCGAGAACGACATTGTCGCCCTGTCCAACAAGATGCTCTACGAGATGGGATCGGATGATGTCGAGGCGATCAACGCCATTTCCGGCGAGCGCTGCAATCCGCATCCGCACAATTTCACCGACCGCTATTTCCGTCCTGGCGATCAGGCGTTCTTCGACATCCTGCAGTCCTATCAGGGCTATCGGACCTGCTACTACCGCACCTTTAACATCGGCCGGGCAACCCCGGCGCAACGTGATGCCTACGTCAAGGCGCGCGAATGGATCGATGCCTCCATCGCCATGATCAAACCTGGCGTCTCCACCGACAAGGTGGCGGAAGTCTGGCCCAAGGCGGAGGAGTTCGGCTTCCCCAACGAGGAGACAGCCTTCGGTCTGCAATTCGGCCACGGCCTGGGTCTGGCCCTGCACGAGCGGCCGATCATCTCGCGTGCGGTCTCGCTCGACCATCCGATGGAAATCAAGACGGGCATGGTGTTCGCGCTGGAAACCTACTGCCCGGCCGCCGACGGCTATTCCGCCGCCCGGATCGAGGAGGAAGTCGTGGTGACGGATACGGGCGTTGAGGTCATCAGCCTGTTCCCGGCCGAAGAACTTCCAATCGCCAACCGATACTGACCTGCCCATCGTGCCCGGCCGCGCCGCGGCCGGGCCCAGTCAAGGGACAACAAGATGAGCGCTGCGAAGAAAAAGAAACACAACACGGAAGAGTATCTGCGCATGTACACGCAGATGGTGCGCATCCGTGCCTTCGAGGACAACGCCAACCAGCTTTACCTGTCGGCGAAGATGCCGGGCCTGACCCACATGTATTCCGGTCAGGAAGCCGTGGCCGTCGGCATCTGCGAAGCGCTGACGCCCGAAGACAAGATCACGTCGACGCACAGGGGGCACGGTCACTGTGTCGCCAAGGGCGCGCATTTCAAGGAAATGTTCTGCGAGCTTCTGGGCAAGGAAGAGGGCTATTGCCGGGGCAAGGGCGGGTCGATGCATATCGCCGACCAGGCCAACGGCAACCTGGGCGCCAACGCCATTGTCGGCGGTTCCATGGGCATTGCCACCGGATCGGCACTCACCGCCAAGCGTCTGGGCACCGGGCACGTCACCGTGTGTTTCTTCGGAGATGGCGCGACGGCACAGGGGCTCTGGTACGAGGTCATGAACATGGCCGCGCTCTGGAAGCTCCCTGTCATCTATGCCTGCGAGAACAACGGCTACAGCGAATACACCAGGACCGAGGAAATCGCGGCCGGTTCGCTCACCGCCCGGGCGGAAGCTTTCGGCATCGAGAGCTTCAAGGTCGATGGCCAGGATGTACTGGCCGTGAACAAGCTGGCCGGAGAGCTCGCCGCCAGATGCCGAAAGGGCGAAGGCCCGTTCTTCATCGAACTCGACACCTATCGCTATCACGGCCACCACGTCGGCGACATCAACCGCGACTACTACCGTGCCAAGGATGAAGAGACGGAGTGGAAGTCTGCGCGCGACCCGATCACCAACTTCGGCAAGTGGCTGATCGACCAGAAGATCATGACCGCCGACGAACTGGTGGCTATCGACAATGAAATCGCCGCCGATGCGGAAGCTGCCGTCAAATATGCGCTCGACGCGAAATATCCGGATGTGCGGGAAGTGGACATGCATGTCTACGCCGACACGGCCGCCTGAGGAGGGACGCCATGACACGTGAAATCACCCTGTCCAGGGCCGTCAACGAGGCCATCGCGGAAGAAATGCGCCGGGATCCGTCGATCATTCTCCTGGGCGAAGACGTCGCGGAGGCCGGAACGCCGTTCAAGGTGCTGTCCGGCCTGGTGGAGGAGTTCGGAACGGACAGGATCATCGACACGCCGATATCCGAACCCGGCTTCATGGGCATTGCCGTTGGTGCGGCGATGACCGGACTGAGGCCGATCGTCGATCTGATGTTCGGCGACTTTCTCTATCTGGTCATGGATCAGCTCTGCAATCAGGCCGCCAAGACCCACTATATGTCCGGCGGCAAGCTGAACGTGCCACTGGTCCTGCGTACCAACATGGGGGCAACCCGCCGCTCGGCCGCCCAGCACAGCCAGTCCCTGCAGGCGCTTGTCGCCCACATTCCGGGGCTCAAGGTCGCCATGCCGTCTTCGGCTTTCGAGGCCAAGGGCCTGATGAAGACGGCAATCCGGGACAACAATCCGGTGGTCATCTTCGAAGACAAGCTGATGTACAACGACAAGGCCCCGGTGCCGGAGGAAGAATACCTGATCCCCTTCGGCCAGGCGCACATCAAGCGCGAGGGGCGGGACGTCACGCTGGTGGCGACCTCCTCCATGGTGCAGGTGGCCGAGGAAGCAGCGGAAACGTTGTCCCGCGAGGGCATCAGTGCGGAGATCATCGACCCGCGCACGATCATGCCGCTGGATGAGGAAACCATCCTGCGTTCAGTCCGCAAGACGTCGCGCGCCATCGTCATCGACGAAGGCCACCAGAGCTACGGCGTGACGGCGGAAATCGCAGCGCGCATCAGCGAGAAAGCTTTCTACCACCTCGACGCGCCGGTCATCCGCATGGGCGCCATGGACGTGCCGGTTCCGTTTTCGCCCGCCCTTGAAGACATCACCGTGCCGAATGCCGCAGGAGTTGCCGACAACGCGCGCAAGATCTGCCGCGGGGAGCTGGTCCATGCCGCATGAGGTGATCATGCCCGCGCTCGGCATGGCCCAGGACAGCGGCCAATTGCTGGCCTGGCACAAGAAACCGGGAGAGGCGGTCGCCGCTGGCGATGTGCTTTTCGAGGTGGAAACCGACAAGGCCGCCATGGAAGTGGAGGCGCAGAAGGAAGGCTATCTGACCGACGTCTCCGTGGAAGCAGGCAGCGATGTTCCGGTCGGCCAGGTGATCGCGATGATCTCTGAAACTCCGGAAGGGGCTGGAGAAGCAGGCAATGCGCCTTCACCGGAGAAGATCGCCGATACGGCAGAACCCGCACCGGGGGGCGCGGAGACCGGGGAGGATGAGCTGCCAGACGGACATCAGGTGATCATGCCGACGCTCGGCATGGCTCAGGACATGGGCCTTTTGGTTACTTGGTGCAAACAGCCCGGAGAAGCCGTTGCGGCTGACGACATTCTCTTCGAAGTGGAAACGGACAAGAGCACGGTTGAGGTTAATGCTGGCCGCGACGGTTTCGTGGCCGCGCTTCTGGCGGAAGCGGGAGAGGAAGTGCCCGTCGGCCAGGCGATCGCGGTGATTTCGGAGCAAAAACCGGACAAGGCAGTGTCGCGCAAGGCGGCTGGGGCACCAACCTCTGCAGCTGGTGAATCAGCGCCGGAGCGGCAGGAAAAGACGGAACCTGCCAACACGCCTGCACCTTCTCCTGAAAAGCGGGTGACGGCCAAGACAGCGCCCGGGGTGGCCGGGAGAGTTCTTGCGTCCCCCAAGGCACGGCGGCTTGCGCAGGAACAAGGGCTGGACCTGCAGCGTCTGGCCGATGCCGGCCATCCCCAGCCGTTTCACGTCAAGGATCTGGAGACCCTCAAGACCCTGCACGTGGAAACAGCAGCGGCAAGTGTCACGGCGCAGCGCTTCGAACTCAGGGCAGAGGTGTCGGGTACAGGATTTGCAGACTTCGTGGCCTGGGCGAAGGACAACTTCGGGCAAGCCGATCAGGCAGCTCTGCTGGCCGGGTTTGCGGCTGCCAGTTTCGGGAACTTTCCCGCCAAAGTCCGCGTTGAGAATATGTGGCAGTCGCAAACCTACTCCGCTGCTTCGCTCTGGCTTGGTCAGGTCAAACCGGCAGACGACGATCTAGAAGTGGATCTGCTGGTGCGTGACCTGAGAGCAAGCCGCATCTCGGCGCTTCAGCTTGATGCGGGCAAATGCCCTGTCATCAGCATCCTGCGCCAGGGGGAGGATCTCGCTCTCGTGCTGGAATGGACCGGTGACCGTGTGACCACGCCTCAGGCGATTGACCTGCTTTCCAATTTCGCGGGTCGGATGGAGCAACCGCTCCGCCACCTGCTTTGAACCGATGGGGACCATTATGGACCATACCGATCTTTACATTAACGGCGCCTGGTGCGCGGGAGCGAGCGGCGAAAGGTTCGACGTTCTGAACCCGGCAACCGAAAAGGTGCTTGCCTCCGTCGCCTCCGCAGATATCAAGGACGCGGATGCCGCGCTGGATGCCGCAGAAGCCGCGATGGCAAAATGGGCCGCCAAAACGCCGCGCGAACGTTCTGAAGTGCTGCGCAAGGCATGGGAATTGATGACGGCGCGGCTGGAAGACTTTGCCCGCATGATCACGCTGGAAAACGGCAAGGCGCGCAGCGATGCCATGGGCGAGGCGACTTATGCCGCCGAATTCTTCCGCTGGTTTGCCGAAGAAGCCGTACGCGCCGACGGCCTCATCACCCATGCGCCTGCCTCTGGCGCGCGCATCATCGTGCAGCACAAGCCTGCCGGCCTTGCGGTTCTGGTCACACCCTGGAACTATCCGGCAGCCATGGGCACCCGCAAGATCGCTCCGGCTCTCGCCGCCGGCTGCGGGGTGATCATCAAACCGGCCTCCGAAACGCCGCTGACCATGCTGGCGCTCATGCCCCTCCTGGAAGAAGCCGGCGTTCCGGCTGGCCTTGTCAATGTGCTGCCTTCCAGGCGCACCGGCGCGCTTGTCGACCACATGCTGCACGACCCGCGCGTGCGCGTCGTCTCCTTCACCGGTTCCACGGCGGTTGGCCGCAAGCTGCTGCATTCTGCGGCCGATCAGGTTCTCAAACCGGCGATGGAACTTGGCGGCAACGCACCGCTGATCGTCTTTGACGATGCCGACCTTGATGAGGCGGTGCAGGGCACGATGCTGGCCAAGATGCGCAACCTCGGTGAAGCCTGCACGGCGGCCAACCGTATCTATGTACACGAAGCCGTTGCCGACGACTTTACCCGCCGACTTGTCGAGGCCATGAAAAAACTGAAGGTCGGTGACGGATCTGACCCGGATGTGGACGTCGGCCCGCTGGTCAATGCGGAAACCCGCGACAAGGTTGCGGATTTCGTTCGTGATGCCGTTGAGAAGGGGGCGAAGATCGAAGTCGGTGGCGACCTGCCGGGCGGAAAGGGCTTTTTCTATCCGCCCACGGTTCTGTCGGGTGTGCCCGAGACGGCCGACTGCGTGCACGACGAAATCTTCGGGCCCGTCGCCGCCCTCCAGACCTTCACCGATCAGGACGACGTGATCCACAGGGCCAACGACACGGAATACGGTCTGGTTGCCTATGTCTTCACGAAGGACATGAAACGCGGCCTGCAGGTCTGCGAGAAGCTGGACTACGGCATGGTCGGCTTCAACCGCGGCCTCGTTTCCGATCCGGCGGCTCCCTTCGGCGGCACCAAGCAGTCCGGCCTTGGCCGTGAAGGCGGTCATGAAGGCATGCTGGAGTTCATGGAAACCCAGTATATTTCGGCAAGCTGGTAGGAGGTGGAGATGTCCGACGTGATCGCACCGCCTTCGGTCAGGGCGCTGGCCCGGCAGAAGGGCATAGACATAGAGAAACTCGCGCGCGACATCGGACGCACGTCCATCGCCCGCGAGGATGTGGAAGGCGAAGGCGATACTGGGATGTCGCCTTCGGTCTCAGCTTCTCCAGTTGAAACAGGAGACCGCGGGTACTGGGACGTCGACCACGCGCTTTCCGGCACCATAACGGAAGAACCGGTTTCAAGGTTCGCGCAGGTTGCCGCACAGAACATGGCCGCGGCCCAGCGGCTCATTCCTGCTGTCACGCATCATGACCGCGCGGAGATGACCGCCATTGAAGCCCTGCGCAAGGAATTGCGATCGGAAGCCGGCGAGCGCGGCGTGAAGCTGACGGCGCTGGCCTTCCATGCCAAGGCCTTGTCGAAGGCCTTGCGGGAGTTCCCGAAGTTCAACGCTTCTCTCAGCTCGGACGGCAAGACGCTGTTCCTGAAGGACTACGTGCACCTTGGCATCGCGGTCGACACCGCCCACGGCCTGATGGTGCCCGTTATCAGGGACGTTGACCGGAAAGGCCTCTGGCAGATCGCGGCGGAAATCGCCGACCTTGCCTCCAGAGCACAAGAGCGCAAGGTGCGCCCTGATGAAATGGGCGGTGCGTCCATGACCATCACCAACCTCGGCGGGATCGGCGGCACCGCCTTCACACCTATCGTCAACCCACCCGAAGTCGCCATACTCGGCATCACTCGCACCGAAGTGGCCCCCGTCTGGGACGGGGAGGCTTTCCAACCCGTCCAGATGGTGCCCCTCGATCTCAGCTACGACCACAGGGTCATCAACGGCGCCGACGCCGCGCGCTTCCTGAGCTATTACGCGGGTCTTTTGAAAGAGCCTCGGCGGATGTTGATCTGACGGGCTGTTTACTGGAATTACCTCACTGCAAGATAGAGGTTCCCGGAATGTGTGTAGCTGCTTGAGAGCTGAATGTGTTCGCTAGCTCTGATGTTGGCAGGCAGGAAACTGATCTGCTTAGTCGGACTGCACGTCGCAATAGTTTCCATCTAGAGAGCAATATTTGACGCGAATGTGTCCGCCTAGACCATCGGTCCAAACAGCTATTGCTGTGTTGAATAGGTCTTCGAATTTTGTGTCTGTATTTTCGGGGTCAAAACTCAATATTCTCATTGAGTCTCCGTTTGAAAGTACTTCACCGCTACCTACAATCCTTACTCGTAGATGAGGCTGATTAGCATCGATTTCTTGAATTTTTTCACCAAACACGGCTCTAACTACGTGCGCAGTTAATTCTTCTGGCTTGTTTTCGTTGACCACCAAGTTGACCGGTGTGGTGTGTTGATCATTCCAAAGCTCTATGCTTTCGATGAGTGCAGCGCCCGGTCCATTATTCTTTAAAGAAATGAGAACGCCTGCATCGTTCGTGCTGCCCGAATGAATAGTAATGTGAGGACGGAACCGTAGCGATTCCATTTCCTTTGTGAACGTCAGTGATTGCCACGCTAAGTAAACGCCGAGAGAGCCGATAAAAATTCCGACTGCTGTCGCTAGTGATGCAATCAATGCACTCCATGCGCTGATCTTGTTATACTTCAGTTGTTGTTTTTCAAATTGTTCAAGTTTTTCGTCGAGCAAAATTTTCTCCTGGCGAAATCAGAGTGCGAAAAAGACTAAGAAGTTATGGGGTAATAAAAAGATTTAGATTGTAACAAGAAGTAGTGGTTCGACTGTGGGTCTATCAAACCAGTCAATTTTGAATTTGGCAATGGATTAGATTCGACAGATCCAATGGTTCTCAGATGACCACTAAGTATCATTCGCACTCAGGAATCGAGTTTCCGACTGTCCAGCTGCGCTTGGAACAGGATTGGTGCTTGTTCCGCATGTGGCTCTCCGGGTGTGGTGAATGAGCCGCTGGAACGGCGGACAACCTCTTCAGCACCAGCTCAAGGGCAGGGACTTATGCCGAACGACAGCAGGAAACGGTCGATCGCTCTTGATATGGCCTCGGACGGATCGTCCGGGCAGGGGGTTCGGTAGATGTGCTGTCGGATGCCGATGTAGACGATGCCGCCGTGCAGGTTCCAGATATCTTCCATGACCGGTGTGACGCCGGACTTTGCCTCGTGCTCGATCTCGCCCAGGAGCGGCAGCAGGATGACGTCACCCAGATGTTTGAGATAGCGGCGGTTGAGTTCTGCGCCATAAAGGCCGGAAAACATGAAAATCCGCATCCACTCGTACTGGAAGATGAGTGTGCTGTATTCGGTGTAGAAATCGAGCAGGCGCCGACGCAGCGGCACTTCCCGGTCGGTCAGCCGCTCCGGCCAGTCGGGAGAAAGACGCCCGAGGTACACCTTTTCGTAGACCGCCTCTATGAGGTCGTCCTTGGTGGCGAAATAGTTGAAAAGCAGCGATTGCGTGACGCCGATACGCTTGGCGAGATCGCGTGTGTTGCCGTCAAGGCCGACCTCGGCGAAGAAGGCGACGGCACCTTCAACGATCTGCTGGCGGCGTTCGGAAGGGGGCAGCCTGCGACGGCTGGAAGTGTCCCCCGTTTCGGCGACATCGGTCATTCCATTCATGTTCCTTTTCCTGCCTCCCTCATACGGCACGCAATAATCTACTTGCAATCTTCCGATTTTTATAGATCATCTGATCAATAAAGTTGAGCAGATGCTCAATAAGCGATGCTGGAGGGCGTCGCGATGAAATCGGGAGGGAGACGCCATGAAGGCATCGGCGGGCGGTTATGCCCGGGCATCCAGTTTGCGCAACGCGCTGGAAATGCTGGCCGCGAGCGACGGCAACGGCCGCGTGCTTGCAGGTGGCCAGAGCCTGGTTGCGGCCTTGAACCTGCGTCTCTCCGCAGGCGACGTCCTGATCGACATTTCCCGCCTGAGCGAGCTTTCCGGGGTAACCGAAACGCAGGATGGTCTGCGGATCGGCGCGCTGACATCGCATGCGGAGATTGGTCGCAACCCGCTGATCCGGCAGTCTGCTCCGCTTCTTTCACAGGCGGTGGAATTCATCGCCCATGCTGCGATCCGCAACCGCGGCACGATAGGTGGTGCGCTGGCTCATGCCGATCCGGCTGCGGAGTTTCCAGCCTGCGTTCTGGCCCTTGGCGCCACGCTGAATGTGGAGGGCCTCAACGGCTCGCGGGACATACCGGTGGAAGATTTCTTTCAGGACATTTTCGAAACGGCCATAGAGGAGGGGGAAATCCTGACCGGCCTCTCGGTCCCGAAGGCAGAGCCCGGCGAAAAGCAGGTCATCGTAGAGGTTGCCAGGAGATCCGGCGACTATGCCCTTGCCGGAGTGTGCCTCGTCAAGCGTGCCGATGGACACCGGCTGTCGCTTTTTTCCGTCGGACCCAAGCCGGTCCTTGCCGAAGGGGCCATGGCCGCTCTCGACCAGGACAACATTGATGGCGCCGTTCAGGCTCTGCAGGCGGAAATCGACCCACCGTCGGACACCCAGGCAAGTGCCGCCTACCGCCGCCACCTTGCCGGTGTCCTCTTACGCCGCGCCGCCGCCAGGATCGAGGGAGGAAACGCATGACGGAGATGTTCCGCGACAAGATCGACATCAGCCTGACCGTGAACGGGGAGCCCGTCGAGGCGCGTGTTCCGGCAGGTCAGCATCTCGTTGATTTCCTGCGCGGCGAGCTTGGCCTTACCGGCGCCCATGCAAGCTGCGAACACGGTGTCTGCGGTGCCTGTACGCTGAAGGTCGATGGCAAAGCCGTGCGTGGCTGCCTGATGCTGGCCGCCCAGGCGGACGGTGCCGACGTCTGGACAGTGGAAGGCCTTTCGGACCTGGGCGCGATAAAGGATCTTCAGGACGTCTTTGTCGAGCGCAATGCGCTCCAGTGCGGCTTCTGCACACCCGGCATGCTGGTTGCCATTAACGAGCTGCTGGAGGCCGGCGGCACGCCGTCGCGTGAGCAGATCCGCGAACATCTATCGGGCAATTACTGCCGCTGCACCGGCTACGAAGCCATCGTGGATGCGGTTGAAACGGTAGCGCGTGTCCGCGCACAGAAGGGGGCCGCATGACCATTCAATTCGGTAATCCGGACCGGCCCAATTCCTATATCGGCAAGACGGTCCCCCGGCCCAATGCCCGGCGTCTGGTCCAGGGGCGCGGCGTCTATGTGGACGACATCGTGCTGCCGCGCATGGTCCATGTCGCCTTTGTGCGCTCGCCCCTCGCGCACGCGAAGATCAACCGTATCGACGCCGAGGATGCAAAATCGGTGAAGGGTGTGCTCCGGGTCTTCACGGGCCAGGACATCGCCGAGGTCTGCAAGCCATGGGTTGCTGTGCTCGCCCATCTGAAAGGCCTGAAATCGCCGCCGGAACACGCGATTGCCGTTGACCGAGCCTGCTGGGTCGGCGAACCGGTGGCAGCCGTAGTCGCGACCTCTCGAGCTGCTGCCGAGGATGGCGCGGCTCTTGTCGATGTTGACTACGAGCAACTGGACGTCGTCACCGACATGATGACCGCGCTCGATCCTGAAACGCCGGTGCTGCATCCGGAAATGGGTGACAACCTCGCCTTCCGGCGCCTGCACGAACAGGGGGACGTGGACGAAACCTTCCGGACCGCGCACAAGGTCGTCTCGGCGCGCTTCGTCACCGGACGGCACACGGGCGTGACGCTGGAGCCGCGCTCGATCCTGGTCGACTGGAACCCGGCCGAGGAACAGATGACCGCCTGGCATGCGACGCAAGCGCCCCACATGATCCAGACAGTTCTGGCCACTCATCTCGACCTGCCGGAAAGCCGGGTCCGTGTCATCTGCGAGGACGTCGGCGGCTCCTACGGCATCAAGGTGCATGTCTATCCGGACGAAATGGCGACGGCTGCAATCGCCAAGATCATGAAACGGCCGGTGAAATTCATTGCTGACCGGCTGGAAAGTTTCTCCAGCGACATCCACGCCCGCGATCATCAGATTGAGGCGAAGATTGCAGTTGGAGAAGACGGCCGGATCCTCGCCATGGATGTCGATGACTGGACGGCGATCGGCCCATATTCGGTCTATCCGCGCACCTCCGCCATCGAAGGCAACCAGGTGGTGAACCTCTGCGGTGGCCCCTATGACTTCCAGAATTACCGGGCCAGGACCACGGTCGTCTTCCAGAACAAGACGCCGACCTGCCAGTACCGGGCAGTCGGCCATCCGATCGCGGTCGCGATCACCGAAGGGCTGGTGGATATGGCGGCCGCCGAAATCGGCATGGACCCGGTCGAGATCCGCCGGCGCAACATGTTCAGGGATGATGCCTATCCGGTGACGTCTCCCGCTAACATGCGCTTCGAGGGGCTGTCGCATCACGCCTCCATGGACAAGCTTCTGGAGCTGATGGATTACGACGGCTTGCGAGCCGAGCAGGCAGAGCTCCGCAAGAAGGGCATCTACAGGGGCATCGGTATTGCAAGCTTCATCGAGCTGACCAATCCCTCGCCCTTCATGTACGGTATCGGCGGCGCGCGCATTTCGGCACAAGACGGTTGCACGGTGCGGATGGATCCGGACGGATCGATCGTTGCGCTGTCCGGCGTAACCGAACAGGGGCAGGGCACCGAGGCGATGCTGAGCCAGGTGGTTGCCGAGGGGCTTGGCGTGTCCCCTGCGCGTGTGCGCGTCATTACCGGTGATACACAAGTGACGCCCTATGGTGGCGGCACCTGGGCGTCGCGCGGGGCCGGTATCGGCGGCGAGGCTGCGCTGCAGGCGGCGCGGGCGCTTCGCGATTCCATCCTTGAGGTGGCCGCTTCCATGCTCCAGGCCGATCAGGCGCAGCTCGACATCCGCGACGGCGCTGTGGTCGACAGCACTTCGGGCGAAGCCCGCATGCCGCTCGAGGAGCTCGGCCGGATCGTCTACTTCCGCGGCGACACATTGCCGAAGGGCCTGCCGCGGGAACTCGTCCAGACACGGCACTTCATCACGTCCGAATATCCCTTTGCCTTCACCAACGGCGTCCAGGCCTCCTACCTCGAGGTCGATACGGAGACCGGCATCGTGAAGCTGCTGAAGCATTGGTGCGTCGAGGATTGCGGGCGGGTGATCAATCCGCTTCTCGTGGACGAGCAGATCCGGGGTGGCATCGTTCAGGGACTCGGCGGAGCGCTCTTTGAGGAAATCCACTACGACGCGGAAGGCCAGCTCCTGAACGGCTCGATGGCAGACTACCTCGTGCCGATGGCAGCTGAAATGCCCGACATGATCATCGGGCACGTTGAAACGCCGACGGGGGAGAGTTTGCTCGGGGCCAAGGGCGCGGGCGAGGCGGGCACTGCCGGGTCTCCGGCCGCCGTCATGAATGCGATCAACGACGCCCTGCGGCCCATGGGCGCGCAAGTGACAGAAATGCCGTTCACCCCTGAACGGATCGTGAGAGCACTTGGAACCTTGAATGACTGAACCAGAGGAGCCTGGGAGGATAAGGCTCCGAATGCAGGGAGGAAAATCATGAAGTTCGTAACATTGGCAACCGCAACGGCCATGCTGGCCAGTTCTGCCGGCCTTGCCGCCGCGCAACAGGCGATCACGGTCAACATCGGTTCGTCGCATCCGGAACAGAACATCTGGGTCTATGCGATGAAGAACACCTTCCAGCCGGAAGTGAACCGGATCCTGGAAGCCGCCGGCGAATACAAGGTCGACTGGGTGGAGTCCTATGCCGGCACGCTCTACAAATTCACCGACACGCGTGAAGCCGTCATGGACGGCATCGTCGATGTGGGCATGGTCGGCACCGTCTGGGAAGGTGCGAACATGCCGCTCCAGAACGTGACCTATTTCACGCCGTTTGCCACGGAAGACCACAAGATGATCATCGAGATCTTCGATGATCTTTCGGCAAACCTGCCGGAGCTGCGTGACAGCTGGGCGGAAAACGGCATGGTTCATCTGTCATCGCTCATCACCGACAGCTACGACATCTATGCCACCTTCCCGGTCAACTCCATGAAGGATCTTGAAAACCGCAAGCTCAACGCCCCGGGAACCTCGGCCAACTGGTTGCGCGGAACGGGGGCAACGCCGGTCGATGGTGCACTGACGACCTACTACACCAACATCCAGACCGGCGTGACCGAAGGTACGCTGTCCTTCGCGTCGGGCATTCTGCCGACCCGCGTCTATGAAGTCGCGCCGGAACTCACCCGCGTGGGCATCGGCTCGATGTATTTCGGCGGCATCGCGGCCAACAAGGACTTCTTCGACGGTCTGCCGGAACCGGTCCAGGCCGCCTTCCGGGAAGCTGCGAAGGCAACTTCCGCGGCACACGGTCAATATGTCGAGGATCTTGCCACGCGAGCACTCAAGGAAATGCAGGAAGCGGGTCTGACGATCCACGAACTGCCGGAAGCAGAAAAAACCGCCTGGGTGAACGGACTGCCGAATATCGTGGAACCGTGGCTGGAACAGACCGGCGATGCCGGCCGTGTCGTGCTGAAGGCCTATTTCGATGCCCTGCGCGCACGCGGTGCGGAACCGCTGAGGTCCTGGGACGAAGGGCTCTGAGAGCGGCCTTGCCTCACACCTCTCCCGCCCGGCATCTTGTCCGGGCGGGTTTATTGAGAGCGAACTGGACGTAACGATGACGGATGAGACCAGAACCGAGGCCGACGACGCCTATGTCCCGGCTTTCTCGGAAGCGCCTTTCGGCGCAATGCTCGGCGGCACGGCCGCCATCATGTCATCGGTCGGTACACTTTCCATCGGCGCGCTCATGATACTGATCGTCGCCGATGTCCTTGGTCGAAATTTCTTCAACGCGCCGATTACCGGCGTTGCGGAAATCGCTGCGCGCACCGTTGTTGCCATCGTCTTCCTGCAGGTTGCCGCTGCCATCCTGCAAAAGCGCCTGACCCGGGCCGATTTTCTCGTCCGGCGTCTTGAAAGCGTGTCGCCGAAAGGTGTCTGCCTGATCGAGTTCCTGTTCTCCCTCTGCGGCGTCATCGTGTTCGGTCTCATTCTCTGGGCTTCCTGGCCGAAATTCGCCAGTGCCTGGGCGACGTCCGAATTTTTCGGCGTCCAGGGCGTCTTCACCATTCCGACCTGGCCCTTCCGGGGCATAACGGTCCTGGGCTCGGCGGTGGCTGTTCTGGCCGCGTTCTACCGGGCGCACACAGAAATTCGCATGTTCCGGAGCTTTTCATGACGACGTTGACCATTGGCTTCCTGCTTGTCGGCGCGTTGATCGTTCTGGTTCTGCTCGGCATGCAAATAGCCTATGCGCTGTTCCTTGTGGCCTTTGCCGGGATATGGATCATTCGCAATAACATCGACCTTGCCTTCAGGATGCTGGAGCTGACCGTCTACAGCGGCATTGCCGATTATCTGTTTGCGACCATTCCCCTCTTCGTCCTGATGGGGCTGCTGGTGAGCGTTTCCAACGTCGGGCGGGACACCTTCGAAGTTGCAGAGGAACTGCTGCGCCGGGTCATCTGCGGTCTCGGGGTCGCGACTGTCGCGGCCAACACGATCTTCGCTGCGGTCACCGGCGTCTCCATCGCCTCAGCGGCGGTATTCACCCGTGTCGCAGTCCCTGAAATGGAGCGTCACGGGTATCGCCCGGCCTTTGCTGCGGGCACGGTCGCGGGCTCGTCGGTACTCGGTATGCTGATCCCGCCGAGCTTGCTCCTCATTATTTACGGGGTTCTGGCAGAAGTCTCCATCGGTGGCATGTTCATCGCCGGCATCGTGCCGGGGCTGATGCTTGCCGGTGGCTTCGTGACAATGCTCGTTGCCGTCACCGTCCTGTTCCCGGGTTTCGTTCTCACCGATCCGGCTGCTGCGAAGGAGCGTCGGCGCGACAGCGCCATCGAACCGATGCCGCTTGGTAGGATGATCGCCAAGCTGGTGCCGATCATCCTGCTCGTGGTTCTGGTGCTCGGCGGACTTTATTCGGGATATTTCACACCAACAGAGGCTGGTGGTGTCGGCGCCTTCGGTGCGCTGCTGGTTGCGCTTTCACGCCGTTCCCTCAACCGCCATAACCTGTGGCGGGTGATGAAGCAGACCGGCGTGATCTCTGTATCGATCCTGCTGCTGCTTGTCGCTGCCAGTTACTATTCGCGCATGTTGTCGATTGCCGGCCTTCCGAACGCCATCGCAAGCCTCGTCAACGAGACCGGTCTCGGCCCGATGGGCTTCATGGTTCTGTGCTCGGCGCTCATTCTCGTCATGGGCATGATCCTCGACAGCACGTCGATCCTCCTGATCATGGTGCCGATCGCAGCGCCCATCGCGCAGCACATGGGTATAGACCTCAGCCAGTTCGGCATCGTCATCGTGATAGCCGTTGAAATCGGTCTCCTGACGCCGCCCTTCGGCATCTCGGTCTTCACGGTGCACAATACGCTCAACGATCCGGACGTTTCCGTCGAACAGATTTTCGCGGGCACGATGCCATTCATCGCGGTCATGCTTCTGGTTTTGCTGCTCGTTATTCTTCTGCCCGGCATTGCCACCTTGTTCTTGTGATGGAAAAACAATGCGAGGATCTTCCGTTTGTCCAGGCAACGCCTTCTTTCTCGGCCCTGAGACCGAACGACCTCGTTGGTGACAGCCTTTTTGACAAGACACATTGATGAGGTGGCGCAGCCTACCGGATGGTGATCCTTTGGAGGATGGTCAAGACACGTCCTCTATTCTGCTTACGCCATGCAGGGCGCAAAGTTCGGCAAGTACCGTGTGGATACGCGCGATGATTTCAGCCCGCGGCGATACGATCCGCTCAACGATGCCGATTTGCCTTGTCACTTGCGGATTGCCGAAAGGGAGTTTTGTCAGCCGCTGGTGATCCGGTTCCTGCAAGGCGACATGCGGTACAACGGAAACTCCCATGCCTTGCCGGACACATGTGACGATGGACCCGATCGTGTCGATCTCGGCAACGTCGTTGGTTGCGATCCCCATGCGAGAGATCTCCGTGTCGATAAGGTTGGCAAGCGGCACGGCGCTGCGAAATCGAATGAACGGACAGGTGGCAAGCAGGTCGGCGGGGTCGGTGGATTTTGTGTCTTCCGGTGCGATCAGCCAGAGCGGCTCACGAAGAAAGGGGCTCCAGCGCAAGGCGGGCGGAATGCCGACATGCTCCGCGACCACTGCAGCATCGAGCCGTCCGGAAGCCACATCGGCAATCAGGGTTGAAGACAGCGAAACTCTCAGATTGGTTTTCAGATCGGGATACTGGTTTCGCATCTGGACAATGGCTCTCGGCAGCAGATTGAGTGCACTGGAACGAACAGAGCCCAGCATGAGGGTGCCGGCGAGCTTGTCTCCCCGCAGATTTGCCTTGGTATCGTCTTCGAGACGTAACATCTCCTGAGCCATTTCAAGGACTTGAAGTCCCTGCGAGGTCAACTTCGGAGGACGGGACGACCGTTCGAACAGGATGATGTTCAGTTCGACTTCCAGCGCCTGGATCTGTTGACTGACTGCCGATGGCGTCAGGTTTACGATCTCCGCCGCCTTGGTGAAGGTGCCATGGGTTGCGATAGCGACCAGGGTCTTGAGTTGACGGGTGTCCATACCTTCATCCAGTTTTTCTTAATATAAGAACCAGATTAATTCGCTTTTGTTAAGTCATTCTATCCGTTACCCAAGATGGCGGAGGAATTCAACCGTGCAAGCTGGGAGGCGGACGCGGTCACTCATCCCCTATCAAAGAATAATCACTTTCCGCTTGCGGAGAGCAGAGAGACGTACGCATGAGCAAGAAAATCCTTGTGACCGGCCCCGACCTCGACCCAAGTGCTGTCGCGCTTGTGAAAGACCACGGATACGAAACCGTTCATACCCCGGCCTATGCAGACAGTGATGTGATCTCCACGCTTCTGGTCGAGACCGGGGCGGAAGGGATCGTCTCGCGGATGGGCCGACTGGATGCCGACGTCCTTGAAAAGGCTCCAAAGCTGCGCGTCATTTCAAAGCATGGTGTTGGCGTCGATAACATCGATCTCCAGGCAGCCGCATCTCGTGGCATTCCGGTACTTGTTGCAACGGGCGCGAACGCAGTTTCAGTCGCCGAACATGCGATCGCACTCATGCTTGCCACCGTGAAGCGCATCCTGCCGCTTGACGCAGGGCTTCGTGCCGGCCGCTGGGAAAAGGCAGGTTTTCTTGGCCGCGAGCTGGCAGGAAGCCGACTGGGCCTGTTGGGGATGGGGTCTATTGCACAGGCGACAGGCCGAATTGCCAAGGGCATTGGCCTGAACCTGATCGGCTACGATCCCTATGCCGACAACGACGTTTTCGAAAGACTGGGCGTAAAACGCTGCAGCTCGCTCGAAGAGCTGCTGGAACAATCCGATGTCCTCAGCCTTCATTGTCCGCTGACCGATCAGACACGCCAGATCCTGAACGCCGAAGCCATCGCGCGCATGCCGGAAGGCAGCTACGTGATCAACACGGCACGTGGTGGGCTGATTGACGAAGACGCACTGCTCGCTGCAATTCAATCAGGTCATGTTGCAGGCGCAGGACTTGACACCTTTGCCGTGGAGCCACCCCAGGCGAACCATCCGTTCTTCAGTGAAAACCGCATCGTTGTCACTCCGCATATCGGCGGCGTAACGCGCGAAGCCGGTGCACGTGTCGGAGTGGAAGCCGTGCGCGGCATCTTCCAGGTTCTGGATGGCCAGCCTGTCGCCCGCGAACGCATAGCAAATCGTGCACTTCTGGCCGACGCCGGTGCCATGTACGCCAAAGCAGGAGAATGAACATGTCGGTTGGCTTTCGTATTTGCAGCCGAAAACAAGCTGCGCCGCTGGAACTCGTTGCTGAATTTGCCAAGCTTCCGGTTGCCAATGTCTCCGACTGCATGGGACGCCTTGCAGCCGCCGGTCCGCGTCTGCGGCCGATGCATGCCTCCGGCGGCCTGGCCGGCGTGGCGCTGACCGTCAAGAGCCGTCCGGGTGACAACCTGATGCTGCACAAGGCGATCGACCTGGCCAAACCCGGTGATGTGATCGTTGTCGATGCCGGTGGGGATCTTTCCAATGCGCTCATGGGTGAGCTGATGCTTGCCTACGCCGTCAAGCGAGGGGTTGCGGGCTTCGTCTTGAATGGCGCAATCCGCGATGTCGATGCCTTTCTCAAGACCAACCTGCCGACCTTCGCCGCGGGGGTAACCCATCGCGGCCCTTACAAGGACGGCCCGGGTGAAATCAATGTTCCGATCAGTCTGGACGGAATGGTGATCGAGCCAGGTGACATCGTGCTGGGCGATTCCGATGGCGTGCTCGCGGTTGCCCTGGATGGGGCCGAGAAAATTCTTCGCCAGACCCTGGCGAAACAGGATGCCGAAGAACGGCAGATGAAGGCAATCGCTGAAGGCAAGAACGATCGCAGCTGGGTGGACGCAGCCCTCAAGGAACGTGGTTGCGAATTTCCGGATTACTGAACAGTCTCAACAAAGGGAGGAGACAAATGCTTACTTACCTGAAAGCTTCTGCAATTGCAGGTGCGCTGGTTATGGTCGCTGGGGCTGCCATGGCCGACTATCCCGAAAAACCCATCGAGGTCATTGTCGGATATTCCGCAGGCGGCGGCACGGACGTTATGGCCCGCACCGCTGCACCGTTCATCGAAAAATATCTGGGCGAAGGGGCAAGCCTCGTCGTCAAGAACATGCCGGGTGCAAGTGGGCAGATCGGCATTACGGAAACGGCGAGATCTTCTCCGGATGGCTACACGCTCGGCACCTTCAACCTTCCGGGCATGATGGCGCGCACGATTGATCGTGAAGCGGAATATGATGCCGACAGCTTCACCTATCTCGCCAATGTGGTGAACGATCCCAACGTGATCGTCACCTCCAAGGCGAGCGGTCTCGACACGCTCGACAAGCTGATCGCGGAAGCCAAGGCCAATCCCGGGGCCATCACCGTCGGGATGTCCAGCCTCGGAGGCGATGATCACTTCGCGCTGATCAAGCTTGAAGGCCTGACCGAAACCGAGTTCACCATCGTACCGTTCAAGGGCTCCGCCCCGGCGCGAACCGCACTCATGGGTGGCCACGTGGCGATGGGGATCCTCAACATTTCCGAGGTGGCCGAGTTTCAGGAAGAACTGAATTTACTTGGCGTTGCGACGCCGGAGCGCTCTGACTTTGCGCCGGACCTGCCAACCTTCAAGGAGCAGGGGCTGGACCTGATAAACGGTTCCATGCGTGGGTTCGTTGCGCCTGCCGGCCTGCCTGAGGATGTACAGGCTAAGCTTCTTGCCGCATTCGAACAGCTTGCCTCTGATCCGGAGTTCCTCAAAGCCATGAAGGAAACCGCAAATCCGGTCGAAGTGGTAACCGGGGACGATTTCAAGGCATTGACCGAGGATCTGCATACCCTTGCAAAGCAGGTCTGGGATACGACTCCCTGGAACTGATGCGCGTTGCGCGGGGCACGCCCCCGCGCGGCCTCTCTTACTCAGATAAAGCCAGTGCCATGTCCGACCATCGTACACACCGCCTTCTCCGGCCCGAGACACTGACCGCTCTTGGCATCGCCGCGGCCGCGTTTGCTTTTCTCTACCCGACCTCGACATTGAGGCCGATATCTGCCCTGCTGCCAGCCGTGATGCTGGTCGGGCTGATCATCCTCTCGCTACTGCTTCTGATCGCCGATCAACGCAAGGCGTCGGCTGGTGAAGAAACCGAGCCCATGAGCAAGTCACCCGGTCGGGTCGCAGGTGCCTTTCTGCTGATCCTTGGATACGCATTGGCCACCGACCTGATCGGCTTTTACCCGAGCACAGCCATAACCATTCCGCTCGTTGCCTGGCTCTTCGGCTATCGCAACCCACTTGGACTTGCAGTGGCAACCCTGGTCGTTGTCGGAGCCATCTGGCTGATCTTCGATTACGGAATGTCGCAAGACTTTCCGGCTGGACGCCTCTGGCAGGAGTGATCTCAATGTACTCCGATCTTCTCAGCGCACTTCCCGAAGTTTTCGGGCTGGCCAACTTTGCCGCTGTCGTCATAGGCGTGATTGCGGGCATCGTTGTCGGTGCTATGCCCGGCCTGAGCGCCACGATGGCCATCTCCGTGCTTGTGCCATTCACGTTCGGTCTCGAACCTCTGGTCGCGCTCGGTCTGATGGCCGGCATCTACAACGGTGCAATGTATGGCGGTGCCATCCCCGCAGTTCTTCTGCGCATTCCCGGAACCCCCGCAGCTGTTGCCACAACGTTCGACGGTTATCCGATGGCGCAAAAGGGCGAGGGCGGATTTGCGCTGCAAGTGGCCGTCGTCTCATCTTCGATCGGCGGCATCGCAAGCGCCTTTGCCCTGATGCTGCTCGCGCCTCCGCTCTCCAAGGTCACGCTCCTGTTTGGTCCTTCGGAAGTGTTCTGGGTTGCCGTGTTCGGCCTTGCCAGCATCATCTTCCTGCTGGGAGGCAACCCGGTAAAAGGGCTGATCAGCGCCTGTTTTGGTGTCTTCGTCTCAGTGGTGGGCTCGGACCCGATCTATGGAAATGACCGCTACACTTTCGGACAGCTGGAGCTTCTGGACGGCGTCAATATCGTCATTCTGCTCGTCGGCCTCTACGCACTGCCTCCGGTCATCGATCTGCTCGAAACGCCTTTGAAAACGGACGGCGTCAACAGTTCCAAACTGGGAACGGAGCCGATCTGGCGTGCTCTGCCTCGCATGTACCGCTTCTGGAAGACATGGATCCGTTCATCGATCATCGGGATCTGGATCGGAATTCTTCCGGGTGCCGGTGGTTCGATGGCTGCTTTCATGTCCTATAACGAAGCTCGCCGGGCCTCGAAAACACCCGATACCTGGGGCAATGGTGAACCCGAAGGCGTTGCGGCCGCGGAAACGGCAAACAATGCCGACACCGCTTCCGCGCTCATCCCGGCCCTGACACTTGGCATCCCGGGAACTGCTGTCGCTGCGGTCATGCTGGGTGGGTTGCTGGTGCATGGTCTGCAGCCGGGGCCCATGCTGTTCCGGGACAATCCGGACGTGGTATTCGGCTTCATGTGGCAGTTCCTGTTCGGCGCGATCCTTCTGGTGCTGCTTGGCGGGGCACTGGCAACGAACAGTTTTGCGCGCCTATTGAATCTCCCGCGTCCTCTCCTGGGTTCGGTCATCATCGTGCTGATGCTGATCGGGGTCTATTCGATCCACGGACGGATGTTCGATGTGTATCTGATGCTCGGCTTCGGTGCGATCGGCTGGGTAATGGACAAGCTCAAGTTCCCGCTGCCACCGGTTGTCCTGGGTCTTATCCTGGGTGGGTTTGCCGAGGAAAACCTTCGTCTTGCCTTGCGGATCGGACGCGGCGACTGGCTGGTCCTGTTCTCGAATACAACCAGCCTGGTTCTGGTCGCCCTGACGGTCGCGGTTGTCATCGGGCCGATGATCAAGCGGCGGATTCAAGGCGCCAAAGGGGAAGAGGCTACCAGCTGACAAGACCTTGAGTGTTTGACGGGAAACCTGCCTGAAAAATCAGGACCCCGGTGCAGAGCGATGAGCTCGCATCGGGGGTTTCCGCCTGTTCCATTCCTTTCCATGAGATCCGTTTGCTGTGGTTTCTCGGGGATCCGCCACAGTACCTTTCGAAGGACTGACGGAGTCGCAACATGGGTAGGTTTCGACTGTTATTCGTAGCTCAGTGCATCCTTTGGAAAACAGCGGGCAAGATGGTCGATGAATGATCGGACAGCTGGCGGCAGCCCGCGCCGCGTCGTGAAGACCAGATGCACGATCCCTTTCTGACTTCGCCATTGCGGGAGGACACGCACAAGATCCCCGGTAGCCAGTTCCGCGCTGCAGACGTGGTCGGGCAATAGCGCTACACCGAGACCCTTCTTCACGGCGGTTCGTGTTGCCGAAAAATCCGCGCAGCCCATCCTGGCCTGCTTTCGAAACGCGCGGGTTTCGCCCATGTCGGTTTCGATGTGCCATTCGATTTCATCCGCGCTATCGCTCGTCGATAGCAAGGGAACTTTGTCCAGGTCATCGACCTCATGAACGGTCTGCGCAAGGCCTGGGTTTGCAACCAGAATTCTGATTGAGGTACCGATCGTTCGCATTGTCAGCGAGGCATCGCTGGTCAACGCCGTGCGCACACGCAAGGCGAGATCAATGCGTTCCGAGATCAGGTCCAGCGCCCGATCGGCAGCTACCAGTTGCAGCCGTACCTTGGGGTGACGAGACAGGAACTCGCTTATCAGCGGGGCAACAACCTCAACGAGGCCGGTTGGGCATCCGAAGCGGATCAGCCCGTGCGGTTCTGCCCGGGATTCCGCAACCAGGGCATGGGCATGCTCAGCTTCCGACTGCATGCTGCGGCACCGCTCATAGAATTGCTCCCCGATGTCGGTGACCCGAAACCGCCGGCTTGATCTTTCGATCAGCCTTACGCCCAGGCGCTCTTCCAGCGCCGCTATTCGCCGGCTGAGCTTTGACTTGGGAACGCCAATCGCCCGGCCCGCCGGCGCAAATCCGCGATGCGCCACCACCTCGGCGAAATAAGCCAGGTCATTCAGGTCTTGCTGCATCGATCGTTCTTTCTATGGAACGCTAAGTGTTGAAATTGCCCACTACAGAAACGATCGTTCCATTTACATCTTCATGTCAACGGCAATCGTGCCGTCAGACAGGAGAATGAAATGACACAGAACTTCGAGAACAAGGTTGTGGTTGTCACCGGCGGAACCAGTGGCATCGGTCTCGCGACGGCAAAAGCATTCGCATCTGCGGGGGCATCCGTCTTCATCACCGGTCGCCGCCAGGCAACTCTTGACGAAGCCGTCAAGTCCATTGGCGGGCGAACGACCGGCGTGCAGGGGGATATGTCCGTGCTTGCAGATATCGACCGGCTGTACGACGCGGTCCAGCAGCAGCACAGCCAGATTGATGTACTCTTCGCCAATGCCGGTGGAGGTGAATTTGCCCCGCTCGGCGAGATCAGCGAAGAGCACTATCAAAAGACATTCGATACCAATGTGAAAGGTGTTCTTTTCACCGTGCAAAAGGCGCTGCCGCTGCTGCGGGACGGAGCCTCGATCATCCTGACGTCTTCGACCACGGGCACCGCGGGGACGCCGAACTTCAGTGTCTATTCGGCAACCAAGGCGGCAGTGCGCAATTTCGCCCGCAGCTGGATCCTCGATCTGAAGGACCGCAATATCCGGGTGAACGCCATCAGCCCCGGACTGACCGAGACCGCCGGCCTCAACGATCTCTTCGGTGGCGGTGAGCAGGCCGAAGGTGTCAAAAACCATATCCTCGGCAATATTCCCTCGGGTCGGATCGGCCGACCGGAAGACATCAGCAACGCAGTGCTCTTTCTTGCTTCAGAGGCATCGAGCTTCGTCAACGGCATCGAGCTGTTCGTCGATGGCGGCATGAACCAGATTTAAGTTCGCGGTTGACCAGACGGTCCGGGCCGACAATCGGTTTGGCCGTCTGGCCGACGTGCTCACTCCAATACGTTCTCAAGGAGTCTCTTCGATGGAAATCGGAATTCTGGGCGCAGCGTCGCTCGGGCAGACCCTCGCCAGCCGGCTGGCCGCTGCCGGTCACGACATAGTCCTGGCCAACAGCCGCGGGCCGGAAAGTCTGGGTGATGTCATCACGCGACTTGGGAAAGGGATTGCCGCCGGCCATGCGGCGGAGGCCATGAACAAACCGGTCGTTGTCCTGGCCATGCCATGGACGAAACTCAGCGACGTGCTTACGCCTGATATCGACTGGGGCAACCGCGTCTTGATCGACGCGACAAATATCTTCACCAGCTATGCACCGTCGTTCGAGATCGATGATCTGGGGGAAGAGTCCGGCAGCGAGATTGTCGCCCGCCTGGCACCCGGCGCTCGTGTCGTGAAGGCGTTCAACACTCTTCCGGTCGCTACGATGATCGCGCCGTTGCAGGAAGAGCGTTTGCAGCGTGTCCTGTTCGTGGCCGGTGACGACGAAGACGCTGTCGCCATCGCACAGCATCTGGTTTCAGACATCCATCTGCACCCGGTGTACATGGGCTCGCTGGCGACAGGCGGGAGGCTGATGGAACTCGGCGGCGCGCTGAGCGGCCTGGAACTCTTCATCGATGGCGGCAGGTGATAGAGCTGACCCGACGGCCCCCACACGTGGCACCGATCACGACCCTGTCCTCGAGCACACAGAGGATCTGAAGGCGATTGCTATGCAATGCTCTTATGTCACCGCAAAACGCGCTGAAGTGATTGACAACTTCAGTTGGAAATTTGGGAAATGGCGGAGGAGAGAGGACAAGGTCCTGACCCGGAGCCATGCGCTCAAGCAGCCGAAGGCTGTGGCGCAGGAATAGATATGGCGGAGAGAGGGGGATTCGAACCCCCGGAACGCTTGCGCGCTCAACGGTTTTCGAGACCGCCCCGTTCAACCACTCCGGCACCTCTCCGCGGTACTTGCGATAAACGGGTCTCAAGTGGCGCGGAACATAGACACACTCTGCGCGCCCTGCAAGCCCGGAAATAAGTTCTTTTTTCAGTTTGTGGATTGGGGCTGTTTTTGCCCGGTTTGTCTGCTTCCTGGGCACGGATTGACCGCCTGCAGACGTATTCGCCCGACGTAAAAAGCGGTCTGCAGGGATCTCTGGGAAGGGGAGGAGAGAACACCATGGAGATTCGGATTGACCGGATGTCGGCTTGTCTCGATAACGGCCGTCAACGCTGATTGGCGTTTCCCTGTTTGCGGGAATCGTGGTGACCACGAGAGAAACCGCCGCGAATGCGAGGGCGCCAGGGAAACGAAAACAAGCGGTTTTGCGGCAGAAAGGCCAGATTTCCGTTTGACAACGAGAACGGGCCGACTATATTGCGCGGGCTCGAAAAGGTTCGCTTTTTCGAGTTATGTTTGTCGTTCAAGGCCTGCCGGGCTTTAAAAGCTTCACGCTCAACCCGACACAAAGACTTGTCAGCCAGGGTCAAGACCTGGAGAGACAGGCGCCTCGGTTCGACCTGAAAAGCAGCCGGTTCGATGGTTTAACAGCCCGTTCCGGTGTGTCAAAAACGAAAAGAAGGACGTGCGAGACATGTTCGCAGTGATCAAGACGGGTGGCAAGCAGTACACTGTTGCCGCCGATGACCTCCTGAAGGTCGAAAAGCTCGATGCCGAAGCCGGCAGCACCGTCACCTTTGAAGAGGTTCTGATGGTCGGCAATGGCACCGACACCACCGTTGGCGCTCCGCTTGTCGAAGGCGCAACCGTGGTTGCCGAAGTGGTCGAACAGGGCCGTAACCGCAAGGTTATCATTTTCAAGAAGCGCCGGCGTCAGAATTCCCGCCGCCGCAACGGCCATCGTCAGGCTTTCACCCTCGTGAAGGTGACCGATATCCTGACCGGTGGTGCAAAGCCGGCCAAGAAGGCAGCGCCGAAGAAGGCAGCGCCGAAGGCTGAAGAAACCGCTGAAGCCGCACCGGCTGCAGCAGAAGGCGCCGACGACCTGAAGAAACTCGATGGCGCCGGTCCGGCAGCTGTGAAGAAGCTGAACGAAGCAGGTATCACCACCTTCGCTCAGATCGCAGCAATGTCCGCTGACGACGTCGCACGCGTTGAAGAAGAAACTGGCCTGAAAGGCAAGTTCGAACGCGGTAATTGGGTTGAGCAGGCCAAGGAACTGGCTGGCAACTAAGCCGCCGCTCCCGAACCTAAAAAGTATTCGAAGAACGAGGAGTTCTAACGATGGCACATAAAAAGGCAGGCGGCTCGTCCCGCAACGGCCGCGACTCAGCTGGCCGCCGTCTCGGCATCAAGAAATTCGGCGGGGAAGCTGTGATTCCCGGCAACATCATCGCGCGTCAGCGCGGCACTACCTGGCACCCGGGCACCGGCGTTGGTATGGGCAAGGACCATACCATCTTCGCAACCGTGGAAGGCAAGGTAGAGTTCCAGGCGAAGGCCAACAAGCGAACCTACATTAACGTGCTCCCGGTAGCGGAAGCAGCGGAGTAAAGCCGACGTGAAGTTTCGAAACGCCGGCGTCCCGTAAGACCCCGGCAATTCGAGACAGGTCAGCAATCCGACCAGTCAAGATCCAAGGGGGAGATGGGGCGCCATCTCTCCCTTGATTTGTTTTGGCTGGAGGAAAAGATGGTTGTTGAAAGTGACGGTTTATTAGACGAAAGCAGTCTGGCTGCGGCCCCATTGCCGCAGGAAGCGGTTCGTGTGCGGCTCGACAAGCCGCGTATGGACGATTTGGCCGATATGGTGTTTCTGGCCAACAACAAGAAAGTGGCGGCAAACCTTTCCACCATGCCGCATCCCTTCGCATTGGACGATGCCCGGGCGCTGGTCGCCAAGGCCGCGATCAACCAGCCCCGTTCTGCAAGCTTTGCCATCCGCCTGAAGTTAACCGGCCGGCTGATCGGTATCGCGCGGTATGCCAATGCCGAGCCCGGCGGTCCGGTGCATGTCGGCTATTGGCTGGGTGAACCCTTCTGGGGCCAGGGTCTGGCGACAGAGGCGGTGCATGCTCTGGTCGACCATGCCTTCACCTATCATGACATCGGCGAACTGCAGGGATCGTGCAGGGTCACCAACCCGGCATCGCGCCGGGTGCTCGTCAAATCCGGATTTCAGTATCGCGACCAGGCCATGATCCGCTCTCTCGGGGCGGGTGGCTCGGTGCCCATCGAGCGCTATACGCTGGAGCGGGCTGTCTGGAAGTCATTGAAAAGATGGGGGCAGGGACGATGAGCATGTTGCCTGAGCTGAAAACAAGACGCCTGATCCTGCGGCCGATCGAGATGTCGGACGCCGAAGCCATGGTTGCGCTGGCGGGCAAGGATTTCGAGGTTGCCCGCTGGATGACGTCGTTCACCTGGCCTTATGAGGACGGGGCTGCGGAAGCCTTCCTGAAGACGGTGGTCGGCAAGGATCCGTTCGAAACCGAAGCGCTGTTTGCCATTACGCTCGGTGGAGTGTTCATCGGGGTGGTTGCCATCGAACCGCCGGGTGACCTGGATGATCTGCCGAACCTGCCGACACTCGGCTATTGGCTCGGCCGGGCGTTTCAGGGGCATGGCTATGCCAGCGAGGCTGTAGAGGCTGCTCTCGCCTGGGCGTTCGAGGCCTTTGAGACGGACGCCATAGCCGCGCGCGCCTTTGAGGACAACTTCCGCTCCCGCGGTCTGCTGCGGAAAATGGGTTTCAAACCCTATTCCATGACGGAACGTTTTTCGAAGGCACTGGACCGCAGGGTTTCCAACGTGATCGTCCGCCTGGCGCGCACCGATTTCGATGCACGCAAGGAAGCGGCCTGATGTCGCCCGTTCTGAAGACCGAGCGTCTGGTCCTTCGAGCCCCGCGCCCGGAGGACCTGGATCGCTGCGCCGAGCTTCTGGGGGACTACGAAGTCGCCAAGATGCTGTCGCGGGTTACCTACCCTTACGATCTGGAGCAGGGCCGGGCTTATCTGGCGCTGTCTGTCGAGCGCTGGTCGACATGGCAGGAGGCGGAGGAACTCGGTTTCCAGATCGACTGCGACGGCCTGATGATTGGTGGCATCGGCTTCAAAAAGTTGCGGGAGACCCCGGAGATCGGCTATTGGCTGGGGCGCGCCTATTGGGGCAAGGGATATATGAGCGAAGCAGTGCAAGCGGCGGTCGCCTGGCTGTTCGGCAATACGGATCACAAGTTGGTCGCCTGCGAAGCCATGACGGATAACCCGGCTTCGCTCGGCGTTGCCCGGAAATTGGGTTTCCGGGAAGTGGGCGAAGTGGGCTGTGCCAGCGTGTCGCGAGGCTGTACGATGCCCGCCATTCGCACCGAGCTGACACGAACAGACTTTCTGAACGGCCATTGATCCGATCGGGATCCGGCCTGAAACAGGACGAAAAGAGAAAAAGAAAATGAAATTCCTAGATCAGGCCAAGATCTATGTGCGCTCTGGCAATGGCGGAGCGGGCTGCGTATCGTTCCGGCGCGAGAAATACATCGAATATGGCGGACCGGACGGTGGTGACGGCGGCAAGGGTGGTGATGTCATCATCGAATGTGTCGACGGCCTGAACACGCTTATCGACTATCGCTACAAGCAGCACTTCAAGGCGGAAACAGGAATTCACGGCATGGGCCGCAACCGCACCGGCGCGCACGGCGGCGACGTTGTGCTGAAGGTTCCTGTCGGTACCCAGATCTTCGAGGAAGACAACGAGACGCTGATTGCCGACCTGACCGAGCTTGGCCAGAAGGTGATGCTTCTGAAAGGGGGCAACGGCGGCTTCGGCAACGCCCATTTCAAGTCGTCGGTCAATCAGGCGCCGCGCAGGGCCAACCCCGGTCTTGAAGGCGAGGAAAAATGGATCTGGCTGCGGCTGAAGCTGATCGCCGATGCCGGCCTGGTCGGCCTGCCCAATGCGGGCAAGTCCACCTTCCTTGCGACGGTATCGGCTGCAAAGCCGAAAATTGCCGACTATCCGTTCACGACCATTCACCCCAATCTTGGCATCGTGCAGATCGACGGTCGCAGCTTTGCCATGGCCGATATTCCTGGACTGATCGAGGGGGCGCACGAAGGCACGGGCCTTGGCGACCGCTTCCTTGGGCATGTCGAACGCACCCGCGTTCTGCTTCATCTGGTCGACGGCTCCGGCCAGGAAGACCCGGGCGAAGCCTATCGGATCGTGCGCGGCGAGTTGGATGCCTATGGCGCCGGGCTTACGGAGAAACCCGAGATCGTGGCGCTCAGCAAGTGCGACGCTCTCAATGAAGACCTGATTGCCGAAAAGGCGGCGAGCCTTGAAGAAGCCTGTGGTCAGAAACCGCTGATCCTGTCCTCGGCCAGTGGCCTCAATGTCGACCGGGCGCTGCGCATGATCGTGCGCGCCATTGACAGGGACAAGGAAGAAGAAGCCAACCAGGTGCCTGCACCCGAACAAGAGGGCTGGCATCCCTGATGTCCCGCAGTCTGAGAGACTTCAGCCGCATCGTTGTCAAGATCGGCTCCGCCCTGCTTGTCGAGCAGGGCGAACTCAAGCGTAGCTGGCTCAACGCGCTTGTCGCCGATGTGGTCAAGCTGTCCGATGCCGGTGCGGAGGTGCTGCTTGTCTCCTCCGGATCGATTGCGCTTGGCCGCGGTATTCTCGGACTGCCGGGTGGGCCGCTGAAGCTGGAGGAAAGCCAGGCGGCGGCCGCAGCCGGCCAGATCGCGCTGGCCCAGGCCTACGCGGATGCCCTTGGTGCACATGGCAAGAAGGCTGGTCAGATCCTGCTCACCCTTGGCGACACGGAAGAAAGGCGGCGCTATCTCAATGCGCGCGCCACTATCGGCACTCTGTTGAAGCTTGGTGCGGTACCGATCATCAACGAAAACGATTCCGTGGCGACTTCCGAAATTCGTTATGGCGACAACGATCGGCTAGCAGCGCGTGTTGCCACCATGGCCAGTGCCGACTGCCTTGTGCTGCTTTCGGATATCGACGGGCTTTATACCGCACCGCCCCAGCAGAACCCCGATGCAGTGTTCCTGCCGGAAGTGCCGCGCATTACCCATGAAATCGAATCCATGGCCGGAAGCGCCGGGTCGGAGCTTTCGCGCGGCGGCATGAAGACGAAAATCGATGCCGGCAAGATCGCGACCGCGGCCGGAACGTCGATGGTGATCACCTCCGGCAAGGAACTCAACCCGCTTCAGCGGCTGGATCAGGGCGCCCGCGGCACCTGGTTCCCGGCGCTCAGTTCACCTGCCAGCGCCCGCAAGGCCTGGATTGGCGGCCATCTGGAGCTGCGCGGCGAAATCCGGCTGGATGCAGGCGCGGTCAAGGCGATGACGTCTGGCAAGAGCCTCCTGCCTGCCGGAGTGACATCTGTATCGGGAAGTTTTTCGCGCGGCGACGCCGTGACATTGCTCAACCCGGAAGGCCGGATCATCGGCCGGGGGCTGATTGCTTATGACGCGGACGAGGCGCAGTTGATTGCAGGCCGCAACAGCCGCGAGATTGAAGCCATCGTCGGCTATCCGGGCCGGGCGGAAATGATCCACCGGGACGATCTGGTTCTGGAACTGCCCGCGCTCGAGTGAGTGTGAGCGAACCGATGGATGCCTTTTGAGGCAGAACGCGTTAAAACGCGGAAAGACTGGCGGCGGTGAGCGCCGCAAAACGGGAGCAAGTGAGTATGCTGGAAGTAGTCGAGGCAAAGACGACCGAGGACTTGATGGCAGAGATCGGGCAGCGCGCCCGTGCTGCCGGCCGGATCCTTGCCATCGCTCCAGCAGACCAGAAGAACAAGGCCCTGGCCGAAATGGCAGCCGCCGTTCGGGCTGCGACACCGGATATTCTTGCAGGTAACCGTCTCGATCTCGAAGCGATGAAGGCAGGCGGCCAGACGGCAGCGTTCCTGGATCGAGGCACACTTACCGAAGAGCGGATCGAGGCGATTGCCAAAGCCCTTGAGGACATCGTCGCGCTTGACGATCCCGTCGGCAGTGTTATCGCCGCCTGGGACCGGCCGAACGGCCTGAAGATCGAACGTGTGCGCACGCCTCTGGGGGTTATCGGTGTCATTTACGAAAGCCGCCCGAACGTGACCGCGGATGCAGGCGCGCTGTGCCTGAAGGCCGGCAACGCCGTTGTTCTGCGTGGCGGCTCCGACACCATCAATTCCAACCGGGCGATCCATGCGGCCCTGCAGAAAGGCCTCGTCGCCGCCGGGCTGCCGGAAGATGCGATCCAGATCGTTCCGGTGACCGACAGGGCCGCTGTTGGCGAAATGCTGCGCGGTCTTCAAGGCAACCTCGATGTCATCGTCCCGCGTGGTGGCCGCAGCCTTGTCGAGCGTGTGCAGACCGAAGCTCGCGTGCCGGTCTTTGCCCATCTGGAAGGCCTGGTGCATATCTTCGTCGACAAGGCGGCCGATCTTGAGAAATCCGTCGAGGTGATCGTCAATTCCAAGCTGCGCCGGACCGGCATCTGCGGTGCGCTGGAAACATTGCTGGTGCATGAAGACGTGGCCCACAGCCACTTGCCGGTGATCGTGAAGGCACTTCAGGAGAAGGGCTGCGAGATCCGGGGTGGTGCGATTGTGCGCGACATTTGCGAAAACATCGTGCCGGCAAGCGAAGACGACTGGTCGACGGAATACCTGGACAAGATCCTTTCGGTGAAAGTGGTCGCGGATCTCGACGCTGCCATGGAGCATATCGCGCGCTACGGTTCCAACCATACCGATTGCATCCTGACCGAAGATCAGGCGACTGCCGACCGGTTCCAGCGGGAAGTGGATTCAGCCATCGTGCTGCACAATGCTTCAACCCAGTTTGCCGATGGTGGCGAATTCGGCATGGGCGCGGAGATCGGCATTGCCACTGGGCGCATGCATGCACGCGGACCAGTGGGCGTGGAGCAGCTGACCAGCTTCAAGTACAAGGTGCATGGCACCGGCCAGACCCGCCCGTGAGAACCGCCAGGAATGACCGCCCGTAATGACCAATCGTGAGTTCGCCTGAATGAGCCCCTTGAGTCTTGGTGCGGGACTGGACCGTGACTGGATGAAACTGCCCCATGCCGAGCCGGGAAACCGCATCGGCATTTTCGGCGGATCCTTCAATCCTCCTCATTCAGGTCACCGGCTGGTGGCTTCGACCGTGTTGAAGCGGCTGGGGCTGGATCAGGTCTGGTGGCTGGTGACACCTGGCAACCCGCTCAAGAGCCACGCGGACCTGGCGCCGCTGGAGCGGCGGCTGCGCCTGACGGCGGACCTCGCCGACCATCCACGCATGAAGGTCACCGCCTTCGAGCAGGTTCTGGGAACACCCTATACGGCCAGAACGCTGGTTGCCCTGCGCCAGATGCGTCCATCTGTCCGATTCGTTTGGGTCATGGGTGCTGACAATTTAGCCGGCTTCCATCGCTGGCAGGACTGGCGCGACATCGTCGGCTCTGTGCCGATCGCCATTGTTGACCGGCCCGGAGCCTCTTTGTCAGTGATGTCGTCTCCCATGGCAAAAGTCTATGAAAAATATAGGCTTCCGGAAGAAGACGCGGCACTTCTGCCGGAAATGGAGGCGCCGATCTGGACTTTCCTGCACACGCCATTGGACCGGACATCGTCCACCGATCTGCGCCTTGGGCAAAAGCGGTAAACAGCGGATTTGCCAAGAATTCCCGCGTGTCTTGAAAATGCCAAACGGGAAGCGGTATTATAGGGACGGTCGCGATGAGCGCGGCCGAGGTACGGTCAACCGGTCCTGCATCCAAAACGGGTGACGTACGAAGTCGGACGTTTCAGTTCGTGACGACGTTGGGCGCGGGACGGCATAAACGGCGAAAGGCACAACACCTGACCATGACCTTTGAAAGTGGGCGGACAGACATGTCCTCTCCTCTGCAGGCTTCCGTAGGTAAAGAACTTGCGGCAGACCTCCTCGATACGGTCCTCACCAGTCTTGACGACTCCAAAGCTGAGGACGCTGTTACCCTCGACATCGCAGGCAAGAGTTCACTGGCCGATTACATGGTAATCGTGTCCGGTCGTTCCCATCGTCACGTGGGCGCGATTGCCGAGCACTTGCTGAAAGACCTCAAATCGGCCGGCGCCGGATCGGCAACGGTTGAGGGTCTGAACATTTGCGATTGGGTGCTGATCGATGCGGGTGATGTGATCGTACACATCTTCCGTCCGGAGGTTCGCGGCTTCTACAATCTTGAGAAGATGTGGGCACCGGAAGAGGATGCGGCACCGCATTACATCGGCTGAGCCGGCATTGAGGCCCTGAGGCAGGGCCTCCGTCTGCTGCCGGGCAGATTTATCACCGGATCGATCTCCGGCAGGGACTTATGCGCTTTACGCTCTTCTGCATTGGCAAAATGAAAGCCGGTGCGGACAAAGAACTTTTCGACCGATATATCGACCGCGCCCGCAAGACAGGCCGCGGTCTCGGCGTTACCGAAGTCATCCTCAACGAAATGCCGGAAAGCCGTGCGCAGCGCGCCGATGACCGCAAGGCGGAAGAAGCGCGGGGAATTCTTGCCGCGCTCAACGCCGGGGCGCGGCTGGTGGTGCTGGACGAGAACGGCAAGAACCTGACCAGCCCGGCCTTCAGCCAGAAACTGGAAGCCTGGAAGGATGAAGGTGTTCCCGACGTGGTCTTTGCCATTGGCGGAGCGGATGGTCACGGTCAGGAAGTTCTGAGCCGCGCCGATCTTAAACTCGCTCTTGGTGCCATGACCTGGCCGCATCAGATCGCCCGCATTCTTTTGGCGGAGCAGATCTACCGTGCCATGACGATCCAGTCCGGTCACCCTTATCACCGTGTGTGAGACTTCTGAAAGAGCCCTGGGAGAGAACCGGTGATACCGGCACTTGAGACCGAAAGACTGATCCTGCGGCCGATGACCATGTCGGACTGGCCGGCGTACGAGGCTTTGATGGCCTCGGCTCGATCCCGGTATATGGGAGGCCCGCTATCGCGGTTTGCAGCCTGGGGTCTGTTCTGCCACGACATTGCGCAATGGCAGTTGATGGGGCATGGGGCCCTGATGATGGAAGCGCGCGGCTCCGGCGAGGTCTTCGGTCAGGTCGGTATCAATCATGGTCCGCTTTTTCCGGAACATGAACTCGGCTGGTTCGTCTATGAGCATGCGGAGGGCAGAGGCTACGCTTTCGAGGCGGCCGGGGCCTTTCGTGACTGGGCACGGCAGGAGCGCCGTCTACCGTCGCTTGTCAGTTATATGGATCAGGAAAACACCCGCTCGGCGCGCCTTGCCGAACGGCTTGGAGCGCATCTCGATGTCGATGCTGCGCGCCCGGACCCCAAGGATATTGTCTACAGACATTACTGATGGTGAAAGACAGGAGATGGGGTTTTCGCCGGAAAACCTGTTGTCGTAACGGCACTATGACCAAAAATTAACGATTGAAACGGCGGAAAAAGGCGAGAATGCCTGTATCTCGCCGCATTCGCCACGTAACGGTCGTCGATCAGACAGAAGAGGGAATGCGATCCTCGGTGGGAGCAGAAGTTAATTGGCCGGTCACTAGGGTAAACGGTTCGTTAACGCAGACTGTGTATCGCATTGGAAGATAACCCTTTGGGAGCTTAGGCAGGTTGATAGCGGATCGCATGACAGCGGCGCGTTCGGAACTCGAGAGACGGAAGAAATTCCGCCCGCTCTTGAGTGGCCTGACTGCGGCCTTGCTCGTTCTGCCCCTGCCAGCCGGATCGACGGAAAGTGTCGACGAGACCACCACCCAGGAACAGGCGGCTCCGCCTGCTGAGGTGACTGCTGCACTGGAACGCAAGAAACAACGCGAAGAGGAACTTGCCGCGCTGTCGCGCGATATCGAGGTATCGACGGACCGGCAGGCGACCATCGCACGCGAAATCCGCGCACTTGATCGCGACCGGGACACGTTGAATGCCAAGATCATCAGCACGTCCGACACGATCAAGGGCCTGGAAGGCGAACTGACCGATACCGAGCGGCGGCTGCGCGCGCTGGGGGAGAACGAGGACGCGGTGCGCTTGTCGCTGATTGCTCGCCGCGACGTGCTGGCAGAAGTTCTGGCTGCCCTGCAGCGAATCGGGCGCCGTCCGCCACCGGCGCTTGCCGTGCGCCCGAGCGACGCGCTGTCGGCCGTGCGCAGTGCGATTCTCCTGAACGCGGTCATGCCGGAGCTGAAGGTGGAAACCGAGGCACTGGCAGCAGATCTTGAGGAATTGCACCGTCTGAAGACGGTGATTGCGGAGGAAAAAAACCGCCTGCGCGGCGACGCGATGCGATTGGCTGAGGAAAAGTCCCGGCTGGAGCTTCTTCTGAGCGCGAAAAGGCAGGAACATCAAAGATCGGTACAGGACCTTCAGGAAGAGAAGGAGCGTGCAGCGGAACTTGCGGACAAGGCGGGATCTCTCCAAGAATTGATCGCGACCCTGGAAGTGGAAATCGAGAGCGCCCGGGAGGCGGCGGAAAAGTCGCGTCAGGCAGCACTCGAGGCCAGGAAAAATCCGTCGCGCTCGTATGATCCCTTTTCAGATCCTGGGCGCCTGGCACCGGCCATTTCGTTCCAGGAGGCCAAGGGCAAGCTGCCTCAGCCTGTTGCCGGTACGCTTTTGAAGGACTATGGCCAGGAAGACGATTTCGGCGGTGTGACGGAGGGTCAATCTATCGCCACACGGCCTGGGTCCAATATTACGTCACCTGCCGACGGATGGGTGGTCTACTCCGGACCGTTTCGTTCGTTCGGACAGCTCTTGATCCTGAATACCGGCGACGGCTACCATGTGTTGCTGGCCGGAATGGACCGGATCGATGCGGAGTTGGGGCAATTTGTTTTGACCGGGGAACCGGTCGGAGTGATGGGCGCAACCCAGTGGGCAAGCGCTTCGACGTTCGGTTTGGGCTCGACCCAGCCGATCCTTTATGTTGAATTCCGGAAAGACGGTCGTGCGATCGATCCCACACCCTGGTGGGCACGCACTGAAGAAGAAAAGGCTCGCGGATGATACGGAAAGCTTCCTTGCTGCTTGTGGGTGCTCTCATGGGAGCAGCAGCAATCACGACACTGTCCCAGATGCCGATCAATGTCTCGGTAGCGGCCAATGCGGCGGCAACGGATACGTACCGGCAGCTTAACCTGTTTGGCGACGTGTTCGAACGCGTGCGGTCAGACTACGTGGAAGTCCCTGATGACGCCCAGCTCATCGAGAGCGCCATCAACGGCATGTTGACCTCCCTCGACCCGCACTCCAGCTACATGTCTCCGAAGAGCTTCCGGGACATGCAGGTGCAGACCCGCGGCGAATTCGGTGGTCTCGGCATTGAAGTCACCATGGAAGAAGGCCTCGTGAAGGTCGTGTCGCCGATTGACGATACGCCTGCCGCCAAGGCCGGCGTTCTGGCAGGTGACTACATCACCTACATCGACGGCGAACAGGTCCAGGGACTGACGCTCAACGAAGCGGTCGAAAAGATGCGCGGGCCGGTCAAGACGGACATCGTGGTGACGGTGCGCCGCAAGGGCCGCGCCGAGCCGTTCGACATCACCATCACTCGCGACATCATCCGCATCCGTTCGGTTCGCTGGCGGGAAGAGGATGACGTCGGATATGTTCGCGTCACCCAGTTCAACGAACAGACCTTCGACGGCCTGAAGGAAGGCATCGAGGAAATGACCGCGAACATCGGTGAAGACAAGCTCAAAGGCTTCGTCATCGATCTGCGCAACAACCCGGGTGGTTTGCTGGATCAGGCAATTGCCGTTTCCGACGCCTTCCTGGACCGTGGCGAAATCGTTTCGACACGTGGCCGTGAAGCCGACGAAACCCAGCGCTACAACGCACGGGCTGGCGACCTGACAACCGGCAAGCCGGTAATCGTGCTGGTCAACGGCGGCTCCGCCTCCGCTTCGGAAATCGTTGCAGGTGCGCTGCAGGATCATCGCCGGGCAACCATTCTCGGCACACGGTCCTTCGGCAAGGGCTCGGTGCAGACGATTATCCCGCTTGGTGCCAACGGCGCCATCCGCCTGACCACGGCTCGGTACTACACCCCGTCTGGCACATCGATCCAGGCCAAGGGCATCGTGCCGGACATTGAGTCCCTCCAGGATCTGCCGGACGATCTGGTCGGCCGTGTCGATACCAAGGGCGAAGCCGGTCTTCGTGGCCACCTGGAAGCTTCCGAAGGTGAGGAAGAATCCGGTAGCCAGGCCTATGTGCCGTCCGATCCGAAGGACGACACCCAGCTGAACCTGGCACTCGACCTTCTGCGTGGCAATCAGGTGAACAGCGCCTTCCCGCCGGTCTCCGACAGCGCGGCTGTCAAAAACTAAATCAAAAAAACGCGCGCCGGTCCGCCGGCGCGCGACTTGTCGTTCTCGTTCTGCGTATATCAAAAACAAACTTTCCGGTTCGGGGACATCCTGAAACCGGGCAATAGGCTCAGGACGATATGTCGAGCGAAGATCTCACAGCTCCTTTAGGCATGGGCAAGCGGCGGCTGGTCAGGCTGCCGTTCGGTCTTATCGGGGTCGGAATTCTGAGCGTGATCCTCACTTCTACGCTCGTCTGGATCACTGTTGTCGACGACCCGCTTGGCGGAGAACCCGTTGCCGTTCTGCCGCTCGACGCCATTGTCGAAGGCGTGACCTCCCAGGACATCGAAGTGGTCGAGATCCGCCCGGGCATCAATGGTGACCTGGGCCCGAACCTGCGTCCGGAAAGCAGCAAGGATCTGCTTGGCCCGCGCTACGACATGGTCATGCGACCGGACGGACTGGGCCCGGAAGCTCCGGTGACCGGCCTGTCGATCAATCCGGACAGCCGTGTCAGCGAACGGTCCGATTTCGGGTTCCTGCCGAAGGTCAGCGATGCCGGGATCCGGCCGCTGGATGCCTATTCCCGGCCCATCGTTCGTGAGTTCACCTCGATCCCGAAAATTGCCGTCATCGTGACCGGGCTCGGCCTGAGTGAAACCGGTACGCAGAACGCCATTACCCGGTTGCCGGCCGATACGACCTTTGCGCTTGCCCCTTATGGTGAAGACCTGGACCTGTGGATGCAGCAGGCCCGGACCAAGGGCCATGAACTGCTGCTGCAATTGCCGCTGGAGCCGTTCGATTTTCCCGACAATGACCCGGGCCCGCACACGCTGCTGGTCAGCCTGCGCCCCAATGAAATGATGGATCGGCTTGGGTTCCTGCTCACGCGGGCGACCAATTATGTCGGCGTCATTCCTGAAATGGGCGCGCGTTTCACGGCGACGAAACCCTCCATGGAGTTCCTTCTGGAAAAACTGAAGGCGCGTGGCCTGATGTTCGCCGACAACGGCACATCTTCCCGGTCCATCGCCGATGATGTCTCCAAGGAAATGCGCGTTCCCTTCAGTGGGGTGGACGTGGTGCTGGACGAAGTGCCGCGTGAAGACGATATTAACGCCAAGCTGCTGCAGCTTGAAAGCGTCGCCCGTGCCCGCGGTGTCGCAGTGGCGACCGCATCCGCATTGCCTGTGACCGTGCGCCAGCTGGAAAAGTGGGTGCAGGACCTGGAAGAGCGCGGTCTGCAGCTGGTCCCCGTCAGCGCGACCATCGATCGATAATTCTGAGAAACTGAGCACCAAGAGGTATTCGTGACGAAGCTGGCACTCGGACCGGGATTTCCGGAACCCGTCGACGGTCTTCCCTATCGGCCCTGCGTCGGTATCATGCTGATCAACAAGGCGGGCAAGGTCTGGATCGGCAGCCGCGATGATGGGGGCAGTTCCTCCAACTACGAATATTGCTGGCAGATGCCGCAAGGCGGGATCGACAAGGGCGAAGCCCCCGAGCCGGCTGCCCGGCGCGAGCTTTACGAGGAAACCTCGATCAAGTCCGTTTCCCTTCTGGAAGAAGCCCCGGAGTGGTTCGCCTACGACTATCCAGAAGACGTCGTCCGCACATCGCGCAAGGGCAAGTATCGCGGTCAGGCTCAGCGCTGGATCGCCTACCGCTTCGACGGAACGGAAGACGAAATCAATATCCTCACGCCCCCGGACGGCCACACCGCGGAATTCAGCGAGTGGCGCTGGGAAGATGCCGACCGGCTGCCTGGTTTGATCGTGCCGTTCAAGCGCCCGGTCTATGAGCGCGTGGTTGCCGCGTTTTCTCATCTGACCTCGTAAAACGAAGCTCATCCAACACGGGCTGAAAAGCCCCCTGAAACCTGCTGGGTTTGCGGTGCTTTTTGTCCGTGAGGTGCTCCAAAGCGTCAGCATTGGAGTCCCGCTTGTCGTTTTTCAAACAGACAGGCTGACTCGGCGCGGCTAACATCCGGACCAAAATGCGGGGTAGGTCCTGGGTTCGCCTGTTCGAACCATCAGCCGCCCCCGCGAAGATCGAGAGAGGAGCGCGGACGCGAAATCCAGATGCGCTCCAGCAATACGGGAGGTACGCCAATGTCTTTCGGCAAGGGGCTTTCACGCAAGCCGTCCCAGCCAAAAGGGCGTCAGTTGGAAGATGCGGCCCTGGACGAAGTCCGGAATTTGCTGGGCGATGAGCCGCGCCGGCGGGACCTGCTCATTGAACATCTGCACAAGATCCAGGACGCATTTGGCTGTCTTGAGGCTCGGCACCTGCGCGCATTGGCCGACGAGATGCGCCTGTCGCAGGCAGAGGTCTATGAGGTCGCGAGCTTTTACCACCATTTCGACATCGTACGGGAAGGGGATGCAAAGCCTGCACCTCTGACCATTCGTGTTTGCGACAGCGTTGCCTGCGCGCTCAAGGGGGCGGACGCTCTGGCTGCAGCGCTTGAAGCCGGGGTTGATCCGGCAAAAGTCCGCATCCAGAAAGTTCCGTGCATCGGTCGCTGTGCCGGTGCCCCGGCCGTGCAGGTCGGCAAGCGGGCCATCGACAACGCAAGCGAAGTGTCCGTACGCGCTGCCTTGTTCGAAGGAACTTCCGATCCGGTGGTTCCCGATTACATCAAGCTGGATGCCTACCGCGAAGCTGGTGGTTACAAGTTGCTGGAGCGCGTGCGCTCGGGTGAACTGGATGCAGCGGCAATTGCGGACAAGGCGCTGGAAGCAGGCCTTCGCGGCCTGGGCGGTGCAGGCTTCCCGACCGGCACGAAATGGAAGATCGTCCACGACCTGCCGGCCCCGAAATACCTCACCATCAATGGCGATGAAGGCGAACCTGGCACGTTCAAGGACCGCGTTCACCTGGAACGCGACCCGCACCGGATGCTGGAGGGCGCGCTGATTGCCGCCCATGCGATTTCCGCCGCGCGCATCTATCTCTATATGCGCGACGAATATCCGGCGGTACTCCGGATCCTGAAGACGGAAATCGAGGCCCTGCGCGAAGCGGGCATCATCACGACCATCGACATTGAACTGCGCCGCGGGGCGGGAGCCTATATCTGCGGCGAGGAAAGCGCGATGATCGAATCGATCGAAGGCAAGCGCGGCCTGCCGCGCCACCGCCCACCGTACATTGCCCAGGTCGGCCTGTTCGGTCGGCCGACGCTCAATCACAACATAGAAACCCTGTTCTGGATCAGGGATATCGTCGAGAAGGGTTCGGAGTGGTTCGCCAGCCACGGCCGCCGTGGTCACAAGGGCTACCGCTCCTTCTCGGTTTCCGGCCGTGTCAGGGACCCAGGCGTCAAGATGGCCCCGGCGGGGATCACCATGAACGAGCTTCTGGCAGAATATTGCGGAGGCATGGAAGAGGGGCACGTCTTCAAGGGCTACCTGCCCGGTGGTGCCTCCGGGGGCATCCTGCCCGCATCTCTTGCCGACGAGCCGCTGGATTTCGGTACGCTCGACAAATACGGCTGTTTCATCGGCAGCCACGCGATCGTCGTTTTCTCCGATCAGGATGACATGCGCGATGTGGCATTGAACCTGATGCGCTTCTTCAAACACGAGAGTTGCGGTCAGTGCACGCCCTGCCGCTCCGGAACGGAGAAGATGGAACATCTGCTGGCAGCAGGCGATTGGGACAAGACGAAGATCACGGATCTCGATGAAGTCATGCGATCGGCATCCATTTGCGGTCTTGGGCAGGCAGCCAGCAATCCGGTCACGTCGGTGCTGAAATTTTTCCCGGAGGAGTTCGAGAAATGAGCCAGGTCACTTTCTCCCTCGACGGTCGGATGGTCACCGCGGAAGACGGCGAAACCATCTGGCAAGTTGCCAAGCGCGAAGGCGTCGCCATTCCGCATCTCTGCCACAAGGACGCACCGGGTTATCGCTCCGACGGCAATTGCCGAGCCTGTATGGTCGATATCGAGGGCGAGCGCGTGCTTGCCGCTTCCTGTATTCGCACCCCTGCCGAAGGCATGGTGGTGAAGACCGCCAGCGAACGTGCGTCCAAGGCACGCGAGATGGTGTTCGAACTTCTGGCTGCCGACCAGCCCTCGCGCGACCATCACCCTGACCCGGAAAGTGATTTCTGGAAATGGTCCGACCATGTCGGTGTCGCCACCAGCCGCTTTGCCCCATGCGCCAAACCGGCCCAGGACATTTCCCATCCGGCCATAGCGGTCAATCTGGACGCCTGCATCGCGTGTAATCTGTGCGAGCGTGCCTGCCGGGAAGTGCAGGTCAACGACGTTATCGGCATGGCGGATCGCGGTTCGCACACTGTGCCGGTGTTCGATCTGGCAGACCCGATGGGTCTTTCCACCTGCGTTGCCTGCGGCGAATGCGTGTCGGCCTGTCCAACCGGAGCCCTGATGGAAAAGAGCCTTCTGGATGCCAGCGCCAGCAAGCGCGAGATCTTTGCCGAAGAAACCGTCGACAGCGTCTGTCCTTTCTGTGGTGTGGGCTGCCTGACGTCTGTCTCGGTGAAGGACGGCAAGATCGTCAGCGTCGAGGGACGCGACGGCCCGGCCAACGAGAACCGGCTCTGCGTCAAGGGCCGCTTCGGCTTCGATTATGTTTCCAGCCCCGAGCGCCTGACCAAGCCGCTGATCCGCCGGGACGATGCGCCCAAGCGTGGCGACATTGCCATGACGCTGGAAAACCATCTCGACTATTTCCGTGAGGCAACCTGGGACGAAGCGCTCGAGCGAGCCGTTGGTGGTCTTAAAGCGGTTTATGACGCCAAGGGCGGCCGTGGTATTGCGGGCTTCGGCTCGGCCAAGGGCTCCAACGAAGAGGCTTATCTCTTCCAGAAGCTGATCCGCCAGGGTTTCCAGACCAACAATGTCGACCACTGCACGCGTCTCTGCCACGCTTCTTCCGTGGCTGCGCTCATGGAGGGCATCGGTTCGGGTGCAGTGACAGCCCCGTTCAATGCAGCCGGCGATGCAGACTGCATGATCGTGATCGGCGCTCGTCCGGAACAGAACCACCCGGTTGCCGCGACCTACATCAAGCAGGCGGCCAAGAACGGCACAAAGCTGATTGTCATGGACCCGCGCGGCCAGGGGCTGATGCGCTTTGCCGACTACGGCTTGAAGTTCAAGCCGGGAACCGATGTGGCGATGTTGAACGCGATTCTCAACGTCATCATCACCGAAGGCCTCTACGACAGCCAGTATATCGCCGCTCACGTGGACGGCTTCGAGGCACTGAAGGAAAAGATCGTCGACTTCACGCCGGAAGCGATGGAGCCAGTCTGCGGCATCGACGCGCAAACCCTGCGGGAAGTCGCAAGGCTTTACGCCACCAGCGCCAAGTCGATCATCTTCTGGGGCATGGGCGTTTCGCAGCATGTCCACGGCACCGACAACGTCCGCTGCCTGATCGCCATGGCGCTGACCACCGGCCAGATAGGCCGCCCGGGCACGGGCCTGCATCCCCTGCGCGGTCAGAACAACGTGCAAGGGGCATCCGACGCCGGGCTCATTCCGATGGTGTTCCCGGACTATCGTTCAGTTGAAAACCCGGATATCCGCGCCGAATTCGAAGACGCCTGGGGCCGCACGCTCGACCCCGCGCGCGGTTTGACCGTGGTGGAGATCATGGACGATATCCTGGATGGTGGCATCGAGGCGATGTTCGTTCAGGGTGAAAACCCGGCCATGTCCGATCCGGACCAGGCCCATGCCCGCAAGGCACTGGCCAGTCTGAAACATCTTGTGGTTCAGGATATCTTCCTGACAGAAACCGCCTGGCATGCGGACGTGATCCTGCCTGCCTCCGCCCATGCGGAAAAGCTCGGCACGTTCACGAACACCAACCGCCAGGTTCAGATCGGCCGTCCTTGCGTGCCGATGCCCGGTGAAGCACGCGCCGACTGGCAGATCCTCATCGATATCGCCAACCGCCTGGGCCTGAATTGGACCTATGACGGCGTCCCGGCGATCTATGAGGAAATGCGGTCGCACATGAATTCGCTGAGCAACATTTCCTGGGAAAGGCTGGAGCGCGACGGCACGGTCACCTATCCGGCAGATGCCCCGGACAAGCCTGGCAACGAGATCCTGTTCGGCCAGTCCTTCCCGACGGCAGATGGCCGCGGACGCATCGTGCCGACGGATCTGGTGCCGCCGGATGAACTTCCCGACGATGATTTCCCGTTGGTGCTGACTACGGGGCGTATGCTGGAGCATTGGCACACCGGTGCCATGACGCGGCGAGCGGAAGTGCTCAATGCCATCGAACCGGAGCCAGTCGTTTCCATGAACCCGCGCGATATCGAGCGCTCGGGTCTGGACATCGGCCAGCAGGTGAGGGTGGAAACGCGGCGCGGCGCGATCACATTGACCCTGCGCGCCGACCGGGACGTCTCGACAGGCATGCTCTTCATCCCGTTCTGCTTCAGCGAAGCTCCGGCCAACTTCCTGACCAACCCGCAGCTGGATCCCTTCGGCAAGATCCCGGAGTTCAAGTTCTGTGCGGCGCGGATCGGAACGGTCGGACAGCAGCAGGCGGCGGAGTGACGCCGGGTCTCGCCAGATCTCGAAGAACGAGATAACTGCCTGAAGGCAAAAAGGGCGGCCACTGGCCGCCCTTTTGGTATTCGCATTCACGTGGTCAGAGCAATCAATTAGCAACAATCTTGACTGCAAGCAGATCCGGCAGGGTTTGCGGTGCTGCCATCGAACCCAGGATCTGCGCCAGCGGAACCGGGTTCGGCGGCGTCAGGGTGACCTTCAGTTCACCCGGATTGTCGAGGAACTTGGACGCTGCTTCAGTAACCATCTGCGTGAAGGCCGCATTCTGGATCGGCGCGGTCATTTGCGTCGCCTGTGCCACCAGGGCTTCCCGGAAGACATTTTCGGGGATGTTCTGAGCCGCGGCAATGTGGGCCAGGCCCTTCTTGGTGAGACCGGCATCCTTGAAGGTCAGGGATGCGTCGACGAACTGGGCAACAACAAGGGCCATTTGTCCCTGGTTCTCGGGATCCTCGAACAGGGATTTCGGTACGTTTGCAAGACGTGCGGACAATTCGGCGCGGCCGAGCCCTTCGACATCCACCATCATGCGCTCCAGGCGCAGTTCCAGCGTTGCCTCGTCCCAGTAGAGCCGGGTTTCGTCGGACCAGACGACCGTTTCCAGACCGAGAGCTTCCAGCAATGCCTGGGCTTCCGGGTCATCAATGGCCGCGACAGGTACTTTCAGCCCTTCGGTCCTGGCGTGAAAGCTGGTCGGGATTGGCGGCACCGTGGTGGACAGCGTCATCTCGGCTCTGCCGATTTCGGTCCGACCAAGGTCGGGCACGGCAACGTCCAGTCCTTCCAGTTCATAGCCGAAAGAGCGCGGCATGAACGCGCGGGCCACCTCCATGGGGTGATCCTCGCCGAAGCTCGGGTCCGCCATCAATGTACTGATCATGGCACGCATGGGCGTATATTCGGCGAATTCGATGTCGCCAATCGCCGCCCAGTCGATCTTGACCGATGCACCTTCCGGCAGGTCCGGGGCATCGAGACCGACCATCATCATTTCGCCGATACCGTCGGAGTTGATCTCCGACATGGACATTTCCTTGATGGCGATTTCCATCGGCTTTTCTGGACCAGGCGTCGGCACGGTCACGTTGATACCGCTGATGCGGGCATCGGTGACGCCGAACGACCGGTAGAACTGGAATACGCCGGTGATCAATTCTTCAGGAGCTGGAACCTGCTTGGCGAACAGACCGTCAAACAGGGCAAGGATGTTGTTTTCACGCTTCAGAACGGTGACTTCTGAAATCGAGGTCTTGTCGACGGCAATTTCAATCGCAAGCCCGTCGGCGATGTCCTGTTTGGACTTGTAGTCGATCGCCGAAGCCGAGCCGAGCATGACCACTTCATCGCCGGTTTCGGGAACATCGGGGTCGAACAGATCGAAGAACGCGGCCGCGTCCATGTCCGTGTAAACGGTCTTGCCCTGGCTGGTGGTCTGGTTCAGCATCTGGCCCGAGGTCGTGTCCAGGGTCTGCATCGACTGGCTCATGCTGTCGATCGTGTATTCCCCGATCCGGCCATCCACAGCGTCGGCCATGCGGTAGCCGGCAATCTGCATGGTGCCTGACAGAACCAGAGTGTCCTTGCCGTCTTCGATCTCATGCGCCTCGATGGTCATCGCCGTGTTGTCGGCCTTGACTTCGTCGTAGGAAGTCAGGAGGGCGGCCTTCACGAACGGCAACCAGCGGCTGACCTGATGCGCCTCGTCTTCTGCCGGCACTTCCGGCATGGTGAAGCTGTAGTTCGTCGCGGAAACTCCGCTCAACCGGCCGTCGATCTTCAACCGGCCCTTGCCTTCGGCGCCGGCGGAAAGAACCATTTCTGAATCGTCGGAATAGACCCAGCTTGCGGCGTCAAAGTCGCCGTCTTCATGGCTGAGACCTGTAATGGTGACCGTGCCGCTGCTGAATGAAAGCGAATAGGTCAGGTCGGTCAGCTTTTCCGGTTCAATATCGGTCGCGCCGTCATTGCCCGTGACATCTGTTTCTTCGGCCGGAATATCCTCGATGGTTCCGCTCAAGGAGATTGTGCTGTCGGTCAGGGTCAGCGTGTCGGTACCTTCGTCGTAAGCGACGTTACCGTTTTCGACTTCGACACCCAGGCTCTTCAAACCTTCTACATAAGCTTCATAGGCGGTCTCGCCGGTGTCCTGCGCAAGGGCGGAGCCGGAAACCAGTGCAAGCGCGGTGCCGAGCATGAGGAGCCGGACACGGGCCCTGGCTGGTTTGGATGAGAAAACGGAGGCGGGCTGAAAATTCAATGTCGTGGCTCCAATAAAATGATCGGAATCGAGCGGTTTGAACGAGATCGGTCCCGATAGGGTTGGACATCCAAGTCCTCATCAAGACCTAGGCCATTCCATGACTATGTACCAATCACATGACAAGGTCGAATCGGGAAAAGCCGGATCAGGATTGCGCGAGCAGCCATTCAGAACGCACGGTCTCGTCTGTTTCGACGCGCAACGCCGCGGTTTTGCGGGCTTGAAAATCTTCCTGTGCAGAAAGTTGGCCGAGTGCCCAGACGGCGGTGCCGCGAACAAGGGCGTCGGCATCGTCCAGCAGCGCTTCGACCTTTTCGAGCAGTTCAATTTCTCCGGAATTGCCGGCGGCAATCAAAACGTTGCGCAGAAACTTTCCCCGTCCGATCCGTTTCACCGGCGATCCGGAAAAGAACTGGCGGAAAGCTGCGTCGTCCAGCGACAGGAGGTCTGCAAGCTTCGGGGTAATCATCTCCTCCCGGGCAATCAACTTGGCCTCCCGGGCAGCTTCGGCAAATTTGTTCCAGGGACAGGCAGCCAGGCAATCGTCACAGCCGTAAATACGGTTTCGGATGGCTTTGCGAAACGCGTCCGGAATGGGGCCGGGGTGTTCGATGGTGAGGTAGGAAATGCAGCGCCTCGCGTCGAGCTGGTAGGGCGCGGGAAATGCATTCGTCGGGCAACTGTCGAGGCAGGCGCGGCAGGAGCCGCAATGATCGCGTTCCGCACCGCTCGGCGGCAGATCCAGTGTGGTGAAGATCGAGCCGAGGAAAAACCAGGACCCGAGATCTCGTGACACAAGGTTCGTGTGTTTGCCCTGCCAGCCAAGCCCGGCAGCCTCCCCGAGCGGTTTTTCCATCACCGGCGCGGTATCGACGAACACCTTCACATCGCCACCGGACCGGGAAACCAGGAAGCTGGCCAGTTCCTTCAAACGACCCTTGATGACATCGTGATAGTCGCGGTGTCGCGCATAGACAGAAATGCCGCCGGTGGTCTTGTCGGCCAAATGGGCGAGGGGATGTTCGTGCGGTGCGCTGCCGGGACCATAGTTCATCGCCAGCATGATGACAGAGCGAACCTCCGGCCATAGCGCTTGCGGTGAGGACCGGCGGTCGGCGGTTTCCGCCATCCAGCCCATGCTGCCTTCGTAGCCCTTGTCCAGGAAGTGCCGCAGGCGCTCGCCCGCTTCCGGAATGCTGTCGGCAGCGGCAATCTTCACGCCTTCGAAACCGAGGGCGCGGGCCTTCTCCTCAAAGGCGGTCAGAAGCTTTTGGGTCTTTCGGTCCAAGGCCTTCGGCTGCTCGCTGGAACAACGTTCAGTTCAACCGGAACCGGTTGAACGCACGAAGAATGAGTCAGAAATCGAGATCCGCATAGGTCTGTGCGGCGGGCATGCCCAGCACCTTCTCGCCCAGGAGCGGGCGCATCGACGGCCGCGACTTGACCCGCGCATACCAGCTCTTGATGTCTTCCTGATCGCTCCAGGGCACTTCGCCCAGATAGTCGGCACACGACAGGGAGGCAGCAAGGGCGAAGTCGGCGAAGGTCAGCCGATCGCCGGCAACCCAGCGGCGGGAGGCGACCAGATAGCCGAAGTATTTCAGGTGGTGATGGATGTTCGCCCGGGCAACGCGCAGGGCAGCCGAATCCGGTTCGCCGCCGCCGGCGGATTTCGGCATGATCTGCTTGTAGATGCGTTCACGCACCAGATGGCCGATCACTTCCTGATCGAACTTGCCGAGGCTCCACTCGACCAGGCGTCTCGTTTCTGCACGGGCATCAGGATGATCCGGCATCAACCGGCGGTCGGCAACCGCATAGCCCCGGGTTTCGTCCAGATACTCCATGATCGGTCCGGCGCCGCAAATGGCAGGGCCTTCGTTTTCCACGATAACCGGCACGGTGCCTGCCGCGTTCAGCACCAGGAGCGCCTGAGGCCGCTCCCATGGGTTCACGTGATGCTCCTCGAAGGCGGCACCGTATTCGCTCAGGATGAGCCGGATGAACCTTGAAGATGGCGAGAACGGATGATGGTAGAGCGTCAGCATGAAGGGGTTAAGAGCCTGAACTGTGGCAAGACTACGTCAAAGCGAATGCCGAATGCTGCAATCGCCTTAACGGAGAGTTTGCCCCGAATATGGTTATCAAGGGTTTGACGGCGTGACTTCGCTTCGTCAAATAAGCGGCGACTTGGGAGACGCCCTGAGTCGCGAGACATACTTGGTCAGGCTGGTTTTCATCAAGCCATTTGGAGACAAGATACACAATGGACGGCCAAACGATTGTTAATGCTCTCATTTTGGGGATTGTCGAAGGTCTGACCGAGTTCATTCCCGTCTCGTCTACCGGTCACATCCTGCTGCTGGGGCATTTTCTCGGCTTCGACAGCACAGGCAAAACTTTCGAGGTTCTGATCCAGCTCGGCGCCATTCTGGCGATCCTGTCAGTTTATTTCGGCCGTTTGTGGACGCTTCTGATCACGCTGCCAAGCGATCCCTCCAGCCGGCGCTTCGTGGCCGGTATCCTGATTGCCTTCCTGCCGGCCGCCGTCATCGGCGTGCTGCTGCATGGTTTCATCAAGGAAGTGCTGTTCGAAACGCCCGCGCTTATCTGTACGACGTTGCTGCTCGGTGGCATCGTCCTTCTGTGGATCGACCGCCTGCCACTGAAGCCGCGCTATACAAATGTGATGGATTACCCGCTGTCGCTCTGCCTGAAGATCGGCTTTTGTCAGTGCCTTGCCATGGTGCCCGGCGTTTCGCGCTCCGGTGCGACCATTGCCGGTGCATTGCTGATGGGCACCGACAAGCGCTCGGCGGCCGAATTCTCGTTCTTTCTGGCCATGCCGACAATGGCCGGCGCCTTTGCCTACGATCTCTACAAGAACCGCAACGTGCTCTCGATGGACGATGCCATGCTCATTGGTATCGGCTTTGTCGCGTCTTTCATCGCCGGTGTGTTTGTGGTCAAGGGGCTGCTCGACTTCGTCTCCAAACACGGCTTCGCACCCTTTGCCTGGTGGCGCATTTTCGTCGGCATTGCCGGTTTCGCCGGACTTTATTTCCTGGGCTGAGGCCGCTTTGCGAATGTCCGGATCAGCGCGCAGCTTTTGTTGCGCGTGTCCGGACCGACGGAGCGTATGTGACGGGACTTGGCTCAGGCTGAACGGTTGAGCTGTCTCTTGGCCGTATAGATCCCCACCAATGCCTCCAGTTCGCTTGCAAGCTCCTGGCGAAGGTCCTCTGGGCCAAGCAGTTCCGCCCCCGGCCCGAGCCAGCGGACGAGCGGCAATATGCGGGCCCGCTCGGTAGAGGGGATGCTGACGAGGATCCGGCCTTCTTCAGCCGGTGTGAAGACGGCGTGGCGGTAATACCAGTCGGCGCTCAGCTTCTTGGCCTGTGCGGCAGTGATCAGGATCTCGGCAATCGCTTCTTCCTGCTCCCAGCGACGCATCGCCTGCGACAGCCATGCCCCGCCGAGAAGGCTCTTGATGGAGAAGGTCTTGTCGGGCCGGAAAAAGAGCCCGCTGATTTCCAGATCCCGCACCCGGTCCGCCCGATAGACCTTGAGCGTGTCCGTATCGACGCAGCGTCCGGCCAGATACCAAAGGTCCCGGTCGAACATGACCCCATAGGGTTCGACGTCATGGGCTTTCACGGTCCGCCTTGTGGGGTTGACGTGTTCGAAGCGGACCCGTTTGCCATCCAGGATACCGGCCATGAATCCGTCGAGGGCCTTCTGCCAGTCGCCCGTCGGTTCCGCCTTTGTGCCGGAATGAAAGATGTCGGGCGGGATTGGTTCGATGCCCACGATCCTGTCGGCCTCTTTCAGGAGCCCGTGAACCGTTTTGGGCAGGGACGCCAGCAGCTTCTTTTCTGCTGCCGCAAGATCGTCTGCCAGCGGTACCGTGCGGCTGGAGCGCACCAGTGCCATTGCTGCCAGCAGGGCGGCGGTCTCATTGCGGGTCAGCGCCACAGGTGGCTGAAGATAACCGCTGGCAAGCCGGTAGCCGCCTTCCGCACCACGCTCCGCATCCACCGGAACGCCAAGCGCGATCAGCCTGTCGATGTCGCGATAGATCGTGCGATGGGAAACGTGAAACCGTTCGGCAAGTACGGTTGCCGGGACAAGTTTGCCGCCGGTCAGCAGAAGCAGGATGCCGAGTGCGCGTTCAATCGGGTTCATGGAAAATCGGGCTCTGTGAGGTCGGAACAAAAAAAATCATAACCTGAGAACAGAACGGGATCAAACATGACTCACTGCTGTCAGGATTGATTTGTCATTCTCATCTCGTCCCCAGAAAGGAACGGGCGTTCAGCCCTTAGGAGATGAGAGATGAGCCTTGAGATCGACACCATTTTCCGCAGCCGTGCAAACAGCCGCAGTGTTCTGTTTTCTGCCCTTCGTGTTTGTGTGGCAGAGTTCCGGAATTATCTTCGCCGCCGGGAAACTAACCGAGCACTTTCTCGCCTGAACGAGAGTGAGCTGAAGGATATCGGCCTGCAACGCACAGAGCTCGGCTACAGCGAGCTGCACGACGACCGCTTCAAGTTGGGGCCTCGGCGTGGATAAACTTTTCCGGCGGCTGGCAAGTTCTCCTGTCAGCCGCCGGATCCGCGCATCAATGCCTTTATCTCCGGCTTGTTCCAGGCAAAGAACATCACCACAAGCGCGGTAAGGGCCGCGATGATCACACCGTAGAACGGCAGATCCAGATCAAGCCCGATCAGTTCCCCGCCCAGCAACGAGATCACGCCCGCCACCAAGGTGAAGACGGCGATGGTCACACCCATCACCCATCCCTGTTCCTTGTCGCTGACGGCTGCCGAATAAAGCCCGAGAAACGTCGGATAGGCGATGCCGAAGGCGAAGTAGAAACAGAAGACCGGCACATAGGTCAGAATTGCGTTGGGCGAGGCTATGAAAGCTGCCGCCGACACTGCCCAGACCGTGAAGGTCATGCCCAGAATAGCTTCCTTGCTGAACCGCTTTTGCGCCGGCACAACCAGAAACGTGCTGGAAAAGGCGAGGGCAATGCCGATTGTCAGCATCACCATCGAACCGCCGAGCGTGCCGTAACCGAAGCGGCTGGTCAGGTAGTTGTCGACGAAGATGTAGAAAGACAGGTTGGCGACGTGAAAGAAGAAGAACACCACTGTCAGCCGCATCACTGTCGGATATTTCCGGATACGCCATAGAAGCTCGAGGATTTCCGAAGGCCTGAACACGAATTTCTGCCGTTCCGCCTCGGCGTCGTGTGCATCCTTGAATGAGAACACCACCAGCAGGATGGCAATCAGCACCAGTACGAAACAGGCATAGAACGGCAGTTTGATGCTCGCCAGGTCGCCAAGCAGGACCGGGTCCGACAGGAGACCGCCGAGCAGCGGGCCGCCGACCAGCCCGAAGCTGACGCCGGTGATGATATAGCCCATGTTCCGGTTGCGGTCCTCGTCATCCGTGCTGCCATCGATCATCGCGGCCTGCGCGATCGGCTGGTTGCCCGCAGTCAGCCCGGTGATCGCGCGGCCCAGGACCAGGAGCAGGAAGCTGTTGAGATAGAGCGCTGCTATGGTGAGCGCATAGCCGCCGAGCGCGCCGAACAGGCAGATCAGGATCGCGTTCTTGCGGCCGATGACATCCGACAGTTTGGAGATGTAGGGCGCACCGAAGAACCAGCACAAGAAGAAGACGCCGATGATGAGGCCGTAATCGAAATGGCGCATCGCGTCGCTGGTGGAATGCGGCAACATCGACGTCGACGGTTCCATCACCAGGGAATTGATGATCGGAAACACCAGTCCCTGACCGAGCAGGTCGACAAAGACAACAAAAAGTAACGTGACCTTGGCAAGAAATGACATCTGCGCCTCCCGTCAATTTTGACGGTAGGCGAAGGAGCGGGATGCGGCAACGAAAAGCTGTGCCGGGTAGGGGCGGCGGATGAACGGTGCTGCATGCAGACGAACTGCTGGAGTGCGCATACCCGCCCGGCACCGGGCAAGTTTCTTTCAACAGAAAACGGGCCCCGAAGGGCCCGTCGAAGAAGTCATGTGCAAGCAGGCCTTAGGCCGGCCGGTGCGCGTCGTACTGGCCGTGTTCGCGGTAGCGTTCCAGGTAGGTCGGCAAAACGGCGGCCAGCGTTGCCGGGGGAATGCCGATGCCTTCCAGGGTGCGGCCTTCCGCCTTTGCCTTGTCAGACACCACGTTGTCGGTTTTCAGCAGCTCGACCTGATCGGCGGTGAACGGTGCGTAGGGGAAGAGCTGCAGAACCTTGCCCATGGCAGATGCGACCGGGAAGGGCAGCGGCAACAGAACGCGGTTGCGGCGGGTGACTTCCAGAACGTCTTCCAGGCAAGACTTGAAGCTTTTCACTTCAGGGCCGCCGAGTTCATACGTGGTGCCACCGGCAAGCTGGCCGTCGACGGCACGGGCAACGGCTTCGGCAACGTCGCAGACATAAACCGGCTGGAACTTGGACTCGCCGCCACCAAGCAGCGGCAGCACAGGCGAGAAGCGGGCCATGTCGGCAAACTTGTTGAAGAACTTGTCTTCCGGACCGAACACGATGGATGGCCGCAGGATGACGCTGCCGGGCAGGGTTTCCAGAACACCGGCTTCGCCGACCGCCTTGGAGCGGGCGTAGGCAGAGCTGCTCTGTGCGTCCGCACCGATGGCAGAGATATGCGTGATCCGATCAAGGCCAGCGGCACGCGCGGCTTCCGCGATTGCTCGCGGACCGAAACTCTGCACTGCGTCGAAGGACTGTTTGCCGCTGGGGGCCAGGATGCCGACGGCGTTGACCACCGCATCCGCGCCGATCACGGCCCGGTCGACCGACCAGCGATAGCGCAGGTTGGCCTGTACCGGCATGATCTGGCCAACGGCGCCAAGCGGCTGAAGATGAGTCGCCAGATCGGGACGGCGGACGGCTGCGCGCACGCGGTAACCGCGCTTGGCGAGCGCCTGAACGATATGACGGCCAAGGAATCCCGATCCGCCGAAAACCGTGACGAGTTTGCCGTTAAGTGCTGTGGACATCCTGAAAATGCCTTCTGTCGCGTCCAAAAGGAGAGGCGGCCTGGAATTTGGCCGGCTCAGTCTGGGAGTTTCTTAGCCCTTTGCCGCGGGTCTGTGAAGGGCTCGCTGTGAATGAATAAAAAAAGTCACACAGAGTGATTGACAAGCCCTGGAACCACCCTTACAAGCCCCCCTCACAGCCCAGGTGGCGGAATTGGTAGACGCACTAGCTTCAGGTGCTAGCGCTCGCAAGGGCGTGGAGGTTCGAGTCCTCTCCTGGGCACCAAATTTTGGTTTTGGACACACTACCAAGGTCCAGAACAATCTAAAAAAGCTCCGGTTTTCCGGAGCTTTTTTCGTTTCTGGGGCTGCTTCGGCGTTTTGGCCTAATGGCCTACCGATTTCGAGAAAACATTGATGATCACCACCCCGCTAAGGATCAGTCCAAGGCCGATCAGGGCCGGCAGGTCGAGTTTCTGGTCGAACACCAGCCAGGCGACCATGGTGATGAGAACGATGCCCGCTCCGGACCAGATTGCGTAGACGATCCCCGTCGGCAGAACGCGAATCGGATAGGACAGCAGCCAGAACGAGATCGCATAACCGGCCACGGTGATGATCGAAGGCAGCAGGCGGGTGAAATTTTCGGTTTTTGCCAGAGCGGAAGTTGCGATGACCTCGGCGACGATGGCCGCGACGAGGAAAAGATAGGTGGCGGCGAGGCTGTTCGGCATCTCTGGCTCTTTTAGGCGGTGAGGGAGCTCCGGATGAAGGTACGCAGACCTTTCAGGGAGCAAATGGTTTCCGTGTCGTCTGTTTATACGAAAAAGGCCCGCGTGCGCGGGCCTTTCTGAAGGCTGGGGCTGTCTTTCCGGGAAGCTGTCTGGCGCAAATCGCGATGCACGATCCTTCTGGTTGAACGCGATACGTTCTAGAAGGTGTATTTGCTTTCCAGCAGCAGGCCGTAGCGGTGATAGTTCTGGTCGAGAACCACTTTCTCGCCGGTGACGACATATCTGCGGTCGAAATTCGAGTGGAGCCACCAGTAACGGCCACCGACGCCCAGTTGCCAGTTCTTGGTCAGGTCGACATTCAGCATCGCATCTGCTTCCAGACCATAGGTCCAGTCGCTTTCCCAGGTTTCTATCTTGTTGTAGCTCCAGGGGACACCTGCAACGTCGACGGACCAGCCGGCGCGTTGGCCGATGTCGCCTTCAGCAGTCATGCCCAGGCGGATCGCATGCCAGTCGCGGGACTGTTCGACAGTCAGGTTTCCGTATTTCGCCGAAACGTCGTCGGACAGGTACTGGTAGCCGACGAACCCTTTCAGCCGCACCTGGTTGTTTGCAAATTGCGCAAAGCCCCAGCCGCCGTCGAGAACAACATATCCGAGCGAGGTCTCATCGGTTTCGTCCATCTCGTAGCCAGAGAAATGCACATCGCCACCGTCGCTCCTGCCGAGGCCGACATAGCCCCTGAAGAAGGTGTTGGACGTCGTGTCCTCAAGCGTTCCGACCAGTTCAGCGGTGTGCGAGGTCACATTATCCGTGCTGGAAATGTCGAAGCCGCTGTTGTCCAGATCGGAGCGCGACTGGCTGTACCAGTATCGCAGGCCGATGCTGCCGCGCAGCGTCGATGGCTGATAGAGCTCGCCGGGCCCTGAGTAGACATCCGCAGCGGAGGCAAGGGGCGCCGAAGAAAGCGCAAGGAAGGCCGCAATCGGAAGGGACTGCAAAAGTCTTTTCATGGCTGAAACACCGCTTGTCTGATTACGCGGAAATGCGCGCTATTGGTGTGTCAGGTATTGCAATTTATGGTTAACAGTGCGTGAAGGCACACCTGTTTAAGCCAGGTGACGCCGCGTCCCGCCCGGCGGGCCTTGCAAAGGAGGCAGGCCCCGGCACAGAACCAGCACGGCCCCGGCAAGTCTTGCTGCGGGGCCTCTGGTGAAGTTGATTTGGCTCAACCGCCTCCCGCACACTTTCGGGGGGAGGCGGCGAGCTACCGGTGATGGATCAGATCGGATAGCCCTGACCGGGGTCTTCGATGGTGATCCAGCGCAGTTCCGTGAACTCGTTGATGCCTGCCGTACCGCCGAAGCGGCCATAGCCGGAGGATTTCACACCGCCGAAAGGCATCTGCGCTTCGTCAAAGACAGTCGGGCCATTGATGTGGCAGATGCCGGACTGGATGTCCTTGGCAACTTCCAGAGCCCTGCGGGTATCCTGCCCGAAGACGGCAGCCGAAAGGCCGTAATCCGTGTCGTTGGCGATCTCGATAGCATGGGCGGTGTCGCGGGCGCGGATCATCGTGGTGACAGGACCGAAGCTTTCTTCGCCGTAGATGCGCATCTCCGGCGTAACCAGATCGACGATGGTCGGGGCCATCACGGTGCCTTCCTCCGGCACGCCGCCGCACAGAACCTTTGCGCCTTTCGCAACGGCGTCGTCAATCAGGGCTTTGACATGGTCGACCGTGTCGCGATCGACAACCGAGCCGATATGAACCTGTTCGGTTGGCGCGCCCACTTTAAGCGCGCTGGCGCTGGCCGCGAATTTCTCCGCAAAGACGTCTGCAATGGACTGATCGACAACAACTTTTTCCGTGGACATGCAGATCTGTCCCTGGTTCATGAAAGCGCCGAACCGGGCGGCATTGACCGCACCGTCGAGATCGGCATCGTCGAGCACCACCAGTGAAGCCTTGCCGCCAAGTTCCAGAAGGCAGGGTTTCAGGTGCTTGGCAGCACGCTCTGCGATGATCCGGCCAACGCGGGTCGATCCGGTAAAGTTGATCCGGCGCGTCAGCGGGTGGTCGACCAGCGCGTTGACCACTTCGGGAGCGTCAGCTGCATCGTGGGTCAGGATGTTCAGGACGCCCTTGGGCAAGCCCGCATCAGCCATGACGTTACCCAGAAGCCTGTGCAGGCCAGGGCATTTCTCGGAGGCCTTCATCACCACTGTGTTGCCGCAGGCAATCGGCAGTGCGAAACAGCGGACACCCAGAATGGTCGGAGCGTTCCACGGCGCCATGCCGACCAGAACGCCAACGGGCTGGCGGTAACCCATGGAAAAGGATCCGGGCTTGTCGGAGGGGATGATCTCGCCCTTGATCTGAGTTGTGGAAGCGGCCGCTTCACGCAGGATCTTGGCGGCGAACATGTTGTTGAAACCGAGCCATGGCGCGGTCGCCCCTGTCTCGCGAATGCCGACCTCGACGAATTGCGGCGTGCGTTCTTCCATGAGATCGGCAGCCTTGTTGAGGATCTTGCGCCGTTCACTCGGGCCAGTCTTCGACCACGCGGCAAAGGCAGCCTGCGCGGACTGCACAGCCTTGTCGACGTCGGCCGCCACTGCGGCTGCCGCCACGCTGGCGCGTTCGCCGCTGACCGGGTTCTTGCGTTCGAAGACAGCCGCGTTGCTGGCTGCCTGGTCCTCGTTGTCGATGAAAAGGCCGTAGTCCATGGGATCCTCCGTTGTGTTGGTCTTGTTTGGTCCCGTCAGTCGTCCGGGCCTGCGAACAGGGCGGAGTAGACGAGTGTCTGGTTGGCGTGTTCGCGCATGATCGATTCAGCGCGCTGTGGGTCGCGTTTCGAGATGGCGTCGAAGATGAGGCGGTGCTGCATGTTGCCCAGGCGCAGGCGCATCATGTCTTCTTCGGCCTTGTCGGCGCTGAACACCACCGTGCCCAGCTTGAGCATCGGGAGGCTTTCCATGCGATCGAACGCATAGCCGATGTAGTCGTTGCCGCACTGGCGCATGATCGTCTCGTGAAAGGCGACATTGCCGTCCTGATAGCGCGAGATCTTGTCACCATCCGCCGATGTGTCGGTTAGCGCGATGTCCATGTCCTTGATGACGGATTTCAGCGTCGCCTCGACGTCCTTGCTCATGCCGCTCTTGGCAAGCGTGCCGGCAGCCAGGCCTTCCAGTACACCGCGCACCTCGTAGGCGTGCTTGATGTCGCCCAGATTGAATTCCTGCACCGTGAAGCCGCGACCGTCACGCTTCTTGATGAGACCTTCCACCTCCAGCGCGCGCAATGCCAGCCGTGCAGGTGTTCGCGACACGTCGAACATGTCGGCAACGCTCACTTCGCTGATCTTCGAGCCCGGTGCCAGCGAGCCGTCCATGATCATGCGATGAAGAACTGCCAGCACGCGCTTGTCGGACGGGGCTGTTTCATTTGCCTTGGTCGTCATTTGTCCTTGCCATTTTCGGATCCATACCTGTTCGAAGGCATGGACCTTATCATGAGCATTTTCATATTTATGTATCCAAAAATAGCGCATTGTCATTACAAAATTTCTGAAATCATCATTATTGGATGCAATATGTTGCAAAGTTGAAAATTTATGGATACAAAGTTGAGGCGCGATCAAACGCATGATCTGCGCGACTGGGAGGAGTTCTGATGCGTAGAATAGTTTTTGGAGCGACTGCGCTTGCCGCGGCGCTGCTGGCCTCCACGGCCTTTGCCGCGGACCCGATCAAGATCGGCCGCGTGGTGCATATGACCGGTCCGGCGGCAGGAGGTGATGCTGCCAGCCACAGCCCGAATGTGGAGCTCTGGGTTAGCCAGGTGAACGGACGCGGCGGCCTGATGGTCGGTGGCGAGCGCCGTCCTGTGGAGCTGGTCGAATATGACGACAAATCCAATCCGGCCGAGATGATCAAGGCGGTGCAGCGTCTCGCCACGCAGGATGAAGTCGATTTTCTGCTGACGCCCTGGGGCACCGGTTTCAACGCGGCAGCTGCTCCGATCTTCGCAAAATACGGTTATCCGCAAATCTCGGTGACCAACATCACCGACGAGATCGAGGAACTTTCCGAACGGTTTCCGAACATGTTCTTCACCCTCGGCAACACGACCGGTTTTGTCGAGGGCCTGCGCGACACCTTGAACAAGCTTCGTGACAACGGTGCCATCGGCAACAAGGTGGCCATGGTCAACGTCGCAGATGCCTTCGGCATAGAGCTTGCGGCCGTCGCCCGTGAAGTCCTGCCGGCGGCTGGCTACGAGATTGTCTTCGACAAGTCCTACCCCCTCGGCACGGCGGATCTGTCCCCGGTGGTCAAGGGAGCCAAGGCGACCGAACCGGATGCGTTCATCGCCTTTTCCTATCCGCCGGATACCTTTGCCCTGACGGAGCAGGCGATCATTGAAAATCTCGATGTCGGCGCCTTCTATACGGCTGTCGCGACAGCGTTTCCCGCCTACGCCGGCAAATTCGGCAGCAAGATCGAGGGTAATCTCGGGGCAGGGGGCGTCAATCTCGATCTGGAGCCGATGACGGAATACCGCACGGCCTTCAACGAGCTTCATGGCAACCAGCCTGAATATTGGGCGGCAGCCACCTACTATGCCAGCCTGCAGGTTCTGGAGCAGGCGATCGAAGGGGCTGACAGTACGGACCGCGAGGCCGTGACCGAGTACATCAAGGCCAACAGCTTTGACACCGCCCTCGGCACGATCAGCTTCGACAAGCACAATGAATCGAAGCACTACTGGACGGTGGGCCAGTGGCACGACGGCCAGTTCAATGCCGTCGCCGGCGTCGGTGTCCCGGTTGCGGTCGAGCCGGTCGCCAAGGAAGGCTGGAACTGAAGACCTTCGGACCGGCCGGCTCAGGCCGGTCCGGATCGTCTCGCGAGATGGTAGTTTAGATGGACATCCTGATTTCCGGCCTGCTTCTGGGCGGAACATATGCGCTCATCGCCATGGGGCTCAATCTGCAATACGGCGTCGCCCGGATCATGAACCTTGCCAATGGCGAGGTTCTGGTCATGGGAGCACTGGCGTCGTTTCTTGCCTTTACCGCGGCTAGCTTAAGTCCGCTGATCACGGTGTTCCTCGTGGCGCCATTGGCGTTCGCAACCAGCTGGCTGGTCTACCGCGTCCTGCTTCTGCCGCTTGTCCGGCGGGCAAAAACGCAAGGCCAGCTGGAGGTGGACTCCATTCTGGCAACCTTCGGAATGGCATTCATTCTGGTGGGCACCATGGTGTTGATCTATCCGGAACTGTTTGCCTATTCCTTCCTTGCCGTTCCTGTGGACGTTGCCGGAACGACGGTTGCCGCCAACCGGCTGGTTGCCTTCGGCGGGGCCGTGGCCATCAGTCTGGCGCTTTATCTCTGGCTGAACCGGTCCAACGCCGGATTGGCTGTCCGGGCTGTTGCCGTCAGTCCGATGGCAGCCGGCCTTGTCGGCATCAACGTCGAACGCATCAGCGCGCTGGCCTTTGCCATCGGCGGCACGATCACGGCGATGGGGGGTGTGCTGATTTCAACCTTCGTCACGCTTGATCCGTCGTTCGGTGTCATTTTCACCATGAAAGCGTTGATCATCGTGATCATGGGCGGGGTCGGCGACATTCGCGGGGCGATTGTGGCTGCGCTGATCCTGGGTGTGGTGGAAACCGCCGTGGCGACGCTGATCGATCCGGGACTGACCCTGGCTGCTGCCTACACGATCTTTCTGCTTGTTCTCCTGTTTCGGCCCCAGGGCCTGTTTGGCAGGAGACCCGCATGAACATTTCAGCCCTTGCGATGCCCGGCGCCGCAGCGCTTCTGGCCGCCGCCGCATGCGTTCCCTTTGTTGCAGACGGCTACTGGCTGTCGATCGCCGTAACCGTTCTGATGTATGCCGCCCTTGCCACTTCATGGTCGCTGTTTTCCGGGCCGACCCATTACATTGCCCTGTCGACGGGCGCCTTTTTCGGCATCGGTGGCTATCTGGTCGGCCTCGGCATGAGCGACTACGACCAGAGCTTCTGGGCCATGGCGGCACTCGCTCCCGTTATCGCGACAGCGCTCGCCGCGCTGATCGGCTGGGCAACCCTGCGCCTGTCCGGTGTCTATTTCGTCATCTTCACGCTCGGTCTTGCGGAAATGGTCCGCAACCTCGTCAGCTGGGTGCAGAATAATTTCCTCGGCAGCCGCGGGCTCTATGTGCTCACCGACCTGGATGAAACGCATATCTACTGGATGCTGCTTGCCGTTCTTGCCGCCGTGTTCGTGTTCGGCTGGTGGCTGGGGCGGTCGCGGCTCGGGTTCGCGCTGCGCATTCTCGGCAATGACGAGGCTGTAGCGCGTCATGTCGGCATCAACACCGCGCACACCAAGGTCCTGATGTTCATGACCACCGGCTTCGTCGCCGCTCTCGTCGGTGCCATCGTCGCACCGCGCTACTACTACATCGAACCGAATGTCGTGTTCTCGCCGGAACTCAGTTTTGTCGTTGTCATCATGGCTCTTCTGGGGGGCACGCGGAAACTTTACGGCCCGCTTCTGGGCGTTCTTCCCTTCACGCTCCTGTGGGAGGTGATTTCTGTCTCTTTCCCCAATGCCACCACGCTGGTTCTGGGGCTCGCTTTTCTTCTGATCGTCTATTTCCTGCCGAATGGTGTCACCGGTCTTTTCGGCAAGCTTCTGGCAGGGAGGTCGTCATGACACAAGGACAACCGATCCTTCACGTGGAAAGCCTCAGCAAGCGCTTCGGCGGTCTTGTTGCAGTCAACAATGTCAGTTTCCAGGTACTCGAGCATGAGGTGATGGGGCTGATCGGGCCGAACGGATCCGGCAAGTCTACGACCATGAACATGATTTCCGGCGCCCTGAAGCCGAGCTCCGGGGCGATCATTCTCAAGGGGCAGGATCTGACCAGGAAAAAGCCCCACGAAATTGCCCGCTCTGGCGTTTCCAGAACCTTCCAGCTTGTCCGCATTCTGCCGGAGCTGACCGTGCTGGAAAACGTCATCGCCGGCGGCGTCTTCGGCCATGCCAGGCGCTGGGGCAAGGAGGTGGAAACTTTCGCGGCGGAGCTTCTGGCAAGGGTCGGTCTGGAAGGGCAAAGTGGCAAGCCGGTCTCCGCGCTGACCTACATCGACCAGAAGCGGCTGGAACTTGCCCGCGCGCTCGCCAGTGAACCGGAAGTCCTCCTTCTGGACGAGTGGCTCGCCGGTCTCAATCCTTCCGAACTGACGGTCGGCATCGATCTGATTGCCAGCCTGCGCCAGGAGGGGCGGACGATCATTCTTGTCGAACATGTCATGGACGCCATCCGCTCGCTATGCGACCGGTGCCTGGTGATCAACTCCGGCGCCCGGATTGCCGAAGGCACACCGGAAGACGTGCTTTCCGACCCGGAAGTCATCCGGGCCTACCTGGGGGACGGCTGATGCTGGATATCAACGGGCTCACCGTCACCTATGGTCTTCATGCAGCCCTTCAGGGTGTCAGCCTGACCGCATCGAAAGGCGAGATCGTCGTCATACTCGGCGCAAACGGGGCGGGCAAGAGTTCGCTGTTGCGGGCCATCGCCGGGATCAGTGAAGGAACGGTCAGTGGTGAGGCAGCACTCGCTGGCCAATCCCTTCGCCAGATGAAAGCGGACAGGATCGTCGAGGCTGGAATAGCCTTCGTGCCGGAAGGCCGAGGCATATTCGGCGATCTCAGCGTCTGGGAAAACCTGATGCTGGGCGCCTATCCGGAGCGGGCGCGAGCAAGCCGGCAGGAGAACCTGGAAAAGGTGGTTGCTCTCTTTCCGAAGCTGGCACAGCGGCGCAACCAGACCGCCCGAACCATGTCGGGTGGCGAACAGCAGATGGTGGCCATCGGCCGCGCCATGATGTCGAACCCGGACATCCTGATGCTGGACGAGCCGTCCCTTGGCCTGTCGCCACTCCTGTCGGGCGAACTCTTCGAGAACCTGTCGCGCATCCGGGAAACAGGCATCGGCGTCCTTCTGGTCGAACAGAACGCCAAGCGAAGCCTGGCGATCGCGGACAGGGGGTATCTGATTGAAAACGGCCTGATCACAGGCGCTGATACGGCATCTGCCCTGCTCAATGATCCGGCCGTACAGAAAGCCTATCTCGGATCGGGATAAACACCGGGCCGGAGAATAAGCAATTGTCCGCCTTGACCTTCCAGCAACTGGAGGGCCTATCTGATGAGGAGATCGAAGATCCATCAGGGCGAACATCATGCAGGATACAGAGATCCAGCTGAACCAGACTGGCGAGGCAGGCAAGGTCACGGACCCGGTCTGCGGCATGTCGGTTACTCTTGGAAAAGGCAAGCCGAGCCTGAAATACAAGGGCGAGGAGTTCCACTTCTGCAGTCCGAAGTGTCACGACAAGTTCGAGGCTGATCCCTATTTCTATGTGTCCGGCAATAGCAGGAAGAAAAAGGCGATGGAGGCGAAACAGTCCGCCAAGGGCGCACTTTATACCTGCCCCATGCACCCGCAAATCGTCCAGGAAGGTCCGGGAACCTGCCCGATTTGCGGGATGGCACTGGAACCGCAGAGCGGCGTTTCCGACGAACCTAACCATGAGCTGGTCGATTTTACCCGCAGGCTCTGGGTTAGTGCCCTGGCTGCTGTCCCGCTTCTGATCCTGACCATGGGGCCGATGGTAGGCGTGCCGATCCGCGACTGGATCGGCGAAGGCGTTGCGATCTACCTTGAAGTCCTGTTGGCTACGCCGGTAGTCCTGTGGGCAGCCTTGCCTTTTTTCCAGCGGGGCTGGGCGTCTCTGGTCACTCGCAATTTCAACATGTGGACACTGATCATGATCGGTGTCGGTGCAGCCTATCTCTATTCCATGATTGCCGCTTTCCTGCCTTTCCTGTTCCCGGATGCGCTGAAGGGACCGGAAGGCCATATGCCGGTTTATTTCGAGGCGGCGGTGGTGATTATCGCGCTGGTCTTCGTAGGCCAGGTGCTGGAACTGAGCGCCCGCGAACGCACGGGCGACGCGATCCGCGCCCTGCTGGACCTTGCCCCCAAGACAGCACGGCGGATCACGCCGGAGGGTGACGAATACGACGCACCGCTTGAGAATATCCTCGCAGGGGATCTGTTGCGCGTTCGCCCAGGCGAGGCTGTTCCGGTCGACGGCGTGGTCAAGGAGGGTGGTTCATCCGTCGATGAAAGCCTTGTCACCGGGGAACCGGTTCCGGTTGAAAAGAACCCGGGAGACAAGGTTACCGGCGGAACGCTCAACAAGACCGGGTCCTTCACCATGGAGGCGAAGCTGGTCGGTGCGGACACCATGCTGTCCAAGATCGTCGACATGGTTGCCTCGGCGCAACGTTCACGCGCCCCGATCCAGGGGCTGGCCGATCGCGTTGCAGGATATTTCGTGCCTGCGGTACTCGGCGTGGCGGTGCTTGCTTTCGTGATGTGGCTGTTCGTAGGTCCAAGCCCCGCGTTCGTTCACGCGGTTGTCGCAGCCGTTTCAGTGCTCATTATCGCATGTCCGTGTGCTCTCGGTCTTGCCACCCCGATGTCTATCATGACGGCAACGGGCAGAGGCGCGCAGGCCGGCGTTCTGGTAAAGACCGCCGAAGGTCTGGAACGGCTAGCAGCGGTGGATACGATCGTTGTTGACAAGACGGGAACCCTCACCGAAGGCAAACCGGTTGTCGATGAGATCGTTCCGGCCGCCGGCAAAAGCGAAAAGGAGCTCCTGCGGCTGGCCGGAGCGCTTGAAAAAGGCTCGGAACACCCGCTTGCCGAAGCGATCCTCGGGGCAGTCAAAAATCAGCAGCTGGAACTGCCCATGGCAGAAAACTTCGAAGCCGTCACGGGGAAAGGCGTGCGTGCACGGGTCGATGATGCAGTCGTTCTTTTTGGCAACGCCGCTTTTGCCAGCGAAAGTGGCGCCGATTTGTCCGATCTTGGTGATCGTGCCGAAGAACTGGCTGAGCTGGGCAAGACGGTGATGTATCTGGTGCAGGAGGCTGGTGAGACAGCGCAGCTTCTTGGGCTCATCGCCGTTGCGGATCCGGTCAAGGCAAATGCCAGGGCAGCCATCAGCGCCCTGCATGACGACGGTATCAGGATCGTCATGGCGACGGGCGATGCGCCCCGCACGGCAGACGCCGTAGCCAAGCTGCTGGGGATTGACGAGGTTCACGCCGGTGTGTTGCCGGAAGGCAAGAAAAAGCTCATTGAAGACCTGAAGTCCAGGGGAACAACGGTTGCCATGGCTGGTGACGGTGTCAACGATGCGCCCGCATTGGCTGCTGCCGATGTCGGTCTTGCCATGGGCACGGGAGCCGATGTCGCCGTGGAAAGCGCCGGACTGACGCTGCTCAAGGGCGACCTGGAAGGCATCCTGCGTGCCCGGAAGCTTGCCCGCGAGACGGTTCGCAACATCCGGCAGAACCTCTTTTTCGCCTTCGTCTATAATGCGGTCGGTGTGCCTGTGGCGGCCGGTGTGCTCTATCCGGTCTTCGGCATACTGCTGTCGCCGATGCTGGCCGCCGCCGCCATGAGCCTGTCTTCGGTTTCGGTTATCAGCAACGCGCTGCGTCTGCGCACGCTGAAGCTTTAAGGAAAAGAAAAATGAATATCGGTGAAGCCTCCGAACAGAGCGGACTGCCGGTCAAGACGATCCGCTACTACGAGGATATCGGCCTCGTCCGTCCTCTGCGCAGCGAGAACGGATATCGCGATTTTATCGACGCGGATCTCCAGCGGCTGAAGTTCCTTCAAAGGTCGCGCAGCCTTGGGTTTTCCATCGACGAGTGCCGTGAACTTCTGTCTCTCTACGAGGACCGAAACCGGGCAAGTGCCGACGTCAAGGCGATCACCCGGGCGAAGATCAAGGAAGTGGATCGCAAGATCGAGGAACTGCGCTCACTCAAGAAGGTTCTGTCAGAGCTGGTGACCGCCTGCCATGGTGACGATCGGCCCAACTGCCCGATCATCGATGATCTGTCCGGCCAGCATGACCACGATCAGCTGGATGAAGAAAGCAGGCAGGCTTGATGAGCAGGATCTTTCTGACAGTTTCAGCGATCTTGTCCGTTATTGTGCTGGGCATTCTGTTCTGGGGGCTCGTGTCCGGAAAGGAACAACCGCCTGCCGCCAGTGGAGCCGCGCTGGTGTCGGTGCAAGTCCCGGCCCTGGAAGGAGACGCCCTGGCTGGCGAAACTCTTTTTCGCGAAAACTGCGCGAGTTGTCATGGCGACAACGCTGCCGGGCGTGATGGCATCGCGCCTCCGCTGGTACACAAGATTTACGAGCCTGGCCATCACGCCGACGGGGCTTTTCTGCTCGCAGTCTCCCGTGGCGTGCGTGCGCACCACTGGCCATTTGGCGATATGCCGCCCGTGGATGGCGTCAGCCAGGAGGATGTACAAAAGATAGTTGCCTATGTGCGCGCGCTTCAGCGGGAAAACGGGATCAACTGAACTCGAAGGGGCGGGCGCGAGCTTTGAACTGGAGGGGTGTTTGTTGGCCTCGGCTGTCGCGCCATCTTTCCGAACTGGTCGTGGAAGAGGGATGACCGGTGGCCGAGTGCCTGGTGCGTTGTTTGCGACTTAGGACCGGAATTGTAATGAGCTGCAACCAGGCAATTCGTATCAAGAAATAGCATTCTCTTCACGTATCGGCATGGTTCTGCGGTCAACCGGCTTGCCTCATCCCGCCGCATGTTTTACCTGACGGAAAACTTATTCGAAAAAGCGGCCTGTCGTTTGCCTGTTGCGGGCAGTCGGCAGGCAATAACATTTGCGGTCGTTCAACCTGTGTTCATGTGTCATGGCATAAATGCAGGTGCGGTCATTGAAGATAAGAAACAGGTGTCCTGCTGGATCAGTATGGCAGGAGCACCGACAGGAATTGTGCTCGGGACAGGCCAGAGGAGACGAAACGTCATGACCATCCGCTATCACAAGGGCGATTTGCCCGATCTGAAAGCCTATGAAACGGCAAGTGCGGTAGCGGTCGATTCCGAGACCCTGGGCCTCAACCCGCATCGTGACCGGCTCTGTGTTGTGCAGCTTTCACCGGGCGATGGCAGCGCCGATGTGGTCCAGATCGCACGCGGCCAGAGCGAGGCGCCAAACCTCGCAGCGCTGATGACTGATACGGCAAAACCGAAAATATTCCACTTCGCCCGGTTTGATGTTGCGGTGCTTCAGCACTATTTGAACATCCAGGTCTCGCCGATCTGGTGTACGAAAATCGCCTCCAAACTGGTTCGGACCTATACGGATCGCCACGGACTGAAGGATATCACGCGCGAACTTCTCGGGGTCGAGTTGTCCAAGCAGCAACAGAGCTCGGATTGGGCTGCAGAAACATTGAGCGACGCCCAGCTGGCCTACGCGGCCTCGGACGTGCTTCATCTGCACGCCTTGAAGGAACGGCTGGAAATGATGCTGGAGCGTGAAGAACGTAGTCATATTGCCCGGGCCTGTTTCGATTTCCTGCCGACGCGGGCAGAACTCGATCTGAAGGGCTGGGAAGAAAACGATATTTTCGCCCACTCGTAATGGCTTAGGTGCCAGGAGATCGGGCACACGATTTCGGAGAATGGATTGAGCGCTGTTGGCGATCATATGCACGGACATGCGGCCAGGCGACCATTGACCCGCGCCCAACGAGCCGCGCGCCGGCACAGCCTGATGGTGCGCATCATGCGCTGGCTGTTTCCTGGCGTCGGGCTGTTGATTCTGGCAGTCATGGTCGGGCTTGTGGTCTTGTTCAACGTGCTCAGCGGGCTTGGTGCCACCAACATGATGCTGACCAGCGAGGGGCTGGTGATGGATCATCCCGAACTGTCGGGTCATGATGGTGACCGCTCCTACCGTGTAACCGCCTACAGGGCGATCCAGCGCCTCAGTGACCCGCGCGTCATCGATCTTGAGACCATTCGGGCCGACATCACGCTCAGCAAGGACCAGAGCGCGCAGATTGTGGCGCTGAAAGGTACCTACAACAACGCGACGGAGAGCTTGCGGCTCTATGAAGGCATTCAGCTTGAATGGAGTGAAGGCTACACGGTCGACCTGTCCGAAGTGGAAATCGACCTCAGCAACGGGGCTCTGAAGACCTCGCAGGTCGTGTCCATTCGTTCCGATCAGGGCCGTGTCGTGGCGGGCAAACTCGACTATGATAAAGCCAAGGGAATCGTCAGGTTTTCCGACGGTATCAAGATGACCCTCAATCCTGCTTCGCAAGGACAGTAAGAGATGACTTTTCTGAAACGCATGACGATTGCCGCCGCCGCAACCCTTCTTGCCGGTTCGGCCCATGCCCAGACCTTCTCCGATGCCTTCGCCGGCTTCGGTTCGAACGATGGTGAGCCTATCGAGATCGAGGCGAGTGAACTGAGGGTCGAAGACAACAACAACACCGCAACCTTCGTTGGCGATGTGCTGGTCACGCAGGGCGAAACCAGCCTCAAGACGCAGCGGCTCAAGGTGTTCTACGTCGGCTCAGGTGCTGAGAAGACCGAAGAGAGCGCCGTCCAGCAGAAGATTTCGAAGCTGGAAGCGGCGGGAGGCGTGTTCATCACCTCCAAGGACCAGACCGCGAAGGGCGACGAAGCCAGCTTCGACATGAACAAGGAAGTCATGGTGATGACCGGCAAGGAAGTCGTGCTCAGCCAGGGACCGAATGTTGTCGTCGGGAACAGGCTGACCGTCAATCTGAAGACCGGCCAGGCCAATCTGAGCGCCGGCAATGGCAAGGTGTCCGGCCAGGGCAGCGGCCGCGTCAAGGTGCGCATTCAGCCCAACAGTGTGAACAACGACCAAAACGGCAACTGATATTGACGGCTGGTTCGACTCGACAGTGTCGGCCACAGACCTTATGTGAAGCCGCGGCAATGATCGGATGGACGGCGCGCCAGTGAAGAGAACGTCTTCGGAGTATAACGGATTGCAGGGAAGCATGCCGGAAACGGGCCACGATGGCGAAGAACTGTCGCAGGCGCTGGTCGTCGATGGCATCGGCAAGACCTATGGCCGCCGCCAGGTGGTGAAATATGTGAGCCTGTCCGTGAAGCCTGGCGAAGCCGTCGGCCTTTTGGGGCCGAACGGTGCCGGCAAGACCACGACCTTCTACATGATCACCGGGCTGATCCGGCCGGATCAGGGCAAGATCTCGCTGGAAGGCTTCGACATCACCCGTATGCCCATGTACCGGCGCGCCCGGCTCGGCATCGGCTATCTGCCCCAGGAAGCGTCCATCTTCCGTGGCCTGACGGTGGAAGAAAACATTCGCGCCGTTCTGGAAGTGATCGAGCCGAACCGGCAGAAACGCCGGGAGGAGCTCGACGAGCTGCTGGCTGAATTCGGCCTCACCCATTTGCGGAAATCGCCGAGTATCGCCCTTTCCGGTGGTGAACGCCGCCGTGTCGAAATTGCCCGCGCACTTGCAAGCCGTCCCTCGTTCATGCTGCTCGATGAACCTTTCGCAGGTATCGACCCCATCGCGGTAGGGGATATTCAGCAGCTCGTGCGTCACCTGACCCAGCGTGGCATTGGCGTTCTGATAACGGACCACAATGTTCGCGAGACGCTTGGCCTCATCGACCGCGCCTACATCATCGCTTCGGGCGAAGTTCTGACGGAAGGGCTCCCCCAGGAAATTGTCACCAATCCGGATGTGCGCCGGCTTTATCTGGGTGAACAGTTTACGCTTTGATGACACGCCGCCAGCTACGTTATACACTCGGTCTGCAATCAAGAAGCAAAAAGCAGACCAACTTGAAATAACGCTTGCCTGGGAACTCAATGGCCATTTCAACCAAGCTGGAGATGCGACAAAGTCAGTCGCTGATCATGACGCCGCAACTGATGCAGGCGATCAAGCTGTTGCAAATGTCCAATCTCGATCTCGTTGCCTATGTCGAAGCCGAGTTGGAACGAAATCCGCTTCTGGAAAAGAACGAAATCGCCGAAGGCGGAGGCGAGGGGGATGGCGGCAGGGATGCCGCTGCAGACGCGTTCGGCGATGGCGCGGACAATCAGACCCGCCAGGGCGACGAGCCCGATACCGGCGACTGGATGCAGAACGATCTGGAAACCGGATCGGAGGCCATTGCCTCACGCATGGATACCGACCTGGGCAACGTCTTTCCCGACGAGCCCGGCGTGCCTGCATCGCCGGACCCGGCTCTTCTGAAGGCCGGTGACAGTTACAAGAACGCCGGCAGCAGTGGTGCTTCTGAAGATTACAATCTGGAGGCCTTCGTTGCCGACGAAGCCTCCCTGGTCACGTCTCTTGAAGAACAGATGCATCTGGCGATCGGCGATGAAGCCGACAAGCTGATCGCGACCCACCTGATCAACTCGCTTGATGAAAACGGCTACCTTTACCTGGATTTCGATGAGACGGCGGAGCAGCTCGGGGTCGAAACCGAACGGCTGGAAAGCGTTCTGGCCATCTTGCAAACCTTTGAGCCCGCTGGCGTGTTTGCGCGTAACCTGGCCGAATGCCTGAAGCTGCAGCTCATCGACAAGAACCGCTACGATCCGGCCATGGAAGCGCTGATCGACAATATTGAACTGCTGGCCAGACGTGATCTGCCGGGGCTTCGCAAGGTTTGCGGGGTCGATGATGAGGATCTGGTCGAGATGATTGCGGAAATCCGCGCACTCGATCCCAAGCCCGGCAGTCTCTTCGGATCGGCGCTGGTGCAGCCGGTAGTGCCGGATGTCTTCGTGCGCCCGGCCAACGACGGCACCTGGGCGATCGAGCTGAATTCGGACACCCTGCCGAAAGTGCTCGTCAATCAGACCTATTATGCCAAGGTCATCAAGACGGCCCGAAACGAGACGGAGAAGGAATATCTCACCGACTCGTTGCAGACGGCCAACTGGCTGGCCAAGAGCCTTGATCAGCGCGCCCGTACGATCCTCAAGGTATCGACTGAGATTGTCCGGCAGCAGGACGGGTTTCTCACCTACGGCATCGCCCATTTGCGTCCGCTCAACCTGAAGACCGTCGCGGAAGCGATCGGCATGCACGAATCGACAGTCAGCCGGGTGACCTCGAACAAGTTCATGGCGACCCCGCGCGGCATCTACGAGCTCAAGTACTTCTTCTCTTCCGCCATCTCCGCAACGGTGGGCGGCGATGCCCATTCGGCGGAATCGGTCCGGCACCGGATCAAGCAGATGATTGATGCCGAAGATCCGAAGTCGATCCTTTCGGACGATACGATTGTCAAAATTCTGAAGGACGACGGTGTCGATATTGCCCGCAGGACGGTCGCCAAATACCGCGAAGCCATGAAGATCGGTTCGTCCGTTCAGCGCCGGCGTGAAAAAAACGTGCGACTTTAAGTCCTGATGTGATCTGCCTTTAGGGCTCAATGGTGCAATATTTAAAATGTTTCAGAGATTTCCACTGAAACAATACAAGGCAATTACACGGCTCTTTTTCAACTTTGTTTCTTTAATTCATAATCAATTGACTCTTTGAGCGAGCGCAATTATAGCACCGCCCTCGTGACGTAAACAGGGGATGGCGCTTCGGCGCTGACTGGTCCATTCTGTAAGCTTGAAACGTCTCGCGTTTCAACACCGGCGGCAACGCCGGTGACCTATCGGTCAATAGAAAAAGAAGAGGTCCCCATGGCTTTGCGGATTTCGGGTAAGAATGTCGATGTAGGCGATGCACTGCGCGTCCACGTCACAGACCGAATCGAAGACGCTCTGGAAAAATATTTCACAGGCGGCTTCACAGGCCACGTTACGCTCAGCAGGGAGGGCACAGGCTTCAAGTCTGAATGCAGCCTGCATTTGGACACCGGTATTGTGCTTCAAGTGTCCGCGCAGGATCAGGACCCGCGCGCCAGTTTCGATATGGCTGCGGAAAAGATCGAAAAGCGGCTTCGCCGCTACAAGCGCAAGCTGAAGGACCATCATGGCCCCAACGGCCACGACCGGGAGGCTCTGGAAGCAGCATCTTATGTGCTGGCTTCGCCCGAGGAAGACGAGGAAGTGCCGGTGGATTTCAATCCGCTGGTGATTGCCGAAACTTCCGCGAAAGTTAAAACGATGACCGTCGGTATGGCGGTAATGGAGCTGGATCTGACCGAAGCGCCGGTCGTGTTGTTCAAAAACGCGGCAAATGGCGGTGTCAATGTTGTCTATCGCAGGCCAGACGGCAATATTGGCTGGATAGATCCAGCATTGGTAGCCAATCAGGCTGCCGAATAAGGATGCGGATGGGGTCGGCTTCCTCAGGGAAGCCGGCTTCTGAAACTTGTAGGCGGACTAATGGATCTTGGTGATCTTCTGGGTAAAGACGCGGTAATTGCCGGGCTCAAGGCCAAAAGCAAAAAACAGGCAATTCAGGAACTCGCCGGTAAGGCGTCTGAACTGACCGGTCTTTCCGAACGGGAAATCTTCGACACGCTTCTTCAGCGCGAACGTTTGGGCTCTACAGGTGTCGGTCACGGCATTGCGATCCCGCACGGCAAGCTGACACGGCTCGACCGTCTGGTAGGACTGTTCGCGAAGCTGGAAAAACCAGTCGATTTCGATGCTCTCGATGATGAGCCGGTTGACTTGGTGTTTCTGCTTCTGGCGCCGGAAGGCGCTGGTGCCGACCATTTGAAGGCTCTGGCCCGTATCGCACGCCAGCTCCGCGACGGCGCTGTCACCCAGGGCATTCGCGCGTCCCATGATGCGCAAGAGATCTACGATCTTCTGACCCAGCCGTTGGCTTCTTCCAACGCGGCTTAATCCGTTTCAAAGTCTCTGACGCAAAAAGACCGGCTGCGAGGCCGGTCTTTTGGTTCGTATGCGGCGCGTTCAGCCAGAAAGGAGGCTTTGGACGGTTCACCTGGTGTCACCCAGCCCTCAAAGGACTAGGCAGGTCCCAGTGCGCGAGCCTGATCCGTGTCAGGCCTTCGCCGGATTGGCATCGCCCTGAACGAGCCCTTGCTGCTGGACGGCGACTGCACCTTTGGTAAGCGCCGGCAGGTGAAGGTCTGCGAGCTCTGCAGGAGGATTGGTCTCTTCGGGAATACGCCACAGGGTCGAACGGATCGCGATCTGGCCAAGTGTTCTGGTCGAGGTTGTCACCGCGATGACAGCTGCCAGAAGCGGCCCGATGGCCACGGGAATGACCGGCCACACCAGATCGATAGGCTGGGTGGAAAGCCAGGCAAGACCTGCAAGTCCGAAGAGTGTCTGCGGCCAGAGCTTGCGGAACGCCAGCAAGACCGGCAGTCGTTGGACACCACGTGCCTGCGCACCCCAGCCGATGGTTTTGCCGAACAGGAGCCCACCCATGAACAGTGAGTGCGCCACGGCCATGATCGGTGCCAGCATTGCCGAATAGACGATTTCCGCAAGAACGCTCACGACGACACGTATCGGCCCGCCGAAGGCCTTGCGAAGGTCCGGACGGGCGAGCACGTCGGCGACGGTTGCAAGTTTCGGCGCGAACACCATCGTCAGGACGGTGAAGAAGAGCAGGGCACCAGTGTCAGGGCGATATGGCATGTAGTCGGTGACCATGCCGAGGATGGCCGCCGATGTCATGAAGCCCAGCCACGCAGGAGAGCCGAGGAACATCAGGATAGCCAGCACAAGCTGCATCCGGCTAACGGGTTTGAGGCCAGGAAGCCCGATCAGCCGGCGGTATTGCAGGTTGCCCTGGCACCAGCGCAGGTCACGGCGGATAAACTCCAGCAGATGAGGCGGATTGGCTTCATAGCTGCCCGTTTCGAGCGGCAGTACGCGCACTTCGTAGCCGGCGCGGCGCATCAGGACGGCTTCCACCTGATCATGGGAAAGAATTGTTCCCGAGAGCGGGCCCTTCCCGGGCAGTTCCGGCAGACGGCAGCTTTCCTTGAACGGTTTGATCCGCAAGATGGCGTTGTGTCCCCAGTAGGGGCCGCAGTCACCCTGCCACCAGGCACTGCCGATGGTGTAGGAACGCATGCCAAGCCGCATGCCGAACTGGAAGACGCGGGCAAAGGCGCTATCTGTCGGAAGGCCAACCACAAGACTTTGCAGAATGCCGAGCCGGGGATTGGCTTCCATGCGCCGCACCAGTCCGACAATGGCGTGGGCCGACATGTAGCTGTCGGCATCCAGCACCAGTGCAAACTCGTGTCGATCGCCCCAACGTTCGCAGAAGTCTTCGATGTTGCCGGCCTTGAAACCGCGATTGTCCGTGCGCCGCCGATAGACCACCTCCATCTGGCCTTCGAAGCGATCTTTCAGCCGGGACGTCATCTGCTGCTCCTGAAGGGCAACGTCGTCCATATTGGTGTCGCTGAGCACATAAAGGGTGAACCGGTCTGCTTCGCCTGCGCGTATCAAGTGAGACACGATGGCGTTCAGATTGGTTTCCAGGCTTTCTGTATCTTCGTTGCGGACACAGGACAGCAGCGCTGTCGAGCTTCGTAGCGGCTGTGTGGGGTCGCCGTGCTCGATCGGGCAGACTGCATCAGCAGGGTTTCTGGAAAGCCGCATGATGAGGAGGCCGATCACCGCATTCCAGAAACCTATGATGGTCCAGGGCTGGGTGATCATGAAGCAGACAAGAATGAAAAGGTCGAGCGCCGTATATCCACCAGGAGAAAGCGTCAGCGTCATCAAGGTGGCAAGGCCGGCAAAACTGAGCCCGATAAGGGCCGCGAACGTCAAACGCCGTGCGGTCATAGGAGCAATTGATCCATTGAATTTTGGCATGTCAAAGACCCGAAACATTTTTTTGACTTCCAATCGGAGCGATCATCGCAATAGTGCGCATGTCAAAATGTCCTAACGTTGACAAAGGCAAGGGTTGATGACCGCAGAGGATAAAGGATGACCGCAGACGTACCGGTGACGCGCGACACAGGTAAACCGCAGGCGCTGTGGTACACCGAGCCCGGTCGATGCGGACTGGAGACTGTTTCCTTGAATGAGATGCAAACCGGCGAAGTGCTGGTCGAAACGCTCTTTAGCGGGATAAGCCGGGGAACGGAAGGCCTTGTCTTTCGCGGCGACGTTCCGTCGAGTGAATGGCAGCGCATGCGGGCGCCACATCAAGAGGGAGATTTCCCGTTTCCGGTTAAATACGGATACGCAAACGTCGGCAGGGTCATTGCAGGAGACCCGGATCTCAACGGCTGTCTTGTGTTTTCTCTCTTCCCTCATCAAAGCGTCTTTACGCTCCCCTCCATGTCGTGCGTGCCGGTTCCCCAGGGCGTTTCCGCCGAAAGGGCCGTCTTGGCGGCCAACATGGAAACGGCACTTAATGCGTTATGGGACGGAAAACCATCACCGGGGGATCACATCTGCGTGGTCGGCGGTGGTGTCGTCGGTCTCTTGACCGCATACGTTGCCGGGCGGTTACCCGGATCAAAAGTAACTGTCGTGGATACAAACCCTGACCGAGCGGAAGTTGCCATCGGGCTGGGTCTGGAATTTGCACTGCCGGAAGATGCGCCGGCTAACCAGGATCTGGTGTTTCACACAAGCGCCACGTCGGCGGGACTGGCAACGGCGCTTGCCTGTGCCGGCGACGGTACGTCCATCGTCGAGCTGAGCTGGTACGGCGCGCATGCGGTCACGGCTCCGCTGGGAGCAGACTTTCACTGCCGCCGCCTGAAGCTTGTTTCCAGTCAGGTTGGAACGATCCCGATCGACCGGCAGGCCCGCTGGACTTACCGCCGCAGGCTGGAAACGGCTCTTGGCCTCCTGGCCGATCCTGCCCTCGACCGTCTCATCACCCACAAGGTGGCGTTTGCCGATCTACCGGATCGTCTTCCCGATTTGTTGAACAAGGTGTCAGATGTGCTTGCCGCCCTCGTCGTATATGACGGAACCAACCAAGCCGTCATTTGAAAATCTCTCAATTTTCCTCATGATTTCAGGATGATAAGATGTTTGCAGTTGAAGTACGCGATCACGTCATGATTGCCCACTCCTTCAAGGGAGACCTGTTCGGTCCGGCCCAGGCATTGCACGGCGCCACGTTTGTCATCGATGCCGCGTTCCTGGCCGACAGCCTTGACGCCAATGGCGTGGTGATCGACATCGGCCGGGCGCATGAAGCGTTGAAGGAAGTCCTGCAGCCTCTGAATTACAAGAACCTCGACGAGGTGCCGGAATTTGCGGGCATCAACACCACGACCGAGTTTCTGACAAAGCACATCCATGATCACCTGGCCAAGGCTGCCAGAGCGGACAAGCTCGGACGTCCGGGATCTGAACTGAAGGCGATCCGCGTGACGATTTCGGAATCCCACGTCGCGCGAGCCTGGTACGAAGCCGGGATCTGACAGCTCATGCCCGCACTTGTCTTTGCCTATCCCGGAGATTTCAACACACCGACCGGCGGTTACGGCTACGATCGCAGGATCGTCGCCGGTCTGCGCACGCTAGGCTGGGAGGTTGATCTGGTTTCGCTTGGGGACGGCTTTCCGTTTCCCACCGAAGAAACGCTTCGGCAAGCTGAAGCCCGGCTGTCGTCGGTGCCGGAAGGGTCGCTTGTCGTCGTCGACGGTCTCGCACTTGGTGTAATGGCGGGAGCCATGGAAAGACTGCAGGACCGGATCACTCTCATTGCGCTTGTGCACCACCCGCTCTGTGTCGAAAACGGTTTGTCGAAGGAACAGGCTGAAGCTCTTTTCCAGAGCGAAAACAAAGTGCTGGCTTTTGCCCGTCATGTCATCGTGACCAGTCCCGCAACAGGCACTCAGGTTGAAGAGCTTTTCGGCATATCTTTGGACCGCATCACCGCCGTTCTGCCCGGCACGGAAAAGCCTGAGCCGTATGAACGACCACAGAACGACGTCACGAGACTGTTGTCGGTCGGCACCTTGCTGCCACGCAAGGGCTACGATCTCTTGCTGACCGCCCTTGCAAGCCTCAAGGAGTTGCGCTGGCATCTGGATATCGTCGGCGGGCTTGAGGCGGATCCTGAATGTTACCAGGCGCTTTTAAGCCAGGCGCGTGAGCTGGAACTTCTCGACAGGATTACCTTTCACGGGGCTGTTCCCGCGCAAGACCTTGGCGACTTTTATCGCTCGGCAGAGATATTCGTGCTCGCAAGCCGGTATGAGGGCTACGGCATGGCTTATACCGAAGCGCTTGCCCACGGTTTGCCGGTAATCGGTAGCGGTGGCGGCGCGGTGAAGGAAACACTTCCGGAGAAAGCTGCCATCTACTGCGGCGTCGAGGATGTCGATGCTTTGCGTGACGCGCTCGAAACACTCATCTCCGACCGCGAGAAACGTGCAGGATTGAGCACTGAAGCCAGAAAGGCCGCTGAACTCTTGCCGGACTGGACGGATGCGGCACGGAAGTTTGCAGACCTGTTGCAGGATACTGGCCGATGAGTGGTTTTTCACCAGAATGGCTTGCCTTGCGCGAACCGGTCGATCTGGCGGCTCGCAATGAGGACGTTGAAGCTGCATTCTTTGCGGCTCTCGGCAGTCAGCCGATGCGCATAATGGATCTCGCAAGTGGAGCAGGCTCGACTGTCTCGGCTCTTGCTCGGCATCGAAGCACTTCGATCGAATGGCTTTTGACCGACTACGATCCGGCTCTGTTGGAAGTTGCCGGGCAGCGCTGGCAGGACAGGGTAACAACGCGGCAGATCGACCTTGCGAGCGATCTGGAGGAGCTGCCGTTTGCCGAGGTTGACGCAGTGACTACATCCGCTTTTCTGGACTTGGTCGCAGAGCCGTTTCTTGTCCGGCTGGTCGATCAGGTCGTGAAGGCGCGAAAACCGTTTCTGGCAAGCCTTACCTACGATGGCCGCGCGGTGTTCACCCCGCAACTTCCGTTAGATGCCGCGTTGTTGGCCGCACACAACACGCATCAGCTGTCTGACAAGGGGTTCGGTCCGGCTCTCGGTCCGGCCGCTGCCATGCGTGCCATCGAACTGTTTCGGGATCGAGGCTACAAGGTGGTGCAGGGCCGGTCTGACTGGCAGGCAGACAGTTCGTCAGCGGATTTCCTGAAAGAGCTTCTCGGAGGCTGGTGCAACGTCGGCAGGGAAGTCGCGCTGGACGAGGCGGAACTGGCGCAATGGTGGTCGCAGCGGCAGGAACACATCACTTCCGGTCAACTCACTCTCAGCGTCGGTCACGTCGATTTCACTGCCTTGCCCTAAGACACAGGTATCCGGCTTCCTCCCGGGACTTGTTGAAACCGGGTGGTCTGCCTAAACTGTGTGCAGGCAGGAGAGGAGAGGTGCGATATGGGCGCAAGTGATGAACGCTATAGCCCGATTGCCCGGCTGATCCATTGGCTGACCGCCATTCTGGTGCTGACAATGGTGCCTGCCGGCCTTGTCATGATCCGGATCGACAGCGGCCCCTTGCAGAACCAGCTGTTCGACTACCATCGCTCGGTCGGCATCGTGTTGATGATATTGACCCTGATACGTCTCGGTTATCGGCTGCCCCACAAACCCGCCCCCTTGCCGGAAAGCATGCCGCTCTGGCAGCAATTTGCCGCCAAGGCTACCCATGCCTTTCTGTACGGTTTTCTGCTGGTCAATCCCTTCATCGGGTGGGTGGCTACTTCCGCCTACGGTGCGGCAATCTCGGTCTTCGGCCTGTTCACCATGCCGGCCATTGTCGCCAAGGACCGTGCGTTGGCAGACCAGCTTTTTCAAATTCATCTTGTGCTCGGGCTGCTCTTCACTGCCGCCGTGGTGCTGCATATTGCCGCCGCGCTTTATCACGGTCTTGTGCGCAAGGACGGTGTTCTCGGTAGAATGATTTAAGTTTTTGGAACGAATACTCTGCGGTAATGTTGAGTGTCTTGAAAGATTTTTTATGATTGAAGAAGTGTTAACTTAACAAATTTTAATAGTTCCTGTTTTGTAATTTTTTACCATGCCCTTTAATTACAGTTTATCGTTTTTTGGCCTAAATGACGTCTCGGAACCCAAGGACCGGTTCAAGTGTAACCGTTAGAAAATGGTAAGGACTAAAATGAAACAGACCATTCGGACCCTGCTGGCAAAACACGGCAATCTGCCGGTTTCTATCGACGACGTCGCGGACGGTGCTGACCTCTACGATGCCGGTCTGTCTTCGTTTGCATCCGTCCAGGTGATGCTGGCGCTCGAGGAAGAGTTCGATATCGAATTTCCGGAGCATTTGCTGAACCGCAAGTCTTTCGCCTCCATTGATGCGATCGACGCAGCTCTTACCGAAATCCTGAAAGAGCAGGCTGCGTAATCCATGACCGCCGCAGCCAAGATCACTGCCATGGGGTTGGCAGATCGCGCCAAGCGGGCCGCCAAGGTCGCTTCCGAGTTTGCCGACAAGGTTGATGTGGAAGGCCGCTTTCCTGTTGAAGGCATGAACGCCCTGAAAGCGGAACGCCTGATGGGTGTCATGATCCGTCCGGAATTCGGCGGGGAAGGTGCAACGCTGACCGAGATTGCTGATGTTTGCGCAATTCTTGGACAAGCCTGCGCGGCCACCGCGATGACTTATGCCATGCACCAGATCCAGATTGCCAGCCTGGCGGATTACGCCGTAGGCAGTGCCTGGCACGAAGGTTTCCAGAAGCGGATCTGCGATGAGCAGCTTCTGATCGCCTCTGCAACCAGTGAGGCGGGCATCGGCGGCAACTTGCGCAATTCGATCTGTGCGGTCGAGGTCGAGGGCGACATCGTGCGCCTGACCAAGGATGCGACCGTGATTTCCTACGGCGCCAATGCGGACGCCATCATGGTGACCTCCCGCCGGCATGTCGACGCGGCTCATTCCGACCAGGTTGCGACCATTTTCCTGAAGGATCAGTACACGCTTGAGCAGACCAGCAAATGGGATACGCTCGGCATGCGTGGAACCTGCTCCGACGGCTATATTTTCAAGGCGGAAGCTCCGGCTGACCAGATCCTGCCGCGCCCGTTTGCGGAGATTGCGGCCCAATCCATGCTGGCCGTTTCCCATCTTCTTTGGGGCGCGCTCTGGTATGGCATCGCTGCTGATGCGGTTGCCCGTGGGCAGGCATTCGTGAAGAACGCTGCGCGCAAGGCTCCCGGCCAGGTTCCTCCTGGAGCACTGCGTCTGGCGGAGGCGTCAAGCCTGCTGCAGCTGGTCAAGGCCAACGTCGTTGCCGGCCTGAAACAGTTCGAAGGTTGCAAGGGCGACAGCGATGCGCTCAATGCCATGAGCTTCTCCGTTGCCATGAACAACGTGAAGATCGGCACGTCACAGACGATCCTGACAATCATCAACCACTGCATGCTGATCTGCGGGATCGCAGGCTACAAGAACGGTACGCCGTTCAGCCTCGGACGCCACCTGCGTGACGCCCATTCGGCGCAGCTGATGATTTCCAACGACCGTATTCTGGGCAACACGTCCACGATGCTCCTGGTCAACAAACAAGACACCAGTCTTTTGGGGTAATGATGGACGCGCAAGTCTCTTTTCTGGATCAGCTCTTTGCCAAAGGCGTCCTGCATGACAGCGGTGTCGACGGCCTCTATGCCCGCAGCGGCGAATTTGAAGACGTTATTGCCCGTTTCGAAAAATTTGCCCTCACATACGGTCAGGACGAGATCTCCGAAGCAATGGTGTTCCCGCCGGGAATGACCATGCAGGATTTCGAAACCAGCGGTTACATGAAGAACTTCCCGCAGTTGGCAGGAACAGTGCATGCCTTTTGCGGCAACGACCATGACCACATGGGGCTGTTGCAATGCATGGCGGCTGGCGACGACTGGTCCAAGGATCAGAAACCGACCCAGGTGGCTTTGACACCTGCTGCCTGCTATCCGCTTTATCCGATCCTCTCGCGCCGTGGTGCACTACCGGCTGAGGGAGCCTACGTAGCGCTGCAGTCCTATTGCTTCCGCCACGAGCCTTCCAAGGATCCGGCTCGGATGCAGATGTTCCGCCAGCGTGAATACGTGCGTGTCGGTTCTGCCGAACAGACCATGGATTTCCGCGAGACCTGGAAACAGCGCGGCTCGGACATGATGGAGCGGCTGCAGCTCCCGCATCACGTTGATGTCGCCAACGATCCCTTCTTCGGCCGAGCTGGCAAGATCATGGCGTCCGGCCAGCGTGAACAGGAATTGAAGTTCGAAATGCTTGTGCCGATCACGTCGGAAGAAAAGCCGACGGCCTGCATGAGCTTCAATTACCACATGGACAATTTCGGCAAGGCCTGGAACATCCGTCAGGCTGATGGAACGCCTGCCCACACCGCATGTGTCGGCTTCGGTCTGGAACGACTGGCGCTGGCGCTCTTCCGCCATCACGGTTTCGACACGTCCAAATGGCCTGAAGGCGTCCGTGCCACGCTTTGGGGATGAGGGGACGCAACATGACGCAAGCCGTGTTTGACCGCTTCAATGCGGCGACCTACGTGCGTAGCCCGCTCCATTCCCAGGACCGGGACTGGCCCGAAACCAATTGCTATCTTGATGTCTGGATCGAGGTATTGCCGTCGCTTGGTCTGCCGGCGGAGGCTTGTCTGTCCTATTCGGTCACCCAGGATTTTGAAGGGGACCAGTTCACCTTCTTCAAGGTGCCGCTGGAGGATCTGGAAGCGCTTTATGGTCTCAAGGTCACGGAACTTGCGATCTACGACCGGGTGGAAGCCCACGTCCGGCAACAGATCGAACGGGGCCGCCTGTCACTGGTCGAAGTCGACAGCTATTTCCTGCCGGACACACACGGTGTCGGTTATCACGAGGCCCACGGCAAGACCACGATCGCAGTCAACTGGATGGATTTTGAAGCCAGGACAATGGAATATTTCCATGGTCTGGGCCTGCACCGGCTGGAAGGTGACGATTTCGACGGAGTGTTTCAGCGCGGCGCACATGAAAAGCCGACGCCGTTCCTGCCATACACGGAATTCGTGAAGGTTCCGGACACACTGCCAACGCCGGCTCACATCCTGAACGTTTCGGAAGGCCTTCTGCGCCATCACCTGAAGCGTCGCCCAAAGCAGAACCCGATTGCAGCCTTTGCACAGGTCTTCCCGGCACAGGTGGAAAAGATCTGCGAACGCGAGTTCGGCTTCTTCCACTTGTATGCCTTCAACACGCTGCGCCAGCTCGGTGCGAATTTCGAGCTGTTTTCGTCCTATCTCGAATGGCTGGTTGAGGAAGGCAGGGGCGATCTGACCGAGGGTGTGCAGATGGCCAAGACCATTTCCTCCACCTGCAAGATGGTGCAGTTCAAACTGGCACGCGCCGTCATGCGCAAGAAGTTTCAGGGGCTGGACGAAGGTTTGCTGCCGGCGGTCAACGCCTGGGACAACCTGATGCAACTTCTCGACACCCACTACGGTGATCAGGACGCACGTTTTACTCCCGTAGTCAGCGCTGCCGGGGCTTGAATGATCGACCTGGGTGAAGTGACCTGGGCGCTGTCAATGACAGAGCCCGGTGCCTTTGAAACACCGCTTTCGACGGGGCACCAGTGGGATTTCGTTCCGGCACACGTTCCGGGAACCGTCGCCGGTGCTCTGACGGATGCAGGACTTTACGACCCGGACAATCCCGTTCCCCTTCATGGCAAAGACGTCTGGTATGAAGCCTGGTTCGACGCCCCGCCGGGCCGATATCGCTTGCACCTGGAGGGGTTGGCGACCATTGCCGAGGTTTACCTGAACGACGTTGAGGTGCTGTCCAGCCGGAACATGTTCCGCAAATACAGTGTTCCCGTGGAACTGGCCGATCGCAGCGTTCTGAAAATCTGCTTTCGCGCGCTAGAGCCGCACTTGAACGCAAAGGGACCGCGCGCCCGGTGGAAGCCTCAGTTGGCAACCAGCCAGGGGCTGAGGCTCGTGCGGACGACGCTTCTCGGTCACATGCCCGGTTGGTGCCCGGAAATCCATGCGGTTGGCCCATACCGCCCAATCAGGCTCGAACCCGAGACGACGCCGCGTATTGTTGAAAAGCATATTCTTGCGGACCTGGCTCCGGATGGCACCGCCGCGCTGTCAGTTACGGTCAGGCTCGAAAATACGGATGCCGTTCCGGTGCTGAATTGCGCGGGAGCATCGGCGAAGATGAGCTTTCAGGACGACGGTTGCTATGCGGCGACCGTCCGTCCTGAGGGCGCCAAGCCCTGGATGCCGCACACACACGGCGAGCCTGCTCTTTACGACGTAACCGTTCAGGCCGGTGACAATACTCTTTCGCTGGGCAAGACAGGCTTTCGCCGGATCGAGGTGGACCACGGTGCCGATGGACGCGGCTTCGGACTGAAGATCAACGGTGTGCCGGTCTTCTGCCGGGGCGCCGTCTGGACCAATGCGGATCTGTTGAATCTGTCGTCCAGCCGCGAAACCTATCGCCCGCTGTTGGAAAAAGCCCGGGACGCAGGCATGAACATGCTGCGCATCGGCGGGACGATGCTTTACGAGAGCCGCGCCTTCCTTGAGCTATGTGACGAATTGGGCCTGCTGGTCTGGCAGGACTTTCAGTTCGCCAACTACGATTATCCCGTGAAGGATGCCGCCTTCGTCGCGGAGGTCGAGGCGGAACTGCGCGATCAGCTGGATGAAAGCATGGGCAGCCCTTCACTTGCCGTTCTGTGCGGTGGAAGCGAGATCTACCAGCAGGGCGCCATGATGGGGCTTTCCGAGGATCGCTGGAAGGGGCCGCTGTGCGAGGAGATCTTGCCGGCTATTGCCGCGGAACTGCGGCCGGATGTGCCCTATGCAGCAAATTCGCCATGCGGTGGGGTTCTGCCATTTTCACCAAACGACGGCATCGCGCACTATTACGGCGTTGGGGCGTATCTGCGGCCTCTGGAAGATGCAAGACGGGCCGATGTCCGCTTTGCAGGTGAGTGCCTTGCGTTTTCCAATATTCCTGTCCAGCAAAGCCTGGAAGAAGGATTGCCGGTGAAACCGGGGCATGACCCACGCTGGAAGGCACGGGTACCGCGTGACCGCGGCGCCGGCTGGGACTTCGAGGATGTGCGCGATCACTATCTGAAGCTGCTCTACGGTGTCGATCCGGCCGCACTTCGCTACGGCGATCCAGACAGATACCTCGACCTCGGACGGGCGGTCACTGGTGAGGTCATGTCCGAGACCTTTTCCGAATGGCGGCGGCCCGGTTCCAATTGCCAGGGCGCACTGGTCTGGACACTTGCCGACCTCTCGATTGGTGCCGGGTGGGGACTTGTTGATGCAGCCGGACGGCCCAAACCCGCGTGGTATGCCCTCAAGCGCGCATTCAGGCCGGTAATTGCCTGTGTCACCGACGAAGGCACGAACGGCCTTGCCATTCACGTCCTTAGCGAGAGGGCAGAGGAAAAGCCGGTCAGGATCAGTATTGCCTGCCTGAGGGATGGCCAGGTGCCGGTGGTTTCAGGAGACAAGGAGCTGTTGTTGGCGCCGAACAGTGCGCAGACGCTCAATGCGGTGGACCTGATCGGAGCCTTCTTCGACGTCACCTACGCCTATCGTTTCGGTCCACCCTCTCATGATGTAACCGTGGTGCGCCTGTTCGATACGCAAACCGGAGAACTCATTTCCGAGGCGCATCATTTCCCGCTCGGCCGAGGACAGCATCGCCATTTCGATGCTCCCGAGGTAAGTGTTGAACAGGACGAGGCCGGCAGTTGGTCACTGATGATCCGTGCCGAGCGCTTCCTGCAATCGACCGTCGTTGCCATTCCCGGATTTGAGGTGGAGGATAACTGGTTCCATCTGGCTCCGGGCGAGGCGAAGTGCATTCAACTGCAACAAACGCCAGACGAAGAACGCGATGATCAGGCAGCCCCCAAAGGGCAACTTACGGCCCTGAACTTCGCCGGGCGCGTGCCCTTCTGACGCCTTTCTGGAAGCGACGGATCAGCCTGCGGTTTCGTCTGGTTCGGGCGCAGGTGCCTTTGTCCAGAAAATGAAGAACCAGGTGCCCGCGGTCAAAGCAATCTGGACGCCAAAGCGGAAAAGCGCTGCGCCGGCCAGGCCTCCTAACGCAGCGCCAAGGCTGACGACGGGTATCAACAAAAGACTGGTACTGATGAGCAGCGCCATCCGCACGCGTTGACGACCGGTGGCTCGCAAGATGTCCGCCCCTACACCGGAAAGCCCCATCAGGAGCGGATAAAACGCAAGGCACATAACGACTGTCGGTGTTTCTGCGAAATCTTCACCCAGAACAAGGGGAATGAAACCGGCGATCAGCAACAGGAAAACTGCGACCGGCAGGGCGAGGAACACCGTCACCGGCAACAGCTTGACGCCGAAAGCAAGGCTGCTTGCCTGCCCATCTTGTGCCTGGCGAAAATGGCGGGTGTAGGTTGCATAGAGAAACGCTCTGACGGGCGCTGAGGCTGCGTCGATGATGCGGAACCCGGCTGCGTACTGCCCGCCTGCATCTGCGCTCAAAGTGTGAACGACCACCGGCTTGTCCAGATCCTTCATGCCGCCGATGGCAAAAAACTCGATGCAATAGAGAAGGCTGAGTTTCAGGTCGTCCCGGATCAGGGTGAAGGTCGGTCGGCCGAGATCACGCAGAACAAGCCAGCAAGCCGCAAGAGCAGACAGAATTCCGGCGGCGAAATACCACCACGCCCATTCCTGGAGCGTGAGACTTCCGGGGAGAAGCGTGGCAACGAACAGGAAAGCGAGTTTCAACGAAGCAGCCAGAACATTGATGACAATCTGTTTTCTGGCCCGGTCGAAGGCCATGTAGGACTGCGCGGACAAGATCACCAGCTTTGTGAGAAGCAGATCCGAAACAGTGACAATCGCGATAGTCGATAGCGGAACGGTATCGCCGATGAGGACGTACAACAAAGCGATTGTCCCGGGCAGGACAAACGGAAAGGTAAGTCCCATCATGATCAGGGAATGCCCGAGATATCTGCCGAAGGACTGAGGCTCAACCGCGACCCTCTGGAGGAGAAGGTATTCACTGCCCAACCCGACCAGGAAACCGGCCATGATGGAGACACTGACGATGGTGATGAACAGACCGTAGTCTGCTGCTCCCAAAGCGCGCGAAATGAACAGGAAAAAGACGAGCTGAATGACGAGCAAGAGACCAAAATTGATCGTGTAGGAAATTGTATTGGCAACAAGCGGGCGTCGTGAGAGGCCAAGGGCCTTGTCATAAAGCGCGCGAAATTTTCTCGATGCCGAACTGGAATTCATTGACACGAAATTGCCTCGAGGCGTGGGCCGTTGATCGAAAAAAGCGGGATCCGTGGCCGCTGGCCTTGGACCGCAGGAGCGGATTTTGTGTATCTGCCCCCCGGATAAGTCACAACAGAAACTAGGTGCCAAACCTGACTGCGCCGTTAATAGGCAGGCAACGCGAACCTGCACAAACTATTTTAACTTCCCTGCGTCAAGGATCTGGCGTCCTGTTCGAAAAGGCGGAGAAAAAATGCTGGCAAAAACGCAGGTTCTCACTTTCCACGGTATTGGTGTACCAGCGGTGCCTGTTTCGCCGGAAGAGAGCCATTACTTCGTCCCGATAGAGACTTACCAGCGCACAATTGAACGCCTTCCTGCACTTGAGCAGAAACACGGAGTGAAGCTGGAAATCACCTTTGATGACGGCAACCTGTCTGATTACGAGGTTGGGTTGCCAGCCCTTGTGGAGGCGGGCCGGACAGGTCGTTTTTTCGTTCTGGCTGCACGTATCGGGGCAAAGGGCTATCTGACCGCGGAACAGATGCGGGAGATTGTTTCGTCGGGATCGGTCATCGGCAGCCACGGCCACGACCATGTCGACTGGCGCAAGCTGGATGCTGCCGGCTTTCAACGGGAACTTTACGACGCACGAAAGAAAATCGAGGATGCGGTCGGGGCTGCTGTCACAGAAGCGGCGATCCCGTTCGGTGCTCTGGACGCGAACGTTTTGCATCGTCTCAAGGAAGCCGGGTATCGACGGGTCTTCACAAGCACACCAGGACTTGCCTATCGGACGGCATGGTTCTGTCCGCGCTTTTCGCCTGCAAATGGCTTCGACCCGGATCGTGACATCCCGCCGATGCTTTCGGCCAAGAAACGCCTGAAAAGCTCCCTCTATGCCTTCGCACGGCGCGCGAAATTCCGCATTTGAAGGCATGTCCGAGGCGTAGGCGCCAGCTGGTTCAATCCGGTTTTCTGTAGAGCTCTGCAAGGGGCAGGTTGAATACAGCGCGCAGCTTGCCTGTATTGAGCGCAAGTTTTTGCCGCATCCGGAAAGAACGTCCCCTGTCGAGAAGCCGGAATGCGAGCGCTAAAACACCGGCAACGGCACATTTTGCCAGTGCTCCAAATGCGAAAAAAACGTGCCAGAAAGGGTCTGGATGCCGGGCGAGGCGCATCTGGCCATAGGATTGGCCTGACCGTGTCGCGCGGCTGAGAATGAACTTCGTCGACAATCGGTCTTGGGGAACATGTTCGTGGGCGATCGCATCGTCCGTGGCAAAGATACGTGCCCCGCGTTCGGCTGCTTGAGCAAAGAAGATGGTGTCTTCGCCGCCTGTCCGGCCATAGGCTTCATCAAATCTCAGTTCCAGCGCACGAACAAAACCAACCCGCACCAACGTGTTGCCGCCCCGGCCGGTGTAAAGCCGTTTTCCCCGGTGCCCCCAGTCGGTGTAAAGCGGGTTCGCACGCAGCATCCACTCGCGCGTATTGTCCGGATAGCGTGGTTTTACCGGGCCGATCACGACGTCTGCGTTGAAGTCTTTCTGGCAGGCGAAGAGTTTTTCCAGCCAATCGCGCTCCACCCATTCGTCGTCATCGACAAATATCAGCCAGTCGCCATCAGCTGCATCGAGCAATGCGTTGCGGGCTGAAGAGATATTACCGCTCGCCACGGCAAGGCAGGTCACATCCAGCGACTTGATGGGATGACCGGCAACGAGTTTGGTCGCCGCACCGGATTTGGAATCATCGGCCACCAGCACGTTGAGCTCCATCCCGACCGGTTTGGTCACCGCCGCCAGGGAACGTAACGTATCGAGCAAGGTTTCACGGCCAATGCTCGCTATGGCGACGGAAACTTTTTCCATTCAGACTGGGCTCCGAAGCAGAGTTGGAAGCAATCAACAGGATGTGAGACGATCTTTTAATGCACCAGAAGTTCCTGCAGCATTATTAAACAATGGCTTAGAAAAAAGGCGCAAGATGCCCCGGAATTTGGAAGGACCGCCTTTCACCCGCCATGAAGCTGGAGCTCGCACGTGATATGAACCGGCAAGGTTTTGATACCTCCTCTGCTACACCTGTTGCCGGAACGTCTGCTGTGGCCTTGCCGATCTCGTTCGATGGGCTTGCTGGTTATTTTCATCCTGCTGCGGGAGGAACAGCAATCCTGCTTTTGAGCCCCTGGGGGTATGAAGAGCTGTGTTCCCGGAAAAGCTACAGGATGCTCGGCGAAAAATTCGCTGCATCCGGGTACCCTTGTCTGCGGTTCGACTATCCGGCAACCGCAAATTCACACGGGGACAGCGCGGACATTCAGGACAAGTCGGCATGGCAGGCTTCCGTTCGAACAGCCCTTTCCGAACTCAAGAGATTGGCAAACCCGGATCGGGTTGTCGTGGTCGGACAGGGGATAGGTGCAAGTCTCGCAAGCAACCTGGCAGCAGACGGAGAGATTGCAGGACAAGTGCTACTGGCGCCAGTTTCCCAGGGACGAGCTTATCTGCGGGAACTCGCAGCCTGGACTGCGTTGACGCAGCCGACGTTCCTGGTCAGTGCGTCGGATGGTCCCGAGGGTGGGTTGATGGCAGGCGGTTTCGTGCTCTCGGCCGCAACGGCCGACGAAATCAAATCACTCAATCTCTACAAGACGGAATTGCCCTCCGGATTGAAGACATTGCTTGTTCAAAGGGCCGACCATCCGGGCGATCAGAAACTTGCAGATCACTATGCCGATAACGGTTGGGAGTTCGAGAGTCTGTCGTTTGAGGGGTACGTCGACTATGTGTCCGACCCGACCCTGTCCGTCCCCCCGGTTCAAACGCTGGATCGGATCGTAGCCTGGGTGATGGCCAATTTCCCGGCAGGGCAATTGGAGACTGCAGCTCTTGCCGAAATCTCTGCCGTCTCGGAGCCATTGCCAGATGTCGAGGAGGAGGCGCTGCGTTTCGGGCCCGACAAAATGTTCTTCGGCGTGCTCGCGAGCCCCCGTGGCAAATGTGCGGAAACGGCGGTGATCATGCTCAATTCCGGATATGACCATTCCATTGGCTGGGCACGCATGTCGGTCGGCTTTGCCAGGTCTCTTGCGGAAAGCGGCTGCGCGGTCCTGCGCACGGATCTGGCTGGTATCGGTGAGAGCTGTTATTGGCCGGATCAGCCGTCCCAGGTTCTTTATTCTGACAGGCAACTGGAGGATGTCAGAGCCGCCGTCGGGTTCGTCAAGGAACGGACCGGGGTGAAAAACGTTATCCTGTTCGGCCGTTGCAGCGGTGCCTATCTCGCCCTTCTGGCGGCTGCAGACGATGACCGCGTCAATGCGGCCTTTCTGGTGAACTCACGCAAACTGGTCTGGGATCCGGACGAAAACGTGGACAAGGCTATCCGTGAGCCGATACAGACGCTGTCCAGCTATGGACGCAAGGCGGTCGATGCAGAGACCCTGAAACGGGTTCTGTCAGGGGAAATCAATCTGGTTTCCGCTCTGAAAAAGGTAACCCGGCCCGTGAAGTTGAAGGTGGACCGAACCCTGGCACCTGTTCTTGGCAATCTGTCACGCCATTACCGGCTCTTCAAGGTCCTGACCGGTCGCTTTCAGAAACTCGAGCAGCGTGATGTCCCAGTGTCTCTCGTCTATAGCGACAACGACCGGGGGCTTCTTGAGTTACACAACTGGTTCGGCGTCGACCGGCATGGATTGAAAGCCTATCCGAACATCGAGATACACGGCCTGCAGGATGCGGATCATAACCTGACACCTATCGCCGCCCGTCAACAGATGTTCGCCCTGTTGACCGAATTTGTTGCGAAAGTCTCCGCTTCAAGATCTTGTAAGTGATGCCTCAGCTGATCCGTTCACGCGTATTTACGGCGTGATGGCGGGGGAGTGCCGGTCATCGTTCGCACGAGACCGGAAGGTCGACCTTCTGCGATCGTAAGCAGGTCACGCGACAGGATCGGCATCGAGATCTGATCTTCTTCACGTTCGGCAACCGTGACCAGGAATTGCGTCGAAAGGCCTGCGAGCGGATCATCTTCGACAAGTTGCGGCAGGGCAACGCCATCGATGATTACAAGATCGTAGTCACGTGCAATGTCTGCGAAATCGAAAGCTTCGCGGATGTTCATCCGGTGGTGCTTGTACTTCGGCAATCCGGAGACCAGCGACAGAAAGGAAATATCCAGCTCGTCGTAGTCGACAACCCTTTCGCGAAGCGTTCCGCCAATGTCTTCCATATCGTCGATGCTCAGGTCATGGCTGAGCATTCGCTGTTTCGGTTCACCATCGGCGAGGAGCACGTGCAATCCGCGCTGGGCCGCCCCGAGAGCGAGGGCAAGGGCAGCAATGGTCTGGCCATGGCCAAGGGCGGGAGAGGTCAGAAAGACGATCCGCGTGCCGTTTTGGGCAGGCGCGCTCTGGATCGATGCAATGATCTGGTCAACGCCTTGTCCGAAAGACCATCCAGGTCCGGCTTCGTCCGAATAAAACTGCTCGATCGCATCTTGTACGGCAGAGATGGCGTCGGAGCTGAGCGGACGGACACTGCCGTTTTCGTCGGTTTCCGTCAGCCAGGGCAGCTGGCTGATAACTTTCAGCCCGGGTTCTGATTGGGGCACCTGCCTGGAGGGAGTGCGTTTGCTTCTCGTCCGCCCCATTGATGAGCGTGCATTGTGGGAGGTGTCGACAACCGTGGTTACGGGAGCAAGCGACTGTGCAGGGCCGGCGACGGCCATTGCAGGTTCGGGGTTCTGCAGGAACTCCGGCAACAGGTGTTTTTTGGCAATGCGAATGGCTTCGCCACCAACGGCGATTATGGTGCCGAACAGCAGACCCAGGATTCCGGCCAGCACCACCATGATCTTCCGTTTCGGGTAGACCGGGCTTTCCGGTGGAATGGCAGGCGAAATGATGCGGGCATTGGGGAGAACAACCTGGTCGAGCTGCGAAATTTCCTTGGCCCGGCTCAGTGCTATCTCATAAAGCTGCCGTGTTGCCTGTGCTTCCGTTTCCAATTCACGCAACCTGATGGAAGCCGCCTGGTCGACGTCGGAAAGATTTCGCGTGGAATCGAGCTGCTGCTCGAGCCTGGAAACCCGTTCCTGATTGACCTGAACATCGATGCGTGTGGATTCCGCAATCCGCCTGATTTCGTCCCGGATGAGATTGCGCAACCGTTCCAGCTGGGATCTTGCCTGCACGACAGACGGATGTGAGGGCAGAAGATCGGCCATCAGCTGAGCTTCCGTGCGTGCAGCCGTGGCATATTGCTGGCGAAGTGAGGAGATCGTGGGGGAGTTGACCACATCTCCGATGGATTCCGCGTCGACACCGCTCTGCAGAACCCGCTGGATTTCATCGTATTTGGCGGTTGCTTCCGCCAGTGCCGCTCGGGCATCGATGAGCCTGGAGTTCAGTCCGGTCAGTTCCTGTCCCGTCAGCAGCGACCCCTCGTCGGAGTTCTGCAGCTTGTTGGCCGCGCGGAATTTCTGGATTTCTTCTTCGGCTTGCCTCAGGCGTTCCCGCAAATCCACCAGCCGATCATCGATCTGGGCGGCAGCTTCGTCCGAGGCCAGGTCAACCTGCCGTTTCTGGTCGGACAGATAGCTTTCGGCGATCGAATTCGCCAGAACGGCAGCCTGGACCGGTGAAGGAGATTCCGCGGCAATATTGATGACGAAGGTCTGACCAACGCGCTTGACGCTGGTTGCATCTGCAAGAGCTTCGACCGCGGCGGTCTCCTGCGCTTCAAGCGTTGCCGCGTCCTTCTTGGTTGCCCCGAAGATCAGGCTCTTGAACTGGCTCATCAGACCCGGCTTGCCTTCGCCGAAATGAGGGTCTTCAGCCAGGTTGTTTTCCCGGGCGACGGGGCGCAGCACTGTGTCGGAATGGATGACCGACATCTGACTGTCGATCACTTCCGAGCCTTGTCCCGTGCGGCTCGGGCGGTTCGGGTCATCGAAAGGCTGGCGGACAGTTGGGTCGAACAGGACTTGCGAGGACGCTCTGAAGATCGGTGTGATGGTCAGGGAGTAGGCGGCAGTCAACGCTGCAAAAACAAATGCAATTGCCGCGATCAGGAAGATGCGGCGGCGCAAGACCTGAAAAATGGACAGGATGTCCAGAGCAATGGCATCGCGGCCTTGAAGGGGCGCCTTATCGTAAGCCGGGTTTTCTACCTGTCTGGGGTCCACAAAAAGTCACCTTATGTCCTCGCGGGCATGCGTCTTATTGCTTGTAAGCACTTATGGTTAGTGAACTGCTAATTTGCGGCAAGACTACGGTGCTCCGACACCACGCCGCCCGCTGTCATTTGCCTGCGGCCAGACAGAACAGCACTAGTTCTGCGAACGATTGTCCCAAGTGCGAACCACTGCATGCGGCAGCAGCGCGGCAAGCAAGAAAATCAGCCAGTTCAGGGAAAAGGAACGAAACCAGGCGCTTTCCAGCATGTTGTGACAGGTGACGAAGAGGATCAACGAATAGCAGAGAAAGGCGATCCGGTAGTCCAGCGTAACGACCCGGGCTGCGGAAAACAGAGCGGTCAGGATAACCAGGAACAATAGCGTAATTCCGACAATGCCGAGTTCGAGCATGACATCGAGATAACCGTTATGAGCCTGGATCAGCAAAATGACGAAACCCGGCGCCTCACGGAAGGCAATTGAATCGGACCCCGTGGCCCAGAAAGACGCATAGCCCTGGCCAAGTACCGGGGCTCTGGAAATCACATCCACGACAAACGCCCAGATGAACGTCCGGCCGGTGTAGGTCTCGTCATTGAACAGGAACAGAGACAGGTCCGAGAACCCGAACCGCGTAAGGAGCGAGAGGAAGGACAGAAGAACGGCGCCGGTAACCGCTCCGAAAATCAGCAGCAATGCCGCATTGATACGGAAGAGGAACGCCATGCCGACTGCAATATAGGCGATGATCGGCATGAGGACGGCAAGCCCGAGGGATGTTTTTGACTGGCTGAGAACAAGCAGGCCGAAAGCCAGTGCCGAAATGATCAGCATGCCGAAACGTTTCAGAAAACCGCGCGAAACCAGAAACCCGTAGATATTGAACATCATGGCCAAAGCCATGACCGCGCCCAGATTGTTTTTCTGGGTGTAGATGCCTGCGTGACCGATCGGTGTCGGCGGTAGCAGGACGACTGCAACCGCATTCATCAGAACAACGGTATTCATAAGCAGCATCAGTCGGCCTAGCAGTGAGCGGGCGTCGTCCGTGAACGAAACCGAAATCACAAGGCTCATCACAATGATGATCTGCAAAACCACGCGGCGAAACGCAATTCCGGGTGCATGAGACCAGAGCACGCTCGTGACGGCGAGCAGCAGATAAAGCATCAGGATCCAGATAAGCGGACTTTTCAGAACCGTAAACGCGTTGAGCAAGCGCCGCCCCGCCGATATCAGCAGAACCATGAACAGGCAGATCCAGAACAACTGGTTCAGTGCGTTGGATTTTGACGCGCTGATGTTCGCCGCGGTGTCTTCACCTCCGGACGACACCAGAAAGAATGGACTGATCAACATCGGATAGGCGAGCAGCAGCACCGGAATCCAGTTGAAGATCCTGTCCAGCAACGTTTGCCCGTGCATGGCGGCCTGTGGCCCGGACTGTTCAACGGGGTGAACTGTCAAATCCCAGTCTCCAGATCAATTGCAGCTGCAGAAGCTTTCTGCCGGCCCGCACCGCTAGGTCAGTCACTAGGCATGATTCGCAGCTGTCAGCTCAATCTATCAGTCACGATTTCGCACAGTCGACTGCAAATTCCGCATCAACTGTCGTGCCTGGATGGCGCGGTTCATAGCGCGTCTGCGTTGAGCCCCAAAGCATCGACCATAGCCGGCTCGACGGTTCTTTTGACGTTGTCGGTCATCAGACCGAAGCCTTCGTAGTAGTCCCACAAGGCCCAGCCAAAGCCGCGTTCCTCCACCACTGTGCGGACGTCCCTGATCCAGGCAAGCCTGCTTCCATCGTCCGGAAGTCCTTTCGGGGGACGGATAGCACTGAATTCGCCAAGCACGATCTGATCCGGGGAAATGTCATGTTTTTCCGCCCACTGCGAGATCGTGTCAAAGCGGCTTTCAATGAAATTCCGGTCGGGCCTTTCACGTTTATAGTAGTCCCGGACACCGTCCATCGCCTTGTCGAAGGCATAGTCGGGAACGTCGACATCGGCTGCCTTGAGGGCGGCGATATGCTGACGTGTCCTCTCTTCGGCAGTCTCCACGTCACCCGCCGTCCAGGGATAGCTGAGGCCTGCGATATAGCGGAGAGGGTCCAATACCCAGGGAAGGGATTGATGGGTGAAATAGAAGGGCTCGTAGAAATGGAAGTCGACGATGATCTTGTCGTCGTAGCCGTCGAGACTCATGTACTCGAGGCCTTCCATGGACCGCCAGCAGCCCGGGGTAAGGACAATCGGCAGGTTTGGCGCAACACTGCGCGCCCTGTCATACAGCTGTTTTTGAGAGACAGACCAGTCTTGGCTGTCTTCTTCGAAACAGACACCCTGCGGCTCGTTCATCAGTTCCAGTGCGACCTTGTCCGTCGGCAGATCGCGGATCCGCTTGGCGACTTCTTCCACAAGATCGGAGTAGGCCCGAAAGCGCGGGCCATCGGGTGCATCGCTCAAAATGTCGACAGGTGCCCATTCCGTGAGATACGCAGCCGGATGCAGATCGACCATCACGGTAAAGCCGCTGTCCAGTAAGCGAACCGTTATGGATTTCGTATCATCCAGCAAGATACGGCGTTCGCTGTCCGTTGCGGCCAGAAAGACGCCGGCGTCGATCGGAAAGCGAATGAAGTCGAACCCCAGCGCGCGCAGGCGTTCAAGTTCGGCGTCGGAAACCTTGGACAATTCGCCCCGGAACGGTGGCCAGAGATATTTTCCCGGCCGTTCGGGATCCCGATAGGCAAAATTTTGAAGTCTGGAAACATTGATACCCCGTTTGAATATGGGGATCGAAATCGTCTCCTCCTTCGCTGCCTGAGTTCCGGCAGCGATAGCGTTCTGACGTTCGTCCAGATACAGGAAACCACCAACGAAAACGAGGAAAGCCAGACCAAAAGCAAGCGCGGTCAGCCAGGACCATAGGCGCTTCGACTTTTTTGCGGTCACGTTCGGCTCCGTTGTTGATCTGGGGTCAAGACAGCTTCCAGGTCCTGACGGTAACTTTCAAGGATCATTGCAGGGTTGAACCGGTCGTGCAAGATTTGCTCGCTTGCTACTATCTGGCTGCGAAAGTGAGCTGATTTTTCCGCCAGATCCTTGAATGCGGCCGCAATTCCGGCGACATCACCGGGTTTCACGCCGATGCCGACATCGATGTCATCAAGATAACCGTCGATACCCGTATCCTTGCCGTAGATAATCGGCAAACCGGCAAACAGCGCTTCCAGGTAGACCATCCCGAAGGTCTCGTTGTAGCTGACCAATGCCATCGCAAGATAGTGCGGCAGAACCTCGAACAGGTCCTTGCTATTCATCGGTCCAAGGATCCGTACGCTGTCGCCGAGGCCCAGTTCGGCAATTTCCTTTTTCGCCGCTTCCACGGCCTCCGCACTGCCGGGGCCGATAAGGTCCAGTCCGATGTCCGGGTGTGTTTTTTGGAAAACGGCAAATCCCTGCAGCAGGTCGGACATGCCTTTCCGGCGGCGCATGTCCAGATCGAACACGCTGACGAACCGGGGGATCGGATCCTTTACCGGCACTTTGCTGGTGGAGTTTCCAACGATGTTTGGAAGCAGTCTTTCCTTCTCAGGCTGCGCTGGAACATACCTGTGGTAGGTGTCCCGGAACCAGGCAGAGATATGATAGATCTTTTCTGCACGTGCCGCGATCCGGCGCATCAGGCTCCGGTACGTCGGCTTGAACAGCAGGATCTTGCGCTCCGATTCACCGCGAACGGAAATGAACAGCCGGGTATCCGGTCCAAACCGTTCCGCCAGCCACAATCCCGCGATGCCTTCAAACGAGAGTTTATGTGCGTGAACGAGGGCAGGTGTCTCACGCTCGGTCCTCAGCGTCTTAAACACATGTCTTGCGATACGTCGCATCGCCGAGGCGAGACCTATACCCATCGGCAGGCCGAAATAGCGGTAGGAGTATAGCCGCACGCCTTTTATCTCACCGCAATCCTTGAAGCTGGCCTGCCAGGGCAAGCTGGTCCGGTCCATCGTCACGACGATGTGTCTGCCAAAGTCCACGCCGGTGACGAGACGCTCGATTGCGGTGGTTCTGCGATGGAATTGCTGCGGGTTCGGGTAGTCGGCGCTCAGATGCAGGATGAGGGGTGCTGATGCACCCGGTTCACCGAATTCTGCTCTTGTGTCCATTGTTTCCCTCGGCAGCGAATATTAGCGGCAGAATGGTTGGGCCGCGCTCATCGGTCTTTGATTGCAACAAGGCCGCAGGTCGTTCCATCAGCCTGTTTGATCGTCATTTTCGGGGCAAACTTCTCTCATCACGTTTCAATAAAGAGTGAATGCCGCGACCTTGCGTCACCAACGGCTTCATTCTGGAGCGTCACGGGACACCGAAAATGTACAATCGACAAAAATAACTAACTTTAAACGACAGTTCGTCACATTGCCGGCAGGCAGCCCCCAAGGTTGAGCGGCGTCCCATGTTGGTGGGGAACACGTTTCACGAACAACCTGCTGGAGGAAACAGCGCAGGAGGACGATGAATGCCGAACCAGATCGACGAAGACAGGGACGCCAGGGCGCTCGGTGCGCAAAGCTTCGGCCTGAAGAACAGGCTGTTCCGTATCCTCTGGGGTATTGTCTGGTTCCTTTTAGCCTCCTGGACGCAGCCGTTGCATGGTTGGCGCCGGTGGCTCTTGCGACAGTTCGGAGCGACAGTGGGGGAGGGGGTCTATGTGGCTCCATCCGCCAGGATATGGCATCCGGGCAACCTGATCCTGGAGGATTTCGCCGCGATCGCAGACGGCGCGGATATCTACAACATGGGTCCTGTCACGATCGGCCGGTACGGTGTCGTCTCCAAACGTGCGCACATCTGCGCGGGAACGCATGACATCAACGACGACAAGTTCCTGCTGATCGCAAAACCCATCGTTCTGGAGGCCTATAGCTGGGTTGCCGCTGAAGCCTTTGTTGGCCCTGGGGTTCGTGTCGGTGAGGGAGCTGTTCTGGGAGCGCGTGCGGTAACGGTGAAAGACCTGGCTCCATGGACTGTTTATGCAGGTAATCCTGCCAAGGCGCTCAAGGAGCGGGCGCGGTTTGAGCGTAGTGACGTGCCGAAGCGGGGATGGCGTGAACCGTTGGAAACCGCCGAATGATTTTCCCTCCGATTCAACGTGCCCGTCAGGCCCATTAAATATCGGTAACTACGAACTTTCTAACGGCTATGTTTACAACTGCTTAGAGACCGATCGGATATTGCTCTAATGCGTTCGCCGCCGTCGTAACCGGGACGAACGTAAAGGGGAGACTGGGAACGGAATGCTGGCAAGAGATTTCGAGAGTGAACTGCTGGGGTGCCGGATCGAAGCAACCGCTATCGGTCCGTTTGCCATCGGGCGTCTTCGCTCCCGGGATGCCATCCAGCTTGTCGAGGCCGCCGTTCAAAAGCGGCAGAACCTCGATATTGCCATCTGCAACGCCCATACGCTCCTGTCAGCGATGGATGATCCCCGCTACGCTGCAACACTCCAGAAAATGACGCTTCTGAACGACGGCATCGGTATGAGCCTTGCCAGCAAGCTGCTCAGGGAAGAACCGTTTCCGGAAAATCTGAACGGGACTGACCTCATTCCCCGGATCCTGGCGAACATCGGCATTCCGCTGCGGATCTATCTGCTCGGCGCCAAGGAAGAACAGGTTCGCCTTGCCAAGGAGCATATCGAGACTGCCTATCCGAAGCACCAGGTGGTTGGCTACCGGGACGGCTATTTCGCGAGCGATGAACTGGACAGCTTGTGCCAGCGGATCAACGAGGCAAAGCCAGACCTTTTGCTTGTTGCCATGGGGAACCCCAGGCAAGAGAATTTCATCGTTGAAAACCGGTCGGCGCTGGCTGTACCTGTCGCGATCGGGGTCGGGGCGCTGTTTGACTTCATGTCGGGAGCCGTTGTCCGCGCACCGAAGATATTCCAGGCAGCCGGCCTTGAGTGGCTGTTCCGCCTGTTGCAGGAACCTCGCCGCCTGTTCCGCCGCTATGTCATCGGCATACCGCGTTTTCTGTTTGCCCTGATGAAAATCAGATTTTCCAGGTCCGGCGTTTCGCGCTAGCTCCCACGTGCAAGGATCTGCCGTAACCGGTCAACGAGCGCTGAATTCGTTGGAGCAGTTTCGGCTTCCGGCAGTTCTGGCCGGGCGATCATGATGACGGGAAGTTTCAAGGTCCGCGCAGCCTCGATCTTGGCGTAGGAACGACTGCCACCACTGTTTTTCGTCACCACATGAGTGATGTTCTTTTCCAGAAACAGCGAAACTTCCTCGTCGGCAGATGCCGGGGGACGGGAGAGGATCAGCTCCCAGGCGGAAGGTAATCGTGTTTTGGGTGGCTCGATCATCCGGACAAGACCGAAAATATCGTTTCGATGAGTGAAGCGCTCGATCTCCTTGCGGCCAATGGCCAGGAAGGCACGCGCGCCATCAGGCAGGGCCTTGGCCGCATCGTCCATCGTCAGGACATTTGTCCAGGCGTCGCCTTCACCGGGGTGCCAGCATGGCCGTTCCAGGCGCACAAGCGGTACCTCGAGCATCTTGGCAGCCTCGGCCGCATTATGGCTCATCTGGGCAGCGAAGGGATGGGTCGCATCGACAATGACGGTGATCCCTTCGTGCCGCATGAAGGCTAGCAGACCGTCGGAGCCGCCAAAACCGCCGACGCGTGTCGGGACGCCAAGATCAGGCAGGTCACGAACCGCTCCGGCAAAAGAAGCGGTCAGGCGAATTTCCGGAAATGTTTCCGCCAACGTTCTGGCCAATTGCCGGGCTTCGCTTGTTCCGACGAGCAGCAGGATATGATCTGCCTTAGCGGTCAAAGCCTGTTTCTCCCAGCACTTTGCCCTGGCGGTCGGTGATCAGAACTTCCACATCCACCGGCGCATCGCGCAGGATCTGGCGGACGGCGTCCTTCGTTCGCCGCGCAAGTGGGCCGCTGAGATCGATACCGGCAGCTAGGGAGGTATCCAGCACTTCCTTGGCCGTATTGGCCGAGGCCGCCTGCTCGATCAGATCCGCAGAAGCGTTCTCCTGACGCAGAAGTTCCTGCAGGAATTCGAAGTCGACGGAGCTGCGGGCCGAATGCAGATCGAGCGCCCCTTGAGCCAGCTTGGTGAACTTCGCAAATCCGCCTGCGAGGGTCAGCCGGTCAACCGGATGACTGCGCAGGTACTTCAGCAAACCGCCGGCGAAATCCCCCATGTCGAGAAAGGCGGTTTCATCCAGATCGTATCGGGCCTTGACCGCATCTTCGGAACTGGCGCCGGTTGCGCCAACCACATGTGACAGCCCGACTGCGCGCGCAACATCGATGCCCCGATGAATGGACGCAATCCACGCAGCGCAGGAAAACGGCCGGACGATGCCGGTCGTGCCAAGTACGGACAGGCCGCCGAGGATACCAAGCCTGGGATTCATCGTCTTGAGGGCGAGCTCTGCGCCGCCTTCGATCGAGACCGTTATCTCGACATCGCCGGCCCCGCCATTCAGTTGGGAAACCTCATCGATTGCCGTCCGCATCATCTGGCGCGGCACCGGATTGATGGCAGGTTCGCCCGGCGGGATCGGCAGGCCAGGCCTTGTGACGGTGCCGACACCTTCTCCGGCCCTGAAGATTACTCCAGAACCAGGAGGCAACAGGTTGACGGTCGCACTGACCAAGGCGCCATGGGTCACGTCGGGGTCGTCCCCGGCATCCTTGACGATGGCGGCGGACGCCGATTTTCCTGAAAGCGTATGCCGGGTCAGCGCAAAGGAGGCCGTGCCCCCCTTGGGCAGGGTGATTTCGACCGGATCCGGGAAATCGCCGGTCAAAAGGGCCTGATACGCCGCCTTGGTGGCTGCTGTCGCACAGGCTCCCGTCGTCCAGCCCCGCCGCAGCTCTTTTGGCTCTTCCTTCGACATGCTCTTTCTATAGACGATGAAATTCCGCTTTGTGCATATTAGTTTATGTGCGCGATGAAATGTCGTTTTCGCATCGTTTTTGATCGCCGAAGCGCTTGGCGTTACCGGGCCACACGGGTAAACAGGAACCATGACTGGAGAAGACGACAACAACAGACCGCATGAAGGCTTGCCGGGAGACCTGCCAGGTGGGTTACCCGTGTTCGAACCCGGCTGGGTTTGGCTTGCCGGTGCAGGTCCGGGCGACCCCGGCCTATTGACGCTGCATGCGCTCAATGGCCTGCGCCAGGCCGATGTTGTCGTGTTTGATGCCCTTGTCGATCAGAGCATTCTTGCCTGGGTCAAACCGGGAGCCGTGACTGACTACGCGGGCAAGCGCGGCGGCAAACCGAGCCCGAAACAGCGCGACATAACCTTGAAGCTGATCGATTACGCCCGCGAAGGCAAAAGGGTGCTTCGCCTGAAGGGCGGCGATCCCTTCGTCTTCGGCCGCGGCGGCGAGGAAGCGCTCGGCCTTGTCGAGGCCGGTGTGCCGTTCCGTATCATTCCCGGCATCACCGCCGGTATCGGCGGTCTGGCCTATGCGGGGATTCCCGCAACCCACCGGGACTGCAATCAGGCAGTCACCTTCCTGACAGGCCATGACCAGACGGGCCTCACCCCGGACGCGATCAACTGGGATGGTATCGCCAAGGGGTCGCCTGTCATTGTCATGTATATGGCGATGAAGCACCTGGACGTCATAGCCGGCAAACTGATTGCCGGTGGACGATCTGTGGATGAACCTGTGGGTATCGTGTGTAATGCGTCCCTTGCAGGCCAGGACGTTCTGGAAACCACGCTGGGCCGCTGCGCTGAAGACGCGAAGGTTGCCGGGATTGAACCACCGGCAGTTGTTTGCGTCGGTGAGGTTGTCCGTCTGCGCAAGGGGCTCGACTGGCTCGGCGCCCTGTCGGGCAAGGTGCTGGACAGTGACCCGCTAGGCCTGCGCATATCCTCCCGTTCTGCCGATGCCGGCTGACACTGCCAAGGCAGGCGCTAAGGGTGTTCTGATCGCGGCGCCATCGTCGGGTGCTGGCAAGACCACACTGACGCTTGCCTTGCTGCGGGCGCTGAAATCCGCCGGGCGTTCGGTCGTTTCGGCCAAGTCCGGCCCGGATTACATCGACCCGAAATTCCACGAAGCTGCCAGCGGGATGCCCTGCATCAACCTGGACGCCTGGGCTATGGACCCGGCGACACTGCAGATGCTTGCCCACCGTCAGGCCGACAGTCATGACGTACTCGTGGTCGAAGGCGCAATGGGGCTTTTCGACGGAGCTGCCAGCGGCAAGGGCTCGGCTGCCGATCTGGCGGCAACGCTGCATCTACCCGTGATTCTCGTCGTCGATTGCGGCAAACAGGCCCAGTCGGTCGCAGCGCTTGTTCATGGGTTTCAAAGCTACCGGCCGGATATCAATCTCGCAGGCGTTATTCTCAACAAGGTTGGCAGCCCGCGCCACGAAGCCATGTTGCGCGCAGCGCTGGCACCGCTCGCCGTGGATGTGCTGGGTGTCTTGCCGCGGGCTCAGGAACTAGGCCTTCCCGAACGCCACCTGGGGCTTGTCCAGGCGGGGGAGCATCCGGATCTGGAAGCCTTTCTGGAAAAGGCGAGCGACCTGTGTGCCCGGAATGTAGACCTGAACCGCCTGGAAAAATTGGCGGCACCACTGAGCCCTGCCGGTGATAACAGGGAAAAACTGCCTGCGCCGCTTGGCCAGTGCATTGCCATTGCCCGGGACGTTGCCTTTGCCTTTTCCTATCCGCATCTGCTGGAGTTCTGGCGAAGGCAGGGCGCGAGGCTCGAGTTCTTCTCGCCACTCGCGGATGAAGCGCCGTCACCTGATGCCGATGCAATTTTTCTTCCCGGCGGTTATCCGGAGCTACATGCCGGAAAGCTGGCTGCGGCAGACAGGTTCAAGGCTGGGGTCTTGCGGGCCGCAGCTACCGGAAAGCTGATCTATGGCGAGTGTGGTGGCTACATGACACTCGGCAAGGGCATGATCGATGCCGATGGCACACGCCACGAAATGCTGGGGCTGTTGCCGCTGGAAACCTCGTTTCAGACCCGCAAGCGTCATCTCGGGTACCGAAAAGTCATGCCACTCCGTGGCCTACCCTGGCAAATGCCGCTATCCGCACATGAATTCCACTATGCCTCCATAATGTCGGAAGGCGGGGCGGAGCGGCTGTTTTCAGCGGAAGATGCCGAAGGCAACGAACTGGCGCAGATGGGGCTGCGCGCCGGATCGGTCATGGGCTCCTTTGCCCATGTCATTGCTCTCGCCTAAACCACCTCAAGCACGACAAGCTCACAATAGACGTCTTCCTTGGTGTGATAGGGACAGTGGCTGATCTCCAGCGTCCTTGTCTTGCCGTCCTGTTCCAGCTGTTCGACCTTGGCCTTGAAGCCGTCGGCCTCCCAGGCGCTATCGCGTACTGTCAGGATGATGGGAGCACCCGGTTTGGCGATGCGCAGCAGTTCGTCGATCCCTTCCGGACCCACATGTCCATTCGTGAAGACGCCAGCGCTGACGATGCCGTCATAAATGTTGTCGTCAATGCCTGAGAGCGAGCCCATCATGTCAGTCTGGGACAGATTACGGTAAATCCCACGGCTGCGCGACAGCTCCAGCATCGCTGGTGTCAGGTCTATGCCGTCAATGGTCAGGGCTGAATTGCGACTGACAAGCTCGCTCCCGACGAGGCCGGTCCCACAACCTGCGTCCAGAACCAGCGCCGTTTTGGGCAGGCGTTTGACCAGTGCTTCCGCTGCAATCCTGGGACCGACATACCCTATGGTCTGAAGCAGGTCGGCATCGTAGGTCTCCGCCCAGTTCGCGTAGAACTTGCGAATGGCATCGGGATCACCGCTGAGAGAAATCGCCTGTTTCAGAAGTGGGTTTTCATCTGTCATGGGATTGCTCCTGTCCGATCTTAATCCTGTTGAGATTAGGCGAGGGCAGGAGCGGTATGCAAATGAGCGCTCTCGGACAGGCAAATCATTGCTCGATGAACCTGCGAGGCGTTTCGCGACCTCCCGCATGTCGATGTTGGCAGACAGCGGAAGGCCGCGAAGTGGTTTGGTTCCGCCGGTTCCTCAGGCTTTCGCCTTCTTCTTCGGGCGGAGCACATGCACGTGGTCGGCGTCGTAGAGGGCGCTGTCGCGGAAGTCGGCAGCAGGCTTCAAGGCATGGCCGACGAAGATCAGCGCGGTGCGGGTGATCTTGGAGGCACGCACTTCTGCGGCAATGGTCGACAATGTGCCGTGAATGAAGGCCTCATCCGGCCAACCGACGCGGTAGGCGACAATCACCGGGCAGTCGGCACCGTAATGCGGCGTCAACTGGCGTTCGACTTCCCGCAGGTTCCTGATCGACAGGTGAATTGCCAGCGTCGCCCCGCTCTTGCCGAGCGTGTCCAGGTCCTCGTTGTTCGGCATCGCCGACGATTTCATTGCCGTGCGGGTGACAATGATGGTCTGGGCAACTTCCGGGATGGTCAGCTCGGTCTTGAGTGCAGCGGCCGCGGCCGCGAAGGCCGGCACGCCCGGTGTTACATCATAATCGATGCCGAGTGCGTCCAGACGGCGCATCTGCTCCGCCGTTGCACCGTAAATGGAAGGGTCGCCGGAATGAACCCGGGCAACGTTCTGGCCCTTTTCATGGGCAGCCTTGATCTCGTCGATGATCTCGTCAAGCGTCATCGGGGCCGTGTCTATGACGCGTGCACCTTCCGGTGCGGCGGCAACGATCTGTTCAGGCACCAGCGAGCCTGCGAAAAGGCAGACCGGGCAGGATTGGATGAGCTTCAGGCCGCGAACGGTGATGAGATCGGGATCGCCAGGTCCGGCGCCAATGAAATGAACGGTCATGATTTGTCATCCGTTTCGAGAATGTCGGAAATGTCGTTCGTCACGTCTGCCATCTGGGACGAAGGCGCGGCTTCAGTGGCAACTGGCGCTGCTTCCAACGGCTTTGGTGCGTCGATCCGCTTGGCATAACCGCGCGGCGTATAGACGAAAGGTTTCCCGTCACCGCGCATGACGGTGCGGGTGTTGGTCGAGCCGACCAGCACGGTGGTCAGCATGTCGACATCGTCGACGCTGAGCGCATGCAGACTGGTGACGCGGATGGTTTCCTCCGGCCGGCCAAGATTGACGCCGAGAATGACCGGTGTCGCTGCCGAGCGGTGCTCCAGCAGGATTTCCTTCGCGGCTGCAAGCTGCGTGCGGCGGCGTTTGGACACCGGGTTGTAGAAGGCAATCACGAAGTCGCCCTCGGCTGCTGCCCTCAGGCGCCTTTCGATCACCTCCCACGGGGTGAGGAGATCGGACAGCGAGATCGCGCAGAAATCATGGCCAAGCGGCGCGCCGATACGGGCCGAGCAGGCCTGAAGGGCTGAAATGCCCGGCGCGTTTGTGACGCTGACCCGCTTGGCGGCATCCGACACACCGCCATACTCCTCATTCCTGTGCAACAGTTCATAGACCAGCGAACCCATGGCGTAGATGCCGGCATCACCTGAGGAAATCAGCGCGACATTCTTGCCCTTGCCGGCTTCTTCCAGCGCAAAGCGGACGCGATCCTCTTCCGCGCCAAGCGGGAAGTTGTGGTGGGTCTTGCCGGTAATGTGCTGGTCGACAATGTCGAGATAAAGCGAGTAGCCGACAACGTCGGTTGCTTCCGCCAGAAGCTTGGTGGCCTCCGGTGTGCGCCAGTCGTCCTTGCCCGGACCGATACCGATAACGGACAGATGTCCGCGAGCCCGACCGACCGTGTCGGTGTCAATCCACTTCGGAGACCGTGCAATGGCGCAAGTTGCGTTTTCGGTTTTCTGCTTTTCGACCTTCAGCGTTCCAAAGGCGCCGGACGCGGCCAGGGCAGCCCCTTCAGACACTCCGTAACAGCCGACTTCCTTGAAGACGACGGGCGACGGGTTTTTCAGACGCGGGGTCTCGCGCTGCAGGTCTTCTGCGGAAAATACCCGAAGCGGCACATCCAGATGCGCAGCGAGAGCATTGACAGCGGCCTCATCTGCCTTGAGGTCGATGGTCGCGATGCAGGCAACAGCGCCCTTGGCAATGTTGGCTCCCGCCAGTTCGGTCTCGACCAGTTCGATCAGTTCGGCCGCATCGCACCCGCGCGCGCAGCCGACGCCAACAGCATAGCGCTGCGGGTGGTAGACCAGACGCGTCGGGCCTGCTTCTTCCGGATGTTCGGTTGCCGAAAGCGTGATGGCGGCATCGTCTGCCTGCTGCAGCTTTGCCTCTTTCAGCCAGTCGGCGCGGCCGTCCAGGCGGACGGGAGCGCCGGAGAGCAGCTCGGCCATCACCGGTTTTGCATCTTCCGGATTGGCGAGACGCCAGCCGCGGGGCGGGGCGTCGAGCGCAACACCAAGCTTGGTATCCCCAGCCGTCGTGATCGCCGCGTGCCCACCGAGAGCACTGGCCAGAAGCTTGGCCAGTTCGTTGGCGCCGCGATGCCCGCCGAGAAGCGGAACGACACTCTTGCCGTCTTCCGACACGGCGATCACCGGCGGTTCGCTTGTCTTGTCGGACAGGACCGGTGCAAGGGCCCGGATCAGAATGCCGCTGGCGCAGAAGCCAACGATCGGATGACCGGCCTGAAACAACAGGCGGATATGGTCGATCGTTTCGTTGAACTGGGTGTCCGCTGTCGGCACACGGCCGGCAAGCCCGTGGATGCGGGCGGTTGAAAACCGTCTGGCGATCACTTCGGCAGCGGCGAGGCCGGCCTGGTTCAGGACGAGTAGGATGGGGGAAGCGTCCACGCTTCTTCTCCCTTGTAGATGAGGATCATGGAAAAATAGGGGGCGGTGTCGGTCTCAAGGTCGATGAGCCGATGAACCTTCTGCTCCGGCAGGCTGGCACGTTCCACGTAGCCGGCCTTTTCCAGCAGCCCCATGTCGGAAAGCAAGGTCTTCAGCCGTGTCAGGTGACGGCCAACCTTCATGATGGCAACCGCCTGGGCTTCTTCGATCTTGCGGCGGATGTCCGCGTCCGGAAGCGGGCCAGGAATGACGGTTAGTACATCGTTTCGTGCCGTCAGCGGTCGTCTCAACTGAGCGGCGCAGGCTGTCAGCGAGGTGACCCCGGGCACGATTTCTATCGTGAAACGGTCGGACAGGCGCTCGAACAGATACATGAACGAACCGAAGAAGAATGGATCTCCTTCACACAAGGTCACGACATCCTCACCGTTTGCCAAAACGGCGGCTATCTCTTCGGCGGCCTTGTCGTAGATCTCCTGTGCCGGGAACCTGTCGACTCGCATCGGCACGACAATCGGAATTTCCCGCACGCCGACAGGGATCACATCAGAGGCGATTGACCGGGCGAAGCTTTCGCCGGAATCGGGAGCGGGGTAGGCAATTACCCGTGCGCTTGCGATCAGCCTGTGCGCCTTCAGGGTCATCAGTTCCGGATCGCCCGGGCCAAGACCTATGCCATAGAGTGTGCCCGTCATGATTTCGTCAGGCTCCACTGCGTCACGGGCATCAAGGGACGCCATCCGGTCAAGCCGCCGACGGCGCTTGCCCGGTGAACGGAAACTTTCTTCAAAGTGCCTCCATGAGACTGATAGGCGGAGAGAAGTATGGCCTCGCTCTCCAGGGTCACTGCATTGGCGACAAGCCGTCCCCCGGGACCTAGCGCTGCAAGACAGGCCTCGATCACACCGGAGGCTGTCAGGCCGCCGCCAATGAAGATCGCGTCCGGCTGTGGCAGATCGTGGAGGCCTTCCGGAGCGGTCGCGTCCGACAGTTCCAGATGTGGGACGCCGAGCGCGACAGCGTTTTCAGCCGCCATTTGCCGCCGTTCCACATGCGGCTCCAGGCCGATGGCCCGGGTTCGGTCGGCTGCCCGCAACCATTCGATGGCAATCGAACCGCAGCCTGCACCGACATCCCACAAGAGTGCGCCTGGGTGAGGCTTCAACTCCGCCAGGGTGATGGCGCGGATGTCCTGCTTGGTCATCTTGCCGTCGTGGCGAAAGGCATCATCGGCAAGGCCGGGTGTCCGCGCACGGAACCGCACACCGGGGTCGGCAATCACTTCCAGAGCAAGTGTGTGAAAATCGGCAACCTCGGTCGACCAGTCTTCCGCGGTACCTGCGACGCACCTTTCCCTGGTGCCGCCGAGATGCTCCAGAACAGTCATCCGGCTGCGCCCATAGCCTTCGTCGGCCAGGAGGTCAGCCACCTGGCGGGGAGTTTCCGCATTGCTGGTTAGACACAGGATCCGGGCGCCCGGGTAAAGCGATGCCCGCAACAGATCGACTGGTCGACCATGAACCGACAGGCAGTCGGTTTCCTGCAAGGCCCACCCCATTCGTGCGGCAGCCAGCTGGAACGCGGACGGCGAGGGCAGCACCATCAGCTCGTGTGCAGGGAAATGCTTCAGCAAGGATGAGCCGATGCCGAACCACATGGGATCTCCTGTCGCCAACACAGCGACGCGCTTCTGCCTGAGCGCTGCCAGATCTTCGAAGACGGTTGCAAAGGGGCTGGGCCATGTCCGCTTCTCGGCAGTGATTCCGCCCGTCAGCTCCAGGTGTCGGTTGCCGCCATAAACGATATCTGCACCTGCCAGGGCTTCTGCACCACCCGGAGCCAGAACACCGTCCTCGCCCAGGCCAACCAGCGTCAACCACGGGCGCTTGTCTGTCGAGGAAGTCATTTGTCCTCCAGACGATAAGGTTTGATCACCGGTTTTACCGACAGGTCCTGTGGCGTGCCGCTACTGTTTGGCGATACCTGCCGGGCACCCCGTGACCGGTGATGGACCGGCGGGTCACCACTGCCGTCCTCAGGCGTCTTGACCGAACCACCCGGCTGGGACAGGAAACCGCGTGACCGCAGAGGCTTTTTGCTGCGAACGGATTTCAATCCGGTTAGTTTTTCGTCGTCTTTCGGCGGACCTCCGGCCATCTCACGTTTCCTCCGGCAGGCCGGCGGCAAGAGCGTTGACTGCGGCAGCAGCCATGGCCGATCCACCCCTGCGGCCGCGAACAGCCAGGAAGGGAACCTTGAACGGATTGGAGATCAGAGCCTCCTTGGATTCTGCGGCGCCCACAAACCCGACCGGAAACCCCAGAACCAGCGCCGGTTTCGGTCCGCCGGCGGCAATCATTTCAAGCAGATGGAAGAGGGCCGTCGGCGCATTGCCAACGGCAACGACAGCGCCGTCCAGCCTGTCGCGCCAGAGCTCCACCGCGGCAGCCGAGCGGGTCGTGCCGAGCTCTTTGGCAAGGGTCGGAACCGCGGGATCGTTCAAGGTGCAAACCACGTCGCAGTCAGCTGGAAGTCGTGAGCGAATGACGCCATGCACCACCATCTCCACATCGCAAAAGACGGGTGCGGCCCGCGCGAAGGCATCCTGCGCGGCAGACAGGATATCCTCCGACCAGGCAAGATCCTGCGGAAGGTCTGTCATGCCGCAGGCGTGGATCAGACGCACCGCGACCGGTTTCAGCCCGTCGGGTAGATGAGACAGTTCTGCTTCCGACCGCACGATTGAAAAGGACTGGCGGTAAATCGCCGCCGGGTCCTTTTCATAGTCGTAGGACGGCTTGGTTTCGGTGCTCACGGCAGCCTCAGTCTCCGCGGTTCAACGACCGGGGGCCGTGCGGATGGTCTGCGTGCGGGTAGGGGTGGTGGTGGTGATCGTGATCGTGATCATGCCCGTGCCCGTGCCCGTGCCCGTGCCCGTGCCCGTGCCCGTGCCCGTGGCTATGCCCATGCTCGTGCGAATGATCATGAGAGTGGCCATGATGATGCCCATGGTCATGGGAGTGATCGTGATGATGATGACCATGGTCGTGGTGATGATGACCACCCGCCTGCACCTGCTTTTCGCAGGCTCCGGTGCAGATCTCGTCACACAGCTTGCATTCTGCTTCCGCGCCGAGGCCTTCCACGTGATGGTGGTGGCTTTCCTGGGCCAGACCCACTTCGGCTTCGAAGCCAAGGACCTGTTCGCGGTACTTGCACATCTGGCAGTTCATCAGATTTGCGCCCTGCAGGATCTCCTGCACCCGATCGGCCATCGTGTCGATCACCTGCGGGTGGTCGTTCAGATAACCGGCTTTCAGGAATTCGATTTCCGGATGTTTGGCGGCAACTTCGTCCGTGGTCGAATAGATCCGCTGGACCAGTACGCCGGTGAACAGGAAATAGGGGAACACGATGACGCGCTTGTAGCCGAGCTTTGCCGCATGTTCGAGACCGGGTCCGACCAGGGGGAAGGTGACGCCGGAGTAGCAGGTTTCCGCCCAGCCGAAACCGAAGCCTTCCCAAAGCATGCGCGTAATCTTGGAGACGTTGGAGTTCGCGTCCGGATCGGAAGCACCGCGCCCGACCACCATCAGCAGGGTCTCGTGCAGCGGCACGTCGCTGTCGGCAGCGTCGATCGCTTCCTGAACACGGGCAGCGGCGGCTTTCACCATGCGTGTGTCGACGGCCAGTTCGCGGCCATAGGAGATCGTCATCTCCGGATGCATGGCCTGATAGGTGTTCAGGACCGAGGGAATGTCGTTCTTGGCGTGACCAGCGGCAAACAGCATGCCCGGCACGGCCAGAACGCGGGTGCAGCCGGCCTCGCGCAGCTTGTTCAGTCCGTCATGAATGACCGGGTTGGCGAATTCCAGATATCCGTATTCCACCGGCCAATCGGGGAAGCGAGCCGTCAGGCCTTCCGCCAGCTGTGCAAATTGCTTTACGGCACCCTTGTTGCGGCTGCCATGGCCGCAGATCATCAGTCCGAGTTTTTCGCTCATTGAGCAGCTTCTCCGGCAGTCTCGTCGTCTTCCGGACGGGCTTCAGGCGCGTCTTCGGCTTTTTTCTGCTTCTTGTCTTTGAGGGCGATGATGCCGGCGACGAGCGCGGCACCGGCAAGGGCTGCGACCCCGACCCAGTGGGAATGACCGGCGAGTTCGCCAAGATGGCCCCCATGGGCGAAGGCGGAGGTAGGCAGCGCGGCGGCAAGGCCTGCAAGGATGGTCCGTCTGATCATGTCTCTCCCCAGTGGCTGATGCCGGATCGGCAGCGTGGCAACAAGCGTCGGGAAGAATGAAAGCAAACACGCGCAAAAGCCGGCGGAGCCGGTTGATCTGCAGATGCCTTGGACAGCTCCGGCCTTGGTCCCCTGCTTGGGTCAACCTCATCCGGAATGGCTTTCAGTCCCTCCACGGGACGCCGTCAGGTGGGCGCACCTTAGGGGAGTGGCCATAGCGGATCAAGCATGAAAGCGACATCCATTGGCACGAGGCAGCCATGGCCTGAAACCGGCAATCGTTGCGTCTTGCGGCTGCCCGAAAAGAACCGGTTTGTCTTTGTCATCCCTTTGGATTAGTGATCAACCTGTCTCGATTCGGGGTAAGTGGGGCGTGGAAAACTTCCGGCGAAAACATCCGGACCTCATGGCGGCAGCCAGGCTACTGCTTCTGCTGCCGTTTCTGGTCACGGCGCTTGTGCCCAAGGGGTACATGCCGGATGTGCGCGCGGATGGCGGTTTTACCGTTACGCTGTGTACCACCGAGGGCCTTCGCACTGTTACGCTGGATGCGAACGGTGCAGAAATTCCGCCGGGTTCCGACGAGGATAGCCCTGCGGAAAAGGCCTCACGCCATTGCGTCTTTGCCGGTGTCGGTGCGTTTGCTGCGCCTGACAGGGTGCCTTTCCTCTTCGTGCAGGAAGAGGTCTCCCGCCAACCGGTTTCTCTCCCTGCAAAGGTCTGGACTTCCAGCACACCGCGCGGCCGGAACTTTGCCCGCGCTCCGCCGCTCAACGCGTGATCTTTCCGAACCTTATCTGAACTCGTTTTGAACTCGAGGTCTGTCCGGCTTTTGCCGAACGGACGCACTCGGGTGTGGAGATCCCATGAGCAACATCCCTTCGGACGCTGTAAATGCGTCCACCCCCAGCCGATTTTACCTGGCTGCCTGGCGTTGGCACTTTTACGCCGGTCTTTATGTTGTGCCGTTTCTGATCATGCTGGCCGTCACCGGCCTTTCGATGATGTTTATTTCCGTTCTTGATGGCCGCGACGGGGAATACATCAAGGTTGCAATTGCCGGCGAACCAGTGGCGCTGTCGCAGCAGGCCGACGCTGCGCTGGCAACGCGCGGGCAGGGCGCGAGCCTGGTGGAATGGATCGGCGCCAAGACCGCCGACGGAGCCAATGTCTTCCGCGTCAACGACGCTGGCACCAATTACATGGTGGCAGTTGATCCTTATTCGGGCTCGGTCGTTGAGAGCTGGATTCGGCGTGACGGCTGGTATGACTTGCTGAACGACATTCACGGTACGCTGCTGATCGGCGATCTTGGTGATCGTCTGATCGAAATCGCAGCTGGCCTTGCCATCGTGCTGATCGTGACCGGTCTTTATCTGTGGTGGCCACGGGCAGGCGATGGAAGTGTTCTTGTGCCGGATCTTCGCGCAAATGGTCGTGCGCTCTGGAAGAGCCTGCACAAGATGATCGGCGCCTATGTTTCTCTCATCCTGCTGGTCTTCCTGGTCAGTGGTCTCTCCTGGGCCGGTGTCTGGGGCGAAAAATTCGTTCAGGCCTGGAGCACCTTTCCAGCCGAAAAATGGTCGAACGTGCCTCTGTCCGACGACATCCACGCCTCGATGAACCATGGCTCGATAAAGGACGTTCCCTGGGGGCTGGAACAGACAAGCATGCCGATGTCCGGCTCTGATGCCGGCACCGACGCGATTGCTGCCGGAACGCCTATTGATCTGGACAGTATTGCAGCGTTCGGCCGGAAAATCGGCTTTGAAGGGCGGTTCCGGGTGAACCTTCCAGGCAATGAAACCGGTGTCTGGACCATCAACCGGGATTCCATGAGCAACGACTCAGAGAACCCGATGGTCGACCGCACGGTGCATATCGATCAATACACCGGGCGGATCCTGGCTGATGTCGGTTTTGCGGATTATTCCCTGCCGGCCAAGGGCATGGCCATCGGTATCGCCTTTCATGAAGGCGACATGGGGCTCTGGAACGTGGTGCTCAACACCCTATTCTGCCTGTCGGTGATTTTCCTTTGCGTCAGCGGGCTTGTCATGTGGTGGCTGCGACGGCCGAAAGGTTCCGCCCTTCGGGTTTTTGCTCCGAAAATGCCGGACGACCTGCCGCATTGGCGCGGCGCGATGATCCTGATGCTGGCCGTCTCCCTGGCCTTTCCGCTGGTCGGCATCACGCTATTGAGCGTGCTGGCGCTGGACTATCTTGTTGTCAAACGCGTGCCGGTTCTGAGAAAGGCCATCGGATGAAGAGGTGAGGGGCGTCTGACGAGGACACTGTAGGGTCCTCAACATTGCTGTTACCCCGGATAGGCGCTGCGCTTACCCTGGGTAACACGCCTCCAAAATTTTGATCGCAGTGTGCGGCAGCAAGCTGCGGCCAATGCTGCCGGCTTACTTGTGCCTGATCACCATCAGTGTAATGTCGTCATGCACCGTTTGTGTGTCGATATGGGCCTTGAGGTCCGCCAGGATGCCCTCCAGCACCCGCCCGGCCTTTGGTGCAGCGTGGCGCTGGGCACTTGCGACCAAGCGGTCCAGACCATACAGCACACCGTCAGGATTTTCCGCTTCGGTCACGCCATCCGTATAGAGAATGATGAGATCTCCGGGACCGAACGCCAGTTCCCTGGTTTCGATGAACGGTTCGATGTCTTCATCGAGGCCGATGGGGAAGCCGAGATCGACCGTATCGACGATGTCGCATTGGCCGTTCTCGCGCAGAATGATCAGTTCTTCGTGCTGGCCCGACAAGGTTACCTTGTTCGGTTCGAAATCGAGGAAGGACAGCGTCAGGTGCTTGTCGGTCCGGGTGCGCTTCAGGTTGCGGCAGATAGCGCTGTTGAGTGCAACCAGGAACTGGCGCGGATCTGACGGCCCGCGTTCCTGCAGGGCGACGGCGATGGATTGAACCATCAGCATCAGAACGCCGCTTTCCAGGCCATGGCCGGTCACGTCGCCAATGCCGATCTTCACCTTGTCGTCCAGCTGCAGCACGTCGTAATAGTCGCCGCCAACTTCGTCCGCCGGTTCCATGAAGGCTGCGATCTCCAGTTCATGAATGCCGCCAAGCTCATCCTTGGTCGGCAGCACCATCATCTGGATCTGCCTTGCGACTTCAATTTCCGCTCCCAGCCGCAGGTTTTCGGACGTCAGCTGCTTGTTGAGATGCGCGATTTCCGTATTCGCGTGCTCCAGATTGACGTTCATCCGGTGAAACCGCGTTGCCTGGTGCCATTGCAGGGCGGTGACCGCAGCACCGATCGCCCCTGCACAGCCGAAGTAAAGCAGCAGATATTTGAACGACCAGAGGTTTGCGGCAATGGGTTGGCTGATGGTGATCGCCTGAATGCCACGCACGTCGCCCGTCTTCCAGTCGGTCTTGGGGCTTTCCGGGTGGCTGTTGTGACAGGAAACGCAGGCCTCGCCCATCAAGACGGGGGAGGCGATCTGGATCTTTCGGTCGAAGATCGATCCTTCGTAGGCAATCTCCAGGTCTGCAGGATCACGGCTTTGTCGGAAATCGTTCAGTGCCTTGATCTCGAAAGGTGTCAGGTTGTGTGACCCGCGCTCCATGAACGGCAGATCCGACACGAACCGGTATTGCAGATTATGGTCGTTGCCGCCGATCACTTCCCCAAGCTCGATGGAGAGCGTGGCGGGGATCGGAATGCCGCCTGGCGTTTCGTGATATTCGTGTGTCGGGGTGATGTCACCCGGCGCCTGTTGAACCCGGGCGATCACGTTTTGCGCGTAATAGGTCCGGATCTTGCCGATGGCCTGGTCCAGGTCAACCGCCTGCGAGCGCAGGGAGGCATCTGAAATGGCGCGCAAGTCCATCCACACGGCAACAGGCAACATGCCAAGCCCGATCAGCACCAGAACCAGAAAAACCGCCGGTCGTTCGATGAGCGTGAGCCAGAATTTGTCGACGCGGCGGGGTTCTGTCTGCTTCATGGGGAAACCTGATTTTCAGAATGAATTGAAACGGAATGCGGATCGGCAAGAAAGCCTGAAGGGAAACCCGATCAATTTCGCCATTATGACGGTTGTCTGCCGCAACGGCCACAGCTGGAGATGAGATTTTGCAGTCTTGTTTTCAGCACGTTGAGGCTGTCTAGTAGAATGGTCGAGTTCCAATGCGCAAGCGGGGCATCATGCAAACTCATCTTGTTTTCACGGTCATTGCAAAGGACCGGCCAGGCCTGGTCGAGCGGATGGCGGAAATCATCGCCGGCACCGGCGGCAACTGGATCGAAAGCTCCATGGCCCGTCTCGGCGGCGAATTTGCAGGCATCGTGCGCATCGCGATCGAGGGGCTGCATGCGGACGAACTGGTGGAAAAGCTGCAAGCTCTTTCCGCCGATGGCATCGATATCACGCTGCGCTCCGACCAGACCGGTGCAGAGCTGCCGGAAGGCGCATCCGCTCATCTGGATCTCGTCTCCCAGGACCACCCGGGCATCTTGCGGGATATCACCCGCGTTCTTTCCGAAAAGGGTGTCAGCATCGAGCATCTGGAAACGGAAGTCGTCTCCGGCTCGATGCAGGGAGAGGCCCTGTTCAAGGCATCTGCCGACCTGCGCCTGCCAGGTGGACTGGACCCTGCGAGCCTGAGCGACGCACTTCAGGAAACGGCAGGAGACCTGATGGCGGATATCAATCTGATTGACTGACGTCGCTCAGGCCTGCCAGACGGAAGCTATACGACACAGGCCTGGCAGGATAGAGGCTGCAACTTCATGCTCGACCGGCTGGATTTCACCGGCAAACTATGGCTGTCCGCCGGTCCAGGCGGCTGGACCTTCGTGACGTTACCGCCGGCCTGCGCCGATCAGATCCGGTTTTTCACAGGAAGCCGTAAAGGCGGCGCCTGGGGCATGATCAAGGTAAAGGCGCGGATCGGTGAGGCTGAATGGAGCACCACCATCTGGCCGGACAAGGCGTCCGGCTCCTTCCTGTTGCCGGTCAAGTTGGCCGTGCGCAAGAAAGAGAAGATCGCAGCCGGAGATACCGTCGACGTATCACTGTGGCTTCAGGTGCCGCCGGGTTGCTGACGGGGAGGACTGTTTGAACTTTTGATTTCCGTCGGTCAGGCTCGTTCCGCCGGATCCGGGCAGGCGAACTCAGGCGGCAAGCGCCCAATCGGCCGCGTCCGTGCGCGCCCCGATCAGGGCAAGGCCGTTGGCAACCGACGTCAGCTCGTTGCCTCCGGAAATCCGCTCCTGGCCGAAGCGCTCCGCAAACTGGCGGCGCACGGCAGGCACGAAGGAGGTGCCGCCGGTCATGAATACCCGGTCGATGTCGGCTTCGCTCAAACCGGCCTTTTCCAGCGTGACATCCAGCGCCAGGTCCATCTTCTTCAGGTCCGGCGCAATCCAGTCGTCGAAGTCCGCACGTTTCACAGTTGCCCGGAAGTCCGAACCGAGCGGGGCAAAGGTCAGCTCCGCTTCGTCTGCAGACGACAGCAGGGCTTTGGTTTCCGAGACGGATTTATAAAGCGGGTAGCCCTGGTCCTCTTCCACCAGATCGATGAAAAGCTCGATCTTCTCCGGTTCCACGCAGTAGCGCAGCAGCTTCTTCATTTCCTTGAAGTCGTCTGATGTCTTGAAAATCGACAGCATGTGCCAGCGGGCGAAGTTGGAAAAGAGGTTGGGCGGGATCTCCAGGATCTTGCCCATGCTCCGGTAGGTGGTGCCCTTGCCGAGCTTCGGCAGAACCACATTGTCGATGATGCGATAGTCGAACGTGTCACCGGCAATGCCAACCCCGCCTCGGCCAAGTGGCGTTGCTTTCAGGTGCCCGGCTTCGGTCTCGAATCGCATGATCGAATAGTCGGTCGTGCCGCCGCCAAGGTCGGCAACCAGGATGGTCGTGTCCTGTTCCAGCGATTGCGCATAGGAAAAGGCTGCCCCGACAGGCTCCATCACAAAGAGGATGTCTTCAAACCCAACCTTCTGAAACGCCTTGCGATACCGCTCCATCGCCAGCTCTTCATCCGGATTGTGCCCGGCAAACTCCACCGGCCGGCCAACAACGAGCCGGGTTGCCGCGGGATCAAACGCAGCCCCGGCCCGCTCGAAAGCCCGCTGCAGAAACGTTGCCATCAGATCTTCAAACTCGAACCGGACCACAAAAACTCCGGTCCCCTTGAAAACGCGGCTCGCCGCAAAGGTCTTCAGCGATTGAATGAACCGCACATCACCAAAGCTCTCCAGAAACTGCCGGATTGCCCAGGGCCCGACCTCCGCATTCAGCGCCTTGGCCGGCCCCCGGTCTAGAAAACTGAGAACAGTTGGAAGTGAGGTGAAGCTGTCATTGCCATCAACAAAGCAGATCGGCGCAGTCGCGCGCACACCCTGCGCCGAAACCGCGACCGTGTTGGAGGTGCCGAAATCAAGTCCGATGGTCTGTTTCATCGTAAAACCTCACAAAATCACTACAGGTCACAGGACAAATGGCCGCAACGGATAGTCTTGGCAGGGAAACAAGCGCTAAAAATGGATTGGCCGGGCTGGATACGCGGTAATGACTGAAAGGGCAAGAGGCAGCCTTGTCGGCTCTCAAAAGGCGGAGCAAACTCAAGAACGGCAAACGTTTCGTGCAGTCTTCATAAGCTTCTGCTATAATTTGAAAATTCGCTGGCGGAATTTATAGGTAGGGATCGACAAGCTGCCGGATATTGTCACCACAGAGACTTCCATGTTAATTGACCCGCGAACTCCAACGAGAAATCCGGAACCTCTGAATTCACGTGCGGCAACCGCCGCAAGTTTGATATGCGGGGCCGCAATAGGCTTCTTTGCGAGAAACTGATCGAGCGATGGCGCAATTGTATTCGGAACCCCTTCACAAGAGCTTGAAGCGGCAATTTGCTATCGTGTTTGCTCTGATCGTGCGCGAGATGACAACGCGCTATGGTAACAAGTTTGGCGGCTACATGTGGGCTGTGCTAGACCCTGTCCTGACGATCGGGATTCTGACGTTGGTGTTCTCGGCCATTACCCATGTTCCGCCTTTAGGACGAAGCTTCACGTTATTCTTCGCCACCGGGTATGCCGCGTTTTACATGTACAAATCGATGTCCGATCAGGTCAGTTCCGCAGTGGACGCGAATCGCGCACTTCTCAACTACCCGGTAGTGCGGCCTCTAGATGCGGTCATCGGCCGGATCGTGCTGCAAGTGGCGACGCTGTTCGTTGTAAACCTGTTGCTTTTCGGAACGCTGGCGCTGTCGACGCCGTTTGAGACACTTGACCTCGGGCCGATCCTGCTTGCCTCTACCATCGCGATGGTGCTAGGGGCGGGCGTCGGCGCTGCAAATATCGTCTGGTTCAACCTGAGCAGCACCTATCAGCAGATTTGGGGTATCATCAACAGGCCTGCGTTTCTTGTGTCAGGAGTGTTCTTTCTTCCTGAGACGATGCCGCCCGCGTTCAGGGAGATTCTGTTGTGGAACCCACTCGTTCATATCATAGGCCTGCTAAGAACGGGGTTTTATCCAACCTACCGGGCAGGCTACGTGGATATGCCGTATCTTGTCGGCATGTCTGTTTTTTCGATTTCCTTCGGCATTTTCCTCGTGTGGTTCTTTGACGCAAGGTTGCGGGAACCGAAATGATACGACTGGACCGAATGACCAAATGCTTCCGCCTCAAGGGTGAAACGCGCTACATCGCGAAGGACGTTTCGTTTACGATACCGCGCGGAGACAGTATCGGCTTGCTCGGCCGGAACGGGGCTGGAAAGTCCACGCTTTTAAGGCTGGTTGCTGGAACAATCAAGCCGACCTCTGGTCGCATCATCCGAATGGCGAACGTGTCCTTTCCACTGGGCTTTCAAGGCAGTTTCAACGGCTCGTTAACTGGGGAGCAGAACGTCCGCTTCGTCGCTCGGATCTATGGGCATGACACCGAAGAGCTGGTCGACTATGTTCAAGATTTTGCCGAACTGGGAAAATCTTACTACATGCCGGTCAGCAGCTACTCTTCCGGCATGAAGGCCAGGCTTGCCTTTGGCGTCAGCATGGGTATCGATTTCGACTATTATCTTGTCGATGAGATCACGGCGGTCGGGGATTCGAATTTCAAAAAAAAGTGCAAGCGGGTGTTTGAGGAAAAGCTGCAGCAATCTGACATCATTATGGTTTCCCATTCCAACAGCGCACTCAAGGACTATTGCACGACGGGAATTGTGCTAGAAGATGGTTCGCTAACCTATTTCGCCAATATTGATGATGCCATTAAGATGCATGATGAAAACATGGCACGTCGCTAGAGGCTGACACTTGACCCTAAGGTATAGAGAAGATGTCTTCAGCAAATAAGTTATCCGAGGCTGAGACCCGGTCGGAAGGCAAAGGAGCGGTTTTGTCGCTTCCTTCAAAGAAGGGCGCGTCGGCGGCGAAGACAATTCAACGCGAAGGCAAGCTGGTGGCCAGGCTTAAAAAGTCCGGCCTCGATCCGCAGAAGCTTCTCGATCTAGCGCTTCCGAGCACCACGGCAAGGTCCGTCGCCAAGACGCGTCACCGGCTCATTTTACTCGGCTTTCTCCTAACCGTGTTGCTGCCGTCGACGGTTTTTTCCGGCTATATGTTCTTCTGGGCAAGCGACCAGTACCATAGCACCACAGCCTTCGCTGTGCGTAGCTCCCAACCGGTGGCGGCAACAGAAATCCTCGGCATGGTGATGGGCGGCGGAGGCTCCGAATCCACTACCTCCAACAGTTATATTGTGACTGACTACATCCAGAGCCAGGCAATTCTGAAGGATCTGCCCGAGGACATCGACTTGGAGGCGATATTCAACCGGGAAAGCTCAGATTTTCTGTTTTCCATGGGTGCAGAGTTGCCGATCGAAGATCGGCTGAATTACTGGAACGACATGGTCGATGTCAGTTTCGATGCAACCTCAAGCGTCATCTATGTCGAGGTCCGTTCGTTCCGGCCAGAGGACTCGGTGACAATTGCAGAGGCGGTTCTGGAACGCAGCGAGATCCTCGTCAACCAGCTATCCGAAGCCAACCGCCGTCAAACGGTGCGTTACGCAGAAGAAGCCGTGGCTCGAGCCGAAGCGCGGCTTAAGGCTATTCGCAAGCAGATGCTGGCCTACCGCCAGGAAACCCAGGAAGTCGATCCTGAGGCTAACGCGGAAATAACGGCCGAAATGATTGCCAGGCTGGATCAGGAGCGGGCCAGCCGCGAGGCGGAAAAGGCGACGCTGATGGGCTATCTCGACGAGGATTCTCCACGAATCCGCATGTTGGACCAGCAAATCGCCTCGCTGCAAGGCGAGATCACCTCTGTGCGTAAGCGTCTCGGTACGGGCGGATCAGCCACTGGAGAAGCAGGTGATCGCCGCAACAACCTGTCCCTGAGACTTGCCGATTATTCGGAACTGGCGGTGGAAGAGGAATTCGCCCAGCAGCTCTATGTCACCTCGTTGGCTAGCCTGGAAACGGCGCGCCGGGAGGCCGACAACAAAAGCCTTTACCTTGCGACATTTATTCATCCGACCCTGTCTGAAGATGCTCAGTACCCGAGTCGGTTCCTGTATTCGCTCGGCGCATTTCTGCTGCTCGCCGGACTCTGGTCGGTCGTCGTGCTGCTCTACTACAATGTTCGCGACAGAACCTGATTGCCGGCACGGCACGGCGGAAATACCTTGCCCTTCTTAGGAACTGCGCATGAGGATAGGCATTGCGACCTCCGGCCTTTGGCGTTTACGGGATGCGGTTGAACGGCTGGCTGGCGGCACAGCATACCGCTTACCGGTGTACGGAAGTGCCGTAGACGCCATTGCCGGCTGGGGACACAAGCCCACGGCTGACCGTGCCCGTGTGATCGCACGATCGAAAGGGATCCCCTATATCGCCTTCGAGGATGGATTTCTGCGCTCTATCCATCCTGGAAATGGCGAAAGACCGCTGTCCATGGTGATAGATCGGACGGGCATCTATTACGACTGTCGGCAGCCGAGTGATCTGGAGGCGCTAATTAGAAAGCGCGCCTCGTCGCCTTTGCCGGTTGACAGGGCGCGAAAAGCGATGGATCTGCTCAGGGTGTCCCGACTGTCGAAATACAACAACGCTACAGTTCAGGATGTTTCGACTTTGCGCTTGAAATCGACGCAGCGAGAGGATCGCGTCCTTGTGGTTGACCAGACCGTCGGGGATGCTTCGATTGTCGGCGCACGCGCCAGCGCCCAGACTTTTTCCCGGATGCTGGACGCGGCGGTGCGAGAAAACCCTGGGGCGGAAATTCTTGTGCGTGTCCACCCGGAAGCGATGACAGGTCGAAAATTGGGGCATTTTAGCACGAACGAGCTGCATAATATTTCGAAGTATAGCGCTCCGGTTGCCGATGCACTTGCTGGAGGGTTGTTGCGCCTGACACCAGAGCCGATTAACCCTTGGGCACTTCTGGAGGCCTGCTCGGCGCTCTACTGTGTTTCAAGCCAGCTCGGATTCGAAGGGGTGATGGCCGGCTGCACTGTCCATAGTTTCGGCGAATCCTTCTACAACGGCTGGGGTCTGACCAGGGACAGGACACCAAAGCCGACAGCGCGGCGCGGCCGTGCCAGCCTGGAAGCGGTTTTCGCAGCGACTTATTTTGACTACGTTCATTATTTCGACCCGGCGAACAACACCCCGAAAGACTTCGAATGGTCGACGGAGGCATTGGTAAGGAAGCGTGATTGGGCCCTTAGCACGCGATAGGTGAAACGCTTCGAAGTGTCGAACCTCGGAGAAAAGGAACGGGTTGAACAGCCATAGTATTACCAACAGGAAAACACCTCATTCCACCATTGGAGGCGATCCACCCGCTGTGATTTATTGGCAGGCAATCGTGCAAAACCAATCTGATCAACAGATGCAGAGTGTAGCTTAATTTAAGTGGAAATCTGTCAAGCGGACGGATAGTGGCTCCAAGAGTGATTAAATATTTGATTGTAAATCACGTAAAAGAAAGTCTTGCAAAAGGTAGCATTCCTGCGTCGATTTAGCGACGCTAACACAATAATGAAAAAATTGAAGATGAGTGAGTGCAGGCACTCTTATTTAAGAAAAAACCTGTCATAGTGGTAGGAAATAAAGCGAATGATATTCCCAAGGATAGGGATGTCTTTTGTCGAATGATAAAATGACGCCAGTTTATTATCAATTATCTTGCCAAATTTGCGAGCGTTTCCAGGCTTCTTAGGCTTTCCTTTGAGCTTGACTAAGGTATGAATTCGCTCCGAAGGCTGCCACAAAACTCTTGCGACACGATAGGAGCGGGCAATACGTTTCAATTCTCGTTTTAACTCTTCATTCTCGTTTTCAATTATTTCTTTATTATATCTTAACTTTTGAATATTTTCTTGTTGAATTTTAATACTATCTAAAAGTAAGTGAATATTTTCTCTTGCGAGTTTCTGCTTGTCTATTTCTTGCATTTTGATTATTCGCCTCTCCACGGTGTAGCCTACAATGCCCCGCATACAGAATTAGGCCTCGTTCTCTTGATCGAAGCATAAATTTGCGGAATACGCTCTGACCTAGGTGTCCGCTTCGTGGATAGCAGACCAATTAACTTCGTCCCCTGAATCGTCAGCGTACGCCTTCGCCTTAAGGAAGTGTCGTTTAGCAGGGTTGTTATCATCGAGCGCTTGTAGAGCGGTTGTGACTTTAACGTATAAATCGGATCCGAGAGCCAATCTACCCAGTGTCCTTGATGGATCCAAAATGAGCTCGGAAGCAACAGTAGTGAGGTTAACCTGATGTTGAAATGATGCCTTACCCAACTTTAGCGGATTGGTAAAGCGATCTTCATTTGCCGCAAATTTAATGGTTCTGAGAAGGCACTGTTGGAAGCGGTCTTTGTCAAGAGCATCTTTAAATCCTATCGCGTTACCCCATACCGAACTCAAATTCAGGTCTTTCGAATACTCGAATATGCCAGCCCAGTCGTGAGCAATCCCATATCTAACGATCGGGTGCCATTTACTGATTAATACAGTGTACCCTTGGTCAATCATTACCTGTGCAAGATCGTGAACCGTATACCCTAGCGGAACTGTTTTAGAATCTTCAAATTCTGCCAAAAGAATGTCCGGCTTATCAACCTCCCACGGGAAGCCATCTAAGACGAACTTATCAAATCCTTCCACATCGATTTTCAAAAAATCGACATGTTTAAGATTTGCTTCTTTGTAGTATTTGCGCAGGGTGGTGGTTTTTACTTCTGTAATTTTCTCGTGCCCTTTGGTAAATGCAGACAATCCACTGATGCCAGTGCTTTCAGGACTCGCGTAGAAAGGAACGATTTCGCCTTCTTTGTCAGAAACAGCGTCATCATTAATGGTAAGTTGCGGGCACGAAGGCCAAATCTCCTTTAGTTTTTCCCGGTTATTCGGATCAGGCTCAAAAGCGTGCACCGCCCACCCTTTTCCGAGATATATATCTAAACTATTCCCAAAGTTAGCCCCCACGTCTAACATCAAAGAACCGTTGTCGCCGAAGTATCTCCCGATAAGCTCTTCTTCATTAAGTTGGGCTTTGTGCTGTCTGCCAAATTCTCCAAATATTACTCCAGGAGCCTTGATTTTAAATTTCGTTCGGCTGTTCAGGGCGTTAAAGAACAGGTCGTAATTGTTTACCCCGTATTCGGATCTTTTAATAACATCGAGAACAGCGCGGTAGAAACGGTCTGTCGATGCCAAGCCATTCAAACGAAATGCCGTATGGTGTTCTAAAAATTTCTGCGCTCGTTCTCTGAAATCTACCCCGTTCTCAATGTCACGCACCGCATTGCGTATTGCGTTGCTCAATTCGTCGACATTTGTAGCTATTTCGAATGCGCCCAAGGACTCGGTATATTTGGCGACTTTCTCGCCGTGTGGATTGAAATAGACAACAGGCTTACCACTGGCCAATGCCTCCAGTATACCAGTTGCGAAACGACTGACGAATACTGAGCATTGATCGATTAGCTCGTATTGCGTGTCATTGGATTTCGGAAATGACGACAAATTTCCTTTATCCATTGGGTGTTGGGTTATTACCCAATCTACCCCCGCCTTTTCAAAGGCTGCTTCTGCAAGGCAAACAAACTCTCGCCTTTTATTCTCATGAGCACCATAAGTGAAGTTGACGTTCAAGACAGCCAGCGGTTTCTCAGGGAATTGCGGAGTCTTCTCAGCGAGTTTCTCTATTATCGGCAGGCCGACCAAGAATGTTTCGCGATCCTTGAAGTATCTCTCATCATCTTGCCCAGCCAAAAATACGTAATCGCACCTGCGGTACGGCAAGTATCGCGGAGTTTCAAAGTCTATCCGAAGGAAATCGTTAATACCCTCAACCATGCAGACACTAGGCATCCCGAGTCTGTTTCGAAACTCTAAAGCCTCTCTGAAGTCTTCGTTGAAGTCGTTAAAGACAATAACAAGCTTAGCGGTAGAGAGCCAATCCATGCCGTACGGTGGGGTATCAATTTGAATATGTTCCGTGCGATAAAAGAGTTTAGAATCTTCTTTTTTGAACCTTCGTGCACCACCTGCTGCAAATGAGGAGTTGTCCAAAACAACACAGGGATGGCCGTTTAGTCGTAGCTCTCGAGAAAACGCAGCCGCATTTCGAACTTGATAATCGACTTGACCAATAAATACGATCTTGTCTTTAAGGCGGTGAGCCATTTCGGAAGGCCCAATACCAAACCTAAAATCAAGGCCAGCTTGAGCGTGCATGAACCGTCCGTCAGTTAGTTTTTGACCAATGTAATTTAACATCAGATCTTCGTTGTTTTTATCCTCATGCTCGCTTAGCTCAGCAATAAGTTCAATTCCTTCAAGGGGCTGCTTCTCTGTGCTAAAGTTATGGGAGAAATACTTTTTCTTGATATATCTAACGAGCATTTCTTTTTCGGATAGCGTCAGGCTATTACTAATCACACACCGATCTATGCTCGTGTTGATCAGCTTTTCGGCACCCTGAGATATCGATGGTAAAAGTTCTTCGAGAATACCGTGATTGCTAAGCTTCAGAATCCAATCGTCTATAGCCTTAAACAGGCCATCTACATTCTTCTTACTGAAAGAGCCGGTTATAGAAGACGGGTTAAATGTATAGTAATAAATATTTTTTGCGCAGTGCGCTGTTCTTCCAGCGTTCAATAAAACTCTTGGAAATGTGATGACATCTTCATGAAGTTGTCCCCTATCCATAGCAAAAATGTCAGGTGTAAGAATGCTTTTCCGGAACAGCCGGCCACACATAGTAAATGAATACTGGCAGGAAAGTACAATTTTTAGACGTTCTATATGATCGACTGGTAGTTCCTTCGAGGTGATTTGTAAATTAGCGTATTTCTTCGTCTCGTTGTTCCATCGCCAAAAGCCAGATGTCACGATATCGGCTTTGTGGTTGACAGCCTCCATTAACAGGCTCTCTGCGCCGTCACGCGTAAGCATGTCATCTCCATCGACAAACATCACGTAGTCACCGGTAGCCGCCGCTAATCCAGAGATTCTTGCTTCGTTGAGGCCCTTGTTTTCTTCGTGCCTCACCAAGATTGCCGTTGGTATGTTTGAGACAAATTCGTTTACTAGTCTTATCGTTTCTAGTTCGGTAGACCCATCATCGACTACGATTATTTCAAGTTGATCAGAACGAAGGCTCTGTTTAGCTATGGAATCAAGGCAGTTCGACAACAATGTATCGGGGACATTAAATACAGGTATGACAACCGAGACTTTCATTTTATGATCCCTTTACATCCATGCGTTTTTCTGCTCCGTGCGCCGACTTGAATAACTTTTTGTCTCCCCTTTTACCTAGGCAAAAGAGACCAACGGTCAGATGGTTTGTTTGGCAAGAGTTGCGCAACCCAAGCTACTAGGTCTTTTTTCAGCACATTCGCTGATGCAAATTCGAACTCCACGTTCGAACCGGTTTGGAGTATCTTTTAGAGCTATCAAAAAAACGCATGCAATCTGGTGAGTGCCTCGTGACTTGCCCTGACTACTGCGTCTACCGTATTCGATCCATTATGCGACCCGAAAATGCAACTTTCGAATTTTCGAAGCGAAGAGTCCTGCGGCAGGGGCTCGACTTCGAACACGTCCAGCGCGGCGGACGTGACGTGGCCGCTTTTCAGTGAAGCAATAAGGGCTGTTTCGTCGATCAGCGGACCGCGGGCGACATTTACGATGCGGACCCCTTCCTTGCAGTCCGCGAGCGTTTTCGCGTTGAGCATATGATAGCTGCTCTTGGTCAGCGCGCAAGTGAACACGAGGAAATCATGTTCGCCGATACGGTCCGGCCAGCTGGCGCGTTCTACCCCGTGAAGACCGCCGTCACCGCCGATGCCGGGATCGTAGACGCAGACCTTCATGCCGAGCGCTTGAAGTCGCGAGGCTGTCTTATGCCCTATGTCGCCGAAGCCGATTACTCCGGCGCGTTTGCCTGCCAGGCTGATACCTGCGGGTTTTGGCCAGCCACCGGTTCGAACGCCCCGGTCGATCACGAACAGGCTGCGGGCCAAGCTAATGACATAAGCGGTTGCCACATCCGCGACCTCGCTGCCAAACATTGCCGGAGTGTTGATGATCGGGATCCCCAGCTCCTTGCAGGCATCGAAATCGACGTTGTCGGTGCCGATACCCCACTTGACCGCAGCCTGTAGCTTGCCGTTCCGGGCTGCGGTGAAAACGCGCTTCGACGCAGGGTCGTCCCCGATAATCCAGCCGTCGTACTGCGGTATCAGCTCGCAGAGTTCGTCCTCACTGAGCACCTGCGTTGTGTTGGCAGGGTGAAGCGTTAGCCCCTTCTCGGCGGCGAAATCGGTAAATCGGTCAAGCTGCCCAAGCATTGGTGGGCAGGTTACGATTACATCTCTTGTCATGCTGCTTCCTGTTTTTTCCGCATGTTCGCGACCGCTTCGGCCATCATCCAGTCTTCGAGAGTATCGATGTCGACCGCCTCAAGCTTCTGCATTTCGAACAGGATCGGTTTTTTCCCAATTCGGGCATTCGTTTCAACGAAACTTCCGCTGGAAAAGATATAGAGGTTGGAATTCTCCTCGTACCAGGGTTCGAGATCCTGGGTTTGGATGAGATTATCCGGATCGTGGTTCACAGGACTGCCGTCCGCACGGTAAAAGCGTGTCTGGATCTTGTTGACTGTGAAAAGAGAGTCTGCCGTCCCTTTGGAGACCCCCTCCTGGTAACTTGCCAGTGCTGTGCGGATGGTTTTGCTGGACAGCATCGGATTGGTGGTGTGCGTCATCAGATAGGTGTCAGCCGGCACGTTCTGGATGTCATCGGCAAGAATCAGGTTCATAGAGACGGTGTCGCCGCAAAGCTCTGCTTTGCGGTCGCGGATAACGACCCTGTCGGACTCAACCAGCCCATTTTCCGCAAGGATGTCTCGGGCGTCGGTATTGATGACAACCTGGTCGATTTCTTCCAGCGAAAGCAGGGAATCGAGGATCCAGCGAAACAAAGGCTTGCCGTTGAGCGGACGGAAGTTCTTGCCCTTTACCCGCTGGCTATTTGCCTTCATTGGGAGAAGGGCGACGCATCGGCTTGAGCCACTCATCTTGTTCTGCCTTTTTACTCACTTGTGGATAGAAAAAACGCTGCTTGGCGGCCTGAGAAAGAATACGGTGTTCATGGTTTCCGGTGTAGGAGCCCCAGTATTGGCACCAGCGATAGCGCAGCATGTCGCCAAGACCGGTTGAGGATATTCTGTTGCGCATCGCGGACCGCCAGTCGGCGTAGACGCTCCTTACGATGCACTGTAGCACGTCGATCTTGGACAGGTGCACTTCGGGCATGATCATGCGCAGAGCAATAGCCTCACGCTCAAATCTGCGACGCACCGATGCCCAGGTTTCCTGGTGGTGATGAAAGACGGGCGCTTCAGCAACATATCCGATCTTGGACCCTGCAGCGACGAGTCGCTTGGCAAGTTCCATATCCTCGAGACCGGTCAGTTCCTCGTCAAACAGGTGTTCTTCCCACGCTGTGCGAAGGACAGCTGAGTTTGCGTTGTTGCAAAAGAAACCGTCTTGCGGAACCGAAGAGTGAGCAGGGAAATACTTGGCGAAAATTCGCCGTTCACTGTAGTTGCTGTCGTCGTCGCCAATCTGCCGGCCATAGCTATAGACAACCTTGCCGTCCACAATCGGCTGGCACAGATTTTGAAGCCAATGCTTATCGACAGGGATACAGTGTCCCGAAATGAATACCAGAATGTCGCCGGTACTGAACTCACACCCTCTGTTGAGCGAGCGTCCGAAAGAGAATTCCTGTCTCGTAATGTAGGTGATACGGCAGCCGAAGCTTGATGCGATTTCAACCGTTTTGTCAGTCGAACCGGAATCAATCAGAACAACCTCAACGCTTTCGAAGCACGTTTCCTGGGAACCGATCATTTCCAGGAGGTCTGAAAGGTATTGGGCTTCGTTGAGGGTACGTATTACGATACTTATACGCATCAGAAGCTTTCTGATTTACTTGATAGTGGGAAATGAGTTAAGTGCACCGTCGCGTGGATATCACCTCTTTTCTAGGCTTTGATACCGAACGGATCGAGTTTTGTCCAGCCTTGAATTCGGGGGCAAAGTCAATGTTTTAATCAATAATCTAGCAGTGAAAGTCGTCTTGTTTCGGTTGACTAGGCTGCCGTCTAACGAAGATGCAGTTCGTGTCGTACCCTGTGAATAACTGGCCCTTGAAAAAGGCGTTGCGAGGAGGTGCGGACATTCTGCCGATTTCATCACCGGGTCGCGTCAGAACTTGAGAGAATAAATTCTTGGCGCCGGATATGGTTACGTCCGATAGGAAACGGAAGCCGGCAGTATCCCAGCTGTGAACTTGCCAGCGTTGGTGAGCTGCGCCCGTCAGGTCATGCCTTTGGATTAACGGTTCCAAAGCTTGAATGGCCCGGATCATGAGGCAGGGGTAGTTGTCGAGGAACACCTCATTGCCCGGTCTGTAGAAGCGTCATGTAGCAGTGAGAGCCAATTTATTGGTCTGCACCAGTCGCCGCTTTGCATCATGCTAGCGGCCATCCCTCAGTCTCGTCATTTCTTGAAGACATGGTCATAGATGCGCGAGGCTTGCCTGATCACGGGGCCGATCAACCGAGTGTCTTTTGTCTTATGATAAAAAATCTCGAGATGATCATCGATATGAAGAAGGACTTCCCGGAGATTTTTCCTGCGCAGGTTCCTGATGGAGGCCCCTTCGGAACGCTGGCGCTTCTCGGCCTCCGCGATAAGCTTCAACTTGGACCGGGTGACGATTGTGTTCACGGAGCTGCTCATCAGGACGTCGGCGAACCTCCCTTCCCGGCCTTCGACCTTGCCGGTATTCCGGCCGTACGTGGGCCTGACATTCGCCAAGATCTTCCGGGTGTCGAACATGGACCTAGAAAACATGTCGACTGCGCGCAGATTGACCCTCCACTCGACGGCTTGAGACGCCGATGCTGCCTGATCGTACATATCGCCGAGTGTCCGGGCGATCGCGATGGCAGGTTCCATGCCTTCTCTGTTTGCGCAATGCGTGTCCAGGAAGTCGGGCCAGGCATGCCTATGCAGCTCTGCCAGGCCGGATGCGTTTTCAAGAAGGCGGGTCAACTCCTGCGTGTTCTCGGCGATCGGATAGGCCCCCATTGGGTCCTTGAACTTGTCGACCTGTTCCGCGTGGGGATTGAAATAGATGACCTGCCGTCCGTAAGCCAGGCCTTCTAGTATCCCGGACGCAAACCGTTGTACGACTACCGTGCTGTTGCGCGTCGCTGCATCGAAGGTCTCGGGGGTCACCTTGTCCTGGTGTAGCGTGCCAAGATCGGCAGGGTGCCGGGAAATAACCCAGTCGAGTCCTGCCTGTTCGCAGGCTTCGACCGCCTGCGTCAGCCAGGTATCTCTATGTTCAACCAGCACGCCATAGCTAAAGTTCGAATTGATGAGCACTCGCGGGATGGACGGCAGTTGGAGGGGAGGAGAAGACCTCATCTCCGCAATGCGTGGCAAGCCACAAACATGGATCTCCTGATTGCTGTCGGAGAAATACCGCTTGTCAAAACTGCCGGGTAGAAGGACCGCATCTGCCATGCGGTAAGCGCCTCGGTCTCGGTTGATGTCTGCGTCCCAATAGTCCTGTATCCCCTCTACGATCGCAGCTGTCTTGATCCCTGCGGCTTGTGCGGCACCGAAAATTGCTCGTACAGATGGATCCCAGTCGTTGAGGGCAACAATTACCTTCGGTGCATAGAGCCCTAGCATGAAAGGGCTTAATCCAATGAGTGGGATATCCAACTCCACCGCTTTGGACCTGAGAAAACGATCACCGCAGTGGCTTGACAGGTCTACGACGTGACAGGCGATGTTTCGGGTGGCGAGGTGCCTGAGAACAGGCGCCAAAGTCTCTAGGTGGTAATCCTTCTGCAAAAGGAAGACGATACTGGGTTGTCGGGTCTTGCCTAGGTTCCAGCCACTGAATTCGACGGAATCCGTGAAAGGAAATGTGGAATCGGTTGAGTCGACTTTGGAGGGCAGGGGCTCCTGCAGAGCCGTTTTCAGGAGGCGGTCGAGCAAAGCCGTTGTCTGCGGAAATTTGATTTCCAGACTCTTTTGCGGCTCAGTGTGAAAACGGGCTATACCGGTCTTCAGATGAAGCCTAATGTCGTTCCGGCTCAGAACTTGGTGCAGGTCAGGCAATTCCGTGCGCAGCATCACGCCGAGGTCGTTTAGATCTGCGTTGTCGTCCGCCTGGTTCCTTCTTGCTGCTTCCATGCCCACAAAGGACAGTATACGTCCCGCAAGATCGGCTTGTTGCCGGTAGACTGGCCACTTTTTTGTATAGGTGGTTATATCAGCATCAAAGGAAGCCTGGGCCGGCAGGTCCATGTAAGATGCCTTGTTCAGCTGAATAGCAATATCCAGATGTTTCAAGGGCTGTTGGCGGATCATGCTTCTGCTTCTGCTTCGGTAGGTTACGGCGTGACGCTTAACGGCAACGAAGCGATAGCCGGCCCGTAAGGAGCGCATCCAGAATTCGTAATCCTCGGCTTGAACCATTTTCTCATTGAAGCCCCCCAACCGGCAGAGCTTGTCCGCGAAGAAGAGAGGCTGGTTCGCGTTGAACGGACAACTTGTTCCGGCGCGGAGAAAATCGACCGGCTTCAAAATACAGGAGCTGCTCCTTGGGGGCTTTTTTGTGTCTTCGCGTATTGTGACGCTGCCGCAATAGCTTCCGATCACGTGCTCGTCGTCACACCCAAGTAATGGTGCGAGGCGCAGTTCGAGACTGTCTCGCATCATCAGGTCATCTGCGTCCAGAAAGCACACGAATGGTGAGGTTGTTGCGCGCAGGCCCGTGTTGCGGGCCGCCGAAAGCCCCGAGTTGGCTCCATGATTTATAATTTGGATGCGTTTGTCGCGCCGCGCGAACTCTTCTGCGATCTCTCGGGTGTTGTCGGTTGATCCGTCATTCACGACGATACAGCGGAAGGATTTCGTCGTCTGTGCAACGATGCTATCGAGCGTCCAGCGCAAAAAACTACCAGCATTGTAAGCTGGCACAACAATTGTGCAAACCGCAGAATTCAAATCAAACTTCCTAAGGTCGATTGTGGCGAACAATGTCAACGACGGAGAAGGCAACCTGGACCAAAGCCTGCAATTTTCCGCTATATATGACTTCGTAGCATGGGCGAGAGATGGGGGCTCTTTTTACTCCCGCTTTAAGAAACTGGACTGCAACGAATATCATTAGCTCAAAGCTTCTACGAACCAAAATCCATAACTTTAACAAGAATAAATTGGACGAAGAGCTTGCGTATTGCGGGTGGGATCGCTGCAGGTTAGCGACATTTTTTGCGCGTTGAATGCAGCTTTGTAAGCTCGCCAGCAGCTTAGTTTTCTCCGGTCGAATATAGTGTACTAATTCAAGGTCCGGACTAAAGTAGATACTGTTATTCGGGCATAGTGCAAGTATTCGCAGCTGCAATTCGGTTTCTTCGCCGTATCTTGTCTTTGATCCACTCATGCCGAAGTTGGGGTCGAATGTGCCTACTTTTTCAAGTAGATCGCGCCGGATTGCCATGTTACCACCTGAGAGACCTGGCTTTGAAAGCCAGCGCTCCTGCCAATCGTCGCGGATGTGGTAGCTGTCTCCGAACTTTTCGAGAAAACCCTTAGCGTAGTGTCGTTTGTCTATTTCGGGTAGATACTTTCCACGATAGGGCCCCCCCACCATGACGGGCGACTTGTGACCAATCACACAATAGAGACGATCTAACCAGTCGGCATCAACGTCACACTCGTCATCTAAAAAGACCAGCCAATTGCCTCCACTCTCAGAAATACCTCTGTTCCGAGCATTGGACAAACCCTGATGTTTCTCGAGATGGTAGCTCCACTTGCTCCGCTGAGCAGAAGGGAGCGTCAATAAAAAATCTTTCACTGTTTGCTGCGTTGAGTCGTTGGAATTATTATCAATAATAAGTATATCGTAGTTAAATTTTGGGTTGTTTTTTATTTTTGAAATGCTGTTCAAGCAAAATCTAAGAATATCGCTTCTGTTGTACGTGCATATGATAATGGAGAACGTCGTCGTCATATGGTCTTTGTCGCTTTGGGTTTTTGAACCTGATTTATCAGATGTTTTCATTAGGATGAGTTTCGTCCAAACAGCAACTTGTCCAACGTGGGGGCCCTAGCAAGTTCCAGGATAACCGGACGCAAAACAGCGTGAATTAAGCGCTTAAGCGGTGTCCTGTTTAGATTTCTCTTTACGTCAAAGTCCAAATTAAGAAAAAATTTAACTAAGATCCGTTTTCTTTCAACTTTACAAATGAGTTTCGTTGCACCATTGAAACCCGCTCGCTTCCGGTCAGTCGATGAAGAAATTCTATTGAGTCCTGTCCGATTATAGACAAGCCAAATTCTTGGCTCATAAATTAATATACTGTCTTTTTGCAACGCCTCCCAATACATATGCCAATCTTGGCAAGATGCCAGCGAAGGAAAACTCATTTTTTCCACGGCGCGTCTCGAAAATGTGACGGCACCTAATGGGCCGACGCAATTTTCGTAGGACAAATAATTCTTTAACGAAAGCGGTAGTGACAACAGTGACTGAAGAGCTTTGGGTTCTTCGAGTTTGCCAATTACATCGTTTGGCGTTCGAGCCACGCGTGGAGTGAACAGGTAGTCGAATTGTGTTGTTGCGATGCAGTTGAGAATGCCTTCTAACCAATTGTCGGAAATGTCGTCGTCGGAATCGTGAAAGTGAACGTAGTTTCCCTTAGAGTGCTGAAATCCAATTTTTCTAGATGCCGGGGCACCTAAACAGGTCGCGTTTCGCAATAGAATTACCTCTTCGAAGGTTTCATTGAAGAAACGTTCGGTACTACCGTCATCGACTACGACCAACTCTACCTTGTTGATCGCGTCCAGTTCCGACATCATTTTTCGAAAGCGACCTACGAGAGAACGTAGTTGCTCGATCCTATTGTGGGTAGGGATGACGATGCTCAATGTCGGTTGCATATATTGAACTTTGAAATTTTGTATTGGCTTTCGAAAGTGCCACAGACCAATATCAAACTGTCACTCGAAGTAAAGGCGTACCGTTCTGCGTTTTCGATTTAAGCTGACCTGCACACCACAGGCAGTATTGCCGCCTAAAAAATTATGACTTTCCGATTTTTCCAATTGGCTGTGATATGCGGTCAGCGTGCATCTAGTAACCAAAGGGTGGATCTTAACTAATTCCCATCCACTGGACATATTTGCGCGTAATTTAAGCGACTCTCTGCAACTGCTGCCCGGGTAGGTTTTGTTGAATTCGCTGTTACAAGACTACGCCATGGACGAAGTGCGAAGGCTTGCGTTCAAAGAAGTCCATCCAATTTCGGATACCGACCCTTGCCGTCCATCGAGTTGCGTACGTCCCTCTGCCTCAGTCAGCCTTGCCATGCAAACGAGGTGGCCGGATGCGAACTTTGGGGACGGGCGACCGTTGGTGGTGGCTGCTAGGATATGCGGGCGTTGGTGCCTGACCTTCGTCTCAGTTCATATTGCTAATACCGCCGAAGACTGCCGAATAAAAATTGGTCCCTAATCTATGGCAAGCTTTCCGCTCGTATTGCGGATCTGTTGAATGTTAGAGCTGAATGGCACACGGCGTCCGAAGAGCGGTTGGAATGTAATATTCAGAGTTGAATGGCTTGTTGAGGCGCGATAGCGGAGCATTTGATTAAATAGATCTCTGCATTGTAAGGATCGGTTCCTAGCATATATTATTTAATTCGTAATTTTTGCAATGAGAAGCTCCGCAAGATGGATAGTTTTTGCAATTACATGACGTTTTTGGGTTGTTTATCAGCTAAATGCCATTAGTTCCCTTAAGTAAGAATTCACGAAAAGCGAAATAGGCTTTGGCAATGTTGGCTGGCTCAATGCATGGGGGCCGGATTGCGGGTGCGATGATGTCTGTCGCCAAAGAGAGCCGAGCTAATGACCATACGTCTCTGGTTGATCGTTCTTTCGTTGATTTCAAACGTTCTTGCCCTTGCCTTGCCACTCGCGCTTATTCAGGTTTACGACCGAATTCTCGCAAATCAGGCGGTTGGAACTGCCTTTGTCATTTTTTCCGCCGTTGCACTGGCCATCTTGCTGGATGGTTTGGTGAAATATGCGCGCTCTTCAATCATGGGGCGGCTTGCGGCGCAGGCGGAATATGAGCTGTCGTTCAAGACGGCCGAGAAGCTGCTCTCCATTGACGCAAACAGGCTCGGGCAGTTCAGCCCCGGGCGCATTCGCGAGCTGTTTACAGCCATCAACAGGTCCAACGATGTCCTGATAGGGCAATCGACGCTTGCCGTTTTCGATGCGCCCTTCGCGATCACCTTTCTCGTCCTGGTTTGGTTCCTGGGCGGGCCCACCGTGTTCGGTCCGTTGGCGGTGATCGTTGTCTTTGGCGCTCTGGCTCTTTTTTCGGCCTACAGGCAGGCAAAGGCGGGCAAGGCCTTGTTCGAGGCCTCGGCCGATGAAGCTTCACTTATCATGAATTGCCGCGAACACATTGATCGGCTCCTTGCACGCGGGAAGCTGGGTGAGTTTGCCGGCAAGTTGCGCTTGCACGAGAAACGAAAGGCGGCAGCCCAGGAGACTTCGGAAAGCAGCCTTGCAGCCTCGCTCAACCTCAGTCAGACCGGCGGTCTGGCGACAACGGTTCTGGTGCTGGGTGTCGGTGCAATGGTCGTGCTTGCCGGTGACATGACGACCGGGGGGCTGGCAGCCTGTCTCATCCTCGGGCAAAGGGGCGTTGCCGGTCTTCTTGGTCTTGTGAATGCCTTTGCCCGGCACCGGGTTTCCGCATCCGCGTTCAAGACCATCCAGGCCCTTCTTGCGTTGCCTTCTGCTCACTCTCTTCGGGGCAAAGCAGTGGAAAGTGAAGGGAATTGTGGTCTGCGATTTGAAGTTGAGGGGTGCCGTGTCGTTTGCGAACCCGGACAGTGTCTCGTCGTTCGCCCTTCGAATGGGCAGCAGGCTGCGGCAGTCTTTACCCAACTGGTACATGCGCTGTCGGACAATAATGCAGAGGGCACCGGCCCGGTAAAGAAGGCCGAGATTTTCGCGGCAGACGGGAAGTCTGTCTCTGCACTTAAGTGCCGCGTGTCCGTTTGCGATGAAGGTCTCACCGTCTTCAACGGAACGCTGCTGGAAAACATGACGGCCTTTGACAGCGAGGCGACCGGGCGTGCCGTGTGGTTGTCCGAGCAGCTCGGTCTTGCCGACGCGATCGGGCGACTGCGCGACGGGCTGGAAACGCGTTTGTCTCCCGGTCTTGGTGTACCGCTGTCAGATGGACACCTGAAGCGTCTCATGCTGGTTCGAGCTCTGGCAGGTGAACCTCAAGTCCTGTTGCTGAAATCTCCCTCCCTTTTTCTCGACGCACGCGGCATTGATCAGCTGTCCGGACTTTTGAGGGCTCTTGAAGGCAAGGTCACGACCATTGTGTTCGACAACGCCGGAGGACTGGTCGAGCAGTTCGAAAACTGCGTGGATCTTCCCGTCCCACAAGTGCCGATGACGGAAGCCGCCGCATGAATGTTCAGTCCAAAGTGTCGGGAAGTTCCACAATGACTGCCGGATGGTCGAGCGATGATCCGGTTCAACGTACGGATCTTGAAAACGTCCTGCTGGCCGTTCTGACCGAGCTCGGCTGGCGCCGTTCCAGCGAAGTTCTGGGCGCGGCGATGTCACATGAAACCGGGCTGCGGTCGCTCGATGACGCCGCGATGGTGCTTGATCTTATCGATATCGGCGCCAGCGTTGAGGCGAAGCTGCCCGCCGCATGGTTGAGCGGACTGGACGGTGCCCTTGTCGTAAAGGACAGGGACGGAGTGCATGCGCTCGTCCAGGAGGACACACGCGAATTCTCGACATCTTCCGCAGGCCTCGACCGCGATCAGGTTCGCCGCCGCATAAGGAACGCCGGCAAGCTGCTTTTTGTTCATAACCCGGAACACTCCGTCGCGACGATCCATGCCATTTCGGTGCGCGCGCGGATGCGCAGGGTCGCCATGACGGCGCTGCTTCTGTCGCTCGTGCTCAATGCACTTGCGCTGTTCATCCCATTCTTTTCGATGGCGATTTTTGACCGGGTACTGGGGGCACAAGCCTCGGAGAGCCTGGTCCCGCTGCTTTCTGGCGCAAGTGTCGTACTTCTTGCAATCGTGATTTTGCGGAGTATGCGGGCGAGAATCCTTGCGGCCGAATATGCGCGTCTGGTCGCGGTAATCCGCCTGATGTCGTTGTCGCGTATTTTGCGCCTGCCTCACGCAATCCGGCACAAGTTGGGTTTCGATCGGCTGCAAGGCAGGTTACAAACGACGTCGATGGGAGCAGAGGCCTTTGCATCTCAGAACACACCCGCAATCTTTGATGCCCCGTTTGTGCCGCTGTCGATTTTTGCGATTGCTTTTGTCGGCGGCTGGATGGCCATTGTGCCGGCAATTTATCTGACGCTGTTTTTCGCCTTGAGCTGGATCCTGAGCGAAACCAGGCAGAGCCTGGACCCGCAGCTTGAAAATGCAAATCAGAAGCGCGTTGAGGCCCTGACAGAGCTGAGTGCGAAGGCCGCGGTAATCCGGAACATCGATCATGGAAAGTCCTGGTTCACCAAGTTCGTATCCCTTGCCCGGCAGGCGGCTTTCGTGAAGCACCGACAGGCGCAGCGATCTGCTGCCCTGCAGTCTCTTGCCTATGTTCTTGGAACGGGCGCAGCCCTGACAACGCTTTGCATCGGTATAGCCCTTGCCATGAACGGCACCATCACGGCAGGCGCACTCATTGGAACAATGTTGTTGACCTGGCGCGTCACAGGGCCTTCCCAGGCCTTTTTCCTGGCCATTCCACGGTTAAAGGCGATCCGTCAGGCAATTTCGGGGCTCGAGCAGTCATTTTCCTGGGGAACGCCGCAGGCACAGCCTGCGTCGCTTGAAAGGCTGGAGCAAGGCCCGCCGGAAGTCAGCGGGAAGGGCCTTTACCTGAAGTTCGACCAGAGTTCGGAGCCGGCCCTGACAGGCGTTTCGTTCAATTGTGCTCCTGGAACTCTCACGATTGTCATGGGGCCGAACGGCGCTGGAAAGTCGACACTTCTCAAAGTGATTTCCGGGCTTGTTCCTGCCCAGTCAGGGCGCTTGTCAATCAATGGTCGCTCGGTAAGCCAGTATGATTCAGACGACCTGGCGCGATCCACCTGCCTTCTTCGGATTGGCGATTATCAAGACGAAACAGACGAACAGGCCTTTGCGCAGCTGAGGGAAGAATGGCACTCGACTGCAGACGATGATGCAGCGGCAAATTGCCGGTTCATATTGCTGGACGACAGCACCGGCGCAGCAACTGCGGAAAGCCGGAAGCAACTTCAAGAATTCCTGAAAGCAGCCAGGGGCAAGGCAACGATCTTCCTTGCGACGCACGACACAGCCCTGGCCGAACTCGCGGACAACGCACTTATTCTGGACGATGGCGGCATGGCCTATTTCGGTCCTGTGAAGCCCGCCAGCCAACCAATCGATCCGCCGGAGGACGTCAGCCGATGAAAGCGACCCATCTGGATAGTCAGTTTGAACTGAATGACGGCAAGGCGGTCAGGCTGACCAACATGGCTGCAGCCGTGATCGGCATCTGCCTGGTGCTGTTCATTGCGTGGGCCGTTGCGACGCCTGTTGATGAAGTTGCCAAGGCGCGGGGCGTAATCGAACCGGTCAGCGAAGTGCAGCGCCTTCAGAGCGAGCACGGTGGAGCGTTGGCAACGCTGGTTGTGCGCAAGGGCGGGACGGTCGCAAAGGGCGACGTCATCGCGATATTCGATAATAGCGAATTGAAGTCGGAGCTCCGTGAAGCGCAGACAAAATCACTTGCGCTGACGCTAGAGCGTGAGCGGCTGCTGGCGATCGTGGAAACAAGAACCCCTGAGTTCCAGAAAGCTGCCGGTCCCTTCACTGCACCGCCAGATCTTATTGCGGTCAAGAACGGGACGGCCACGGCACCTTCAACAAACCAGCGAACTGTTGAGGAACTCATCAACCGGGAAATGGCCGCTTTTGAGGCGAGGGTTGCCTTCCTGTCCAATGAAAGAGACGTCATCAACCGCCAGATAGCCGAAAAGGCGGCAGATGTCTGGGCAATCGATTCCGAACAACCGGCGATCGAGCGGCAACTCACCGTTGCCCGGGAGGAAACAGAAAGCCTGCGAGACCTGGTAGACCGAGGGCTCGCCGCACGTCCTCAGCTGGTTGCGGCCGTGCAGGAAGAGGCGAGATATGAGTATGAGCTTTCGACCCTTTCAGGACGGCGCGCCGTTGCTGAAGCGCAGATTTCGGAGCTGCAGGAAAACCTCGAACGCGTCGGGTTGAACGAGGCCTCCGAAGCGCGCCAGCGGATTGCTGAAATCCACACGGAACGCAGTGCGCTGGACGAACAAATGCAGCGGATCCAGAGGCGCTTGTGGTCGACAGAACTGCGCAGCCCGGTGGACGGATTTGTGCAATCGGTTCCCGAGACCATTGTCGGCCGGGTGATCGAACCTGGCGGGCTTGTGGCTGAAATCGTTCCACGGGACGTGGACTTGCGCTTCACGGCACAGTTGCCCCCTCGGGATGTCGGTTTTGTTTCCATAGGTCAGCCTGCCAAACTCAAGGTCGATTCCTTCGATTTCAGTCGCTACGGCTCTCTGACCGGGAAGGTGGTCGAGGTTTCGCCCACAACGATCGTTGATGAGCGTGGAACCGCCTACTACGAAGTTCTGGTCTCCGTCCCCGTTACCCATTTTGGTGATGATCCGGGTCGCTATTCGCTTCTGCCGGGCATGACCGGTGAGGCGGATATCCTGACAGGCAAGAAGACAGTCTTCGAATACATCTGGAAGCCGATCTATACGAACCTGGATCTGGCGCTGAGTGAGCGGTAGGAGCACCGTGATGGCCGATCAACCGGACAAAAAAGCCACTTCACAGGATCAGGGTAGCACGCCGGAGGAGATCAAGGACTCCAGGAAGATCCAGCCAGAAGAAGTTTTTGGATGGACGCCAACCTCGGAAGGAGAGGACACGCCCCCCGCCGAAACGCAGTCGCTGGAGAATGAGGAGGAAGGTCGTCCAACGTTCAGCGATGACACGATGAACAGTCCGTCGCCGCGTGATGCTCCGGCCGGTGCATCAGGTCAGGCTCACAGCGTTGCGCCTGCCACGCCAGCCGCCGAGCAACAGGCTGCACCAAGGGGTACCTACCAGGGTGAACATGCGGCGCCCGCATCAGGTCATCAAACCAATCTCCATCAGTCGCCGGGCGTGGCCCAACCCGGCTTTTCGGTGGGGGCGCCAGACGCCCCTCAAACGCTGCTACACTCACATCCTTCGGTGGATGTTTCAGCTCTGCCGGACGCTCCTGTAAGGCCTCTTCCGCCAGTCGGAACACAACCTCCTGCGGGCACACAACCACCTGCGGGCACACAACCACCTGCGGGCACACAACCACCTGGCGGAACACAGCCGCCGGCAGGAACTCAACCTCCTGGCGGAACGCAGCAGCCCTCCGTGTTGCTCACCGGGGTGCATACGTTCACTGGCGGTGCACATCCGCCGGCGACCACCCAGCAAACTCCTGCCCAGATCGTGGCTCAGACACCATCTCAGACTTCTGCACAGATCGGTGGCGTTGATACGACAACCGTTACAGAAGACAGGAACGTTGTTGCGGGGGAGCTCTCAGCAGGTGGCAAGTTACAGATCACCGACCCGGATCCCGGGCAGGATCATTTCATCGCGGTATCCGGTATCGCAGGGACAGGTAGCTACGGTCGCTTCGAGATTCACCCAGATGGCCAATGGACCTACATTGCGGACAACAGTCAGGCAGTGGTCCAGGAGCTTAAGCCCGGCGACAGTCTGACAGACAGATTCACGGTTCACAGTGCGGATGGCACAACGCACGAATTGCGTGTGGTGATCGGTGGCACAAACGATCGGCCTGTCCTGAGCGCCGCGACGGCTGCTGTGACCGAGGATGGGCGTGTCGCCACCGGGCAGATGTCGGCCACGGACGTGGACAAAGGGGACACGAGGGCCTTTAGCATCGGCCAGCCGGTCGATGGCTTGACGATGAACAAAGATGGTTCATGGAGCTTTGATCCAGGCCATTCAGCCTATCAGCATTTGGCGGCAGGCCAGACCGAGCAGATCACCGTTCCAGTTACTGTCACCGATAGTAGCGGTGCCACCGACACGCAAAATCTTGTCATAACGGTGACGGGCACCAATGACGGCGCTCGGATCGGCGGAACGGCGGTCGGCACGGTCACGGAAGATACGCAGCTCACCACGGGCGGCAAGCTGGACGTGACAGACCCGGATGCCGGGCAGGCGCAGTTCGTGCCGCAGCCGCATGCAGCG